>ERZ808240.68-NODE-68-length-131127-cov-30.151436_pt1 | contig 131127 bp, 117 predicted proteins | sample MGYA00521084_ERZ808240 | MGnify/ENA primary metagenome ERZ808240 (study PRJEB31516, sample SAMN03275571) | gut metagenome | biome: mammalia-associated habitat; material: feces | host: Papio cynocephalus | place: Kenya | collected 2012-08-06 ...
TGCAAGTCGGCGTTTTGACGCACGCGCCGTTGCTTAAGGTGTAGCCGCTGGCGCACCTTGTGCATGTCGAACTGTTCGAACACGATGAACAATTTGAGGGACAAGATTTTCTACAGTCCTGATACGTTCCTCCATTGGCAGAAAACAATTCATATCCAGAGATGCAGGAAGTGCAAAAAGGCTGGCTAAGAGGCGTTATACCGTCAGCGTAAGTAGTCAGACTTTCTCTACAGGAAGTACAGCCTTCTCCACAACCGTTACATGCATTATCTAATGTATTCCAGTACGTGGCGGAAGCGGCAAGCGCCGGAGTGTAACAAGGCTGATAGCTGTCCGCTTTCGCTTCTGACGCAAGCAATAACAACAGGCCGAATATCAATAGAATTCTTTTCATAGCTTCCCCCTTTTTTCGGTAAAAAAAAGACCGCCAAAAGCGGTCGGGGAGTTGAAAGATCATATCCTATGAAATGATATTTCGACCTTTAAAGCCGTACGAATGGACGGGGGCTTTTGGACATACGCCGAAATCTCCCCGACCGAAGCAAAGGTCGGGGATACTGTTCGCTTGTGCCCCAAAGTCAGAGCAAAGCGATAACGGCACATATCAATGCCGCATAGGATTAAAGAGCCTTTCACAACTCCGCACCCGCTAAGGCACTTGTTTGTCAAAACACAAACCGGTTTTATTGTATACAGCTGCGGCAACAAAAACAAGATGAAAAAGCCCCCGATTTTTTCGGAGGCTTTATCTTTACAAACACGGGCAAGTTTGCGGTTTTGGTTTGGGCTTCGGTTTAACCGTTTTTTTCTTGGGCTTGGACACGGCGGGGCAAGGCGTTGCCGGCGCGCTCAAGCACTTTTGAATACACTTCGCCGCGGTCGGCGTTGTCTGACCGCCGCCGGTCATGCCGATTTTGGCATAAGTCAGCTTTTCAATCGCGGCTTTTTCCGATTTGGCTTCCGCGGGCGTAATCAGCCCCGCGTTTTTCAGCATTTCTATGCGGCGCAAAGCCGTCGCGGCTTCCAAAATATCTTTGGGCGGCACTTTGGGATTCATGCGGTAAAACGGATTGGACGGCAGCAGGGCTTCCAAAATAATTTCGCGTTCGGCGGCGTGTTCGCGCGGCGTAATCGCACGCATTTCCAGCGCATTGCGCAAAGCGTCCAACCGCCCGATAATGACGTTCCCGTCGGGTGCGGGCAAATCCAGCCCCAACCCCGCGGGCGTCAAAGTGTACGGCAGCAGCCCGCCCAGATTGACCGTGCGGCGGTTCAGCCATTCCTGTTCGGTCGCATACCGTTCGTCGCGCAATCGTTTAAACGTCAGAAAGCGCATCACGATATTGCGGTCGCCCTCGCTCAGCATATCAAAGCCGCCTTTGATCGCTTGCGGCTGTTCGTTATGTTTGACGGTTTTCGGCGCATCGGTAAAGGTCGACATTCCCGTTTCGGGATTGACAACGGCGAACGGACGTTTTTTCAGTTCCAGCATTTGCAGACGTTCTTTCGCGCCTTTTTTCAAGTCCTCGGCCGGCATGGATTTGACGGCGGACAGCACGCCGACGGCCGTCGTGTCCGATGCCAGAATATCTTCGTAATACCGGCGGGACATGTTCGGATACCCCAAACTGTCGTACGACAGCCCCGCGACCATCAAAGCATACGGGTCTTCGGGATTGTCTTTCAGCGCTTTTTGCGCATAGTCGACGGCGCGGTCGAAATTGCCCGTCGACCAGAAAATCAGCGCTTGTTCCGTCGCGGTTTTTCGCCACGATTCCCCGGGGGTTGTGCAGGCGGCGGTCAAAGCCAAAGCCGCAAACGTCCCGATTTTCATCAGTTTCCTTTTCATTTTACCCCCCATTTTTCAAGCAAAGCAGCCTTGTTCAACATCAGCCACTGCAAAGCGATAATCGTAATGCCGTTGTTGATTTTGCCGTCGGTTAAAAGCTTTTCGGCTTCGGCGGCATCCATTACGACAATACGAATATCCTCGTCTTCCACATCCAATCCGGCGTATGCGGGCAGCGTGCCGACATCGACGCGGCCGCAAAACAGTTCCAGTGTTTCCGTAATGCCGCCGGGGGACGAATAATAGCGGGTAATATGCTCTACGGCCGTTACTTTCGCGCCCGCTTCCTCTTGAGCTTCGCGCAAAGCGACCTCTTGCGGCGTTTCGTTTTCGTGATCAACCATGCCCGCGACGATTTCCAGCACCCACGGATAATCGCCGTTCAAGTAGACTCCGCATCGGAACTGTTCGACCAAAGCGATTTTGTCCTTGACGGGATCAAACAGCAAAATGCCGACGGCGTGCCCCCTGTCCATGACTTCGCGTTTGACGGGGCGGCTCATTTCGCCGTTGTACTGCGGATAGCGCATTATATATTCGTCAACCTCGAAAAACTTTTTATAAAGGTTGTTTTTTTCCAAGATTTCTACGTTTTTCGCCGTTCTTTCCGTCATGGTTTAAAATGCTCCCAAAGTCTGAACGATTGGAGTATAGTGGACAAAGATTAACAAAGTAAAAAGGAATCCTTGCCGTGGAAATTTTGACCGCCGCGCAAATGTACGCCGCCGACAAAGAAACGATTGCAAAAATTATGCCGGAAAACGATTTGGTCGAAAACGCGGGCTTCGCCGCCGCCTGTCAAATCGCGAAAAGATACGGAAAACAGCCTGTATTGGTCGTTTGCGGCGCGGGCAACAACGGCGCAGACGGCTTTGTCGCCGCCCGTGTATTAAGCAATCGCGGTTACAGCGTCAAGGTCGCTTTTGCCGGACAAAAGGACAAAATGTCCCCCGCCTGCCGCTTTGCCGCCGAACGGTTCGACGGCATCGTTTTGCCGCTGTCGCCCGACTGTCTGCATCGGTTCAAGGGCGTTGTCGTCGACGCGCTGTTCGGCATCGGCTTGTCCCGCCCGATTGAAAGCGAAACCGCGGCTTTCATCACCGCTTTGAATGCGTCAAATCTGCCCGTTGTTTCTTTGGACATCCCCAGCGGCGTTTTCGCCGACACGGGCGCGGTGTCGCCCGCAACGATCAAAGCGGATTTGACCGTTACTTTCTGCCGTCCGAAACCCGCGCATTTCCTTTACCCCGCCAAAGAATACGTCGGCGATTTGACCGTTTGCCCCATCGGCATTGCGGACGAAACCGTCGCCAATCAGCAGCCCCGCTTCATCGTCAATCCGCCTTTCAAGCTTCCCGCCCCGATACCGTGCGACCACAAGTATTCGCGCGGCGCGGTTCTGGTTGCGGGCGGACAAATGACGGGCGCGGCGCGGCTGGCGGCGCGGGCGGCGCGGCGGTTCGGCGCGGGCTTGGTCAAGGTTGTCTGCGCCCCCGAAAACGCCTTGCCCTATACCGTCTGCGACGCGGGACTGGTCGTTTCGACAGAACCGCTTGAAACCGCCGTCAGGGACAAAAAAATCTCGTCAATCGCTTTCGGCATGGGCTTCGGGTTAAGCGAACGGACAAAAGCCGCCCTTGAAACCGTCGCAAAATCAGGCAAGCCGTTCGTCGCCGACGCGGACGCTTTGGCTTACGTCAAGGATGTTGCGCCGCTGACAAACGCCGTCCTTACCCCGCACGAGGGCGAATTCGCCCGCCTGTTTCCCGATTTAAAGGGCGACAAACTTTCCCGCGCTTTGATTGCCGCCGAAACACTGGGGTGCGTTGTCGCGCTGAAAGGCGCGGACACCGTCATCGCCGCCCCCGACGGACGCGCCGCGATTGACGCGAACACAAGCTTTTATCTGGCAACAGCAGGCAGCGGCGACGTTTTAAGCGGCATCATCGCCGCCCTGTTGGCAAAGCGACTGCCGCCGTTTGAAGCGGCCTGCGCGGGTGTTGCGCTTCATTCCGCGGCGGGCATTGATGCGGGCGAAAACTTGATTGCCGAGGATTTGATTTGATGAAATTCCTGCTTTATTTATTGCGCCACAAATTTTGGGTGTTTTGCTTTTGCGCGCGGTACGGGCTGATTTGGCGCGGCATTATGCACGATTGCGACAAACTGCGCCCGTCGCTGTTTTTCGTTTACGCCCGCAATTTTGAAAAAGTCGCCAAACTGCGCGACAAAACGGGGCATTACAGCCCGTCCGCAACTTCGCCCGAAAGCCAATACGCCCTCTTAAATCACTTTCATCATTCGCGCCACCATTGGCAGCATTGGCTTTTGCCAAGCGATACAACCGTCAAAGCTTTGGATATGGGCGAAACGGACGTACGAGAAATGCTGTGCGATTGGGCCGGCGCGGGCAAAGCGCGGCAGGGCAAAAACTGGATGCGCGCGGATGTGCGGGATTTTTACATAAAAAACAAGGACAAAATGACTTTGTCCCCGAAAACAATCGAATTGATTGAAAAAAATCTGAATTCAATGGGCTTTTAAAGCAGTTTTTCAAAAGCGGCTTTGGTCAATTCCTCGACATCCTCGCCCCGCGCGACTTCGGCAATATAGGAATTGTCGATTTTAAACGCGCCGTTTTTCCATACATACGCCGCCCGCGCCCCGTATTGCGTATATTCGACTTTGACGGGAACGACGCCGACTTTGAAATAACGGAAAGACTCAGCCATTGCGCCCCCCTTGTTTCGCTTTCATGACAACAGCGGGATTGAAAGTCATAACTTTCAGCTTCCGCCCTTTGGTGCGCTTGTTGTAAGCAATCGCGGCGTTGACGTACAGCTCTTTGCACCGTTTTTGCCGCAAAGCGATTTCTTTCTGCTCCGTTTCGGTCAAAGGGCGATCCTTTGCCCCCGCGGTAATGGAACGGATTTTTTCGTATTCCTTGTGCGTCATTTTATCCGCGCGGTCAAGATCCGTCAGCTGGATTTGCATTTCGGCAACCCCGCCGTTGCGGGTGGGCAGAACGTATTTGACATCGCGGTATCCGTTTTCGGTCGGTTTGTCCATGCGGTCGACCGCGCGAACGGGCTTGACGCGGGATTCGATGACTTTTTTCACTGCATCGATTTGTTCCAAAGAATCGCAAATCAAACGGCAGCGCGCCAAATCCTGCAGCTGAGTCAAATCGCCGCGGTATTTGGAATTCAGTTTTTCCTCGGCGCGTTCGCGTCCTTTCAGCGGGGCAGCTTCAAATTTTCCGCCGACCTTATCGGCCAATTCCTGTCCGAATGCATCCAGGGCGGGCTTTGATTCCGCCGCTATTTCATACGCTTCGTCCAAAGTTTTCGGCACACGCATTTCCGTCATTTCAGTCGCCTTTCCGATTTTCAGCGTCCGATACCCTTGTAGTCGAATCCCGCCTGACGCGCCGCTTCGGGGTTCAGAATGTTCCTCAAGTCCACTATTTTAGCGGATTTTACGGCGTTTTTCAACATTTTCAAATCAATCGCCTTGAAATCGTCCCATTCGGTCAAAATCGCGACGACATCGGCGTCTTTCGCCGCATCGTAAGCGTTTTCCGCATATTCAATCGCATCGCCGACCAGCAGTTTCGCCGTGGGCATCGCTTTCGGGTCGAAAGCGCGCACGACCGCCCCGCGCTTGAGCAACGCGGCGACGATTTCCATCGCGGGACTTTCGCGGCAGTCGTCCGTACCGCCTTTGAACGCCAAGCCCAACACGCCGATTTTCGGCGCGGCGATGCCGTCGGCGGCCGCTAAAATGCGCTCCGCCATTTCGATTTTGCGTTCGTCGTTGCGGCGGATTGTCGTTTCAATCAAAGCCATTTCAACGCCGTACTTGCGCGCCATGTACGCCATCGCGTTCGTGTCTTTGGGAAAACACGAACCGCCGTATCCCGGCCCGGGGTTCAAAAATTTGGAACCGATGCGGGTGTCCATGCCCATGCCTTTGGCGACTTCAAACACGTCCGCACCCGATTTTTCGCAAAAATTCGCCATTTCGTTGATATAGTTGATTTTCATCGCCAAAAAAGCGTTCGACGCGTATTTGATGGTTTCGGACGAACGGCGTTTGACGAACAGCATGTTGGCTTTGTCACCGAACGGCGCATAAAGGGCTTTGATGACATCCTTGGCGCGTTCCGTGTTCGCCCCGACAATCACGCGGTCGGGATTGAAAAAGTCGTGCACCGCAAAGCCTTCGCGCAAAAATTCGGGCAAAGACACCACATCAAAATCGGCGTGCGGATTTTCGTCGCGAATCATCTTTTCGACTTCGTCGCCCGTGCCGACGGGAACGGTCGATTTGTTCGCAACGACCGTGTATCCCGTCAAATACGGAGCCAACTGTTTCGCCGCGGCGTGAATGTATTTCATATCGGCTTCCTTGGTCACGGGATGCGGAGGCGTCCCGACGGCGATAATCACAATATCGGCATCCTCGACGCCTTCTTTCATATCGGTTGTAAATTTGATTTTTCCGGCGGCAAGGTTTTTGCGGAACAAATCCTCCAATCCCGCCTCGAACAGCGTGATTTTGCCCGCTTTCAGCGCTTCGATTTTTTCGGGGATTGCGTCAATGCACACAACGTCGTGCCCCAATTCCGCCAAACCGACGCCTGTCGGCAGTCCGACATAGCCCGTACCGATAATTCCGACTTTCATATCCAACCCTTTCCATTTTTTAAAGATATTGATTCGATGTATACTTTTTTTCGTCCCCCGCCGCAACCGAAAAAATCCGACCCCCCTTGCGTCAAAGACAAAAATCCTTTAGAATTTTTAAAAATTTTTCATAAGGAGTTTTGCCATGAAAAAATCCGTTTTAGCCGCCGCCGCTTTGTGCGCGCTGTCTTCAAACGCTTTTGCGGAAACGAACGTCCCGCAATCCGCCGTCAAAAATTTAAGCGTTACCGTTTACAACAACGGTTTGGGACTGGTCAAGGACACGCGCGGCGTGCCCTTTGAAAAGGGGGCGAACACCGTTTCCTTTGCGGGCGTTTCGGCGCAAATCCAGCCGGAAAGCGCGCTGTTTTCCGGCGACGGATTGCGGGTTGTGGAACAAAACTTCAATTTTGATTTGCTCAGCCGCCAATCCCTGCTGCAAAAGTTTTTGGGCAAGCAAATCAAGGTCGTTTCCACCAACCCCGCGACAGGGGCTGAAACGACCGAAGACGCCACCGTTCTGGCGGTCGACAGCGGTGTCGTCTTGAAAATCGGCGACAGAATCGAAACGGATTCCAAAGCGCGCTTGATTTTCCCCGACGTGCCGGCGACTTTGCGCGACAAACCGACTTTGACCGTTGACGTTTTGTCCGACAAAGCGGGGTCGCGCGACGTGAATCTGAGCTATCTGACGAACGGTCTGACGTGGCGCGCGGATTACGTCGCCGAATTGAACGACGCCGAAGACGCCCTTGATTTGAACGGCTGGGTCACGCTGACGAACAATTCGGGTGCGGACTATAAAAACGCCGACATGCAGTTTGTCGCGGGTTCGGTCAACCGCGTGCGCCCGCCCGTTCGCGCCCGTCCGATGCTGATGATGGCGAAAGCCGCCTCCATGGATTTCGATGCCGCCTCCAACATGGCGGAGGAGGAATTGATGGATTACCACCTGTATTCGCTGGGACGCAAAACGGACATCCTGTCGAACCAAACCAAACAGCTGGCTCTGCTTTCCGGTTCAAACATCAAAGCGCGCAAGGAATACCGCTTTGACGACATCGCGCCCGTTTATTCCCCGAGGCAAAAGGAATTCGACACCCGCAGCGCGTCGGTTTATCTGCAGTTCGCCAACGACAAAAAATCAAACTTGGGCATTGCTTTGCCCGCCGGCACAATGCGCGTGTACAAAGCCGATTCCAAACAGCGTGTTTTCTTTGTCGGCGAGGACCGCATCAAGCACACCGCCGAAAACGAAAAGGTCAAACTGGCGCTGGGCGAAGCGTTCGACGTGACGGCGAAAGGCAAACAGACCGCCTACACCCAATTTTCGCCGAAAGCGTATGAAGCAAGCTACGAAATCACGTTCCAAAACGCCAAAAACGTTCCCGTGACGGTCAATTCGTATCAGTCTCTGCCCGACGGATGGACGATTGCGAACAATTCGGCGGCGTACACCAAGGAAAACGCCGGCCGCGTCCTGTGGTCGATTGCCGTCCCCGCAAAAGGCAAAACCGTTCTGACCTACACCGTCCGCGTCAAAGGCGAATGATGTTCTGCCTGCTGTTTTTGACTTTGCTGTTTTCATCCGCGGCGGTTGCTGAATCGCCGCTGGACTGGACGGCTTTGGAAGTTTCCGTTGACGATTCTCCCGCGGAAAATTCTTCGGACGAAAAAAAAGAACAACAGAATCTGGGGCAAAACGACAGCCGTTTTATGACGGCCGTCGATAAAATGCGGTCGGAATTTTACGCCGCGGACGAACGCAACCGCAAAGTTCCCGCCGTTGTCAATCAAGAAACGATTTATTCGGCTTTGGCGGAATTTTTGGAAAGCTCCTACCCCGGCGGAGTGGAGGCACTGAAAGAATCCCACCGCCAAATTGAAGAGGACATTTATAATGCGCTGAAACAGCTGCCGCCGATTGCGTATCCGTACATCGGCCCCTATCTGCACAGCGTCCCGTACATGTCGGAACGGATTTTGAACATGCCCGGCATCAAGGAAACCAAAGGCAAGTTCCCGACCCGCATTGCTCCGCAAATGCGCGACTATGCAAAAAAATACGGCAAGTACATGTCCAAACACCTGTATGTGTTTTTGATGCCCGAAGCATGGCCTCAGCCGGAACGCGAAGAATCCTCCGGCAAAGGGTTTGCCAAAACAATCAAATTCAAAAGCGGCATGCTGCCGTCGAAATCTTTGGCGGATATTTACGGCATGCTTTCCCCCGACGACTACAGAACGGGCAAAGCGTTGGAAAAAATCGTCCGCCCGCAAACACCCGCAAACAAAGTCACGCAAAAATCCCCGCTGACCGAAGGCGATGTCGAAGCTTCGCTGGCATCGCTGAAAACCATTCGCGAAACGTTCGGCAACAACCGTTTTGACGAATTTCACACGGCTTTGCGCGACATGTCTTTGTCCGACAACAATATTATGGAGGAATTGCGCAACCCGATGCAGACTTTGGCGGGGAAAATCAAACGCCTGCCGCAGGCGGAACAGTTCGCGAAAACGGTCGCCCGCCACGGCTTCACCATTGACAGCTGGGCGATAACGGCGGACAAAATCATCAAAGCGCGCCGAGTCGCGACTTTGAACACGGGGGACGCCGCAGGATTGGACCATTGGCGCAAACTGAAAAAAATGCCGCCCGAATTTTACAAAATGACGCCGCGCGACCGCAAAATCACTTTGGACAGCATCCGTCTGTATCTGGATTTATACACGTCGACGGAACAAAACGTGCTTGCAGTCAAAAATTATGGTGATAATATCCGCAAAGAGTTTGCAACGCGGGACATGATGGTGCTAGAAGCTCCCATCTACGGAATTTACTGACAAAAAGGAAACAACAATGGGTTGGACTGACGAACAGGTTGAAGAATTGAAACGTTTGTGGAACGAAGGATTGACCACGGGCGATATCGGAAAAGCATTGGGCGTGTCGAAAAACGCCGTTGTCGGCAAAGCGCACCGCTTGGGGCTGAACAGCCGGCCGTCCCCCATCCGCCGCGACGAAGAGGAAGCCGAAGCCCCCGAGCTGCCTTTGAAACCCGTAAAAGCGGAAAAAGCCAAAGCTCCGAAAAAACAGGCCGAAAAACTGTTTACCGTCAACGATTTGACTCATTCGTCATGCCGTTGGCCCATCGGCGATCCGAAAGATGCGGATTTCCACTTCTGCGGCAAAGAAGCTCTGCCCGACAAACCGTATTGCGCGGAACACGCGGCAATCGCCTATGTGTCCGCGAAGTCCGTGCGCTGATGTTTTATAAAACGGTTTTTCCGTCGCCCGTCGGCGACATTATACTGACAAGCGACGGGGAAAACCTGACGGGATTGTGGATTGACGGCCAGCCTGCCGACTCAACGGCGGACAATGCCGCCGAACGTACGGATTTGCCTGTTTTTGCGCAAACAAAAGATTGGCTGGCCCGATATTTCGCGGGACAAAAGCTTTCGCCCGCGGAAGTGCCGCTTGCCCCTTCGGGAAACGACTTTCGCAGAAAAGTATGGCGGATTTTACTGGAAATCCCCTACGGAACAACGACGACATACGGCGCGATTGCCAAACGCATAGAGGCGCAAACAGGCAAAAGGATGTCGGCGCAGGCCGTCGGCGGCGCAGTCGGACACAATCCGATATCCATTGTCATTCCCTGCCACCGCGTTGTCGGGACAAACGGCGGATTGACAGGATACGCGGGTGGAATTCATCTTAAAATCAAGTTGCTTGAAATCGAAAAAATCGCACTTGACATTCCCAAACGGCGGTGTATCTCTGTTTGAACTTTATTGTCAAACGGAGGGGCTGATGACCAGAAAAAACAAAGGCGTGTTTTTGGGAATGTTGGGAACGTGTTCTTACGGCACGAACCCGCTGTTTGCATTGCCGCTGTACGCGGTCGGCATGGACGTCAACTCCGTTTTGTTTTACCGCTATCTGACCGCCGTTGTTTTATACGGCCTGTGGGTTCATTTTCACAAAAAAGTGTCGCTGAAAATCTCGCTCAAAGAAGCGGCAGTGATGTTCTGTCTGGGCGTCGTGTTCGCCATGTCGTCTTTGACGCTGTTTATGAGCTATTCGCTTATCGGCGCGGGAATCGCTTCGACGATTTTGTTTGTTTATCCGATTATGGTCGCTGTTTTGATGGCGGTGTTTTTCCATGAAAAAATCGATTTGCGCACGATTGTATCGATTGTTTTGATGAGCACCGGAATCCTGCTGTTTTACAAAACGGACGAAGGCAAAACGCTGAGCTTGTACGGCGTTGTTTTAACGCTGCTGTCGGCTTTGAGTTACGCGGTTTACATGATTGCCTTGAAACAGCTGAAAACGGCGAAACGGATGCATTTCCCGACATTGACGTTTTATGTGATGTTTTTCGGGCTGTTCGTCTTTTTGTTCAATCTGCGTTTCGGATTGGATTTAAAACCGATTGAAACGCCGTTCATGGCGGGATGCGTCATCGGATTGGCGGTGTTTCCGACAATCGTTTCACTGGAAACCATGACAATTGCCATCAAGCTTATCGGTCCGACCCTGTCCGCAATATTGGGCGCGCTGGAACCTGTTACCGCAGTCCTTATCGGCGTGTTTGTGTTCGGAGAATCCATGACGGTACGCATCGCCGCGGGCATCGCGCTGATTTTGACATCCGTTTTGCTGATTGTGCTGAAGAAGAAAAAGAAAGCCGTCCAACTATAACACGCGGGACAAAAATTCCTTCAGCCGCGGGCTTTTCGGATTGCCGAACAGTTCCTGCGGAGAATTTTCTTCCGCAATGCCGTGATTGTCGAAAAACAGCACGCGGTTGGCGACTTCGCGGGCGAAACCCATTTCGTGCGTTACGAAAACCATGGTCATTCCCTTTTGCGCCAGTCGCCGCACCAAATCCAACACCTCCCGCACCATTTCGGGATCAAGAGCGGACGTCGGTTCGTCAAACAGCATCATATCCGGCTTCATCGCCAAAGCGCGGGCGATTGCAATGCGCTGCTTTTGCCCGCCCGACAGCATGGACGGATATAAATCCGCCTTGTCCGCCAATCCCACGGCGGCCAACAGTCCGTCAGCCTCGGCGTTTGCGTGCTCTTGCGTCATCAACCCCGATTTGACGGGAGCCAGCGTAATATTCTGACGCACCGTCTTATGGCCGAACAAATTGAACTGCTGAAATACCATGCCGATTTTTCGCCGTATGCGGTTAATATCCGTTTCGGTGTCCGTCAGGTCGGTTCCTTCAAACAAAATCCTGCCCGATGTCGGCGTTTCAAGACCGTTCAGCATCCGCAAAAAGGTCGATTTTCCGCATCCCGACGGACCGATGACCGCCGCAACGTCCCCTAAACGGATTTGCGTCGACACATTTTGCAAAATCACATTTTCGCCGTAAACCTTGCCGACGTTCTGCACGTCAATCAGAACTTTGCGTTCAACGTTCATTTCTTTTCAGCCTTTTTTCCCATTTTGACACGCAAGCCGTCAACCCGACGACCAAAGCCAGATAAATCAGCGCCACCGCGGCTAAAGGCATAACGGCGTCATAAGTCGTGCTGCGAATAATATCGCCGCCGCGCGTCAAATCCATCAGTCCTATGTAACCGCAAATCGATGTTTCTTTCAACAAGGCAATCGCTTCGTTGGCAAAAGCGGGCAATACGTTTTTAAAAGCTTGCGGCAAAACGATAAAGCGCATTGTTTGCGCTTCCGTCAAGCCCAGCGACCGTCCCGCTTCGGTTTGCCCCGCATCGACGGAAGCAATTCCCGACCGCACGATTTCCGCCACATACGCCGCGGAATTGAAACCGAAAGCCGCCGCCGCCACCCAGATTTTGCCGATGTCGGCCGCCGCGAAAACAACGTAATACATAATCAGCAGTTGAATCATGGCCGGCGTTCCGCGAACGACCGTTACATACGCGCGGCAAAGAAAATTCAATACGCGCCAGCAGCCGGAGCGGTCATGCGCCGCCCGAATGACGCCCGCCAGCGTCCCCAAAGCAATTCCCAGCAACGCCGCCAAAAACGTTACCGCCAGCGTTGTTTTCAATCCCGTCAGCAGATATTTCCAACGCGCGTCTTGAATGAAAACCTCTTTGAACCTGCGAACCGGCCGCAGTTCTTCCACCGTTTTGAATTCATCCGCGCGCTTGACAACGACCTGTTTCGCCGTTGTGTAAGTATTTGTAAAATCAACATTTTTCAGCCGTTCCGGCGTTACCGTCATGCCGGCGATTCCGATATCGGCTTTGCCGGTCTGCAAAGCCGCAACAATCGAATCGAACTCCATATCCTCGATAACGGCGCATTTTCCCATCCGTTCGGCGGCGATTTTGGCCAAATCGACATCAATTCCGACAATTTGCCCTTTGTCATAGAACTCATAAGGCGGGAATGTCGCATTCGTCGCCACTTTCAAAACACCGTTCGGGCATTGCGTCGCCCGCGGCGAAGGCGGAAACAGCCCCTTTTCGTCGCCGATGTAGTTTTTCAAAATGCGTTCTATCGTTCTGTCTTTTTTCAATTCCGCCAAAACGCGGTTCAGCTCGGCCGTCAAAGCTTGATTGTGTTTTGAAACGGCAATCGCATAACTTTCTTGAGCCAGCGGCGCGCCGGAAACAACCAAAGCGTTGTTGTTTTCCGCAAAATCCAAAGCCGGCTGTTCGTCAATCACGACAACGTCGACTTTCTTGTAAAGCAGCGACTGGACGGCATCGCCCGCCTTGTTGTAGCGTTCGACAACCGCGTCCGGGATGCCGCTTGCGATTGCGTCCCCCGTCGTCCCCAGTTGAACGCCAATCTTTTTTCCCGCCAGCCCGTAATCGTCGGCCGCCGCGTTTGAAGCCAGCAACAGCACCGCAAAAAACAACCGCATCATCTTTTTTCTTCCGCAAACACAAATGTAAAAACCGTTCCCTGTCCCACTGTGCTTTCCACACTGATTTTCCCGCCGGCGCTTTCAACAATGCTTTTGACAATGGACAGACCCAATCCCGTCCCCGATTCTTTGTTTTCTTGATTATTGGAAAAAAACGGCTCGAATATCCGCTGTATGTTTTCCGGCGGGATACCGCAACCGGTATCCGCCACGCGCAATACGGCATTTTTTCCGTCAGCCGCGGTTTCAATGCTCAGCGTTCCGCCGTCGCGCATGGCGTGAAAAGCGTTTTGCGCCAAATTCACCAAAACCATCCGCATTTCCGTATCAGAGGCTTTGATTGTTACCGGAGCGTCATTCAGCTTTATGGTCACATCAATTCCTCTTTTTTTAGCCTCGTATTCCAGCAAAGACACCGTTTCGGGAACAATTTCGTTCAAATCGACCGTCAAAGCCTCTTCGGACGGTTTGCGCGCCAGCTTCAGCAGCCGCGTTGTAACCGTAATGCAAAACTGCACTTGATCCAAAATCATGTTCAAGTAATGCTTGGTTTCCTCCGGCGACAAAGGCTTGCTGTCCGTTCTGCCGGCGATATTTTCCAATATCAGCTGAATCGATCCCAGCGGATTGCGCATTTCATGGGCTACCGAACCGACCAGCAGCCCCAGCGATGACAGTTTTTGCTGATGGGAAAACTGGATTTCCTTGTCCAAAGAGCGGGACACTTCCAGCATAAGGGTTCTGTCGTGAAAGTTCAAAAATCCCGCCGAAATTTCAAAAAACTTTTCACGCCCATCCGTTGTCGGGTATTTATGAATGACTTTGACGTTTTTATCCGGATTTTGCCGCAGCATGCGCAGCGGACAAGTGTTGACGGTTTGCGGACACGGCGCTGTTTGCCCCATTTGTTCAAAACATTTCCCGCAATTTTGCAGATTCAAGTGTCCGAATTGCCGTTCATGCGTTTTATTGGTCATAACAACATTGAAATCACTGTCAACGACGCGAACGCCGTCGGGCAAAGTGTCTATCAATTTTTGCAAAAACAGCTGGCCTTCGCGGGTTTTCTGCAAAGCTTCCTGAATAGAGGCGGCCATTTTGTTCAAGCCGCGCGCCAGTAAATCCATTTCATCGCTTTTGGACGCTTTCGGGGAAATCGGAACGCGGGCGGACAAATCACCCGTTTCGATTTTTTGCGTAAAATCCAGCATTTTTTCGGTCGGCACTAAAATCCAGCGCCGAATCACCAGCCACATCACCGCCAAAAACACAAAACAGACGAACAGACCGCCGAACGCCGCCCACGTTACAGCCGTCATTTGGACATCTCGCTGCTTCGCATTGGTCAAATCACGCAGCAATTCGCGCCGGACTTCCAAATAAGAAGCATTGACCGGCTTGATTTTCTGCAGTTTTTGTTTTTGGCTTTCCCAAACTTTCTTGACCTCATCCGCCGGCAGAGTTTTGTCAAAAAAACGCGTATCCGCTGAAATCGCTTCGCGCAGAAGAACGTTTTCTTCATACATACTGGTTAGAATCTGCGCTTTTTTCTGCCGCCACATGCGTTCCTGTTCGCTTTGCGTCACAAACGTCTGCAAAAACACAGACAGCAAAGCCCCCGTCATTGCGGACAAGCATAAAAAGAAAACCAAAACAATTTTTGTGCTGAGCGATATAAACGGCTTTTTGTTCATCGGCGGCTTCCTTGGCTGAAAATGTCGGATTTGGACACGGCTTTCCATTGCCCCTGCGGCAAACCGCCCAAGCTTAAATCCCCGATTTTTACGCGGACAAGGCGCAAAGTCGGAAACCCGACCGCGGCCGTCATGCGGCGTACTTGTCTGTTTTTGCCTTCAATCAGCGTCAGTTCAATCCATGACGTCGGAATGTTTGCCCGATAGCGTATCGGCGGCTCGCGCGGGGGAATGTCGGGCGCGTCGATTTTGCGGGCTTTGCAGGGTTTTGTGCGGTATCCCGAAATCTCGACCCCTTTTTCCAGTTTTTTCAAGGCATCGTTTGTAACATCGCCGTCCACCTGCGCCCAATAAGTGCGCGGGTGCGCAAACGCGGGATCAAGCAGCCGCTTGACAAACTTGCCGTCGTCCGTCAGCAGCAACAGCCCTTCGCTGTCGTGGTCAAGCCGCCCCGCCGCATACACGCCCGACGGCAGTCCGAATCCGTCCAAAGCGGGATGCCCCGATTCGGGGGTAAACTGGCTCAAAACGCCGTAGGGTTTATTGAACGCGATATAGGAAAACATTTCAACGCTCCTGATTTTTATGCGATAATAACGTTGTTTTCTTTTTTTTTCAATCGCGACCATGATAGACGCCCATTTGCATTTGAACCGCCTGACACCCGCCGACATCGCCCAAGCCCGCGAATACGGCGTCGCGGGCTTTTTGACGGCGGGAACTTGCCCCGACGACTGGGGCAAAACGCTTGCTTTGACCGCCCCCGACGTTAAGCCGTTCATCGGCACGCATCCTTGGTTCGCCGACAAGCACGACCAAAACCTGCTGGAAAAGCTGCTGCTTGAAAATCCCGCGGCGGGCGCGGGTGAAATCGGATTGGACGCGAAAGCCCCGCTTGAACAGGAAGCCGTCTTTGCGGCTCAGTTCGCTTTGGCGGCTGAATTGCGCCGTCCCGTTGTCGTTCATTGCGTCAAGCGCTTCGACCGCCTGAAAGCGTTTTTCAAGCAAACAAAGCTGTTCCCGCCCGCCGTCCTTTTGCACGGTTTTTCGGGAACGGCGCAAGATGCCGCGTTTTTTGCAAAGTATCCGTGTTTCTTTTCGTTTTCGGGACGAAACTTGAAACCCGAAGTTCTGACCGCCGTCCCCGCAGACAAGCTGACCGCCGAAACGGATTCCCCCGACCAAAGACCGGCTGACGCCCTGTGTGTCGATGCGGGTGAAGAAAGGAACGTCCCAGCCAATCTTGCTTTGATTTTGAAAAAAATCGCGGCTATAACGGGCGTTGACGAAACACAAATCACCCTTAACACGGAAAGGTTCAAAAATGCCCGCTGACCAATTTACACGCCTGCGCCTGCTTGTCGGAGACGAGGGTTTAAACCGCCTGCAAAACGCGTTTGTCGTCGTCGCGGGATTGGGCGCGGTCGGCAGCTACGCGGTCGAAGCGTTGGCGCGCGCGGGCATCGGCAGACTGCGCCTGATTGACAACGACGTCGTGTCGTTAAGCAATCTGAACCGTCAGCTGTTCGCGCTTCATTCGACACTCGGGCAACCCAAAGCGCAAATCGCGAACGCGCGCGTTCTGGACATCAACCCCGATTGCAAAACCGAACCCGTCCAAGCGTTCATTAACGCCGATTCCATTCCAGAACTGCTGAGCGGCAACCCCGATTTCGTCGTCGACGCAATCGATTCGCTGAATCCGAAAACCGAACTGATTTCCTATTTACGCACTAACGATATGCGCTTCATTTCCGCCATGGGCGCGGCTTTGCGCACCAATCCCGCGCTGATTCAAACGGGCGCGATGAGCAAAGTCAACCATTGCCGTTTGGCGTTCATGTTGCGCAAACGCTTGCGCCGCCGCGGCGTGCCTTTGGATTTTCCGTGCGTGTTTTCGACCGAATCGCGCGAACACATCCCCGCCCCCGTTTACCCCGAGGAAAGCGAGCTGACCCCCGGCATGGGACGCGAAAGAACCGTTATGGGCAGTCTGCCGACGATTACGGGAATCTTCGGCTTGACGCTTGCCAACTATGTGATTCAGAACTTGACCGCTTCCCAGCCTTTGGCGTGAGTCGCATTCGGCAAAACGACCAGCGTTTCTTTGTCCGCCCATTTTTCGGACAGCTTCACAGGCACAACGTCGTCTTTGCCGCCCGCATAGTGGATTTGCGGGATTTGTGAAATTTCTTTCAAAGCGTAAAACGCGTTAATCGACCCGTTCAGCGGCGAATCGCCGAAGTGCGCCGTCCAATCCGCATGGTTCAAAACACCCGCAACGGTCGTCAGTTTCGACACCTTGCCTTGATTTCTCTGCGCCAACAAAACCGCCATCGCTCCCCCGCCCGAATAGCCGACAAGCTCGACTTTTTTCAAGTTGTAACGTTTTATCAGCGATTTCAGCGCGTCGTCCAGCGCGTCAACCGCTTCGGGGGCGAAACGCGCGTTCGTCCAAAACGGAATATCGCATTTGTCGGAAAAAACATACTGACACGGACGCGCCATATAGGCGACGTTTCCCGCCGTTCTTTGTGTCCATTTCAGCACCAAAGAGTTTCGCGGCGTCGGGTCAAGCGACGGCCGCGTCGGCGATACCCAAGCCAGCCCGTCGCCCTCGATAAACACTTTCAGCGTGTCGGCGGGGGGCTTTATCCTGCTCCATACGGCAATATCGAAAGTCCCCGTTTTGACGGTTTGAAAGGTGAACCCTTCGGGATTGGGCAAAGACGCGCATCCCGACACAAAAAACAAAATTAAAAAAATAACGTATCGCATAACCTTTTTTAACAGTTTTTTGCTAACAAAAAATTACATTTCATTGAAATCGGAGAATTGGCCTTGAAAAAAGCGTTGGCGGAAATTATCGGAACGTTCGGATTCGTTTTCATCGGCACGGGGGCGATTGTGTTTTCCGCGCCGTTCATCGGCTGGCTGGGCATCGCATTGGCGGCGGGATTCGCTTACGCCGCCATGGCGTACGCGTTTGCGGACGGGCATTTCAATCCGATATTCACGATTGCGGCTTTTTGCGCCAAACGGGAAAATTGGAAGACCGCCCTGTTGCGCCTGTTCGGGCAAGCTTTGGGCGCATTCGCCGCCGCATGGGTTTTAAGCGTCGTTTTGAACGGCAAAACGGGCTTTGTCGCCGATACGGCCTTGGCGGGCAACTACACAGACCGCTACAGCATCGAAGCCCTCTTAACCGCCGAAACCGTCTTAAACGCTCTGTTTGTCACAGTGTTTTTGGCAACGCAGGGCAAAGACGGCGCCCCCGCCGCTTTGGGAACTTTTCTGGCGGGCGCGACGTTTGTCGGCTATCCGATTGCCAAAGGCGCGATGAATCCCATAAAATCAACGGCTTTAGCGATGTTTTCCACCCCCGAAGCCGTCGCTTCCTTAAAGTATTTCTGGGCAAGCGGTCTGCTTGCCGCCGTCGTTTGCGGACTGATTGCGCTGTTAATGGCTCATCAGCAGCGCAATGTCGGCGTTCAAAATCAAGTTCTTGGTGAAACTGCCCAAAATCCAGCGGCGCATTGAACTTTGCGTGTACGCGCCCATCACCAGCATGTCATAGTGGGCGCAGGTTTGCTTGACAACCTCCGCCGCGCGTTCGGACACGGATGAAATTTCCGGCATTTTGACGACTTGCGCGTCGATTTCGTGCCAAGCCAGCCGTTTGGCAAGCTCCGCCGCGCCTGCGATTTCCTCCAAAGGCACTTCCGTTTCAATAATGACGACTTCCTGCGCGCGCACCAAAAACGGAATGGCATAGGAAACGGCTTTGGACGCTTCCTCCGACCCGTCCCACAAAATTGCAATCCGTTCGCCGACGGACGGGCTTTTCGTTTGCGGGGCAAGCAGTACCGCCGAACCGCCCTCCATCACGGCGGCGTTGACGATTTCCAAGGCGTCGTCGGGATTGTTTTCCGTCGGACGCGGCAGCACCATCAAATCGGCGGCGCGCGCGCACCACGCGGTCATTTCGGCTTCGTCGCCGTCAAATTCGCGGTATTCGGCGGACACTTCGCCAATGTTTTTCTGCGGCGCGTCCGTTTGGCGCAATCCGTGATTGACGACAAATTCGTTGAACACGGCGCGCGTCTTGTCCGCCGTTTCATCCGCCGCCTGTTCGTCCGCCGTCACCACTTCGTTGACCACAAAGCTGGCGATGTCGGAACTGACAACGGGTACGGGAACCAAGCACGACGGCTGCGGCTTGATATGAAACACGTCCAGATGCGCCGTGAATTTGCGCGCGGCAATCAATGCCGTTTCCAAAGCGGCGGCGGCGGTTTCCCTGTCGTCGATTTTGACCATAATGTCCTTGAACGTATCCATGGTTTCCTCCTTACCGTTTCGACAGCAGCGAACGCACCTGCGACAGCGTCGCCATACGGTCGCCCGACGTGTCGATTTTATCCCACGTCACCAAACCGACGTCTTTGTTCAGTTGTTTGTCCAGTTCTTCTGGCGTTTTGACGTCCGACGGGTTGCGCTGACGCGACAAAACGCGCTGTTTGCGAACCTCCAGCGGAGCATCCACCCAAATTCCTTGAAAATCGACGTTCATTTCCCGCGCGATTTGTTCGATTTTGGCGCGCTGGGCGGGTTCATGGAACAAAGCGTCCGCAACGACGGACTGTCCAGTCGCCAAAATGCGGCGGCATTCCTCGCACAATTTGTCGAACACTTTGGCTTCGTTTTCGGGCGTGTAGACCGATTCGTCCAAATAGTCCTCCAACCCGACGCCCAGCATGTTTTTGCGCAAAACGTCGTCGCGCAAAATCACCGCCCCCGGCGGATTGCCGATAAAGGGCGCGGCTTCGCGCCCGATGCGGGATTTGCCCGACCCCGACAGCCCGCCGCAAGCGACCAGAATCGTCTTTTCGGGTTTCAAGAACCGGCGCGCCATCACCAAATGCTCATAAGCGCGGTTCGCCATCAGGTTGGATTCAAACTTGTCCTTGATGTCGCGGGTCATTTCGGCGAACACATACGCGTTAACCGCCGCGCGACACGACAGGAACAGCGGCAACGCGGGCACGCCTTCCCAATCCGCGGACATCGCCATATAGTGGTTGAACAAAATGCTCGCCAAACGGCGCAATCCTTTGCTTTCCATATCGACCAGCAGAAAAGCGAAATCGTACAGCACGTCGATTTGCGTCAAATCGTCGTTGAATTCAATCGGGTTGAAGATTGTCACTTTCCCGTCCGACATCGCGATATTGCGCAGCGTCAAATCCCCGTGGCACACGCGGATTTTGCCGTCTTCGCGGCGGCGGCGCAGCAAATCGGACAGTTTTTCAAGCGCTTTGTTCTGTTCGGCTTCCAATTCGTCAACGTCCTCGGCATCAAACAAGTCGGGGACGAAACAGCGAATCATCATGTTGTTTTCGACAATGCGGCCGCGGATGATTTCCACGGGATCGCGCGTCATGACAACGGGCGCGGCCTGGTGCATCTTGAAGATTTTTTCCGCCGTGTCCATCATTTCAAAACGATCCAAATCGCCGTTGTCCGCCATAACGTCAAACAGCATGTCTTCGGGAAATTCGCGCATGCGCAGCAGCCAATCGACAACCTCCCCGTCCGTTTTTTCGCCGACGGCGTATCCCTTGGCGGTTTTGACCACGGGAACGACGGCGGGATTCAGCTCGGAAGCCCACAAATCGCACAGTTCCCGTTCCTTTTCGCAAGCGGCTTTGCGCTTTTCGGGGGTTGAGTAATCCACATACGGGAATTTGACCCCTTTTTTCAGCTTGTAAGCCGCATCGCCCGTCAAAAACACGACGGAAATGTTCGTCTGTTTGACCCGAACGGAATGTGACGATTTCAGCCCGTAAGCTTCGGGACGCGACAGCGCTTCAATCAAATCGGATTGGTCGTCGATAAGCATTTTTATTTCCTCAACACGTCGGTTTGTGGGACGGATTGACGTTTTTCAAGTTTTGCGGCTGGCTTGCCAAAGACGAATTGAACTGTTGCGTCACCCGAACGAACGTCGTGCGTTTGCTCAGTTCTTTCAACATTCTGGCGCCGACGTAAGTGCAGGTCGAACGCACGCCGCCCAAGATTTCCTTGACCGTGTTTTCCAGCGCGCCCTTGTATTCGACCAAAACGGTGCGCCCTTCGCTGGCGCGGTAATCCGCCACGCCGCCCGCGTATTTTTCCATCGCGGTATCCGAACTCATCCCGTAGAAGCGGCGGTACTTTTTGCCCGTGGCTTCATCGACGACCAAATCGCCGCCCGATTCGTCATGTCCCGCGAACATGCCGCCCAGCATCACGAAATCCGCGCCCGCGCCGAACGCTTTGGACACATCCCCCGGACAAGTGCAGCCGCCGTCGCCGATAATCAAGCCGCCCAATCCGTGCGCCGCGTCCGCACATTCGATAATCGCGGACAGCTGCGGATAGCCGACGCCCGTTTGAATGCGCGTCGTGCAGACCGACCCCGGCCCGATGCCGACTTTGACAATATCCGCACCCGACAAAATCAGTTCTTCGGTCATTTCGCCCGTGACCACGTTGCCCGCGATAATCGTCATTTTCGGAAAGTTTTCGCGGACTTTGCGCACATATTCGACAAAGTGCTGGGAATACCCGTTCGCAACGTCGATGCAGATGAATTTAATCGCGGGATTTTCGCCGCAAATGCGGAACAGGCGTTCGTAATCCTTGTCCGACGTTCCCGACGTAATCGCCAGATAATTGTAATCTTCGGCGGATGTTTTGGCGTTGAACGCGCTCCATTCCTCTTTGGTGTAGTGTTTCTGGATGCAGGTGAACATTTTGAACTGCTTCAAAACGTTAAAAACCTCGAAACGCCCGACGGTGTCCATGTTCGCCGCCATGATGGGCACGCCCGTCCACGTCGCTTTGGAGTTTCTGAACGTAAAGGTGCGGTTCAAGTCGACTTCGGAACGCGAACGCAAAGTGCTGCGTTTCGGGCGGAACAACACGTCCTTGAAGTCCAGTTTCATATCTTCTTCTATTCTCATTTCATTCTCCTAAAACGAGGGTGGGCTTAAATGTTTTGATAACACCACTCGGGGTGTTTTTCGTTCAGTCCCGCCGGATCCTGATGAATCAGAATGTCGGCGTCGGGAAAAGCGTCCGTCAGCCGCGCTTCGGCCGCATCGGCGACGGAATGAGCTTTTGCCAAAGTAAATTCGGGGTTCAGCTCCAAATGCAGTTGGATGAACTTTTTCGTTCCCGACGCGCGGGTGCGCAAATCGTGCAGGCCGTCGACTTCGGGCGTGGATAAAACAATGTCGGCTATTTTTTGCTTTTCGGCGGGCGGCAGCTCGGCGTCAGTCAGCTGAATCAAAGCCGCCTTGACAATCCGCCAAGCGCTGAACAGCAGATACCCCGCAATCAGCAGCGCGAAAACGGGATCGGCGTAATCGCAATGCCACCGCGCCCCGATGAACAGCGACGCCATCACGCTCAAATTCATCAGCACGTCGCCCGCGTAATGGGCGTAATCGGCGGACACGGCAACGGATTTCGTTTTACGGATGACATAACGCTGAAAAGCAATCAAAGCAACGGTCAGCACAACGGAAACGCCCATTGCCAGTATCCCCACGCCGGCATTTTCCAATGCGCGGGGACGCAGAATATAGCGAACGCTTTGAAAAATCAGCAAAAACGCGGAACCCGCGATAAACGCCGCCTGCCCGACCGCCGCCAGCGGTTCGACTTTGCCGTGACCGAAGCGATGCTTGGTATCGGCGGGAACCAAAGATTCCCGAATCGCCCAAAAATTCAAAAACGACGCGCACGCATCCAGCGACGAATCGATAAGACTGGACAGCAATGCGACGGAATCCGTCATTGCCGACGCGAAGACCTTGACAACAATCAAAATGACGGCGACACCGACGGAAGCGGCGGAAGCGGCTTTCATCAAACACGCCGTCGAATTGCTTTCAGACACTTTTCCAGCCCTTTAAAAAAAACAGCAAAACAGGGGTACTATACCAAAGAACGCGCTTTAAAGAAAAGACATTATTAAAAAAAGTTGAAAAATCCCGTTTGATGCCTTGCGTCACAGACTCGGGAAGATTATTTTAGAAGGCAGATATTTTTTAACTTTATATTGTGGCGAAAAACAATGGCGAATCCTTATACCGTATTGGGCGTTGACAAAACCGCTTCGGCGGACGAAATCAAACAGGCGTACCGCAAGCTGGCGCGCAAAATGCACCCCGACTTGAACCCGAACGATCCGAAGGCCGAGGATAAATTCAAAGAAATCAGCGCGGCTTACGACATTTTGTCCGACGCGGAAAAACGCCGCCGCTTCGACGCGGGCGAAATCGACGAAAACGGCAAAGAACGCGCGGGCTTCGGCTTCAATCCGAACGCGTACGCCAACCGCGGACAGGCGGGCGGCGGCTTTGGCGGGTTCGACTTCAATTTCGGCGGCGCTTCGGCGGGCGGACGCAAGCGGTCGGGCTTTGATTTCTTCAGCGACATGTTCGGCGGCGGACAGGCGGGCGGCGAAGACATCTTTGCCAACATGCGCCGCGGCAGAACGATGAAAATCCCCGGCGAAAACGTCAATTACGACTTGACCGTTTCGTTTTTGGAAGCCGCGCTCGGCAAGGAAAAGGAAATCGTCCTGCCCAGCGGCAAACGGCTGAACATCAAAATCCCCGCGGGATCGGAGGATAAAACCGTCCTGCGTCTGAAAGGACAGGGCGAAGCGGGAACGGGCGGCGCGCCGAACGGCGACGCGCTGATTCACATTCTGGTTCAGCCGCACCCGTACTTTACGCGCAGCGGCAACAATGTGCAGCTGGAAGCCCCGATTACCCTCAAAGAAGCCGTTTTGGGCGGCAAAATCACCATTCCGACTCTGGAAGGGCAAGCCGCCGTCACCGTCCCCGCAAATTCCAACACGGGAACGACCCTGCGCCTGCGCGGCAAAGGCATCAAAGCCAAATCGGGAACGGGCGATTTGCTGGTCAAGCTGATTGTCACCCTGCCCGAACAGCCCGACGCGGAATTGACCGCTTTCATGCAGAAATGGAATCCGTCGGGAATCGACCCGCGCAAAAAAGCGGGACTGATTTAACGTTTAAAAGCCCTTTTTCGTCAAAAGGGCTTTTTTATTTTTTTGTTTTGTGATAGACCAAAGGATATTTTTCAATCAATCGAATGATAGAGGTGTAAAAATGGCTGGATTGATGGAAGGCAAAAAGGGGTTGATTTTAGGACTGGCGAACGACAAATCCATCGCGTGGGGAATCGCGACGGCTTTGCATCAGCAGGGCGCGAAACTGGCGTTCACCTATCAAGGTGAAGCGTTGGAAAAACGCGTCCGTCCTTTGGCGGCTTCCTTGGGCGAAGACTTGGTTCTGCCTTGCGACGTGACCAAATCCGAAACGCTGGACGCTTTGTTTGCCGAAATCAAAAAGCAGTGGGGCAGCTTGGATTTCGTGGTTCACGCCGTCGCGTTTTCCGACAAAAACGAATTGAAAGGCCGCTATTGCGACACGACGTTGCCGAACTTTTTGAACACGATGCACATTTCGTGCTATTCGTTCACGGACATCTGCCGCCGCGCCTCAGAAATCGCCAATCCGGGCGCCAGCTTTGTCACCATGACCTACTTCGGTTCGGAAAAAGTGCTGCCGAACTACAACGTCATGGGCGTCGCCAAAGCCGCTTTGGAAGCGTCCGTCATGTATCTGGCGCGCGATTTGGGCAAACAGAACATCCGCGTCAACGCCATTTCCGCAGGCCCGATTAAAACTTTGGCCGCTTCGGGCGTGGGCGATTTCCGCGTCATTTTGAACTGGAACGAATACAACGCCCCCTTGATGCGCAACGTCACGATTGAAGACGTGGGCAAATCTGCGGTTTACCTGCTCAGCGACCTGGCAAGCGGCGTTACGGGCGAAACCGTTCACGTCGATTGCGGCTACAACAAAGTCGGCATGCTCAACATCGACAGCGCGCCGCAGCTGGCGGACATGCTGACCGCTTACGCTCACAAAGGCGAAAACTGATTATGGCGGGGAACGGCTTCGGGACCCTGTACCGCTTTACGACGTTCGGCGAAAGCCACGGCAAAGCAGTCGGCTGTGTCATTGACGGCGTTCCCCCTCAAATCCCTCTGACCGAATCAGACATTCAGCCCGCGCTTGACCGCCGCAAACCGGGGCAAAGCCCTTTAACCACGGCACGCAGAGAATCGGATACGGTTGAAATTCTGTCGGGTACTTTCAACGGGCTGACGACGGGAACGCCGTTAGCTCTTTTGATTAAAAACGCCGGTCAACATTCGTCGGATTACGCCGAAATCGCCGATAAATTCAGACCCGCGCATGCGGACGTCGCTTATTTTTTAAAGTACGGCATCCGCGACTGGCGCGGCGGCGGACGGGCTTCCGCGCGGGAAACGGCAATGCGGGTCGCGGCGGGCGCGGTCGCCGAAAAAGCGTTCAAGCATTTGTACGGCGAACCTTTGTCCGTCAAAGGCAAATTGGTTCAAGTCGGCAGGGAAACAGACCCTGCCCGTTTTGCCGCCGTCATTGAACAGGCAAAAGAATCTCAAAACTCGGTCGGCGGCATCGTTGAAATTCGGGCAAACGGCTTTCCCGCGGGATTGGGCGAACCCGTTTACGACAAACTGGACGCCGATTTGGCAAGGGCGCTGATGAGCATTAACGCCGTCAAAGGCGTCGAAATCGGCGACGGATTCGCCTCCGCCGCTTTGGCGGGGACGGAAAACGCCGATGAAATGCGGGCAAATCCCGATGCGCCGAACGGCATTGAATTTTTGAGCAATCATGCGGGCGGCGTTTTGGGCGGCATTTCGACGGGGCAGGACATCATCGCCCGAATCGCGGTCAAACCCACGCCGTCAATCGGACTGCCGCTGAAAACCGTATCCAAAGACCTGCAAAACGTTTCAATCCAAACAAACGGACGGCACGATCCGTGCGTCGCCCTGCGCGCCGTCCCCGTCGCCGAAGCGATGACATGGTGCGTTCTGTTTGACCATTTTCTACGTTTAAGGGCGTTATCCGCCTGACAATCAAAGGGGGGCGCCATGGCGTTGAACTTCGTTTACGAAACCGCAAAGAAATCCGTTCTGTCCCGCATTGCAACGGCGTTCAATTACTTTTTCCGCACCATCGGCGTTTTTGTTTGTCTGATTGCCTTGTTCGCTTTGTGGCACAAGGAAGCTCCGCTTTCGTTCAAAGAAAACACGGCTTTGCGTCTGTCATTCGACACCGATTTATACGAAGACCGCCCGTCCGACTTGGCGGGCGCGCTGACATTCGGCAATCCGCCGACCGTCGCGGATGTCGTTTTGGGGCTGCACCGCGCGGCGCAAGATCCGAAAATCACAGCTCTTGTCGGTTACCTGCCCTCGACCGATTTAAGTTTGGCGCAAATACAGGAAATCCGCGACGCGATTATCGCGTTCGGCGAAACGGGCAAGCGCACCGTTGTTTTCGCCCCGTCGTTCGGCGAAATGGGCGGCGGGCTGGGAGCGTATTACCTTGCCTCCGCTTTCAAGGAAATCCACATGCAGCCGACGGGTGAAGTCGGCGTTGCGGGCGTATCGGTCGAATCGCCGTATTTCCGCAAAGCTTTGGAAAAAATCGGCGTTCACCCGTCGTTCGGCGCGCGCTACGAATACAAAACAGGGGCGGATTCGCTGACCGCTGAAAAAATGTCGGTGGCGGAACGTGAAAATTTAAAAGAGCTGATTGACGGCTTTTTGACCCAAGCCGCCGCGGATATCGGCAAAGCCCGCGCCATTCCCGCCGAACGGATGAAAAAAATCCTGACCGACGGTCCTTATTTCGCCGACACGGCGCTGAATATGCGGCTGGTTGACAAAACCGGCTACATAGACGCTTTGGAAGAAGAAGTTCGCGAACAATACGCCGATATGGCGGATTTTTTCGATTACGCGTATGCGACCGAACCGCGTCCGTCGGCAAAGGACGACGTGTTCGCCCTCATCCCCGCAATCGGCACGATTCAAACGGGGGATTCCGTATTTGGCGGCGGCGCGTACGCTTCGGTTTTGGGAACGGCGACTTTCAGCGGCAATTTGCGGGATGCGGCGGATGACGAAACGGTCAAAGCAATCATTGTGCGTTTGGATTCGCCCGGCGGCGGCTACATTCCGTCCGACACGATGTGGCGCGAATTGAACTATGTCAAATCGGTCAAGAACAAGCCCGTCGTCTGCTCTATCGCAAGCATGGCGGCGTCGGGCGGATACTTTATATCGCTGGGCTGCGACGCTGTGTTTGCCGAACCGTCGGCGATAACGGGTTCTATCGGCGTTTTCGGCGGAAAAATGGTTTTCAAAAACCTGCTGGCCAAACTTGACATTGCGGTTTCAAGCGTCAATGTCGGCAAAAACGCGGGATTGATTTCGCCCGCCGCCGATTTCACCCCTGAACAGCGCAAATTTTTTGAACAAAGCCTTGACCGTGTCTATGCCGATTTTACGGCAAAAGTCGCCGAACGGCGCGGTTTTGATGCGAAAAAGCTCGACAAAATCGCCCGCGGCCGCGTCTTTACGGGGGCGCAGGCGGTCGAAAACGGGCTGATTGACGGCATCGGCGGATTGACGCAAGCGCTTGAAAAAGCGGCCGAACTCAGCGGTGTAAAAGCCCCCTTGCCGCTGATTGAATATCCGATACAGCCTACGCGGTTTGAAATGCTGTCCGACTTTTTAATGTCGGGCAAACTGAAAACAACGGGAATCGTGCCTAAATTCAAATCGCTTTTAAAGCGCGACACCCGCGTTTTCTTTGACGGATTTTCAGTTGAAAAATAGCGTTTCTTTTTGGATTGTTTTGCGTTATCCTTAAGAAACTTTGCTTTTCAAGGGGGTCGTTATGAAAATCCTATCCGCCGTTTTACTGACGCTATTGACCGCTTGCGCCGCAAACGTTCCCGCCAACAAACCTGTTGCCGCCCCCGTTCCTGCCGCCGCAGCCGCCAAACCTGCGGGGCGATCCGATTATATGACCGCGCAGGAAAAAGAAATCCGCGCTTTGGCGACATCCCCCGCCTTCACGGTGAAGCGTCGCAAAAATATTTTGATTGTTACGCTGACGGGGAACGCCGTTTTCGCACAAAACAGCTACCGCGTTGAAGAACCCGCCGCTGAATTTTTGAAAAAACTGGCCGCCGTCGTTGCCGATTACGACAAAACCCGCATCGGCATTTTCGGCTATACAAAAACAACGGGCAAAGCGTCCACCAACCAGCAGCTTTCCGACCGCCGTGCGGACGCCGTGTCCGCTGTGTTGGAAAACGCCGCCAAAATCGCCGACGTCCGTATTTGGGCGGAAGGAAAAGGAGCCGCAGACGCCAACCGCGCTGAAATCGTCCTGACGCCGACATTCCGATGAAAAAACTGCTGTTCTGCCTGTGTTTCTTACTGTCGGGCTGTTCGACGTTTTTGTTTTACCCGACACGGGAACACGTTACGGATTTGCGCAGCGTCGGCATTCCCGTCAAGGACATCAGCCTTGAAACGCCGGACAAAGTGCGGTTAAGCGCATGGTTTGTTCCTTCGTTCGACCCGAAAACAAAGACAGAAACACCCGCAAAAGGAACAATTTTGTTTTTACACGGCAACGCGGAAAACATATCGACGCATATTTTGGGCGTTTTATGGCTCAGCTTTGAAGGATACAACATTTTCGCTTTGGATTATCGGGGCTTCGGACATTCGCAGGGGACTCCGTCGCTCGGCGGAGCTGAAACGGACATTCAAACCGCTTTGCGCTGGCTGGTTGAAAATCAAGCGGGGGACATTTTTGTTTTGGGACAAAGCATCGGCGGCGCGCTGACACTGTCCGCCATTGACAAAAGCCCCGACAAGGACAAAGTGTCCGCCCTTGTCATTGACAGCGCGTTTTCAAGCACGCACAAAATCGCACGGGAAAAAATCGGGGCGTCGTATGTGCTTTGGGCTTTTCAATACCCGATTTCGTGGACGGTCGCCGAAAACAATCCGCTGAAGCACGCAAAGCGTCTGACTCTGCCAAAGCTGTTCATTACGACCGAAACGGACGATATCGTCCCCGCATCCCACACCCTGCGTTTGTACGAACAGGCGGCGGAACCTAAAAAAATCATCCTTGTCCCGCACGGCAAGCATATTCGGGCTTTGAACGATCCGACCGTTCGGCTGGCCGTTCTGGATTTTCTGGAACAATACGCCAAAGCGCCGAATTAACGGCGCTTTGCTTTGTTTTCATAGGGATTGTTCGCTTTGCGCATCACAACGCGAACCGGCACGCCTTCGATTTTCAAATCCGTCGCCAGCCCTTTAATCAAATAACGCAAATATGATTCGGGCAGTTTTTCCGGATTGCTGGAAAACAGCGCGAACGTTGGCGGACGGGTTTTGACCTGCGTAATGTATTTCAGCGGAATCGGGCGTTTCGTCGCAGACAAAGGCGGCGGCGTCACAGCCGTCATCGCGGACAGCCAGCGATTCAGTTTGCCCGTCGAAATGCGGGTGTTCCACACTTCGTACACGGCGAAAACCGCTTTCATCAGATTGTCCAATCCCTCGCCCGTGCGTGCGGAAACCGTTACCGTTTTGATGCCCTTGACCTGTGTCAAAGACGTTTCGATGCGTTCGTTCAAGCGGTTTGTCGCGCCTTTTTTGTCCTTGACCGTATCCCATTTGTTGACGGCGATAATCAAAGCGCGTCCTTCGTCAATCACTTGGCGGGCGATGGTCAAATCCTGCTTGTCCAAAATGCCGTCGGCATCCAGAACCAGCACGACGACCTGCGCCAAAAAAGCCGCGCGTTTTGTATCCGCTGCGGACAATTTTTCCAAATCGTCGTCCACTTTGGACGTGCGGCGCAGTCCCGCCGTATCCGTCAGCCGAAGCTTGCGCCCCTTGTACGTCCAGTTAATCGAAATCGCATCGCGAGTCAGTCCCGCCAAAGGCCCTGTCAGCATGCGGTCTTCGCCTAGCAGGCGGTTGACCAAAGTTGACTTGCCCACGTTCGGACGTCCGACGATTGCAATGTCGATAATGCGGTTTTCAATATTTTCCTCGGGAACGGTTTCGTCGTCCAAATCGATTTCTTCGTCTTTTTTACGGCGGCGGACTTTCTTTTCCGCGGGCGTTTCGTCGTCTTCGCCCTCGGGTTTCGGCGGAACGATATAGGGCGAAAATGCCTCGAACAAATCGCCCATGCCGATACCGTGTTCGGCGGAAATCAACACGGGTTCGCCAAAGCCCAAAGCGTACAGCTCCTGCATTGGCTGTTCCCTGCCCTCGGCTTTGTTGGCGACCAGAATGACGGGTTTGTTGATGCGGCGCAAAGTCCGCCCCGTTTCCTTGTCCAACGGCGTTACCCCCGCGCGCACGTCGACGATGAACGCAATCGCATCCGCCTGCGCCAACGCTTTTTCAGTTTGTTTCCACATGGACGCCGCCAGCGCGCCGCTTTGTTCCAGTCCCGCCGTATCAATCACGGTGAACGGATAGGAATAAAGCACGGCCTGTCCTTCGCGGCGGTCGCGGGTCACACCCGGACGGTCGTGAACAAGGGCTTTTTTGCGCCCCGTCAACCGGTTGAACAAAGTTGATTTGCCGACATTCGTTCTGCCGACCAGAGCTATCGTTCCCGTCATCTGTACGCCACCAATTTTCCGTCTTGGGTTAAAAAGAATAAAGTTCCGTTCATTACAATCGGAGCCAGCGATTCGGAATCCCCCAAATCGTCCCACCCGATAATCGTTCCCGTTTGCGGCGCAACGGCAACGACCTTGCCGTCGGAATTCGTCAACAGCAAACGATTGCCCGCCAAAACGGGGCCCGTCCAAAGCAGGCGGTCTTTTTTCTTGTCGGGATTTTTCCACCGCGCCAGCTGGTTGACCCACAAAACGCGGCCCGACGACACATCCAGCGCAATCAATTCCGCATCCGACGATACGATATACAGCACATCGCCCGCCACCCACGGCTGATTGACGCCGGCGATTTCGCGTTCCCACAAAACCGCGCCGCTTTTTAAATCCAGCGCGGACAGCAATCCGCCGCTGGCAACGACAAACACTTTATCGTCAACAATGACGGGGCGCGCGCGAATATCGTTGATTTTCGAAGACACCTCGTTCATCCGCGTCGCTCCCAGCGTTTCCGTCCACAGCAAACTGCCGTTTTCGGGGCGGAACGCGACGATTTCCCCCGAAGCGAAAACCGCCACGCCAATGCCTTTATCCAAAGCGGGCGACGCTTTTCCCAACAGGGACACGGATTCCAAAAACGCATAATGCTGCCATAACACGCGCCCGTCATCCTGCGCCAAAGCAGTCAATTTGTTATCCGCGGTCACCACGAACAGCCGCCCGCCGTAAATCGCGGGGGCGGAACGAACCGGCGATTTTAAAACGGTACGCCAGATTTCTTTGCCGTTATAGGCGTCAACCGCAACAATTTCGCCCGTCCCCAACGCCGCGAACAGCAACCCGTTGTCCAATCCCAATCCCGATCCGACAACGCTCAGCCGCCGGACGGATTTGTCGGACAGCAGATTTTTTTCCCAAATGATTTTTCCGTTGCTGGCGGCAAAAGCGCGCACCAGCCCCGCCGCATCGACGGTATAGACAATTCCTTTCTGCCCGACGGGTTCGGCAATCAAAGCGTGCCGTTTTCCGGCACCTTTGCCGATGTCAACACTCCACGCGCGGATGATTTTCGGGGAAAGCGCGGGATTTTGCATCGCATGATGAGCCATCCCGCCCGCCTGCGCCCAATCTTCGACGTTTTCGGGAACGGGCAGCAAAATGCTTTTTTTCAGTTCACTGTCGGAAATCGGCGCGCGGCCGTAAGCCAGAACGGAAATCTTTTTTCCCGCCAAAGGCGCATCGGCATCCGACGCGCATGCCGACAGCAACAAAACCGACGCCCAAACCAAACCGCGAAAAATCATTGCGCCTGTTCCGCTTCCGTTTTTTGCTGCAGCAGGTTCAAGTTTTCGGAAGCGCGAAGTTTTTTGGCTTCGTTCGCATTGGGCAAAGCCATAATCTGCTTAAAGCAGCTTTGCGCTTTTTCGGCGTCGCCCTGACGCAGAGCGATTAAAGCCCGCAGTTCCAAAGCATCCGCCGTCCACGCGTCTTCGCGTTTCAGCACTTCGTCCAAATCGGCGTTCAGCCCGTCGTAATCGGGATTGTCCCCGTCAACGGCGATGGACACCTTGTTCAGCACGGCCAGACTGCGCAAAGCTTCGGGAGCTTTTTTGTCGTTCGCGACAAAATCCAAACCGTCCAGCGCGCCGTCGATGTTTCCGTCTTTCAGCAAAGTGTCGACATAATACAGCCCCGCCAAAGAACGATAGCCCGACGTTGACGAATCGCGCAAAGCTTTCAGCCGTTCGGCCCCCTGCATGATTTGCCCCGACTGCACGGCGGCCAAGGCGTCCTGCAGCGCCGCCGCATCGGCTTGAGCCTGTTGGCGGCTGCGGTATTGAGTGTATTCAAAACCGCCTGTCGCAGCCAGCGCGACAACCACCGCAGACATCAGCCACGGGGCGATTTTCTTCCACAATTTTTTAGCTTGCTCTTCCTTCATTTCCTCCGCGACTTCGCGCAGGATTTCGGCTTCAAGCGGATTTTGCTCTTCCGTTTTTTTGTCTTTTGCCACGGGAAACACTCCTTAAAAAAACAATCAGATTTTGATTCAAAGCTATAATTAAAAGCCCCCGAAAACAAGTCTTTTAACTCTTTTTTTGAAATTTCGCTTTATGTTATAATCGAAAAAACGGCGGGAGAGAAATGAAATATCTGTTTTTGACATTTTTTGTTGCGGCTTTGTCGGGGTGCTGGTTTACCAATTCAAACGCGCATTTGCCGTGGGAAGTATCGCCTTTGGGCATCTGGGGCGCGGGCGAAGCCGTGTCCGTACTGACAACGGGAAAAGCCATTGAATCCCACATCGCCGGCGCAATCACGGGAAAGGACTGTTCGGTCGAACGGTTTTTCTCGGGCGAAGGCAAATTCTGCATGAGCCAAACCGAACTGATGCGGATGAACACGCCGTACCGCGCGTTGGAACCCGTTTATTGCTACCGCACTCTGGCGGCGCCCGCATGCTATGCCGCCCCCAGCCCCAACCCGTCGGATGTTTTAATCGGCGTCTACGAAAAGCCCGTCTACCGCTGATTATTTCAGTTTGATAAAGCGGTACAGCGTCTGTTTTTTGTCGTTTGCGCGCTTGTAATCCGCGGACGGTTCGCGCATGGCGATGTATAAAAACGGAACTTCCTCTTGATTCGGACGGACAAGCTCTGTATTTTTCGTTTTACGGGAATTTTGTTCCCGTTCGGCGTCTTTGCTGTTCATTTTTTCACCCTGATAAAAAGCAACAGCGTTTTAGCGCGGTTCAAAGGCAAATACAAGATGATAAAAAAATTTATCGACACGATTATCCTGCTGATTTCTTCGGGCGCCGTGTTTCACCGCTGCACGTTCGTCGGCGCGCTGTGCGCGGCTTGGGTCGTGTTCGGAACAAACGAAGACGGCAACATGTTCCGCCGCCTGTTCACCGGCGATTTGTATTTGTTCATGGGCGCGTTCGTCGTTTTTTACAGACTGGTGTTCAAAAAAACGCTGACAGCCAAAGGCGACCCGGATTTGCAGGCCACCGCCGTATACGCTTTGGGCGATTTTGCGCATGCCGTTCTGGCCATGTTTTGCATCACGTTCTTTTTATCGTCTTTTATTGCGGGCGACAAATCCGCGACGACGCAGCAAATTCAAACCATTCAACGAACAAACGCCCTAATGCGTCCCCGTTTTTGATTATGCAAGGAAAAACATCATGAACCTTATCGGTCTGTCCCGCGAGGAATTGGCAAAAGAAATCGAATCACTGGGCGAAAAACCGTTTCGCGCAAAACAGCTGTGGCATTGGATTTACTGGCAGGGCAAAACGGATTTCGCGGAAATGACCAGCCTGGGCAAACCTTTGCGTCAAAAACTGATTGACAACGGCTACACCCTGCACCGTCCGCAGGTCGTGCGCGAACTGACCGCTTCGGATTCGACACGCAAATGGCTGTTCCGTTTCGACGACGGGCGCGACATCGAAACCGTCTACATTCCCGAAGAAGACCGCGGCGCCGTCTGCATTTCGACCCAAGTCGGCTGTCCCAACGGCTGCAAATTCTGCCATACGGGGTCGCAAAAATTGACGCGCAATCTGACGGCGGGGGAAATCGTCGCCCAATTCATGGCGGCGCGCGACAGCTACGGCGAATGGCCCAGCCCGTCTTTGGAGCCGCGGTATTTGTCGAACATCGTTGTCATGGGCATGGGCGAACCGCTCTTGAACTATGAAAACACCAAAAAAGCGCTGAAAATCATCATGGATCCCGAAGGCATCGCCATATCGCGCCGCCGCATCACGCTGTCGACCAGCGGCGTCGTGCCGATGATTCCCAAAGTCGCCGAGGATTTGGATGTCAAGCTTGCCGTCAGTCTGCACGCTCCGACGAATGAAATCCGCGATGCGATTATGCCGATTAACCGCAAATACCCGTTGGAAGAGCTGCTTCCCGCCTGTAAAAAATTCCAAGAAATCGCAGGGACGCGCCATTATATCACGATGGAATACGTTATGCTGGACGGCATCAACGATTCCGAAGCGGACGCGCGCGAACTGATGCGCCTGGTCAAAGGGCTGGCGGTCAAGTTCAACTTGATTCCGTTCAACGAATGGCAGGGCTGCCCGTACAAATGTTCGCCGATGTCCCGCATCGTGAAATTCGCAAAGCTGTTGGAAAACCACAATTACGCCGCCCCGATTCGCGTTTCCCGCGGGCAGGAGATTATGGCGGCGTGCGGTCAGCTGAAATCGGCGAACGCGGCTGTTTAAAACTCTTTCCTTCCGCTGTCCGACCTGCTAAAATATCCCGTTGTTTCAAATAAAACGGGAGGCTTTTACCGTGACCGCAAAAATCGCTTTAATCGACGACGACCAAAATATTCTGACATCCGTTTCCATGCTGTTGGAAGAGGAAGGCTTTGAAGTTCAAACGTTCAACGACGGTTTGTCGGGATTGGAAGGCGTTCTGCAGGGCGGTTTTTCTCTGGTCGTTCTGGACATCAAAATGCCCCGCATGGACGGCATGGAGGTTTTGCGCAGACTGCGCGAAAAATCAAACATTCCCGTCATTTTCCTAACCAGCAAGGAAGACGAGATTGACGAACTGTGCGGTTTGCGCATGGGGGCGGACGATTACATCAAAAAACCGTTTTCGCCCAATTTGCTGGTCGCCCGCATCAAAACGCTGATTCGCCGCGCGGAACCGATTGCCGTTGCCGAAAACGGCGTTCCCGTCGGGGACACGATTATCGAACGCGGCGCGCTGAAGCTGAACAAGACGCGGCACTCCTGCACTTTTCACGGCACGCCTTTGGATTTGACGCTGACCGAGTTTTTGATTCTGTATTCTTTGGCGGAAAACCCCGGACAAGTCAAAACGCGCGATTTGCTGATTGACAGCGCTTACGGATCGAATGTCTACATCGACGACCGCACGGTTGACAGCCACATCAAACGCCTGCGCCGCAAGTTTAAAGAAATCGACCCCGATTTTGCGGGAATCGAAACTTTGTACGGCGTGGGATACCGTTTCCGGAACGACTGACGATGAAATTTCATCCCGCAAACGCTTTCAAGCCTTTCGTGTTCCTGCGGTCGCCGCTGGCATGGCGGCTGCTGCTGGTCAACCTGCTCGCCCCCGTTTTGCTGGTCGCGGGTTTGTTTTATATGGACCATTACCGGCAGGGACTGATTGACGCGGAAATCAAAATTCTGAAAGCGCAAGCCGAATTGATGGCTTTGGCGGTCAGCGAAGGCGCCGTCAATTCCGAACTTGCCGAAACGATTCCGCCTTTTGAAATGGCGCGCACGGAACAATTCGGATTTTTCACGGAAAAAACGGAAACGCTTTCCTTTGACGACCGTTTCGGACGATCCGGCGGTTTGCAGGAACAAACCCCGCATGAAATCTTCAGACTGATTCCCGACGCCGCGCGCCGCGTTTTGCAAAGACTGGCTTCCGTGGCTCAAGCCCGCGTCCGCCTGTTTGATCATAACGGCGTGCTGACGGCCGACAACCGCTTGGGGCAAAGGCCGCTCGGCATCCCGACCGAAGAATTTGAACATTCCTTTTGGGGGCGGGAATTGGCGGATCGTAAAAAAATCAACCATTACGACGAACCCAAAAATCAAACCGCGTTCGATTACGAAGAGGTCGGCGCCGCGCTGGGCGACGGCGTGTTTACGTCAAAAATCCGCTATCTGGACGGATTCGGCAGTATTCTGAGCGTTGCCGTCCCCGTTATTTTCAACGACCAAATCGTCGGCGCGATTATGGTCAACGGCGGCATCGAAAACGTCATTCAAAATCTGATGACGTTCCGTTTGGGAATTTTTCGCCTGTTTATGCTGGCTTTGGCGGTAACCGTGCTGCTGTCTTATTTCATGGTCGGAACGATTGTCGCGCCGCTGAACCGCCTGTCGACGGCGGCGGTCAACATCCGCACCAGCGGGGGACGCCTGCGCCGGATTCCCGACGAAACGAAACGCCATGACGAAATCGGCGATTTGTCGGGGGCTTTGATTAAAATGACGGACACGCTTTGGGAACGGCTGGACGCGACGGAACGCTTCGCCGCCGACGTGTCGCACGAAATCAAAAACCCGCTGTCATCCATGCGAAGCGCGCTGGAAACAATCGACTACATTTCCGATCCTGCGAAAAAGCAAAAACTGATGAGCATCGTTCACGATGACGTTTTGCGGCTGGACAGGCTGATTACCGATATTTCAAACCTGTCGCGTCTGGACGCCGAACTGTCGCGCGAAGTGTTTGAGCCCGTCGATATTTACAAACTCCTGTCTTCATCCGTCGAAATGTACAACTTGGGCGAAGCGGCGACGAAACACGGCATCAAATTCGTTTTGAACTGGGACGAAAAAACGCCGAAGGATTTGTATGTGCTGGGAATGGAAACCCGTTTGGCGCAAGTGTTTTACAACCTTATCGGCAACGCGATTTCGTTTTCGCCCGACAACGGCCATATCGTTGTGACCGGAAAGCTTCAAGGCAAATCTCTGATTTTGACGTTCGAGGACGAAGGAAAGGGCATCCCCCCCGGCGACGAAGAAAAGCTGTTTCACCGTTTTTATTGCGAACGGCCTCAAAATGAACAGTTCGGGCATCATTCGGGATTGGGGTTGTCCATTTCCGAAAAAGTCGTAACGGGATTGAACGGCACGATTTACGCCCGCAACCGCACGGACGCGGCGGGCAAAATTTTGGGCGCGTGCTTTGTCGTATGCCTGCCCGTCATGCAAAAGGCGGAATAGCCATGCCTTTTGTTCACGCAACATGTGTCGAATGGTTCGGACGCGGCGTGTTGATTCGCGGAAAACCGGGGGCGGGAAAATCGGATTTGGCTCTGCGGCTGATTGACGCGGGCGCGGTTTTGGTCGCCGACGACCAAGTGATGCTGGAAAACGGCGTCGCGTCCGCGCCCGCCCGTCTGCAAGGACTGTTGGAAGTGCGGGGCTTCGGCATTGTCAAGCTTCCCTTTGTCGAAAAAACGGCGATTGCGCTGACGGTTGATTTGTGCGCGCCCGACGAAATCGAACGTTTGCCCGAACGCTTTGACGGCTTTTTGCGGCTTGACCCGTTTTGCGCGTCGGCCGTTGCGAAAATAAAACTGGCCTTGCTGACGATTGCCGGCGAAAGGCATTTGATTTCCGATGCCGAAACGGTTATTCTGTAACAAATTTTTTCAAAGACGAAAGGTTACCCCCATGATTGGAATGATTTTGGTTTCCCACGGACATCTGGCCGCAGAAATGAAAGCCGTTTTGGAACACATCGTCGGCAAACAGGACGCCGTTGAAACGGTCGGCATTTTTTCCGACGACGACATGGAAAAACGCCGTGAAGAGATTCAGGAAAAAATCAAACTGGTCGATTCGGGCGACGGGGTTATCATTTTGACCGACATGTTCGGCGGCACGCCGTCCAATCTGGCGATTTCCGTCATGGACGGGGCAAACATTGAAGTTATCGCCGGCGTCAACCTGCCGATGCTGATAAAACTGGCGCAGCTGCGCACGACCATGCCGCTGAAAGAAGCGTCTTTGGGCGCGCAGGAAGCGGGACGCAAATACATCAACGTCGCTTCGGCTTTGCTGCACAAGGATAAAGAATAAGCATGACCGTCGAAAAAACGCTTGTCATCACCAACGCCAAGGGACTTCACGCCCGCGCCGCCGCCGCTTTTGTCAAAACGGCGGACAGGTTTGACGCCGAAGTCACCGTTTCCAAAAACGGCGAATCCGTTTCGGGACATTCGATTATGGGATTGATGATGCTGGGCGCGGCGTACGGTTCGGACATTCTGGTGTCCTGCACGGGGACGCAAGCCGCGGAGGCTTTGTCCGCTTTGGAAAAACTGGTCGATGATAAATTCAACGAAAATTAAAAACCTGTTTTCGTCAATCGTTCGGTTAAAACCCGACCTTTGCCCCGCTCCCGTTTCGGAAACGGTGCGAGAGGGAACGGGCGTGTCGCCGGGCATCGTCATCGGCCGCGTTTACATCTACGACAGCGCGTTGAAAAGCGTTCCTTTTTACCACATTTCCCGCGACAAAATCGCGCCGGAACAGGAACGTTTCGACCTCGCGGTCGAAAAAACGACGCAACAGCTTGACCAAATCATGGGAAAAGCGAAAAACGCGCTGGCCAACGACACGCTGGGGTCTTTGCTGGACGCTTACCGTCACATGCTGCAAAGCTCGCGGCTGACGCGCGGCGTGCGCGAACGCATTGAAAAAGACCGCGTCAACGCCGAAGCAGCCGTTTTGGACGAAGTCGCCGCCATTGCCGATGTGTTTGCGGCAATGCAGGATTCGTACATTTCTTCACGGGTTGAAGACATTCGCAACATCGGCATGCGCTTAATCCGCAATTTGCAGACGGACGCCCCCGACAATCTGTTTCAAATGCCCGAAAACGCCGTTGTCATCGCACGGGATTTAAGCGCGGCGGACACCGCAATGCTGAACATGCGCAAAATCGCGGGGCTGATTACCGTCAACGGATCGGCTCAAAGCCACACGGCGCTGCTGGCGCGGTCGCTGGGACTGCCTGCAATCGTGGACGTTCCCGATTTGATGCAAATCGCGACAACGGGCGACGTGATTATCATCGACGGCACTTACGGCAAGGTCATTTTAAACCCGACGCAGGAAAACGTTGAACTTTACCGTAAGTACCGCACGGATTTTCTGCGGTGGAAACGTTCTTTGACCCGCCTGCGCGACCAGCCGTCGCTGACTGCGGACAATGTTTACATCCGGCTGAAAGGCAACATCGACTTGCCCAGCGAACTGGATTTTCTGATGCAGACGGGTGTTGACGGCATCGGACTGCTGCGCAGCGAATACATGTATTTGAACCGCAACGACTTGCCTGACGAGGACGAACAATACGCTTTGCTGAAATCCATTTCGGAAAAAATCGAAGGCAAGCCGATTACGTTCCGCACCATTGACGCGGGGGCGGATAAAGGATCGCCCATGTTGGAGGGCTATCGTGCCGTCAATCCCGCTTTGGGGCTGAGGGGCATCCGCTACATGCGGCGGTACGAAAAACTGCTGAAAGACCAGTTTCGCGCGGCTTTGCGTGCCGCGGCAACCGCCGACATCCGGATACTGCTGCCGATGATTTCGTCGGTCGACGAAGTTATCCAAGCGCGCGCGTTGTTGCAGGAATGTGCCGGCGAACTGCGCGCGGAAGGTATGGCTGTTCCGGACAAACTGCCGCCTTTGGGCGTGATGATAGAGGTTCCCTCCGCCGCCATGGAAGCGGACATTATTGCAAATCACTGCGATTTCTTTTCAATCGGCACAAACGATTTGATTCAATACACCATGGCGGTCGACAGAACGGATGCGACGGTTTCAAGTCTGTTTAATCCGCTGCATCCCGCTGTTTTGCGCCTGCTGAAAACAACGGTCGGCGCGGCAAACGCGCATAATATTCCCGTCAGCGTTTGCGGCGAAATGGCAGCCAATTACCACTATGCCGCTTTGCTTATCGGTCTGGGCGTGCGCGAGCTGTCCATGCCCGCCGTCAACATCCCGATGGTCAAAGAGCGGTTGCGGTCGTTAAATACGGTTGAAACGGAACGCTATGCAAATTATGTGCTGACTCTGCACTATCCCGCCGACGTTTCCGCCGCCATGACCGCGTTTGAGGAAGGACAACGCTTTTGACTTTTTCCGACATCCGATTTTCCGATTTGCACTTTGCTTTGCCGGTTGCCGAGATACAAGCGGCGCTTGCCAATCCCAAAGTGATTTTCGTCCTTGCCGCCTCTGCTGTTTTGATGATTACCTTGTTTGCCGCATGGTACACAAAAAAGCCCGCCTCTTTTGAGGCCGCCGTCAAAAGCGGATCAACGGTCAGAATACGCGCTTATTTCAAAAGCACGGGATTGGCTCCGAACGACAAAGACACGGACGGCATGTCGTTTCTGTTCCGCGCGCTGCAAAACCACGCTTCTATCAAAGTATTGAACTGGCTGGTCAAAAAAGGGGGCGGTTTGCACGACAGAAACAATCGGGGGGAATCGGCTTTTACCGTCGCGATTGTTTCCAAAAACACCCCCGATGTTTTGCGCTGGCTGAAACACAAAGGATTGGACGTCAACGAACGCGGAATTGACGGCTTGACGCCGCTGATGATTGCCATTCAAGAAAACACGCCCGTCAAAATCGTCGATACTTTGCTGGATATGGGCGCACGCGTTTCCGACCGCGCCGATTTCGGCATTACGCCGCTGATGCTGGCGGCGGGGCAGAATTTAAATCCGTATGTTTTGCTGACTTTGCTGAAACATGGAGCGGGATTGAACGACCGCAGCGCGGAAGGAGCGACGCCTTTAATGCTGGCGGCGGGATTAAATCCGAACGCCGTTGAAATTGTCGAAATTTTGCTGGATTGCGGCGCCAAAGCGTCCGCAAGGGACAAAGAGGGCAGAACGGCCATTGATTACGCCAAAAACAATCCCGCTTTGGCGGACACGGAAACGTTCTGGCGGCTGAACAACAGCAGCTACGATTAACGCACGTCTTGCGGCACGCGGTGTCCGCGGAACGCTTCCCCGTAAGTATCCGTCGTTTGAAAAAGGGGAACATTATATTTGTTGCGGCATCCCGAAACGGCGGCGCATAACAGTATCAACAGAAAAACCGTTTTCTTCATTGTTTTTTCCTTTTGGTGAAAAAAGCCAATCCCAGAACCAACAACGCGCATCCGCACGGCGCGGCGTTTCCAAAGCGGGCGTAAAGCGTCGGCTTTTCGGTGCGGCGCGGCAACTCGACATCCAAAAAGCCCGCCGTTCCCAAAGGCAAAGATGCCGTCACCCGTCCGTAAGCGTCAATCATGCCGCTGATTCCCGTATTGGCGACGCGCGCCAAGGGAAGCCCCTCCTCCACCGCGCGCATCTGGGCGGCGGCAAAGTGCTGATACGGTCCCGCGCTGATGCCGTACCATCCGTCGTTTGTCGCGTTCATCAGCCAATAGGGACGTTCTGCTTCATCAACGACGTGTGCGGGAAAAATAACCTCGTAGCACACCAGCATGCCGACGGGCAAAGTCCGCGGAACGTTTGTTGTCCGAACACCTTTGCCGCGAGAAAAATCAATCGCCCCCGGCGTCAGTTTCCGCATAAACGGAAATACCGACGTCAGCGGCGCGTATTCCCCGAACGGAACCAAATGGGATTTGTCGTAATATCCCAGCTCTTTACCGATATCGTTGACGGCAACGATACTGTTGTACAGCTTGTACGGCGGATAAGCGCTTTTCGATTGCTCCGTGCGCAAAGACCCCGCCAGCAAAACCGCATCGGGCAGCAAGGCGCTGGTTACCATGCCGCGCGCGAATTCATCCTGCGTCAGCCGGAACTGAGTCGCCGTTTCCGGCCACAGAACATGAGTTACTTTTTCCGCCCCTTTGGCGCGGCTCAGATGAACATGCTTCATCAAATTTTGTTCGGCTTGGTCGCGCGACCATTTTTGCCCCTGCGGAATGTTCGCCTGCACCAAGCGCAGCAAAACGCCGTTAATCGGCTTGACGTTCTCGGCCGATTTCAGCCGATAGCCGCCCCATCCCGCTAAAACGGACAAAATCACAAACGGCACGGCGGCAATCAGATTCGCTTTTTGCCGCAGCGGACACTTCATCAGCCCGAACAGCGATGCCGAAAACACGGTAACCATGCCTAACCCGTACGCGCCGAACAAAGACGCCGTTTGCAGCATGACGGGACAATCCGCCCACACCGTCGCAATCAAATTCCACGGAAAGCCCGTCAAAAACCACGCGCGGAACATTTCGGACAGCGTCCACGCCCCCGCGAACGCCAATGCCCGCCGCACGCCGCGCGGCGCGTACCACGCCGCCAAAGCCGCCAGCATCGGGAACAGCCCGCCCCAAATGCCGAATCCTATCGGCGGCAAAGGAGCCAACGCTTCAAACCCCATGCCCTCTATCATCAACGCGCGGGACACCCACGCCAATCCGACGGAAAAGAATCCGAATCCGAATGCATAGCCGATTTTCATCGCCTCCCCGCGAGTTTCCGCACGGTCAAGCAACCAAATCAGCCCCGAAAAAGCGATAAACAGGCACGGATAAACAAACCACGGCGGCAAAGCTCCGACGGCGACGATGCCGCATACAAAAGCTTTGAACCACCGTGTTTTCCAAAAGTCTTTACAAATACGGATTCGCAATGCCGTTATCCGCCAGAATTTTGACTTCCATCGCTTCCATTTCCTCGGCTTCCCAATCCTCGATATGATCATAGCCGATTAAATGCAGAACGCCGTGAACGACCAAATGGAACAAATGGTCGGCGACGGAAATGTTCGCCTCCGCCGCTTCCTTTTCCGTCGTTTCGCGCGCGACAATCACATCGCCCAGCAGCAGAGGTTCTTCGACGGGTTCGTCTTCGTCGTCCAAAGTCGCAAAGGACAAAACGTTCGTCGGTCTGTCCACGCCGCGGTAATCGCGGTTCAAAATGTGAACATCCTCGTCGTCGGTCAGAACAACGCTGATTTCAACGTCTTTGACGGGAATTTCCAATTCGCCGACATTGCCCGACTTCCATGCACACAGCGCAGCTTTGCGAACCAGCTTTTTGACCTGTTCGACATCCTTGTCCCACTGCTTGTCGCGGACGGTGATTGCAACCTTAGCCGTCATTGCCGATTAACCCCTTGCGCGAAGCGTAGCGTTTATCATACGCCTTGACAATCGAAGACACCAGTCCGTGACGGACGACGTCTTTTTCCGTAAAGGTGATGACGGCAATTCCCTTGACGTTGCGCAAAACGTCCAAAGCGTCCGCCAATCCCGACTGCACGCCGCGCGGCAAATCCGTCTGGCTTAAATCGCCGTTGATGACCATGCGGGAATTTTCGCCCATACGGGTCAAAAACATCTTCATCTGCATCGGCGTCGTGTTCTGCGCTTCGTCCAGAATGACCATCGCGTTGGTCAGCGTGCGGCCGCGCATGAACGCCAAAGGCGCGACTTCGATTTCGCCCAGTTCAAGCTTCTTGTCCACGACGTCCTTGGGCAGCATTTCATACAACGCGTCATATAAAGGACGCAGGTACGGATCGATTTTTTCCTTCAAATCCCCCGGCAGAAAGCCCAGATTTTCGCCCGCTTCAACGGCGGGACGGGACAGAATGATTTTGTCGATTTGCCCCTCTATCATCAAAGAAACGGCTTTTGCGACCGCCAAAAACGTTTTGCCCGTGCCGGCGGGTCCCAATCCGAACACCATTTCATAATCGCGCATCGCACGGATGTAATCCGCCTGCGTTTGCGAACGCGGCTGAATGTGGCGTTTGCGGGTTTTCAGCGTCAAGTCTTCTTCGCCCGATTCGTCAACTTTGACGGGTTCGGCGGTGTGTTTTTCCTTCGCGGTCGATTTGGTCATTTTGTGTTCCTCGCTCATATGCAAAGCGTTGTCGATGTCGGAGTTGTCAACGTCGCCTTTTTTGGCGGCCACTTTGTAAATCCTGTCCAAAGCGGCAAAAGCGTGTTCGACGTCCTTTTCGCCGCCGTCCACGGTGATTTGGTTGCCGCGCGTTTTGATTTCAACGCCCAACTTTTTTTCCAACCGCTTCAGATTATCGTTATGCGCGCCCAAAACCAGCATTAAAACCTGATTGTCCGCATATTCTTCGGTTCGTTGATAAGTTTTCTTTTTCGCCATAACAAAATCCTTTCGGTTAGGAATTATCTTTTTATATTATGGACTTATCCCGTAGTTTATGCAAGAACCATTTCCGCTTTCAGCGTTGCGGCGGACGTTTCGGCGATTCGCACGGGAACGATTTTGTTCAAATACGATTCGTCCGCGGCGACGACGACGTTTTGCATTTGCGGCGTATGCCCCAGCAAAGTGCCGTCCCTGTGTCCTTTGGAATCCAGCAAAACGTCAACCGTGCGTCCCAAGAATTTGGCATTGAACGCCGCGTGCTGTTCCAGCAAAAGCGCCTGCAGCCGTTCCAAACGTTCCCCCTTGACCGCTTCGTCGATTTGATTTTTCATCGCGGCGGCGGGCGTTCCGGGGCGCGGACTGTATTTGAACGAATACGACTGCGCGTAGTTCACGCGGCGCACCAAGTCCATGGTTTGCTGAAAATCTTCCTCGGTTTCTTCGGGAAAGCCGACGATAAAGTCGGACGACAGGGCGATTTCGGGACACGCCGCGCGCAACTTTTCAACTACAGTTTCATATTCGGCGCAGGTGTAGCGGCGGTTCATCTTTTTCAAGATTCTGTCCGATCCCGATTGAATCGGCAGGTGCAAATACGGCATCACTTTGGGAATGTCGCGGTGCATCGCAATCATGTCGTCCGTAAAATCGGACGGATAGGACGTCACATAACGGATGCGCTCAATGCCGTCGATTTCGGCGACTTTGGCAATCAATCGACTCAAATCCGACGGCTGCCCGTTTTCGCCCAAGCCGTGCCAAGCGTTGACGTTCTGCCCCAACAGCATCAAATCTTTCGTCCCCGACGCCGCCAGCTGTCGGGCTTCGGCGACAATTTCGGCCATCGGACGCGAATATTCCGCCCCGCGCGTGTACGGCACGACGCAGTACGAACAAAAGCGGTCGCATCCCTCTTGAATCGCCAAAAAAGACGACACGCCCGTCGAACGGGTTTCGGGCAGGGAATCGAATTTCGATTCGGCGGGGAATTCCACGTCGATAATGCGTTTTTGCGTATGACGCTGCAGCTTCATCAGCATTTCCGGCAAACGGTGGTAGGTTTGAGGTCCCAAAGCGATGTCGACGAATTTCGCGCGGTTCATGAATTCTGCGGATTCGGCCTGCACAACGCACCCCGCGACGATTAAAATCAAATCGCGTCCCTCGGCCTTTCTTTTTTCTTTCAAAGGCTTGAACCGCCCCAGTTCGGAAAAGATTTTCTCCGACGCTTTTTCACGGATGTGGCAAGTGTTGAAAATAATCATATCCGCGTCGTCGGGCGTGTCGGTTTCTTCGTATCCCAATCCGCGCAAAATGTCGACCATACGGGCGGAATCATACACGTTCATCTGACAGCCGAACGTTTTTACAAACAGTTTTTTGGTCACTTTACAATCCGATTCAGTTCAAGGAGGAACGCTGAGCGTCCATCAGATTTTTTAATTTCTCCAAAACCATCGCTTTTTTGACGTTAAAATTCTTTTCGGTCAAAACGGCGGGTTTCAAGAAAGCCTGCGCTTCGTTCATTTCTTCGGGCGACAGTTTAAGGTCGGGCTTGACGTTTTGCAAAAACACTTTCAACGAATTCTCGTCGCGTTCGTTCAAGTATTTTTCACCCGCCGATATCAGCTTTTCGTGCTGAAAAGCCGCCACTTCGGCATAAGAAACGGGCAATTTTTTAAACACGGGCAACGGCGCGTCGTCCGGAACGGCGATTTGGTTGATTTTTGAAAACACCTGCGCCGCCACGGGATCGGACGAAATTCCCGCGGGATAGAACCAGCGCAAAGACGCAGGTTCCTGCGCCAGATACAGCCACTTGTGCGCCATTTTCAGATTCTTGGCCAGCCCTTCGCCGCGCCAGTACAACAGCCCCAGTTTGACTTGGGCGGGGGCGTATCCGTTGCGCGCGCTCATGGAAAAATACAGGGCGGATCGGCGGAAATCGGGCTTTTTCAGTCCCTCGCCCTTATAAAACAGACTGCCCAGCTTATATTGGGCTTCCGCGTCGTTTTCCTCTTCCGCGCAATACATGTATTGCATAATGGCGATATTCATGCGTCCCGACCGTTCGGCCTGTTCCGCCCAATCGCAAGCGGCGTGCGCCGTCGAAACCAGCGATAAAAACAAGGGCAAAACCAAACGCAGCATAAGGCAAACTCCACGGTTCAATCGGGAAAAACGCTGTTGAAAGAATAGCACCGTTTTATCCCGATTGCCACATTATTTAATCAAAAGGCTTATTCTTCGCCTTTTTCGACGTTGTCGATGACTTCCGCCATATCGTGGTGGTCGTCGCCCAAATCGGACGCGTCTTCCATCAATTCCAATTCGTCATCGGTTTCGGCGACGAAATCGGCGTCATCGGCGGTCAAGTCGATGTCTTCCTGAACTTTGCGTCCGCCGCGTTTGGTTTTGCCGGCGTTCGCCGCCTGCAGGCGCAGGAATTCGTCGACCGACCAGCTTTCGCCGCAGTGCGGGCATTTAATCGGGTCTTTGCGCAAATCATAGAAATGTTCGCCGCAAGACAGGCAGATACGCTTTGTTCCCCATTCCGGTTTTGACATAACAGCACTCCATCGTTAAAAAAATTGGTTTTGCAAGATTTGATATGCTAAGCTTGCCTTTGTCAAACAAAAAAAGAGTTTTTTTCATGAAAACGGTTTCCGATCGGTCGAAAAGCTTTCGCGGCATGTTCCAAACCCCGGGGGACAAATCACTGTCCCACCGCGCTTTGATGCTGGGCGGACTGGCAAAAGGCACGACAAAAATCAAGGGTTTGCTGGAAAGCGGCGACGTTCTGGCGACTTTGACAGCCATGCGCAAACTGGGGGCTGAAATCGAAAAGCTCCCCGACGGCGCTTGGATTGTCAAAGGCGTCGATTCCGCGCTTCATGCGCCCGATTCCGTTTTGGACATGGGCAACGCGGGAACGGGAACGCGGCTGCTGGCGGGGCTGGTCTGCACGCATCCGTTTGAAACGCGCTTTACAGGGGACGCGAGCCTTTGCTCCCGCCCGATGAAGCGAATCACGGTTCCTTTGGCGCAAACGGGGGCGAAGTTTGAAACGGCGGAAAACGGCACTTTGCCCATGACCGTCATCGGCGCGCAAGTCCCCAAACCGCTCACATACCGCCTGCCCGTCGCGTCGGCGCAGGTCAAATCCGCCATTTTGCTGGCGGGACTGAACATCGACGGCGACACGACCGTCATCGAACCCGCAAATTTGAAAAGCCGCGACCACACCGAACGCATGCTGCGCGGATTCGGCGCGGCTTTGGACATCGCCGAAGAATCGGACGGCACGCGAATCCTCACCGTTCACGGCAAAGCGTCTTTGACGGCGTGCGATTTGACCGTTCCCGCCGACATTTCGTCCGCCGCCTTTCCGATTGTCGCCGCCTTGATTACTCCCGATTCGGAGGTTTTCCTGCCCGACGTCGGCATCAATCCGCTCAGAAGCGGCGTTTTGACCGCCTTAAAGGCAATGGGGGCGGACATCACGCTTGAAAACAGCCGAATCGTTGCGGGCGAACCCATCGCCGACATCCGCGCCAAATCGTCCGCCTTAAAAGGTGTCGATTTGCCCGCGTCCCTTGCGCCGTCGATGATTGACGAATACCCGATTTTGGCGGTCGCCGCCGCTTTTGCCCAAGGCAAGACGGTTTTACACGGCTTGTCAGAATTGAAAGTCAAGGAAAGCGACAGATTCGACGCGATTTTAAACGGATTGACCGCAAACGGAGTCGCCTGCTCCGCCCTCGGCAACGACATAGAAATCAAGGGGACGGGAAAAAATCCTTGCGGCGGAGGGCTGATTGAGGCAAAACTGGATCACAGAATTGCCATGTCCTTTTTGGTAATGGGCATGGCGGCGGAAAACCCCGTGGCGGTGGACGACATATCGTCGATTGCGACCAGTTTTCCGAACTTTGTCGAACTGATGAACAAATCGGGAGCAAACATTCATGATTATCGCGATTGACGGACCGGCGGCGGCGGGCAAAGGCACGCTGGCGCAAAACCTCGCCAAACATTTTTCCTACGCTTTTCTGGACACGGGCAGACTGTACCGCGCCGTCGGCTACGCCGTTTTGCAGGCGAACGAAGATCCGTCGAACGAAGCCGCGGCGACCAAAGCCGCCAAAGCGTTCGACCCGAAAAGCATCAACGCCGTTTTGAAAAATCCGGCTTTGCGCGACGAAGCGACAGGCAACGCGGCGTCCAAAGTCGCCGTCATTCCCGCCGTGCGCGCGGCTTTGCTGGACTTGCAGCGCGACTTTGCGCACCACCCGTTTTTCGAGGACGGCACGCCCGCCAAAGGCGCGGTGCTGGACGGTCGCGACGTCGGAACGGTCGTTTGCCCCGACGCGGACGTGAAATTCTTTGTAACCGCTTCCGCCGAAGTGCGCGCCGACCGCCGTTTCAAGGAATTGCAGGACGCGAACAAACCCGCCGATTACGACAAGATTCTGGCGGACATCAAAGAACGCGACAAACGCGATTCCGAACGCGCGACCGCCCCTTTGAAACCCGCGGCGGACGCTTGTATTCTGGACACGTCGAACATGAACGCCGTGCAGGTGTTCCAGTCCGCTTTGGACTTTATCGCGATTAACCACGAATAAGCCTATATGCCCGACTGTTTCGCCCCGTCCGTCGATTTCGCCTGCACCAAATTGATTTTGGGGTCGATGCCGGGGGTAAAATCGTTGGAACAAGCGCAGTATTACGCCCACCCGCAAAACGCGTTCTGGCGGATTATGGCGGCATTGTTCGGCGCACCCTATCCGTTCGATTCGTATGACGACAAGCTGAATTTGCTGTTAAAACACCGTATCGCACTGTGGGACGTGATTTTGACCTGCGCCCGCGACGGCAGTCTGGATTCCGACATCCGCAACGCCGTCCCGAACGATTTTGAACGCTTTTTCAAACAATACCCGCAAATAAAGACTGTGTTTTTCAACGGGCAAAAAGCATACAACAGCTTTACAAAATCATTCAAAACCGCGCCGTTTGTCAACGCGCTGACACTCGTTCCCCTGCCGTCCACTTCGCCCGCCAACGCGCACTTGTCGTTCAATGACAAATTAACGGCGTGGAGCGTGTTGATATAATACTGAATCGCAGCTGCGAGGCGTAAAACGCCGAAGCAGTCCCGTGCAGGTATCGGCTCTTGTACCGACCCATCACGGGATTGCCGCGTCGTGTCTGCGACACTCCTCGCAAGTTCGATAAATATTTGAATAATAAATAGAGAATCGAAACAACGAGGAGCGCCTGTAGCGCGACGTGGTTGTCCCGTGCAAATGAAGTCCAGGATATCACGTTGCAATGTCCTTTTTATCATCAGCTTCATAGATTCTCGACTTGCATTTCGATTGTTATTTGTCTTCAAACCAACCTTTATCTTTGTTCCACGAGTAAGAATATTCTTTCCCAGAGCATTTCCCTTGTTCTACAGTATATTTTATTTTACTATACTTATATCGGCTAACCGCTTCAAAAGAAGCTACTGTACTTGTTCCACCTATTGCTGTCTTATAAGAAATGGGTTTTCGTACAATTTGGTCATTCCCTTCTATATACACATCGTCTATCAGATATTTATAGTTATCTGCAATATTCTTTACATATCCCATTTTTCCTGAACATCCGTACTGCCCAGAAAAACAAATTAAAGCATCTCTACCGACAACTTGAACTACCTTATATTGTCCCATTGGACGTTGTCCAAACGGAGTTGAAATTTTGGTTGTACAAATATCGCCTTCTTCTCCTCCCATCATAGAACAGATTGGAACTTCTCTTCTAATCTTTTTAGGAGAGCAATCATCGTTTAACTCAATCGTCAATCCCGCGGCATCTTTTTCTGTATCGTTAAAATACATTTTTCCCGAATCGATTGTTCCTGTTTGTACACACCCGCACAACAGCGGCAATGCCATTAACGCAATGTATTTCTTTTTCATTTCCGAAACTCCTTAAAGTAAAAAACACAAAACCCACCTGCATAGGTGGGCGGAGTGTTCAGAAACCGTTCAATAGCAAAGACGGCTCGACGTTTTTCGCGCATAGCCTTATAGACGCCGACACCCGCCCTTTGGGCAGAAATCGGCGCATAATTTTTTAGTCGCCATACACAATGCGACCACTATTGAAAAGGGTTTCTGACGCCCTGTCCCCGTGTTCGGGAACGTAAAAAGTCTACCAAACTTCAAATTAAAAGAAAAGCGTTTCTTTCCTGTCAAAAATCATTGCAAAACCGCCCGTTTTCGGTTATACAGGCTTTGGAGTCGAAGGCACGGCGATTCCAATGCCTTTTATCGTGCAGACCTTCGGATACAACCGAATGGCAAGTAAAGTCTTAAAGGAAGTTTTTTAATGGCAACAAAAAATACAGCCGCCGAAATCCCGGCTATGAAAGAAAACTTTGCCGAACTGTTCAACGAAATGTTCGGTGAAGACAAAGGATTGGAAGGTTCCGTCGTCAAAGGAACCATCGTCGCTTTGTCCGACGATTACGCGACAATCGACGTCGGTTTGAAATCCGAAGGCCGCATCGCGCGCCGTGAATTCGGTTTCAACGCCGAAATGAAAGTCGGCGACAAGGTCGACGTTTACATCGACCGCTATGAAGACAAGGACGGCATGGTCGTTCTGTCCCGCGAAAAAGCCCGCCGCGAAGAAGCTTGGAACGAACTGGAAAAAGCCCAAGCCAACGGCGAACGCGTTACCGGCGTTATCTTCGGTCGCGTCAAAGGCGGCTTTACGGTCGATCTGTCGGGCGCTATCGCGTTCCTGCCGGGTTCGCAGGTTGACATTCGCCCCGTCCGCGACGTCGGACCTTTGATGGGCACTCCGCAGCCGTTCCAGATTTTGAAAATGGACCGCGCCCGCGGCAATATCGTTGTTTCCCGCCGCGCCGTTTTGGAAGAAACCCGCGTCGAACAGCGTTCCGAACTGATTAAAAACCTGTCCGAAGGCCAGATTTTGGACGGCGTTGTCAAAAACATCACCGACTACGGCGCGTTCATCGACTTGGGCGGCGTTGACGGCTTGCTGCACGTGACCGACATTGCTTGGAAACGCATCAACCACCCGTCCGAAGCGTTGACCATCGGTCAGCCCGTCAAAGTCCAGATTATCCGCTTCAACCCCGAAACCCAGCGTATTTCCTTGGGCATGAAACAGTTGGAAGCCGATCCTTGGGCGAACGTCGAACAGAAATACCCCGTCGGAACGAAGCTGATGGGCCGCGTGACCAACATCACCGACTACGGCGCGTTCATTGAACTGGAACAGGGCGTTGAAGGTCTGGTTCACGTTTCCGAAATGAGCTGGACGAAGAAAAACACCCACCCGGGCAAAATCATCTCCACTTCGCAGGAAGTCGAAGTTCAGGTTCTGGAAGTCGACCCGCAGAAACGCCGCATTTCTTTGGGCTTGAAACAATGCATGCCCAATCCGTGGGCGGCTTTTGCCGAAAAACACCCCGTCGGTTCCGTGATTGAAGGCGAAATCCGCAACATCACCGAATTCGGTCTGTTTGTCGGCTTGGACGGCGACATCGACGGCATGGTTCACCTGTCCGACCTGTCTTGGGACAAGAGCGGCGAAGAAGCCGTCAAAGACTACAAGAAAGGCGACGTCATCAAAGCCAAAGTTTTGGATGTCGATGTCGAAAAAGAACGCATTTCTTTGGGCGTCAAACAGCTGAGCGCCGACCCGTTTGAAGGCGTCGCGCAGGATGTCAAGAAAGGCGCCGTTGTCACCGCCGTTGTTACCGCGGTTACCGAAACGGGCGTCGAAGTCGATCTGAACGGACTGAAAGGCTTTATCCGTAAAGCCGACCTGTCCCGCGACCGCTCCGAACAGCGTCCGGAACGCTTTGCCGTCGGCGACAAGGTTGACGCGAAAGTCACCTCGATTGACGCCAAGACCCGCAAAGTGTCCCTGTCCATCAAAGCGCGCGAAATCGACGAAGAAAAAGAAGCTTTGTCGGAATTCGGTTCAACCGATTCGGGTGCTTCCTTGGGCGACATCTTGGGTGCCGCTATTGCGAAAAAAGAAGCCGAAAAGAAATAATTTCGGTTTGCCTTTACGAAAAAGCCCGCAGTTTTGCGGGCTTTTTTATATGTTTTTTTTCGATTTTGCCACATTTGCCACAATTTTGCCATAATTTCGCCACAATGTGGTGATAAGATGTATAACGTCAGAAATAATAAGGGAGAATTCCTATGAAACAATTTTTAACCTTTATGGCAGCGGTGTTCGCATTAAGCGCGACGGTTGCCGAAGCTACCCCCCCCCCCTACTTTTAGATGATTCGGCATCGTTCATTCTTGCGAAGAGCGCGAAACTTGGGCTGGGAGAGGACGACATCTTTTCCGCGCCGACAATAGGCGGAGCGCACAAGGTCGAAGCGGACAAACACGCGGCGACAAAATGCGCGAAAGACGCGGATTGCGCGGCCGACCAGTACTGCACGATGGGCATGTGCAAAGACCTGTGCGCGCGCAACACGACCAAAAAGAAAGTCAAATGTTCGGGTGAAACGCCGGTTTGCACGGCGGACAACCACGATTCGTACTGCGCGTGCAACGACGAATCGTGCGGACCTGCGCTGTCGTGCAAGAAAGTCGGCAGCCGGTATTCGTGCGAACCGTGCGGCGCGGGCGAAAAGTGCGGCTGTCCGGACGGCAAGATGTCGAACGGCGCGGGCAAGTGCGTGACCTGCATTTCCAACAACGACTGCGCGGACAACGAAGTCTGCACCAATCCGAAAACGGAAGCGGCGGCCTGCACGGTATTGACGTGTCCGACGGGGCAATACGTCGCTAACCATCAGTGCAATTCGTGCGCGGAAGCGATAACGGGGTGCCAAGCCTGCACGTCGAAAACGAACTGCACGAAGTGCCACGTCAAATACCAGGACCCGGCCAAGAACGGCGGACAGTGCATTTTGAAAACGTGTCCCGCGGCACAGTATCTGAACGAAGAGGACGGAAACTGCTATCCGTGTTCCAACGGCTGCACAAAATGCACGGGCCCGTCGAACTGCCAGTCCTGCCAAGCCGCGTACAACTTGATTTCGGGCGCGTACTGCGAACTGAAAACCTGCGCGCAAGGCCAGTATTTGAGCATGTCGGACGGCCAATGCTATGCGTGTCCCGCGGCGTGCACCGCGTGTTCGACCGTGATGAACACGGGCGACACCAGCGCGTGCACGGCTTGCCTTGACGATTACAAGCTGAACGGAACGCAATGCGTGCTGAAAAGATGTTCGGAAATGGGCTATGCGACGTCCTGCGGCGGCGATTACAACGCCATTCCGGCGAACAAGTCGGGCTCCGACGGCGCGTGCTACAGCTGTCAGCAAAAGAGCTGCGGAGAAATGGGCTACGCGACGTCTTGCGGCGGCGACTACAACGCCAACGCGACGGGCAAATCCGGCCGCGACGGCACGTGCTACAGCTGTTCGCAAAAATCGTGTTCTCAAATGGGATACAGAACGGGCTGCTCGGGCAACGAAAATGCGACTTACGTCAAGTCGGGCTCCGACGGCCGCTGCTACACCTGCTCAACAAAATCGTGTTCGCAAATGGGATACTCGACATCGTGCGGCGCAAACTACAACGCAACGTATAAAACGTCGGGCTCCGACGGCAACTGCTACACTTGCTCGCTGAAATCGTGCGGTTCAATGGGGTACGCAACGGGATGCGACTGGTACTATAATGCCGACTACAAAACATCGGGGTCGGACGGCAAGTGTTATACCTGTTCGTTAAAATCGGGCTATTGCAACAGCAACAACGATTGCGCAGGCAACCAATCCTGCAACAATCACAAATGCGAAAACATCTCGTGCGGCACCTGCTATTACGCAAGCAATCACACCTGCACCCGCAACGGGGATTGCTGTTTGAATAATAATGACTGTGACGATTGGATGAAATGCGTCAGTAATGAATGTATTTGGAAATCCTGCGCAGAACGAGGGTACAAGGATTCGTGCCCCAACGGATACCAAACTGTAAAAGTGAACAAATATGACCACACCAGCTGCGTTACCTGCCATGAAATAAGTTGTGAAAATTCTAGCCTAACAGGAACTTGGAATGGAACTAATTGTCTGAAATTCAAAGATATCAGCGGTGTTTCCGCTTGTTTTGAAAAAAGCAATTACAGTAAACATTCAGATTGGGAGGGCTGGATGTATTGTTGCCGTATTTGCGTTGCAGAATGGGGCTGGGGAAAATAAAATTTCCAACACTTGAACAAATCTGCAAGCGTCGGGCGGGATTGAAAGAGTTTTTGTCTTTCATCCCGCCCGTACTGGCAATACTCCTCTTAGCAGAGCATATCAGCGTTTATTTTTCTTTTTTGTCTTCTTCGCTTTCGTTTTCTTCCTGTCTGCGTCTGTAAAGCGTCAAGCCGATTTCATCCAGCACGGCGTTGTTCTTGCGCTCCAGTTCCGCCGCTTCACGCTTTTCTCGGTTTTCCTGTGTAATTTCAAAGGTTTTGAGTTCTTGATACGCTTCCCTGATTTCGTCGCGCATCAACGCGATTTCCTGCCGCGCGTCCGCCAAAGCGCGTTCGACCCGTTTTGTTTCGTCGATGTGCCAATCGACATACGCCCCGAACGTCAGCGCCGCCGTTTGGTCGCTTTTGGCGGCCTCCTCTTCCTCTTTGAACCGTTTGGCAAGCAGGATTTTGCGGTTTTCGAGCGATTGTTCGAACCGCAGCAGATTGCCCAGCTGGCGGCGTTTTTCATCCAGCTCGAATTGATGCACGCGTATCAGCGTTTTCAAATCGTTTTTCGCCATTATTCAGCACCGGACGGCTTTTGCGACAAAATGTCTTTCAGCTGCTGATACCCCGTTGCGAAATCGATTTTTTCCTTTTTCTTTTGCGACAAAAAGGCTTCAAGCTTGTCATAATAGAAAATCGCTTCGTCGACCTGCGCGTTCGACCCGCGCTTGTACGCGCCCAAACGGATAAGCTCGGCCATATCTTCGTACGTCGCAATCAAAGCGCGCGCGCGGTTGACAAGGGCGTTTTCCTCGTCCGTGTTGCACCCCGGCATGGTACGCGAAATACTGCGCAGCAGGTTGACCGCGGGATAACGGTTGCGTTCGGCAATCGCGCGTTCCAAAACGATATGCCCGTCCAAAATGCCGCGCACCGCGTCGGCAATCGGTTCGTTGTGGTCGTCGCCGTCCACCAAAACGGTGAACAATCCCGTAATCGACCCCGACCCGATGCGCCCCGGCCCCGCGCGTTCCAGCAAACGGGGCAGTTCCGCAAACACCGTCGGCGTGTAGCCTTTGGTGGCCGGCGGTTCGCCCGCAGACAAACTGATTTCCCTTTGCGCCATCGCAAAACGCGTAATGCTGTCCATCATGCACAAAACGTTGTTGTGCAAATCGCGGAAATACTCGGCCACCGTCATCGCGACATAAGCGGCTTGACGGCGCATAAGCGGGCTTTCGTCCGACGTCGCCACCACGACGACGCTGCGCTTCATGCCTTCGACGCCCAAATCGTCCTCAATGAACTCGCGCGCTTCGCGTCCGCGTTCGCCGATAAGCCCCAAAACCGTCACATCCAGCTGCGTATGCCGCGCCATCATCGCCATCAAGGACGATTTGCCCACGCCCGACCCTGCGAAAATGCCCATACGCTGCCCTTTGCACAGCGTCAGAAAAGTGTTTATCGCCCGCACGCCCAAATCGGCTTTGCCCGCGACGCGTTCACGCGAATTGGCGGGCGGCGGCGACGCGTGAATCAAGCACGGCACTTTGCCCTTTTTCAGCGGACCTTTGCCGTCGACGGGTTCGCCCATGGCGTTGATGACCCGCCCCAGCCAAGAAACGTCGGGATACAAGACGGGGTGCGCGTTGCTTAAATCGACTTCGTTTCCGGGGCCCACGCCGTCAAGGTTCACGAACGGCATCAGCAACACTTTGTCGCCGTTGAAACCGACGACTTCGGCGGGAATTTTTTTGCCCGCGCGCGCCAAAATCGTGCAGCGGTCGCCGACGGACAGCTCCGAACGCGCGCCCGTCATTTCGACCAGCATGCCTTTGACCGCCGAAACCGACCCGTACGACCGGTATTCGGGCAAAGCGCGAATGTCGTCCATCAAACTTTTATGCCATTCATCCATAAACTTTTTATCCCTTTACCCTTTTATATAATGTTTTTACCCGTAAAAAAAGCCCGCTTTTTGATTTTTTCGGCTTGCATATCGGAGTCATACAACATAAAGTTAATAAGCTGTTAATTTCATTTTGTCCGAAAAAGGAAATTCCTATGCGCGTTTTATTAGTCGAAGACGATCAGGCAATGGCTCAAACAATCGAAGCCGTCCTGCACAAAGAAGGCATGGTCGTCGACACCACCGTTTTGGGCGAAGACGGATTGGAAATCGGCAAACTGTACGACTACGATGTCATCATTCTGGATTTGATGCTGCCCGATATCGATGGATATGAAGTCTTAAAACGCCTGCGCGCTTCAAAAATCAATACGCCCGTTTTGATTTTGTCGGGATTGTCGGGTGCGGATAAAAAGGTCAAAGGATTTTCGACCGGCGCGGACGATTATCTGACAAAACCGTTTGACAAAGCAGAACTTATCGCCCGCATCCGCGCGCTGGTCCGCCGTTCCAAAGGACATTCGGAATCCGTCATCCGCACAGGCGCGATAGAGGTCAATCTGGACACCCGCACCGCTTTCGTCAACGGCAAGCCTTTGCACCTGACGGGGCGCGAATACGGCATTTTGGAACGCCTGTCGCTGTCCAAGGGAACAACGCTCAGCAAAGAGCAGTTTTTGAACCACCTGTACAACGGCATGGACGAACCCGAACTGAAAATCATCGATGTGTTCATTTGCAAACTGCGCAAAAAAATCAAAGACGCGACGGGCGGCGACGACTATATCGAAACCGTCTGGGGACGCGGCTATGTTTTGCGCGAACCAAAAAAAGAAAACTGACCTTTTACAAACAGGCCTTTCCGAACAACGGAGGGTCTGTCTTTTTTAATGCTTCCGAGGATTCAATATGTCTTCACATTCCACAGAAAACTTAATCAAAGCCGCCAAAAGCCTGTTTGCCGTTTTATTCGACGGCTTGACAAACAGTTTGTTCAAAATCGCTTTGCTGACAATTATCGCCGTGCGCATTACGCAGCAATCGTCCGATCCGTCGAACTTGATTGCGGGATTGCTGCTGTTGCCGTTCTTTTTGTTTTCGGCGCGCGCCACTTTGCTGGCGAAAAAATACGGCCGCATCAAACTGACCCGTTCGGTCAAGCTGGTCGAACTGGCTTTGATGCTGACGGCGGGACTGGTTTTCTTTGCCAACAACGCGGGACTGCTGATTATCCTGCCCGTTCTGTTCGGCACTTTGTCCGCGTTTTTCGGCCCCATCCGCTACGCGCTGCAGCCCGAACGGCTGGATGAAAAGGATTTCATCGGCAGCAACGCCTACACGTCGAAATCCACTTATGTCAGCATCATCGTTGCGATTCTCATCGGTGTCTTGCTGCCCGTCCGCATTGCCGCACTGTGCTTGATTCTGCTGTCGCTTGCCAGTTATCTGGCCACCCGTTCCGTCACCGATGAAGCCCCTGAACCTGCCGCGAAAAAATTCGACGCCGGCGTTTTGAAAAGCGTTCGCTCCACTTTGCGCACGGTGCGCCGCTATCCGCTGATTTACCGCAGTATTCTGGGCGCGACATGGTTCTGGTCGCTGGGATTGCTGGTTATTTTGCTGATTTATCCGCTGGTTGCGCAAGTGTTCCACACGGATGCCGTTTCCGCCGCGTTTTTGCTGGGCTTGTACGCCGCGGGCGTCGGTATCGGTGTCGCCTATTGCACGCGGCTGTTGCGCGGTGTCGTCCACACGACGTACGTTCCCATCAGCACGCTGGGCATCGCCGTCTGTTTCTTGGCTCTGTCCGTTTTGACTTTGGGATACGGCACGCCTGCCGAACGCGTCGATTTTGTCGAGTTTGTCACACGCTTCCGTCCCGCCGTGTTCTGCTTTTTCTTTTTCCTGCTGGCGTTCTGCTGCGGGATGTATATCACGCCGCTGAGCAACTTGATTCAAAAGAAAGCGACCGACGCCAACCGCGCCGCCGTGTTTGCCGCGAACAACATCATCAACGCCGCCGGCATTGCCGTCGTTGCGCTGATTGTCGCGGTTTTGCGCCATTTCGAACTGAGCATTCCCGCCATTTTCCTGCTGTTCGCTTTGGCAAGCTTCGTCGTGTCTGTGTATAACTGCTCGGTTCTGCCTGCGGCATTGGTGCGTTCCATCGCGCAAACGATTTTGGAAACGCTGTTCCGCGTAACCGTCAAAGGCCTGCCCAATTTCCAAGACGCCGGCAAACGCGTTTTAATCGTCGCCAACCACACGTCTTTGCTGGACGGCCTGCTGATTGCGGCTTTCATGCCCGAAAAGATTACGTTCGTCATCAAACCCGAATGGGAAAACCGCTGGTTTGCGCGCTTTTTTGCGCTGATGGTGGATTTGTATCCTTTGGATTTGAACAATCCGCTGTCTTTGCGTTCGTTAATCGATTTGATCAAGCGCAACAACAAAGTAATGATTTTCCCCGAACAGCGCATCAGCGTCACGGGCGCTTTGATGAAAGTGTACGAAGGCGCGGGCATCGTCGCGGAAAAAGCCAACGCGAACATCCTGCCCGTGCGCATCAACGGGGCGCAGTATTCCAAGTTTTCTTTACTGAAAACAAAGTTTAAAACACAATACTTCCCCAAAATCACCGTCAACATCATGCCGCACAAAAAATTCGACATCGATCCCGCTTTGACGGGACGCCAGCGCAACCACGAAGTGTCGCTGCAGCTGTACACGATGATGTCGGAAATGATGTATGCGTCGTCCAAAATCAACGAACATCTGTTCACGGGATTGCTGAACGCGCAGAAAATCCACGGCAAACATCATGTCATCGCCGAGGACATCAGCCGCAAACCCTTGCGCTACAAAACGCTGATTTTAAAAAGCTATGTTTTGGGACGCACGTTCGGCCGCCTGCTGCCGAACGAAGAACGCTTGGGCATCCTGCTGCCGAACGTTTTGGCAAATCTGGTTGTGTTCTTTGCCCTGCAAAGCCGCGACAAAGTCCCCGCCATGCTGAACTTTTCAAGCGGCATTGCGCAGATTCTGTCCTGCATCAAAACGGTTGGATTGAAAACGGTTGTCACATCGCATAAATTCATCGAGGGCGGCAAACTGGAAAAACTGGAAGCTGCCATTCGCGATGCGGGCATCAATCTGGTTTACATGGAAGATTTCGCAAAACAAGTGTCGAGCGAAGACAAATTCCACGGCATTGTCGATTGTTTGATTTCGCGCAAACCCAAACACACGGCGGACCAGACGGCGGCAATTCTGTTCACGTCGGGATCCGAAGGCATGCCCAAGGCCGTTTTGCTGTCGCACATCAATTTCCAAGCGAACAGATATCAGGCGCTGAGCATTCTGGATTTGAATTCGAACGACGTGTTCTTCAACGCTCTGCCGATGTTCCACGCGTTCGGATTGGGCATCGGAACCATTTTGACGACCCTGTCGGGCATCAAGACGTTCTATTATCCGTCGCCCCTGCACTACCGCATCGTTCCCGAACTGGTTTACGCCACGAACGCGACGATTTTGTGCGGCACGGATACGTTCTTTGCGGGTTACGGCGCGTCGGCGCACCCGTATGATTTCTTTGCTTTGCGCTATGCGATTGTCGGCGCGGAAAAACTGAAAGAAACCACCGCCGAATTGTGGAGCAAAAAATTCGGCATCCGCATTTTGGAAGGCTACGGCGCAACCGAAGCCGCCCCCTTGATTGCGGTAAACACGCCGATGTACATCAAGGCAGGAACGGTCGGACGGCTTGTCCCCGGATTGGAAGCCCGACTGGAAGACGTCCCCGGCATTGTTGACGGAAAGCGGCTGTTCGTCCGCGGCGACAACATCATGCAAGGCTACATGAAAGCCGACAATCCCTGCGTCCTGCAGCCGCCCGCAGACGGCTGGCACGATACGGGCGACATTGTCGCGATTGACAAAGACGGTTTTGTCGCAATCAAAGGCCGCGCAAAACGTTTCGCCAAAATCGGCGGCGAAATGATTTCGCTGACGGCAATCGAACAGGAACTGGCGAAATTGTACGAAGGCGCGGTTCAAGGCGTCGTTGCCATCGCCGATCCGAAAAAGGGCGAACAGTTGGTGCTGATTACCACGGCGGAAAACGCCGATGCGGCGCAAATCCGCACGTTCATCAAACAGGCCGGACTGAACGACCTCGGCACGCCGTCGAAAATCATCGTCGTCAAAGAACCGCCCATTTTGGGAACGGGCAAATTCGACTATGTGTCCGCCCAGAAAATGGCGGAAGAAAAATTCGGCGCGGAATAAACTGTTCCCCGCAACAAAAAAGGAAGGCTCTCGCCTTCCTTTTTTTATTGCAAAGACCTTAAAGAAGGAAACTCTTCTGCCTTATCCCCTTTTTCGGCCCATAATTTGATGTATGTTTTCATCCGCTGTTCCGCATCGGCTTTATCGGCATAGCGTTGTGCGAAAGCTTCTTCAAACTTTTCTTTGTAACGTTTGCATTTGGACATTTTGGAAAATGCCGCAAACAGTTTAACGGGACGCAGCGGTTTGGATTGAATGTGGAGTTTGTCCTTGTTTTTCCGCAATCTGGATTCCGCAATAACGGAATAAGGACTGGAAATCATAAAGTCGGCCTCGCCGCTCAGCAGTTTGTCAAAAGCGGCATCAACACCGTCCACCTCAATAACCTTTGTATCCGTCGGCAATTTGCCTTGAATCAACGGCAAAACGCCTTCTTCGCGACGGATAACACCCAGCATGCCTTTCAATTCGGCGATATCGGCGACTTCGACCTTTTTATCCGCACGGGAAATCACCGTCAGCGGATTGCCGAAGTATGCGGGATAAATAAAATCCAATCCCGTTTTGTCCCCGCCTTGATAAAAAGTCGTAAAAATCAAATCGACTTTTCCTTCCAATACGGCTCGGCGCAATTCTTCTTCGGAATCAAAAAACACGCTTTCGATTTTCTTGACTTTAATCTCTTTTAAGGCTGTTTCCACCAAATCAACGGCAAAGCCTTCATATTTGTACGCCCGCACTCCTCTTCGCTTATACTCCTCCAAATCGGCCGTCTTCCATGAAAACGGCGGGTAATGGGAAAATCCAGCGATTTTAAAATAGGCGTCTGATTTTTCCCCGCCGCAAGAACGGTTGGGAAATTCCTCCGGATCCCGTCTGAGGGACGCGGCATCGGCTTGAACCGCAAAAAAAGCGACAATCAATCCCAAAAGCAAATTTTTTTTCATTTTTTAGAATCCTTTTATCAAAAAGCTTTTCTTTTTTGATTTCTTAACCTGTTTACGGTAGCATAGTTCAGTTTCTTTTTAAACAGGAGCTTTTAAAAAATGAACACGAATCCCTATGCTGCGGCAGAATCGTCGGCGTTGCCGCAAAATGAACTGGAAGCCCGCGCTTTGGTTCGCACCGCGTCCCGTTTAAACGCGTGCAAGGAAAACTGGCCCGTTTCCAAGGAACAGCTGCAGGAAGCGTTGGATTTAAACCGCAAACTCTGGACGATTCTGGTCAGCGACGCAACCGAGGAATCCAATCCGCTGCCCTTTGAAATCAAACAAAACGTGTTCAATCTGGCGCACTTTATCTTCAAGCATACTTTCGCCGTCATGGCCAATCCCGAAGCCAAAGCGCTGGACATTCTTATCAGCATCAACATGAATATCGCGCGCGGACTGAACGAACAAAGCGCGCATCGGGCGCAGGCGGCCGAACAGCAGCCCGCCCCCGAAACAAACGGTTAAGTCACTTCCGTTACCGCGCGGATGTTGCCCTGGCGGTTGATTTGCACGACACGCAGTTTGTCGTGCATTTCGGCAATCGTTTTTTCGCGGTCGATTGTCGGATAGCAGTGCAGAATACGGTCGGTGAACGCTTTGTACGCGGCTTCCGAATTTTCGGCGTGAATGGTCGCAAAGCAGTTGTCGTGACCGGAACCCATCAGCTCCCACAACGCCCCGGCGTTCGCCGTTGAAATTTCACCGCCGATAATCGCATCGGGCGTAAAACGCACGACAAGGTCAATCAGTTTCGGATATGTCATCGTGTTTGTTTGTTCGGTACGCGACAAAACCAAGTGAACATGGTTCGGGTGCGGAACAATTAACTCGCGGGTATCTTCGATTGTAATCACGCGCTTATGCGAATCCAGAATGGTTAACAGGTTATTCAAAAATGTTGTTTTACCTGTTGCCGTCGCACCGGAAACCAGAATGTGATCGCCGCGTTTGATGGATAAAATCAAACGTTCGTACGGGTCTTCGGGGTTTTCGACTTCTTTCAGCTTGTTCAGTTTTTGCAGACGTTCGCCCGCTTTCAACCCGTAATCGCCCAGCCCGAATTTAACGCCGTCGGAATGGACGCGGACGCACATGGCAATGCCGCCCGTCAAATCGTCATTGTCGTACATCACGTTTTTACCCGCAATTCCCGTAAAACGGTGATCGCCCGGCAACGTCGCGTATACGGCGGGCGATCCCTGTTCGGGATCGAAAGGCAGTTCAAAAGTGTTGGCGATAATGTGCATCAAATCCATCAAATACGTTCTGGACAGGTTTTTATCCTGCTGACATGCCCACGGATACGCGCGTCGGCCGCGCAAACGCAGCCAGATTTCATCGGGACGGTTAATGGCGACTTCTTCCACATTGTCCTGTTCGTACCAATAGGACAAATAGCGCAAAACCGATTTCAACACTTGGAAAGCGTCCGTTGCCATTTTTTATTCCTTTCACTTAAAACAATTCCGGAGCGGGATCTTCATCCTTGACCTGTTCTTGAACAGCCGGCGCGCTTTGCGGCTTAGGTTGCTGTGCAGAGCGTGGAGTCAGCAGTTGTGGCTGTTGCGGGGGCGGAACGTAACCGTAATACCCCGGCGGCGCAGCGTAATATCCCGCCGGTGCTTGCGGAGACGTCAGCCCGCCCTGCTGAGGCTGGCCATAATTATTGTAGTACATCTGCTGCTGCATTTGCGGATTGTTCGGAACAGTGCCTAAATTATTCTGCTGCGTTTGATCTGGCGTCAAACCTTGCTCTATCTCTCCGTTATCTTGCTTTCTTTGCTGTTCCAGCCGTTTCTCTTCCTCGGTACCCATTTTTTCATCAACCAGTTTATCCCATTTCTGCGTGCCGACTTCGTTATCCTCAACATCGGAACGAAGCCACAAATCTTCTTTGGCGAAAACGGTAATCCGCGTTCCTGACGGAACAAACGAACGCGCCGGAATTTTGGACGTCATGGCAAAAATGGAATCAAACATTGACCTCATGTCGTCCGAAAACTGCGAACGCGCGTCCTGCGCCGCCTGCTGGCGGTCGCTGAGCGCGATTTCGCCGCTGTCGCCGACTTCGGGTTTCGAGTTGGAGGACATCGCCCACAACAGCGCGGAGGAAACCGTACTTTGCAGCAAAGGTGTCCCGAATTTCCGAATCAGCTGCAAATCGACGTACGATGAAACGCCGGCGCGTCCTTGCGCATCACCCGATGATCCGCTTTCAAAACTGAAAGCCGCACCGTCAGGACGAATCAAACGAGTCCATTTGATTTGCATTTTTACGGCAACACTGTTTTCTTCGGCCGATCCCGCTCCGCCCTGTTCACCGATTAAACGACTGCCCGCGGGAATAATCACTTTCCGTCCGCTTTCCGAATATACATTGCGTTCCACAACAGCTGAAACAGGAACATCACTGTACAACGAATCGATTGACCGCGTCAATACGGCCGGAATGGCTTTGTCCGCCAAAATCATATTGTCCATGCTTACACGATAGGACGATACGTTTTTATCGATATCGATACTGCTCCAATTTCTTGCTCTGTGCTGTTTTTTCAACAGTGCCGCCTCGGACTCTTCGCTTGAACTTGCCCCCAATCCCGGACGAATCATTTGACGGTAGGCCATTTGCTTCGCACGCAGCTCCTTGATTCGCGACGGATCGTAGCGTTCGCCTTTGCCCGTGCCGCCGCCCGCGCCCAAGTTTTTGCCGCGGTAGCGATAGGAATCGGGATCGAATTTGCCGAAAACGGATACTTTATCCTTGTCCGTTTTTTCGCCGCCGGGGGTTGAAGTACCGATGATCTCGCCGTCCAATCCGATGATATTGCCGTCTTCATCCATATGGCCGATAATATTGCCGTTGGCGTCGACAACCGTTCCATCGGGCAGGATTATGCCGATTTTTTTGCCGTTTTTGTCAAAAGCAAACCGCGGTTTAAGCTTGTCGCCTTTCATCGTCAGCTTGCCGTTTTTCCAAATACCGATGACATTGCCGTCCTTGTCGACGATTTCACCGTCGGCGTTCAAATGCCCCAGCACATTTCCGTTTAAATCAACAACCGTCCCGTCGGGCTTGACAATGCCGATAAGGTTGCCGTTTTCATCATAAAGCGGTTCGCCTTCTATGACGGAGCCGATAACGTTCCCGTTCAAATCGACAACCGTCCCGTCGGGCAAAACCCTGCCGATAATGTTGCCGTTGGCATCGCGGACAAAGCCGTCTTCGCCGACAATGCCCAAAAATTTGCCGTCGCGGCCGACTGCAATCCGAACGTTCTTTTTGGCCTGCGTCGCCCTGTCGTCAACTTTGCCGATGATGTTTCCGTTCAAATCAACAACCGTCCCGTCGGACAGAACTTTCCCGATGACGTTGCCTTTCAAATCGCGAACCATGCCGTCTTTGCCCGCAAAACCGATAAGCTTGCCGTCGGCATCGTACACGGGAGCCCCCAACAAATTGCCGTTCAAATCCCGCGCTTGGCCGTCTTTGCCGACAAAACCGATCAGATTTCTGTCGGCATCGTACAACGGTGTTCCCAAAGTTTTTCCGATGACGTTTCCGTTTTCATCAACAACCGTTCCGTCGGAACGCAAAGTCCCAATCACGTTGCCCTGCGCGTCGCGCACAATGCCGTCCGCGCCGACAAAACCGATAAGTTTGCCGTTTTCGTCAAACACGGGTTCGCCCAACGCCACATAGCCGATTGTGTTGCCGTTCAAATCAACAACCGTCCCGTCGGGCAGAACTTTCCCGATAATATTCCCGCTCGCATCGCGGACGTTTCCGTCTTCGTCAACATATCCGATAAGATTTCCGTTGGCGTCGTACACGGCTTTGCCTATCCACGCATCGTCAATCACGCTCATCGGAGAAATGGAACACAAATATGTCCCCGCATTGCTCAGCGCCGTGCCGTCCGCCAGAATTCGTCCCAGCACTTCGACGTTTTCATCCACAATCGTACCGTCGTAGTGAACTTTGCCGATTGTTTGACCGTCTTTGTCCTTACATTCTTCGCCAACGGGAACAACGCGTCCCAAAAATTTGTTTTCCGGCGTCAAAGCGCGCATGCGGGATGTCACAAAGCCTTTGTTTTCCCCGTTGTCCGCCGCAACTCCGCCTTTTGGCAGAACCGTGCCGACAATGCGGCCGTCCCGGCCGATAACGCGCCTGCCCGCAGGAACGGGCAACCCGATTTCCGCCCCTTTGGCGTCAAGCAGTTTTCCGTTTTCAAGCATGCCCGACGCTTTATCGTTTTCCAATGAAATCCCGTATTTTCCGCCGACAATTCTGGCTACGATTTTACCTTTGGAATCGACAGCGTATTTCATTAAATCGGACACGCCCGAAAGAATGTTGCTTTTGTCGTAAATCGCGCCGTTTTCCCCGAAGCATCCCAAAACATTGCCGTCCGAATCCAGCACTTCGCCGTTGGGAACGACTTTGCCGAACACCTTGCCGTCAAAGCCGATGACCGGTCCTTTCAAAATCACCGTGCCGATGCGTTTTGTGTTTTTATCCGTTACGGTTCCGTCGAAATCCACACAGCCGATTTCTTTTCCGCTCGTATTGCGGACTTTTCCGTCACGGCCGATTTCACCCGCAATATTGCACGGCTTGTCAATCACGGAATCGGGACTGAGAGCAATTCCGATTTGCGTATTGGTTTCATCCAAAACGGCTCGGTCGAACGTTACAAAACCCAATTCGTCACCGGATGCGGAAACAACTTTGCCGTCCGAATTCAAAGTCCCCAAACCGCGGCATTGTTTGCCGACGGGAATGGCGTTGACCAATCCGCGGCCGATGGGCTTTGCCATTGTGTCAACGATTGTTCCGTCAACCTGCATCGTCCCCAAATCCGTTCCCGAGGGGCTCCTCACCACCGCTTCGGCGTTAATGGTTCCCAGCACTTTGTTGTCAAAGCCGACTGCCAGACCGTCCTTTAATGTAAAGCCGACCACTTTTCCGTCCGCGCTGACCACCATTCCGCCCGAACGGTAGCGCAACGGCTTTCCGTCCGCGCCCAGCACGGGTTTTCCGTCCTCATCAACGATTTCGCCGTTTAATCCCACATAGCCGATAATTTTGCCGTCGGGGCCCAAAACAGGCATGCCGACAGGCAGCACTTCGCCAATGACTTTGCCGTCTTTGTCGACGACTTTTCCTTCCAAGTCCGCCTGCCCGATAACCTGCCCGTTGGCGTCAATCACTGTTCCGTCGGACAAAACAACGCCCAAAATCTCGCCGTTCGGACCGATAACCTGCCGCAATCCCACAAAAACACGGCCGACAACGGTTCCCGCGCGGTCGACAACGTCGCCGCCCGGCATTTTCAAACGTCCCAGAAAACGGCTTTGCAGGTTTACCGCATTGCCGTCCGGCAGCAAACGGCCGATAGGTTTGCTGGTTTTAATGTCCAAAACCGCCGCGCCCGCGGGAATAATGCCGCCCGTTACCGTCTTGTTGTCATTTTGAATATAAGTGCTGACCAGCGTCTTACCGACGAAATCCGTTCCTTTGAGGTTTAACGCCTTGCCAATCGAATCGCCGCGGGCGTATAAATCGGTCTGCGGATTGACAGCCAGCCCCGTGAGCATTTGAGCGGCTTTGAATTTGCCGTCCGAATCAACAAACAGGTTGTCCGGACGCAGACAGCCGACCTTTTCGCCCGCTTGGTTAATCAAAGCCCCCGTTTCGTCAATCGACCCCACATAAGTGCTGCGGGAATCGATGCCGTGCTGAGCCGTCGCCAAACGCCCGATGAAATTATCCTGTTCGTCCGCCAAAGAATCATCCAGCTTCAGATAAGCCGTCCGTTTGAAATCCTTGTCAACGATGCGCCCGTCCATAATAATCCGTCCGACGGGTTCGCAGGCCGCCCTCAGCGGCAATCCTTGGAACGGCACAACACGCGCGACTTTCTGCCCCGTCATGTCGACAACGGAGGAATCGCCCAATGTTTTGCCTATCGAACCGCCTTTTGCGTTTTTGACCGACGCATCGGGCATCACCCACCCGATGGTTCTGCCGTCGCGATCCAAAACACCGCCCTGCGGCGTCGCCATGCCGACGGGTTCGTCCTTGGTTTCCGAAATCGCGACATAATCGGGATCCATGCACGCCAGAACTTTTCCGTTTTTATCAACGATTTTGCCCGCGCTGTCCAAAACACCTATCATTCTGCCGTCAACGCCGATAGCGGTTCCCGCATCCAAAACGCGTCCCAGCACGACATACTTGTCATCCAGCACATCGCCGTTCGCCGCCAGACAGCCGACAAATTCACCTTTCGTGGTCATCATTTGCCCGTCGATGTTGGCAAAACCCAAATTGGCGCACCCCGGCGCAAGCCCGACACTGCTGCGGGCAATCGCGCCGCCGATGGTTCCGTCTTCGCGCAAAAAGGTCTTGTCGGGCAAAATCCGGCCTTTGAGTTCGCCGTTGTTGACAACCGAACCGTCAGGCATGACGCGCCCTTCAAATCCGCAGCGTGTTCCGACAACCGTCCCGTAAGGCCGCAGCGCGCCTATCATTTCCTCGTTGTCGTTGACAACCGCCGCATTGGGCAGCAAACAGCCCAGCAAATCGCCTTTGAAGCTGACGGGCTGACCATCGGAATCGATTTTGCCGATTGTCTTTCCGTCCCAAGCCAGAACCGCGCCTTCCTGAACATAGCCGCCGACGGGGTTGTTGCCCATGTCGACCACAATCATCGCCGCGGTCAAACGGCCGACCTGCTTGTTGGAAGACATAACCGAGCCGTCCGTACTGACGCGGCCGATAAGTCTGCACCCCGGTCCGATAGCCAGCCCTTCTTTAATCACGCGGCCGATAATATTGCCGTCTTTGTCGACCACGAAACCGTTCGGCAAAACGCGGCCGATGACATTGCCGTCCTTGTCAACCACCGAACCGTCCGGCATGACAATCCCCAAAACACGTCCCAAAGCGTCGACAACGGCGCCCGAGGGCATCACCGACCCGATGATGTTGCCGTTCAAATCGACAATCGTTCCGTCGGGATTCAAATAGCCGATAAGGTTGCCGTTTTCATCCAGCACGCGGCCGTCGGGCATGACGCGCCCGATAGGATTGCCGTTTTTATCAATGGCCGTTCCCGTGCGCATCGCCGCGCCGATGACATTGCCGTTCAAATCGACAATCGTTCCGTCGGGCAAAGCGTAGCCGATAAGATTGCCGTCTTTGTCGATTACCCGGCCGTCGGGCAAAATCGTGCCGATAATACTGCCGTCTGGCCCCAAAGCGACGCGCACACCTTCCGCCACGCCGATGATGTAGCCTTGATCGTCGACGACCGTTCCGTCGGGACGCAAAGTGCCGATGCGCTTGCCGTCCAAACCGTACACGACGCCGTTTTCATCGGCATATCCGATGGGTTTGCCGTCGGGGCCCAGAATCAGCCGCCCTTTTTGCCGCAGCTGGTCGGCCGTCGTGCCGCCGCCGGGGGCTTCGTCGCACACGCCGCAAAGGCTGGTGTCGATTGCCATGGCGGACACGGAAACCAGTACGGTTTTTCCTATCGCTCCCGCCGTTTCGTCACGCCATTTGATTGCCAGATTCGATTGAATCGTCCGCGCCGTCTTTGGCTCCCATTTAACAACGACGGTGCAGGATAAATCCGTTGTCAGAATGTCGTTGGGCTTGCATTTGCTTTCCAGTTTGAATCCGTCTTCCGGATTGTTTTCAAAGCCGATTTCCATAATGCTGACGCGCCCCGTGGACGGCGTAATGGTCAAAGCCCCTTCCGCGGAAGTCCCCAGCACGACTTGGTCAAAACGCAGCGAATCGGGCGTAACATTCAATTTGACGCCCGTTGACGGTTCGTCGAAATTGGAAAAATTGTCCGAATCGCCCCCCGTGATGTCGGTAAAAGCGTCACTGCCCCCCTCAACGGTTACTTTCGCGTCCTCCTTTTGCTCTTCACCGCCGCTCAACAAAACAATCAAGCCGATGAAAAAAGCCAAAAACGCGAAGATTCCAACCAGAAGCAACGTCCGGTTGGATTTCTTCAAGTATTTATCCGATGAGCTGAGTAATTCTTCGTTCATTGCGTCCGCACCACGATACAGGTGACACCGCGCCGACCCAGCTGATTGCACAGCTTGTCGCCGTCTTTAATCGAATCGACGGGGCCGATGCGCAGGCGGAACAAATCCTTTGTTTCGCCCTCGGCAACCGCGTCAACCGAATAGTACGGCTCGAAGTTTGCAAGCAAATCTTTGTTTTTGCGGTAAATATTATCCCATTTCTGCTCCAAAGCCGAAATTTCGGCATCCGCGCCCAACTCGATTGCGATTGTTTCGGCAGCCGCGCGGCGGTAGCGGTTCGCAAACGACGCCGACATCTGCGCGTTTCTGCCCGTCAAAGACAGATTGTCGGACATTTGCAGCTGCTGCATCCGCTGCGACATCGTCTGCTGAGCCATTTGCGACGCCGCCAGTTCGTTGGCTGTTTCGTTCGCGCCTCTGGGCGAAACGCCGGGCGTCCTCATTCCCGCAGGCGAATAAGCGGGCTGCACGGATTTATCGTATTCGACCCAATCCGTGCCGAAGCTCGGATCTTTGCGGATTTTCAAACACAGCAGCCGTTTGCCGTTGCGCAAAACCAAATCACCGATGCCTTCGACCACAATCAGCCGCCCGTTCGGCCCGCGCGTTCTGAAGCCGACGGGAACTTCACTGCCCTGCACCAGCAGATTGACAATCGGACGCTGCGTCATTGTCAACGCTTTCGGTCCCAAGTCGATATATGTGAAAATCTCGTCGCGCCATACGCGTTCGGGGGCGATTTCCATGTCTTCCGGATTGGGAACGAAAACGTCAATATCGAATTTCAGTTTTTCGGGATCGACGTCCAAATCTTCCAGCCAGTCATTCATCGGATCAAAAAATTTCAGCTTTTTGCCCTTGGCCTTGCCGGCCGCTCCGACAACGGAAGCCGCTCCGGCAGGCGTTGCGCCAATTCCCGTTTCACCTTCCGAAAAAGGGGTTTTCCCCGAATCGTCCGGAATGAATTTGCTGTCGTTGACGATAATATCGACGACGGCGTTTGTAATTCTGTCCGCATTGAACGTTTCACTGCGCAAATAGAACACATAGCGGTTGCCCGATCGGCCGAACACAATCATGTTCGTATCCATGCCGACCAATTCGGGGTTGTTTGCGAAAACCATCAAAGCGTTCGCGGCCACTTTTTGCGATCCGAACGCGCTGGCATTGCCCAAAAACACGTTGTCGATGTATTCCCACGACGGAAAGTTGATTAAAGTATGCATCCCTTCGCGGATACGCAAAGGCAACACCAAATCGGGCGACCAGAAATAACGGGAATACCCCGGTTTGGACTGCCCTTCGCCCAAATGTTCCAAAGGCTTGTTCCACGCCTTTTGCTGCATGCCCAGCGACCACAGATACGGCATGTCGATTTCGGAATATTGGCCGTTCGATTGCTCGATGGCGGCATCCATGGATTCGCGGGCGGCGGATTGCTGAGCCCGAACGTGTCCCGACGCGGCGACCGTTATCGTTAAAACCAATGCGAAAAGACGAATTGAACTACTGTTTTTCACGGCACACCTTCTTTAATCTGCGGCACTTTCGATTGCATAAGCCAACACGACAAAACCCAGCGGGTTTTTCAATCTGTCGACATATTTGACTTCGTTTTTGGACGACATTCCGAAATAACGGACTTTCAATTTGACGCGCCAACGCTGGGTTACAGGCTGGTCGGCTTCGGGCAGCATGTCGCGCGTCACAATATAAACAACCCAAATATCCTGCTGACGGACGACGGATTCAATACGGACTTCACGGGTCAAACCTTCCAATTTGACGCGCGCCAGCCAATCTTTGATGGTTTTGGCAAACTGTTTGTAAACATTGGGCGACGACATCCAGCGCAACGGCCCGTCATTGCCCCAGCGGAAAGCCATTTCTTCCACATCGGCGGTCATCGTGTTGCGCAACAGCACATATTGGCGAATCATCGCTTCCGTCAGCAAATCGTTCGCCCCCAAATCGGACGACAACGGCCGGATGCGGACGACTTGATCGTCTTTGCTTTGAAAAGTCAGCAAAAACGGTTCGGCACGTTTCAAAGGCATCAATTTGGCCATCGCAATCATCAGAACCAGATTCAGACACAGCGCCACCGCCGACACAATCGCAAACGCGCGCGCCGTCCACAAATAACGGCGTTCACGCAGCAAATCCACCGTCAATTCGTCGTTTGACGGAGCCGACTGCACTTTTTTGCGCGCTTTGACGGGCTGGGCGTCATCTTTCGCATTAACGGAAGAAGGAGCGTCCGCATCCGTTTTCGGCACCAAAGGCTGTTGTCTTTTAATCGGTCTGGGCATGGCGTGTTATCCTTGGGCGCCGCTCATCAGCCAGTCGGGCAGGTTTGCGGGCAGTTTCAGCATCATGCAGGCGCACGGCGACCGTTTGAGTTCGGAAATATCCTTGCCGATTCCAACGGGTTCTTTTTCATAAATCGATCCGCATGCGGCGACGCTTGCCGTCAGAGCGGCGACAACCAAAGCTTTTTTAACCGAATTCGTTTTCATAACCGTTTTCCTCATTTTTTCTGCCGAGCCAAATGGTACTGCGTTACCGTAAATCCCATCGGGTTGCGCAGACGCCGGAACATAACAGCGTTATAACTATAATACCTGAACTGAATCGTTGCAATCCAATGTTCGATTTTGGGGGCTTCGATATTGTTTTTCATCGTGCGCGTTTCAAAAAAGATCTGCCAACTGTTCCAGCCTTCCTTCAAAATACGCCGAATATGCGGTTCCATCGTTACAGCGGGCGGCGCGTCGCCGTTAAACATTTTTTTGCTGACCCGATCCCAAAATTCGCCGTAAATTTTCGGAGTCGACATATAGCGCACCATGCCGCCGCCGCCCCACATGCGCATCATTTCCTCTCTGTTTTTGTACACCGTATTTGACGCCGTGATAAATTGGCGGACAAACATTTCGGACAGCAAATCCATCGCGGGCATGTCGGGATGCAGCGGCTGAAAGTATGCCAGATTTTCGGAATACGTCGGATTGACCGCCAGCGTGGCGTCGACCTCGAATTCCCCCGTCAAATGCAGCAAAGACAGCGACAACACGGTCGCCGTCGTCACAAAAGCGAAGCAGATAAAGCCGCACATTTGCGACAAAAAATGGTTAAAACCGCTGTGCACCACAGGATTTGCGGTGTTTGAAGCGGTTGTTTTTGCGCGTGCGTTCGCTGTAGGCATACTTTTTTCCATTCTTTAAGTATTGCCCTTATTTCGTTAAAAATACCTTACAAAAACAAAAAAGAGCGTCCGCGAACGCTCTTTTTCGATTATTTTTTCAAAGCCTTGAACAGGGCGTTCGCCAAAACGGTCAAAGCGGTCTGGTCGATGCCGTGCATCAAATCGGGAACGACGAAGCCGTCAACCTTAATTCCCGCCGCCTCCAAATTTGCTTTGCCGATTTCAAAAGCGCGCAAAGGCAAAACGTTGTCCGCGTCGCCGTGAACCAGCGTTACGGGCGGTTTCGATTTGATTTTGTCCGGTGTAAAACCGCCGTCCGTCATCAGCGGCACCGCCGACATGCCGACCGCGCACGCGACTTGTTCGGGATACGTCAGCGCCGTCATCAACGCGGTTCCGCCGCCCTGCGAAAAACCCGCCAAAGCCGTTTTTTCCGCTTTGACGCCCGCATGCTTCATCACCGCCGCCAAATAAGCGTGCATGACGGGCATGATTTCTTCGATACGGGGCGTCAGCTTGTTTAAAAAAGCTAATCCCCATTGTTCGTCGAAAATCCTGCTTTGGTCGTAATCGTCGAAAGCAAACCATTCAAACCCGCCGAACGGCAAAGCTTCCGGCGCGTTCGGGCAATAAAAGGCGGCGTGCGGCAAAATGTCTTTCAGCACGTCCGCCAGCCCCGCCATGTCGCGCCCGTCAGACCCGTAGCCGTGCAGAATCACCGCCGCGCCGTCGATTTTGCCGTCATCGGGCAAAACCGCATACGTCGTCAGCGGAAAATCCGTCAAGATTTGCTTCACAGTTTGACCTCGTTCAGCATGAATGCAGGCAGCTGATTGCCGAAAACGGGATGCGGCTTTTTCTTTTCACCTTGCGGTTTGGCAGGAGTCGCGTTTTGCTTCGCCGGCTTTGCTTCCTGTTTTGCGGGGCGTTTTACCCGCTTTTCCGGCCGCGCCCGTTCGGGTTTGGCAGCTTTGACTTCGGCATCGCGCTTTTCCTCGTGCTTTTCCGCGCGCTTTTCACCATGCCCGCGGCCGCCGCGGCGGCGTCTGCGGGCGGCTTTGCGTTCCGCTTTTTCCAGTTCTTCGTTCAAAACGGGCGAGCTTTCGGGTGAAAAATCTGGCAATTCCTCGATTTTCCGGCCAATCATCTTTTCAATCTGCGCCAAAGCTTTAAAATCGGCGGACGTAATCAGCATAAACGCGCGCCCCGATTTCCCCGCGCGTCCCGTGCGTCCGATGCGGTGAATGTAGTCTTCGGAATTGAACGGCACGTCAAAGTTGAATACATGCGACACATCGGGCAAATCCAACCCGCGCGCCGCAACGTCGGAGCAAACCAGCAGCTGCACCTGTCCGTCGCGGAAAGCGTTCAAAGTGTCCGTTCTTTGCCCCTGCGCCATGTCGCCATGCAGAGCCGCGACCGAAAAGCCGTGTTTTGTAAAGGATTTGTACAGAATATCCACGTCGGTTTTGCGGTTGCAGAAAATCATCGCGTTGTGCACGTTTTCGGAACGCACCAAAGCGCGCAAAACGGGGCGTTTGTCATCCTTGCGGCATTTGACAATGTATTGGGTTACCGTCACGGCGGGCGAAGCGGGCGGATCGACGCGCACGTCAACGGGGAATTTCATGAATTTCTTGGCAAGCGCTTTGATTTCGGGCGGCATGGTCGCCGAAAACAGCAGCGTCTGGCGCATGGCGGGCAGTTTCGCCGCGATTTTTTCAATATCGGGAATAAAGCCCATATCCAGCATGCGGTCGGCTTCGTCCAAAACGAACACCTGCACGTCGCGCAGCAAAATGCGTCCGCGTTCGCACAAATCAATCATGCGCCCCGGCGTCGCGATTAACACGTCCACCCCGCGGCTGAGGATTTTCTGCTGTTCCACCATGGATTCCCCGCCGATAAGCAAAGCCATGGACAGTTTTTGATACTTGCCGTACTGCTGGAAACATTCGGCGATTTGCGTTGCCAGTTCACGCGTCGGCGACAAAATCAAAGTACGCGGCATCAGCGCTTTCGCCCTGCCGTTTGCCAGCAAATCAATCATCGGCAGCGTGAAAGCCGCCGTTTTGCCCGTCCCCGTCTGCGCGATGCCGATAACGTCGTTGCGCTTCAAAATTTCTGGAATGGCCTTTTCTTGAATGGGCGTCGCTTCGGTATAACCGATGTCCGCCACCGCTTTCAGCGTGTTTTCGCTGAGTCCCAAATCGGAAAATTTCATTATCTTTTCTTTGCAATCCGTTAAAAATGTGTCAGATATAAGTAGCGTTATATACAAAAAAAAGGAAAACGACAATATGCTTATTAACAAAGATACGTCCTGTCTGGTGATTATCGACGTTCAAGAACGCCTTGCTCCCGCCGCAAACGAACCGCGCAAGGTCATCGACGGATGCGCGCATCTGCTGAAAGGGGCGCAAATTCTGCATATTCCGGCCATTGTTACCGAACAGTACCCCAAGGGATTGGGGGCGTCGATGTTCGACATCCGCGACGCCGCCGCGGAAGGCACGCCCTTTATCGCAAAAACGGAACTGTCCGCCCTGCGCAATCCCGATTTTGCCCAAGCGTTCAAATCGCTGAACAAAAAACAGGTCATCCTTGCGGGGGTCGAGGAACACATCTGCGTCCTGCAAACCGCAATCGAGCTGAAAGAAGCGGGCTATGACGTGTTTGTCGCCGCCGACGCTTCGGGCAGCCGCGCGAAAGAAAGCGAAGACGCCGCCGAACGCCGCCTGCTGCACGAAGGCATCGGACTGGTCACCGTCGAAATGGCACTGTTCGAGTGGCTGCGCAAAGCGGGAACGCCCGAATTCAAAGAAATCCAGCAAAAACTGGTGCGCTGATGAAAACGCTTGTCCTGCTGCCCGCCCTGCTGTGCAACGAGGGACTTTTTTCCCCGCAAATCGCGGTTTTGCAAGACCGCGCAAACATCATCGTTCCGGACTTGAGCCGCGACACAACCATAACGGCGGCGGCCGAACGGATTTTATCCGAAATTCCCGCCGAAAAGTTCTGCCTGTGCGGAATTTCGATGGGCGGCTACGTCGCTTTCGAGCTGCTGCGCCAATCCCCCGACCGCATCGAAGCGCTTTGCCTGACGGACACCAACCCGTTCGGGGAAACGGAACAATCGTCGAAAAACCGCGCGGCGATGATTGCCCGCGCGCAAAACGACGGATTGGAAAGCATTGTCGAATCGTCGCAATTTTCCGTCCTTGCCCCCGAAAACCGCGACAAGCCGCTGATAAAAGACCTGTTGCCGAAAATGGTTTTTGAAACGGGACTGCAAGGGTACGTCAACGAACAAAAAACAATTATGTCGCGCCCCGCCTCGCATGATTTGCTGGCAAGAATCACCTGTCCGACTTTGGTTGCCGGCGGCGAACTGGACAAGCTGTCCACCCCCGCAATCATGGACGATATGGCGCGGCAAATCCCGAACGCCGAACGGATTGTTATTAAAAACAGCGGACATTTTCCGCCGCTGGAAAACCCCGACGCCATGACCGCGGTTCTGATGCGGATACTGTAATAAAACTGACATCCGCCTCTTTAAGCTTTCTTTTTGACTTCCCGTCCGATATTCTATATTTTAGATGTATCGTTTTGGAACAGAGGACAAAACAAGTTGAAAAAATTGAACTTTCCGCGGCTTTTGTTTTCGGGCGCAGTTGCTTTTTCGGCACTGGTTGCGGTTGCGCGTTCGTATTTTTTGTCCTTCTGGCATTTCAACATTCTGTCCGCCGCACACTGGAATTTGATTTTGCACAAATGGAACGCGGGTTGGGTTTTGCGTAAAACAAGCGAATATACCTTCTTGCTTTCCTTTCTGGCGGCGCCGGTTGTTTTGGCGGTGCTGTGGTATGTCTGTTACAAAATCCGCTGGGCGAAAATTTTAACGGCTCCGCTGGCTCCGTTCACAAACAGAAAAAAGAAAGCCCTTGAAAAAAAATCCCTGCAAGCGGCCGTGGGCAATCCCGCCGATTTGAAAAAAGCCTCCGCGCCCAAACATGCCGCGCCGAAAATTCCGGAAAACTTGCGCCGTTTGCGCGGAACGCCCGCCGCCCCCGCGGCTCAAACTTCCGCTTCATCGCCGGCATCCCGCGCGGACACAGGGACGACCCGCGAAACAGAAGCCGTTTCCCGCGCCGATTCATGGAACCGTTTGGCCGCCGAACTGGAAGCGGCGGGTATTTACGTTTTGCGCGAACTGACGGTTTTTCAGTGCAACATCAGTATTCTTGCCGTAACGCAGGACGGTCTGTTCATGCTTTGCGAAGGTCCGTCGGCGGGTTCGGTTTGGACAGCGAACGAAACGGCGGAAAAACCGTTTTGGAAAACCGAAGACGGCGCGGTCGTTCCCTCGCCGCTGCACGCCATGCTTCACGCGCGCAAGGAATTCAAGCGTTTAATCGGCGAAACAGCCCCCGCTTACGCCGGCATCCCCGTCAACGGCTGCCTGTTTTTGGACCATGGAACGGTCGCCAATATCGGCGACGTCCTTAATTTTTTAAGCGAGGTCGACTTGTCAATGCTTCGCACGGGATCATGCAAAATGAGCGAACTGCCCGACACAAACGCATTGACGGACTACATCAAATCCCTGTCAAAGCCGGAACAGCGGCTGAACGACGCCGTCGCGTATTCCGTTGTCGGCTTGATGAACCCGCCTTTGGATTAACGGTAAAAGGAGCTTTTTCATGAAATTCATTTTTTCCTTTTGCCGCGCTTTCATGATTTTTTTCATTTGGACGTTCGGTTTTTCATTCTGGTTCCAAAGGCTGATGCTGGCCGGTTGGCGTTTCAATCCGTTCGACGGCGTACACTGGCATTATCTGCAGCGCCAGTGGCAGTCGGGCTGGACAATCACGTCCCTGCGCGAATGGCTGTTCGTTTTGCTGTTGTTCGCCGCCATTCCCGTCTGGCTGACGGGATGGGCGGTTTTGACGACCGTTGCGTGGAAAAAATGGTTTAAAGTCATTTTGATGTTCCCGCTGAAACTGGCGCAAAAAATGTGGAAAAAACACAAGGAAAACCGCGCGCAGACCGTTCGTCCGAAAATCACCAAGCGCAAATCCTACAAGCAAACGCGCCCCGCCGCCGTGCGCGCATCAACGGGACGAATCGCCAAAGTCGCCGACAAAGAGGCCGCGCAGGAAAAAGAAAAGGAAAAAGAGAAGGAACAGCAAAAAGCCCACAGTCATTCCCACAAAGAACACAAGCCAGCCCCCGAACCCGCACCGAAAAAGGAAAAAGCGGCACAGCCCGCCGCGGCCGCAGCGGCAAGCGGCGACGGTTCAATCGGGGATGCGTTGCGGTCTGCCGGTTACAAATTGCTGCAGGATGTTAAAATCGCGGGCAAAGCGGTCGATTTTATCGGCATGTGCGCCGATCATTTGCTGTTATGTCTGGTGGATTCGGAAAACGGCGATTGGCTGGCGGACGAAGAACGGTTCAATGACGAAGAACCGCTGTGGTTTTCCGAAAGCAACCACCGCATTTCCCCCGTCCGTGTTGTTTTGAACGCGCGTGACGCATTGTTGCCGATGCTGTCCGGCGCGGCGCGCGGTATGGAAATCAAACCGATGGTTGTCATCAACCAAGGCACGATTATCAATGCCGAAGACATGTTCGAGGTTTGGGACAACTTGAAAGTTTCCGTTTGCCGTCACGGCGCGGGCGGTCCCGACGAAATCAAAATGCTTGAAAACGCGCTGTCCAAGGTTAAAGCCCCCGACGACGCCGTTGTTCGCGATGTTTCCGGCCTGCTGTCGTAAAATCCTTAACATTTTTTTACCTTTATCGGTCATATTTATCGTGAATCAACCGATAGAATGTAGATTTTTGTCTTTGTTTCCTTTATACTTATCAAGGTTTTTACAACGGATCGGAACGCACAATGGCTAAACGCGGAGATGAATGGGCTTCACATGACGCAGCGGTAAACTGGGTTATCGCAACGGTCGCGCTGGCTTTTATCGGATCGTTCGTGCTGGCGGTGCTGTCGTTCGCCCTCGCCTATCTGATTCCCAAAGGCATCAGTCAAGAATCGCTGTTGTATACTTGGAAATTCGTCAAGAAAATCGCTTTCGACCCGCTGTATCTGTTTCAAACATACTGGAAATGGGTTGTCAAGCTGTACAGATACGGCGGCGCGCCGTCCGTCAGCCTGTGGCTGCCGATTATTCCGTTTTTTGCGTTCTTTGCCATTTTGATAACGGGTATTTCGACCAACCCTCACTCGTGGATGTCAACCATTCACGGCGCGGGGCGCATCGCGACCAAAAAAGACATTGAAAAGATGGGACTGTTTACGGGCTTTATCGTCGTTTTGGGGCGTTGGCACGGAAAGCTGCTGAAACTGCCCGAAACGCTGTCGGTGCTGGTGTTGGCGCCTCCCGGCACGGGTAAAACCGTGGGGGTGGTTATGCCCACGATTTTTGAATCGAACGACATCAGCATCATCGTAAACGACCCGAAGCCCGAATTGTGCTTTAAAACCAGCGGCTACCGTCAAACCATCGGCCCCGTTTTCGTCATCAACTGGGGCGCGGAGGACGAACCCGAAAAAGGCATTTACTACCCCAGCTGGAACCCCCTGTCGTTTTCTTGTTTGCCCGCTTTCGGTCCCGCACGCGACATGTACGTCGATTCCATGGTGAACGTTTTGGTGGAAGAACCCAAAGGCGGCGCGGACCCGCACTGGGCGAAAACAGGGCGAAACGCACTGACGGGCTTTATCCATTTTGTTGTCGGCAAATGCGAACATGCGCGCGCGAACGATTACTTCATCGGAAAAATCTACGAAGGCAAACTGGACGACAAGGACCGCGAAGTCCTTGAAGGCTACTATATGGAAATGACCGATGCGGACGCGGCGGCGGCTTTGGAACATTTGCGCGACGGCACGCTGGATTTGAACAATTACGTTCCCATCGGAACATGGGAAATGCTGCCCGAAAACTGGGTCGGCGCGGAACCCAGCATTGCAATGATTTTGGACTGGCTGACCGAAGCGCAAATGCAGATGGCGGCGGAAATCAAACGCAAGACCGAGGAAGGCGACCAAATGGCCGCCCTTGCCGACCCGATGCGCGACATGTTGGACAAAGCGGTCGAGGAATGTAAAAAATACGGCTATGCCCACCGCGCGGTCGTCGAATTGAACCAGCTGTCCGGCACGCCCGACAAGGAACGAGGCTCCATTTTGTCAACGGCTTTGACGGGTATCGGTATTTTCAAAAACTCCGCCGTGCGTTCGCGCACCAAGATGAGCGACTTCATCTTCAAAGACATTCGCGGCATGAAAGACCCCATTACGGGCGAAATGAAATCCATCGCGATTTACCTGTCCGTGAACCAAGTCGACGCGCGCGCTTTGAACATCATTACGGGAACGTTCGTCGAGCTGATGTCGAACTTTCTGATTGCGAATCCGCCCAACTTCAAGCTGGGCGACGGTACGAAAACAGGACCCTTCCCCGCTTTGTTCGTGCTGGACGAATTTCCCCAAATGCCGAAGCTGGGCGCGGTCAAAGACGGTCCCGCGGTCGGCCGCGGTCAGAAAGTGTCGTACCTGCTTATCGGGCAAGATTTGGGGCAAATTTCCGGTCAATACGGCAAAGACGACCTTGAAACTATCATTTCCACAACGGCTGCGAAAATCATTTTGTCGCAAAACAACGAACAAACCGCTCAGCGTTTTGAAAAGATGATCGGCACGCGCACGGTTGAAATCGCGTCTTCGTCCAGAACGGAAGGCTGGTCAAAACAGGCGACCCCGTTCTCGAAAAACGTGTCGCGTTCTTTGCAGGGAACGGCGGTTATCGGCGCTTCGCAAATGCTGAGCATGCCGTCAACGCAGCAAATCGTTCTGATGCAGGGTTTTATGAACAAACCGATTATGGCGGACGCGCCGCGCTGGTTCTGGGACAAGGAAATGACCGCAAAATGCAATATTCCGCCGTCGCCGTTCGTGCCGTACTGGGTTGTCGCCCAGCGCGAAGACACCGATATCAGCGCGTTGCAGGGCTTGATTGACATTGAGGACGACGAAGACGACGAGGAAGAAAAAGCCGCCGACGAAATGGTCGACGAATATGTCGAAAACGATGAAGACGGCGAATATGATGACGACGATTACGACATTGACGATTTGGAGGAAGACGAAGAAGAATCGAACGACGGAGCGTACGACGACACAAACTACGACGACTTTATTGATGAAAAGTATTGATTAGGTAAACAACCATGTGGGATTGGTCCGGAACAAAAACTCCGCCCCCCGTCAAATCGCGAGGCGATGCGGCCATGGAAGCGCAGAATCAGGGTTCAACCCCGATGCGCCGCGACGTTCGTCCCGTGCCGATTTACCGCGACGCCCGCATGTTCAAAACGCTGCCGCCGACAGCCCCCGCGTCCGCCTATCCCGATCCGCTGGCCATTCCTCAGCCGCCGCCGTACGCGCCGCAGCCGTATATGCCTCAGCCCGTCGTTCAGCCTTACGCGCCTCAACAGCCGCAACCGTATGCACCGCAACAGCCTGTCGCCCCGCAACCGTACGCGCCCCAGCCGTATATGCCCCAGCAGCCGTACGCGCCTCAGCCGTACATGCCTCAGCCTGTCGCCCAACCCTATGCGCCGCAGCAGCCGCAACCGTACGCGCCTCAGCAAACCGCCGCGCCCCAGCCCTACGCGCCCAGACCTCAGCCTTATCCCGCACAGGGAATGCCCGCCGCGCCGACGGGGAATCCCGACACGGATCGGTCTTTGTGGGAATGGCAGTTTTCGCAAATGAACTTGCCGAATATGGAGCTGATTGAAGTCAATTATGTCATGCTGGATGCGAATTGGCTGTCCGAATTGCGCAAAGCGTTCAAGCGCACGCGCCGCGACTTTTTAAAGTACGTCGGGTATCACCATGTCAACGAATTGATTGCGGCCGGAATGGACGAAGAAGACATCAAGCTGGTCAAAAAAGGCAAAGCTCCCGAAAATTTCAACATTCATGTGCGCGTCCCGTTTGATTACGGCGGCACGAACAGCTTTTCAAACTTGGTTTTGATTCAAACGCATCCGTACCATAATGAAATTCACCGTTTCATTGACATGCAGACGCTGATTCAGCCCAATTTGAAGCCGATGAAGCTGTTTTTGCCCTCGCCGAAGGGAAAAGTGTACACACCGGGCGAAGTCGAAATTTCTTCGGGCGGAACATCCCGCCATGACCGAAGCGTTTACGCCGGTTTTCTGGAAAGCACTTTTGAAATGATAGCTCAACGTTCGATGATGGGACGATAAATCATGCTGACGCGAATTCTGACGACAATTCAAAAAGACGGCGCTGTCTTTTTCCCGCCTGTCGACGAACGGTCTTTGCGTTTTGTCAGCTCTCTTTTGGCATCGCACCGTTTTCCGCCTTTGCCGCTGGATTACATCGCTTTGCTGAAACAAACGGACGGGCTGAGCTGGAACGGAGTCGAGCTGTACGGCACGCGCGCCAACGACCGCGACGCCAAGGGATACACCTTGCCGGGGTTGATTGAAGCCAATCTGGAATTTTCAAACGCAGCCCCCATGCAGGGAAAGCTGTTGTTGGGACGCGCCGCAGAAGAACTGTTCGTATACGACAGCATGGATCAAAAATACCACATCATCAACCGCTTGGACTTTACAAACAGCTGCACCTTTCCGACGTTTTCCGAAGCGTTGTACCTGTTTGTGGATGAACTGTTTTAAACGGTTTTCGGTTCCCGTTCCTCTTTTAAAAAACAGAACATATAAATCAATGTCAGCAACAGTCCGCTGGCCGCTCCGAAGCGGATGTTGACGCCCAGCAGCGTCGCCAGCGCGTTCAGCACCGTCCACGGCATCAGCGACAAAACAGCCAAACGGATGCGTTCGTCATACGCCGGTTCCAAATGCAGCGCGTATGTCATCAAATACGACATCGCCCCGTAAAAATAGCTGAGCACGATGTACCACACAAACAAAGCAGGCACAACCAGCACAAACAAAACGGGCGGCAAAGCTTTGCGAAGGGAGTCTATGATTTTGCGAAACAAGTCCTCCATCACGGCGCGGGTCAGCGTTAAATTTTCCCCGTTCAGCAGTTTTTGGTACGACAAAATGCGCGTTTCGTTTTTGTCTTGAAAAATCAAAGCGTCTTTTCGCATGAAAACGCCGATTTTATCCGATAAAGAATAAGGGGCGTCCGTTGTATCGAAAACAAAAACGACTTTGTTTTCCTTGTCGGAAAAAGACGCGTAATAGTTTTCGGGGGAAACGATTTTATTGTTTTCAAACACAATTTCGGGCATATTTTCGGTCATTTCCGAAACAGGCAGCTCTTTTAAAGCGTCAACGGTTAAAAAAGTTCTGATTGCTATGGAAAGCGCAACAAAAACGGCCAAAACAAACAATACCTTTCCGCCGCGCCCCTGCCCGTTTTTAATGAACTCGGATGCCAGTTTTTTATCGTAAAAAACTCTGTAAAGCATTGAAAAAACAGTCATCGCGCATCTCCTTCGCACTTATTTTCCGGTTGCTTTCAACAGCGTGGAAACCTGTCCTATCCAATCGGAAATCCAAACCGTCAAATACGGAATATTCAAAGCAATCAAATGCTGCGTCAGCTTGAACAGCAGCGTCAGCACGATTGCCGTTCCGATTGTCAATCCCAACCCTTTTGCCAAACCCGACAGGAAATTCAGCCAAAACAGTTTTTTGGGGGAATTGACCAGTTCGACATACTCCAGCAGCCGTGCGCGATGAAACTCATCGTACATCTGCTTTATTTTTTCAAAGCTTTGCTTGGAGTAATCCTCTTCGTCCGCCATTTGTTTCTCCTGCCTTGTATTATTAGGGACAGAAACCACGGAAAAAATCAACCGTGCAAATCATTTTTTCGTTTTAAACTGCATTTCGTACAAAGCGGCGTATTCGCCGTGCTGGGCGAGGAGTTCCTCGTGCGAACCCTGTTCGACAATGCGTCCTTCGTTAATCACAAAGATTCTGTCCGCGTTTTTCACCGTCGAAAGCCGATGTGCGATAACCAAAACCGTGCGGTTTTTCATGAGGTTGTCAATGGCTTGCTGAACGACGGCTTCGGACTTGTTGTCAAGGGCGGACGTTGCTTCGTCCAAAATGACTATCGGCGCGTCTTTCATAAACGCGCGGGCAATCGCGACGCGCTGTTTCTGTCCGCCCGACAGCAGAACGCCGCGTTCCCCGATTTCCGTATCAAGCCCCTTGTCCAAAGTGGCAATGAAGTCCGTCAAACACGCATCCTTTATCGCTTCGTTCAGCTGTTCGTCGGTATAGTCCGTTTTACCCAGCAGAATATTGTCGCGGATTGTCCCGTTGAACAGAAAATTATCTTGAAACACAACGGCGATGTTTTCGCGCAAATCGTGCAGGTCGATGTTTTTGACGTTTACGCCGTCAATCAGAATCTCGCCATGCTGAATGTCGTAAAAGCGGGGCAGCAAGCTGACGAACGTCGATTTTCCGCCGCCCGAATTGCCCACAAAAGCATACATCTTGCCGATTTCAAGCTTAGCGGACACGTCTTTCAAAACAGGACGGTTCGGCAAGTATTCAAACCCGACGTGCTTGTATTCGATATTCTTGCGCACGCCGTCGATATGAACGGGGTTGTCGATGTTGCGAATCGCTGGAACACTCGCCAAAGTCGAAAACACTTGATCCATCATCAAAAACGACATCTGCACGGACGTAAAGCTGTTGCCCAGCCCTTTAATCGGCGTATAGAGCATCAGCAAAGCCGCGATGAACGACACAAAGTTGCCGCTGGTGATTTGGTGCGTCACAATCAAGTAACTGCCCAGCCAAATCGCCCCCGCGATGCCCAGCGACACGATGAAGTGAATCAGCGGGGACAGCACGCCCGTTTTCTGCACCATTTTGATTTGGATTTTGAACATGTCGTGCAAATCTTTGTCAAACCGCGCTTCTTCGCGTTCCTGCAAATTGTAGGATGCGATGATTCTGTTGCCCGCGAACGTTTCGTTATAATGCGTCGTAATCGCGGACTGTCCGCCGATTTGACGGCTCATCAGCCCTTTGATGCGTTTGCGCACGCTCGCCAAAGGCAGCAAAGCGCCGAACATGAAAATCAAAGCGACAATCGACAGCTGCCAGCTGTTCCAGAACAAAACGGCGATAAGCGACAGTGACGAGAAAATGCGCGTCGTGAACAGCTTCAGGTTTGCAAGCAAACCGCTGCACGCGCTTTCGGCGCAGGTGGAAAAGCGCATAATCACGTCGCCCGACGACGTGTGATCGAAAAAAGATGCGTCGCAGGACAAAAGCTTTTTATACAAATCGCGCTTCATGCCCATGGTGATTTTCTGCCCGACCCAAGTGTTCAAGTACGTCGCGCCGTAGTTGCACAAGCTTTGCAGCAAACTGCCGATGACAATCACCAAAGGCATCAAACTGACCGCGTGAACCTGTTTTTCCACCAAAACAACGTCCATGTACGGCTTTAAAATCCACGCCGTCAGCGCGTCGAACGACCCGATGGGCAGCGTTATCAGCACCGCCAGAACAGCACGAATCCAATACGGGCGGACATACGGATACATCTTGCGGTAGTTCGCTATCATCTGCGAATTCAACAGTTTTTGTTTGATGGAAAACTTTTTCATAAAAGAAAGCGTCATTCTGCCCTCTGCATGTTTTTAAATTTCGCCGAAATGTTTCAGCGCCTTGAAAATACCGTCATGTTCCACATCGTCGGCAATATAATCGGCGACGGCTTTGGCCGCATCCGCGGCATTGCCCATGGCGACGCCCGTTCCGACAAATTTCAGCATATCAGTATCGTTGCCGCCGTCTCCGAACGCCATGGTATCGGCGCGGTCAATGCCGTATTTTTCCAAAACGGCGGCAATGCCCGCGCGTTTTCCCCCCGTTTTCAGCGTTAAATCGATTGCTCCGTCGCTCCAGCGGAAAGCGGTGCAGTCGTGCATTTGCGCCATCAAGCCAGCCTGTTCGTCCGCATCGACGAAAGCAATCATCTGGTAGACATCCTCCGCCAGTTCGCGGCAGTTTTCGGCGGGCGGCAGTTCGCGGTTCATCACGGTGCGCACACGGTCGTTGATTTCGGTGTAAACATACCTGTCCGCCGTTTCCATAATGCCCGCCAGATTATGCGATTCCAGATAGTCCATAAAGCGGGTGCGGGTGTCCATGGACATTTTTTTGGTGAAAAACACGCCGTCCTTGTCCGCGCAATACGACCCTGTCAGCGCCAAAAAGCCGTCAAAGTCGAAAATATCCTTTAAAAACGCAGTTCCTTTCAACGGGCGGCCCGTCGCGACGAACAGCTTGACGCCCTGCGCGCGCAAAGACCGCAAAGCCGTCAGCGTCGAATCGCATATCACATGCGTTTTGTAATTGACCAGCGTTCCGTCAATGTCGAAAAAGACCGCTTTAACCATCGGATTCTTCGTCGTCATGTACCGCCGTTAAATCGCGCTGCACCTTTTCACTGGCCAGCAAAGCGTCGATTCTGTCGGCTTCCTCTTGCGCGCCATCCGCCAGAAAATGAATTTCCGGCGTCAGACGCAGACGGATTTTCGTTCCGACGATTTTGCGGAAAAATCCCGCCTGCTTATTCAGCGCTTTTGCCAAATCGGTTGCCGTCGCGGGTTCAATCGACAGGACGGAAATGTACGCTTTGCAGTATGAAAAATCGGGCGAAATTTTGACTTCCATCACAGAAACGGGCGGACAGTCCAAAAAGTCTTTCGGCACGTTGCCGCGCTGGAAACAGTCCGCCAGAATGTGGCGGATCTGTTCGCCGACGCGCAGTTGACGCTGTGTTGCGGGTTTTGAATTCGACCTCATGCTCAACGCTCCTTACACGCGGATGTCGTCCAGTTTGGCGGCGACTTCTTCGATTTCGTAACATTCGACCGTATCGTCGACCATAATATCGTTGAAGTTTTCAAAGCTCATGCCGCATTCGTAGCCCTCGCGGACTTCCTTGACATCGTCCTTGAAGCGTTTCAGCTGAGCCAAAGTCCCCGTGTGGTAAACAACGTTGGAACGCAGCAGACGGACCTTCGCGCCGCGCTTCATCAAGCCTTCCTTGACCATGCAGCCCGCGACTTTGCCGACCTTCGAGATGTTGTAGACTTCGCGAATCTTCGCATAGCCCAAAATCTTTTCTTTCAGTTCGGGTTCCAGCATGCCTTCCAGAATGTTGTGAACCGCGTCGGCGACTTCGTAAATCACGGAGTAATAGCGGATTTCAATGCCGTCGCGCTTCGCCGCGGTACGCGCCAAAGTGTTCGCGCGGACGTTGAAGCCGATAATCAGCGCGCTGGACGCTTTCGCCAGCGTTACGTCGGATTCGTTAATCGCGCCGACCGCCGCATGCAGAACGCGGACGCGCACCTTGTCGGTGGCAATTTTGTTCAAGGTCGCGGTAATCGCTTCGACGGAGCCTTGAACGTCGGCTTTGACCACGACAGGCAGTTCTTTGACTTCGCCCGCCTTAATCTTGTCGAACATCTGTTCAACGGCGGAACGGGTGCTCTTGACCTGCAGGGCTTCGCGTTCCTTGCGCTGACGGTAGTTCGCGATTTCACGCGCTTTGTCTTCGTTCGCGACGACGATGAAGTCGTCACCCGCGCAAGGCGTGCTTTGGAAACCGATGACTTCGACGGGAACGGACGGCGTCGCGCTGTCCACGCGGTGACCGTATTCGTTCGTCAAAGCGCGCACGCGCCCCCAGTTGTTGCCCGCGACAAAGATGTCGCCCTGTTTCAGCGTGCCGCGCTGAACCAAAACGGTCGCGACGGAACCGCGTCCTTTTTCCATTTTGGCTTCGATAATCGCGCCTTCCGCCGAATGGTTCGGATTGGCTTTCAAATCCAGAATTTCGGCCTGCAACAAAATGGCTTCAATCAGTTTGTCCAGATTGATGCGTTTTTTTGCCGACACTTCAACGGACAGAACATCGCCGCCCATGCTTTCGACGAAAACGCCGTGCTGCATCAAATCCTGCCGCACTTTTTCGGGATTCGCCCCCGGAACGTCGATTTTGTTAATCGCGACAACGATGGGAACGCCCGCCGCTTTCGCATGCGTAATCGCTTCAATCGTTTGCGGCATAATGCCGTCGTTCGCCGCAACCACCAGAACAACAATGTCGGTAACTTTCGCACCGCGGGCGCGCATTTCCGTAAAAGCGGCGTGCCCCGGCGTGTCGATGAACGTTACGCGCTGACCGTTTTCCAGTTTGACCTGATACGCGCCGATGTGCTGCGTAATGCCGCCCGCTTCGTGTCCCGCGACGTCGGTCGAACGCAGCGCATCCAGCAAAGACGTTTTGCCGTGGTCGACGTGTCCCATGACCGTCACAACAGGCGGACGGGGCAGTTTCGTTTCTTCGGCGTCAGGGGCGTCGCGCAAGCCCTCTTCAACGTCGGCATCGGCGACGCGGCGGGCTTTGTGTCCCATTTCTTCAACAATGATTTGAGCGATGTCCGCGTCAATGGTTTGCGTAATGGTCGCCATGACGCCCATTTTCATCAGCGCTTTGACCACATCGGCGCCGCGTTCGCTCATACGTGCCGCCAATTCTTGAACCGTGATGGTTTCGGGAATGACGACTTCACGGTAAACTTTTTCGGCGGGTTTCGGCGCACCGAACATCTTTTGACGTTCCTTTTCGCGGGCGCGTTTGATGGAAGCCAGACTTCTGCCGCGCCCTTCCTCGTCGTCGCCGCGCATCAAAGCCGACACATTGCGGCCGCCGCGCCATTTGTCATCGTCTCCGCCGCCGCGTTTGGCTTGACGGCGGTCGTCGTCGCGCGATTCTTTGTGCTTGAACGCCGTCTTGGCGCGGTGCTGTTCCGCGGCTTCGGCTTCTTCGGGACTCATCGAAGGCTGTTGCGGACGGACGGCGGGTTTGTCGAACTTTTTGGCGGGACGCGGCGCTTCGGCAGGCTTTTTCACTGTGGACACAGGAGCAGGAGCGGGAGCTGCCGCTTTTTTCGCGGCTTCCGCGGCGGCCTGTTTGGCTTTTTCATCGGCTTCTGCCTTTTCGCGGGCGGCGCGTTCGGCGGCTTCTTTGGCTTCGCGTTCGGCACGCAGGCGGGCTTCCTCCTCGGCTTTCGCCTTGGCTTCCTCTTCGGCTTTCATCGCCGCCTGCAGAACTTTCAAACGATGCGCTTTTTCACCGTCCAATCCCGAAGAGGAATCGGAACGTACGCCTTGGATATTACCGTGAGCGTCGGTTACGAAAGAACGCTTTTTGCGCACTTCGACTTGAACGGATTTGTTGCGTCCGCCCGCCACGCTGTGCACGCGGTTCACGTCCACCGTTTTTTTCAGCCCCAAAGTGGGACGGGAAAGAGTCAACGGAGTTCCTTTGTTTTTATCGTTAGCGTCTGTCATAAATAAATCAGCCTTTTCCTACGCAAATTAAAGTTCTTTTTGACGAAAAGCCGCCAGTCGTTTGATTTCGGCGACCAGATTTTCCGACGCGCCCCCCGCCGCCAAAGCGACATGAACGCAAATCCCCGCGCCGAGCGCCTGCGCCATTTCGTCCGCCGTCAGCACCGCAAAAACGGGAACACCGCCGCACAGGCGTTTGATTTTTCCGCAACCGTCGGACGAACCGTCGGATGCCTGCAGGACATAAGCCGCGCGCCCTTTTTCCAAAGCCGCCTCGACTTTTTCAAAACCTGTCGTTACCTGCCCCGCCTTGCGCGCGAATCCCAGCAAGCTTTGAATCCGCTTGACAAACAGAGCATCTATGCGGTCGGCCAAATCCTCCGCACAGCTCACTTTAGCGCGAGCCGCCTTTCTAAACAAGCCCTTTGTCACAGCCGTCTGCACGGCGTCCCTGTCGGCGGCTATCCATATTCCGCGGCCGGGAAGCTTGTTCGCCAAATCGGGGCAAATCTCCCCGTCGGGGGAAACGCCGAACCGAATCAGCTTTTCAACGGGCAAAACCTCGCCCGAAACAATGCATTTGCGCACCGTTTCGGGATTGGCTTTGCGTTCGACACTGCCGCGGGGTCTCCCGTGCCAGAGCCGTTTGGGTTGTTTCTTAGGCTTTTTCGCCGTCGTTTTCAAACCAATGCTCCCGTGCTTTCATAATCAAAGCTTCGGCATCGTGGGCGGTCATCGCGTTTTCGCCGACGATTTCCAGCACTTCGTCCGTTGCCAAATCGGCGAAATCGTCCAGCGTTTTGACGCCTTTTTCAGCCAGTTTGACAATCATTTCCTGCGTCAGCCCTTCCAAGCCCATCAAGCTGTCGTCAACGCCCAGTTCTTTGCTGCGAACGGCAAATTCGGCGTTGCGTTTTTCAATGTAAGCCTTGGCGCGGTTCTGCAGTTCGGTCGCCAAATCTTCGTCAAACCCTTCGATGGCGGCGATTTCTTCCATCGGAACGGCAGCGATTTCGTCAACCGAGCTGAATCCTTCGGCAACCAGCAAATGCGCGATAACATCGTCAACGTCCAAAGCGTCAATGAACGCCTGCGTGCGGACTTTGACTTCGCTCTGGCGGCGTTCGGATTCTTCGGCTTCGGTCAGAATGTCGACATACCAACCCGTCAGCTGCGACGCCAGACGGACGTTTTGTCCGCGGCCGCCGATAGCCAGCGATTTCTGATCGTCGGGAACGACGACTTCCATACGGTGGTCTTCTTCGTCCAAAACGACCTTGACGACTTCGGCGGGCGCCAAAGCGTTCACGATAAAAGTCGCGGGATCGGGCGACCACTGGATGATGTCGATTTTTTCACCCTGCAATTCGTTGACAACGGCTTGGACGCGCACGCCGCGCATGCCGACGCAAGCGCCGACGGGGTCAATCGACGAATCGGTCGCTGTCACAGCCATTTTCGCGCGCGAACCGGGGTCGCGGGCAACGGCCTTGATTTCAATCACGCCGTCATAAATTTCGGGAACTTCCTGCGCGAACAGTTTCGCCAAGAACTGCGGATGCGTGCGGGACAGGAAAATCTGAGGTCCGCGGGCTTCCAAACGCACGTCCATGATATAGGCGCGGATGCGGTCGCCCGTGCGGAACGTTTCGCGGCGAATCATTTCGTCCCAGCGCAAAACGGCCTCGGCGCGGCCGATATCGACAATCACGCTGCCCGATTCGACGCGTTTGACAATGCCGTTGATGATTTCGCCGACGCGGTCTTTATATTCGTTGTACTGGCGAATACGTTCGGCGTCGCGGATTTTCTGACCGATGACCTGCTTTGCCGTCTGCGCCGCGATGCGGCCGAAGTCAATGGAAGGCAGCTGGTCGACAATGAAATCGCCGACGTTGAGTTTGGCGTCTTTTTTCTTGGCTTCGCTGACACGGATTTGAGCCGCTTCGTTTTCGATTTCGGCATCGTCCGCAACAACTTCGATAAAGCGGTACAGACGGATTTCACCCGTCTTGCGGTCGATTTGCGCGCGAATGTCGTGTTCCGCGCCGTATTTCGAGCGACCCGCTTTCTGAATCGCCAATTCCATAGCCGTTAAGACTTCGTCTTTTTCAATGCCCTTGTCGCGGGCGACCGCATCGGCGACCTGCAACAGTTCGGGACGCGGTAAAGCTGCCGTATTTTCCATTGGTTTTTCCTCAGTTATCCTCATTAGTCTGCGAAGCTTCGCTGGCCGCAATCAATTCGTCCGTCAGCACCAATTTGGCTTTGGCGACATCGGCGAACGGAATGGACACGGGCGCGCCGTCGAATTCGACCAGAACGTTTTCGCCCTCGGTTCCCAGCAATTTGCCCTGGAAACGCTTGCGCCCGTTAACCGGCGCGGACGATTCGACTTTGGCTTCAAACCCTTTGAACCGATTGTAGTCGTCCAATTTCACCAAAGGCCTGTCAATTCCGGGGGAGCTGACTTCCAAAGTGTAATTGCTTTCAATCGGGTCTTTTTCATCCAACACGGGGGACAGCGCGCGGCTGACGGTCGCGCAGTCGTCAACGGTCAAAGGCGTTCTGTCTTTGCGTTCAATCATGATTTGCAAGCTTTTGCGCCGTTCGCCGCCCGACAACAGCACACGCACGACATCATAGCCCAGTTCATCGCACACGGGCGTAATCAAATCGTTCAACGTTTCGTATAAAGCCATCGGCTGTTTCCCTTTTCGTACAAAAAAAGCGGGCTCTTTGAGCCCACTCTCATAAAAACTACAAGAATGTATTGTCAATACGGATACCAGACTTTCCCGCCGGATTCAAGCCCTTTGTTGGAAAAAATAAAATTTTTCCAATCCGCACGCCTTCATTTGTTTCGTCAGCGAATCGGACGCGCCGCGGATGATTCGGGACAAATCGCGTTTTGCCGCCTCTTGGCACGCCAGCAGCAGCATGCCCATCGCCGCCGTGTCCATGCGCGGACATTGCGCCAGATTAAACACCATTTGCGGTTCGGATTGACGGCGCACCTGCAGAAAAACATCGAAAAAAGCATCCTCGTCCTTTGCCGTGAAAGGACCGAAAATGACAAACTCGCGTTCTTGCGCGTTCGATTTGACTTTAACGCGCATTTATTTCCTTCTGAAAATCAGATACACGGGCTTTTTGCCTTTGTCCAACGCCTTTAATTCATAGCGCGTGTTCACCCAGTCCGCAGGCGGTTTGCGCCAATCGTCGGCACATTCGGCCGTCCATTCAAAATCGGGCGAATCCATCAAATGCTGCAAAGCCCAGCGGATATACGTCATGTCGTCGCTGGCGATTCTCAATTCACCGCCTTTTTCCAGCAAGCGCGCCAATACCGGCAGATTCTTGGGACCGATGAAGCGGCGGTCGCGGTGTTTGCGCTTCGGCCACGGATCGGGAAACAGAACGTAAATGCGCTGAAAACCGCCGTCCATGAAATGGTCGAACAAATCGCGCACATCGTCGTCGTACACGCGCACGTTATCGACGCGGCCGTCCGCCAGTCCGACGTTTTCGTCCACGTCGCCGCTGCGTTCCTTGCCCGTCAAATGCGTCAGCAAGGACGTAATGCCGTTCAAAAACACTTCCGCCCCGATAAAGCCCGTGTCGAGATGGCGGCGCGACTGCTCGGCAAGATGTTCGCCGCCGCCGAATCCGACCTCCAGCCACGCGTGGGCGACGGGAAACGGAAACAGCGTTTTCGGGTCGGCTTTTTCGCCGTCTTCAAACGCGCGCAGCCGCACCTTCGGCAAAAAAGAATCAAGCAGAACAACGCGGGATTCTTTTAACTTCTTGCCTTTGCGGCGGCCGTAAAAACGATGTTCCTTAAACCCTGTTTCCGTCATAAGTCACCTCTTAAAATTCACGGCGCAGAATGTCCGCCAAGTCTGTCTTTTCCCACGGGAAAGCCCCCTCGACGCCGGGGGTGCGACCGAAATGGCCGTAACGCGAAGTCGGCAGGTAAATCGGGCGGTTCAGCTTCAAATGCGTGCGGATGCCGCGCGGGCTTAAATCCATGACTTCGGGCAGCAGCTTTTCCAGTTTTTCCTCGTCCACTTTGCAGGTGCCGTACGTTTCCAGATACACCGCCAGCGGCTTTGCCACGCCAATGGCGTAAGCGACCTGAATCATCGCTTTTTCGGCCAATCCCGCCGCCACAATGTTTTTCGCCAGATAGCGCGTCGCATACGCCGCCGAACGGTCGACTTTCGTCGGATCTTTGCCCGAAAAAGCGCCGCCGCCGTGCGCCACCGCGCCGCCGTAGGAATCGACGATGATTTTGCGCCCCGTCAATCCCGTGTCGCCGTCAGGCCCTCCCGTTACAAAGCGTCCCGTCGGATTGACGTAGAATTTTTTGTCGTCGACCGTCCAGCCGTCCGGCAACAGCTTGTAAATGACGGAACGCACGGTTTCGCGAATTTCTTCGTACGAAACATCTTCGGTATGCTGGGTCGAAACGACAATCGAATCAACGCCGACGGGAATTCCGTTTTCGTAGTTCAAAGTGACTTGACTTTTCGCATCGGGGCGCAGCCATTTGATTTCGCCGGAATGGCGCAGGCGCGCCAGCTCTTTTAAAATGCCGTGCGACAGATATAAAGTCGCGGGGGAATATTCCGTGTTCGCCAGTTCGTTGGTTGCATAGCCGAAAATAATGCCTTGGTCGCCCGCGCCTTCTTCCTTGTTTTCGGCTTCATCGACGCCGCGCGCGATGTCGGACGACTGTTTGTGCAGATAGTTTTGAATTTCAACGGTCTGCCAGTCGAAACCCTTTTGTTCGTAGCCGATATCCTTGATGCATTTGCGAATGGCGTCCTCCATCATGCGTTTGTCGACGGTTTCGGGCAAACGGGCTTCGCCGCAAATGATGACGCGATCGGTCGTCGCCATGGTTTCGACGGCAGAACGCGCCTGCGGATCGTGCGTCAAAAACAAATCAAGCAGCGTGTCCGAAATGCTGTCGCACACCTTGTCGGGGTGGCCTTCGGATACGGATTCGCTGGTAAACAGGTAATTTTTCCTCATCAATGTACTCCTCATGTCCAAAAAAATATGAAGCGGGCATAAAAAAACGCCCGCCTTGTTTATAAAGCAACGCGGACGTTTTGAAAACGGTTTTTATTCTTCGTCGTACGAAACTTCTTCTTCCTCTTCATCCGAACCGAAGTGCGCCAAAGAGCGCATCAATTCAAACACGCGGCGCGCGGCGCGGCGGTCGGTGATGGAATAATAGGCACGCACCAGATCCAGCGTTTCACGCTTGTTCATCGGATCGTAAGGGAACGGAATCGATTCTTCCGCCAAAGCGGTGTTGCCCGCCAGCATGCGGGGCGAACGTTCGGCGACCTGTTCGTCCATCTGATCGAAGAAATAGCCGATGGGCACTTCCAGCACTTTGCTGATGTCGAACAAACGGCTGGCGCCGATACGGTTCAGTCCGCGTTCGTATTTTTGAACCTGCTGAAAAGTCAGCCCGATGGCTTCACCCAGTTTTTCCTGACTCATGCCCAGCAGCGTGCGGCGCATTTTGACGCGCGCGCCGACATGGACGTCAATCGGGTTGGGGGCTCCGTCAGCCGTTCTGCCGCGGGAAGCGCCGCGGCCGCGATATGCTCTTTTGTTTTCTGCCATAGCCTGTTCCTTTTATACAATTTAAAGTTTTAGCGCTACCGTTAATATAGGAAGCATTTCGGATTTTAGCAAGCACTTTAATTCAAACAAAAGCCCGCCTCAAGATGAATTTTTGTTTTGCTGTTTTCGTTCGGGCGGTTTATCTTCTGAGTATGAAAGCGATGGATTTGTTTTTGGCTAAAATATTTCTGTTCGCGTTTTCGTATCCGAAAACGCTGGCGGTGCTGTGTCTGCTGGCTTTCGTTTTGCTGGTTTGCGCGGCCGCCGCCGCGTTCAAAGCCAAACGGACGGCGGAAACCGGCAAAGGTGACGCGCTTGTCGCGCGCGAAGCGCTGGAAACACAATCCGACGGCTTTTATTTATGGCGTTACAACGCCATCGGTTTTTTGCAAAGCGCGGTTTGTTCGCGCCGTTTGGCGGTTATGCTGAACTTGGCGGACGGCAAAAACGCCCCTTTTGAAGCCGTATTGGAAAAGCTGACGCCCGACAGCGCGGAAAAACTGGCCGAATCTTTGACCGAAATGCGATCCGACAACCGGCCGTTCACGCTGGAACTGACGGACGGAGTCCGTTCTTTTTTGGCCGCCGGAAAACGGCAGCTGACCGAAAAACAGACGGGATTGCTGGATATCTTGTGGTTTCGCGACATCACTGACATCCAAAGGCAAATCGCGGATTTGTCCGTTCGCGAAAAAGATCTGCAAAATCACCAAAGCATCCTGTCCGAAGCGTTTAACGCCCTGCCGTTTCCCGTTTGGCTGCGCGGATCGGATTTACGCATTCGCGCCTGCAACACTTCCTATGCGGAAGCGGTGCATGCTTCCGCCGCGGAAGCCGTCGCCCAAGGAACCGAACTGGTTTATGAAAAATCCCCGCGCGACGCGCGCGTGCTGGCGGCGTCCGCCCGCGCCGCAGGAAAAGAACGCAAAGCCCGCGAATTCGTTGTTATGAACGGGAAACGCCGCCGCGTCGAAGCGTCCGAAATCCCCTTAAGCGACCGGCGGACGCTGGGCTTTGTCCGCGACATCACGGCGGAACGGGAACTGCAGGACAGTCTGGACGCGAACATTGCCGCACACAACAGCGTGCTGGAACATTTGAAAACCGCCATTGCCGTTTTCGACGCCGATACGCGGCTGAGGTTTTACAACACATCCTTTTTGAATCTGTGGGATTTGGAAGAAGAATGGCTGGACGGCGCGCCGACGTATTCGCATTTTTTGGATATGCTGCGCGACAAAAGGCGTTTGCCCGAAAACCGCGACTTTGCGGCGTACAAAAACCGCGAATTGAAAAATTTTTCCTCTTTGGTGTCCGAAACGGCGGAAAACATTCACCTGCCGTCGGGATTGACGCTGTGCCGCATCATCATTCCCCACCCGCAGGGCGGTTTATTGATGACCTACGAAGACGTAACGGGGCATCTGACCATGGAACGTTCCGTTACCGTTTTGAACGAAACGCAGGAAACGGTCTTCAACCACTTGCGCGAAGCCGTTTTGCTGTTCGGGCGGGACGGCCGGCTGAAAGCGGCGAACGATTCCTACAAATCGCTTTGGAATTTGCAGGAAACGGGGGCGCTGACCCTGCCCGAAGTCATTGAAAAGCAAATGGCCTTTTTTGAAACGGATCAGAATCGCGACGCGCTGAAAGAACAGCTGACGGGCGTCATCACGGCTCATTCGGGCGAAGTGTTTCAGATTCTGCGCCCCGACGGCAAAGTGCTGGAATTTTCCGCATACAGCGTTCCCGGCGGGGGCGTGTTCGTTTCTTACGCCGACGCGACAAACGAAGAAAAAAGCGCCGCGGCCGCTGCGGAAAAGGACAAAATGCTGGCGCGGTTCAAGCAGGCCGCCGCCCAAACCGACCGTTTGCGCGAAACTTTTTTAAACCGCATGCGCGGTGAAATTCTGGCGGCGGATGCGGCCGACGCCCGTTTTCTGCTGGATCAAACGCTGGATTTGGCTCTGATTGAAAGCGGATCCGCCGTGTTAGAACTGGACTGCATCGACTTTGCGGTCATTCTGATGGAGCTGATAAAATCGTCCGTCGAACAGGCGCGGAAAGCCGCCGTTTCTCTGCAGTTGAATCCGTTGCCCGAACTGCCGCGAATCGTAGCGGATAAAAGGCGGCTGAAACAGGCGCTGTTCGCGTTTTTAAGCTTTGCCGTGTCCGTCGCCCGCGAACAAAGCGTGCTGACCCTGTCCGTCAAAATAGAACAGCGGCGCAAAGTTCTGGCTTTTTCAATCGCCTGCACTCCGAAAGAATCGATGCCGCAAAACGCCTTTGACGAACGTTTTGAAACGCTGTTCGCAAAAAATCTGATTGAAATGCACGGCGGAAAAGCGCAAGCCGCCGCCAAAGACAGCCTGATGATTATCGACATCAAGCTGCCCGTCAAATAACATATTGAAAACAAACAACTTATTTTTTCAGAACTTTTTGTCGAAAAAACTTCACATCCGGAACGGTTTTATGTATACTGAAATCGAAATGTGATTCTTTCCCTATGTATCTTTCGGACGAAAACAAATGCAGGAAAACAAAAAAAAGCGCATCCTTTTGACGGAAAACAGCGATCTTGTCTGGTCTCAGCGCGCCATGAAACGGCAGGAGGACAAGCACGCCTTTTCAAACACGGTGCGAAACGACAACATTCTGTATAAAAGCGCGCATGCCGCAAAACAGGCGGAAGACAAGCTTTACGCCGAAAAAACAAACGCCGCCGAACAAGGTCGGGAAAACAAAAACGAACAGGTGCGTTCCGAACGTTCCCGCCAAATCCGCGAAGGATTGGGCGTGCGCGACGCCATGCTGCGCCAAGAACACAAACTGGGCATGGACGGGGCTTTGTCGCGCGAAGAATTGCGCAAAGCGCAGTATTCCCCCGAAATGGTCGGCAGAACAAAACCCATGGATGTCAAGAAAAAGGATGTCCGCGGGTTGGACGGAGTCCGCAGACGCCGCAAACGCAAAGGGCGGCTGAGCCTGCTGCCCAGCGAACGCAAAAACCGTTTCAACCGCAAAAGACTGGAACGCGCCCGCGACAAGGAACGCGCCCGCATCGCCGAAAAAGAACTGGGCGGAAAGAAATTGACCGCCAAGCGGCTGCGCGAACTGCGCGGGTTGGACAGAAAGCAAATCAAACGCCGCGATTTGGCGCAGGTTCGCCGCGAACGCGAACAATCCGCAAAACGGACGAACATGGTCAGAACGGTTCGCAAGCGCGACGAATACACCCGTTGAAACTTTTTCCAAAAAAACAAGCCGCGGTTATTGACTTTAGCCGCGGCTTTTTCTTTAATGAGCAAAGAGTTTTTTATTTTCCTTGCAAGGGAATCCCGTTATGCAATTCTTATTTCGCGCCGGCCTGTTTTTTTTGGCGATGGTCGGATCTTATATCGGCAGTTTGAAATTTCAAAGCCCCAATCCGGCGGATTTGCTGGTCGGCGGAGCAATCATCGTTGTTTGCGTCATCGTTTTGTTTCTGTTCACCCGCAATTTGTGGAAATTTCTGGGGTGTTTTGCAACGCTGGGACTGGTTGCCGCGCTGATAGGCGGCATGGTTTTGCTGGTTTCGGGCAGCAATATGGTTGAAAACGTAACGGCTCTTTTCACAAACAAAGGCAAAACCGCGGAGGAAGCCCAGCCCGCTTTGCCGTCCCAACCCGTCAATCCGCAAACGGGCATGCCGCAACAGGCGGCTCAGCCCGTTTTGCAGGGAAACGTTTCAAAAATTCTGGCGGGCGACAGATTCGTCGTCAACGGCATGCCGGTTCGACTGTACGGCATCGCCGCCCCCGTTGCGGGACAAAGCTGCACGGACGCGCACAACCGCGCCTATGACTGCGGCTATGTTTCCGCGCGCAGGCTGCAGGAAATCATCGGTTCCGATTCCGTATCGTGCAAAATCATGAACCAAAACAACCAAGGCGAACTGATGGCGGCCTGTTCGGTTTCATCGTTCGATTTGGGAGCCGTCATGGTTGAAGCCGGTTGGGCCATTGCTTTGCCGAACATCACGCCGATTTATGTCCCCTATGAACAAAAAGCGCGGCAAAACAAAGCGGGATTGTGGGAAGGACAATTCCAAACCCCGTGGGAATGGCAGGCTCAACAGCGGCAGATTCAAGAGCGCGCTTCCAAAATCCAAGTCCCCAAAGTTTCGCTTCCGACAAAAAAACGCAAATCCATTTTTGACAACCTGTAATGATTGAAACCATCGTAAATCAAGCGGGAATGGAATCCCTTGCCCGCAAACTGGCGGCTTTGGCAAAGCCGCGCGACGTGATTTTGCTGTACGGCGATTTGGGCATGGGAAAAACCGTGTTTTCCCGCGCGTTCGTACAGGCTTTGACTTCGCCCGACGAGGACGTCCCCAGTCCCACGTTTACTTTGGTTCAGCTGTACGACACGGACAAAGGAACGGTTTGGCACTTTGATTTATACCGTCTGAAACAGCCCGACGAAGTGTATGAACTGGGGTTCGAGGAAGCGCTGAGCGACGGCATATCCTTGATTGAATGGCCGGAACGGGCGGAACGGCTTTTCCCGCGCAACAGACTGGAAATCCGAATCACGTCGGACGATGCGCCCGACACGCGCCGCGTCGCTTTAATCCCGCACGGCGACGGATGGAATAAAAGAGTGGAGAATTTATAATGGCGGACAGATTGGAATTGTTAAACGGCTTTTTAAAGCAAAACGGCTGGGACGACGGCAATCGCCGTTTGCTGGCGGCGGACGCGTCTTTCCGCCATTACGACCGGCTGACCCGTTTGGACGAAAGCCGCGTTTTGATGGACGCGCCGCCCCCGATGGAAAACGTCCGTCCGTTTTTGAAAGTCGCACGCCACCTGGAAAAGCTGGGCTACAGCGCGCCGCACGTTTACGCCGCAGACGAGGAAAACGGTTTTGTCCTGTTGGAGGATTTCGGCGACGCGACTTATACCCGATTGCTGAAAAAAGGCGAAGACGAACGCGCGTTGTACACTCTGGCGACCGATTTGCTGATTGATTTGCACAAATTGGACGAAGAAACGGCCGTTCCCGAAGGATTGCCGCCCTACGACGACGACGCTTTGCTGCGCGAAGCGATGCTGTTTCCCGACTGGTTCATGCCCGCGGCGTTCGGACACGAAACCGATAAAACCGCCGCCGACGAATACGCGCTGTTATGGCAGGAAGTCTTCCCCTTGGTTCAAAAAATGCCGAAAACCATTGTTTTGCGCGACTACCACGTCGACAATCTGATGATTCTGGACGGCAAAACGGGACTGCAAGCCTGCGGCCTGCTGGATTTCCAAGACGCTTTGGCGGGCGCGGTCACCTATGACATCATGTCCTTGCTGGAAGACGCGCGGCGCGACATTCGTCCCGATTTGTTCAAAGAAATGCAAGACCGCTACATCGCCGCCATGGCGGACAAACTGCCGGATAAAGAGGAATTTTTGACCTCTTGGGCGATTTTGGCGGCACAACGGCACGCCAAAGTGCTGGGAATTTTCGTGCGTCTGTGCGTGCGCGACGGCAAGCCCGTTTATTTACAGCACCTGCCGCGTCTGTGGCGGTTGCTGGAGCGCGCTTTGGAGCATCCCGCTTTGGCGAAACTGCGCCTGTGGTTTGACAAGAACGTTCCCGCCGAATTCCGAGGAATCCCCCAATGTCTGCAAAAATAAACAAAGCCATGATTTTGGCGGCGGGACGCGGCACGCGCATGCGCGAACTGACCGACGCTTTGCCCAAACCGCTGATTGCCGTCAACGGCAGAACGCTCATCGACCGCATCGCGGACAAAATCGCGGCGCACGGAATTCGCGACTGCGTGGTCAACGTGTGCTATCTGGGCGGCAAAATCAAAGCGAATTTTGCCAAACGTTCGGATTTGAATTTCGTTTATTCGGACGAAGAATCCGCCCTTGAAACGGGCGGCGGCGTCAAAAAAGCCCTGCCGTTGCTGAAAGACGACGCGTTTTTTGTTTTAAACGCCGACCCCGCGTGGACGGAAAACGGCACGCCCGCCTTGCAGGCTTTGGAACAGGCGTGGAAGCCCGACACAACGGACGCTTTGCTGTTATTGGTGCCGATGACGCATGTTTTCGGTCACGACGGCACGGGCGATTATTTGCTGGACGGACAGGGCAAACCGCACCGCAAAGCCGCGGGCACGACCGCTCCGTACGTTTTCGCGGGCGCGCAGATTTTGAAAAAAAGCCTGTTCGACAACACCCCCGACGGCAAATTTTCGCTGAACGTTTTGTATGACAAAGCGGAAAAAGCGGGCAAACTCGCCGCCGTTGTTCTGGACGGCGACTGGTATCACGTCGGCACGCCAGAAGCATTAAAAATCGCTGAAAAGGCTTTGAAATAACATGACGAAAAACGTTTTCACCATTTCCCCGACGCTTTGTTTTTCGGACACGCTTGCCGCCGAATTGATGAAAACGAACAGTCCTGAAGAACTGGCGCAAATCACGCTGTTTCTGCCCACCCGCCGCGCGTGCAAAACAATGCGCGACGCGTTTTTGCGGCAAAGCGCGGGAACGCCCCTGCTGCTGCCGAAAATGATTCCGTTCGGATCACTGGACAGCAACGAAACCGTTACGTCTTTAAGCGTTGCGGGCGCGGAGGACATTCCCCCCGCGATTTCGCCCCTGCGCCGCCGTTTGCTGCTGGCAAAACTGGTCAAGCAAAAACAGCCCGACGACCTTTCGGCTGAAAAAGCTTTGCAGCTGGCGGACGCTCTGGCGGCTTTTCTGGACGAAAGCACGATTGAGCAGACGGATTTGTCGCTGCTGCGAAACCTTGTCCCCGACACGTTCGCCGCGCATTGGCAGGAAACGCTGAAGTTTCTGGAAATCATCACGGCGATGTGGCCCGAAATTTTAAAGGAAGAAGGCGTTATCGACGCCGCCGACCGCCAAGTCCGCCTGTTCAAAGCCCAAGCGGATTACTGGCGCGGCAATCCGCCGCCCCACCCGATTATAGCGGCTGGTTCGACGGGCTCTCAGCCCGCGACGGCGATGCTGCTGGACGCGATAGCCTCCCTGCCGAACGGCACGGTGATTCTGCCGGGGCTGGATTTGATTTCAGACGAAGAAACTTTCGCCGCCGTTGAACCGTCACACCCGCAATACCACTTGAAACGGCTGTTGGAACGCATGAACATCACGCGCGCCGATGTCAAGGAATACGGGCAAAAAGCCCCCGATTCCGAACGCCTGCGTCTGATTTGCGAAGCCATGCGCCCCGCCGCGACAACCGACAAATGGCAAAGCGCGAAGCCGTTTGCGGCGGACGCTTTGGCGGGCATTGAACGCATCGACTGCGCCACCCCGCAAGAAGAAGCTCTGGTTATTGCTTTAGCATTGCGCGAAACGTTGGAAACGCCCGAAAAAACGGCGGCTTTGATTACGCCAGACCGTTCTTTGGCGCGCAGAGTCGTTGCCGAAATGAACCGCTGGGGCGTGTCCATGGACGATTCGGCGGGCGTGCCGCTGTCCTTGACGCCGCTGGGGATTTTTCTGAATCTGGTCGGGCAAGTCGGACTTAGCAACGCCGCGCCGTTCGATTTGCTGGCGTGTCTGAAGCATCCTTTGGCGGCGGGCGGCATGAAATACGGCAGCTTCCGCCCGCGGGTGCGCGCTTTGGAATTGACCGCTTTGCGCGGGAAACGCCCCGGCGACGGGTTCGACGGACTGCTGAAATCGGCGGCGGATGCGGCGTTCGTGCAGACGATTGCCGATTGTTTGAGCGATTTTACGGCGCTGATGCAAAGCAAAGAACCGCACCCGTTCACGCAATATCTGACCGCGCATTTGAAAGCCGCCGAAGCACTGGCGCAGTCGGACGACCGCAGCGGCGCGGACAGGCTTTGGGTCGGCGACGCGGGCGAAGCCGCGCTGAACTTGATTGCCGATTTGCAGGAAAACGCGGACCTTGCCGACGACATGCCGCCAGCGGATTATCTGGCGATGTTTACTTTGCTGGCGGGCGGGGCTTTGGTGCGTCCGAAATTCGGCATGCACCCGCGGCTGGATATTCTGGGAACGATGGAGGCGCGCCTAATTCGCCCCGACGTGCTGATTTTGGGCGGGCTGAACGAAGGAACGTGGCCGAAAACGATTGAAGCCGACCCGTGGCTCAGCCGTCCCATGCGCGCCGAATGCGCGATGCCAATGCCCGAACGCAAGATTGCGCTGTCCGCGCATGATTTCTGTCAGGCGTTCTGCGCGCCGAAAGTCCTCTTGACCCGTTCGCTGAAAAGCGGCGGAACGCCGACCGTGCCGTCGCGCTGGCTGATGCGGCTGGACGCCGTGCTGAACGCGTCGGGCTTGAAGTGGGAAAGGGGAACAAAGCAGGCGTGGAGCAAACAGCTGGACACGCCGAACGAAACCGTCGCCTTTCAGCCGCCGCGCCCCTGCCCGCCCGTTGCGGCGCGCCCGCGCACTTTGTCGGTCACGCAAATCGAAACGCTGTTCCGCGACCCGTATTCGATTTACGCGCGCCATATCTTGGGCTTAAAGCCGCTGGACGATATCGATTTGCAGCTGAACGCCGCGGATTTCGGGTCGGCTTTGCACAAAGCGGTCGAACTGTTCTGCACGAAATATCCCGATTCGATTCCGCCGAACGCCGAATCCGAGCTGTTTGAAATCGGCGAACAGGCGATTGCCGAATTGAACTTTTCAATCACCGCCGCCGCGTTTTGGAAGCCGCGCGTGTTCGAAGCGCTGAAATGGTTTCTTGCCCGACAGCGCGAACGCATTGCCTCAATCCGCCGCATTTACCCCGAACAAACGGGGCAAGCCGTCCTGCCGATGAAAGGCGGGGATTTCACCCTGACGGGACGCGCGGACAGAATCGACGTGCTGAAAGACGGCTCGATTTCGATTATCGACTATAAAACGGGAACTTTGCCGACGGAAAAATCCGTTTTGGCAGGCTATTCGCCCCAGCTGCCTTTGGAAGCCGAAATCATCCGACGCCATGGCTTTGCAAACCTGCCGCAGGGCGAAGTCAAGACATTGGAATACTGGCGTTTGCGCGGGGAAAGCGACGGCGGAAAAACCCTTAAAATCTCCGCCGACGCGGACGAACTGACCGCCGCGGCTTTGGAACGGCTGACCGCGGCGATAGAAGCGTTCGACAATCCCGAAACGCCCTATTTGCCGACGCCCGACACCAGCGTTTCGCAAAAGTACAACGACTACGACCACTTGGCGCGGTTTGACGAATGGGCGACCCGCGAAGAAACGGAGAACGACGATGACGGCGACGATTGACCCGAACGAAATCCAGCGCAAAGCGTCCGACCCGACCGCGTCGGCGTGGGTGGCGGCTTCGGCGGGTTCGGGCAAAACGAAAGTGCTGTCCGACCGCGTTTTGAACTTGCTGCTGGCGGGCGCGAAGCCCGAACGGATTTTGTGTCTGACCTTTACGCGCACGGCGGCGGCGGAAATGTACAACCGCATCGCCGCGCGTCTGGCGAAATGGGCAACGGCAAGCGACGCCGATTTGGACAAAGAACTGACCGCTTTGGGCGCCAATGCCGCCAAAAAAGAAACCGCGCGCCGCCTGTTCGCCGAATTGCTGGACACGGCGGGGGGCTTGAAGATTCTGACGCTTCACTCGTTTTGTCAATCCCTATTGAAGCGTTTCCCGCTGGAGGCGGGCGTTTCCCCGCAATTCGACGTTTTGGACGAACCAAGCGCCGCAAAGCTGATTGCCGACGCGCAGGAAAGCGTTTTGAGCAATCCCGATTTCGCCGATGTATTGCAAACCGTTACGCTGACGACGAACGAACAGGGATTTCTGGATTCGATGAAAGAGCTTGCCGTCCGCCTGCCCCGTCTGCGCGCCTTTGCCGAAACGCATCCGACGGCGGCATCCGCACGGCTTGCCTATGAACAAGCTTTCGATTTGCCCGAAAACGCGACCGAAGACAGCCTTATCGCCGACTTTTGCACTTTAAGCGAAACGCGCGAAGCCGACTTGCGCCAAGCCGCCTTGATTCTGGGACGCGGCAAAGGCGCGACCGACATCAAAAACGCGGCAATCATCGCCGATTTCGTTATCGGACGCGCGGTTTTGGACACCTATCTGAACGTGTTTTTGACCAAAACGGGTGAACCGCGCAAAGCTTTGGCGCACAAAGACACGGCGGCGGCCGACCCGATGCTTCAAACAGAAGCTTTGCGGGCGGCAAAGCTGAAACAGCGTCTGCGCTCGGTCGCGTCGATGCGGGTTTCTTTGGCTTTGCTGCAAATCGGCGCGGCAATCACGCAAAAATACGCCGATTTGAAAGCCGCGCGCGCCGTTTTGGACTATGACGATTTGATTGCGGCCGCGCTTGACCTGTTGGAAAAATCGGGCGCGGCGGCGTGGGTTCTGTTCAAGCTGGACGGCGGAATCGACCACATTTTAATCGACGAAGCGCAGGACACCAGCCCGCTTCAATGGCGCATCGTCAAAGCTTTGGCGGACGAGTTTTTCGCGGGCGAAACCGCAAACAAAGCGCACCGCACTTTGTTCGCCGTGGGCGATCAAAAGCAGTCGATTTTCAGCTTTCAAGGCGCGGTTCCCGAAGAATTCGAAAAAATGCACCGCTTTTTCAAGGATAAAGTGCTGAACGCCGAACAGCTTTGGAACGACGTGCCGATGACAATTTCTTTCCGTTCGTCGCCCGCCGTTATCGAAGCCGTCAACGACGTTTTGCAAAATCCCCTTGCCGCCGACGGCGTGGTTGACGGAAACGACGACGCGACGCATATCGCTTGGCGTAAAAAAGCGGGCGGTCTGGTCGAAATCTGGGACGTCGAACAGCCCGAACAGGGCGACGCGCAAGCCGTTTACACCAAACCCGTCGAAACCCGCAAAACGGAATCGTCCCCCATGGCGCGCACGGCGGCAAAAATCGCCGCCAAAATCGCCGATATGATTCAAAACAAAGAACGCCTGCCGTCGGGCAAGCCGATAACGGCGGGCGACATTCTGGTTTTGGTGCGGCGCAGAAACAGCTTTATTGATTGCCTGACGCGCGAACTGAAATCGCGCAACGTTCCCGTTTCGGGCGCGGACAGGCTGAAAATCACGTCCCACATCGCGGTCAAGGATTTAATGGTCTTGGGCGATTTTCTGCTGATGCCGCAGGACGATTTGGCTCTGGCGACGGTTTTGCGGTCGCCTTTGTGCGGCATATCCCCTGACGATTTGCCCGAATCCGACCGCGCTTTGCCCGATTTGGACGGCGTGTCGGAAAACGACCTGTTCGTTTTGGCGTACGGGCGCGGCAGGCAATCCCTGTTCGACCGGCTGAAAGCTTATGCGGACAAGCCCGAAACGCCGCTTGGCAAAGCGTACGCGTTTTTGTCCGACCTGTTGAACCGCGTGGACACCATGCGCCCGTTCGAGCTTTACGCCCATGTTCTGGGGCGGCTGGGCAGGCAAAAGGCGTTCGTCCGCCGCTTGGGCGTGCAAGCCCTTGACGCGCTGGAGGAGTTTATGAATCTGGCGCTGGATTACGACCGCGCGAATACGCCGTCCCTGCAGCTGTTTTTGCGGGATTTGCGCGCGAACGACGTTGAAATCAAACGCGACCCAGAACAGACTTTGGACGCCGTGCGGATTATGACCGTTCACGCGTCCAAAGGGTTGGAAGCCCCGATTGTTTTCCTGCCCGACACGCGGCAAAAGAAATTCTTCGCCCCGAAAACGGTGTGGCTGGAAAACGGCGCGCCCGTCTGGATTCCCAAAGCCGACCTGCGCAACGCCGAAGCCGCCGCCGAAATCGAAAAACTGAAAGCCGCCGATGCGCGCGAATACCGCCGATTGCTGTACGTCGCTTTGACCCGCGCGGCGGACAGACTGTACGTCACGGGCTGGGACAACAAAAAAACGCCGGAAAACAACTGGTACGACTTAATCGCCGACTCCCTGCCCTCGAAAACGCTGTTCGTTCCCGCCGAAGCCGCGCAAACCGCCGAAACGGCGAAAGAGACAAAAACAGCCGCGCCTTTGCCGAACTGGGCATACAAAACCACGCCGCCCGCCGAACCGACGCCGCCGAAACCGCTTGTCCCCTCGAAACCCGAGGGCGAGGAAACCGTTTACGCTTCGCCGTTATCCGAAAACAGGCTGCAGGCGCGAAAACGCGGGACTTTCATTCACAAACTGCTGGAAATCCTGCCGTCCTATCCGCCCGAAAAACGCAAAACGGCGGCTGAAAAGTTCCTGTCCCTCAACCCGATGGAGGACGGGGAAGCCGCCGTCGAAAAAGTGTTAAGCGTGCTGGCAAACCCCGAATTTTTTCCGCTGTTCACGCCGAACGCCTTGGCGGAAGTCCCCGTGTCGGGCGTTGTCGGCGACCGCGTCGTCAGCGGGCAAATCGACCGGCTGGCGGTGTCGGAAACGGAAGTCTTGATTGTCGATTACAAAAGCAACCGCGCGATTCCCGACGGCATCGAAAAAACGCCCGCGCAGTATGTCGAACAAATGCGGGCGTACAAATCGGTTTTGGCGCGGATTTATCCCGCAAAGAAAATCCGCTGTTTCCTGCTGTGGACGGAAGCGGCGAAAGTCGCGGACATCACATCGTTGGTTGAATGACGTATCGGACTATTGACCCGCGGGGAAAAGGCACTTATAACTATCGCATCAAACAACGAAAGGGCAAACAACGATGAAAATCATCAACGACAACGAATTTGAATCGGAAATCAAAAACTCCGCCGTTCCCGTATTGGTGGACTTTTACGCGGAATGGTGTTCGCCGTGCCGCCAGCTCAGCCCCGTTTTGGAAGAAGTTTCCAAAGAATTGGGCGACAAGCTGAAAGTCGTCAAAATGAACATTGACGATTCGCCCGAAACGCCGACGAATTTCGGCGTGCGCGGCATCCCGACCCTGATTATGTTCAAAGACGGTCAAGCCGTCGCCACCCATTCCGGCGCCATGACGAAATCCAAGCTTGCCGAATGGGTCAACAGCCAAATGGCGTAAGGAAACCGGTTCCGAACACAAAAAAGCCCTCTTTCGAGGGCTTTTTTAATTTCAATGATAATATCCGCCATTTCTATATGACGGTTGGCGATACTGCGAATTATAACTGTTATTATAATTCGAATTATATCCGCTGTTATTATAATTGTCATAAGATTTCGTACCCGCTTCACCCGTATAAGGGTTTGTATTTCCTCTTGTCGACCAGTTATCGCTTGTTGTTCCATTTGCATCAGAACGGTAATGCGATGATACATACGTTCCGTTTTTGCGATAGTATCCATTGACATATGTATCAGCTTTTGCTGAATTTACGCCAATAAATACTAACGCAATCAAAATGAAAAACATTCTTGCAAGTTGTTTCATTTCTGAAGATCCTTTCTTTATATGAAAATACCCACCTTTGCAGGTGGGCGGATTTTCAGAAACCGTACCAACATAAAGACGGCTTGGCTTATTCAGCACACAGCCTTATTCGCCAAAATCCGCCCTTTAGGCAGATTTGACGTATGATTTATCAGTCGCCGTACTCGCGGCGACTATGTCGGTAAGGGTTTCTGACGCCCTGCGCCTGTCTTTTTCACAAACGCAGAGTCATTTTATCAAAAGCGGCTTACAAGCGCAAGAATGTCTGGATAAAAAAGACGCGAAAATGCCTATAACAACACCGCCCAAACGATAACTCTTGACTTTTGTGTAAATATGCTTATCTTTATTTGTGATAGAACCCCTTCCACTTAGCTTCGGCTTGACCGAATGATGTGAAAATCGAAGGGGTCATTTTTTATCTAAACGAGTTTTTTATGTCCGCAAAACCGCCTAAATCAATTCCCGAGCAAATTTCTTTGTTAAAAAGCCGCGGCATGATCATACCCGATGAAAGTTTTGCGGTTGATTGTCTGACCAACATCGGATATTACCGCCTGTCGGGTTATTGGTATAAATTTCAAGATAAAACCGATGTCAAGGAACGCTTTACAGAAAACATAAACTTTAATGAGATTGCGGCAACTTACCGTTTTGACACAAAATTGCGTTCATTGGTTTTTGACGCGCTTGAGAAAATCGAAATTTCTTTTTCAACCCGTTTGGGGAACCATATGTCCTGTGCGTTCGGTGCAAATTGGTATAAAAACGAAGAACTTTTCGCCGACAAAAAGCATTTTGACAGCAACGTAAACGAAATTGAAAAATGGATCGGCGCAAACCATGACAAGCAAATCGTCAAAGCCTACTATGCCAACCACCCTAAAGAAAAGGATTTGCCGTTTTGGATTATCGGCATGGTCATTCCGTTCGGAACGCTTTCAAAATTGTACGGAAATTTAAAAACGGACCATCAAAAAATCATTGCAAATCAACTGGGAATGACGGTGCAGTTTTTATCTTCTGCAATGCGCTTTTTGACGGATATCAGAAATATTTGCGCCCATTACAATCGTCTGTGGGACGCGATGTTGAAAATCAAATCGAAAAACATCCACATTCCGACCCGATTGGGGAAATTCAATTACTCTTTTTCCAAAGACGGATTTTTTCATGTATTTTATTTAATCTCTTTATTTTTAGCGGTTATCGCACCGCAAAGCAAGTTTTGCATATTGATTGACGCGTTAATTTCCCGTTATGAAATACGTACGAACAACAAAATCACCTATGCGAAAATGGGCTTTCCGGAGAACTGGCAAAACTTGTCGTTATTCCGAATTATGTTGAAAAACAAAGACTAACAGAAACGAGCAGGAAACGGGTTTTGTCCGACGAATAATCGGAGTTTCACGCCCTCTTTATTCTCTTTGCGCTCTCAACCGCAGTAAACGCCGCGAGGGTGCCTGCAATCATGCCGCCCAGAACATCCGTCGGGAAATGGAAGCCCATATAAATCCGTGAAAAAGCGATGAGGCATGCCAGCACCATGCCCGCCCAAGCGAACCGCGCATGCGTCAGCATCAGCACGCCCGCCGCGGCAAAGGACGCGGTCGTATGACCCGACGGGAACGAAAATCCCGTTTCGCACGCCGCCAAAATCGCCAAATCGGGGCGGACGACGCACGGGCGCAGGCGTTCAACCAGCGGCTTCAGCGTCGCGTTGCAGATAATCGCGCCGATGAAAATCGCGCCGAAAATCAAAAATCCCGTCTGGCGCGTCCGTTTGAACGCCATCAGCGCAAAGCTCAGCCCCAGCCAGACGTAGCCGTTGTCGCCCAAAACCGTAATCACGGGCATAACGGCATCCATAAAAGAACATCTGAAAACGGACTGCACCCACTCCATTATTTGCAATTCGCCATTCGTCATCTGAGCTTCGCCGCCGTCTGCAAGCAATCCGCCGAAGCTTTTTCGGTGCTGCCGTAATCCGGCGTGCCGATTTCCATGTGCTTGACTTCGTTATCCTGATTCATATACACGAACAAAACGCAGCTGTTTTGCGCGTACACCCACACCTGCGACGGATTTTCCATGCGCTTGACCGTCGGCGCGCCAAGCATCGCTTCGACGTAATCCGCCTTTAAAATCGGATTTTCACGGTGCGAATTGGCAACGGAAACCGCCGATTCGTTTTGCGGTTCAATCATCGCGTCCTGTTCCACAACGGGCAGTTCCGTCGGCGCGGATTGGCATGCGCTTAAAGCAAATAATGATAAAAAAACAAGCTGTTTCATTGTCTTTCCTCTTGTTCCGCGACCAGCCGCCGCATAAAAGCGACCGCTACCAAAGGACTAATCATATTGACGACGGGAACCGTCATTAAAACGGCGATAAGTATACCCGCTTTGCGCCAATAAGGCAACTTTTGTTCAAACAGTTTTTCCGCCGCCGCATAATCGTTCGTCCGCAAAGCGACCGAAAAGAAATATTCGCGCGCCAAAATCCGCCCGTTCACCCAGTAATACAAAGCTATCGGCAGCAAATTCAGCAGCGGAATCCAGCTCAACAGCATGCTTGCCGGCGCAATCAAAGCCGTCGCCCCCGCGCCCTGCAAAGCGACAACCGCCGACATTTTAACACTGTCTTTCAAACTGACGTCGCGCAGTTTTCGCCCTTGCGACAGTTTGTCGACGCCCCAATCGATAAAAAATCCCGCAACGAAAGTCACGACCGGCGGAAACAGCAGCAAAGTCAAGACAAAAAATCCGATTCCCCCGAAAACGGAAACAATGCCGTTCAGCCAAGCGCTGTCGAACGAAACAAAATGCGTAAAAAGCGCCGTCAACCCTAAAAACAGCAGCACCAGAACAACCGCCGCCGAAATCAAAGTCAACAACAGCAATCCTCTGATTTTTTTGGAAAAAACATCACCGAACGCGGCCAAAAAATTGTGAATCATTTCCGCCCCCTTTATAAAAAAGTTTTATTTTTTTATAACAGAGTCTTGCTTGAAAACAAAGTTCCTTTATACTGCACGGGTAATCAACCCCAACGGAGGTTCTGTTTTATCATGAACGCTTTATCACGTTTCGATGTCGTCGCAATCGGAAACGCAATCGTCGACGTCCTGGCCAACATGGACGACGATTTTTTGAAAAAGCACGATATGCCCAAAGGGGTGATGACGTTAATCGACGCGCAAAGGGCTGAACAGCTCTACGGTCATTTGCCCGACACCAGCGTCGAATGTTCGGGCGGATCGGCGGCAAACACCGCCGTCGGAATCGCCGCCATGGGGGGCAAACCCGCTTTCATCGGCAAAGTCGCCGACGACAAACTGGGCAGCGTGTTCCGCAAAGACATTACCGACTCGGGCGTTCATTTTACGACTCCGTGCTTGGAAAACGAAAAGCCGACCGCGCGGTGCATGGTCATCGTCAGCCCAGACGCCCAGCGCACGATGAACACTTATTTGGGCGCGTGTGCGAAACTGTCCCGCAAAGATATTGACGAAGAGCTTATCCGCCAGACGAAAATCGTTTACATGGAGGGCTATTTGTGGGATCGCGACGAAGCGAAAGACGCCTTGGCTTACGCCGTCGAACTGGCGCACAAGCACAACCGCAAGGTTTCACTGTCCCTGTCCGATCCGTTTTGCGTCAACCGCCACCGCGAAAGCTTTTTGGAACTGATTAAAAGCGGCGTGGACATCGTTTTTTGCAACGAAGACGAAATTCAATCCCTGTTCAACACGACAGACCCCGAAGAAGCATTTGAAAAGTGCCGGACTTTGTGTGAAATCGTGGTTGTCACGCGCGGGGCGAAGGGCGCGGTCGCCATCAAAGGCAACGAACGCTATGAAATTCCCGCCGCCCCGATTAACCGCGTTGTCGACACGACGGGCGCGGGCGATTTGTTCGCCGCCGGATTTTTGACGGGCTACGCCGCCGAACGTCCGATTTCCGAATGTCTGCAAATGGGCGCGCTTGCCGCCGCGGAAATCATTTCGCATTACGGCGCGCGTCCCGAAGCGCCCTTGCAGGACTTAATCGCGGAAAAAATCAAACCGTAAAAGATTCTTTTCGACAAAGCGTAAGTATTCGGGTTATAGAATCGTTAAACATTCGGTTTTAACGATTTTGGTCGGGAACATAACATGTTGCATTTGTCGAAAAAAAACGTTTTTTTGTTCGCTTTGGTCGCCCTTGCCGCCCTGTTCGGGTGCAAAGCTTGGTTCAAGGATGAACCCGTTTCCTACATCACGGAACCCGTCGTGCGCAAAAACATCGAAAAGGTCGTGAACGCCACGGGCGAAGTCAAAGCCATTGAGCTGGTTACCGTCGGCGCGCAGACGTCGGGCAAAATCGAATATCTGCCCGTCAAAGTCGGACAGCACATCAAAAAAGGCGACCTTATCGCCCAAATCGATTCGACGACGCAGGAAAACGACGTCGACAGCACCAAAGCCAAGCTGGCCAGTTTGAAAGCGCAGCTGAACGCCGCCGAAATTTCATCCAAAATCGCGCAAAAGCAGTTCGCCCGCGAACAAAAACTGCTGAAGAAAAACGCCGCGTCGCAGGAAGACTTTGAAAACGCCAAGGACGCTTTTGAAGCCGCCAAAGCCAAAGTCACCGAACTGAAAGCGTCCATCGCCGAAACCGCGCTGGCTTTGAACACGGCGGAAACGAACTTGGGCTATACGAAAATCACCGCGCCTTTGGACGGCATCATCGTTTCCGTTCCCGTCAAAACGGGCCAGACCGTCAACGCCGCGATGAACACGCCGACCATTGTTCAAATCGCGGATTTGTCGCAAATGGAAATTCTGATTGAAATTTCCGAAGGCGACATCGGCAAAGTCCAAACGGGCGCAAAAGTCACTTACACGGTTTTAAGCGCGCCCGAAACCGTTTACGAAACGACTTTGAAATCCATTGATCCGGGGCTGACTTTGCTGACCAACGGCGAATATACCGAGGTTGTCGGCTCTGACGAAGCGATTTACTATTACGGCCGATTGGTCGTCGACAATCCCGACGGGACTTTGCGCATCGGCATGACGACCCAAAACGTGATTTACGTCGCGCAGGCGGACAACGTTTTGACGGTCCCCGTTCTGGCAATCAAAAAGGACGGCGCGCAGAGCTACGTCAACGTTTTGACCTCGACTGGCGTGCAAAAACACGCGGTTGTAACGGGACTGTCCGACGGCGTGGACATCGAAATCAAATCGGGCGTATCCGACCATGACACCGTTGTCATCGCGCAAATGTCCGAATCCGAAGTCACCAAAAAGAAAGACAAATTCAAACGTCCGGGGGGATTCTGATGAAAATCATCGAACTGTCGGAAATCAACAAGTTTTTCGGCGCGGGCGATAACAGAACCCACGTTTTGAAAGACGTTGATTTTTCCATCGAAAAGGGCGATTTCGTCGCTATCATCGGGCAGTCGGGGTCGGGCAAATCGACGCTGATGAACATAATCGGCTGTCTGGACGTGCCGACGTCGGGGTCGTACAAAATCAACGGCGTCGAAGTCGCCAAAATGACCAAGGACGAACAGGCGGCTTTGCGGTGCAAGACGTTCGGATTCATCTTTCAGCGCTACAACCTGCTGTCGAATTTAAACGCTGTCGAAAACGCGGCTTTGCCCGCCGTTTATTCGGGTGTCGGGAAAGCCGACCGCACCGCGCGCGCCGAAACTTTGCTGAAAGAACTCGACCTTGGCGAACGGCTGAAAAACAAGCCGAGTCAGCTGTCGGGCGGGCAGCAGCAGCGCGTCAGCATTGCGCGCGCTTTGATGAACGGGGGCGAAATCATCCTTGCCGACGAACCGACGGGCGCATTGGATTCCAAAAGCGGCGAAACCGTTATGGAAATCATCAAATCCCTGCACCGTCAGGGACACACGATTGTCATGGTCACGCACGACGCGCACATCGCCGCCCAAGCCGACCGCATCATCGAAATCAAGGACGGGCGCATCATTTCCGACACACGCAAAGCCGACGAATTTTTCCCCCTGCAAAACCCCGTCAAAAACGTCAAACGTTCCCGTCTGGCGGAACTGCGCTACAGCTTTTCGGAATCGTTTTCGATGTCCGTTCATTCGATTTTGGCGAACAAAATGCGGTCTTTGCTGACCATGCTGGGCATCATCATCGGCATTGCGTCGGTGGTGTCGGTCGTCGCTTTGGGCAACGCGTCCCAGGCCAAAATCATGAAGCAAATCAGTTCAATGGGAACGAACACGATTGACATCCTGCCCGGCAAAGGCTTCGGCGACCGTCATTCGGGCAAGGTCAAAACGCTGAAAATCAGCGATTCCGAATTTTTGGCGCGTCAAGCGTTCATCGACAACGCCAGCCCGAACGTGTCGACCAGCGGAACTTTGGTTTACAAAAACAATTCGGTCACCGCCAGTTTGCGCGGGGTCGACCGCGCTTATTTCTCGGTCAAAGGCAAAAATCTGGTCGTCGGGCGCATTTTCAGCCCCGAAGAAGTTTCCCAAGCCGATTCCGTCGTCGTCATTGACGACAACACGCGCAAGGAACTGTTCGCCGACAATCCCAACCCCGTGGGCGAAATTCTGATTTTCAACAAAAAGCCCTTGAAAATCATCGGCATGACGGAAAAGGACAATTCCCCCGGTCCGATGTCGGAAAGCATGAACCTGTGGGTGCCTTACACGACCGCGATGTACAAAATCACGGGCGGCAAGGACATCAATTCGATTACCGTCCGCGTCAGCGATTCGGTCAAATCCCAAGTCGCCGAGGACAGCATCGAAGCCATTTTGACCGCGCGTCACGGCAAAAAAGATTTCTTTATGATTAACACGGACAGCATCAAGCAAACGATTGAAAGCACGACGGGAACAATGCGCCTGCTGATTGCTTGTATTGCGGTCATCTCTTTGATTGTCGGCGGCATCGGTGTCATGAACATTATGCTGGTATCGGTTACGGAGCGCACGCGCGAAATCGGAATCCGCATGGCAATCGGGGCGAAGCAATACGACATTTTGCTGCAATTCCTTATCGAATCCGTGCTGATTTGTGTGCTGGGCGGAGGGCTTGGCGTCGCGTTTTCGCTGACTCTCGGCTGGCTGGTCAACACGTTTGCGACGGGCTTCGGCATGCTGTTTTCCACCGCGTCGATTGTGTTGGCGCTGGCATGCTCTTCGTCCATCGGAATTATTTTCGGCTATATGCCCGCGAAAAACGCGTCCAACTTGAACCCCATTGATGCTTTGGCGAGTGAATGACCATGAAACGAAACACATTCTTATCCTTTTTACTGGCAACAACGGTTTTGACGGGATGCGCCGCGGCGACGAAATCCGTTCCGTCTTTGGAATCCGAACTGAACTATACGCAAGAAGTGCGGGAAAAATTCAACGCCGATCTTGACTGGTGGAAAGCGTACAACAACGACGAACTGAACTACCTGACAGGCTTTGCGCTGAAAAACAATCCCGACATGCTGAAAGCGGCGGTCAAAATTCAAAAACAGCTGGCAACGCTGAACCTGTCGGAATCCGATTTGTTCCCGACCATGACGGGCAGTTTGGGCGCGTCGTCGAAAAAAAAGCTGAATGACGGCAAAAAATCGACGCAAAGCTTTTCGGGCGAATTGGCGCTGAATTATGAAATCGATTTGTACGGCAAAATCGCCGACGCCCGCGACGCGCAGGAATTCGAGCTGAACGCCACCGTCGCCGACGCCGAAAGCGCGCGCCTGACGGTCGTCAACAGCGTTGTCGATTTGTATTTCAATCTGCTTTATTTGCAAAACACAATCGAGCTGACGCGGAAAAACATCGGCACTTACAGCGATTTGCTCAACATTGCGCGCGCACGGTTCAAAACGGGCAAGGCCGACAAGCTGGAGGTCGTGCAGGCGCGCCAAAGCTTGATTGCCGAACAAACCGCGCTTTTAAACACGCAAACGCAAGCCAAGGAAATGGAACAAAGTCTGCGCAACGTGCTGAATCTGAAGCCGGCGGACGGCTTGGCTTTGGGCGACGCGTCGATTTTGAAGCAGCCGCTTTTGACGCCGCATCTGTCCGTTCCCGTGTCCGTTTTAGCAAACCGTCCCGATTTGACCGCCGCGCAGTACCGTTTGAAAAAAGCGTTCAGCTCCATGAGAGCCGAAGAAAAAAACTGGTATCCTACGATTTCCCTGAACGGCGCAATCGGGTCATCCTCCAACCGCGCGAAATCGACGTTCGATTTTCCGTACCTGCTGGGCGGCGTATCGCTGAATCTGCCGTTTTTGGATTGGAACAGGGTGAAAAGCAACATCAAAATCGCGCGTGCCGATTACGACGCCGCTTTGATTGATTTCAAAAACGCGCTAGCGCAGGCGTTAAATGAAGTCGCGTATTATTCGTTTGCTTACGGCAAAACGGAACAAATTTACGCCAACACCGAAAAAACGCTGAAAAACAACCGCCAAATCACGGCGTATTACCGCGCGCGGCATCAGGCGGGCAAAGCAAGCTTCAAGGATGTTTTGCAGGCTGTCGCCGACGAAAACGCGGCGCAAAAGACTCTGCTGGCGCAGAAATATCAGCTGATTAAATACGAAAACCTGCTGTTCAAAGCCATGGCGGGACGGTACTAAATCCCGTCAGCATCTACGGGCGCGGACAGCATTTCATCGTAGTTGCGCAGATATTCCTCTTTGGTCAGACAGTTCGGCTTGGCTTTCTTTTCGTCTTGATATATTTCGCGCGCCTGCTGTTCGGTAAAAGCGTATTTCGGGTCGCTTGCGGTTCTGAGGCTGTCTTCAACCATATAAGTTGCGTATTCGTCTTCGGTCACGCAGCCGTCCTTGTTTTTATCCATCTGGAAATAGTTTTCGTCGGCGATGTTGGACGATATGCCTTTAAGGAAATTGTTCGCCAGCTCGTCGGCGGACATATTTTTCAGCTTTTCCGCCGCCTCGTTCAATTTTTTCAAGGAATCCTGCAGCATGGCTTCCGCTTTGTCGGGGTTTGCCGCAAACTCCATGACTTTGTTCTGCCGTTCGCTGGCGGACAGCATTGCCTCCGTTTGCATCAAAAGCAGGAATTCGTCCTTTTCCAGATTGCCGTCTTTGTTTTTATCAAAGGTTTTGAACGCGGCGTTCAGTCTGGATTTTTTATTTTTCTTTTGCGCTTCGTCCAGCAAAGCGTCCAGATCGACGCCACCGACGAAGCTTTTGTATTCGTTCGACGAAATAAAACCGTCATTGTTGACGTCCAGCAAATCGAACGCGTCGCCCATCATTTCCGACACATCGGGAATCTGCGCGTTCGCCGCCGAAACGGACACCAAAAATCCCATTCCCAAAAACAAAGCTTTTTTCACAGCCGTCCTCCGTCGCTTTTTATTCAGAATACCGTGAAAATTGTTGACAAATCAAGCAAAACTGCATAGAAAAACGCTTAGTTTGAATTCAACGAAGAAGTAAACACCCATGCGTAATATTGCTATCATTGCCCACGTCGACCACGGCAAAACCACTCTGGTCGATACCATGCTGCGTCAAAGCGGCACGTTCCGCGACAATCAGGTCGTTGCCGAACGCGCCATGGATTCCAACGATTTGGAACGCGAACGCGGCATCACCATTTTGGCGAAATGCACGTCCATCGAATGGAAAGGCGCGCGCATCAACATCGTTGACACGCCGGGGCACGCGGATTTCGGCGGCGAAGTCGAACGTATTCTGGACATGGTGGATTCGGCCATCGTTTTGGTCGACGCCGCCGAAGGTCCTTTGCCGCAGACGAAATTCGTCGTCAGCAAAGCGCTGAAGCTGGGATTGAAGCCGATTGTTTTAATCAACAAAGTCGACCGTCCAGACGCCCGCCCGCAGGAAGTCTACGAAGAAGTGTTCGATTTGTTCGCTTCGCTGGACGCGACGGATGAACAGCTGGATTTCCCCGTCTTGTACGCTTCGGGACGCGAGGGCTGGGCTGTTTACGATTTGGACAAAGACCCGCGCACGTCCATCGAACCGCTGTTTGACGCGATTATGAAATTCGTGCCGCCCCCCAAATGCGACCCCTATGCGCCGTTCACCCTGTTGGCGACGACGATTGAAAACGACCCGTTCGTCGGGCGCATTTTGACGGGCAAAATTCATTCGGGTTCGGTCAAAGTCAATTCCTGCATCAAAGCCCTTGACCGTTCGGGCAAGGTCATCGAAACCGCGCGCGTCAGCAAAATCTTGGCTTTCCGCGGATTGAAACGTACGGGACTGGAGGAAGCCGAAGCGGGCGACATCGTTTCCATTGCGGGCTTTACCAAAGCGACCGTGGCGGACACCTTGTGCGACCAGTCGGTCACGACGCCGATTCCCGCTCAGCCCATTGACCCGCCGACGCTGGCGATGACGTTTTCGATTAACACGTCGCCTTTGGCGGGCAAAGAGGGGGACAAAGTGACCTCCCGCGTGATTTGGGATCGTTTGCAGAAAGAAGCCGAGGGCAACGTCGCCCTGCGCATTTCGCGCACGGGTTCGACCGACGCGTTTGAAGTCGCCGGCCGCGGCGAATTGCAGCTGGGCATTCTGATTGAACAGATGCGCCGCGAAGGTTTCGAGCTGTCCATCAGCCGCCCGCACGTTTTGATGCAGAAAGACCCCGTTTCCGGCAAAACCCTTGAACCGATTGAGGAAGTCGTTATCGACGTCGATGAACAGTATGTCGGCACGGTTTGCCAGACGCTGGGCGAACGCCGCGCCGAAATGACGGACATGCGCCCGTCGGGCGGCGGCAAAACCCGTTTGACGTTCCTTGCCCCGTCGCGCGCGCTCATCGGCTATCATTCGCAGTTTTTGACGGACACCTGCGGCACGGGCGTGATGAACAAAATGTTCCACAGCTACGAACCGTACAAGGGTTCGATTCCCGGCCGCCGCACGGGCGTTCTGGTATCGACCGACAACGGCGTCGCCGTTGCCTACGCGCTGTGGAAACTGGAAGACCGCGGTCCCATGTTCATCGATCCGGGTGCGGACGTGTACGAAGGCATGATTGTCGGCGAACACACGAAATCGAACGATATCGAAGTCAACCCGATTAAAACGAAACACTTGACCAACATCCGCGCCGCCGCGAAAGACGAAAACATCCAGCTGATTCCGCCGATTAAAATGAGCTTGGAAGAAGCGCTTGCCTACATCCAAGACGACGAACTGCTGGAAGTCACGCCCAAAACGTTCCGTCTGCGCAAAGCGATTCTGGACACCAACCTGCGCAAACGCGACGCGAACAAACGCGCCCAGTTGGAAAAAGATAACGGATAAAAGGCGATGACCGCTTGGAAAACCGCGTTTTCGGTGTATAAAAACCCGAAAATGATTGCGATGCTGATTTTGGGGCTTTTCAGCGGTCTGCCTTTGGTTTTGGTGTTTTCGACGCTGTCGTTCTGGCTGTCCGACTGCGGCGTGAACGTCAAGGCGATTGCCGCGTTTTCTCTGGTGCGCCTGCCGTACAGTTTCAAATTTCTTTGGTCGCCCTATATCGACCGCATGCCTTTGCCGTTTCTGACCAAACGGCTGGGGCAAAGGCGGTCATGGGCGATTTTGTTTCAAGCCTGCCTGATGGCAAGCTTAATCGCTTTGGTGCATACAAATCCCGCTGAAAACCCGCTGACGACGGCATGTTTTGCGGTCTTGGTCGCCTTTTTTTCCGCATCGCAGGACGTTGTTTTCGACGCTTTCCGCATCGAATATTTGAAAGATTCCGAACAAGGCGCGGCGGCGGCGACTTTTGTTTTCGGCTACCGCATCGGCATGCTGGTTGCAGGGGCAGGCGCGCTTTTTTTATCCGACATCATCGGCTGGACGCGGGTTTACGAAGTTTTGGCTTTGTCGGGTGTTGTCGGCATGGCAACGGTTTTATGCGCCAAAGAACCCGAAATCACGGTTCAGCCCAAACAAAAAAATTTTTTCAAAGACGCCGTTGCCGCGCCGATTGCAGACTTTTTGAAAAAACCCGACTGGCTGTTGATTGTTTTGTTTTTGCTGACCTACAAAATGTGCGAAACGACAATCGGCACGGTCACCCCGAAACTGTACAAGGAATCGGGCTTTACCAACACGGAAATCGCCGCCATTGTCAAAATATGGGGTGTTGCCGCAACGATTTTCGGCGGATTTGTCGGCGGAATTTTGGTTGCCAAATTCGGATTGTTCAAAAGCCTGCTGATTTGCGGTGTTTTGCAGGGGCTTTCCAACCTGCCGTTTGCGGGATTGGCGGTCGAGGGAAAATCGTTCGTCTGGCTGATTTCGGCGATTGTGTCCGACAATACGGCGGCGGGCATGGCAACGACGGCGTTTGTCGCGTATATGTCTTCGCTGTGCAACAAATCCTATACCGCGACGCAATACGCGCTGCTCAGCTCTTTAATGGCTTTGCCGCGCGATTTGCTGTCGGCGGCCAGCGGCTGGCTGGTCGTCAAACTGGGCTGGGCGCCGTTTTTCGTGTTTACGGCGCTTCTGTGTTTGCCGGGGCTGACGATTCTGTATTTTCTGAATCGCCGACTTCGGGCGAAAACGGAAGCGACACCGTAAAGGTCGTCCCCGACTCCGCCGAACTTTCCACCGTTATTTTTCCGTCATGGTGTTTGACGATTTGCGCCACAATCGCCAATCCCAGCCCCGTTCCGCGCGCTTTGTTTTTCGTTTCGGCGACGCGGTAAAAACGTTCAAAAACATGGGGCAACGCTTCGGGGTTAATCGTGTCGCCCGTGTTGTGCACGGACACCAGATAGTTGTTGCCGTCGACTTTGCATGACAGCGTGACCGTTCCGCCGTCCTGTCCGTATTTCAAAGCGTTGTCCGTCAAGTTTTGAAACACTTGCGTCAATTCGCCCGTATCGCCGAAAATGCGGTACGGCTGAGCGCAAAGCTTCAGTGCAATAACGGCGTTTTTCTTTTCGGCTTTGGAATCCAGCATTTGTTTGACGTTTTTCAAAATCTCGGGAACGTCGACAGCCTCCGACGGTTTGTTGTTCGCGTTCATTTGCAGACGAGACAGGGACAGCAGGCTTTCAATCAGCGCGGACATGCGCGCCGCCTGCGTTTGCATAATGCCCAAAAACTTATCCCGCGCCTGCACATCGTCGCGCGCCGTGCTTTGCAGCGTTTCGACAAAGCCCGACAGAATCGACAGCGGCGTGCGCAATTCGTGGCTGGCATTCGCGACAAAATCCGCCTGCATCTGCTCGAACTGTTTTTGCGCCGTCATATCGTACAAAGTCAGCACGGCAACCGCGCCCGCTTTCGCTTCGGCGGGCAAGCGTTCGATTTTGGCATTGTAAGTGCGCCCGTTTAAAGCGATTTCAAGGCTTTTTTTTGTTTCTTCCGCGGAAATAACGTGCTCCGCCGCCTGTCCCAATGCGTTGTCGCCGATAACATCGGCCAGCCTTTTCCCGCGCACGGACAGCCCCAGAACATGGCGCGCGGCCATATTCGCCCCCATGACTTCACCGTCTTCGTCCAACATCAGCAGCGGATCGGGCAAGCTGTCCAACACCGCCGCATCGGACAGGGTTTGCGCCTCCAGCCGTTCGGTTTTGTTCAGCCAAATCGTGCGCATGCGGTTGATTGCCGCGACAATCAGCGCGGATTCGTCATCTTTGCCGGTCATGTGAGGCAATTCCGAAAAATCCTTTTCTTCCGCCATTTCGCGGACATAGCGCGTCACCGACTGCAAGGTTACGAAAAACGGCAAAGACAGCAAAACCGTCAGCGCAACAACACCCGCAAATCCCGCCACCGCCGACACAGAGCTGACTTCGCCCATAATGACCAAAATAATCAGCATGATGGCCGATGGCAAAGACACCGTCAAAACGCGTTCGACGAAATGGTACGGCGTTTCAAAATCCTCGTTGCGCCGCATGACGATTTGCAGGTATTTTCTGCGCCAATCAAACATTGTTTACCCTTTGCGCGCTTTCAATCCCCGCTGATAAACGTTCCAGTCGGAAACGGGAGCCATGGCGACGCCCGAATCGCACGCCGCTTTGGCAACGGCGGTTGAAACGGCTTCCAACAGGCGCGCATCAAACGGATCGGGAATGATGTTTTCCGCGTTCAGTCCGTCCGCCGCCGCCAGTTCCGCCAAAGCGTGCGCCGCGGCTTCTTTCATGGCTTCGTTGATTTCACGCGCGCGCACGTCCAGCGCCCCGCGGAAAATATAGGGAAAGCCCAGCACATTGTTGACTTGGTTCGGATAATCCGACCGTCCCGTCGCAACAATCGCGTCGGGGTTGGCGGCTTTGGCGTCGACCGGTGTAATTTCGGGATTCGGATTCGCCAAAGCGAAAATTATCGGCTTGTCAGACATGGTTTTCACCATGTCGCCCGTCAAAGCCCCCGCGACGGACAAGCCCAAAAACACATCCGCGCCTTTGACCGCCTCCGCCAGCGTGCGGGCAGACGTTTCGACGGCAAAAGTTTCCTTGTACGGGTTCATGCCCGCCGTGCGGCCTTTGTAAATCACGCCTTTGGAATCGCACATCGTTATTTGTTTGACACCCATCGCGCGCAGCAGGGACGCGCACGCAATCGCCGCCGCGCCCGCGCCGTTCACGGCCAGTTTGATGTCTTCGATTTTCTTGCCCGTCAGCTTCAGCCCGTTGACCAACCCCGCCGCAACGACAACCGCCGTGCCGTGCTGGTCGTCATGGAATACGGGAATGTTCAGCCGCTTTTTCAATTCCGTTTCGATGTAAAAACATTCGGGGGCTTTGATGTCTTCCAAGTTGATGCCGCCGAATCCCGTCGCCGTCAAAGCCGCCGCTTCGACCACTTTGTCGGGGTCGTGCGAATCGATTTCGATGTCGATTGCGTCCACGTCGCCGAAACGCTTGAACAAAACGGCTTTGCCCTCCATGACGGGCTTGGACGCCAAGGCGCCGATGTCGCCCAGTCCCAAAACAGCCGTTCCGTTCGACACGACGGCGACCAGGTTGCCTTTGGTCGTGTAGCGGTACGCGTCGGCGGGGGTCTTTTCGATTTCAAGGCACGGCGCGGCAACGCCGGGGGAATACAGCAGCGCCAAATCCGAACGCGTGTTCAGCGGCTTTGTCGCCGTCAGGGAAATTTTGCCCGCGCGCCCTTTTGCGTGCAAAGCCAGCGATTGTTCTGCAAGTGTTTGTTTGTTTTCGGTCATTTTCATCAATTCTTTTGTTGGTCAAAGTGTTTCAAGTATGTTAAAACTACCATACTTTAAAGGAAAAGTGAAACGCTATGACTCAAAAAACACCCGCCGACAAACATACGCCGATGATGACGCAGTATTTCGCCGTCAAAGAACAGCATCCCGATTATTTGCTGTTTTACCGATTGGGCGATTTTTACGAAATGTTTTTTGACGACGCGATAAAAGCGTCCGCCGCTTTGGACATCGCTTTGACCAAACGCGGGCGCGAAAAGGGCGAAGACATCCCCATGTGCGGCGTCCCCGTTCATTCGCACGAAATGTATCTGTCGCGCTTGATTCGCAAGGGATTTAAAGTCGCCATCTGCGAACAGACCGAAGACCCCGCCGAAGCGCGCAAACGCGGTTCGACCGCTTTGGTCAACCGCGCGGTGACCCGCCTTATCACCCCCGGAACGCTGACCGAAGACAATATTTTGGAAGCGCGCGCCTGCAACTGGCTGGCGGCTTTGACCGACACGGCGGACGGCATCGGATTGGCGTGGGTGGACATGTCGACGGGCGATTTCGCTGTGCAGACGCTGCCGAACCGCCGCGCCAACACGCTGTCGGCGGCTTTGTCGCGGCTGGAACCCAAGGAAATCATCGTTTCCGAAAAAATTTTGCAAACGCCCGAATACTTTGAAACGTTCAACGATGTCAAACGGCTTTTAACCCCTCTGCCCGCCGTCCGCTTTTCCCCCGACAACGGCAAAAAGCGGCTGGAGGCGTTTTTCAACGTTCAAACGCTGGACGCGTTCGGCGCGTTCAACAAAAGCGAAACGGGCGCGGCCGGCGCGCTGCTGGACTATATCGATTTGACGCAGAAAGGACAAATGCCCCGCTTGAACGCCCTGCGCCGCTGGTCGGCGGGCATGCTGATGGAAATCGACACGGCGACGCGGCGGAATCTGGAACTGTTTTCCAGCCTGTCCGGCGAACGCAAAGGGTCGCTGTTTTCCGCAATCGACCGCACAAAAACGGGCGCGGGGGCAAGGCTGTTGTGTCAATACCTGTCCGCCCCTTTGACCGATGTCGCGGCGATTGAAAAGCGCCTTGACCGCATCGAGTTTTTTGTGAAAAACCCGCTGGTGCGGGCAACCGTGCGCGACCGTTTGGCGGAATGCCCCGATATGGAGCGCGCTTTGTCGCGGCTGTCGCTGGGACGCGGGGGCCCGCGCGATTTGGCGGTCATTCGCGACACTTTGAAACAAATTCCCGACTTGAAGCTGTCCATGGCGACCGAAATGGGCGAACCCGCCGCGATTACCGAATGTTTGAAAGGGTTGGGCAGCCACGACGATTTGACCGCCGCGCTGCAAAAAGCACTGGCGGCGGATTTGCCGCTTTTGGCGCGCGACGGCGGATTCATCGCCCCCCTTTATTCCAAAGAACTGGACGATTTGAAGCACTTGCGCGACGACAGCCGCCAGATGATTGCGGGACTGCAGTCGAAATACGCCGACATCGCGGGAATTCCGAGCTTGAAAATCGCGCACAACAACATTTTGGGGTTTTATATCGAAGTATCCGCCAAAAACGCGCAAAAAATGCTGGACGACGCGCGCAGCGGGCAGTCGATTTTCCTGCACCGTCAGACCATGTCGAACGCCATCCGCTTTACGACCGTCGAGCTGTCCGAACTGGAAAACAATCTGAAAGGCGTTGCGGAAAAAGCATTGTCCCTTGAACTGAAGCTGTTTTCCGATTTGGTCGAAGCCGTTTTGGCGCACGGTTCGGAAATCGCGGCGGCGGCGCACGCTTTGGCGATGCTGGACGTGTCGAGCGCGCTGGCGCACATCGCGGCGGAGCAAAACTACGTCCGTCCCGTTTTGGAAAACAGCCTGTCTTTCGACATTGTGAAAGGGCGGCACCCCGTCGTCGAACAAACCATGGCGGAGGAACACGCCGATTTCGTCGCAAACGACTGCCGATTGGGCAATCCGGACACGCACGACGGGCGGCTGTGGCTGATTACGGGTCCCAACATGGCGGGCAAAAGCACGTTTTTGCGTCAAAACGCTTTGATTGCCATTCTGGCGCAGGCAGGCTGTTTCGTCCCCGCGGAATCGGCGAAAATCGGCATTGTGGACAAAGTGTTTTCCCGTGTCGGCGCGGCGGACGATTTGGCGCGCGGGCGGTCGACTTTCATGGTCGAAATGGTGGAAACCGCCGCGATTTTGAATCAAGCGACGGAAAAATCCCTTGTCATCCTTGACGAAATCGGGCGCGGCACGGCGACGTTCGACGGGCTGTCGATTGCGTGGGCGGTCGCCGAACACCTGCACGACGTCAACAAATCGCGCGCTTTGTTCGCAACGCATTACCACGAATTGACGGCGCTGGCGGAAATGCTGGGCAACCTGTCGCTTTACACGATGAAAATCAAGGAATGGAAAGGCAACGTCGTGTTTTTGCACGAAGTCGTCAAAGGCATGGCGGACAGGTCTTACGGCATTCACGTCGGCAGGCTGGCGGGTTTGCCGCCCGCCGTCATCGCGCGCGCCAAGCAGGTGCTGGAACAAATGGAAAAACAGGGGTCGTACGAAATCAACTTTATGAACGACCTGCCCCTGTTCGCGATGGTCAAGAAAAAAGCCGACGCGCCCGCCCCCGAACCCGAGGAGCCCGTCCCGCCTGAATTTGCGCAGGTTATCGAAAAGCTGTCAACGCTCGATCCCGATTCGATGACACCGCGCGAAGCGCTGGACGCGCTTTATACGCTGAAAAAGATGATGCAATGACCTTAACCGACGCTTGGAACTCCGCGGGACGCGCCGCCGTCGTCGCTTTGCTGAAAGAACGGCGCGCCCGTTTGCTGCAGGCGTTCGCCGAACGGCTGAACACGTCGGACGGACTGGAAGCGATGTATGCCTATGCCGACGCGTTTGACGACATCCTGCGCGATTTGAACGCTTTGACGGCGCAAACCGTGTATCCGTCCGAAACGTCGCCTCTGCCGACCGTTGTCGCCGTCGGCGGTTTCGGGCGCAAAGAGCTTGCCCCCTATTCCGACATTGACTTGCTGTTTTTATTGGAAAACGCCGATGACGCGAAAGCGCAGGAACGCATAGCCTTTATGGTGCAAATCCTGTGGGATATGGGGCTGAAAGTCGGACAGGCCGTCCGCACGGTCGACGACTGCATCAACAAAGCCCGAACGGAAATGACCATCCGCACCAATTTGCTGGAAGCGCGCTTTGTCGACGGCAACCGCGGCTTGTTCGACGATTTCAACACCCGCTTTACGGCGCTGTGTCACGAAACGGACGGGCGCGACTTCGTCATGGCGAAAGTCGATGAACGCCGCCTGCGCTATCAGCGCATGGGACAGTCGAAGTACATGCTGGAACCCAACGTCAAAGAGGGACGCGGCGGGTTGCGCGACCTGCATCTGATGTTCTGGTTGATAAAATATCTGTTCGGCATTACGAACATGCCCGATTTGGTGTCAAGCAACATCCTCAGCCGCCAATCGTGCGCCGCGTTTTTGAAAGCGCACCGTTTCTTGACGACCGTGCGCTGTCATCTGCACCTGCTGAACGGGCGCGCGGGCGATGTGCTGACCTTTGAAGCGCAAAAGCAAATCGCGCTGAAAATGGGATACGACAACCGCAACGGACAGTCCGCCGTTGAACGGTTTATGAAGCATTATTACTTGATTTGCAAAAGCGTCGGCGAACTGTCATGGCTGATGACCGTAATTATCGGCGACACGCTGAACGACGGCGTTGTTTTTTCGGAAATCGACGCCGATTTTGTGCTGATTAACGACCGCGTTTCGTTCAAAGACACCGTGTCGCTTGACCAAAATCCGACGCTGATGATGCGGGCGTTTTATTTGAAGCACTTGTTAAACAAGCCTGTCGACCCGCGCACTTTGGGCAAAATCACGGATAACGCCAAGCTTGCCCGCAAACTGCGCAAAAATCCGCAGACCAACGCTTTGTTTTTGGACATTTTGGCGGGGGAAAGCGCGGAAACGACCCTGCGCCAAATGCTGGAAACGGGCGTCTTGGGCTACTTCATGCCCGACTTTCAGCCCTTAATCGCGCAAGTGCAGTTCGATTTGTACCACGTCTACACGACCGACGAACACACGCTGAAAACGCTCGGCTTTCTGGAACGGCAGGACACGCCCGCCGCGCAAAGGACTTTGGCTTTGGCGGCTTTGCTGCACGACATCGGCAAGGGGCGCGGCGGAAAACACGAGGAAATCGGCGCTGTCTTGGCGCAAAAAGTCACGGCGGATTTGGGACTGGACGACGCGGAAGCGCAGGATGTCGTCTGGCTGGTGCGCCACCACCTGCTGATGAGCCAAGTCGCCTTTCGCCGCGACATTTTCGACCCGAAGACCATTGACGACTTTGTGCAAACGGTGCAGTCGCCCGAACGGCTGCGACGGCTGTTCGCCCTGACCGTCGCGGACATCAAAGCGGTCGGTCCCTCCGTTTGGAATTCGTTCAAGGAAAAACTGCTGACGGATTTGCTGTCGTTTGCTTTGGCGCGGATGCAGGGTGGCGGCGCGCACGAACGCGTTTTGACGGAAAACCAACGGAAACTGGCGGAACTGCCGCCGTCGCAAAGCTATTCGTTTTCCGTTTCGACGGACGCGGAACGCGGAGTTACGGAATTTATCGTGCTCGCCCCCGACCATGACGGACTGTTTGCGGAAATCACGGGCGCGATGGCGTTGTGCGGCGTTTCCGTAGTCGAGGCGCAAATCATGACTTTGGACAACAAAATGGCGCTGGACACGTTTTTGATTCAAGACACGCTCCGCCAGCCCGTCCAATCCGAAAAGAAAATCGCCAAGCTCAAGCAAACCATAGAACAGGCGGCGCAAACGGATTTAGAACCGATGCTTGCCGAAAAGCGCAAAACCGCGCCGAAAACCGAACTGACCGTTCCTTTGCGCGTGTTTGTCGACAACAAAGCGTCGGACAAATGCACGCTGATAGAGGTCAACGGCACGGACGCGGTCGGATTTTTGCATTTGGCGACGTATGCGATGACGCGCTTGCATTTGCAAATCGTTTCGGCGCATATTTACACTTACGGGTCGCGGGTGGTCGACGTATTTTACGTCACGGACGGACACGGCAACAAAATCGTCGACGCGGCGGCTTTGGACAATATCAAATCGACTTTGACGAAAGTGGTGGGTCATGCGGACATCGGTGCTTAAATCAATCGCGACAATAGGCGGCTGGACGATGATAAGCCGCGTTTTGGGGTTCGTGCGCGACGTGCTGATAGCGAACTTTTTGGGCGCGGGCATGATTGCGGACGCGTTTTTCGTTGCGTTCAAACTGCCCAACCTGTTCCGCAGCCTGTTTGCCGAAGGCGCGTTCAACGTCGCTTTCGTTCCCTTGTTTTCCGAACAGCTGGAACTGCACGGACGCGACAAAGCGCAAAAGTTCGCCGTCGAAGCGATGTCCGCGCTGTTTTACGTCGTTTTGCTGTTTACAACAATCGCGGAAATCGCCATGCCGCTGATTATTTTGGTGCAGGCCCCCGGATTCGTCGAAGACCCCGCCAAATTCAACGCCGCCGTCGTCATGTCGCGCATTACGTTCCCGTATTTGCTGCTGGTGTCGCTGAATTCTTTGCAAAGCGGCGTGTTAAACTCGCTCGGCTACTTTGCGGCGGCGGCGCTGACCCCCGTTTTGCTGAATGTCACCATGATTGCCGCGCTGTTCGCCCTGACCCCGCTGTTTGGAGGCAATTACGGCTACGCTTTGGCGACGGGCGTAACAATCGCGGGCGTTTTGCAGCTGCTTTGGCTGGTTTGGCACACGCGCCGCGCGGGCATGCCTTTGGGCATCCTTGCCCCGTGGACGGTCGTCAAGCGCAAAACGGCGGAACTGTCGCTGTTGCTCAAACGCATCATCCCCGGCGTGTTCGGTTCGGGCATTTATCAAATCAACCTGTTTTTGGACACGCTGTTTTTGTCGTTTTTGACCACGGGCGCGGTGTCGTGGCTTTACTACGCCAACCGCCTGTACCAACTGCCCGTCGGGATTATCGGCGCGGCAATCGGCACGGCTTTGCTGCCGATTCTGACGCGGGATTTAAAGTCCGGCAACGCGGAACAGGCCAAAAACACCTTAAACCAAGCTTTGATTATCGCTTTGGCGCTGTCCGTGCCGTCCGCGGCGGGGCTGATTGCCCTTGATTATCCGATTATTTCCGTGCTGTTCGAACGCGGCGAGTTCACGAATACCGCGTCGGTCAAAACCGCTTTGGCATTGTCCGCTTATGCCGTCGGATTGCCCGCGTACATTCTGACCAAAGCCCTCGCTCCCGTGTTTTACGCGCGCGGCGACACGGCGACGCCCGTTCGGATAGCGTGCTGGGCGCTGCTGATGTATGTGATTTTGTGCGCCGCGTTTCTGCCGTCAATCGGCTATCTGGGCATCGCTTTGGCAAGCGGCATTGTCGCGTGGCTGAACGTTGTCCAGTATGCTTGGCGCATCAAAAAACAGCGTTTTCATTCGTTGGACGCGCCGTTTGTCCGCCGCGCCCTGTCGATTATCCTGTCGTCCGTGATTATGGGCGTTGCGACCCGCGCGTGCTTTGTTGCCAGCCTGCACCTGTTCCCCGATTGGCTGCACGACGGACAAGCCCTGCGGTTCGGGCTGCTGGGGGTGTTAATCGGCATCGGCGGCGTGCTGTTCGCCGTTCTGGTGCTGGCGACCAAAGGCGTAACAATCGCGCAAATCAAAGCGTTGCGGCGGCGCAAATGACCGAACGCGGAACGTTGATGTTTCAAGTACTGGCCGTGCTGGCGATTATGACCATGACCGCGCCGATGCTGATGCGGCAAAGGGCGCGGCAAATCGCCGAGGTTGAACGCCGCGCGGTAGAAGAGCAAACCAAACGCATCGACCGCGCGCTGAAAGAATACATAATCTCTCAAAAGCTTCCGATAACGGCGGATTTATCGCAAAAAAGCGTTTCCAGAACAAAGTTCACCGTCCCCGATTCGGAATTGAAACCCTTTTTGCCCGAATCCTATTTTGAAAACGGGAAAATCCGCGCCAACAGACTGGTCGAATCGTACGCGCCGATCGTGGAAGCCTTTTGCGTCGAAGCGTTCACACTCAAAGGACAAAGCTGTTCCGTTCAAAACCTGTCCGCCTTCTGCCGGTGCGTCCGCTATGATTTTCATACCGATGTTCAGCTTGACAGAGTTCAATAAAAAGAGACCCCCGCGTAAAACGCGGGGTTCTTCCGTAACGGGCGTAGCCC
>ERZ808240.69-NODE-69-length-130056-cov-25.818201_pt1 | contig 130056 bp, 138 predicted proteins | sample MGYA00521084_ERZ808240 | MGnify/ENA primary metagenome ERZ808240 (study PRJEB31516, sample SAMN03275571) | gut metagenome | biome: mammalia-associated habitat; material: feces | host: Papio cynocephalus | place: Kenya | collected 2012-08-06 ...
GAGGGCTACGCCCGTTACGGAAGAACCCCGCGTTTTACGCGGGGGTCTCTTTTTTGTGTCCGCGAAAAAAATCGAAAAAAAGGTGTAATTTTCCAGACAATCGGGATATAAAGAAAAGGTAATTCAATTTTTCTTACTGGAGTAAGCATTCAATGACTTGTTCTTATCAGTGTTCGAACGAAGTTAAGGAAATGTGCTGTGTCGCCAAGGGCGCGCGCCATGATCCGGCTCCCATTCCCGAAGAAGGCAAATGGGTTAAATCAAAAGAAATCAAAGACATTTCGGGCTTGACGCACGGCGTCGGCGCTTGCGCCCCGCAGCAGGGTGCCTGCAAATTGACCTTGAACGTCAAAGACGGCGTGATTCGCGAAGCGTTGGTTGAAACCGTCGGCTGTTCGGGTATGACGCACTCCGCCGCCATGGCCGCCGAAGTGCTGCCGGGCAAAACCATTCTGGAAGCGTTGAACACGGACTTGGTTTGCGACGCAATCAACGTTGCGATGCGCGAACTGTTCCTGCAGATTGTTTACGGCCGCACGCAGTCGGCTTTCTCCGACAACGGCTTGCCTGTCGGCGCGGGATTGGAAGACTTGGGCAAAGGCTTGCGTTCGCAGGTCGGCACGATGTATTCCACCGAACCCAAGGGCGTTCGCTATCTGGAAATGGCGGAAGGCTATGTTTTGGCTGAAGGCTTGGACGAAAACGGCGAAGTTATCGGCTACAAAACCGTCAATCTGGGCAAAATGATGGAGGCCATCAAAAAAGGCGTCGACCCGAAAGAAGCGTTTGAAAAGAACGTTGCGACGAAAGGTCGCTTTAACGAAGCCGCCAAAGTTATCGATCCGCGCAAAGAATAAGGAGTTTGAAAATGAGTCTTTTTGAAGGTTATGAACGCCGCATTGCGCAGATTGAAAAATGCTGCAAGGAATACGGCATCGCCAATATCGAAGAAGCCGACAAAATCTGCAAAGACAAAGGCATCGACGTTGCTGCCATCGTCAAAGGAATTCAGCCGATTTGTTTTGAAAACGCATGCTGGGCTTACACGCTGGGTGCCGCCGTCGCGATTAAAAGCGGGGCGAAAGACGCCGCCGAAGCCGCCGAAAAAATCGGCGTCGGCCTGCAGGCGTTCTGCATCCCCGGTTCTGTCGCGGATCAGCGCAAAGTCGGTCTGGGACACGGCAATCTGGGCGCTATGCTGTTGAGCGAATCGACGAAATGCTTCTGCTTTTTGGCGGGACACGAATCGTTCGCGGCGGCTGAAGGCGCCATCGGCATCGCTTTGACGGCGAACAAAGTCCGCAAAGAACCCCTGCGCGTCATTCTGAACGGCTTGGGCAAAGACGCGGCTTACATCATTTCCCGCATCAACGGCTTTACGTCGGTTGAAACGGAATACAACTACAAAACAGGCGAACTGAAGATTGTTTCCGAAAAAGCTTTCTCCAAAGGCGACCGCGCGAAAGTCAAATGCTACGGCGCGGACGATGTGTCCGAAGGCGTTGCCATTATGATTCACGAAGGCGTCGACGTGTCCATTACGGGCAACTCGACCAACCCGACGCGCTTCCAGCACCCCGTTGCCGGCACTTACAAAAAGTGGGCGATCGAAAACGGCAAAAAGTATTTCTCGGTTGCTTCGGGCGGCGGTACGGGTCGTACTTTGCACCCCGACAACGTCGCGGCGGGTCCTGCTTCTTACGGCATGACGGACACGATGGGACGCATGCACGGCGACGCGCAGTTCGCGGGTTCGTCGTCCGTTCCGGCGCACGTCGAAATGATGGGCTTGATCGGCATGGGCAACAACCCGATGGTCGGCGCGACCGTTGCTGTCGCCGTCGCGGTTTCGCAGGCGAAATAATCGGTTTTACGGCTGATTTTGAAAAAGGCTTCCTTCGGGAAGCCTTTTTTGTACAAAAAACAGGTGATTTTGTACAAAATATCGAGTATAATTCCTGCATGGATTAAAAAAGGGGATGGCAATGAACGCTGAAAATACGGATAACCGCTACAGAATCACGCTTTATATTGACACTCCGTCGCCGATATTAAAGCCGGGGCTGGCGCCGTTTTCGGTCAGCGGGCATGCTTTTGTCGGGCTGTCCGACGGTAAAGCGGAAGAACGGTGGGGGTATACCCATTCGGATTTTTCGGACAGCAAATTGAAAATGCTGGTCAATGTCATCCGCGGTTCACAGGGGCAGATGAACAAGGAAGATGCCAATTCGCCCTACCACGAAGCCATTGTGTGGAATGTTTCCGAAGCTCAGTATAAAGCCGCGCAGGCGGAAATAAAGAAACAGCGCGAAAATCCGGGGACGTACAAATTGTTTGAACGCAACTGTTCGACCGTTGCGACTTCCGTGCTGCAAGCGGCGGGCATCCAAGACATTCCGTCGGGCAAGCTGTCCATGTCGCCGTACGGCTGGGCGTTGAAAAAACGCGTTATGCTGGCCAAACGCCGTATGGAAGCCGCTGTTTTTAAAGTCAAAAACACAATTAAAGCCGCGTTCGGCAAGAAAAAAGTTCCCAATACGAAACTGCTGGCGTCTTTGCGCGCCAAACCCGTGCCCGTTTCAATTCGGCAAGGAATCAAATCCGCCCAAGCTGATTACCGCGCGCAGGAAACGCAACCGCTGAACGTCAAGCGGATTTTGATGAACATGGCGGCAGGACGGTAAGCCTTTGCCCGATTTCCCGCGTTGCAAACGCGGGGCTAAGCGGAAAGGTTCAAAAGTTCGCTGATTTCCGATTGCGTTTTGCCTTTGTAGTCAATGCGGCAGGACGTAATCGGCTGACGGTAATCGCTTTTGTTGATGGAGCGCGATTCCACAATGACGGCGGGCGGCAAAATCGACCATTTGTACAGCGCGCCTGCCATTCGTTTGTAAAACTTGTCCAGCCAAGCGGTCTTTTGTTCGCGCGAAACGGGCGTTGTTTTTTCGTACAAAAATTTGGAATTCAGCATGTCGGCATAGCTTTCATGCTTGTTTTCGATACGCCAAATCACTTCGTCAAGGAACGGGTAGGGCATCAAAGCGTCCTCGGCAATCAGCGGCTTTCCCGTTTTCGGGTCAATCGCCAATTCCGCCCCCGGACGTTTTAAAATGACGGATTCGGGAACGGCGTTTTTGACTGTGCGGTTCGCGTTCATCCAGCGCGCCAGTGCAAACAGCTTCGTTTTCGGCACGTCGGCAATCGGGGCGAATCCGCCCGACATATCGCCGTTGATTGTGGCATAGCCCATGTAAAGTTCAGATTTGTCCGATGTGGCAATGGGGATGCAGGCGGCGAATTCGTTGGCAATGCCCCACAGAAAAACCGCGCGGGAACGGGCTTGGATATTATCTTGCGTAAAAGAGGCTTTATAGCGGCAGTCCCATTGCGATTCGACTTTGGCAAACAGTTCTGCAAAGCAGCCGTTCGCCGCGTCGACCATTTCCTTAATCGGCATTTGGGTAAAGTGTATGCCGAGGTTCTTCGCCAGCGCGGCGGCGTCGTCGCGGCTTTCGGCGCTGGTGATTTTGGACGGCATGCTGACGCCGAACACGTTTTCCGCCCCCAAAGCGTCCGCCAGCAAAACGGCGCAAACCGTCGAATCCAGTCCGCCCGACAGTCCCAAAACCGCGCGCTTCAACCCGCATTTCGTAAAATATCCGCGGATGGCTTGCACGATTGTTTTATAAGTGCGTTCCAAATCGTTTTCATAATCCAAAGTGAAAACTTTTTCTTCGGACAGTGTTTTTTCAAGCCCGTTTGTCAAAGGATAAACCGCGCCTTTGTTTTTGGTCGGATTGACAATCAAGCACTGTTCGGCGAACGACACGGCGCGCGCCGTCAAAGTGCCGGTTGCGGAAAAAACGCGGCTTGCCCCGTCAAAGGAACAACAGTCCATCGCGCCCGCTTGATTGACGTAAACAAACGGAATTCCGTATTGTTTGGCGGTAAAGGACAGCATGTTGTGCTTCAGCTGTTCTTTCTTTGCGCGGCAGGGCGAAGCGGAGCAGTTGACGAAAACGTCGGGCTTGTCCGCCGCCAGTTCGTCCACGGGGTCGACGGCGTATAAAGTATGGTGAAAGAAAGCTTTGTTGTTCCAGCAGTCTTCGCAAATCGAAATGCCGTAGGATATGCCGTTGACGGTGAGCGTTTTTTTTACATTTGCGATTTTGTCGGGGGTGAACGCGCCCAAAGTGTCGACGGGCTGAACGCCGGCGACGGGGGACGGTTCGATATAGCGGCTGTCGTTGAATTCCGAATAGGTCGGCAGCAGGCGCTTGCGGACGATGCCTTGAATTTCGCCGTTGTGCAGGACGGCGACCGCATTATAGTATTGCCGCCCGACGGCCGTATCTCCGCGCGGTTCGACAAATCCCACCAATGCCGTTGTGTTTCGCGCAAGCTTGGCGAGTTCTTTGACCCAGCGGACGTTTTCGGCGACGACGACGGGGTGGCGGTCGATGATGTCTTCGACGGGATAACCCATTAAAGCCAGTTCGGGGAACACAATCATATCCAGTCCGACGCGTTCTGCATAACGGATATAACGCGCAATTTTCAGTCCGTTTCCCTTTAAATCGCCGATGGTCAAATCAATTTGCGCCAGACCGACAAAACCCGCTTCGGCGGCGACGATTTGCTGGATTTCATCGAAAACGCGTTCGGTGTCGGCGTTTTTAACGCCCGTTTGCAAAAAAACATCCGCTTGTTTTGCAAGTTCCGCCAGTTTGTTTTCATCGAAATCGGCCATGGAAAAAACTCCTTAATCAAAATTTGCGAAAGTATAAAATCCGAAAAGAAGTGTGACAAACAAAAAATCAAGTGTTACGATGAAAAAAAAGCAGGAGCCCCCTCATGCCGTCCATTTATGAAGCCGTTAAAAGTCAAGACATCGTCCGTCTGCGGGAATGTTTGAAGCAGGGCGGAAATACGGATGATTTCAAAGGGGCTTTGGTCAATGCGTGCGAGGCGGGTGAAACCGAAATCGTCAAAGCTTTTATCAAAGCGGGCGTGTTCGATTCGTGGGCGATTGTCGCCGCCGCGCGGTTCGGGCATACGGATTTGGTTGAATGGCTGCTGAAGCACGGAGGAGGGAATATAAATGCCGCTTTGATAGCCGCCGCCGCGCATAACCGAATCGATTCGACGCGCGTTTTAATTTCAGCCGCGCCTGACGCTTTGGACGAAGCGCTGGCGGATGCGGCTTTGCGCGGATATTCGGACGTTGCGCTACTGCTCTTCAACGCTGGTGCAAACCCCGGACAGCCTGTTTACGGCGGGCAAACGGCGATTGAATTGGCGCGCAAAAACGGACACGCGGACATTGTGAAACTTTTTTGTCAAAAAGGTGAAAATAACTGTTGAAAAACAAGCCGTTCTTTAATTATCTTTATAACGTAATCATAGAAAAAGGACAGTCGGACATGGAAAAAATCGGGACGTTGTTAAAAGCTTTGTGGGAACAGGATTTTCAAACGCTTGCCAATCCCGATTTGGTCGTGATGCTTTACGCCGTTTTGTTCGTCGTTCTGGTGTTGGAAAACGGCATTTTGCCCGCCACGTTTTTGCCGGGGGACAGCTTGCTGTTATTGGCGGGAACGCTGATTGTTCACGGAATAGCCGATTATTGGGTTACTCTGGGGGTTTTGACGGTCGGCGCGGCATTGGGTTCCGAAGTCGGCTATTGGCAGGGCAGGTGGCTGAGCGAAAGCCGCGTCGTCAAACGCTGGATGAGCCACATTCCGCAAAAATACCACGACAAAACCGAACGGATGCTGCACAAATACGGTATTCTGGCTTTACTGTTGGCGCGCTTTACGGCGTTTGTGCGGACGCTGATGCCGCTGTTTATCGGCGTGTCGGGCATGGAACGCCGCGTGTTCCACGTCGTTAATTGGGTCAGCGGCGTGCTGTGGGTCGGGCTGCTGATTACGCTCAGCTATTTCGCGGGGCAGACAGAATTTTTCCGCAATCATCAAGAAGATGTCATGCGCGTTTTGACGATTATCCCGATTGTCCTTATCGGGTTCGGGATTCTGACATCGGTTTATTTCATCTGGAAAACCAAGCGCGAACGCGAAGCGGCGGCTAAGCAAGCTTCAACAAATCCCTGACGGCGTTGGCGGTGCTGATGGCAACGTCCTTTAAAGATTTGTCCAGCATATAGCACGGCGTCGAAACGATTTTGTTTTTTGTGTCGACGCAGACTTCGGCGGCGTTGCAGATTTGATGCGCGCCGCCCATTTGTTTAATCGCCATGGCCGTTTCGGCATCGTTGCCGATTGTGACGGTAACGCCCTTTAATACGCGGGCGACGACAACGGGCGCGATGCACAGCGCGGCAATCGGCTTGCCCGCTTGATGCGTTTCAATCAAAGCGCGTTCCACATCGGGGTGAACGGAACAAGTCGGACCTTGATGCGCAAAATCGCACAGATTTAAAATCGCGCCCATGCCGCCGGGGAGCAAAAGCCCGTCATAATCGGCGGCGCGGTAAGAGCTTAAAACCGAAATGTCGCCGCGCGCAATGCGGGCGGATTCGGCGGGCATGCGGCGGGTTTCATCCATGGGGCGCTTTAAAACGTGGTTCATGACAACCGCTTGATTGCCTTCCGGCGCAAAACAATGATAGGCTGCCCCTTGTTGTTCAATGGCAAGCATTGCCGTGACGGCCTCATGAATTTCAGACCCGTCCATAACGCCGCATCCCGACAGCAGCACCGCGATTTTTTTCATCTGTTTCATCCTTTCGTTGTCCAAAATTGATTCTTTATAGCAAAAACAGGGCAAAGTTTCAAATCCGATATTGTATTTAGACGAAAGATGTACTTATATAAAAGATAAAGATTTATTGATTTTTTTATAGGAGTTCATTCGTGAAATACATCAGTACGCGCGGCAGCGCCCCCGCTTTGGATTTTGAAAACGTGCTGCTGGCGGGGCTTGCCCCCGACGGAGGGCTGTATGTCCCGCAGGAATATCCGCGCTTTACGGCGGATGAAATCCGCGAAATGCAGGCGCTGAGCTATCCCGAACTGGCGGCGAAAGTCATGGCGCCCTTTACCGCGGGCTGTTTGAGCGAAGCCGAATTAAAGGATATTGCACAGGACGCTTACGGCAAATTCACGCACGCCGCCGTTGCGCCGTTAAAGCAAATCAAAGAAAATTTATGGGTGGAACAGCTGTTTTACGGCCCGACTTTGGCGTTCAAGGATTACGCTTTGCAGGTCGTCGGACGGATGTTCGACCGCGTTTTGTCCCGCAGCGGAAAGCGCATCACCATTATCGGCGCGACATCGGGCGATACGGGATCGGCGGCGATTGAAGCGTGCAAAGGATTGGACAATTTGGACATCTTTATCCTGTATCCGCACAACCGCGTGTCCGAAGTCCAGCGCCGCCAGATGACGACGACTTTGTCGCACAATGTGTTCAATATCGCGCTGGAGGGGACTTTTGACGATTGCCAAGCGATTGTCAAAGCGTTGTTCGGCGATGAAGCGTTCAGAACAAAATACAATTTGTCCGCCGTGAATTCGATTAACTGGGCACGCATTATGGCGCAGGTCGTGTACTATTTCTATGCGGCTTTGCAGCTGGGCGCCCCCGAACGCGAAGTGTCATTTGCCGTGCCGACGGGCAACTTCGGCAACATTTTCGCGGGCTTTGTCGCGAAAAAAGCGGGATTGCCGATTAAAACGCTGGTGCTGGGGTCGAACGCGAACGATATCCTGCCGCGTTTTTTGGAAACGGGCGTCATGGAAAAACGCCCCGTCAAACCGTCCATCAGCCCGTCGATGGATATTCAAATCTCGTCGAACTTTGAACGTCTGCTGTTTGAAATGTTCGGCCGCGACGCAAAAGCGATTGTGCATTTGATGGACGTGTTCAAATACGACGGCAAATATGAAGTTCCAGCCGAGGTATTGACAAAAATCCGCGGATTCTTCAAAGGCTTGCGCTGCGACGACGCGGAAACGAAAGCGGAAATCGGGCGGATTTTCAAACTGTCGGGCGAAATTGTCGATCCTCATTCCGCCATCGGCTTTGCGGCGGCGGAAAAATATGCCGAAAAAGGCGTGCCGATGATTGTGCTGGCGACGGCGCATCCCGCGAAGTTCCCGATTCCCGTTCGCGAAGCGACGGGCATAACGCCCGCTTTGCCGCCCGTTTTGTCGGATTTGATGACGCGGCGTGAAAGCTTTACCGTTTTGCCGAACCAGTACGATTCGATTACTTACTTCATTGAAAACAGTGTGAAAAAAGAGGTCTGAAATGCGCACCGTTTCCCGTTTGCCGAATTCCCTGCGAATTGTAACCGACGAAATGAACGAACTCGACACCGTGGCTTTGGGCGCGTGGGTCGGGATCGGGTCAATGTATGAACCCGCCGAAATCAACGGCATATCGCACCTGTTGGAACACATGGTGTTCAAAGGCACGACCACGCGTTCCGCCCGTCAAATCGCCGAGGAAATCGAAAACGTCGGCGGCTATTTCAACGCCTGCACGTCGCGCGAAACGACGTCGTTTTATATCAAGGTGCTGAAAGAGGATTTGCCCCTTGCCGTGGACATTTTGGCGGACATCTTGCTTCATTCGACTTTCGCGCCCGAGGAATTCGACCGTGAAAAAGCCGTCGTTTTGCAGGAAATCAATCAATCCGTCGATACCCCCGATGACATTGTTTTCGATTATTTTCAGGAAACGGCTTTTCCGAATCAGGCGTTCGGTCGTCCCGTCTTGGGTTCCGTCGAAACGGTCAAGGGCGTCAGCCGCGAAACGCTGAACCATTACTTGAAATCGAACTACACGCCCGACAGAACGGTGCTGGCGGCCAGCGGCAACGTCAAGCACGATGTTTTCGTGTCTTTGGTGGAAAAGGCGTTTGCCGAACTTGCCCCCGCAAAAGGCTTTGAAGCGCCGCAGCCGTCTTATGTCGGCGGGGATTTCCGCCAAAAAAAGAAAATCGAGCAGGTCAATCTGATTTTGGGTTTCCCGTCGGTAACGTACTATGACGAAAACTATTACACCGCGCATTTGCTGTCGACGGTCTTCGGCGGCGGCATGTCGTCGCGGCTGTTCCAGGAAATCCGTGAAAAGCGGGGCTTGGTCTATACGGTGTATTCGTTCTTTTCACCCGCGACAAAGGGCGGACTGTTCGGCGTTTACGCGGGGACGGGCGAGGACGAAGCCGCCGAAATCATGCCCGCCGTTTGCGACGAAATCAAAAAAATGCAGGATTCGCTGACCGAGGAAGAGTTGAACCGCGGCAAAGCGCAGCTGAAAGCGGGGATTTTGATGTCTTTGGAACATCCGACGGCGCGGTGCGAACAAAACGCGGGCAATCTGCTGATTTACGACCGCTTGATTGAAAAGGATGAAGTGCTGGATAAAATCAACGCCGTAACCCCCGAACAAGTCTTGGATTTCGCCCGAAAAACGTTTTCGCAAAAACCGACGTTCACCGCTTTGGGCCCCGTCAAAAACGTGATGTTTTACGACGAATTGTGCAAGGCATTGGAAAAGTGAGCGACGGAATCATTCTGCAAATCCAGCCGATAGGCAATGCCGTCAAAGTCATCGCCGTTCACGAAGAAACGGGAACGGAAGTCAGCTTTATGGCGCCGCGCAACACGCCGATGCTGTCGCTGAAAATGCTGGCGCGCAAAAAACTGGAATATGTTTTGACCAAACATAATCCCGTGTGATAAAACTTTGAAAAACATTTTTGCAAAGGAGTTGTCGTTATGGCTGAAGTCATCGCCCTTGCCGCGGATCACGGCGGATTTGAATTGAAAAACCTGTTGGCGGAAAAACTTGCCGAATGGGGATATGAACCGTTGGATTTGGGAACGTATTCGACCGATTCCGTCGATTATCCCGATATGGCGGCGAAAATGGCGGACGCGATTAAGGCGGGCAAAGCCGAACGCGGCGTTTTGGTTTGCGGAACGGGCATCGGCATCAGCATTGCCGCCAACCGTTTCCCGTTCATTCGCGCGGCGTTGATTCACGACGCTTTCGGCGCACGTCTGTGCCGCGAACACAACAACGCGAACGTCATCGTTTTCGGCGGCAGAACAACAGGTGTCGAAGTCGCTTACGACTGCTTGAACATCTTTTTGAACACGCAATTCGCTGGCGGCAGACACGCGCGCCGCGTCGAAAAACTGTCCCATTTGGTTTAAGGAGAGTTCATGACCAACGCTTTTTTCACCCGTTCGCTGAAAGAATCCGATCCCGAAATCTATGCGGGGATTTACAAGGAATTGACGCGCCAGCAGAACCAAATCGAACTGATTGCGTCCGAAAACATCGTTTCCAAAGCCGTTTTGGAGGCGCAAGGGTCGATTTTGACCAATAAATATGCCGAAGGCTACTGCGGCAGACGCTATTACGGCGGATGCGAGTTCGTCGACATTGCCGAAAGCTTGGCGATTGAACGCGCCAAAAAACTATTCGGCGCGGAATTCGTCAATGTTCAGCCCCATTCGGGCGCGCAGGCAAACGGCGCGGTGCAGCTGGCTTTGCTGCAGCCGGGGGATACGCTGATGGGTATGTCTTTGTCGGCGGGCGGACACCTGACGCACGGCGCGCCCGTCGCTTTGTCTGGCAAATGGTTCAACGCCGTTCAGTACGGCGTGCGCAAAGAGGACGGTTTGATTGATTTCGACGAAGTCGAACGTCTGGCAAAAGAACATCATCCGAAGCTGATTATTGCGGGCGGGTCGGCGTATCCGCGCGCCATCGACTTTGCGAAATTCCGCGCGATTGCGGACGAAGTCGGGGCTTTGCTGATGGTTGATATGGCGCACTTTGCGGGACTGGTCGCGGGCGGCGTTCACGAAAATCCGCTGAAGTATGCGGATGTCGTAACCACCACGACGCACAAGACTTTGCGCGGTCCCCGCGGCGGCATGATTTTGACAAATCGCGAAGATTTGGCGAAAAAAATCAACTCCGCCGTTTTTCCCGGACTGCAGGGCGGACCTTTGATGCACGTCATCGCGGGCAAAGCCGTCGCTTTGGGCGAAGCGCTGAAACCCGAATTCAAAGAGTACGCAAAATCGGTTGTCGCCAATGCCAAGGTGCTGGGTGAAACGCTGGTTGAACGCGGCTTGAATTTGGTTTCGGGCGGAACGGACACGCATTTGGTGCTGGTCGATTTGCGTCCGAAAGGATTGACGGGCAAAGCGGCTGAAAAAAGCTTGGAACGCGCGGGAATGACATGCAACAAAAACGGCATTCCGTTCGACCCCGAAAAACCGACCGTGACTTCGGGCGTCCGTTTGGGTACGCCTGCGGGAACGACGCGCGGATTCGGCGTTGAAGAATTCAAAACGGTTGCGAACTTAATCGGCGATGTGCTGGACGGTCTGGCGCAAAATCCCGACGACAATACCGCCGCCGAAGAAAAAGCGCGCAAAACCGTACTGGAACTGTGCCGCCGTTTTCCGATTTACGAAGGCTTGATGGCGGAGGCTTGATTTATGCGCTGTCCTTTCTGCGGCTTTGCCGAAACGCAAGTCAAGGATTCGCGTCCCAGCGACGACAATTCGTCCATTCGCCGCCGCCGCTTTTGCCCCGCGTGCGGGTCGCGCTTTACGACGTTTGAACGCGTGCAGCTGCGCGAATTGACCGTTATCAAAAAGGATGCGTCGCGCATGCCGTTCGACCGCGACAAACTGCAGCGGTCGATTATGATTGCGGTGCGCAAACGTCCGATTTCGCCCGAACAGGTCGAATTGATTGTGAACAGTATTCAGCGCCAGCTGGAAGTGTCGGGTGAAAACGAAATTCCGTCCGTGCAAATCGGCGAAATGGTCATGCAGGCGTTGTCCGAACTTGACCCCGTGGCGTATGTGCGCTTTGCATCCGTGTACCGCGATTTCCGCGAAGCCGAGGATTTTAAAGCTTTTGTCGCGTCTTTGGAAAAAGTCGCCGAAACAACCGATAAACATCAGAATACCGAGGAGGACATTTAATGTCTAAACAAAGAACAAACCGCAGTTCGTCCCGTTTGGCGGCGGTTCAAGCCCTGTACGAATACGGGTTCGGGGAAAAAACGATTGATGAAATCGCCCGCGAATTCATGAACGGCGACATCGGCGCGGAAGTCATTGAAGAAAAGGACGATTTCGGAACGGAAGAATTCGTTCCCGTCATGCCCGCCGAACCGACGCTGTTTTCGGGCATTTTGGCGTCCTATGCCGAAAATGCCGCCCACATCAACGAAATGATTAAATCGTCGCTGGCCGCCGATTGGACGGAAGACCGCGTCGAAAAAACGCTGAAAGCGATTTTGCAGGCGGGCGTCGCCGAACTGCTGGCTTTTCCCGAAACGCCCGTCGCCGTTATTTTGAAGGAATACGTCGATTTGACATCGTGTTTTTACGACGGAGCGGAAATCCGCGTCGTCAACGGCATGCTGAGCAATATTGCCAAAGCTTTGCGGGAAAATTAACCCATCTTTTATAGGGAATGAGCCGCGGTTTTCTTGACGATGCCGCGACTCTTTTTTATTTGTCGATTTGGCTTTCGGTGAACGGATCGGCGCGGTGTCCGACAAGATGAATTTGTGCGTAATTTCTCTCAAACTCCGCTTGTTGATTGGAAGTCAACCGCACGTTCATATTTTGCGTCAGTTCAATCAAGTGCTTCGGATTAGTCGTTCCGGGAATCGGAACAATGTCGGGAGCTTGGGACAGCAGCCAAATCAGTGCAAACTGCGCGGGTGTGACGTTCAGTTTTTCCGCCCATTTTTTCGTTAAATCGAAAATTTGCATGTTATGGGGCAGGGCTTTGGGCGTAAACATCGGCAAAGTGGCGCGCCGTTCGTTTGCAAAGCGGCTGTTTGCCTTTATCGCGCCCGTCAACAAAGCGCGCCCCAAAGGGCAATATGGAACAAAACCGATGCCCAATTCGCGCAGCGTCGGAAAAATTTTTGTTTCGGGTTCGCGCCAAATCAGCGAATATTCGCTTTGAACGGCGGAAACGGGGCAAACCGCGTGTGCCGCCCGAATGGATTTCGCACTTGCTTCGGACAATCCCCAATGCAGGACTTTGCCTTCCGCGATTAAATCCTTGACCGTTCCCGCGACATCCTCCATCGGCACGTTCGGGTCAACGCGGTGCTGATACAGCAAATCAATATGGTCGGTGCGCAGGCGTTGCAGCGAGCCTTCCACCGCGCGGCGAATGTGGTCGGGACGGCTGTTCAAAGCGGTCGGCTGTCCTTCCTCGACTCCGAAACCGAACTTTGTCGCGATTTTGACGTGATTTCTGAACGGTTCAAGCGCTTCGCCGACCCATGTTTCGCTGGTGTGCGGACCATAGACTTCTGCAGTGTCAAAGAATGTCACGCCGCGGTCGTAAGCCCGACGAATCAAAGCAATCATTTCTTTTTTGTCATACGTTCCGCCGTAATAACCGACCATCGGCAGACAACCCAAGCCGACGGCGGACACTTTCAACCCGCCCAAATTTCGCGTTTCAAGCCTCTGCTTTTTCTTTAAAACCGTATGCTTTGCCGCTATTCCCGCACCTGTCAGAACGATTGCGGCCAGTGCGCCCATTTTCAAAAAATCCCGTCTGTTCATGGTAAGACTCCTTAGTCCAAAACCGTTATTTTTGCAGTAAATCCGCCGCGTTTGTTCGCCAAAACATCCAATCCGTTTTCGACGTCGCCCAAATGAATCAGACTGTCGTCAACAGTATGTCCGTGGCTGCGATAAAAAATACCCAGATTTCCCCACGGGGCATAGATGAACATCTTGCCCGCCGTCGCGACCATGCCGCGCGGCGCGTCGGTCAGGGAAACGGGGTGCGGAAATTCTGTAATCTTTTCCTGTCCCGCAAAGTCCGCAAATTCAAATGTTGCCGGCAGCATGGCCAAAAATTGTCGGGATGCCGAATTGTCCCGCATTGAAACGACGACGGTTTGTCCGTCAAATACCAGTTTGATTTTCATCGCTTGTTCCGCTTTTGCTTCGGCGGCGAAAAGCAGAAAGAGCAAAGTCAATATCGCTTTTTTCATCGCTTTGCCGTCCTTTGTTGAACCTGTGTTTATTTTTGTTGACGGCGGGGGAAAAGTCCAATACCGGTTCTTTATAGGACTATAAGAAAAATTTATAACGAGGACGCATGGAGCTGACCGCGTTGAAATATTTGAAGGCCATTGCCGATTGCGGCACGATGTCGCGCGCGGCGGATGTTTTGCATGTTTCCCAGCCGGCGCTGAGTATGGCAATGAAAAAACTGCAGGACGAATTGGGCGTCGGATTATTCGAACGGAACGGGAGCAGGACGTTTTTAACCGAAAACGGGAAAAAAGTTTTGTCGTATGCGGAAAAAATACTGACGCTTGCCGATGAACTGCGGGCTGAATTTTTGCAAAATGCGGTGTTGAAACTGGGCTTTTGCGATCCCGGTCCCATGCGTTTTTTTGTACCGTTGTTTCAAAAGAAAAATCCCGACATTGCGGTCACGTCCGAATTGTTCTTTGATGAACGTGAAATTGAAAATCTGCTGTTGTCGCGGCGGTATGACGCCGTTGTTTCTTTGCGCCGTCCCGTCAATGCGGTGATAGAAACCGTGCCGTTCGCAGATGAAGAATTGATGCTGTCCGTTGCCGCCAATCACCCTTTGGCAAACCGGAAAAGCGTCTGTCTGGCAAATGAGCCGCGGCTGAAGCTGGTGGTTTATTGCGGGCAGGGGGCTTTTGTCAATCAGACAAAAGCCTTTCTGGATACGCTGAAAGGCAAGCACGACATTCGGCTGTTCGACGATTATTTCGTGTTCCGCCAATTGTTGGACAGTACGGAACAGGCGACTTTAACGACCAAGCTGGTGCGGCAGTACCGCAACGACGGCGAAAACCGCGTGATTGTTCCGCTGACGTGTAAGACGAAAGATAGTTTTATACATTTCAAACAGGCGGGATAAAGTGGGATTAAACGGGATATAACGGGATAGAAACGGCAGGAAACCTTGATTTTTATGGTGGCGATGATGCCGCCTTTAAATTTTTTGGCGCGAGATGGTTTTAACTTTTTTCCTAAAAAACGCGGGATAGTTTTAACTTTAACGGTCGGGGAAAATCCCCGACTTTTTTAAGGACAAAAACGCCGTTTCGTATCGTTTAAGATTTTTTCGGCTTCGTCAAACTGATGACACGGCATTTTACCGATGGTTTCATACTTGAAATGCGCTTTTAAAGCCTTATAAATCGCCATTTTCGACGTTTTGCCGCAAGCGGCGGTTCGTTTAACCAAGTCGGTCAGAACGTCCTTTTGCGCCGCCGAGATACGGCATGAAAGCGAAAAAGTTTCTTTGCCGCGCGGACGGAGTGCCAAGCCGCCCGCGTCAATAAGCAAGAGCGCAAGCGTTAAAGCGATTAACCGCTTTGTTAAACGGTGTTTTTCAGTCCGGTTAAACAGGTTTTTGATTTCGTTTAAATCTGTATCCATAGGTAACTCCTTTTGTTTTGAAATTGGAAACAAAAGGAGCAATACGCTTAAACTGCGGCTTTGAGAACTTCAATCAAATCAATGATTTCCGCAGTATCTTTTTCTTTGGACGCTTCCCGTTCGGCGCGTTTTTTCAAGATGTAGGCGTAAATCTTTGTGATCAGCGACGATTTAATCCGCGCCTTTTCAAATTTGAAATGTGAATCGACCAGTTCAATAATTTCTTCAAGCAGTTCCGCATCCAGTGCTTGCGTCGCATCTGCGGAGATAGACATTTCTTTCTTTGTTTCTGTTCCCAAAATCAGCCAGTCAAGACTGACATTGGCGGCTGTGGCGATTTGCGCCAAAGTGGAAGCTTTCGGTTCCGAAGTCGCTGACAAATAATAATCTAATGTGCGCCGGTTTATACCTGTAAGACGGCAAAAATCTGCGCCATTTCCAACCTTTCCAACGCAAATGCGGATTCTTTCGGCTAATTCATTAACATCGGAGTTCATGGCTTTATCTCCGACGATTCATAGAAAATTTTGTCATTTCATCGGACTTAAAAAAAGAAAGATTTTTCAAATACATAGAAAAAAATAGCATATTTTCAAACTCCGATGGACATTTTTGTCTTTACAAGTACGAAAGAACTGTCTATGTTAATTCCATTAGTTGAATTTAACGCCCCAACAAAAACCGACCTGCCAGTCGGTTCAAATTAAGGATCGGAGGTCTTTATGAGTTGGACACCCACACAAATCAAATGCGCGGTACTGCTGAAAGGAGCGACGTTAAGAAGTCTGTCGCTGAAAGCAGGACTGTGCATTGAAGCCTGTTCGCAGGCGATCCGCGTCCCTTTTCCCGCCGGCGAAGAAGCGATTTCCAAGTTTTTGGGCATACCCGCCTGTGAACTGTGGCCCGACCGCTTTAACGAAGACGGAAGCCGTAAAACCTCACGACGTAACAAATATACGAAGATTCGCGTGCGTCGGCAAGGTTTAAAAAAACACGCTGCTTAAACAAACATTTTTTGTCGCAAAAGGAGGAAACATGGCTGAATACATTTCGGAAAAAAACGAAGAAACGATCAGAAATCTTCTTGTGTCATGCAAAAAAGCCGTTCCGGATGTTGTTTTTAAAGTCAGGGATACGGAAGAACTGGTCATAAAAAGCAGTGATGTTGACGAAATTATCGCCGCGATTGACGGCGGTGATGAAGAAATCGGCATCAACGTGTTTGATTCGACTAAAAAATGCCTCGGTTGGTTCGGCATTTTTCCGTATGAAGCGGAAGACATTGTTTTTGATTCTTCTGCCAATTCTTTTTGCGACAGAGTTCTGGCAAACGCCGATAAGGGTTAAAGCGATGTCAAAGAAATTCAAAGATACGGAAACGCTTGATTTGTTTGAACGGTTTTATCCCGTCCGCAGTCCTGCGGTTGTTTCGGCGACTGTGGATTTGAGTGGCAAAATCAAGCGTCTGGTTTCTTTGATTTTAAAAGAAAGCCACAAAACAAGAGAGCAAATCGCCGTAGAAATGGCGGAAGCCATGAATTGTCCGAGCTTTTCAAAAGCGATGCTGGACAATTATTCCAGCGAAGCGAACACCGACCATCAAATCACCCTTTACAGATTTATCGTTTTGGTTCGCGTGGCTGAAACGCCGCGGGTGTGGGACGAGCTGTTAAAAGACGAAGGTTTCACCGTGCTGTTTGGCGACGAAGCTTTGCTTGCCGAACGCGGACGCGTCGCGCAACAGATTGAAGAGCTGAAAAAGTATCAAAAAACATTGAACACCATTGCGCCCGTCAAAATTCGGAGGCGGTCATGAAAGAATGGTTTTCAGCAAAAGAAATCGCCGATTTGCACTTACCGTCTTTGCCTTGTTCTGAACGAAATGTTCAGTTGAAATCAAAGCGTGAAAACTGGAAATCGCGCGCCCGCGAAGGACGCGGCGGCGGCAAAGAGTACCACATTTCCGCATTGCCGGAGGTCGCCCGCATTCAGCTGGCGGTCATGACCGCGCCCGCCGCCAAAAAGGAAGCGGTCAAAACTGAAATCAATCCGCAGGGATTGGCGGAATACGCCCATATCGAAGGACGGGCGAAAAGCCGAATCGACGCAAAGCTGGAAATCTTGGAAGCGTTCAAAGAATTTCAGAAATCGCTGGGCTTTGCGAACACTCGCGCCCGCTACATTTTTGCGGAAAAGTACAATGCGGGCGAAGTCAATCTGCCCGATTGGGTCAGCCGCACGATTATCAGCGTATCCGCCTGCACTTTAAGGAATTGGACGGAAGTTTTAGCCGACAAAGGCGTGTCCGGACTGGCCGGAAAATACGGTTGCCGCAAAGGAACGGGCATCATCGACACAAACGAAGCCGTCAAAAATTACATTTTGGGTGCGATTTACGAAACCCCGCACGTTTCCTGCAAGAACATCATGCGCGGTCTGCGCGCCCGTTTCAAAGAATCGCGGGAATGTCTGCCGTCCTACCGGACTTTGCAGGATTGGGTCAAAACGTGGAAAGAGGACAACGAACAGCTGTTGACGGCGGTGAAAAATCCGGACGCATGGCGGTCGAAATACAAAGCCGCCGCCGGAAACGCGTCCGAAAGCATTGTCCGTTTGAACCAAGAATGGCAGTTTGACGGAACGCCGTCTGACTTGCTTTTGGCGGACGGAAAGCGGTGCAACATCGTCGGCATCATCGACGTTTATTCCCGCCGTTTGAGTCTGCACGTTTGCGATAAGGCATCCGCTTTCGCGGTCGGATGTGCGACCCGCAAAGCCATTTTAAAATGGGGCGTTCCCGAAACAGTCCGCACCGACAACGGATCGGACTATGTCGCCGATTACATTAAACGGGTATTTGCCGCGTTGGGTATTGAAAGAATCCAATGCCGTCCGTTCAATCCGCAAGAAAAACCGCATATCGAACGCGTTTTCCGGACATTTTCCCATTCTTTGCTGGAACAGTTGGAGGGATATGTCGGGCATAACGTGATGGAACGCAAAGACATTGAAGCTCGCCGAGCCTTTTCGCAACGCCTGTTTAAAAAGGAAGAAAAGATTGAATTGCGTTTGACGACGCAGGAACTGCAAGAATTTTGCGACGATTGGTGTCAGAACATTTACGAACGCGAAGAACACGGCAGTCTGGGCATAACGCCCGATGAAAAGGCCGCGTCTTATACGGGCGAAGTCCGCCGCATCGCCGACGAGCGTTGCTTGGACGTTTTACTTGCCAAGCCCGCCGGAAAGGACGGCATTCGCGTCGTGTCAAAGAAAGGCATCGCTTACGAGGGCAGTTATTACAACGCGCCCGAACTGGGTGGACACGAGGGCGAACAGGTGCGCTTGTTGCTGGACGAGCAGGATTACGGCGAACTTTACGCGTTTGACCTTGACGGCAAGTTTATCTGCAAGGTGGTTTCGCCCGAAAACAAAGGCGTGTCCTTGAAAGAAATCGCCGTCGCGAGAAGCGTTATTCAAAAGCGCGCGATAACGGTGAAAAAGGAAGCGTGGCGCAAGATTGCAAAAGATGCGGATTTGAAAGGAAACGCACTGGTTCGCGAAGTGTTTATGCAAGCCGCCGAGGAAGCCGGCAAACTTGAACGCCTGCCGACGCAAACGGTTGCTTATCAAACCGAACAGATGGCGGAAGCGGTCAAAGCCGCGATTTCGCACGAACCGCCCAAACCGACCGAATTGAGCGCGGCGGAAAAAGCCGCCGCCGAACGGCTGAAAGCGCAAAAACAGCCTGCAAAGGTTGTGAAAATGCCGCCTTCGCCGCAACAGAATTTAGAACGCTGGCAAAAAACAAAAGCCCGCTTTGAAGCAGGCGAAGCCTTGACCGACGACGAGCTGTTCTTCTTTGAGAACTATCCGACGACGGCGGAATACAAGGCGCAGGTTTTTGCGGCGAAATGCCCGAAAGTAATAGCGGGCGCGATGTAAAAGAAAACCGCCGAGGCAGAAGCCCCGACGGCACTCAAAAAGCATGGAGAATGTAATGGAAGAAAATGCTTATGTCAATACACAAACGGCGCAGTTGCGCAACGTCATCGCTTTGCTGACGGGTGTCGAACGCGCGGAAAACCGTCCTCAACACCTGCCGGGACTGGTTTGCTTCTACGGACCCAGCGGCTGGGGCAAATCCTATGCCGCCGCTTATGTCGCAAACACCAAGAACGCCTATTATGTCGAACTGAAATCGACGTGGACGGTCAAATATCTGCTTCAAGCGATTTGCAAGGAAATGGGCTTGACCTATTCGACGGGCGACACGCTTGCCGCATTGGGCGAAATGGTCACCGAACAGCTGATTTTAAGCGGACGGACGCTGATCATCGACGAATTTGACTATCTGGTCGATAAAAACAAGGTGGACGTGATTCGCGACCTGTTTGAAGGCTCCGCCGCGCCCGTCATTCTGATCGGCGAAGAGCAACTGCCCAACAAGTTAAAGCGTTGGGAGCGCACGCACGGGCGCATTTTGGATTTCATTCCGGCGCAACCCGCCAGCTTTGAAGACGCGCAAGCCTTGCGCGCCCTGTATTGCGGCAAAGTCGAAGTCGCCGACGATTTGCTGGACAAGATTTGGAAGCTTTCGCGCGGGTCGGTGCGGCGCATTTGCGTCAACCTTGAACGCGTGCGCCAAACGGCAATCACGCGGGGACAGCGCAAAATCAGCCTTGAAGATTGGGGCGACGAAGACTTTTTCACGGGCGAAGCCCCGTCGCGGAGGGTCTGATCATGGGCAAGGAAAGCAAACGTCAATACATCTGGGAAGAAATCCGAAAGCAACGGGAATTTACGTTAAACAGTCTTTCATCGGGCTGTAAAATTCACCGCGACACAATCGAAACCTATGTTACCGGACTGCGTAAAGCGGGCTTTGTCGAGCTTATCGAAAAAACGGCAGTCAACAAACCGTATGTTGTAACGACGTTCACGGAAAATCGTTACAAACTTGCCAAAGACGTAGGGATTGACGCTCCCCGCCTTACCCGCGACGGTAAAATCCTGTCTGTCGACATCAATCAAGATTTATGGCGGGCAATGAAGATTCTGAAAGAATTTTCCGCAACCGATTTAATTGCTTCAACAACGCAAAAAACGACGCGAAACAACGTGGATACCTACTGCCAGATGTTGTGCCGCGCCAAGTATCTGAAACGCAACGGAAGCCGTTTCGTGTTTGTCAAAAGCACGGGAGCGAAAGCCCCTCAAATCCTGCGGATTAAAGCGGTCTTCGACCCGAATTTGAAACAGATTGTCTATCAAAGCGGAGGCGAGGAATGAACGATTTTATCGAAGAACTGCGCGATGTCTGCAAACAGCAGTCCCAGCGCGTCGTCGCCGAAAAAATGGGATACAGCCACACGACCATCAGCTTGGTTTTGAACGGCAAATACGCGGGCAATTTAAAGACCGTTGAAAAGGCGTTTAACGGCGCGTTTAAATCCGCCGCCGTCATCTGCCCGATTTTGGGGGCAATTCCCGCGCATCGCTGTTTATCAATCCAGCGTCAGCCGTTCGCGGCGACCAATCATCAGCGCGTTTTGCTGTTCAAGGCCTGCAAAGCGTGCGCCCACAAAACAGGACAGGACAATATCGTCCGGCTTCGCGCTTCGGACGATGAAAGGAACAATGACGATGATCCGACAGCAGCTTAGATATTGGCTTTTTTTACTGACCCACAAACAACCTGAAAGAGAAAGGAAATAAACATGGATACGGAAAACAACACGGCAATCCCCGCGGGGTATTACAAGAACGCGAAAGGCTACCTTGTCCCCGACAATTTGGTGCGTCCCGAAGAAAAACTGGAAGACCAGATGGTCGAAAAAATCATCGGGTACGCCGAAGCGTTGAACGCGCAAATCGAGCGTTTCAAAGGACACACGGGCGACGACGTTTCTTCGTTTTTGTCTTTGATTGACGAAAAGTACGGACTGAAACGCGGCGGCAACAAAGGCAACATGACGTTTCAGAACTATGCCGGCACGAAAATGGTCAAGGTCGCGATTTCCGAAAACATCGTCTTCGGCGCGGAATTGCAGACGGCAAAGGGCTTGATCGACGAGTGCATCAACGAATGGTCGGACGGCGCGAACGACAAGATCCGCGTCCTTGTCAACAACGCGTTTCAAGTGGACAAAGAGGGCAAAATCAACCGTTCGGCTTTGTTGGGACTGCGCCGCTTGGACATTCAAGAGGAAAAGTGGCAGACCGCCATGCAAGCGATTACGGACAGCATTCGCGTGGACGGTTCCAAGCTGTACTACCGTTTTTACAAACGCGACACGCCGGAACAGCAATGGCAGGCGGTTACGGTCGATTTGGCGAAAGCGTAAGGGGGCGGCATGAAAAAAGCGATTGATGCATTGACGCTTCTGGCGATTTGCGGGTGGTTCGGTGTGATGGGGTATTCGGTCTATGTCGATCATGCCCACAAAGCGGCGGTTGACAAGGTCGTTCAGACCACCGAGGAACTGCGCGCCAAAGCGGGACTGGACTGAATTTTCTTTATGGGCGGGGCGGTTTTCCGCCGCCCCGGACACAAGGAAAATGACAGGGAAGAAACGCAATGTTGACAACGTCGGGCAAAACGGGTAATCTGATTTCCGTCAGCGCAAAAAACGCTGATGGGGACTCAAAACCTCTTTGGAATACAATAGGACGCACAGCGTCCGTTTGCGACGCTATTTTTGTGCGTGAACTTCCCGATTTTACGGTTACGGGAGGTTGGTCACGAAATAAGGGCTTTTCGCCGCGAATAAGTGCGCCTGTTTCCTATTGTGCAGGTTTTGAGCAGCCTCCCGCCTTGATCGTCCTCAAAAACGATTTGGGCGGCTTTGTTCAAATTTTAACAATAGGAGGTCTTTATGACAAATTTAATCAAATTTCAGGGCAACGAACTGGAAATCATCAACATCAACGACACCCCGTATTTAAGGGGGCTTCAAATCGAAGCCGCCTTGGGTTTGAAGCGCAAAATGGTACAGCAGTTGTACCGTCGTCATCGCAAAGAATTTACTCCCGACATGATGTTGTCGGTCGAGATGCTGACGAACGGGGGCAAGCAGTTGACGAACGTGTTTTCGGCGCGCGGAGCGGCTCTGATCGCAATGTACGCGCAAACTCCCGTCGCGGCGCAGTTCCGTGCCTTTATCTTGGACGTTTTGGAAGGCAAACAATCGACCAAAGCCCAAGCCGAGCAAATGAACGCCATTCGCATGGAAATCCTGCGGTTAAAACCGGAATGGCAACGAATTATGTATTATTCCGCGGTCGGACTGTCGGCGCGGGAAATCGGCAGAATCATGGGGCGTTGCAAGGATACGATCCGCAAAGAACGCGCCAGAATCAAAGCATGCGGCTTTCCGATTCAAATTCCCGCAAAGGGCGGTCAGCGCAAGCAACTTTCCCTGCCGTTCGGAGCGTAAAGCCATGGGAAAAGTCATTAAAATGCCAAAGAAGCGGATTTATAAACCCGACATCAACCGTAAAATCAAAGTTGCGATTGAAAACGGTCAAATCAACTCTGAAAATTTGGATTTCGTCCTTAAAATCTGCGAAATTCTTAACCGCGCTTAATCTTTTAACCTTTATTTCGCCCTGCCGCTTTTACGGCGGCAGGGTTTTGCGTGTTTGAAAGGAGGTAATTATGCCCGCGAACAAAAATCCTTTGCTTGCCAAAATCCACATTGCCAAAGCGCAGTTGGGGCTGGACGACGATATGTACCGCGACATCGTTCGCCGCATAACGGGCAAGGACAGCGCGGCGAAATGCCGTCCCGCGCAACTGGTCGCTCTGCTGAACGAATTTAAGGTGTTGGGTTTTAAGTCCCCGCGCAAAAAGGCGTTCCGGCAGACAAAACAAAGCGCGGTCAAGAAGATCTACGCCCTATGGGGCAAGTTGCAGGCGGCGGGCGCGGTGCAGTCCGCCGACAAAACCGCGCTGGACGCGTTTTGCAAGAAATACACGGGCGTGGACGCGACCGAATGGCTCTTGCCCGACCAGCAAATCAAAATCATCGAAATCTTGAAAAAATGGCTCAAAAGAATCGAGGGCTGAGATGGAACAAAACGAACAGGAAAAAATCACTTTGCCGCTGTCGATGATGCCGCTTGCCGAAGTCGTCGGGTTCGAAGCGGCGGTCGTCATTATGGACAACTTCGGCGGTCTGTCGCGGTTCTACATTCCCCGCGTCGCCCTTGAAAAGCACAAACTGGCACAGCTGATCGGCATGGAAAACTACACGAAGCTGTGCCGAAAGTTCGGCGGCACGTTTATTCATATCCCGCGCGGCGCGTTCCGCCGGTTGAAGAAATCGCTGATCATGGAAGCCGACAAAGACGTATCGAACCGCAAACTGTGCCTTGTCTTGGGCGTTACGGAACGGTACGTCTTAAAGGTTAAATCGGAGCTGAAAGCCGATAAGCAACAAGGGGAGTTGTTCGCTAAGCCATAAGAAAAGCCCCTCTAAGGGGCTTTTCTTGGTTTAGGTATATAGTTCGTCACAGTCCTTGAATGCTGTAGAACATATGGGCACCGTTTTTGGAAACTTCCCAACCGCAAATTTCTTGAGTAACCCGCTTGTTCGTAATTATGCCGGTTTTCTTTCCGCTTCCTATGAAAAAGAACAATTTTTGCCCCCACGCACGTTTACTTCCGGGAATGTTCTTTAATTCAACATCAACTTCTAACTGTTCCTCCCAGCCATATTCGTCGGTTTGGTATGGATAGGCTTCTTGAAAAGAAGCGGTGGCGGTTTGTATGTCCTTGGCGGCTGTTTTAAACAAAGCGGGACACGCGTCTGCCAGCAGAGCGACCTGCTTTTCAGCACGGGCGGCATCGGTCGGGTTGTCATATTTTCCGTAAGGCATATATTTCACATCAGCAACAGAATCTTCCCCGCAACCGAACAGAAATACGCAAAGGCACAAGCAAGCAAATTTTTTCATTATCAATCCTTTTTGACGAGTTTTTCTAAGTTTATCGCAGGTTAAAAACTTTGTCCATTGGCAAAAGCGGTTCTAATTCCTCTTGACCTTTTTTTAAAACCGCCCTACCGTCGAAAACAACAAGGACAGAGGCTTTATAGTGAACTGTTCCGAACTATGAAAACCGCCGCGCTTCTTTAAAATCGACCGCATAAGTTGGTCGATTTTTTTTGTGCGAGGAACAAATGGACGAAGCGGATAAAGCGCAGGCGGAAGAATTGCTGATTTCCGAAATGAAGAAGCAACACGCCGCCATGAAACAGGCGGGAATTTCCCATTTGCATTGCGTCGATTGCGGTGCCCCGATTCCCGAAGAACGCCGCAAAGCCGTTCCGGGCTGTCGCCGCTGTTATGACTGTCAGACGCGGGTTGAACGGGGGTCGTGATGGAATGGCTGAAATCAATCAAGGACTACTGGGGTGTGATTGCCGGCGTGGTCGGTGTTTTTTGGGGCTGGGCGAAATGGTCAGCCGCAAAGAACTTTGTCGAAAAAAAGGTTTTCGATACGTTGGAAAGCCGCGTCGAACACATCGAACAAACGATTTCAATGCTGGCAACGAAGGACGAAATTCAAAAGATTTTGATCCAGAACGAACGCATCATCGGCGATTTGAAAGAAACGAAAGCCATTGTCAGCCGCACGGAACACACCGTTCAGCGTCAAGAGGATTATCTGCTGAACAACAACAGGATTTGAACGATGGAAAAGAACTATAAGCAAATTGTGGCGGAAGACAGACGGCTGGCGATTTTGCGCTTTTTGTCCGAAGAAGCGGATTTCGCCGTCAACGACAGCGTGATGCAAAAGGCGTTGAAGCAGATCGGACACGGCGTCGCCCGCGAAGTCGTGCAGGCGGATTACGCGTTTCTGTCCGACTTGGGGCTGATCAGCATCGAAATCGTGATGAATAAAATCCACGTCGCCACGCTGACGAACGCGGGATTGGACGTTGCGAACGGCGTGAAAGTCGTTCCGGGCGTCAGCCGTCCGCGACCGGAGTAAAAGCGATGCCCAGACCGTCCAGCATTTCCCGTCTGCCTTCCGAAATCCGCGACAAAATCGGGGCTTTGCGCGCCGAAGGGCGCACGATTGACGAAATCGTCGCCAAGTTGGAGGAACTGAACGTCGATGTTTCGCGTTCGGCGTTGGGTCGGCATTGCAAACGGCTGGAATCGGTGCAGGCGAATATCCGGCAAAGCCGTCAAATCGCCGACGCGATTGTCCGCAACTACGGCGAGGACAAGGAAAACAAACTCGCCCGCGTCAATATGGAAATCCTGCACGGCTTGATTTTTCAGCTGATGTCCAGCGAAGACGGCGAACCGGTCGTCATTTCGTCAAAGGACGCGTCGTGTCTGGCGACGGCGATTGAAAAACTGACCAAAGCCGCCAAAGCGGACGTGGAAAAGGAAATCGCCATCACCGCCGAGTTCAAGGAAAAGGCTGAACGGCAACTGCAATCCGTCGCCCGCAGGAAAGGGCTGTCGTCCGAAACCGTCGATATGATCCGCCGCGAAATTCTGGGAGGCTTGTAATGCCCGATACGGAAAAGGTCTTTTTGCCTTATCAGCAGGAACTTATGACGGCGGTGTTTGAAAATTCCGTCGTCATTGTCGAAAAGAGCCGGCGCACCGGCTACACATGGGCGACCGCCGCCATTGCCGTTTTGGAAGCGTCGAAGGAAGACGGGGCGCAGAATTGCTACTACATGGGCTACGACTATGAAATGGCACGCGAGTTTATCGAAACGGCGGGCGATTGGGCAAAGCGGTTTAAAATCCTTGCCGACGAAATGCGGGAGGTCGTGTTTAAAGACCCGTTAAATCCCGAAAAGGACATCAAGGCTTTCCGCGTTTCGTTCGCGAACGGGCGGGAAATCGTCGCTTTGCCGTCGGTCGCCAGAGCCTTGCGCGGCAAACAGGGATTCGTGATTTTGGACGAAGCCGCGTTCCACGACGATTTGAAAGAAGTTTGCAAGGCGGCAATGGCTCTGCTGATGTGGGGCGGACACGTTTTAATCCTGTCAACGCACAACGGCGTGGAAAATTACTACAACGAACTTTTGACGGATTCCCGCGCGGGAAAACGCCCCTACAAGGTTTTGCGCTGTACGCTGGACGACGCGCTGAAAGACGGACTTTACAAACGGATTTGCAAACAGACGCACCGCCCGTGGAGCGTCCAAGCCGAACAGACGTGGCGCGCCGATCTGATCGCGCAGTACGGCGAAGACGCGGACGAAGAACTGTTTTGCGTTCCGGCGCGCGGCGGCGGGGCTTATCTGCCGCTGGGCATGATTGAAAACTGCCAAGAACCGGACATTCCCGTCCTGCGTTGGAAATGCGCCGACGGATTCGTCGATTTGTCCGCTTACGTCCGCGAGGGCGAAACGAACGACTGGCTGAAAGAAAGCCTTGACCCGATATTGTCCGGCATCAAAGACACGGGGCTGATTTCCTACGGCATGGACTTCGGCCGCACGGGCGACCTGTCGGTTTTGTGGGTGTTGCAGGAACAGCAGAACTTGACGCTGAAAACCCTGTTTTCCGTCGAACTGTCGAACGTCCCGCACGAACAGCAAAAGCAGATTTTGTTTTACATCATCGACCGACTGCCGCGTTTTCATCACGGGGCGCACGACGCGCGGGGCAACGGGTCGTATTTGGCGGAAGCCGCCCGCCAGCGATTCGGCGCGGGTCATATCAGCGAAGTGATGCTGTCGCGAGAATGGTATCGGGACAATATGCCGCCGATGAAAGCGCGGTTCGAGGACAAGGCGATTACCGTTCCCGCCGATGCCGACGTTCGCAACGATTTGCGGGCGTTAAAGGTCGTCAAGGGGATTCCGTGTCTGCCGGACAAGCGCGAAACGGGCAAAAGCGGCGAACAAAGGCACGGCGATTCCGCGATTGCCGTTTGCTTGGCGGTGTTCGCGGCGCGTTCCGACTTGGTCGAATACGAATGCGAAATCCAACGGTACGGCGATTTTGACAATGACGACGACGATGAAGGCGAGCGGCTTTTCGGCAAAGGAGGATACTGATGCTTTACGACCAATACGGCAACAAAATCGACACGGCGAAATTGAAACAGGCGGAAGCCGTCCGCGTCATTCCGGGCGTGCGCGACGTGTCGTCGTCCTATCCGTCGAACGGGCTTGTCCCGCAACGGCTGGCGCGGATTTTACGCAACGCCGACGACGGCGACATCACGGCGTACATGGAACTGGCGGAGGAAATGGAAGAAAAGGAAATGCAGTACGCGTCCGTTCTTTCGACCCGCAAGCGCGCCGTCGCCCAACAGGAAATCACGGTCAAGCCCGCCGACGATTCCGCAACCGCCCTTAAACACGCCGAGTTTGTCGAGGAGTTTTTAAACCGCGACTGCCTGTCCGACGAGATTTTCGACATCATGGATGCGGTCGGCAAAGGCTTTTCGGTGTCGGAAATCATCTGGGACACGTCGTGCGGTCAATGGATGCCGCAACGCTTGGAGCTGATCGACCCCAAGTGGTTCACGTTCGACCAAAACGATATGCGGACGATTCTGCTGAAAACAGAGGACGGAACGCGGCCGCTGACGCCGTACAAGTATTTGACGGCGCACATCAAGGCGAAGTCCGGCATTCCCGTTCGTTGCGGTCTGGCGCGGCTGATCGCTTGGTTTTACCTGTTTAAAAACTTCAATATGAAGTCGTGGGTGACGTTTTTGGAGGTTTACGGCCAGCCGATCCGCATCGGCAAATACGGTTCAAGTTCGACCGACAAGGACAAGAAAACGCTGTTGCGCGCAGTCTATAACATCGGTTCGGACGCGGCGGTCATCATTCCCGACAGCATGAACATCGATTTCATCAGCGAAACGCAACGGTCGAGTTCGACCGAAAGCTACGAAAAGTTTTCAAACTACGTCGATTTGTCGATTTCCAAAGCTGTTCTGGGGCAAACGACGACGACCGACGCGGTTTCGGGCGGACACGCCGTCAGCAAGGAACACAACGAAGTCCGCCACGACATCATGTGGAGCGACATCAAACAGCTGCAATCGGTTTTAAAGCGCGACATCGTGCGGCCGATGATTGACTTGAACTTCGGCAAGCAGGACAAATATCCCGAAATCATCATCGGAAACGAGGAAAGCGAGGACGTTTCGGTAACGGTCTCCGCGCTTGAAAAGCTTGTGCCGCTGGGATTGAAAGTATCCGCGTCGGAAATCCGTTCAAAACTGGGACTGCAAGCCCCGAAAGACGATGACGACGTTCTGACGTACGCGCCGCAACCGTTGTCGCCGGCTTTGAACGAACGGGCGTTGAACGAAGCTTTAAACGACGGTTTAAACCCCGTCGAACCGGACGATATGGAACTGGCGGCGCGGGAAATGGCGGCGGATTACGAATCGACGCTGAACGGGATTTTGTCCCCCGTCGAACAAGCGTTGGAACATTGCCAAACCTACGAAGACGCAAGGCGGGCGTTGCTGGCGAGCTTTCCGGACATGGACACGGACAAGCTGGAATCCCTGCTGGCGAAAGCGTTTTTTCGGGCGCATTTAAACGGGCGGGTCGGCTATGGCAAAGATTGATTACGCTCCGCTTGTCCCTGAAGCCGCCGTTCGCTTTTTGAAAAACAAGGGCTACAAAATCGGCTTTAACTGGACGGACGTTTGGAAGCGCGAGCATCAGATCGCGTTCACGGTTGCCAAGGCGATGAAAATCGACCTGCTTCAAGACATCAAACAAAGCCTTGAAGACGCTTTGGAAAAAGGCGTTCCGTTTCAGCAATGGCAGAAAAACATTCGTCCGATTCTGCAACAAAAAGGTTGGTGGGGCAAAAAGACGATGACCAATCCGCACACGGGCTTGCCCGAAGAGGTGCAGTTGGGAAGTCCGCGCCGCCTGTCCATTATTTACGACACGAACGTCCGCATGGCGTACGCGGCGGGGCATTGGGAAGCGTTGGAGGAAAACAAAAAAGCCGCGCCCTATTTGCGCTACGTTTGCGTCATGGACGGCAAAACCCGCGAAGAACACCGCCGCTGGCACAACACGGTTTTGCCGATAGACGATCCTTTCTGGGAAACACACTACCCGCCGAACGGGTGGCGATGCCGTTGTTCCGTCATTGCTTTGTCGAAATACGACCTTGAAAAGCAAGGACTGAGCATCACCGAACAGCCGGACAACGGCACGCGGGGGATTGCGGCGGGCTTTGATTACAACGTCGGCAAGGACAGGGTTTGCCATTTTTCCCCGTCCTATGACGAAAGCCTGCCGCAAACTTTCCAAAACCGCGACGACGAACTGCCGCCCCTGCCGACGGCTTCGCCTATGCCGAAAGACATTTTGTTGCCTGACAATTTGACGGACGAGGAATACGCCGCCGCCTTTTTGCGCGAGTTCGGGGCGGACATCGGAAAGCCCGTTATTTATAAAGACGTGACGAACGAACCGCTCGTCATCGATGAGAGGCTTTTCACAACGAAAAGCACGGGTATTTCAAAGGTCAACAAGAACGGTCGCGGCAAATTTATGGTGCTGATGGCAAAAGCGTTGAAAGATCCGGACGAAGTTTGGTTGCGCTGGGAAAATGAACGGACAACGGGCAAACCCGTTTTAAAACGCCGCTACATCAAAATCTATCAGACCGAAGACGGCAGTCATTGCCTGACCGTGTTTGAAAAAGACCAAAAAACGTGGAAAGGCGCGACGACGTTTCCGATAAAAAGCAATCAACAACCAAAGGCGCGCGATGATTATATCAATCAATATCGTGACGGATTTCTGGCATATAAAAAGCGGACTGCCCGATAGTGCGTCCGCTGGATTGGAGTTCTAATGATGCCGCTATCTCGGACACGTTCCCCAACCCTTGTTCGTAAGAAAGCCTGCAAGCGGGCGGCATCCAGATTGACCCGTTCCTGATCCCACCGCATTGGGACACAAAGTCAACCTTTATTATTAACAGTATGGCATCGATGAAAGGAAAAATCAAGATGAATGAAAAGGACGGACAATGAAAATCAAATTGCCGTTTAACCGTTGCCTTGTCATCGCTTCACCCAAGAAACGCTACGAAATCCTGCCTGTCGAAACGGTGAACTTTTACCGTGAAAAAACAGAAAAGTGTTCCGCCGCTTTGCGGGCAATCCGCCAAGAAGTGAACGAACACGGCTTTTGCGCGGATTGGGACGAAATCGTGTTTCAATGCGATCAGGCGTTGGAATATCGCAAAAATACGGGAGATGCAAAATGAAAGATATGTTGCGTGTTTTATTCTGGTCTATGGTCGCATACACCATTTTCTTTTTATCGTACCGTTGGGAGCTGTACGCTTTGGAAAACTGGGGAATAAGGGCATTTCGACTTGTAATCTCTTTGGAAAGTTATGTCGTTATGCTTATCGGCTATTTTGCCTTCAAGCCTATTTTCGACGGGAAAAAATAAGATGTTTTTTGAAGAGGCTCTGGCGGCAATGCGTTCCGGCGAAGCCGTCATATTCGACGGTCGTTCCGACCCTTTGTGCATGATTGACGACAAAATTTGCGAACTGACGCACAACGGTTTTGAACCGCTGGACAGTATGAACACCTGCAACATCATGCGGAGCGACTGGCGGATTTTCGGCATTGAAGACGACAAGAAACGTCCTGCCGGCGTTCGTTTGTGGTCGGTGATCAAGGGGGGATAAATGACCGGAACCGAAGAAAAATTTAGGCGGTTCAAACGAGATTTGAGAGCGTCGGCAAAACTGTGCGCGAGAGCATATCGCCTTTCGGAGGAAAACGTCCGCTTGCGTAAAGCGTTGGAAAAATACGCCGGCTCTGAACATCATTTTTCCGTTGTGGACGGCAAAGTTTGGGAAGTATTCGACAACGGCTATGGTGTGGACGAACAGGAATTTGGAACGTGGGCTCGCAAGGCTTTGAACGAAAAGGGGGAAAGAATGAAAGATTTGCTGGAAACGCTGATCGCGCTCGGCATGATATTGGCGTTTTTGTGCGTGCCGTTCGTCATCGGGCTTTTGTTCCTGCCGGTTGCCGTTTTGGGGACGCTTGGTTACTGCCTGTATGATTTGCTGAAAAGGAAGCCGTAATGACGCACGACTGGATTGCAGTTTTGGCGTTAAGCGTCCCGCTGTTGCTGGTTTGGAAAAACGCTTATATGCCCGCCGTTGCGGCGTTGTTTTTGGTGCTGAGTTTCATTGCAAAATGAAAAACCGATTTTAAAGCCCGTGTGCGCGCGGTTGGGGCTAAGGACGGACGAGGTTTGCTTTTTTCCGCCAAAACGCGCACAGACCCGTTTAATAGGTGGTTAAATTTGATGTTATCTTTTATAGGAAAATCGGATTTGACTGTTCGGGCGAAAAGTGCGATACGGAATCAAGAGCGGATGACAGTTTTAAACTAAGCTGTCCCCCATTCGTAGCCTTTTTAAAAACCGCCGATAATGGCGGGTATGAAAACACAGAACACACACATTGCCATCAATGAAATCGGTTCGCAGGCGTTGAACGTTGACGACGGCGGCGTTCCCGAAATCATCCCCTTGATGTCGGTCGGTCGGAACGACGGACGCGACGGCCGCACATTCTTTGTGTCGAACGCCGAGGAAGTCATCAAAGCGACCGACGCGTTTCGAGGAAACGCGGATTTGCTTTTGGACTACAACCATCAAAGCGAATACGCCCGCGAAAACGGACGCCCCGCGCCCGCTTCGGGCTGGATGAAAAACTTTGTCATCCAAGACGGCTTTATCTGCGCCGTCGTCGAATGGACGCCCCGCGCCCGCGAATTGATTAAAAACAAAGAATTCCGCTTTATTTCCCCCGTTTTCATTCACAAAAACGGCGAAGTCGTGCGGATTGTGTCGGCGGCTTTGACGAATTCGCCGAACTTTGAACTGAAAGCTCTCAATCAACAGGAGAAAGAACAAATGGATACAGAAGAAACGGCTCTGTGTCAGGCACTCGGCGTGTCTGACGCGCAAACGGCGTTGCCGCGCATCGCCGGTTTGCAGGAAGCGGAACGGGCTTTGAACGAAGTCGCACAGGCTTTGAACTGCGACTGTTCGGCGCAGGCGATTTTGACCGCCGCCCGCAACATCGAACCCGACAAGGCGAAATACGTTTCCACGACCGAATACGCCAAGGCTTGCAACGAACTGGCGGCGTTGAAGCGGGAACGCGAAGACGAAAAAGCCGCCGGCATCGTCGAAAAGGCGATTAACGAAGGCAGACTGCCGCCCGCGCTGAAAGAAAACGCCGTTGCCATGGCGAAAACGCAGGGCGAAACCGCGCTGAACGAATGGCTGACTTTGATCAAGCCCGTTTCCGGCAAGGACGCGCCGACCGATGCGCCGGCTTTGAAAACCGACGCTTTGACCGCCGAAGACAAAGCGGTTTGCCAGTCGCTGGGACTGACCGAAGAGGAATTTAAGAAAGGAATGGAAAATGCCTGAACTCAACACACAGGAAATTTTGGGCGACGCCTACGTTTATCCCGTCGCCGCGAACACAACGGTTTGTGCGGGCGAAATCGCCTGCATCAACGCGGACGGCTACTTGGTCGCCGGCAGTAAAACGACGGGCTTGAAAGCGGTCGGCATCGCGCAGGAAACGGCGACGGCGGTTGCGGCGGGTTCCGCGACCTGTCTGGTCAGACGCGGCACGTTCAAACTGGAAAACCTGTCGTCCGACGCGGTTGATTTGGCCGATGTCGGTTCAAACTGCTACATCCACGATTCCGGCACGGTCTGCGCGACCGAAACGGAAACCCCGTCCCATTCCGTCGCGGGCAAGGTTCGCGGCATCATCGACGGCAAAGTCGCCGTCCGCTTTGATTAAGGAGGCAATCAATGATTCTGAATGAAAATGCAATCCACGCCTTGAACACGGGCTTTAAAGCGACGTTTCAGAACGCGTTTGCGAAATCCGCCCCGCAGTACACAAAGGTGGCGACCGTCGTCAATTCCAGCAAAGCCGCCGAAGATTACGGCTGGCTGAGGGCGGACGTTAAAATGCGCGAATTTGTGGGGTCGCGCGTGATCCAGAACGTCAGCAATCTGAAATACACCATTCGCAACCGCAAATTTGAAATGACGGTCGGCGTTCCGGTGGACGCGATTGCCGACGACAACATCGGGCAGTACGGGCCCATGATGGCTGAAATGGGCAACGCCGCCGCGATGTACCCCGACGAACTGGTGTTCGAGCTGATGAAAAAAGGCACGGAAACCGTCGGCGTGGACGGGCAGTATTTCTTTGACACCGATCATGCCGTCGGCGGCAAATCCGTTTCCAACTACACCGCCGGTTCCAACACCGCGTGGTATCTGCTGGACTGCTCGCGCCCGATCAAGCCGTTTATTTTCCAGAAACGTCAAGACCCGACGTTTGTCATCAAGGCCGACGAAAAGGATTCAAACGTCTTTGAACGCGACGAAATCCTGTACGGCGCAAAGGCGCGCGGCAACGCGGGCTACGGATTGTGGCAGATGGCGTACTGTTCGAAAGCCGACTTGACGACGGACAACTTCGACGCGGCATACGCGGCGATGCGAAGCCTGAAAGGCGAAAGCGGTCTGTCGCTGAACATCAAGCCGACGTTGCTGGTCGTGCCGCCGTCCCTGCGCGGAAAGGCCGCGAAAATCATCAAATCCGAAAGACTGTCGGACAACACGGACAACCACAACTACGGCATTGTGGAAATCCTTGAAGTCGCCGACTTGGCGTGAGGGAGGAACAATGAGTGACAAGGTTAAAATTACTGCCGTTGTTGACGGTTTTCGCCGCGGCGGCGTTGCCCACAGTGCCAAGGGACGCGTCTTTGACGTTTCCGAATTTACCAAGGAACAACTGGCGCAAATCAAAGCGGAAGCGGGAAAAATGCTGTGCGTCCATTTCTTCAAAGAACCGGACAAAGCGGAAACTGCGCCGAAAAACAAGGGTAAATCGTCCGAAAAACAGGCGGTGAAGCCCGAAAACGAAAACGCGTCGAACGGGTCGGACGCGCCCGCTGCTGACGGGAAATGACGGAGGAAGGAATGGCGTACGCGGACACGGACAGAATGGTTGAAGTTTTCGGCTTGGACGAAATGCTCCAACTGACTGACGCCGAACAGGAAACCTTGACCGAACCGGACGCGGCGAAAATCCGCACCGCTTTGGACGACGCTTCCGCCCTCATCGACGGGTTTGTCCGCCGACGCTATTCCCTGCCGTTAAATCCGACCCCCGCCTTGTTGGTGCGCGTCTGTTGCGATATCGCGCGGTTCTATCTTTACCGCGATAGACCGACGGATACCGTCAAAGACGCGTACCGGCAGGGATTGGATTTGCTGAAACAGATTTCGGCGGGAACCTACCAGCTGTCCGACCAAACGGGACAGGAACCGCAATCGGCGGGCGAAGCCGTGCTGATCGGGGCGGAAGGACGGATTTTCAACCACGCGAAATTGACGGGGTATTGACCGATGACGGTGCGTTTGACTTGGGACATCACGCTGAACGACGCGAAAGAACGGCTTGCCAAACTGCAAACGCCGCTGAAAGCGTTGACGCGCGCGATTGCCGGACGGTTGGAGGCTTCGACGCACGAACGTTTTGAAACCGAAACCGCGCCGGACGGCAAGGCTTGGAAAAAATCGAACAAGCCGAGCGGCAAGACGCTGACCGTGTCGGGTTTGCTCAATCAAAGCATATCGTCGGCGTTCGACGACAAATTCGCCGCCGTCGGCACGAACCTTGTTTATGCCGGCATTCACCAGCGCGGCGGGGAAATCAAGCCCGTGAACGCCAAGGCCTTGCGTTTCAAGGTCGGAGGTCAATGGGTTTGCGCCAAAAGCGTCAAAATTCCCGCCCGTCCGTTTTTGGGCATTTCCGACGACGACATCGACAGCATTCAAAACATTGTTAAACGCTATTTAAACGGGGAATTGTGAAATGATCGGCGACATCGAAACGGCAATCGTCGAACGACTGAAAACAGCGGAACCGGGCTACAAGATGCAGGTTGCGCCCTTTAAGGCGAACAGCGACGAAGACATCGAAATCGTTTTGAAAAACAGCCGCGCTTCCGCTCTGGTCGTTTTTGAAAGCGAAAACAAAACCGACGACGATTACGGCATGGCGCGGACGGAAGTGACTTTCGGCGTTTTGCTGTTCGCCCGCAACGTTCGGAACGAACGGGCTTCACGGCTGGGCGGCAACGGCGCGGTCGGCGTTTATCAGATGATCGAAGACGTGAAAGCCCTTTTGCACGACAACGATTTAGGGCTGGAAATCGCGCCGTTGAAACACTTGCGGTCAAGTCCGCTCGGCACGTCGAACGTCAAGGGATTTAACCAATCCGCGTGGCTGGTCGAATTTTCGACGGCTTACAGTTTCCTGCCGTTCGACAGCCAAAAACATCAAACCCTTTCGGACTTTCTCAAACTTCACGCGGCGTGGGATTTGCCCGAAATCGACACAACGACAACAACAAACATCAGAGGAGCGACGAATGATCACGTTTAAGGTCAAACCCCGCGCAGGGGCGAAAGTTATGAAACAGGACGGCACGCTGTTAAATCCGAACGGCGAAGAGGTCGAAAAAACAATCTACTGGGTGCGGCGTTTACGCGACGGCGACGTCGTCGAAATTGAAGCCAAAGGCGAACCCAAAAAACAGGGAGGGAAATAATGCCTATCAGTTTTAACGAAATCCCCGATGTCAAAGAACCGGGCATCTTTGCCGAAATCGACAATTCGGGCGCGCTGTCGGGCTTGGCGGGCAAGGAATCCGTCATGCTGGTCATCGGGCGCAAAACGGACGACGGCACGGCGGCGGTTGAAAAGCCCGTCGAAATCTCCGTCAAGGGCGAAGAAGCCGACAGCCTGTTCGGCGCGGGTTCGGAAGCCGCCCGCATGATTGCGGCGGTGCGTAAAAACAACACGTTCAACCGCCTGTTTTGCATTCCTTTGGCAAATTCGACGGGAACGGCGGCGGAACAGACAATCACGCTGACGGTCGATAATCCCAAGGCGGGCGCGGTTTATCTGTATATCGCGGGTCGGCGCATCGCCGTCGATGTCACGACCGCTTCGACGGCTGAAACGCTGGCGGAGGCAATCGCCGCGGCGATCAACGCCAAAACCGAAACGCCCGTTACGGCGGCGACCGCAGACGGCGTTGTGACCTGCACGGCGAAATGCAAAGGTTTGTCCGGCAACGGCATTGATTATCGGCTGAACTACAACGCGGGCGAAACGACGGCAAGCGGCGTGAGCGTCGTTTTTGCCGAAAAAACGGCGGGCGCGAACAACCCTGATTTGACTTCGGTCATCGCGGTTCTGGCGGATACTTACTACACGGGAATTGTCTGCCCCTACACCGACGCGGCGAACCTTGCCTTGATGCGGGCGGAACTGGAACGGCGTTTCGGTGCGATGGTGCGCGTTGAAAGTTCCCTGTATCTGGGCATCAAAGGCACGATGTCCGCCATGCAGACGGCAAGCGCGGCGACGAACTGCCCGCACTTTTTCTACATTGAAGCGTACAAAACGCCGGACGCGCCCGAAGAACGCGCCGCCGCTTTGATGGGCGTCGCCGAGTACAACGCGCAAATCGATCCGGCGCGCCAGCTGAAAACGCTGGAACTGAAAGGCTGTCTGCCGCCGGAAACGGGCGACGGCTTGATTTACGAAGAACGCAACCTGCTGATCAAATCGGGGATTTCCACAACGACGGAATCGGGCGGCAAAGTGCTGATTTCCCGCGTGGTTTCCAACTATACGAAAAACGCTTTCGGCACGGCGGACGCGTCCTATATGGACTGGACGACGATAAAGACGCTGATTTATCTGCGTTATTCCTATGTCGCCCGCTTTGCCCAAAAGTTCCCGCGTCACAAACTGGCGGACGATTCCTATGTCGTCAAAGACGGGCAAGCCATTGTCACGCCGACGGTCGCCAAAGCCGAAGCCATTGCCTTGGCAAACGACTGGCTGGACGCGGGCTTGATTGAAAATCTGGACGATTTCAAGGCAAGCATCGTGTCCGAACGCAACGCGAACGACACCGAACGGCTGGATCAGCTGTTGAAACCGGACATCATCAACAACCTGCGCATCGTCGCCGGCAAAATTCAATTCAAGCTCTAAGAGGTAAGACATGGGAAATCCGAACAGATATTACGGCAAAGGCAAAATCAAAGCCGACGGCAAGGAATACGAAATCATCGATGTCGAATTTACGCCGTCGGGCATCAAGCGCGAAGACGTGAACAACGGCAAAGGCTTTTCCGAAGCGGAACAAGGCGGTTCGGCGAAAGGCAAAATGCTGATCAAGGAAGGAACTGATCCGGACGCGATCAACAAAATGGACGACGTGACGCTGGTGTTTGAAGCGGACACGGGACAGGCGTTTTCCTGCCCGCACGCTTGGCATACCGAACCGCAGGGCATCACGACGGACGGCATGGACGTTGAATTTCACTTTGCGAAATCGGAGAAAATCGGATGAAAACGCTTGTTTTGACAGACGGTTTGCGCGTCGGCGACACCGTTCACAAAGAAGTCGAATTTAAAGACATTACGGCGGGCGACATTCTGGAAGCGACGGAAGCCGCCGAAAGAATCGTCACCACCCGCGACGGACACGCCGCCGCCGTCGTGTCGGACGCGCGGCTCGGCATGGAAATCCTGCGCCGCCGGATTGCAAAGTTCGGCACGCTGGAAATGCCTCTGTCGTTCGAGGAGCTGAAAAAAGTATCCGAACGCGACATCGACGCTTTGCAAAACGCGGTCGAAGAACTGGATATGACGCGAAAGCTGTCCGACTTGGGGCGAAATTAAAAGGTTTTATCCGTTTTCCCTGAATATGCAGGCGCAACTGTTAAAAAACGGAAAGGATTTTCGATTGATGGACATTCCCCTGTTCCGCATCGAAAGAATGAAAAAGGCGATAGAGAATGAAGAACTTTGAAAATCAAGTGAAAGTCAATGCCGTCGGCGACGTTGATAAAAAAGCGTCGAAGTGGGGACGCGCACTTGACCGTTTCGGTTCGATGGGAAAGCGCAGTCTGACGACGCTTTCCCGTTCTCTGCCGCACTTGTCCAAAGGATTGGACGCTTTGGGCAACCGCTACACCGCTTTGCTGTCGGGCGGCGCGGCGTATGCGGCCGTCAAAAGCGCGGCGGCGATGGAAACGCGGCTGGCGCGTTTGGGCATCACGGCGGACAAATCCAACGCCGAAATGCGCGCTTTGAACGAAGAAATCTATAAAATCGCGCAAAACAGGAGCATCAACGTATCCGCCGACGCGATCATGTCGGGATTGGAGCAGATTGTCGCCAAAACGGGCGATTTCGACGCGGCGGCGGCAAATATCAAAAATCTGGGGCTGGTGATTTCGGCAACGGGTGCGGCGGGCGAAGACGCGGGCGCGATGATCGCGAATTTGATAGAAAAGTTTAATTTGAAAAACCCTGACGAGATTTTCAAAGCCTTTGATATGCTTGCGGTTCAAGGCGACAAAGGGGCTTTTGAGCTAAAAGATTTGGCAACGCAGGGCAACCGCGTTATGGCGGCTTACGCGGGCATCGGACGCACGGGCAAAGCGGCGACGGCGGAGCTGGGCGCGCTGATGCAGATGATTATGAAAGGCAGAGGTTCGCCGGAACAAGCCGCAACCGCGCTGGAAGCGTATATGCGGGCGTTGAACGACGTTCAAACCAGAAAACGCCTGAAAAGCGTCGGCGTATCGCTGTTCGAGGCTGACGACCCGACCAAAATGCGTTCCGCCATTGACATTATGAAAGACGTGATCGTCAAAGCAAACGGCGACATTTCCAAAATCGGACGCGTTTTCACAAGCAGCGAGGCGATGACCGCGTTTTCGCAGGCGGCTTTGGAATACAAAGGAACGCGGGCTTTCGGCAGTTTCGACAAATTTTTAAATGTTCAAGCGGACGGGAAGTATTTGACGCAAGCCTCCGAACGCATGGCGGCGACGTTTGAAAGTTCGGTCACCAGTCTGAAAACAGCCCTTGAACGCTTTTCAAACGCCGCGCTTGCCGAACCGATAAAGAGCTTGGCGGACGCGTTGAACCGCATCGATCCGGAAAAACTGCAAACGGCTTTCAAGGTCGGCGCGGTCGGAATCGGGGCAATCGGCACGATGGTTGCGGCAAAGAAAGGCGTTGACTTGGCAAAAGGCGCATACGGCATTTATGCGGACATTTTCGGCAAAGGAAAAGGCGGTGCCGGAGCATTGACCGGCGTCGGCGTTCAAAAGGTTTTCGTCGTCAATATGCCTGCGGGTTTCGGCGGTTCTGACATGGGCGGCGGCTTCGTGGGCGGTTCGGGCAAAAAGGCGGGGAAAATCGGAAAACTGGGCAAAGCCGGTAAAACGGCGAAGAACCTGTCGCGGTTCGGCAAAATGAAGAACGTCTTGTCCAAAGGCGGCAGGATTTTGAACAAAGCCGCCGTGCCTTTGATGATCGCGGGAAGCGCGATTGAATTTGCGAGTGCGGACAATAACGCCGACCGCGCGGGTGCCGTCGGCAGTTTGGCGGGTGGTCTTGCCGGAGCGAAAGCCGGCGCGGCGTTGGGCGCGTTCGGCGGGCCCGTCGGCATGGCGGTCGGCGGATTGCTGGGCGGAATCGCGGGTTCGCTTGGCGGCGACAAACTGCTGCGGAGTTTCTTTTCCGACAAAAAAGAAGAACCCGCCGCCGTTAAACAGCCCGTCAAAAACGGCAAAATCCGCATTATGTTTGAAAACGCGCCGCAGGGAATGCGCGTCGAAAACGACCTTGATTTCGTAAAGGTCGAAATCCACACGGGATTGACGGAGGCGTAAGATGTCGGCTTATTACGAAAACGGTTCTTTTCGCGGCGTCGGGTTCGAATATCTGAGCGACGAGTATTATTTCCAAAAGAAAACCGCCGAAGACAATCTGTTCGCCGATGAAACGGACGAAGAGGAACTGGGCGAAATGCCCCGCGCTTTCACGATTAAATGCTGTGTCATGGGCAAGGACGCGCGCAAGAAACGCAACGCTTTGCAGGCGGCGTTGGAAAAGAAGGACGCGGGCATCTTGATCCACCCGCAGTACGGTCGCATGAAAGTCAAAGTCCCCGCCGACGGCTATACGATTCATTCGTCCGCCGAACAGGGCAATTATTACGAATTTGAAATCAACTTCGTCAAAGCCAACGACAAGATGTCGCTGACCGTTCTGCCCGTCAAGCCGTCCGCGGCGGAAAGTTTGAAATCCGCCGTCGCCGCCGCGCAGAAAGTCATGGCGGAATCGGTCGTGCCGAAAAGCTGGCTTGAAGAACTGGAATCCTTCGCCGACAAAATCTCCATGTCGGAAATCGCGTCGGACATGGCGGATTTCACGTCGGGCGTCACCTCCAAGATTTCACGGCTGACATCGCTGAAACTGTTGCCGTTTGACGCGGTGACGGCAATAACGGGGTCGCTGACGACGCTCGGCAAATCGGCGGGCGGCGTTTTATCCTATCCCGCCGGCTTTGTTTCCGATTGCTTGAGCGTTTTTTCAAATGTCGCCGCGACATTCGATTTTTACAAAGGACTGGCGAGAATCAAGCTCGACATCTTGCCGCAGAAAAACAAATACGACACGCCGCAGAACAAAGCCAAGGAAATGGCGCAACGAGCGATTGTCAACGTCATCAGCCAAGTCGGCACGGTCAAAGCGGTCGAAGCCGCCGCGCCGGACGATGCGGGATCGGATTTAACCGCCAACGAAGTCAAGGAACGCATCGCCGAAATAACGGAACTGGTCGAATCGGTCGTCGATGACGCGGATAACGCCGAATCCCCCGAATTGCAGGAAACGTTCGAGGAGCTGCTTCAAAAGGCGGTGGACGTTTTGGAAAACCGCGCGACGTTGAAACCCCGCTTTGTTTCGCGCGCCGTGTCCGTTCCCGCGCTTGTTTTGCTTTACGAGGAATGCGGTCGGTCGGCGGTTGACAAGCTGGACGATTTCACCGCGCGCAACGCTTTGAAAACGCCGTTGCTGATCGGCGGCGGTCAAATTGTGGAGGTCGTCGATGACTGACAGAATCGTTTTAAAAACGGACGGCTTTGAACTTTCGGGCTTTGATATCGTCAGCGTGAAAAACCGCATCGATTGGCTTGCCGGATATTTTGATTTGACGGCGACGAACAAAGCCCTGTCCGCGCTGAACAAGGCGAAGGCGCACGTTAAATGCGGCGCGGACTGCACGTTGTCGGTTGACGGGAAAAAGACGTTCACGGGCTACATTGACAAAGTGGTCAAGGGCTATCTGAACGGGATTCCCTGTTTGCGCGTCGTCGGGTCGTCTTTGGTCGGCGACGCCGTCGAAAGCGATTTGACGGGTAAAACGTACAAAAACCAAACCGCGCCGCAGATTTTGAACGACATTTTATCGGGATTTAACATCGGTTTAAACAGCCGGTTAATCGGCTGTGAAACCTTGGACGTTTTCACGGTCAACCCCGCCGAAAAATGCCTGTCCGCCATAGCCCGCCTGCTTGACCGGACAAACGCCGTTTTGTTTTCGACGGCGAACGGAACGCTTTGCTTGACGCGGCGCGAAAACGCCGAACCCGCGAACGTTCAAATCATTACGGGTCAAAGCGATGTTGTTGCCGCTTCGTGCATCGATGACGGCGCGACCGATTTTGCAAAGATTGTTTTAATCGGACAGAACGGCTTGGCGGACGAACACGATATCGCATCGATTTGCGGCGCATCGATGGAAACCGTTTTGCCGTCCGAACGGCGCAAACAAAAGGTTGTTTATGCCGATAACGTTTCCCAGTCCCGTTTGGACAAGGAAGCCGCGAAATGCCGCAAAGCACATAAGAAAATCACGCTGAGCGTCAAGGGTTGGCAAGCCGTCGCTTTGAACAGCGTTGTCGCGGTTTCGGACGATTGGCTTGATTTGAACGGCGGATACCGCGTCGCGGGGCTTTGCCTGTCTTATGATGAAAAAGGCGGACACCGCACGACGTTTGAATTGGAGGCGGCAGATGTTTGAACGGCTTAAATCATTCATCGGCGCGGTCAAACTGGTCAAAAGCGACGCCAAGACGCAGACGGTGCAGGTCGCTTTGACAAAGGAGTTTGTCATTGACAACGTGCCGCACATCGAACCCTACGGCTTCACGGCGCACCCGCAAGCCGACGCGGAATGTCTGGTCGTCAACGTCGGCGAAAACGGTGAACGCCCCGTCGCCGTCGTCATCGGCGGTCGGACGTGCCGGCTTCAAGGATTGCAGGCTGGCGAAGTCGCGCTTTACACCGACGAGGGCGACGAAATCCGATTGAAGCGCGGGCATGAAATTGCCGTCAAAACATCAAAGTTCGTCATTGATGCCGCCGAAATCGACTTGAACGGCGCGGTCAAGGTTGCTCAAACGCTTGACGTGTCTGGAAACATTACAGGCAAAGGCGAAGTCGCGGACAAGGCGGGCAATCTGACGGCAATCCGTTCGACCTACAACGGCCACACGCACACGGGCAACGCGGGCGCGCCGACTTCCCCGCCCGATGCGACGATGGGAGGCTGACATGGCGGTAAAGACTTTTACGGCTCTGCCGGATTTAAGCAAAGTTGACGACGCGCTGACCCGAAGCGTTCTGATCTGCCTGTTCACCGACAAACGCGTCGAAACCGAAGATTTGCCGTATCAGACGGACACGAACGGCGGCTGGTGGGGCGACGCTTTGTCCCTTTCGTCCGAAACGGCGGGCGACAACTATTCGTGGGGTTCGCGGCTTTGGCTGTTGGAACGGGCGAAAATCGACGCGGCGACGGCGCAGGACATCGACGGCATGATCCGCGAGGCTCTAACGCCGTTGCTGAACGCCGGAATCATTGACGACGTTTCAATCGCCGTCAGCCGTTCCGACGATGAAAGCGCGTCTTTTGAACTGACCGTTTTCAAGCATAGCGGGCAAAGCGAAACTTTCGTTTTCAAGAACATGGAGGGCTAAATGGCAACCATTCCTACAGTCAAGGAATTGACCGAAAAATACGAAGCGTCCTATAACGCCAGAACGCCTGCGGCGGACAGAATGCCCGTTGACAAACTGCACGCGGACGCGCGGGCGACGGCGGCGGTTCTGCAAGGATTGTATCAGTTCGGCAACTGGATTTTGAAACAGCAAACGCCGCAAACCGCCGACGAAGAATACTTGTACCGGCACGGCGAGCAAATCGGCGTAATCCGGAAATCCGCCGCCAAAGCCGTCGGAACGATCAGCGTCGGCGGAAACGTCGGCGCGGGCATTACGGCGGGCAAAAAGCTGACCTTTTCCGACGGGACGGAATACGTCGTCACGGAAAGCGTGACGCTGTCCGGCACGACGCAAACGGCAAAAGTCGAAGCGGTCGCGGCGGGTGTCGCCGGCAATCGAGCGGCAGGCGATATTTTGACGTTCGCCGAAGCCTTGGCGGGCATCAACAGCACGGCGACTGTTATCGACATCAGCGGCGGCGTTGAAGAAGAACGTCTGGAAGCCCTGCGCGAACGCATTTTGGAAAAAGAGCAGGAACCGCCGCAAGGAGGCGACGCGAACGATTGGAAGCAATGGTGTCTTTCCGTTTCTGGCGTAAAGCGCGCGTGGGTATATCCGCTTGAAAGCGGCATTGGCACGGTCAGCGTTCGCATAATGTCGGACGAATATACGCCGGACGGCTTACCGTCGCAGGCGATTTTGGAACGTTGCCGTGCCTGTTTGGAATCCGAACGTCCCGTGACGGTCAAGCATTTTTTCGTCATTTCCCCCGAATTGCAATCTCAGGACTTTAAAATCAAGGTTTTGCCGAACACGCCGGAGGTTCGTTCCGCCGTCGAAAATCAAATCCGTGACTTGCTTTTGCGAAAAGGCGAGCCGCAAGGGAAAATTCTATTGAGCCATATCGAAGCGGCGATTTCCGCCGCGGAAGGGGAAGAAGATCACAAACTGATTTCACCGACGACCGATATTCAAGCCGACACGAACAAAATCATCACGCTGGGAGAAATCGAATGGGCGGAATAAACGAAACGGCGATGAAGCAAATTGTGCAACGGCTTTATCCGAAAGGAAAAATCTGGGATGCAACCTTAAACGGCGACGTTTCCGTCGATGTCCGCGCGACCATGTTTGCCGAAACATACGACTATCTGGAAAAACTGCTTGAAGAAACGGATGTCCGCACCGCTCTGCTGAAACTGAACGACTATGCGACTGAATACGGCATATCTGTTTCCGGTTTGCCTTTATCGACGGCGAGGAAGTTGCTTTTTTTGAAAAAGAACGCCCGCGGCGGACAGTCGGTTTCCTACTTTGAAAAACTTTTGAAGAGTTACGGCGCAAACGGAAATGTCGAAGAATGCGCGCCGCTTGTCTGCGGACTGTCCGAAACGGGAGGCGATGATCAATGCGGGGACGAAGACACCGCTTATATGTGGTTCGTCAACATCACGGGCGGCGGCTATGTGGAGTTTCGGTGCGGCGAATCCGAATGCGGCGACAGTTTGGGCGAATACGACGCCGGTCTTTCCGCTTTGGTCGCTTTGCTGGAAAAGAACGCGCCCGCGCACACAAATCTGACGGTTACTTTGAAATAGGAGTGAAACACCATGAAATATGTAAAGCCTTTAAATGAAACGGATGCGAACGCGTCTTATAAAAACGCCGATCCTGCAAACGCGCAAAAAGGGTCAACCGTTCCCGCCGAAGCGATTGAATATCCGCAACGGGAAATCGTCAATTTGATTACGTCAGCCGGTCTGACGCCTTCGGAAGCCGATTTGACGCAGGCGGCGCGGGCGGTTGACGCGAAAATTGCAAACGCGACCGCCAATCTGGTCACACGCGGCGAACTGACAAACGACATCACGACAATGCTTCTGGACGGTTTGGGCTATACGATGGGCGGTTCAACGCCGCGCTGGTTGGTAAAAACCGCAGCCCGCAAGCTGACGATTGCCAAAGATACTTATGTGAAACTCGACACGTTCGGCTGGTGGAAAACATCGGCGGCGTTGGAATTGGATATTGAAGCCCTGCTGGGTTCGACGTTGGACGTCAATTCCATGTACTATATTTATTTGGGCGGCGCGATTGGCGAGGACGATGAAGCATCGTTTTCTGTTATCGTGTCCAAAAACTCAACTTATCCAAGCGGCTGGACGGCGCAGAACACGCGAAAAATCGGGTGGTTTCACACATTGGGCGCAAGTGTTGAAAGCGGCTTGACATACACATGGGGCGGCGCGACAAACGCGCATCCTTATGCGGGATTGTCCGCCGGAGACATCGACCCGAACAGCGTTTTTTGCCGTTCATTCCGTCCGTCCGCAAACGTACCGTTTATGAACTACGTCGAAGACATCGACAAGGCGGTTACAGTTTTTAAGCAAAGCGGTACAGGCGTTGCGACTTCTTTTGTATCGGGCGCGACCATTACGGACACGAGACGTTATGCCAATCACGAAGAAGACCTTGCTTGTGTAGGATTACACTTGCCGACCGCTTCGGAGTTCGCTATCTTTGCGGACGGTTCTAATCAGAAGACGGCTATTGCCGGTGCGGCGGATCCTGTAACGACGGGATTTTGGAAAGACACGGCGAACCGTTCGATGATCAGCAGATACGGACTTTGGGGCTGTTGCGGTGCGTTATGGGAATTCCTGTCGAATTGCAGTGGCATCGGGAGTGTAAATTGGCAAGGGATTAACGACGGCAAGGGTGATACCTACGGAGCTATTCCCGTGTTGCTCGGGGGCGGTTTTTGGCTTGATTCCGCGTCTTGCGGTTCCCGTGCGCTCGTTGGCCATGTTTCCCGTGCGACGTGCACTGCGAATTACTCGGCCCGCGGCTTGAGCCGGATTTTACGGGGGTTCGAGTATGCGTAAGAACCCGTTATTCGCGGTTCGCGTTTCCCGTCGTCCGTATGGCACGGTTGGACGATTAAAACGGAAAACGGAACACGGTCGTCGTATCGCCGTAAGGCGATCGACGTTAAAAATTGGCTATGAGGCTCTATTGCGGCCGGTAGTGTACGGTTGCTTCGTGTTGCTCGGGGGCGGTAATTGGAATAATTCCGCGTCTTGCGGTTCCCGTGCGCTCGATGGCAATAATTCCCGTGCGACGTGCAATGCGAATTACTCGGCCCGCGGCTTGATACGGAAACAGGTTTCGGTAAACTTCAATTCCGGCTGGTTTCATAGCCCTGTCGTCCGCAAGGGTGGCAAAATACAAAACGAAGCGGTTGCGGTCGCCGGTAGGTTCGCCGAAGGTGCCGCAACCGATAAAAAGGCTGAAATGAAAAGATACGGTAATCTTTGGGATGATTTTATATCCAAAGAAAACTTTTTAGAAGCGTATGAAAACGCCAAAAAAGGAAAGTCCAAGCTTCCTTCCGTTCAACGTTTTTCAGCCGGTTGGCAAGACCGGCTTGAAAACTTGCGCTTGTCGGTTTTGAACGGCGAATGGAAACACGGCGACTATATTCACAAGACCATTTACGAACCGAAAGAACGGCAGATTTCCATTGCCAATTTTGAAGACCGCATCATTCATTGGGCAGTTAATTTAATCATTGAACCGATTTTTGCACCAACGTTCATTAACACGGCGTTTGCCTGCCGCAAGGGATTCGGTCAGCATAAGGCGAGTTTAAAGGTCAGCGACTATGTTCGCCGCTATAAGTATTGTTTTAAATTTGACCATTCAAAGTTTTACCCGACCATGAACCACGCATATTTGAAAAAGTGCATTCGTCAAAAGATTAAAGACGAACGTTTGCTGACAGTCATCGACGGCATTATCGACAGCGTTCAAGGTGATGCCGGCGTTCCCATCGGCAATCTGACCAGTCAGATTTTCGGAAACATTTACCGAACGCCGCTTGATCATTATATCAAGCAGGAATTAGGCTGTTCCGCCTACCTTAACTACATGGACGACGGATTGATTTTCGGGGATGATTCCGCCGAACTTCACAAAATTGAAAAAGCAGTCCGCGCTTTTGTTGAAGACAAACAAAAACAGAAATTGTCAAAAGCCGATATTTTCCCCTGTACGCGCGGCGTTGACGCGCTTGGATACAGGCATTTCAAAAAGTATTTGCTTTTGAGAAAACGCACGGCGAAGCGTCTAAAACGCCGCATAAAAAGCATTCCCGCCCGTATGGAAACGGGAGAGCTTTCAATCGAGGGAGCTTTGGGCAAAGTGTCGTCGGCTATCGGCTTAATCAAACACGGCTGTTGCCACAATCTTGCCGAAAACTTGAAAGTCTATGAACTTCACAACGATTTAAAGAGGTTAAAAAATGGCATTAAAAAGATTTAGTCAAATCAAACACAAAGACGACCGTTCCTTTGAGGGCGATTCCATCACGATGGAGGAAGTCTTGAACAAGGACATCGATTTGATGGCTTTTAAAATCGGGCCGTCCAAGCAGGAACGCGGCAAAGACTGTTTAACGATGCAAATCGTCTTCAACGGCGAAAAGCGGGTCATTTTTACAGGGTCAAGCGTTTTGATGGACAAGTGTAAAGAGTACGAGGAAGAACTGCCCTTTACCGTTCAAATCACAAAAATCGGACGGTATTTCACTTTTAAAGAAGAGGAGAATGAAGAATGAAAGGTTTGCCGAAACACTACAACACAAAAGAAGATGTAACAAATGCTGTTGCTTTGTTCGGGGCTGATGCCGTCGCACAGTTGCAGGCGATTCACAACAACCGTTTTATTTCCGTCAAAGTCCGCGAGCTTGCCGATGACGAGGAACCTGTCTTGACCGGAAAACAGTTCATTGCCGAAGATGCGGAGAACGTCCGCGTTCTTTATGATCAAGCCGAAGATCCGCACGCCTATCTGTTCCGCTTGGGTTTTACGGCGGACGAATTGACAAGCATGGGCATTCACGCTTGACAGGGCGTACTATGGCAGATGAACAAAGCAACATTGTCACGCTGAATGATGCCGAACGCCAACCGTGCGAGGTTTGGACGCGGGTGATGGGATATTTTCGTCCCGTGTCCGCGTTCAACATCGGCAAGAAAAGCGAATACGCCGAGCGGGTTTGCTTTAAGGAAAAAATCGCGATGGAAAAAATCGAATGTTCAAATTCGGCAAAAAATCTGAAAAGTGCTTGAAAGAACTCGACTCGCGTTTGCAGGCTTTGGCGCGGTTGATGATGTCAAAGCAGGTTATGGACTTTGCGGTTATTTGCGGGCATCGGAACGAAGCCGAGCAAAACGCGGCTTTTGCGGCGGGACGGTCGAAGGTCAAATATCCCGCAAGCAAACACAATACGAATCCGGCACGGGCTTATGACCGCGTGCCGTACCCCATTCCCCTGAACGCCGCCGGAGAATGGGACGACAAGTCTCCCGCATGGGAGCGTTTGGCGGCGTTGGAACGGCAATGTGCGGGCGAGTTAAACGTCAAGATAACGCAGGGGTGCGCTTGGACGTTTAAAGACCTGCCGCATTGCGAACTTACCGAGGAGTAAAATTATGTCTGAAATTAAAAAAGAGTCAATCGTCAGTCCCACGCTGATCGGCGGTGCGGTTGTCGTCGCGGCTTCCATCGCGGGATTGTGTGGTATTGAAGTGACCGCGACCGAACAGGGACAACTGGTCACCTACGCTACTTCTGCGATTACGGGATTGGCGGGGCTGTTTGTCATGGGACGCAACCTGTACGCCAAGCGTAAAAAGAAATGACGGTGTACGCGGCAATCGGCATCGGGGCGGCGGTCGTCGCCGCCCTGATGGTCGGTCAAAAGATAGGACAGCTGAAAGAGAGGGCTAAAAATGCGGAAGACAAAGCGAATCGCAACAAACGGAACGCTGAAATCGCGGCTCGCCCTCCTGCTGACCGCGACACTCTTCTTGACCTCATGCGCGACGACAAGATGTGACTGCCCCGCTTGGCCAACGGCGGGCAAAGCGGTCGCGCAAGAACTCGAACGGCTGGATGTCAACGACTATCCGGCGGTTTGGGAATGGTTGGCAAGGCTGGAAAAACTCCGTAGCCAGCTACAATAAAAAAAGCGGAGGTTCGGGCGAGGACACGCCCGAAGCCGCGAGAAAGCACCTCGCACAGATCAACTGCTCCGCACTCATCGACGAGCGGGGCGAATATACGGAATAACAACAATGGAGTCAATACGTTGCCCGAAATGCAATAAATTACTGTTCAAAGCGAACTCCGCTTCGGTCGAAATCAAGTGTCCCCGATGCGGCGCGATGAACACCATCACGGTCTTGAACCGCAACAACAACGAAAGCCCAGAGCCTCCTTTATCAAAGGAGAAGCTTTATGAAAAAACAAACTGATACCACGCGTGTAGCACCGCTTGCCCCCTATCTGGGGGGCAAGTTCCGCCTGTCAAAGCGGATCATCGACAAAATCGAACAAATCCCGCACACCATTTACGCCGAACCGTTTGTCGGCATGGGCGGAATCTTTCTGCGGCGCAAACAAATCCCGAAAGCCGAAGTCATCAACGACATCAACGGCGAACTGGTCAATCTGTACCGGATTGTCCGCCGCTATCCCGACACTTTATATAAGGAAACGGAGTTCCTGTTCGCCGGTCGCCAAGAGTTTGAACGCCTGCTGAAAACGTCGCCGGAAACGCTGACGGACATCGAACGCGCCGCGCGGTTCCTTTACCTGCAAAGCCAAGCCTTCGGCGGCAAAGTGACGGGGCAGTCGTTCGGCGTGTCCATTGACCGACCGGCGCGGTTTGACTTCGTGAAAATGGAAGACCGCATCCGCGCCGTTGGCGGACGGCTGGCGAGCGTGACCATCGAACGGCAAGACTTTGAAACGTTCATCAAACACTACGACAGCAAAGGCACGCTGTTCTACATCGACCCGCCGTATTGGGGCAACGAAACCGACTACGGCAAAGGCGTGTTCTCCCGCGCCGACTTCGAGCGTTTGCGCGATTGTTTAACCGGCATTAAAGGACGGTTTATCCTGTCGTTAAACGACGTCCGACCAATCCGTGACCTGTTCAAAGACTTTACCCTCGAATCCGTCCCCGTGACTTACAGCATCAACAACAACGGGACGAAACACACCAAAGAGCTGATTATCTGCAACTGAACTTAAACGAAAAACGCAGGATAGATTTAATTTAAAACTATCCTGCGTTTTTGGTGTGTGGCTACTGATAGAAAAAGTTAAAACTATCCCGCGTTTCTGTTAAAACCAACCCGCGCGCAACACAAATACTATGTGATATTTGCAGTTCCATGTTGAATGTGATAATGTATGTACTTCATTCATTTGAATGACTCCTTTGACATCTTTAGACGCGGTTCACCAGACCTGCACCTATTGTATCAAAGGAGTTCTTTTTCTGGGCATAGCTGTAAGCTTTTTTGAACCCCGCGCCTAGCGCGGGGTTTTCTAAATACAAAAAAAACGCCGATTGCTCGGCGTTTGATTTTTGTATGGTGCCCCTGGCCGGAATCGAACCAGCACGATCGTAAGATCAACAGATTTTGAGTCTGCCGCGTCTACCAGTTCCGCCACAGGGGCCCTCAAAACAAAAGTGAATATACACCCTTTTACAGGGATGTCAACAATTAAATATCCAAATCCTCAACAAATTTTGCATGTTCTTGAATATATTGGAATCTCAGTTCGGGATGCGTACCCATCAGCTGTTCGACAAGGTCGTTTGTCGCCGCGACTTCGTGCGAATCCTCTTCTTTGCGGGGGTCGGGAACACAGACGCGAATCAGCAAACGCTTGTCGGGCGCCATGGTTGTTTCCTTCAGCTGCGCGGGGGGCATTTCACCCAATCCTTTAAAGCGGCTGATTTCCACTTTTTTGGCGTTTTTCAGTTCTTTTTTGATGATTCTGTCCTTGTCCGCATCGTCCACGGCGTAAAACACTTTGTTGGCGTACGCCAAGCGGTACAGCGGCGGGACGGCCAGATAAAGGTGTCCTTTTTGAATCAGTTTCGGCATTTCGCGATAGAAAAACGTCATCAGCAGGGACGCGATGTGCGCGCCGTCGACGTCCGCATCGGTCATGATGATGATTTTTTCGTATCTCAACGCCGATTCGTCGTAATGTTCGCGCCGCCCGCAGCCCAAAGCTTCGGTGATGTTGTTGATTTCTTCGTTGGCGTGGATTTTGTCGTTCGACGCGCTGGCGACGTTCAAAATTTTGCCGCGCAAAGGCAGAATCGCTTGGATTTCGCGGTTGCGCGCCTGCTTCGCCGAACCGCCCGCCGAATCGCCTTCGACGATGAAGATTTCCGTGCCGATTGCCGACGATCGCGAGCAGTCCGACAGCTTGCCCGGCAGACGCAGGCGTTTCGTCGCCGAAGCGCGCGCGGTTTCGTTTTGCTTTTTCTTGCGCTGGCGTTCTGCGGAACGTTCCAAAACATGGGTCAGCAAAGCCGTCGCCGTTTTGGTGTCGCCCGACAGCCAGTGGTCGAACTGGTCTTTGATGGCCGTGTCAACCAGACGGGTCGCCTCGGGCGAACCGAGCTTTTCCTTGGTTTGTCCTTGGAATTGCGGATCCTTCATAAACAGGGACAAGACGATGCCCGCCGAACCGATGACGTCTTCGGTCGTGATTTCGGCGGTTTTCTTGTTCCCCAGCATTTCCGCATAGCCGCGCAGACTGCGGGTCAAGGCGGAGCGCAAGCCGGCTTCGTGCGTGCCGCCCTGCGGCGTGCGAATCGTGTTGCAGAACGAACTGATGAAGCCCGCTTCGCCGTCCTCAAGCCATGTCATCGCCCATTCGACGAATCCTTTGCCGTCGGGCAGTTCGGAACGCCCCGCAAACGGTTTCGGCGTAACGACGGGTTCGTCGCGCAGCTGGTATTTCAAAAAGTCTTCCAATCCGTTGGGGAATTTCAGCGTTTCCTCGGCGGGCGTTTTGTCGTCGCCCGTCAGCAGGGACGGGGCGCATTTCCAGCGGACTTCGACGCCTTTGAACAAAAACGCTTTGGAACGCGCCATGCGGAACAGGATGCCCGGCTTGAACGTTTGACGTTCGCCAAAAATTTCCGTGTCGGGCTTGAAGATAACCGTCGTGCCGCGCCTGTTTGACACGGGACCCATGTTCTGCAAAGGCGTAACGGGAACGCCGCGCGAATACTTTTGCACCCACAGGGTTTTGTCGCGCGCGACCTCAATGGTCATTTCGGATGAAAGCGCATTCACGACCGCCGCGCCGACGCCGTGCAGACCGCCCGAAACCGCGTACGCCTTGCCGCCGAACTTGCCGCCAGAATGAAGCGAAGTCATGATGACTTCCAAAGCCGATTTGTCGGGGTATTTCGGATGCGGGTCGACGGGAATGCCGCGTCCGTTGTCCTTGACGCGCACGGAACCGTCGGCATACAGCTCCATTTCAATGACGGAAGCATAGCCCGCGACGGCTTCGTCCATGGCGTTGTCCAGAATTTCCGCCGCCAAATGGTGGTACGACGTTTCGTCCGTGCCGCCGATGTACATGCCGGGGCGGCGGCGGACGGGTTCCAAACCTTCCAGAATTTCAATGTCTTTCGCAGAATAGTCGGACGTCGTCGAAAGCGTTTGTTCGTTAAATAAATCTTCAGCCATTATGTTACACTTCAGTCAGAGTTATGAATTCTTTTTCGTTTTGCTGTTTGTTTCGGCGCGGGGAAAGCCGATGAAAAAGAGGCAAACAAGTTGTCAATGAAATTTTCATCATACGGCAATTTTCCTTTATACCAATCGGGCGTCAAATTCGCCTGTCCGCCGTCAAAGGCCGCAAAACGCTTCGTCCACAGTTTGTCAACGTCCAAAGCGGCGGCAAAGGGCAGGTGTTTGCTGTAAAGGGCTTTGATTTTACGGTCGGCGTTTCGCATGGTGGACAGCAAAGTGTCATCCTGCGCCGACAGATAAATTTTATAGCCTTCAAGATTTTCAAGCAGGGATTTGCCCAGAACGGACGGCGATTGCAGCAATGTGTAAAAAGCCGCGATGCAGATCAGAGTCGCTGCAAACCACAGCACGGTTGCCGGAGTGGTTTCGATGCCGTAAAAACGCAGCCCGCGCGTCAAAGCCGCTAAAAACGTCAAGGCCAGCAAAGCGGGGAAAATCACGGCGCGGCGGTGTTCGGAAAACGCCCCTTGGCGGAACAGGACAAGCAGTCTGTTGCCCGCAAAATAAAGCGGAACGAAGCAGACGACGCAAATCAAGGCTGTTGTTCCCGTTTCAACGGGGAACAAGGACAGGGACGCAACAGCGGTCAAAGACAGAACCGCCATTAAAATGCCGAACCAAAAGTACGTTTGGTGGAACGCGATGAATTTCGATTTGTATTCGCGTTTGACCTTTTTATCAACGAATTCCAACAGCCGCGTCAGTTTCAACACGTTTGCGGACGTCAGTTTGAAGACCGTCGAATCGCCCGAAAACAGCTTTTTGGCAATCGCTTTTTCCAAAGAAGTCAGCGCTTTGACACTGTCCGTCTGTTTGACAAGGATGAGTTTTTCGCCGTCTTCCTCGAATGACAGAAAACCTTTGCCGGCCATGTCGGTCAACAGGATGAACAGTGTTTTCGGAACGGTTTGCTTGTGCAGCGCGTAGTGCAGAACCGCGGGGTTCAAGTCGTCCTTTTTCAAAGAGGATGATTGCTTGCCGTCCGCAATCTGATTTTTCTTCAAGCTTGTCCATGTCGCCAGATAATACGAACAAACAAACAAAAAGGCCAAAAACGACATCCAAGCCGTTCCGTGCTCACGCAGGAGTTTGTCCCAAACCGCGTTGTAAACGGGGGCGTTGTCCGTTTCCGACCAGTTTGTGACAATAATCATGCCTTCGTACGGGGCAAGGGGATAGTTCAGAATGAACGCCGTGTCGTTTTCGCTGTCGCGTTTGATTTTGACGTCGCTTTGAGGATTGAGCATGTTTCCCGTCAAGGCGGAACGTGAAAACACTTTTGCGCCGCGGGGATAAATAACGGTCGCCCCCGCGCGGGTGACGGGCATGTCCCAATGCTGTCCCGTAACGTTCCAAATCAGCTCTTTAAAGTTTTGCGAATCGCCCGACGAGTTTTCAAATTCCGCGATTTTGTCCGCGAACAGATAGGACACGGTAAAGACATGAACCCCCGCCGTCAAAGGGCTGTCGCCGTGCAAAGCCAGCCGGACGCCCGTTTCGTCGGGCTTTAAAACGGCGTTGACCGGCGTTCCGTCAATCGCCGCGTCCAAAACGGTGATGTCCGTGCGGTGCTTTTTGCCCGAACGGTCGGTGTGGTATTTGGCAAAATAGCGGTCGATTCCCGTAATACCCGTTTCATTCGGATCGACAACCCGCTGAATGGTTTCCGTGACGGAAACGGCGTCGTTGGCCAGAATCTCGATTTTGCTGAAAAAATAAGGAATATGACGGACGAACGGCACTTCGACATAAGTGTCGGGAGGGATGACGGCGACGGTTTTCGCCCCGTCGTACTGCAGTGTCATCATTTTCGGACCGTTCGCGTAAACCGTCGTGTCGGGGACGTCTGCCTGTTTAAGCCGGCGCGAAAAAGTTTCCGGACGGGCGGGGGCGCTGCGGTCGGTTCCGCCCAGCAAACGCGCCTTTGCCTTTGCCAGTGTGTTTTGAATGAAGTTTGAGCTTTTTTTGCCGAAGACGCCGCTTAAATCCGGTGCTTTCCCCGTGGAATTCGAGTTGTCGAAAAAAATCAGCGTCCCCCCGCGCGCGTCGTAAACATTGCCGAGAGGAGGCGGACGGTGCGGGTTGAAGCTTTGTTTTTTGCCGTCGAAAGACTGCATGATTTTATCCAAATCGGCATTCAGCGAGTTTTCCTGCGCCGCCGAAGAGGGGGCCGTCCCGCAGGTCAGTGTTAAAACAAATGTCCAAACCAGCAAAAAAGCTTTTGTCATGGCAAAAATCCAAAGGGTGTAAACGAATCATTTACTTTTAGCCGATTTTTCGGGGCGGTGCAAACACAAAAACAATCCTTTCCTCTTGCGCCGAGTTGGTGTATAGAAGGGGCAGGTTTTTAATTTTTCAAAGGAAAGTATGATGTTGACGACTTCGCTTGCCAAAGACAAAATCAAAATTCTGCTGCTGGAGGATTTGCACGCCAATGCCGAAAACTATTTCAGAAAGCACGGCTACAACAATATCGAAAGCTTGAAAGGCGCGCTGGGCGGGCAGGAATTGATTGACAAAATCAAGGACGTTCACATCATCGGCATCCGTTCGCGCACCAAATTGACGGCGGATGTTTTCGCTGCCGCCGAAAAGCTAATCGCCGTCGGCTGCTTTTGCATCGGGACGAACCAGGTCGACTTGGAGGCCGCAAAAAAACACGGCGTTCCCGTGTTCAACGCGCCGTATTCCAACACGCGTTCTGTGGCCGAGCTGGTCATTGGCGAAATCGTGATGCTGATGCGCGGGATTCCGCAGCGCAACGCCGCCGCCCATGCGGGGCAGTGGCTGAAAAACGCCAAAGGGTCGATGGAACTGCGCGGCAAAGTGCTGGGCATTGTCGGCTACGGTCATATCGGAACGCAGGTTTCCGTCATGGCGGAAGCGATGGGCATGAAAGTCCGCTATTTCGACATCGTCGACAAGCTTGCCATGGGCAACGCCGAAGCGTGTTCTTCGCTGTCCGAACTGCTGAGCGTGTCCGACGTGGTCAGTCTGCACGTTCCGCAGACGGCGCAAACGAACAACATGTTTTCGCACGCCGAATTTTTCGCGATGAAAAAAGGCGCGTTCTTTATCAACGCGGCGCGCGGCAGCGTCGTTGACATTGACGCGCTGAAGCAGGCTTTGGACGAAGGGCAAATCGCGGGAGCGGCAATCGACGTGTTCCCCAAAGAACCCGCAACCAAAGACGAAGAATTCGTGTCGCCTTTGCGCGGCATGCCGAACGTCATTCTGACCCCGCACATCGGCGGTTCGACACTGGAAGCCCAAGCCAACATCGGGTTGGAAGTCGCCGAACGTCTGGTCAAATATTCGGACAACGGGTCGACTTTGGGCGCGGTCAACTGCGTCGAAGTGTCCTTGCCCGTTCAAGAACCGGGGAAAGTGACGCGCTTTATGCACATTCACCGCAACGTTCCGGGCGTGCTGAGCGCCATCAACCACGTTTTTTCGGACGCGGGGCTGAACGTCAGCGGGCAGTATTTGCGCACGGACGGCGAATATGCCTATGTCGTGGTGGACGTTGACGGACGGCTGGAAAACGCGGCGGAAATTCGCAACAAGCTGGAACAAATCAACGGCACGCTGAAAGTGCGTTATTTAATCTGACCGCTTTTTCCGCTTTTCTTTTTAAAAAGAAGCCGTTAAGATGATTCAAACGGATTGTTTTCGTTTGAAAGCATATTTTTGATTTTTATGGAGCTTGGGCATGGACGAAGTCGATTTGAATTTGGCACGCAAAGAAACGCTGGCGCTGGTGCTGGCGGGCGGCAAAGGGTCGCGTTTGAAAAACTTGACGGGAACGCAGGCTAAGCCCGCCGTTCCGTTCGGCGGAAAATTCAGAATCATCGACTTTCCGCTGTCGAACTGCATCAATTCCGGCATGCGCCGCATCTGCGTTCTGACGCAGTACAAAGCGCACAGCTTGATTAAGCACATTCAGCAGGGGTGGAGCTTTTTACAGCCCGAACTGAACGAATTCGTTGAAATCTGGCCGGCTCAGCAGCAGACGTCGGACGAAGTGTGGTATCAAGGCACGGCGGACGCGGTTTACCAGAACTTGGAAACGATTCGCCAGCATCATCCGCGCTACATTCTGATTTTGGCGGGCGACCATATTTACAAGCAGGATTATTCCCAAATGCTGAAACAGCATATCGAGTCGGGCGCGGTGGCGACCGTTTCCTGCATTGAAGTGCCGATTGAAAAAGCGCACGAATTCGGCATTTTGGACGCCGACGCTCAGGGCAACATCGTCAAATTCGTCGAAAAGCCCAAAAATCCGCCCTGCATCCCCGGACAGCCCGACCGTTCGTTCGCCAGCATGGGGATTTACATCTTCAACGCCGATTTCTTAATCGACTTGCTGGAAAAAGACGCGCAGGATAAAAACTCGTCCCACGATTTCGGAAAAGACCTGTTGCCGTCGCTGGTCGGCAAGGAAAAAATGATTGCCCACAGATTTCAGGACAGCTGCGTTTACAACAAAACGGACGAAGCGTATTGGCGCGACGTCGGCACGGTGGATGCGTACTGGGAAGCCAATCTGGACTTGACGAACGTCATTCCCGATTTGGATTTGTACGACACGCGCTGGCCGATTTGGACGTTCCAGGAACAGCATCCCGCCGCGAAATTCGTGTTTGAAAGCGATTTGCGCACAGGCATGGCGGTTAAATCGCTGGTTTCCGCGGGCTGCATCATTTCGGGCGGCACGGTTCGCCGTTCTCTGCTGTTTTCGGCGGTGCGCGTCCATTCGTTTTCTTTGGTCGAAGATTCGGTCGTTCTGCCGAACTGCGTCATCAACCGTCATGCGCGCGTTCGCAAAGCCGTTTTGGCCGAAGGCTGCGTCATTCCCCGCGGAATGGTCATCGGTGAAAATCCCGAAGAGGATGCCAAGTATTTTTATGTTTCGGAAAAGGGCGTTGTGCTTGTAACGCCCGACATGTTGGCGAAAATTCCGCCGATGCCGGAACTGTCGTAATCAAAAACGGGGCGGTGGGGAAACTCACCGCCTTTTTGGTTCAGCGAGGGCATTGTGTTTTTTGTCAAGCTTCGCAATTTTATCGACTTTGTTTTTGTTCTGATTAAAATCCCTGCGGCTGTTGCGGCGGTGCTGTTACTGCCGGCGTTGCTGAAAACGTTTAAGCACTACGGATTATTGGGAGCGGATAAACTGAATCTTTATAATCTGCTGTATTTTGCGGGCGGAGCCGTTGCCATGGCGGCGCTCCGCATCGGAATGAGGATACACAGGGGCGTGGCCGAAACATTTGAGCACGAGCTGACGCATATTTTGTTCGCCTTGCTGACTTTTCATCCCGTTCAAAGCATGAGCATCAACGACGGCGGCGGCGGGAATATGAGCTTTCGCGGCAAAGGCAACTGGCTGATTGCCCTTGCGCCGTATTTCTTCCCGCTGGCATCCGCGGCGGTGATGGTTTTCACCGTTGCGTACGGGCGGGTGACGGGACTGTTGCCGGACGGACTGCTTGTCGGATTGGGATTGGCGTTCGGGTATGACGCTTGCGCTTTTGTTGAGCAAATTCATCCGCGGCAAACGGATTTCAAAGTGGCGGGATACTGGTTTTCGCTTTGCTTTTTGCCGTCCGCGATTTTGCTGTCGTTCGGGACGATTGCCGCATTTGCCGAACGGACGGAAAACGGAGTTAAGTTCTTTTATGATTTACTGGCTTATTATGTCAGGCAGATTTACCTAAAGTGACAGGCGCATGCCTTCTTTGGCGCAAAAAACGTTCGGATATTCGGTTTGGACGGAGCGTTCGATTGCCCGCATGTCCGAATCCGTGTGTTCGGGGGAATGATGAAACAGCGCAGTACGCTTGACGGCGGCGGCTTGGGCGACATTGACGGCCTCTTCAATCGTGGAATGTCCCCAGTTGCGGAAAATCGGGTATTCCGACTGCGTAAACATGGCGTCGTAAATCATCAAATCCGCTCCGTGCGCCAAAGTCAGCACGTTTTCATCGATATGGTCGGGATAATGTTCCGTGTCCGAAATGTAAGCGATTGATTTTCCGTCATATTCCAATCGAAAGCCCGTCGCACCGTTCGGGTGGTTCAGCGGCAGGGTTTTGACCTGCGTCAATCCTGCGCACAGCGAGAACGAATCGCCGCTTTCGATTTCGTGAAAGCGCAGGGAAGAAGGGATTTTATTTAGCGGCAGCGGAAAAAACGGCGACGACATTTGCGTCGACAAGGCGTATTGCATGCTTTGTCCGTCGGACAGCGCGCCCGCATACACGTCAATGAGGCAGTCCTTGCGGTATAACGGACGGAAAAACGGAAAGCCGCTGATGTGATCCCAGTGAGCGTGAGACAGCAATAAATCGACATGGGATATTTTTCGCCGAATCAAATCGTTTCCCAGAGCGCGAATGCCCGTTCCCGCGTCCAAAACAACGATTTTTCCGTCAAAGTCCAATTCGACGCAGGACGTGTTGCCGCCGTAAATGTTGTAATCCGCCGAACAGCACGGCGTACTGCCCCGCACTCCGCGGAAAGTAACGTCAACGCTCATTCATTCCTCATGGTCACAAAACTGTCATAACATATTATAAAGTGTTGCGTTAAAAAAGAAAAAAGGTATTTTTAAAAAGATGCAATTATTTTAAAGGATGCTTGCCAATGGCAAAAACAAAATTGTTCGGTTTGATTTTCGGACTGACTGTTGCGGCAAATTCCGCTTGGGCGCAAAAAGCGCGCGAAGTGAAAGCTCTGCCGACTTGTATTGACTTTACGGATGTGTATTCCCGCGTCGTTCTGGGGGAAGGGCAGGCGACGGAGGATGATCAGCAGACTGTTGTGTCTTTGGCGGCGATTATGATGGGATATGTGTCCGCGATGCAGGATATTTACGGGAACTATCTGGTCGGCATGGGGCCGAACGACAACGAATGGACTTTGCTGGAATACGTCAACCGTTTTTGCAAACAGAATCCTCAGCTGACGTTCCAGCGCGCCGTCCGAGCCGTTCCCGCCATTTCCGAAACGATTCAGTCTTTGCAGGATCAGGAATTCGCCCGCTGCACAAATTATATCAACCAAACAAAGCCGACAATTTGCGTGGGCTACGGAAAACAGCAACAATAAGTCTTTAAATCGAATCAAAACACTCCTATATTCTGCCCAGAGGTTTTAAGAAAGGGCGGAAAATGGATATGATTAAAATCCGCGGCGCGCGGGAACACAATCTGAAAAATATCGATTTGGACATTCCCAAAAACAAGCTGGTTGTTGTCACGGGCTTGTCGGGATCGGGCAAGTCGTCTTTGGCGTTTGACACGCTGTATGCCGAAGGACAGCGCCGCTATGTCGAAAGCCTGTCCGCTTACGCCCGTCAGTTTGTAGATTTGATGAAAAAGCCCGATGTCGATTCGATTGAAGGCTTGTCCCCCGCGATTTCCATTGAACAGAAAACGACGTCGCACAATCCGCGATCCATTGTCGGCACGGTGACCGAAATTTATGACTATATGCGCCTGCTGTGGGCGCGCGTCGGCGTGCCGTATTCGCCCGCAACGGGATTGCCGATTGAAAGCCAGACCGTTTCCCAAATGGTGGACAAAGTGATGGCGATGGCGCAGGGGACGAAGCTTTTGCTGCTTGCCCCCGTGGTGCGCGGCAGAAAAGGCGAATACAAAAAGGAAATCGCCGATTACCGCAAAAAGGGCTTTCAACGACTGAAAGTCGACGGCACCGTGTACGGCATTGACGACGTGCCCGAATTGAACAAAAACAACAAGCATGACATTGCCGTCGTGGTTGACCGTGTCGTTGTTAAAGACGGCATTGAAAGCCGGCTGGCGGATTCGTTTGAAACGGCTTTGGAACTGTCTGACGGTCTGGCGGTGGCGGAAAATGTTGAAACACACGAAGAAACGATGTTTTCGTCGCGCTATTCGTGTCCCGTTTCGGGCTTTACGATTGAAGAAATCGAACCCCGCCTGTTTTCGTTCAACAACCCGCACGGCTATTGCCCCGAATGTGAGGGCTTGGGCGTCAAACTCTACATCGACCCCGATTTGGTCATTCCCGACAAGGAAAAACGGTTGGACGAAGGGGCGATTGCTCCGTGGTCGGGCGCAAACGGCGAAATCTATCCGTGGCACAGGGAAGCTTTGTACGGCTTGAGCCGCCGGTTTAATTTGGATTTGTCGGCGCGGTGGTGCGACTTGTCTCCCGAAACGCAAAAAGCGGTTTTGTACGGCACGCCGACGTTTGAAGGCGTGATTCCGAACCTCAGCCGCCGCTTTATCGAAACCGATTCCGAATATATGCGCGAAGAAATCCAGAAATTCCAAAACAACGTGGAATGTGAAGCTTGCCACGGCAAACGCCTGCGTCCCGAAGCGTTGGCGGTCAAAATCGACGGCAAAGACATTGCCGAAATCACGAACTTGTCGATTGCCGAGGCGCGCGACTGGTTTTCGCGCGTCGGGGAAAAGCTGAAACCGCAGAGCCGCGAAATCGCGGGGCGAATCCTGCGCGAAATCAACGAACGGCTGGAATTTTTGATTAACGTCGGTTTGGGGTATTTGTCCTTGGGGCGGTCGTCGGGGACTCTGTCGGGCGGGGAAAGCCAGCGCATCCGATTGGCGTCGCAAATCGGAACGGGATTGACAGGCGTTTTGTATGTGCTGGACGAACCGTCCATCGGACTGCATCAGCGCGACAACGACCGCTTGCTGTCGACTTTGTTCCGCCTGCGCGATTTGGGCAATACGGTGGTTGTGGTCGAACACGACGAAGACGCGATGCGTGCCGCCGATATGCTGATTGATATGGGACCTTTGGCGGGATCGAAAGGCGGAAATGTCATTGCCGCCGGCTCGCCGCAGGAGGTTGCCGACAACTTGAACAGCCTGACGGGACGCTATTTGTCGGGGACGAAGAAAATCCCCGTGCCGCAACAGCGCCGCGCGGGCAACGGCAAGTTTTTGGAAGTTGTCGGCGCGCGCGTGCATAACTTGAAAAACATCAGCGTCAAGTTTCCGCTGGGGACGTTTACTTGCGTAACGGGCGTGTCGGGCGGCGGCAAGTCGTCCTTGGTCATCGAAACGCTGTACAAGGGATTGGCGAAAGCTTTGAACGGCACGCGTTTGGTGGCGGGGGCGTGCGACAAAATCGCCGGATTGGAGAATATCGACAAGGTCATTGACATCGACCAATCCCCCATCGGGCGGACTCCGCGCAGCAATCCCGCAACATACACGGGACTGTTTTCGCATATCCGCGACTGGTTCGCCGCTTTGCCCGAAGCCAAAATGCGCGGCTACAAGTCGGGGCGTTTTTCCTTTAACGTCAAGGGCGGCCGATGCGAAGCCTGTCAGGGCGACGGCGTTTTGAAAATCGAAATGCACTTTTTGCCCGATGTGTACGTCCAATGCGACGAATGTAAGGGCAAACGCTACAACCGCGAAACTTTGGAAGTCAAATACAAAGGAAAATCCATTGCCGACGTTTTGGAAATGACGGTCGACGAAGCGATAACGTTCTTTGACGCCGTGCCGCCGATTAAAAACAAACTGAAGCTGTTACAGCAGGTAGGCTTGGGCTATATTCAGCTGGGGCAGTCTGCAACGACCCTTTCGGGCGGCGAAGCTCAGCGCATCAAGCTGTCCAAGGAGCTGTCCAAAAAAGCCACGGGGCGGACGCTGTACATTTTGGACGAACCGACGACGGGACTGCACTTCGAGGATATTGCCAAACTGTTGGAGGTTCTGCACAAACTGGTCGATCAAGGCAACACGGTGGTTGTCATCGAGCATAACCTGGAGGTCATCAAAACGGCGGACAGAATTATTGACTTGGGACCCGAAGGCGGCAACGGCGGCGGTCAAATCGTTGTCGAAGGCACGCCCGAACAGGTGGCGCAATGCCCCGAAAGCTATACGGGGCAGTACTTGAAAAAGTATTTGTCGCCTTAATCGGAAACGATTTTTAAAATTTCGCGGTAACGCCGGCGCGACAGGCGGGACGGAGTGATGATTTTTTCCGCAATCAGCGCTTTGAACGCCTGTTTGCACAGCCGTTTTTGTTCATCGGTCAGATTTTGCGGCAACGCCAATGTTGAATAAACGGATTTGGCGGCTTCGCGTTCCAGTATAAGGCGTTTGAGAAAACTCTGTTTTTGCGCCAGTTTGCAAATCGCGCGGGCGGCGTCGGCAAATTCAGTGATTCTCTTTTCATTCAAAGGCTTTAGACTTTGCTGCGCGGGATGCCAGCGGTAAAGATAAGTAACGGCGTTTGAACAGACCAGCGGTTTATCCAGCAGCAAAATTTCCATGTTCAGCAAAATGTCGTTTGTAGCGGGCAGGGCATCCGCAAAACGGATGTTTTTAAAACAGTCGCGTTTATACAGTTTCAGCCACATAAACATGGGAATGTGACGCTTGAACAGAAACTTTGCAAAAAACGGACGGGAATAAACGGTTTGTTTGATTTTGGCCGTTTTCGGAAAAACAACGTCCGTTCCGTCGTAGAACCCTTGTACCGTGCCTGTGGAAATCCACGCTTTAGGGTGTTTTTGAAAGCCGGACAGCAAAATTTTCAAACAATCCGGATGATACAAGTCATCATTGTCCATAAAGGCGATATATTTTCCTTTTGCCGCTTCCAATCCCGTGTTGCGCGAAGCCGAGCCGCCGCCGTTTTGACGATGGATGACGCGGATGCGCGAATCTTTTGCTGCATAGGCGTCCAAAATGGCAGGGCTGGAATCCGTTGAACCGTCATCAATGCAAAGCGCCTCAAAATCTGTAAACGATTGCGCCAGAACGCTGTCCAAGGCGGCGGACAGATATTTTTCAGCATTGTAAACGGGGATGATAACGGATATTTCCGGCACGGCGAACCTCGGATTTTATTAAATTAACGACCATTCGTTTTGATACCATTTTACGGGCAAATCCGCAACCGAAAACAAAGCTTTGGATTTTGAAACGGCTGCCAAATTTAACGGTGGTTTTTTTTGTCGTTCGTTTGTTGTTACAAAAAATACCCGCTTGCGGTAATCAAGCGGGTATTCAAGAACGATAAATCAGTGGTTTACAAGCTTTTGATATCCGACAGCGGCAGTTTGGATACATGACGGACGGAAGCCGTATATTCGCGGACGATGCCTTTTTGCGGGTTGTCCCCGACGGGTTCGCTGAATTCGGCGACAAGCACGCTGTCGACTTTCGCCAGCAGCGGCGCGACATCGGGATGAATGTAATCCAGCACAATCATTTGATCCGCGGTTCTGTAAAACAAAGCGTGGTTTTCACCGTTGAACAGGATTTGCGGACGTTCGGGGCTGCCTTCGCGCGCTTTCAAGCAAAACAACAACTCTCCGTCCGCATTTGCCAGAATATCATAATAGGCTTCAGTTTCTATTGCCGTTTGCGCCATTTTTTTTCTCCGAATTAACTCAAGTGGTTTGTCTGTCCGCCATTGCGAAAACAAGCGGATTTTTTTCCTATTTTACAACCGTTGCCGCCGCAGTTTTCAATTTGACATTGAATTTGCAGGTGTAAGACAGCTTTGTTCTGATGCCGTTGCGGTCAATCAACTGAGCCCTGTCCCCCATCAGCGTAATCAAATCGTTCAGCACATCGACTTGATAAGAGGTGAATTTGTATTCTTTCGCGCCGACGGTCCATTCAAATCTGTCGGGGATTTCCTTGGAAACCGCCTGTTCGCAAATGGTTTGCGCCGTTTCTTCGTTTTCGGCGTAATAGGTGTTTTTCTTGGTGTTCATCTTTTTACATTCTTCGTCGGAAGTGCAAGGTTTGGACGACGCCAAGCTCATCCGCATTTTTTCGGCTTCCCGAATACGGCGGGCTTCTTCACGCTGTTTGGCGTAGGAAATTTCCTGTTCGATTCCGAAGCGGATGAAAGCCGACTGAAACGACATAATCAAGGACGCCGCCATGACCGCGGCCAAAGCCGACTGGTGAAGCGAACAGCCTAATGACGCGGCTTTGTCGCGCAAAGCCCAAACGCCGTATCCCAAGCCCCCCAGAACCATTACCGTGAACAGTTCGGAAACGAAAGAACCCTCTGACGTGATGTCCGAAAACATTGACAGCGCCAAAATGCCGAACAAAAATATCAAAAAATACAAAATCGCGGGATAGCGTGTAATGCTCAGCGTTTTTTTCAGCCCCATGGCATAGCCGACGCCTGCGAACGATCCGAACAGGACGAGAATCAGAAGCATTTTCATCAAAACGCCGAATACGGAAAACACGGCCATATACAGCAAAAAGCAGGCAAATACGACACCGTAGCAAACAGCGGTGCGAACAGCGGCCTCTTTGTTATGAGCCAGCAGCGTTTTAAAATCGCCGCGCAGCAGCAACGCCGCGTCCGAATCCGACAATAACAGCAATTCTTTCAGTTTTTCCTGCAGTTTCTGCATTTTTCAAGTTCCCGAAATCAATTCAAAAGATATTCAAAGAAAAGCACAAACCCGCCGTGAAATCAAGCACAAACCTGTCATCCGTTCTTTAAAATTCTGTGTTTTTCACGGTTCCAATCGCGTTTTTTGATGTCTTCGCGCTTGTCGATTTTGTTTTTCCCGACGCCCAATCCCAGTTTCAGCTTTGCCATTCCGCGGGCGTTAAAGAAAATTTCAAGCGGAATCAGCGTGTACCCTTTGCGCGCGACCGCGCCCGCCAGCCGTTTCAATTCGCGTTTGTGCAGCAGCAGTTTGCGCGGACGGGCGGCGACGTGCTTCATATAGCCGATGGAGCCGTATTCCAATATGGACGCGTTGACCAGAAACGCCTCGCCGTCCGATGCGGTGGCATAGGCTTCGTTGATGCTGGCCTGTCCCAGACGCAGGGATTTGACCTCCGCCCCCGTTAAAACGATGCCCGCCTCGAAGGTTTCCTCAATGGCGAAATTGAAAGAGGCTTTGCGGTTCTTCGCAACCGTCCCCTGTGTAATCATGGTTGAACGTTTTTGGCTCATTTATTCCCCCAGAACGGCTTTCATCGCCCCTCGGACGACCTGCTTCGACGCGTCCGATATTTCGCACAGCGGCAGGCGCAGGGAACCGTCGCCGAAGCCTTGCAAAGCGGCCGCGTATTTGACGGGGCAGGGGTTCGATTCGACAAACATCGCCTGATGCAAATCCAGCAATAAATCGCGCAGACGGGCGATTTCAGCCCAATCTTTGCGCGCCCAGGCTTTGTGCAAATCGGCACATTCCTTGGGCGCGATGTTGGCGGTGACCGAAATGCATCCGTTGCCGCCGTGCGCCAAAAAGGCGACGATGGTTGCATCTTCCCCCGACAAAACTGAAAAAGTGTCGGGAACGGCGCGGCGGATTTGAATCGGACGCAGCAAATCGGGCGTCGCGTCTTTGATGCCCGCAATGTGCGGAAGCTTCGCCAGCCGCCCGATTGTTTCAACGGACAGGCAGACCCCCGTCCGCCCCGGAACGTTGTAAAGAATTATCGGCAAATCGACGGAATCGTGAACGGCTTTGAAATGGCGGTAGAGTCCCTCCTGCGACGGTTTGTTGTAATAAGGCGTTACAACCAAAGCCGCGTCCGCCCCCAATTCTTTGGCGCGGCGTGTGGCTTCGACCGTTTTGGCGGTGTCGTTCGTTCCCGTTCCGGCAATGACGGGGATTTTCCGATTCGCGGTTTTGACGCACAAGGCGATGACATGTTCGCGTTCTTCGGTTGTCATGGTTGCGCTTTCACCCGTTGTGCCGCATACGACCAGCCCGTTTGTTCCCAGTTCGATTTGGCGGGCGACAAGGCGGACGAACGCGTCGTCGTCGATTTGCCCGTTTTTAAACGGGGTTATCAGTGCGGTAAAAGAACCTTGGAACATGAAGCCTCCTTGAAAAAAACTGTCTTGATTAACCGTATCTTAAAAAAATAGCACAAGAATAAAATTTAGCCATTGTTTTTTTGAAAGAGTGAAAAGCCGTGCCGTTCCGGATTTCCGTTTCCGTTTTTTTGAGCGTTTGCCTGCTGTCGGCAAATGCCGCGGCGTACACTCCCGTCAAATTGACACGGTCGAACGACGTCAAAGCCGCCGTGGACGCCGCTTTGCGCGACGATTGGCAAAAAGCGGGGGAGCTGGCCCAAAAAACGGCCGACAAAAAAGTTGTCAAACTGGTCGAATGGCTGCGCTTGACCCGTGCGGCGGATGGCGGTGCCGCCTTTGAGGATATGGAGCGTTTTATGAAAAAAAACGCGCACTTTCCCCGCATTTATGTCATTCGGCGCAATGCGGAAAAGGCTTTGATGGAGCAGGGGGATGATGCCGCCTTGGCAAAGTGGTTCAAAAAACATCCGCCCGTCGCGCCCGCGGCCGTTGTCAAACAGGCCGAACTGCTGATGGCCAAAAAAGAATGGGAGCGCGCCGTTCCGATGCTTTATCAGCTGTGGGCCAAAGGCGAACTGTCCGACGATGAAACCCAAGCGGTCAAAGAAAAACTGAGCCTGCTGCTGGATGAGCACGATTTTGCCAATCGGGTGGAGGCTTTGCTGGACGAACGCAAGCCGAAACAGGCGCAAAAACTGTTGCCGGAACTCGGCGACGAAAGCCGCAGGCTGGCGGTTGTCCGCATCGGCTTGATTAACAACGACGCCCATGCCATGCGGAAAATCAAAAGCCTGCCCGAAAAAATGCAAAAAAATACGGGATTGCTGTTTGACGAACTGCGCTGGCTGAGAAACAAAAGCAAGTACGACGATGCCGTCAATCTGCTGAAATCCGTTCCCATGGCGGTTCAGCGCGGCGACAAGTGGTGGAACGAACGCGTAACCGTCGCCCGCCAGTTGTTGAATGACGGGCAGGTGCGCGCCGCGTACGATTTGGTTAAAACTCATTCTTTGCCCAAAGGCGGCTCTTATGCCGACGCGGAATGGATGGCAGGCTGGATAGCGCTGCGCGATTTGAAACGAAGTGCGCTTGCCCGCAAACATTTTTCAAACATGTTGAGTGCCGTCAAATCGCCTGTCAGCTTGGCGCGCGGAGAATACTGGATGGGGCGCGCGTTTGAAGCCTCCAAAAACAAAACCGAATCGCGCCGGTGGTATCGAATGGCGGCGCGGCGCATTACGACGATTTACGGCCAGCTGGCGGCAGGACGGCTGAAAAAGGACGCTTTGCCGGCGTTGCCTTTGGAAAATGCGCCGACGTTGAATGAAATGGACGGGATTCGCAAAAACGAACTGTTCCAAATGGCAAAACTGCTGCAGCAGGCGGGGCAAAACGAATTGACGGACGTCTTTGCGGCGCGGCTGGTTGCGGACGCCAAAACACCCGAACAAACAACGGCTTTGGCGTACGCGCTGGCGGAGGATTTGCAGCGTCCCGATTTGGCGGTCAACATCGCCCGCCGCGCCCGCGCCAACGGAACGTATATCGTGTCGCTGGGTTATCCCGTATGGGATTTGAAGCATGACGAACGCGCCGAACAGGCATTGGTGCTTTCCATCATCCGGCAGGAAAGCAATTTTTCGACAGATGCCGTCAGTCCCGCGGGGGCGCGCGGCTTGATGCAAATCCTGCCGTCCACGGCAAAACAAATCGCAAGGCGGAAAAAGAAAAAGTTTTCCGCTCAAATGCTGAATTCCAATCCCGATTTCAATGTCGAAATGGGCAGCGCTTATTTCGCCGATATGCTCAAACGGTTCGACGGTTCGTATATTCTGGCGGTGGCGGCGTACAACGCGGGGCCGACCAACGTGCGCAAATGGATGAAAACCATGGGCAAACCCGACGAGCGTTTGGACGCAATCGACTGGATAGAACGGATTCCGTTCGGCGAAACCAGAAACTATGTTCAGCGCGTTTTGGAAAACCTGCACATTTACAGGCGGAATTTGAACTATCCCGAAACGGAACTGGATTCGTGGCGGCAGGCTCAAAAAAGCGGGAAAAATTAAAGCGGCTTCGCTTTTTTCAGCCAGTGCTTCGACAATTTCCAGCGGGCGGCGGCTTTTTGAACCAAAGCGTCGTCGGGGTCGGTGAAACGCCAGCCTTTTTTCAGCAGGTTTTTGGCGGTCCATTCGTTTCCTTTGAAGGCCAAAACAACCGAACAGATTAACAAGCTCCATTCCGCGGCGTCATCCAAAAAATCCGTTTGCATCGCCGTTTCGATTTGAGCCAGATCCGCCGCGGACAGCATCATCGAAAAACGGCTGACCATTCTCCAAATCTGGACGGTCGACAAAGCAAACATCGCCGCCGCCCAGCCCCACAGCCGTCTGGACAGCAAAGGCAGGCCGAAAAACGTCGATAAAAACAACAGCGACAGGCTGAAACCGAACTGCACTTTGACGGTGTTGCGGCCGTCGGGGTTTTGCAAAACCATGGACGGGGCGTCGGACACCCCGAAAAACAACATTTTAAAAAAACTTTTCATCCCGTTTTCGCCCGCTGCAGTCCGTCATAATATACAATCAGCAAATCCAGCATTTCACACAACGCCGCATAAACAATGTTATACGTTGTTTTGGCTTTGTTGTTCAAGATGGGATTTTCCAAAACAAACGCGCGCACGTTTTTGTCGTCGCGCAGAAAATGCAGCAGATAAACGTTGTATTTGCCGACGGCTTTGACCGCGCCCAAATACCGGTCGGCAGCGTCTTGACGGGAATCGGCAAAACAAACCGTGCCGTTGCCTTTTCCCCCGCGAACACAGTCGTATGACCGCGTTAATTTCGGTGAAAATAACGAAAAGCGATAATCGCGAATCAGCATCAAAGCCGCCTTGACGCGCAGAGTGCCAAGTGGAAACTGTCCCAGTTTTCCTTTTTCGTAAAGTTTTATAATTTCTGATTTACGTTCCATTTCAAACCTCCTTGCCAACAGGGAATGTCTCTTTGTTATCACAAAACGAAATTGTTGTAAATCACAAATAGTTTATTTTTTTTCGTTATAAGGTGTGCCACACTGTCAAACAGGTTAATTCGATAACAACAAAGGACCCTTTCATGATTGGCGAGCGTTTAAATTCAAAACTTTCCGAACTCGGATTAACCCAGCAAAGGGCGGCTGATCAGTTGGGAATCAGCCAAAGCCGATTGAACCAGTACTTGAAAGACAGACGGGAACCCGATGCGCAAATGCTGTGCAAAATTTGTGAAACATTCGGCATTACGCCGAATTATCTGTTCGGGTTTGACGACAGTATGCCTGCAGGGCTGAAAATCAATAAAAGTGCATTGGAATCGGCAATTCTGTTTTTAGAAAAATATGAAACGGCGCACCAGAAAAGCTTTTCCGCAGAACAGTCCGCCCGTATTATTTCCGTGGTTTATGACATTGTGTTGTCGGAATCCGCGGAAAACGCTCAAAAAGCCATTGATTGGGTTATAGAGGCTGTGGCATGACTCAAGATAACCGTCCGGGGCACAAACCCCAAACGACTGCGGACAAATTTGCGGAATTACGTCAAATTCTAAACGAACCCGTCCCGCCGCAAAATGTGGAACAACCCAAATCGAATACGCCCTCCGTGGTGTATGTTTCGGGGGATAACAACAATATCACTTTGCACGGATTGATGCGGCAATCCGGTGTCAAGGTCTTTAAAAATCGCGGTTTTTCAGCGATTGTTTCAATGATTCTCTTTTTTTCGTAACACCCTCCAGTAACAAGGTTGAGCCTATACCCATATCATCCGAAAGTTGTATAGTCGACTATCGGCTGATTGAAGCGCTGCGTCTGTACGTCAAACAAAAAGCACGGCAGGAAAAACGTCACCCGAATACGGTTTGGGCGCAGTTGAGACGACAATACGGCTTTGTCAGTTACAAAAAAATAGATTGCCGTTTGTTGGAAAAAATCGCCAGCGATTTAAAACTAAAGTCGTTTAAGATTACGTTTTTAAACAAAAATACAGGATTTTCTAACTTAAAAGGCATAATGACATTGTAAGCAAAGCAACTAATATATGTTTGTGTGACGGGCGTTTTTAAATAAGAAATGCCTTAAGTACATATATGTATTTAAACATTGAAGGAGTTTGCCATGTCTATGAAAAAAATCCTGTTGGGAAGCATTGCTTCCGTTTTTGTTTTTACGGCGTGCGTTTCCAATGCAAACGCAGGATATAAGGAAGAACCGTGCGGTATCAAACCTTATATGGCTGTTCGCGGCGGGTTGGCGATGATTAAAAATCATATCGACAAAAACGCGTGGGACGCTTCTTTGGCGGTCGGTACGAAAATGGACGCCGTCCGTATCGAAGGCGAATACACTTACCGCGGCGAAATAAAAGGGCGCAAGCTGGGTGAAGAACATAAAATCGGCGCACAGACTTTGTTGATGAACGGTTATTATGATTTCGATACGAATTCGGCGATTACGCCGTTTGTCAATCTCAGCCTTGGCGCATCGCGCTTGCATGAAAAGAAGGGAATCAAATCCAAAAACGAATATCGTGCAACGTGGGGCGGCGGTGTCGGCGTCGGCTATAATTTCGCCAAAGATATGGCTTTTGACGTCGGGTATCGTTTCCTTGATTTAGGCGACAGCGTCAAATCCAACGAATTTTACGGCGGCATCCGCTGGTCGTTTTAAACAAAAAAAGCCTCTGCCGCGTGCAGAGGCTTTTCCTTTACTTGAACAGTTTTTTTCTGCGTTCAACCAGTTCGGGGTTGCGATCGAAAACGTTTGTGTCGCCATGCGCGACCGCATCTTTGTAAAAGTCTATTTTAAAGTTGATTTTATCCATAAAATCCATCAGCTGGCGCATCTGCATTTCCAGCCGTTCCTTTTGACGTTCAAACATGTCCAGCCGTTCCTGTAACGTCGAATCGCCCTGCATCATCCAAACAATATATTGGCGGATGTCTTTGATTTGCATGCCCGTGCCTTTCAAACATTCGATGATGCGCAGCAATTCAATATCTTGATCCGAAAAATCGCGCAATCCCGACGGTGTTTTTTTGACGAACGGCAGCAAGCCTTCTTTGTCGTAATAGCGCAGGGTATAAGTCGAAATGCCGCATTTTTCGGCAACTTGCCCGATAGAGTATCCCATAAAAGCCTTCCTTGAAAAAAAAGTTCTTGACTTAGAGTTAACTCTAAATTTTATAAATATCAAGAACAATTTTAAAAACAGGAGGCTTTTTATGATTGCTTGCGTGTTTGTCACATCGTTTTTGGGCTGTCTGGTAACGGTTCCGCTGTTTTTCAGATATGCGTACTTCTTGGATTTGTCGACGGCGAAAAAAATCGGTTTGTTTGTTGTTGCGCTGGTTTTGGGCTGCATGCCGTTGCTGTCCGATTTTTCGTTTGAAAACGTTTTGGGCGGGGCGTATCCCGCTTGGCGTACGACGGTTTGGTTTATTTACGTTTTTTGCATCATTCTGCTGACCTTTACGGTTTTGCGCGATGCCGCATGGGCGGTGCTGTACAAAGCGGGCGTTGCCGTTTCCCCGTTGGATAAGATTTGGACGGTTCGCTTGAACGTTGTTGCCGCCGTATTGGCCTTGGCCGCTTCGTTTTCCGCAATGCACAGCGGATTGAAGATTCCGGACGTTAAGACGGTTTTGATTTCTTCGGATAAAATCACCGCGCCTCAAAACGTGGTTCTGTTAAGCGATTTGCATATTCACAGAACAATATCGCCCGCCAAAATCCAGGGCATTGTGGAACGCGCGAACGCGCTGAATCCCGATGCGATTTTGCTGGACGGCGACATTTTGGACGACGACGTTGAAAAAATCAAACCGGTTGCCGAATTGCTCAAAGGCCTGAAAGCCAAAAAAGGCATCTATTTCACGACGGGCAACCATGAATTTTACGTCGGGTACAGGGAAACGACGGAAGCACTGAAAAAATTGGGCTTTACGTTCCTTGAAAACGGCGGAGCGGCGCTTGGCGGCGGTCTGTACGTCGGCGGTATTCCCGATGTGTCGGGCAGGCACTACGGATTTGATGTCAAGGTTGACAAAGCGTTTGAGAACGCTGCCGCTTTCGATTTCAAACTGTTGATGTCGCACACGCCCGCGGATTTTAAAGCCGCCGATTTGACCGTTTCGGGACACACTCACGGCGGGCAGATTTTCCCGTTCCATATTTTGGTCAAGCTGGCCAACAAATACTTGGCGGGGGATTACGGTTCCGTTTATGTCACCCGCGGCGCGGGTCAATGGGGGCCGCAGATGCGCTTCCTCGCTCCGTCGGAAATCACTTTCATCAAACTCTTACCCAAAGGACAAAAAGCTATGAATATCACACCTGTATTTCCTGTCGGAGAACCCAATCCGTACGGCAAATTCTTTACGGGCAAAACATATCTGACCCGTTTGAACGCCTATGACGACATATTTAAAACATCGCTGGGAAACGTCACGTTCGAGCCCGCCGCCAGAACAAACTGGCATAAGCATACGGGCGGACAAATCCTGCTGGTAACAGCGGGCGAGGGGCGCTATCAGGAACGCGGCAAACCCGTTCAAGTGCTGAAAGCGGGCGATGTCGTGCGTATTGCGCCGAATGTCGAACATTGGCACGGCGCCGCGCCGGACAGCTGGTTTTCGCATATTGCCGTTGAAACGAACCCCGACATCAACGTGAATACTTGGCTGGAACCCGTTTCGGACGAGGAATATAAATAGAAAAAAGAAGGCGGCTCAATCCGAGCCGCCTTTTTGTCTTAAATAGGGGGGGGGGGTAGATTTTTAAAATACTCGATATCGAAGCCTTTCCAATAAATTCCGCGTTTTTTTACACAAGCGGGATTGCCTGCGATAACGCAATTCGGTTCTTGAAACTTGTTTCCCGAAACGACGGCGTTGCGAGCGACAATGCAATCGTCCGGAACGGAAGTGTTTTTTAAAATCGTGGCGTTTTTGGCAACCCAAACGTGATTTCCGATTTTCAACTCTTTGACGCTGTTGATAATCTTGTTTGTTTCAAGGCTGTAAATAGGATGACCGTCAGTATTGTAGATGTAAACATTATCCGAAAACATGCAATCCGTTCCGACGGAAATGGAATTGTTTGAATTTAAAGCTTCTATAAACGTTGAACAAAAACTGGAGTTTGCACCAATATTGATATGAACATTGCAGGCCGGTGTTGTATGTGTTCCGATTGTGATAACAAGTTTGTCCGAAATCGTAATATTTGAAACAGTAACGGTGTTGTTGTCGCCGCAAACTGTAATGAGAAGTGATGCGTTTTTGAATATATTGATTCCGGAATTGACGACGATACGATTGTTTCTTCCTAAATCGGTGCATAAAATGCCGTCTGTTTCCGTTTTTTTACCTGTTTCATCAAAAACAGTTCCACCTCTATGGGAGGCGTTCAAGATTTTTTGTTTCCAGTAAATCTTTCTTTTATGACGGGCAAAAGCCTTCATTATTCTGAAAAAAGTAATAATCATCCGAATATGTCAGTAAATACGGGAAAAAACAAGGAACCTCCCGATTCCTTGTTTTGAATTTTTCAGCGCTGATTGCCTTTGACGGCTTTCAAATCTTTGACGGAGATGTTCTTTTTGCCCATCAAAATCCCCATTTTTGTTTTTGCGGTTTGCAAAGCCTTTTCGGCGTTCGGGGCTTTTTCGCCTTTTTTGGCGGCCGCATTGACGGCTTCAACGGCGTCAAGCGCTTGGGCAACGACGCCCAAAGCGTTTTGCGTTTTTTTGCTTTTGGCCGTTGACGGGGCGAAAGCTTCGCGCGTTTCCTTGACGTATTTGTCCGAATACATCTGCGCGCCGGCGTTGCCTTTCAAATCGCGCACGGGAACGTTCGCCAGCGACGGATCGCGCGGAGCACCTTTCGCCGCAGAAGCTTCGTCGTACAATTCAACGGCGGTTTTTGTCAGCAGGTGAACCTGCCGCGCCTGTTTGCTGTCCATGAATTCTTCAAAGTTTTCAACGCGTTCGCCGCCACAGAATTTTGAAATTTCGGCGGGTTTCATCGACACGAACGGACGCTTGTCGGGTTTCGATGCCAAGCTGCCCAAGTAAACTTCGACGTCGTAACCCTGTTCATAGCTGGCGGAAATGCGTTCGTCGTCATACCAGCCTTTGAACGCTTCGGACAAAGTCGGCGTTTTTTCAAACCGGTCGGTAATCGGTTTGTAGTGCTTTTCAAAGCGTTTCATCGGGGCGTCGTGTCCCTGCGCTTCCCATTCTTTGCATGCTTGAATGGCTTGGGTTTGCGCGTCGGCTTCGGTTGCGCGGTTAATCATCAATCGCGTTGCGTAGTCCAGATTGTTGGCTTCGGCTTCGCTACGGCCTTGGTTGTTCTGCCACAAATGGCGCGCTTCGTGCACCAAAGCGAATTCCATAAAGTCCATGCCCAGCGATTTCGCCATGACGATGTTGTTGTTTTCGGGATCGAAATAACCGCCCGCCGTTCCCAAAGCCGTTTCCAAATAAAAGTTCACGCCGTATTTTTTCATGTCTTTGATGGCGTTTTGTCCCGTGGGAATGGATGCCAAAGAATCAAACAAATCGTCGGCGAATTTCTTTTCCGACGGGGCGACGTTGACGTTTACGCCGTGGATTTTATAGGCGACGGCTTTTTCTTTGGACGAAGTTTGCTCGGCGGCTTCTTTCAAGCTCATGACGAATCTCCTTAACAAAAATATGTTTTATAATGAAACATTGCCGTATTTTTGTCAAGAATTTAGACGAAGAGTTTTGAGATTTGCAACAGCGGAGCTTTAAAAAGAAAGCGGCGCTAGGCGTCGCTTTCGTCGCGTTCGATGCGGGGCGTTTCGGCGGCGGGAATTTCGCCCATTTCCAAGCCGCACCAAGCGCACCAGATTTCTTCGCGTTCGTTAAACGCATCGTTTTGCAAAGCAATCACTTTGTTTTTTTTGCCGCAATGCGGACAAACGATTTCGTAAACGGTTTCCTGCATTACAATCTGCCTCCCGCGTTGGCTTTCAGCAAAGCAACGTTCTTCGCTTTGTTGCGTTCGGCGGCTTTTGCGCGGATTTGCGCCATAATTTTGAACATGCCTTCGCGGTCTTTAATCATCTTTAAAAAGTCCTGCGATGTTTTAAAGCCCGCCATGGGCAACCCGACCAGATTGATGTCCCGTCCCGTGGTGTCTTTGATGAACGAATCCCGTTTTCCGGAATTGTAAACGGCGGGATATTGTGTAACGGGAACGGGTTTCCCCGTCGATGTTTTGTTCCCCGGAATGACGCCCGCGGGAATAATCGGACTGCCGCTTTTGTCCAGACGGATGTCGTCGGGGCTGACGTCCATTTTCGCCCACGGATAGTGCAGCTGCTGATAAAACGCGTCGCGGATGCCGAACGACACAAGTTTGTGCGAACGGTTTTTGCGAATCAGCCAGCAAAGGGTGTGTTCCTCCAAGCTGTGATTTTTGCCCGACGGGTCGACGACATATTTGCCGTCCGACGTGTGTTCGGGTTTGTACAGCTGGTCTTTGCCGTCCTTTTGCTGCATTTTGACGGGCAGCATGACTTGAATGTCGGCGGTGCGCAGTTCTGTGTCGAAAACAGAGTAAAAATCGGCGATGTCTTTGTCGTGTTTTTCAATCCGCCCGCCGTGCAGAACGCGAAGGCTCATCGCCCTTAGCGAATCGTCCATCTGTTTTTTCTGCCAAGTGTCGAACATAATCTGTTTGACCTGCGCGTGATGGCGGCAATCCCCCAAACCCAGTGCGAAAATGGCGGAGATATTCGTTCTGGAATCGATACCTTTATCCTTTTCGCCGATGACTTTCCCCGCCGCCTGCAAGACGGATTTGACCGTTGTGTCATACAGCGATTCGCCCGTTTTCGGGTCTTTTTCAAACGCGTTGTTTTCCATATGCAAACCGCTGTTTGCAAAGTTTTCCGTGGAAAAAGTCTGGCGGATGAAGCGGTCGGCGACTTGAATGAACGCTTCGGGATCGCGGATGTCCGTCAGCGGTTTGTTCATATCTACACCCGCAATGTGCGCTAAGGGGGGGGGCAATTCAATCCCCAGTTCGTTCGGCGACATGGAAACAAGCCCCTCGAACAAACGCAAATCTTTGCGGGAAACGGCGTGATCGGGCAGCTGCCCGCCGAACGCCATATTGCCGCTGATGCGGTTCGCCCCGCGGAACGCCGACCCGCAGCCGCGGTAGCTGTAGCTTTTTTCAATGACTGCGCTCAATTTCGGATCTTCGGTGAACGACCGTTTGTCCCAGTTATGCGGCAAAGACGCTTTGCCGTCCGCTTCACGCACTTTTATCAGATTTTCGATGACAACGCGGCGGTCGAGAACCTCTTTCAGCCGTTTTTGCGCGAAATTCAGCGCAGAGGACGGAAATTCGTTGCCGATTCTTTCTAAATCCCGTTGAATATCGGACAATTCCCACGGTTGGGAAACGATGTTTTCCAGCCGTTCGCACAAATGATCGATTTCTTTTTTACCGACCCCCGAAATACAAGCGACCTGCAAAGCGGCAGACAGGCAGAAATAATCGTTGGATTCTTCCGCTCCGTCGCGCAAGGTCGCCAAATAAACGACTTTTGCCAACTCATGGGCTTTATCCTTGTTGCCAGCCAGTATATTGGCATGAACGGCTTGAATCCCGACGGACGATTCCAGTGTTCGGGAAAATCCCTCTTCCAAAGCGAAGCGGGAGTTGGCGTAATACTGCTCCGCTTGGAAGCCTGTCGATTGCTGGGCGATGTAGCGGTTGCAGCGGCCGATATTTTCATAGCTGGTGCCGTAGCCGTGACCTTCGTCAATCAAGTCTTGGGAGATTTTGATGGACGTTTTGTAGTCAAACATTTTATCGGCAAGCTCGTTGCCGCCCCGCCGGACTTTGCGGTAGGCGACGGCCAGCTCCTCGCGCACCATGGGGGCGTCTTTGAAGTCTTTGTTTTTGGCGGCTTTGTACAAATCAATCATGCGGTCGAACGCATGCAAATCCATATAGGCGGTGTACAGCCGCATCAGTTTCGCCGACGACAAATCGTCAAGACCCTGCGCCGCAATGGCATCCAATTTTTCGATTTTTAAATTTTTATCCTTTTTGCTTCCGTTAAGGGCATCCTCCACCGCGGCAATGAAATCGCGGCGCTTTAACGTTCTGTTCCGGCTGTGATCGAACGATTGCGGCAAATCGGAAAAGCTGAACAAATTATCGTGTTCCATGATGCAGAATCCTTGCTTAACTCGGTTGTCATAAAATTTAGCAAAAACAAACCCGCCGTTCAAGTGTTTTTGGACAAAAAATCAATTCCCGAAAATGGCGGATTTCCAAAGAAAACCTTGACAGTACAAGGGAAAATGCTTATTACTGGTAAAAATTTTTCCGCGGGTTTTCGCCGCATCGCGTGAAGGAGTGCCGAATGGACGCCTATCTACAAACAAAAGAACAAGTCTTAAACAATCTGGAAGTATCCGAGAACAAAGGATTATCGGAAGAACAGGCGGTCGACAACGCCGTTCGTTTCGGGACGAATTCATTGTCCAAGCCGCCTAAGGAATCTTTGATTAAAAAAATCGTCGATTCCCTGCTGGAACCGATGGTTTTGATGCTGGTCGTCGCGGCGATGATTGCCGTCGGCGTCAATATCGTGCGCGATATGAACGGCGAACCGACCGAATACATCGAATGTGTCGGAATCGTCATTGCCATCGGGCTGTCCGTGGCCATCTCTTTGATTATGGAAGGAAAATCCGCCAAGGCGTTCGAGGCTTTGAATAAAATCAAAGACGACATTCCCGCCAAAGTGTTCCGAAACGGAAAAGTGCGCCTTATCAGCCAAAAAGACCTTGTCGTCGGCGATATCGTTTGCATTGAAACAGGCGCAAAAGTTCCCGCGGACGGCCGTTTAATCGAAAGCCGCGATTTGCAGGCGGAGGAGGCGTCTTTGACGGGGGAAAGCGAACCCGTCAAAAAAGATGCGGACTGGGTGGCGAAAGACATTGACACGCCGCTGGCCGAACGTAAAAACATGCTGTATTCGGGGACTTTCGTCACGGCGGGTTCGGGACGCATGATTGTTACCGCCGTGGGTGATGAAACGGAATTCGGTTTAATCGCCCGCGAACTGTCCGCGACGGAAAAAGCGCTGACCCCGTTGCAGGAAAAACTGGCGCATTTGGGCAAAGTCATTGCCGTATGGGGTGTTTCCATGGCGGGATTGGCCTTTGTCATTCAGCTGTGTTATTTCATCGCGCGCGGAACGGCGAGCATTACGATGGTATCCGAAGCGTTCATCGCCAGCATCGTTCTGATTGTCGCCGCCGTGCCCGAAGGATTGCCTACGACGGTCGCGATTTGTTTGGCGATTAACATCATCAAAATGTCCAAAGAAAACGCTTTGGTCAAAAAAATGGTCGCGTGCGAAACCATCGGCTGCATCAATGTGATTTGTTCGGACAAAACGGGGACGCTGACCGAAAACCGCATGACCGTCATAGAAGTCTGCGAAAACGGCAAAATCAAAAAGCCGCAGGACGTTGCCGACGAAAATCTGCTGTCGAATTTTTGTTTGAATTCAACGGCGGATATCGGATTTGAAGAAAACAACTATACGTTCATCGGCAATCCGACGGAATGTGCTTTGCTGGTCGCGACGGACAAAGCGGGCAAGGATTATCAAGCCATTCGCCGTTCGCGCGCTTTGGTTCATACTTATCCGTTTTCGTCGGAAACCAAGAATATGACGACGATTGTCGAAGCCGGCGGCGTCGCCGTGGCGTACACCAAAGGCAGTCCCGAAAAAATTCTGTCGATGTGTCCGTTGCCGGATGCGGATTTGAAACACTACGAAGAAATGATCCGCGTATTTCAAGAAAAAGCGTACCGCGTCATCGGTTTTGCACACAAAACGCTGGATAAAATCCCGAACGACTTTGAAGCCGCCCGCTGTGCGGTTGAAAGCGGTATGACGTTCGACGGCTTTGCGGCGATTGCCGATCCGTTGCGCAAGGAAGTTTTTGAAGCCGTTCGCAACTGCCGCGATGCGGGCATTGACATTAAAATGCTGACGGGCGACAACATTGTCACCGCTTCCGCGATTGCGCGCGAACTGCAGTTGCTGGGGGATGACCATATCGCTGTCGAAGCGCGCGACATCAACGATATTTCCGACAAAGAACTGGCGGCTTTGCTGCCGAAAATCCGCGTTATCGCCCGCAGCACGCCCGTGATTAAAATGCGCGTGGTCAAACTGCTGAAAGAACTGGGATCGGTTGTCGCGGTAACGGGGGACGGCATCAATGACGCCCCCGCAATCAAAAACGCCGACATCGGGCTGGCGATGGGGATTTCGGGAACGGAAGTTTCCAAAGAAGCCAGCGACGTTGTTCTACTGGATGATTCGTTTTCCACCATTGTCAAGGCCATTCAATGGGGGCGCGGAATTTATGAAAACTTCCAGCGTTTCATTTTGTTTCAGCTGACGGTCAACCTGTCGTCCGTTGTTGTCGTTCTGGCATCGATTATCGCGGGATTTCCGACGCCTTTCACCGCGCTTGAACTGCTGTGGGTGAATTTGATTATGGACGGGCCTCCCGCTTTGACGCTGAGCTTGGAGCCGATACGCAGTTCCTTGATGAAAAACAAGCCGACGCCGCGCAACGCGAGCATTGTAACCCGCGAAATGATGGTGCGGATTGTTATGGGCGGTTTGTTCATTTCCGGACTGTTTATGTGGCAGACGTTCAGCAACGTTCTGGGGGCGTCCGAAGCGGAACGGGGAACTGTTTTGTTTACGCTGTTCGTGATGTTCCAGCTGGTAAACGCGTTCAACTGCCGTGAACTGACGCATGACAGTTTGTTCAAGCATTTCTTTGACAACAAACCGATGCTGATAGCGTTTGTCTGCACATTCCTGTTGCAGGTCGCCATTACGCAATACGGGGCGCCCGTGTTCGGAACCGTTCCGCTGCCGCTGGAAATGTGGCTGAAAATCATAGCAATGTCGGCGACGGTCATTTTGCTGTCCGAAGCGTTTAAAATCGCAACGGGTGTTTATACAAAATTTAAAGAGAAATGAGAAAAAGGGGCTTGATAATTCAAGCCCCTTTTCAATGTCTAAAACCAAGGAACAATCAGACCAAAATGTCCAAAACCGCTCCGCGGCCGTCAACGGCTGTCGGTGCCGGCGCGGCGTTTTCGGCAACCATATTAACCAGTTGCTGCTGTTGGTTCATATTGTTTTTCAGCGCCGCCATGGCGATTGATTGTTGAATCATCTGCATTTGCGCCGCGACAATTTGTTGAGCCGTATCGGAAATATCCATAAAAAGCTCCTTTCTTTCTCTTTTCTATAGTGTAGAAGTTCTTGCGCCGAAAAGCAATCTTTTGATGAATTCAAGCAAAAAGGAAAGCTTTTTTGCGGATTCGTGCCATTGAAAAAGGAGCCGTGAAAGCTCCTTTGTCATTTGTTAATCAATGATTTTCGACAGGTCGTCGCCGTCATCCAAAGACAGCAGCCGTTCCGTTGCGACGGGCAAATCGCATTTCGGTTTGCCGACGCCTGTGAACAGCAAGCCGCAGCGTTCCCCTTGGCGGACAAGTTTGTTTTTAATCAAAAACCGCAATCCGGCCAATCCGGCGCTGCCCGACGGGTAAGTGGCTATCGTCGTGTAAGTTTTCGCCAGCTCATAGGCTTTTTGCAAAGAATCTTCATCGACAATCAAAGGCAATCCGCCGGAAACCAACATGGCGCGAACGACTTCCAATCCGTCGTAAGTCGTGCCGTCCAGAATTCCCGCGGCGACGCTGTCGGGAATTTCCGTTTCCCACGGTTTAAAGAATTCGTCGCGGTTTTCACCGACCTGTTTCAACACGGCTTCAATGTCGTCTTTGATTTTCGGATACATTTCCGTAATCAGTCCCGCCGTCATTTTAATCTGCCCCAGATTGTTTTCCATGACGGATTGGGCGTCAAAATCGCCTTCCAACTGCATGGCGAGTTCGGGCGGCAAAGTTACAACGCCGCCGCGCCCAAGCTCACGCAAAACGGAAAAATAGCTTTGCGCCAGCGGATAGCATCCCGTTGTTTGGCAGGTGTAAAAACGCGGCAGTTTGCGAACGATATCCAGCCGTTTGAACAGCGCGTTCGCCGATGAAACCGCGTTCGCCATGCCGCCGCAGCCGACTTGAACGACTTGGACATCCAGCGGCGCGTCCGACAGGTATTGATTGAACAAAAATTCGTATTCAAGTGTTTCCGCGCCCTCTATCGCCGACCAGATGTCGCGCCCGCAGGTCGTAAACGGAATCCAGCCGAATTTTTTCAAGGCGGTTTGATAGCGTTTTAAAGCGGAATCCTTGTCCCCCGCTTTGATGACAAAAGCCCCCGTATTTGTCAAATACGATACGGTTTCGTCATCCGCCGAATTGGAAACGAAGACGTACAGTTTGTAGCCGGCGGCGCTTGCGACGGCGGCGGCGGCAACGGCCGTACTGCCGTATCCGATGGTCGCCAGCGTTTTCTTTTCGGCCTCTCCGTTGATTTCGCGCAAGGTTTCCAGATGCATGATAATTCCTGCCAAATGGCGGGATTTGTGCGATCCTGTCAGTTGCAGGGTTTCGTTTTTGACGAACAGGGAACCGGCGGGCAAATCGACGGCTTGAGCCAATTCGTCCGCTTGGATTTCGGGAGTGCGGACAAAACCGCGTCCCGTCAAGCGTTCGCACGCGTTCGACAACGCGATGACGCGGTCAACCCACCATGAAGCTTTTCCGTGCGCGTTCGCCAGCTGATAACTGGCCATAAATTCACGAAAAACGCTGAACGAGATTTTTCCGTCGTTCCAGCGTTTGGTTAAAATTGCGGGAAAAACGCGCTCCAACTCTTCGCCTTCTTCCTGTTTGATTAACGGGTGAACTCCTTTATCCGTACCTTCGGGGCAACGCAGTTCCTCGGTTTCCAAGGGATATGCTTCGCCGCATACGGGACAATACAAGCGCATTTTTCGCTCCTTTGATTCCAATACTCTTTTTTCTTTTTCCCACTATACTGTTTTTCGGCGGAAATTAAAGCTTTTTTTTGGCAAAACAAAGAAGGACGGCGCTAACCGTCCTTGAAAGTTTTATTTTTTCAATGCCTTGTCCAGCAGGATGGCTTCTTTGTCGATGACCGACATCATTTTTTTCAGCGCGCCGTAGTAATCGCCGCCCAAAATGTCGCTGTTCACAGCGTCAATGTCGGGGGTGAAGCTGGGCGCCGCCGTTGTCAGTTCCCGAATGTAAGCGAAGTATTCGGGATGAAGGACTTTCGGGTCTTTAGCCAAATACATTTTCTGCAGAACATAGTAAACTTTTTTGCAAGGCGTGTCGGCCTGTTCTTCGGTCAAAATGTATTTTTCGCGCAAAATGGGAACGTTGCCGTCAATAAAAATGCGGGTGCGTTCCTTGTCGTTTGTAATCAAGGCGCTGCCGACTATCAGACGTTCGTTCGGTTTCAATTCGATTTTTAAAGGCATTTAAAGCTCCTGTTTTAAAAAAGGGACAAAATACTGCCGCTGGCTTCCAAAGTAAGGCTGACGACTTGATTTATCAACTGTTTTTGTGTGTTGATTGCGATTTGTTCCGCAGAGATTTGTTCCAAGTTCGCTCCCGTCAAAGTGGACGCGCCCAAATCGAATGTGCCGGACAGCGATTCCATAAACTCGCTGCGCGACTGCACCATATAAGAGGCGCGGTCGAATTTGTCCGCCGCCGATTTCAAAATATTTTCAGCGTGTTCGATTTGCTCCAGAACCGCCGTTACATCCGCGTCCGTCTGCCAATCGCCGACGGCGGGCGCCAGACCCAAAGACGCGGAATCCAACTTGACGCCCTTGACCGTGCGGTAAACCGATCCGTCTTCGCTGAAAACAGCGCGTATTTTGTCGCCCTGCAGCAGATTCAATCCGTTGAACGACGCGTCGTCGACCAGATTGTCGATTTGTTTCAGCAGTTCGTTGTAACGTTCCGCATAGGTTTTGTGTTTGTTGTCGCTGTCGTCGGAAACGCCTGTGATGCCGAATGAATCCCCCATTCTGCCGTTCAAATCGGCGATGGAAAGCGAATCCCCGTAAATCGATGTGATTTCCAGATAGCCGTCATCGTTGACAAATGCGGTCATATTGTCGATTTTTCCGATTTCGTCCGCCAGATTTTTAACCGTCCAGTCGGCTTGGGATTCGATAATGTGGGTTGTTGATAAATCAAAGCCCATGGCTTTCGCCGCCGTGGCGTCCGCGTCGTCCTGCAGGATAATCGGACTGCGGTCGAGGGTTTTTATCGTCAATTTGCCGTCGGAAATTTCGGCGGAAAACTTGTCCGCGCCCAGTTTTTCCGTGATTTGTCCCAGAAAATCCGTAACTTTCACGTCCAAATCCGTGATTTCCAAGCTTATCCAATCGTTGTCGCCGACTTTGATGTTGAATTTTTCACCGATGTTCAGTCCCAAATCGTCCAAAGTCGTGTCGCGCGTCATATTGACGGAGGATTCCATTTCATCGGCTTTGCCCGTGCGCAAAATGATTTTGTCGCCCGCCTGCATGTGCGGCAGTTTGGAAAGCGGGGTGGAAACTTTGACTTTCAGCCCTTTGCCGACAATGGGGGACAGATAGTTTTCATTGTCCAGGGCGGAATTGCCCAATGCTTTGGCCTGCGCCAGAAAATCCTTGAGCGAATCAATTGTTTTTCCCGAAGTGTTCAGCAGTGAAACGACATTCGACAAGCCGTCGACGACACTGTTCAATCCCGCCGCGCGTTCGGACAGGCGGACGTCCTTGCAGTAAAGGGTTGAATTGTCGGTTGACGCGTTGACGAACTTTCCCGTTGCCAGCGCGACGGAGTTTTTGTCAAACAGCGTTGACAACGCCGCGGACGTGCCGATTGCGGACGACAAAACCGCCGATGTCGAACCGTTCAAGTTGTAAGGCATTGTACGCATTGCAGTTTCCTTTCCGAAAAGGACGGACAAAAATCGATTTTCCTTTATCATAGCACGGGAAAAGGAAAATGTAAAATCAAAAAAACAAGCTTTTTCAATATGTTGGTAGGTAAAATTTGCCTATCGGTCAAGCCGTGCGGACGCTGACGTCGACTTTGACGGTATGTGAACCGCCGCCTGTCATCAGCCCTTTTATCGGGCTCATATCGTCGAAATCGCGTCCCCAGCCGACGGTCAGATGTTCGGTTTGCAGATACATGTTGTTTGTGGGGTCAAGGTCGACCCAGCCGTACGTCGGCACGAACACCGAAAACCACGCGTGCGAAGCGTCGCCGCCGATCATTTCGATTTCGCCGCGCTTTTCGGCTTCGGCGGCGCGGCGGGTGCGGATGTAGCCGCTGACATAACGCGCGGCAAGCCCCCAAGCCCTTAAACACGCGATGCCGACGTGGGCGAAGTCCTGGCAGACGCCGCGCTTCATTTCCAGCGTTTCATCAATCGGCGTGGCGATGCTGGTTGCCGAGGAATCATATTTGAAATCGGCGTATATGCGGCGCATGATTTCCTCGGCGGCAGCCAAAACGGGGCGGTTCGGAGTGAACGACGAAGCGGCGTAATCTTTGGCTTTTTGACTGAACGGCACAAAACACGACGGATGCGCGAAAACGGCGGCGTCCAATGTTTCGGGGGCGGACGGCAGGGCGAGCATGTCCGCAACGCTTTCCCACGCAGGGGTATCCGCGGGGCGGGGGTAGTCGGGCATTTTGACGGTTGCCGTAAAATCCGACGTAACCGTCATTTCCGTATGAGGTGTTTCGACAACCAAAAAAGTCGCCGTGTTGCCGAACGCATCCGCCGAATCCGTTTGATACGCGGGGGCGGGCGTCATGGAAACGGCGCTGCTTTCAACTGTTTGAAAAGGTGTGTTTCGCGGCTTTAAACGCGCCAAATGATGCGACAGGGTGACGGGCTGGCTGTATCCGTAAACGGTGGTGTGACGGACATGGTAACGGGTCATTTCAGCTTTCCTTTGTTATAAGCGGGACCTTGGCGCGTCGAAGTGTTGTGGACAAAGCACGACAGCGTCAGCGTGTCCGAAAACGATTGCATGCGGCCGCGCAAATCGGCCGTCAAAGCGGGCAGGTCGACCGTGGCGATGTCGATGTCTTCCAATACTTTCGCCGTGTCGCGCAGGATTTTGTTTTCTTCGGCAAACAGGAAAGGCGTGCGGCTTTCGCGTTCCAGGGCGTCAATGGCGCGGCGCAGTTCTTTGATTTGGAAAATCAAGGAGCGCGGGTTCGATTTGTCGCACACCAGCAAATCGACGACCAAAGGGACGCTCGGGACGTTCATATAGCGCGCGCGGTAAGTCATGCGGCTGTCCGACGTTTCAAGCAGGCTTTCCAAAGACGCCTCAAAACCTGCGATTTTGCAGCTTTGAATTCCGGACAGCAGGTTTAAAATCTGCAATCCGCGCTCCAGTCTGCGCCCGATTTCCAAAAAACGCCAGCCGTGGTCGCGGGTCATGTCTTCGTGAATCAAGCCGCTGAGCGCGTTTTGCCGAACGATGATGCTGTCCAGGCGGTTCAGCACGACGGGATAGTTTGCCGATTCTTCGGGCAGCAAAGGGGCGAGAGAGGTAAACAGCTCCCAAGTGTCCATGGACAAACGGTCGTGCAGCTGATCCGCCATTTCATTCAACCGCTTGAACAAAAATCGAAGCCCGAAGCAGTAGGTTTCCGAACACATAATTTTTTTCAGTGTCTTTAGGGCTTTTTCCCGTTCGGCGGAATCTTGGAAATCGGCGAAGGGCAGGTGGCCTTCCAAAGCCAGAACGCACAGCAGGGTTGCGACGTCGTTCGGGTCGGGAAAGTCGGAACCTTGGGTCGCGCGGGTCAAAGCGACGCGCAGCAGGCGCGCCAGCTGTTCGCTGCGTTCCAGATTGCGCCCCAGCCAATACATGTTGTCCGCGATGCGGGAAGTCAGTTCAAAAGCGTTGCGCGTCGGGGCGACGGATGCGGCGCGGGAAACTGGAAGGGCGGCGGAAACGGGGGCTTTGACCCACACGTCGCAAACGCCGACACTGTCCTTGGTTGCCGTAAAAGCCAGCCCGCCCGTCATGACGCGGTAGGCGCCGCTGTCGTATACGACGGGGATGCGCAGGCGGACGCGGGCGTTTTCAAACGTGCCGTTCCGCACAATCGGCATTTCGGACGCGTTGACGCGTTCCTGTCCGACATAACGTTCTGGATGATGACGCAAATCGGCGTCGGAAGGGTCTGTTTCCGCCCCTGTGAACGCATGGAAAAAGCGAAGGGAACGCTGATGTTCCGCCAAGTATTCGGCTTCCGCCGTCTGTCCGCCCCACCATGCGGCGATTGACGGCAGCAGCAGCTCCTTGTTTGTGAAGTGTCGGCAGACGCCGTGGATGAACGCTTTGAATACGGGGCTTTCCGCCAATCCCGTGCCGAGCGGGTTTAAGACGGCAACCGAGCCCGCGCGCACCGCGTGAACCAGCCCCGCAACGCCCGACATGGACGAACCCCTCAATTCCAGCGGGTCGCACAGATCATCGGCGACGCGGCGTAAAATCACGTCAACCTGTTTCAGCCCGTCAATGTTTTTCAAAAACACTTTGTCGCCGCGGACGGTCAAATCGGCGGGTTCGACCGCGACAATGCCCAAATTGCGCGCGAAATAGGATTCTTCAAACGATAACGGGCGGCTTGTCGAGGCGGTCAGCAGGACAACGGTCGGAACTTTGCCCGACGGCGCGTTTGAAAACAGATGCCGTCTGAACGTTTCCAGAAAATCGGAAACGGGCGCAGGATTGACGGCGGCGAACGCTTCGGGCAGAACACGGGTGGAAACACGCCTGTTTTTAACCGCGCGGCCGACGCCCTGCGGAATTTGCAATTTGTCGGCGACGACCCAAAACGTGCCGTCGGGGGCGCGTTCGATGTCCGCCGTGTATTCCTGGACAAAGACGCCATTTGCGGGTTTCAGTCCGCGCAGGGCGGGAAAGTACATCGGATTGCCGAATACGGCGGCGGGGGGCAGAACGCCCGCCGAAATCAGCGTTTGTTCGCCGTACAAATCCCCCAGCAGGGCGTTAAAAATTTCAGCCCTTTGAACCAAACCTTTTGAAAGAGTTTCAAAATCCCGTTGCGACAAAATGAACGGAACGACTCCGTGAACGCGTTTTTCCGTCGAATCCGAAAAATCGGCATGCATCAGCCGTGTTGTCTGTTCGCTCAAAAAAGGGAGCTTTTCCCCGTGTTCCTGCAGTTTTTCCCAGAAAAGCCGCCAATGCGGACGCAAAGAACCGTCGGGAGCGAACGTTTCGTCGAAAGGCTTTTGTTCAAATGAAAAAGTCATAAAATCCTCGATTTTTTTACTCTTTTTAAGACAAAAAAAATAAAAGGTGGTTAAAATCTTTTCCATAATTTTATGTTAATCGGGAAAAAAGCCAATGAAAAATATTCAAGCTCTGCTTGCCGCAATCGTGCCGTTTTTGATGATGCCCGCTTTGGGGGCGGTCGGACTGGTCATGCCGATTGTTTGGATTGTTTTCGCGCAAATCAACGCGTTCCGCAAAATCGCGCTGTCCGCCAACATGGCCGCCGCCGTTGCCGCCGTCGTGTTTTTAACGGCGACTTTGCTGGGGGTGAAACCGGTGGCCGCGTTGGGATTTGCCGCCGCAGTCGTCGGATTCCGCGCAATCAGCCTGTCCGCACAGAGCTTTCCGATAACGGGCGCGCTGGCGTTGTGGGGCGTTGGCGCGGGCGCGGCGTATTTGTTGCGCAATATGTCGTTCGCGTATCCCGCAGGGTTTATTCTTAGTCTGCTGTGCGGCGGCGTTTGCGCAAAACGGACGGCAAGCGAAATGTGGGGCGACTTCGCTTTTCCCGCCGCTTTGCCTTTGGTCGCCGCCTTTATCGCCGAACGGGTCAAACCGGACGGAACGACTGCGAAAATCATTGTGTCGACCGTTGCGGGCTTTGTCATCCCCGCCGTTGCGAACAGTCCCGTGCGGCTGGCTTTGACGACCGCCGCCTTGTATGTTATCGGACGGTACGCTTAGCCTTTTTTGATTTTTTCGCTTTTTTGGCTTTGGCGTGCGGGCGGTTTTTCTTGCCATGGCGGTATTCCGCGGGGTTCTGGAAATATTCGCACGCCCATAAGCCGCGTTTTTCCGCTTTGGCTTGCGCTTCGTCGCCGGCGAATTTTTTGGAATACTGCGTGTAGGCGACGGCGTATCCGTTGGAAACCAGCCAGCGGTTCAAATTAATTTCCGTACCGTCGCGGCGGATGAAACATTCCCCGATGGTGCGCCCGTAACGGTCGCGTTTGTCGCCTTTACAATAGATTTTGTCCGCTGCGGCAAAATCCTTTAAAGCGGCGGTCGCCTGCTTGCCGCACTCGACTTTTTTCCCGCCGCAAGTGCATGTTTGCGAAGTTTCTGGCGCGTCAACGCCCAGCAGACGGATTTTTTCCTGTCCGATTTTGACCGTATCCGCGTCGATGATGCGGATGTCGCCTTGGATGACATGGGTGCATCCGGCCGCGACAATCAGACCGATAACATATTTGATGAATTTTTTATAGCTTTGTTTTTGTCTGGTCATTTTGTTAAAAATCTGTTAACATTCGTTCGGCTTTCAGAAAAACACAGAGGGGATGTTATGTCAAAAATTATTTTTGTTCTGTTGATGTCGCTGATGTCCGCGCCGGCGCGGGCGCTGACGCTGAAAACGCCGGATTGGATCGATTTCGACACGGAAAAACTGATTTTTGAATTTTCAGAGCCAATGATTTCTTTCGGACGGATGGAGCGTAACGCCAAGGATGTTCCGATTGAAATTTTCCCCTCAATCGGATGCGAATGGCGCTGGCTGAACCGCAAGACGCTGGCTTGCTTTTTTGATGTCAAAAAACTGAAGCCCGCTACGGAATATACGATGAATTTCGGGACGTTCACCGCTGCGGACGGAAAAACGTTTTCCCCGAAACAGGCGGTGTTTCGCGTGCCGGAAGTCACGGTGGTCAAGGAACAAAGCCGTTTTTATCAATTCAAAAATCCCGTCCGTCCCGAATGGGTTGTTAAGCTTTCCGGTCCCGGCGACGGAGACCGGCAAACGAAGCAGATAACCTTTAACAACGGCATCGGGGCGGAATATGTGTCATATGATTCCCATTCACGTCTGCTGTACCTTATGCCGAAAAAAGATTTGCCGCGAAACGCGGAATACACCGTCGAATACAAAGGACAGGAAATCGGCAGGGGAAAAACCATGCCGCCGTTGGGGGTTGCCGGCATCGGCTGCTATGTCGACGGTTGGGATTACAAGGAATATGCCGCAAACGAGGAAGCGCGCTGTCAATCGAGCGTGCGGATTATCATGACCGACCGCGTCGTGCAGGACAACATCAAGGATTCCATAAAATACGCCCAAAACCAGAATTATTTGAACGCTGCGATTTACCTGCACGGGCTTAAAAACGGTCAAAAAACGGAAATCGTCGTTCCCGCGGGGATTCGCGACCAGTGGGACGAAACTTTGAAAGAACCCGTTACGCTCAAGCTCCACATGCTGGATCGCGAACCGAAACTGAAAAGCGTTTACGAAAGGGGCGTTTTGGAATCCGCAGAACGGACCGATTTCCACGGCTTCGCCCAAAATCTGAGCGAAGCGTCAATTGAATTCAAAGGCTTTACGGCCAAGAAAAACGTTCAGGGAACGCACCGCATCGCCGATATCAAGGCGGATATTCGCAACGAAATGTACCCGTTTACTTACGGCATCCGCGATATGCTGGGGGAAAAATCGGGATATCTGTTCGGACAGTTTGAAACGAAACCCGCAAAGCTGAACGATTATTTCCAAAAAAGCTTTACGGCGATTGTCGCGCCGTGGCAGGCGGTCGTGAAAACGGGAAGCGACAAGACAATCGTATGGGTCAACGATTTGAAAACGGGCAAACCCGTTAAAGATGCCGCCGTGAGCATTTACGCGCAGGAAGGGCGCAATCCTTCGGTTGACGTCCGTCCGATTTTGCGGGCGAAAACGGACGGCAGCGGCATGGCCGAATTGGGCGGATACAAGGCATTGGGCAAAAATGCCGATTTGCTTGATACGTGGTCGGACGATGCAAAACAGTTGTTTGTGCGAATCGTCAAAGGCGAAGACATAACGGTTCTGCCTTTGTCGAATTCCTACGCAATCAGCGCGGGGGCTGTCAGCGACTGGACGATTTCAACCGTTTACGGCGTACAGCCGCGGCAGGATTTGCGGGCGTTCGGCATTACGCCGCAGGGCATTTACAGACAGGGCGACACGGTGGATTATAAAATCTATGTCCGCTCCGAAGGGCTGAAACCCGCGCCGCGGACGGCTTACGATTTGCAGGTGTTCGATTCCATGGGGCAGGTCGTTTACGAACGCAAAAACATCGCTTTGTCGGAATTCGGGGCGATTGACGGCAGCTTCAAGCTGTCCGCCCAGGCTGTTGCGGGAACGTACGACGTTCAGCTGAAAACGGGCGAAACTGTTTTGAAGCCGTTGAAAATTCTGGTGTCCGACTTTACGCCTTTGCCGTTCAAAGTCAAAACGGACGTTGATACGGAGCGCGCGAAAGGCGGGGAGCTGGTGCAGATGTCCGCGACCGCGTCTTTGCTGTCTGGCGGGGCGTTTGCCAATGCCGATGCGCGGCAGACGGCGGTGCTGTCGTATGTGCCGTTCAATTATGAAAACTTTTCCTTTGGCAACGGCGATTTTCCGCATGAGGAAACTTTGCAGGACAAAACGAAAAAAACAAACGGAAAAGGAGAGGTCCGCACCGCTTTCAAGCTGCCGAAATCAAGAGTGGAAACAGGGGAAATCCGGTTTGAAACGCGCGTGTTTGACGACAGCGGACGATTCGGGTCGTCGATTAAAGTCGTCCCGTATTTTGCAAGCGACGCTCTGGTCGGAATCCGGCCGGCGAACTGGCTGGTTCAAGCCGGTGTCGAAACGGCGGCGGATGTCGTGGTTGTATCCCCCGACAAAAAGCCTGTCGCAGACATTCCACTCAAAGTCGAAATTTACAAAAAAAGCGGCCGCTTGATTCGCGAACGCGCCGCCGGCAATGCCTACCGGCTCAGATACGATTCCGTGGAAGACAAGGTTGCCGAATGTGCTTTGGTCAGTGCGAACGATCCCGTAAAATGTGTTTTCACTCCCAAAGAGGCGGGGGAATACCGGGCGGAGGCGGTCGTTGCCGGATCGTCGGCAAAAACGTCGTTTTACGCCGAAGGCGACGGTTATGTGCCGTGGGAACCGAACAAGGACGTTCTGTCTTTGACGGTTGACAAGAAAAAGTACGCCGTCGGGGACACGATTGAAATGATGGTCAAAAATCCGTTCCAAGACGGGCGGGCTTTGATTACCGTCGAGCGGGACGGCATCTTGAAATCATGGGTGCAGCCGATGAAAAACAGCATGGAAAAAGTCAAAATCGAAGTTACCAAAGACTTTTTCCCCGGCGTGTATGTGTCCGTCAATCTGTTTTCGCCGCGCGCGGCCGATTCGTCAATCGAACCCGATTTAGGCAAGCCGTCCGAAAAAACGGGCTATATTCAAATCGACGTTGAGGATAAAGCCCGCGTTTTGGATGTGAAAATCACGCCGGACAAGGAAGAATACCGGCCGAAGCAAACAGCCAAAGTAACGCTGTCCGTTCAATCGAAACAGCCCGTCGAATTGGCTGTGGCCGTGCTGGACGAGGCGGTTCTGGCTTTGCTGCCGAACGGGATTGAATCGTTCAATCCTTTGCCCGAACTGAACGAAACAGGGGATTTGAACGTTAAAACATACAGCTTGATTTCTCAGCTTATCGGCCGGCAAAAGGTCGAGAAAAAGGGGGCGAACCAAGGCGGCGACGGCGGTTCCGACTTTGCCGTGCGCGATTTGTTCAAACTGGTCGGCTATTGGAATTCGTCGCTGAAAACGGACAAAGACGGCAAGGCAAGCTTTGACATGGCTTTGCCCGACAATCTGACATCGTGGAAAGTCATTGCGGTGGCGATGACGCCGTCGGATTTCGCGGGGCTGGGCGTAGCGGATTTCAAAGTGAACCAACCGTTGGAATTAAGGGCGCTGGTTCCCAATCAAATTCATGCCGGCGACACGTTCGTTCCCGCGGTTTCCGTCATGAACCGCACCAAGATTCCCCAAACGGTCGAGGTGACTTTGAAAAGCGGCGGTGAAAAAGAGGTTTTTAAACCGTACAAAAACAAAGCCGTTGTGATTTTGAAGCCGTTTGAACGCAAGGCGGTGTTCTTTGATGCCCTGACGGTCATCGGCAAGGATAAAATTCCTTTGCTGTTTACCGCCAGATCGGGCAAGGAAAAAGACGCGCTGAAAGTCGACGTCCCCATTTTGAAAAACGCCCCCGAACAAACCGCCGCGTTGTTCGGCAGAATTGACGGTACGGAAAAAATTCCTTTGGACATTCCCGCCGACAGCCTGCTGTCCCTAACGGTTTCGCCGACGGTGTCGAACGCCAAAGATGCGGCCGTCAAAGCGATGATTGAATATCCGTACAGCTGTTGGGAACAGAAAATCAGCCGCGCGTGGGCAGCGGCAAACGCCGGTGAAAAATGGGCCGGCGGCCGTGAATTCGCGCAAAGCGTGCTGGACGAAATGCGGTCGTATCAGACGCCCGACGGCGGGATGGCCTATTTCTTGAACTACAGCGGTTTTGACAGTCCGTATCTGTCCGCGTACACGGGCTATGTTCTGACGCGTCTGAAAGCAAAGGGTTTTGCCGTTCCTCCCGTTGCCGAAGAAAAACTGAGCGCGTATCTGCTGCGGGTTTTCAACGGGCGGAAAGACGTTGAAACACCGACCGCCGTCCGCGCGCTGTCCGTTCCGTACTTAATCGAACGCGGACTGATTGAAACGGCGGATTTGGAACCTTTGATCCGCGATTTGCCTAAAATGACGACTTTTGAAAAGGCCGTTCTGTATCCTTATTTTCAAACGGATTTGTTGAAAAACGCTTCCCGAACATCCGGCGCGGTTGTCGTTGAAGAAGACGAAGATCAAATCTTTTCCGTTTTGCCGTCGGCGGCCAAGACAAATTGCGCCGTTTTGCAGGCTTTGCCCGAAAATCAAGACTTGATGCGCGGCGTTTTGTCTTTGCGCGGCAAGGACGGAACGTGGGGGACGACGCAGGCGAACGCTTTTTGTTTGGACGCGCTGGACGCTTACATCGCGGCCAACGAAACGCCGGTCGATGCGAAAATATCCGCCAAAATCGGGGAAAAGCAGGTGATAGACGCGACGGTTTCGACAAAAGAGCTGAAAACGGCGGTATCCTTTGAACAACCCAAAACGCAAACGCTGACGATGACAAAGACGGGACAGGGCAATCCGTATTATTTGGCGGTTCTGAATTATCCGTCGTCGACAAACGGGGCGGTCAACGCGGGGCTGAAGGTCAAGCGGTTCTACAGCGTTGAGCGCGCCGGCAGCTTTTTCAGAGATTCGCGCAGACGCGTCCGCCGCGGTCAAACCGTGCGCGTAACGCTGGAAGTAACGGTTCCCGAATTCCAAAGCTATGTGGCGGTGTCCGATCCCGTCGTCAGCGCGTTTGAACCGCTGAATTCTTTGCAAACGGACATGGTGCGGCGGGACGGCTTCTATTTCAAGGATTCAAACTTCAAACGGGTAACGTTCTATGCGGAGGAATTGCCGAAGGGGACTTATACGCTGACTTATGACGCGCAGGTTGTTGCCGAGGGCGATTTTACCGCGTATCCCGCCAAAGCCGAGGCCATGTATCTGCCCGACGTATTCGGATTGAGCGAAACGCATAAAGTTGTCATTCAATGAGGCTTTTTTTTGCAGGCGGGGCAATTGTTGTTGCGGTGTTCTGTCTGATTGTCGGGCTGAACACCACGCCGTTGCCCGACAAATTGGACGATTTTCCCGTTGAAAAACAGCAGTTTTTGGACAGCCGCGGGGAACCGTTGAACGTGTCTTATCAAAACTGGTTTAATGTGTTTGACGCAGTCGAGCTGTACGAAATTCCGGAACTTTTGCAGGAAATGTTCATCGCTGCGGAAGACAAGAATTTTTACACGCATCACGGAATCGATTGGGGCGCGCGGCTGGCCGCTGTTGTGCAAAACGTCAAGGCGGGGCGCGTCGTGCGCGGGGCAAGCACGCTGACCGAACAGGTTGTCCGCATGCTGCATCCCCGACCGCGCACGCTGTTTTCAAAAATTGTCGAAGGCGCGGACGCTTGGCGGCTGGAACGGCGCTTTTCCAAAGACGATATTCTGAAATTTTATTTGAACCAAGTGCCGTACGCGTCAAACCGGCGCGGCGTCAAACAGGCGGCGCGGTATTACTTTTCAAAATCCCCCGACAGGCTGAGCGTGCGGCAAATGGCGGCTTTGGTCGTGCTGGTGCGCGCGCCCGCCGCGTTCAATTTGTACAAATACCCCGAAAAAACGGACAAGCTGGTCGGACGCCAGCTGCAAAAGTTTTACGAGCAGGGAATTATCGACAAAGTTTCCTTTGAAACCGCCAAAGCGGAACGATTAAAGCTGATCCCGCCCGCTTTGACGGTGGAGGCGCCGCAGTTTTTGGCCTTTGTCAAAAAAAACGCGGGCGGGGCGGTTGTGAAAACAACGCTGGATTCGGCTTTGCAGGACACGGTGCAAAAGCTGACTTTGAACCGGCTGAAAGCGTTGCAAAAAAAGAACGTTCACGCTGCCGCCGTTTTGGTTTTGGAGCGTGAAACGGGCAATGTTTCGGCGTGGGTGTCCGAAAGCGTTGACGATAAAACCAAGGATTATGACGCCGTGCTTGTGCCGCGGCAGGCGGCGTCCGTGCAAAAGCCGTTTTTGTACGCTCTGGCTTTGACAAAGGGATGGACGGACGAAACTTTGCTGAATGACGAACCGCTGAGCCGTTCTGTGGGGCTGGGCGTGCATCATTTTAAAAACTACAGCCGCCGTCATTACGGAACGGTAACCGTCAGGCAGGCGTTGGGCAATTCGCTGAACATTCCCGCCGTTAAAACCGTCGAGTTTACAGGCGTTGCCGATTACTATGATTTTTTAAGGAAAATCGGCATAACGACTTTGGATAAAGCCCCCGACTTTTACCGCGAAGGGCTGGCGCTGGGCAACGCGGAAATTCCGCTGTATGAACTGATGCGCGGCTATTTGATGCTGGCGAACGGCGGAATTTTAAAGCCGATACGCGCGACCGTTTCCGACGGTTATGAGCAGGAACGCGCGCTGCCCGAAGCCGTCGCTTTGACAATCGCCGACATTCTGTCCGACCCGCTGGCGCGCCAATTTGAATTCGGCGCGGACAGCGTTTTGAATTTTCCCGTCAAAACGGCGGTTAAAACAGGGACGTCGACCGATTACCGCGATGCGTGGGCAATCGGATTTAACCGCGATTTCGCGGCGGGGGTGTGGATGGGCAATCTGACGTATGAACCGATGCGCAATGTTACGGGAGCGTCGGGGGCGGGGTTGCTGCTGCGGTCAATCTTTACGGAACTGAACCGGATGAAAAATACGGGAACGATGGCCACGACAACCATGAAATCCGCGGGAATAAGCCAAACAGAGGAAGCGGAGCTGTTTGTCGTCAATCCCGCCGACGGCGCGACAATCGCTTTAGACCCCCGCGTTCCCGCCGAATTCCAAGCGTATTTGTTTGAATTGTCAAGGGATGCCGAAAAAATCAAATGGTTCGTTGACGGAAAAAAGGTGGGCGAAGGACGTTCTTTTTTCTGGAAACCCGTCAAAGGAAGTCATACAGTACACGCCGAAGCCGTCCTTGAAAACGGGGAACGGCGGGTTTTCAAACCGTGCGGAATTAAAGTAAAATGATGAAAAAGCCCGAATTGCTACTGCCGGCGGGAACGCCCGAAGCGTTGAAGACCGCGATTTTGTACGGGGCGGATGCCGTTTATGCGGGCGTGCCGTCCTTGTCTTTGCGCGCGAAGACCGCTTTTGACGAAGGGACGCTTGCCGGCGCAATCAAAGAAACGCACGACTTGGGCAAAAAAATTTACTTGACGCTGAATCTGTTTTCCAAAAACGACGATGTGGAAAAGCTGGACGAATTCGCGGCGTTAATCGGCAGGCTGGCCCCCGACGGGCTGATTGTGTCCGACCCCGGCGTGTTTATGTTCATGCGCGAAAAAGTGCCGCAGATTCCTTTGCACGTTTCGACGCAAGCCAATGTCGGATCGTGGCTGACCGTCAAATTCTGGCGGAATTTGGGCGCGAAAGTCTGCGTGCTGAGCCGTGAAACGTCCTTTGCCGAAACGCGGGAAATCAAGCGGCTGTGTCCCGACATCAAAATCGAAATGTTCGTCCACGGCGCGATGTGCATGAGCTATTCGGGGCGGTGCCTGCTGTCGGCTTTTATGGCGGGGCGCAGTGCGAACCGCGGCAAGTGTGCGCACGCGTGCCGTTGGAATTACCGGCTTTATTTGCAGGAATCCGAGCGTCCCGACGAATTTTTGCCGATAGAGGAGGATGCGCGCGGGTCGTACATCTTGAATTCCCGCGATTTGTGCCTGATGCCGAAACTGAACGAAATTTTGGCGGCGGGCATTGATTTGTTGAAAATCGAGGGGCGCAACAAAACGCCGTACTATGTGGCGCAGACGGCGCGCGCATACCGCAAGGCAATCGACGACTGGTTTGAAAATCCCGAATCTTGGCGGTATGAAAAATACCAAGCCGAATTGGACACTTTGCAAAACAGGGGCTACACGCTGGGATTTTTCGACGGTGTGAACACGCCCGAAATGCAGAATTACGATTCGACGCAGAGTGTCGGCGCTTGGCGTAATGCGGGCGTTATTCGCAAATGGCGCGCCGATGTCGCCGAAGTCGTCATTTACCAGAAAATCACGGCGGGCGACGTGCTGACTTTTCTGCCGCCCGAAAGCTTTGCGCCCGTTGATGTCAAAATCGAACGCGTGATTGACGGCTTTACGGGAGGTGAAGTCCCCGCTTTGGCGCCAGGAAAGGCGGGACAGTTTATTTTAGTCCCGAAAAGCTTTTTTAAAAACGTAACACTTGACGCTTTGCCCGAATTAACGGTTGCGCGCATGCCCGCGGGTCTGGTAGGATAGGGCGTTCTTTTCGGTAAAAGGATGTAAATGATGAAACTGAAAGCTTTGTTGCCTTTGTTTTTGTTGACGGCGTGCGCGAATATGCCCGTTTCGGATTCTCCGGATGAAACGGCTGCTGAACAGCCTGCCGAAGCCCCGAAAAAATCCGACGCTTTGCTGGACAAGGTGCAGGAACTGGTCGCAAAAACGCAGGAAGCGGCGATTTCAAGCCTGCCCGCCGAAATCGTTGCGAACAAATCGACCTATAAAACCGTCGAAGCCGTTGCCAATCGCGAGAAAAACCAAAAAGGCGCGGGCTTTACCCGTGTATACGGCGATGATACGGGCGAAGTTGTCATCACCGTGTTTTTATACAACAATCTGGAATTCGGCATGACCGCCGAAGTGTCGCCCGCGACCGAAACGCTGATGGACAAGCATTTGCAGGAATTTTCAGCCATGCAGGATTCGGGGCTGTACGATTCGGTGAACGCCGGCGAAAAGAACGTGCGCGATTTGCGCTGGTCGGGACGGAAATTCCAAGTGCTGGAGGTTCCCGTTGCGTTCAATCAGCGCGAGGAAGCCAAAAAATCCTATTTGGTTTTGGGCGCCAACCCCGATTTGCTGAGCTATGTGCGCATCCGCTTTACCTATCCGCAGGGACGCCGCGATGTCGAACGCAACAAAAACATTGTAACGGCGCGGATTTTGAATGCTTTGGCCGTTTTTGCGAAAGAGCAGAACGCCCGATGAAAAAAACGTTGAAAAGTCTGCTGGCGGTAATGGTTTTAAGCGGCTGCGCCGCCGTGCGCTACGATAACGCCGCCGATGACGTTTTACGCAAAATGAACGCCGCCTACGCCAATCGGGACGTTGACGCGTTCATGCAAAACATCAGTCCCGACTTTACGGGAAATGTCAAGGATTTGAAGCTGGCGGTCGAAAACGATTTTGTCGGTTTCGTATCCGTTGATTTCAACACTTATGTCGCGGAAACCGTATTCGACAAGGAAACCCGCATTGTTCGCGCCAAAGTGCTGTTTTTGCGTTCCGCCAAATCCGCGCGGTTCGGGACGGACAATCAAAGCGGTGAAACAACGCTGGAATTCGATGTCGATGAAAACGGCGGTTTAAAGCTGCGCGATATGCCGTATCCCGCTTTGTACGGGCTGATTACCCCTTGAAAGGGAAAATATGACTGCCGATGAAATTTTGAAAGCTTACTTCAAAGCTTATGAAACGCCGTGCGCGTTTGACCCGAAACACCCCGAGGACGGCACGCTGTCCCGCAAAGACGACGGACTGCCCATTTTGCCGATGTCCGCCGAGGAAACAAAAGCGGCTTGCACGCTTGCCCCGACGGACGGGCGGGCGCTTGAACTGGTGCTGAACAATGTTCCGAGCGGCGCAAACCTCGCGGCGGAAATCAAGGCGGATTTTCTGAGGCGGGTCGCGCGCGGCGAAATTGCCGTTCAAGGGCTGTCGGCGCATGATGCCGTCCGTCATTTGGGATATATGAAAGGCGGACATAACGTTGTCGTCTTGATTGATTTGCTGGATGACGAAAAAACGGCGGGCGAAGCCGTTGAAACGCTGTCGAATCTGGTGCTGATTCACAACGCTTTCGATACGGTTGTCGAAAAATACAGGGCAGGCAACAAACACGCCGCGGCTTTGTTGGATTCTTGGGCGCGCGCCGATTGGTTCTCGCACCGCAAGCCGATTGAAGAGAAAACGACGGTCGTTGTTTACAAAATCCCCGATTCAATCGAGGCATCGACCGATTTTCTGTCCCATTCCAAAGGCGGACACACCCGCACGGACGTTCCCAAGCACGGCAAGCATTACTTTATGAACGCCGAAATGCTGACGGAACTGAACGCTTTGAAACAGGCGCATCCCGACATTCCCGCGGCTTTGGCGGCGGACAAAATCGGGACAAGCTCGTCGCGCAAATCGGGGATGAACAATGTTGAATGGAATACGGGAATCGAAAACGAAGACACCCGATTCCAGCCCGACAAAAGAACGCGCGCGATTGTGTTCGCGGGGTCGGTTTTGGGTCCCATTTTCGCCAAAACGGCGCAAGATATGGGGTCGGTCGTCATTCGCACGGACACGGCGGCTTTAAAGACGGGCGATGTGGTGACGATTGACTGGCGCGCGGGCGAAATCGCAAACGAAGCGGGCGAAGTCGTTGCAGCATTCGCCGAACCCGTCGATTTGGACATTCTGCGCGCGGGCGGCGGGACTTTGTTCCGAATGGGCAAAATTTTAACCGCGAACGCCGCGGCTGTTTTGGGTAAAGCGTATCCTTTGCCGTACAAAACGGAAAAAGCGGATATGACGCCCGTCCCGATGACGGCGGCGCAAAAAGTGATTGCGCGGGCGGCGGGATTGCCTGTCGTGCGGACGGGGCAGACGGTTTACGCGCGCGTCGACACGGTCGCGTCGCAGGATACGACGGGGCCCATGACCGTGCAGGAACTGCAGGGGACTTTGGCGGCGACAAAGCTTGCCGTGCCGCTGTTTTTGCAGTCACAATGCCATAACGCCGCAATGGGTTTCAGAACGCCCGCGGTAGTCGGAGCGAATGCGCGGCTGGCTGATTTTGTGAAAAGCTTGGGCGGCATTGCGCTGAACATGGGCGACGGCATTATTCATTCGTGGCTGAACGAACTGGTTGTGCCGAACACGGTCGTTGTCGGCGGGGATTCGCACACGCGCACGCCGACGGCGCTGAGCTTTCCGCTGGGGTCGGGCGGCATTGCCGAAGCCGCCGCGACGGGCGTTTGCGAAATCAAAGTGCCGCGCAGCGTTCTTGTTACGCTCAAGGGCGAATTCCGCGACGGAATCACGGTGCGCGACTTGGTCAACTATTTACCCTATAAAGCGCAAAAGCTGTTCGGCAAAAACGTGTTTGAGGGCGCGATTATCGAATACCGCCGCTCGGGTCAGCCGTTCGAGATGATTGACGTGTTCAAGCTGACCAATTCGTCTGCGGAACGCAGCGCGGCGGCGGCGTACTTTGAACAAAACGCGGCGGTCGTCGCGCATTATTTGAAGTCTTCTTCGATACCTGTTGTCGAAACGCTGATAAAGGGCGGATACGACAACAACGGCGCGCTGGCGCGGCGGCTGGACGCGCTGAAAGCGTGGGCGGAAAATCCGCAGGGCTTTGCGGCGGACGAGGGCGCGAACTACGCCGCCGAAATCGAGGTCGACTTGGCGGAAATCGATCAGCCGTACGTTGCTTGTCCGCACACGCCCGACAATGTCAAGCCGCTGTCGGAACTGGCGGGGACGAAAGCGGATTTCTGCTTTATCGGATCGTGCATGTCGGGCGAACGCGATTTTGAACGGTTTGAACAAATCGTGCGGGACAAAACGCTGGTCTGCGACGTGTGGGCGGCGGTGCCGACGCGCCTGATTCAAGCGCGGCTGGAAAACCGTCAAATTCTGAAAGCTTTACAAGAAAAAGGCGTGCGCGTCGAAGTGTCGGGCTGTTCTTTGTGCATGGGCAATCAGGAACGCGTCCAAGGGGCGAAAAACGTGCTGACGACATCGACCCGAAACTTTAAAGGGCGCATGGGCGACGAGGCAAGCGTTTGGCTGGTTTCGGCGGAACTGGAAGCCGTTGCCGCCGTGTCGGGGGCTTTTCCGAATGTGGACGCTTATTTCAAGGCGGTGAAAAATGATTGAATCTTTCGTGGATGTGGCTTTACCCGAAGAATCGGCGGGCGAGGCGTACAAAATCGTCAAGCGCGAACTGATAGCGCCGTTTGAAAAATGGATTGGCGCGGGGCGCGTACGCGAGCATGACTGGAGCTTGCAGGCCCGTATTCAGACCAACGGCGAAGTGGTGCGCGAAACCGTCGAAATGGCGGGCGGCGACAAAAAAGCCGTTCTGGTCAAAGGACCGGGGGTGACTCCGACCAGGGCGCAGGTTATGGAAATGCTGGCTTTGCTGGGCGACGACCGCAAACCCGAAGAGCTGTCCAAACTGGCAACGGGGACGCCCAACGGCTACATGCGCGGGCATTGGCTGGTCAAGGGAAACCTTGAACGCTATCAAAATCCGGGGCTGAACGGACTGATAAAGACGGTTTTGCCGACGTATGAAAACGCGGGACGGGTCGAAGTGCTTTACCCCGACGGCGGACGGTACAAGGATGCCGAATGTGTTGTACTGGACGAGGATGCCGAAGTCTTTGTCGAATTCAACCGCAAAATCGTGCGCGAACCCGAAAAGCTGTCGGCGGGGTCGGCGGTGTACTTCAAGCTGACGCACCGCGACGAAATCGAAAAGCTGTGCGCCCGCGCGATTGCCAAGAAAAACGAAATCGTGTTTATGTCAAAATACACGGTGCGCCCCGAACTGGACGGCGAAAAAAAACGTATTTACAACGACATGCGCGAACAGGCGGGATTGGAACGGCGCGAGGGCAATCAGCGCGACATCGTGGACGCGGCGTTTGCGCATTTGCTGGCGCATCCCGTCGGCCAAGACACGACGGTTTTGGTTCCCGATGCGTCTTACGGCCCCAAAATCGCGGCGGTGGTTCGAGCGGTTTACGCAAACGGGCTGAAAAAGCCCGCGGACGAATTTTCGGTTTGCCGTTTTTCGGCGGGCAAATGCGAATACGGCGGATTGAACAAAACGGCTGCGGAGGACGGATTTTTCCGCGTCGTCGTCGGACGCAAGGAGTTTCGCATTCCCGTCAAAGCGGGCGATATGTTCGAAGAAATGCACTATGATTACGCCGACGCGAAACGCTATGCCGAACAGGTGTTCCGTCAGGCGCGGAACAAAGACTACAAACGCGTTGTTTTCGCTTTTGACGAAACGGACGCTTTCGATGCGCCCGTCGCCAAAGCGGTGCGCGATACGGCATACGGCTTAAAGCATGTTGAGGGGGCTGATTTTCTGCTGATGCGTCCCGATGCCGCCGCCGTGATGATGTTTACCGCGCCCGCCGCGGGCAGGACATGTTATGCTTATGACAATCTGTGGGGCGACATTGTGTCCGACGCCATGGATTTGGGGACAAGCATTGCGTCAATCAATTCCGTTATTTTGCTGGCGGACGGCCGTGTTTGGGCGGAAATGGGCGGTGCGGGAACGGCGCCCGATTTGGCGGAACTGTTTAAAAAAGAGGGATTTTGGCGCTACAATCCGATTCCGATAATCGAAGGCATGGCAATCGGCTTTGTCCAAGCCGCCGTTGAAGAACCTGCGAATTTTGAATTGTCCCGTTATGCCGCGGCTTTGCATCAAGCGTATGTCGACGTGCTGAAATCAGGTGTCGCCACGCCCGATTTGGCAGGCAAACTGCTGACAAAAACGCAAACGGGCGTCGACACGGAATCGTTTGTCAAGGCGGTTCGGGTCAAACTGCACGCTTTGCTGGGCGAAACGGACGAAGCCGCCCTTTTGGGCGAAAAGCTGAAACAGGAAACAAGGGAAATCAGATGACGACCGTAAAACTGGAATATGACGGAAAAACCGTTGAACTGCCGCTGTTGGAAGCGACGACGGGCGAACGCGCGATTGACATTTCCGAACTGCGCGCGAAAACGGGACTGACGACTTTGGACGCGGGATTCGGCAATACGGCGTCCTGCGTCAGTACAATCACTTACGTCAACGGGGAAAAGGGGATTTTGCGCTATCGCGGGATTCCGATTGAAACCGTGGCGGAAAAGATGACCTTTATCGAAACGGCGTGGCTGTTGATTTACGGCAGACTGCCCACGCAGTCCGAATTGCGGGCGTTCAGCGTGCGGCTGACCAACAACGAGCTGTTGCACGAAGGATTGCTGCATCACTTTGACGCTTTTCCGCCGAACGGCCAGCCGATGTCCATTCTGTCCGCCGTGGTCAATTCGCTGATTTGCTATTCGCCCGAAATCATGGATACCGCGAACGAGGAAGCCATGCGCAACGCCGTTGCCGCCATTATTTCCAAAGTGCGCACCATTGCGGCGTTTTCGTACCGCAAAGCCATGGGATTGCCGTTCATTTATCCCGATCCCGTGCGCAGTTACTGCGACAATTTTTTGCACATGATGTTTTCGCTGCCGAACCGTCCGCACCAGCCGACGCCCGAAGCGGTCAAGGCGCTGAACCTGTTTTTGATGCTTCATGCCGATCATGAGCAGAACTGTTCCACGTCGACCGTCCGCATTGTCGGGTCGGCGGAAACAAACCTGTTTTCAAGCGTTTCGGCAGGGATTTGCGCGCTGTGGGGCAAGCTGCACGGCGGGGCGAACGTCGCGGTTGCGGAAATGCTGAAGCACTTGGTCGACGGCGGGGAAAGTACGGCGGACTTTATCGAACGCGTCAAACGCAAGGAAGTGCGCCTGATGGGCTTTGGTCACCGCGTTTACAAGACGTTCGACCCCCGCGCCAAAGTATTGAAGCGCGCCGTGTTCGATTTGCTGGATGCCGAAAAAGTGCGCGACCCCTTGATTGACAAAGCTTTGGAATTGGAACAGGCCGCCCTTGCCGACGATTATTTCAAGGAGCGCAATCTGTATCCGAACGTGGACTTTTATTCGGGTATGATTTTAAGGGCTTTGAAGATTCCTTTGAACATGTACACGGTGATGTTCGCCATCGGGCGCATCCCCGGCTGGATTGCCCATTGGGCCGAAGGCAATCAAGGCGTCCGCCGCTTGGCGCGTCCGCGGCAGCTGTATCAAGGCGCGGTCGAAACGCCTTTTGTGCCTTTGGATTTAAGAAACGGTTTGTAAAAGGAAAGCAAGAATGGCTTACGAAGATTTGACGCAGAAGAAAAACGAGTTGGAAAAACTCCCGCCTTTGAACGGCGATGTTGAGGAAGAATTACGCAAAACCGTTGACTTGGAACTGACATCCGTCGGCGACTGCTTTGACGGCGGCGCGCTGACGCGCCGCGAAACCGAACAGGTGCTGTTCAAAGACAAAGTTGTGCCGCAGCGGTCGCTGACAGAGCATATTCAAGCTTTGAACATCTCGAAAGCTTTTGAGATGATTCAAGAGCTTGCCGCGCGGACTGGACGTCCCGTCGACGACAGCGACGTAAAAAACATCCACCGCGTCATCGTGCGGGAACTGGATGACAAAAACGGCGGAATGTTTCGCGGTTTCGCGATGACTTTTCCAACGGGCGACCAGCCTTTGCCGGAACCCGTGCGCGTGCAAAGAATGATGGACGATTTCGGCATGTGGCTGTACACGGTTCGGACTTTGCATCCTGTCGCCATGGCGGCGGAAGCGCATTTACGTCTGATGTCCATTCATCCGTTCGGCAAAGGAAACGGCAAAACCGCCCGCATGCTGATGAATTTGATTTTGATGAAAAACGGCTATCCGCCCGCTTTGTTTTCGCGGCGCGAAAAAAAAGAATACTGGCAGTCGCTGGAATCCGCGATTTACAACAACGACAGAACGGATTACGACAAACTGATTTGCCGCGCCGTCAACCGCGCGCTGGAACTGTATTTGAAAACCGCAAAAAAACAAACGGTTGATGTTGAAGATGAATCCGTGCCTTACTTCCTGCGCATCGGACAGCTGGCCAAGGAAACGGGCGAACGCGTGTCGACCATTCGTTATTGGACGACCATGGGCATTATAGAACCCGTCGGCAAAACGTCGGCCGATTATATGATTTATTCGTCGGATGTTCTGGGCAGGATTAAAAAACTGAAAGACTTGAAAGCGCAGCGGTATACGCTGGACGAGATTAAATTGCGGCTTGGGGAATAAAAAATGTTGTTTTCATCAGTTTCGTTTATGTTTTTGTTCGCCCCCGTTGTTGTTGGAATAAACTGCCTGCTGCAAATGAACGGGAAAAAGAACGGATGGTGGCTGATTGCCGCGTCAGCGGTATATTACGGATTGGCTCAGATAAACGCTTTGCCTGTGTTTTTGATTTCTGTGGGCGTAAACTTTCTGTTTTCAAAACATATTGAAAAGAAAGGAATGTTGTTTTTCGGCGTTTTGTTCAATTTGCTGTTTCTGGGCTGTTTCAAATATACGAATTTTTTAATTGACAATGTCAATTCTTTTTTCAAAACGGATTTTGAATTTGTAAAAATTTTGCTGCCGCTCGGAATATCTTTTTTCACGTTTGTGCAAATCGCTTATTTGGTCGATTTGGCGCGAGGAACCGCAAAAAAGATGAGTTTTTCCGAATACGTGCTGTTTGTTTCCTTTTTTCCGCAGATTAGCGCTGGACCGATTGTGTCGTATGCGGAAATGATGCCGCAATATCGAAATTCGAATGAACGGCTGTCATGGCAAAAGGCGTACGCCGCGCTGATTCTGTTTATCATCGGTTTTGCAAAGAAAAAGCTGGCGGACAATTACGCTTTTTTCGCAAATGAACTGTTTGACGGTGGAAAAAGCTCCTTTGCTTGGGCGTGGCTGGGAACAATCGGATATACGTTCCAACTGTATTTTGATTTCAGCGGGTATTGCGATATGGGAATGGCGGTTGCAAAAATGCTGAATATTTCCTTGCCCGTTAATTTCAATTCCCCGTATAAAGCGGATAGTATTCAAGATTTTTGGCGGCGCTGGCATATCACTTTGTCGATGTGGTTGCGTAACTATCTGTACATTCCGCTGGGCGGCAGCCGCAAGGGATTGGCGCGGACGGTGCTGAATTATTTTATCGTCTTTCTTTTGGGCGGTTTTTGGCACGGAGCCGGGTGGACGTTCATCGTGTGGGGCGCAATGCACGGGACGGCGCTGGGAATTCATCGGGTGTGGAAAATGTTGAACAGGCCTTTGCCTAAAATCGCAGGCGTGATTGTGACATTTCTGTTCATTCACTTGACTTGGGTGTTTTTCAGAGCCGCTACCGTTGAACAGGGAATGGAAATTGTGTCCGAAATGTTTGCCCCTGTAAATTTTGACGTGCCGGAATGGGGCTTTATGCGCCAATATGCCGTTCAGTGTGCTTTTGGCATACTGTGCGCGTTTGCCGCCCCGAACAGTATGCGAATATTTCAAGCCGTTGACGCCGAAAAAAAGACATTCTGTTTTGCCGTCTTCTTAATTTGCTTCGCCGTGTTTTTAACGGTTCAAGCAAACAGTTCGCCTGTGTTTTTGTATTTCAAATTTTAAGGATATGAAAATGAATATTTATAAAAAACGCACAATTTCATTGTTGGCGGCAGCGATTTTTATTCCGTTGTTTTTTATAGGGAGCAGTTTATTGCTGGATCCTGCAGAAATCTATCACAAGTCTTTTTTCCGGAAAGATTGTTCCCCGTACAAATCGGTTACTTTGCTGGTGGGGCGAATCAACCATCATTTGGACGGACATGACGGCGTGCTGTTCGGTTCATCGCTTAGCACAAACTTTGAAACGCCGTATCTGTTGGAACAAACAGGTATAAATTTTTTCAAGGCGGCAAGGGACGGTGTCGGTGCAAAAGCCATGGATAAAATCGTGCGCTATGTGTTGAACAAAGACAAACAGCAAAACCTTAAAACCGTGTGGTGGGAACTGTATCATCAAAAAATGACGGATGACGACTTTATCAGACGTAATTTTCCGACATATTTGTTTAATGATGACTTTTCGGACGATTTGCCTTATCTGCTGTCATTTTCAACGATAAAAAAGGGAATTGACGTCATTCGGGGAAAATGTGTTCCGGCAACAGTTGACATTACGGCATGGCGATATGACGAGCGTCATCGGAAAAGCCAAGAGAAATTTCATCAAAGGGTGGATGAAATAAATCAAAACATCCGTTCGCAGCAACGGCGTTTGTCGGATTATTCTTTTCAGCCCGCGGAAGTTCCGGCATTGGATGAATATGTGCTGCCTGTCGTGCGTTCCAATCCGGACAGAAAATTCGTATTTTTTGTTCCTCCGGTCAGTTTGGCGGCTTTGGCGTCGTTTAAAACGGACGAATTGAACCGCTTTTTTACCATGATAAAGCGTTTGGCGGACGAAGGAAAAACGAATCCCAATGTAAAAGTTTATCTGCCCGTATGGAATAAAGACGTTATTACGGACGGAAGACTGTATCGGGATGACTTGCACTATGTCGGGTCAATCAACGATTTGATGGTTCAAGACATTGTGGCGGGAAAATATCTTGCAACGCCGGATAATTTTGAGGCGTTTGTTCAAGATTTGACGGATTGGATCAAACATGAACAAATGAGGAAATAAAGCCCGCATGCTTGACAGCGGATAAATTTTAAATAACATAATGTTAATCTGTCCCTTGAGTATTCAAGGGACTTTTTTTTATGAAAAAAGGATAATCATTATGGGAAAAATCAAAATTCCGTATCGCTGGAAACCGCGAAAATATCAAATGAAACTGTGGAAATACTTGGAAGACGGCGGCAAACGCGCGGTCGCCGTATGGCACAGACGCGCGGGAAAGGACAGCTTGTCGCTGAACTGGACGGCGGTGGCGGCGTTTGAACGCGTCGGCGTGTACTGGCACATGCTGCCCCAACAGACACAGGCGCGCAAAGTCGTTTGGGACGCCATTGACAAACAGGGACGGCGCGTCATTGACCAAGTGTTCCCGAAACAGCTGCGCAAATCAATCAACAGTCAGGAAATGAAAATCGAGCTGGTCAACGGGTCGATTTGGCAATGCTTGGGGTCGGACAATTACAATTCTTTGGTGGGGGCAAACCCCGTCGGCGTGGTGTTTTCCGAATACTCCATCGCCGACCCCGCCGCGTGGGATTTCATTCGCCCGATTTTGGCGGAAAACGACGGCTGGGCTTTGTTTATTTATACGCCGAGAGGACGCAATCACGGCTTGAAGCTGTTTGAAACGGCAAAGCAGGCGGAAGGCTGGTTCGTACAGGCTTTGGGGGTTGAGCAGACCAAAGCGATTCCTTTGTCGGCAATCGAAGCGGAACGGCAGGCGGGCATGGACGAGGAAATGATACGGCAGGAATTCTACTGTTCGTTCGACGCGGCGATAAAGGGCAGTTATTACGGCACGCTCATCAACGATTTGGAAAACAAAGGCGCGGTGTGCCGCGTGCCGCACAATCCCGCTTTGCCCGTTTTTACAGCGTGGGATTTGGGCATCGGCGACGCGACAGCGATTTGGTTTTATCAAAAAAACGGCGCGGGAATCGATGTTATCGATTATTGCGAGGCAAGCGGAGTAGGCCTTGATTATTATGTCCGCGTGCTGCGTGAAAAACCGTACACCTACACAAACGACAACATCTTTCCGCACGATATTCGGGTGCACGAGCTTTCCAGCGGCAAAAGCCGTTTGGATTTGTTGGCGGGTTTGGGTGTCAGAGGGCGCGTTTTGCCGCGCGCAAGCGTTGAAACGGGCATTGCCGCCGTGCGCCTGCTGCTGCCGCGATGCCGCTTTGACGCCGAAAAATGCCAAGCCGGACTGGAGGCTTTGCGTCAATACCAAAAAGCGTGGGACGAACAGCGGCGGACGTTTCAGCCGAAGCCTTTGCACGACTGGACAAGCCATGCCGCCGATGCGTTCCGCTATTTGGCCGTCGGATTAAAAGAGGATTCCGCCAAAGTCGAGCGCTTTATTCGTGACAGCGCAAAGACGGCTGCGGAATACGATCCGTTGGCTTAGGGCATGGCGGCGGGGTCGGTCACGGCGTCAATCAATACTGCGCCCGTTTCGTTCAAGGCGGCGGTCAAAACTGTTCTCAAATTATCGGGCGATGCCGCCCGTGCGGTTTTAAATCCAATGATTTGAGCCAGCCGGGAAAAATCCGGATTGAGCAATTCCGTTTTGAACGGCGGAATTTTTTCCAGATTCGCTTCAAAATCTATAAACCCCAAGGTGGCGTTGTTGTAAACGATGACTTTTAAATCGACGTGATTTTGAATGACGGTCAGCAGTTCGCCCAACAGCATGGACAATCCGCCGTCGCCCGCCAGCACGATGACGGGTGTCCCGCGCGGCAGGGCGTAAAACGCGCCGATGCCCGCGGACAAGGCGGCCGCCATGGTGCCGTGTTTGAACGAACCGATGATGCGGCGGGTTCCTTTTGCTTGCAAATACCGCGCCGCCCATACGTCGTTTAATCCGACATCAACGACAAACACGGCGTTGTCGGGCGCGATATCGTTTAAAACGGCGGTCAAATATTCGGGACGCAGAGGCGTTCGCTTCGCGTGTTGAACCAAGGCATTGTGTTTTTGCGCCGTGATTTCGTCGCGGTGCGCCAAAGACAGCGTTAAATGCGATTCGTTCTTTTTTTCCAGAATCAAAGGCAGCACAGCCGTCAAAGCGGATTTTACGGACGCCTTGATGCCAAAAGTCAGCTTGCTTCTGCGTCCCAGATGCGCGGCTTTGGTGTCGATTTGCACCACGTCGGGCGCGGTCGGCAGCAAAGCCCGATACGGATAATCCGTTCCCAGCAAAAGCAGTAAATCGCACGATTCAAGTGCGGCCTTCGGCTCTCCGGAACTTAAATATCCGTTCAGCCCGACATTGAACGGGTTGCCGTTTTCCATAAAGTCTTTGCTGCGGATGGTGTGGACAATCGGGGATTTGATTTTTTGAGCCAAAGCCAGCACTTCATCTTTTGCAAAACGGCAGCCGATGCCGCAGTAAAGCGTTATCCGTCCGTGCGAATTGATGATTTTTGCCAACTTTTCAATGTCGGCGGGGGCGGGGGACAGCGTTGTCGGTTTGTTGTCGACCGTGCGGGCGTAAACGGTTTGCGCGGCGGGGATTTCCGCTTTGGCGACGTCTGACGGAACAACCAGCACGGCGACGCCTTTTTGCGCCAATGCGGCTTGCATGGCGGACTGCAGCAGTCGGGGCATTTGTTCGGCGCTCATCACCGTTTCGCAAAAAACGGAACAGTCCTTGAAAACCGCCATGGGATTTGTTTCTTGGAAATATTCCGTGCCGATTTCAGACACGGGAATGTGCGTGACAAGCGCCAAAACGGGGGATTCGTTACGCGCGGCTTCGTACAATCCGTTCAGCAGATGCAGGCTGCCGGGGCCGCATGTGCCCGCGCAAACCGCTAAGTTTCCTGTCAGAAAAGCCTCCGCTCCCGCGGCAAAAGCGGCGGATTCTTCGTGTCGGACGGGTATCCATTGAATCCGATTGTTCAAGCGCACCGCGTCGCCTACCGCGTTCAAAGAATCCCCGATTAAGCCGTAAATCCGCTTGACGCCCGCTTGAGCCAGCGCGCCGACCGTCATTGCCGCCACATTCATCGCAAAGTCCTCCATTGTTTTGAGGCTTATTGTACGAAGCAAAACGGATTTCAAACAGATGGCAATAGGATTGAGCGGCTTAAAGCCAATGCTTTATCGCGTCCAAATCGTCCTGTGTCCCGAACGGGGTGTTGACGAACAAAATTCCGCTGCCAAGCATGGCGGTTTTCGGATGCTTGAACAGGATTTCGGCATTGTAGAACTTGGGCAAGTCGGCATCCTGCAGCGGCTTTATCAAGTCGAAATGGTAGTTTTCCCGCAAAATCGGATACCAAACGCCGATAACGCCCTCCGCCCATTTGCGGTGAAGCTTTAAAACAAACTTTGCCGTTTTTTCGTATTCGGTTTTGACTTCGTAACTGGGATCGGTAAAGACCATGCCGCGGCGCGGCGTCGGCGGGCAAATCGCCAAAGCGCCCTCGAATCCGTCGCGGTTGTGCAAATGCGTGTTCGGATAGCGCATCAGACGGAACAACGCTTGATATTCCTGCGGGTGAAGCTCCATCAAATGCAGGGTGTCCGTCGGACGCAGCAAGGCTTCGGCGATAAAGGGCGAACCGGGGTAATATTGCTTGCCGATTTCGGAGCGGAGTCTGTTCAACAGGTTCAGATACGGGTGATTCGCGGGGATTTTGCGCGCTTTCAAAACCGATTCGATGCCGAAAGCGGCCTCGTTCGTTTTGTGCGTCATTTCAGACGTCAAATCGTACAGGCCGCGTCCCGCGTGCGTTTCGATGTACGTCAGCGGTTTGTCCTTTTGCGCCAACTTTTCCAAAACGGTGCAAAGCGCGGCGTGTTTGTGAACATCCGCCAGATTGCCCGCATGGTATCCGTGCTGATAGGAAAGCATAATCCGAATCCTTGAGTGTTGTTTTATTCGGGTATAAAGCTTTTTTTGCGGAAAAATCAATACGATTGTTGATGATTTTCAAGGAAGAAACAAAAATAAAATCCTTGACCGCACGGCTGAAAGTTCCTAGGATTTCGTTACAATTTAACCAAAGGAGCTTATAATGAACAAATCTGAATTGGTCGCGGAAATCGCGAAGAACGCAAACGCTTCCAAAGTCGCCGTCGAATGTATTTTGGACGAAGCGATTATCGCTATTACCGAAGCGATGAAAAAGGGCGAAGAAGTCCGTTTAATGGGGTTCGGCACTTTTGATGTGTCCGAACGCGCCGCCCGCGAAGGCCGCAACCTGCGCACGGGTGAAAAAATGACCATTCCCGCGTCAAAAGCGCCGAGATTCAAAGCCAGCAAATTGCTGAAAGACGCTGTTCGCTGATTTTTTTAATCGAAAAAAGGGCCGTCTCTTGAGTAATCGGAGGCGGCTTTTTTTAAGGAGGCGTTTTACAGCCGAACGGCTGAATTGATTTTTTAGGGCGGATTGTTTATAATGCCAAACCGTTGCCGAAGCGGTGTTGTTCCTTTTTCTGCTGTCGGTAATCAAAGAAAAAGCGTTTTGGCGGCTGCCAAGACGCTTTTTCCGTTACGGGTAAAATAAAACCCCCGTCCGAAAGGGCAGGGGTTTTGAATAACAGCGATTCTTAGAATCCGTCGCGTTCCAAACGTTTGCGTTCCAATTTGCGGGCACGGCGAACGGCTTCCGCCTTTTCGCGGGCTTTCTTTTCGGACGGCTTTTCAAAATTGCGGCGCAATTTCATTTCACGGAAAACGCCTTCGCGCTGCATTTTCTTTTTCAAAGCTTTCAAAGCCTGATCAACGTTGTTGTCACGAACTACGACTTGTACCATTTGATATCATTCCTTTTCATAAAGAGGAGGGCAAAACCCCCGTTAAAAACATATCGCTCGGACGGTATGATAGCCGGCCGGAAGCGAAAACTCAACGATAAAATCCCTTTCGCCCTTGGAAAGGGAAAAGCATACCCCCTTTACGGAATAAAATGTTTTCTTTCATTCAATATACAATTTCAACAGCCCTCTTGCAACAGAATTTTTTGGACAAAAATGTTGACAGTAAAATTTTTTCGCGCTAAAAATCAAGACAGTCGATTTATCAAGGATGTTCCGTCATGACCGAACAAATTTTAAGCACCGTTTTCCCCAAGAAAAACAAATCCAAAAAGCCCGAAAAGCAATATCCCGACCAACAGCCGCAGGTTGAACTGGGAATTTTGGCGGTCAGCAAAAACAAGGAACGCCGTTTAATCAGCTTTATCAATACGATAGCGGAAAATTCCCCGTTCGGCAGGGCTGTTTTGCAGGATGCGGCGGACGCGGGCTATACGCTGGCGTTTGAAAACCAGAAAGATTCGCTGGGCTTTTGCGATCCCGAAGCCAAAATGCTGGTTTTGAATCCCGCAAAGAACGACAACACTTTGATTGCGACTTTGGCGCACGAAGCCCGTCATGCCCAGCAGTTCATTCACGGGGCGGAGGGCAATTTCGGCGCATATAATTTAAAATGCGACGTGATGTACAACCGCGCGCTGGAAGCCGATGCCGAAACCGCCGCCGCCGCGACGTGCCATCAAATCAAAGTGTTCGGCAACAATTCCAAGCCGTGGGACAAATTCGAAGAAGACGCGCCCGTTATGGCGGAAAATTTTTCAAACGCCATGCCCGATTCCAAGGCGCCGATTTCCGACAAGGTTTTGCAGAAAACCTTTAACGGATGGTATCAAGACGAAATCGTCGTCGAAGGATACGAAGAAGGCTATATTCAAGACGTTATGAACGATGCGATGAAAGACAAGGCGGAAGCGGATTTGCCGTACAGCGGAACGATTTCATCCAAGGAAATCGTCAACCAAATCTGTTTGAACGCCAAAGGCGGCTGTTATTGGGCGGACAACCCCGATGTGCTGGAAGAACCCGAAAAACTGTCCCTGTGCGCCGAAAGCGTCAATACGGCGGATAAGTTTTTCAAAGTGCGCGAAGTGCGCACGGGAATGAAGCCGGACACGAGCTATAAGTCCATGCCCGTTCGCGATCCCGAAAATTTGAAAGGGGCGAAAAACAAGACTTTGGCATCGAAAAAATCCAATGTTGCGGATGCTTTGCGGCAAGCGAAAGTCATTGCACAGCTGGCCGGAAAGGCGGGACGCTGAGAAGTTTTTTCTCCCGAAAAAGGGGCTTTGGTTTCAAAGCCTCTTTTTTATGGCAAAGCGCTGCTTTTTATTGACAAAAAAAGTGTACGGAAATACAATCCTTTTCAGAAATAACTCAAAGGACGTTTACAATGTTGAAAGAAGCTTTTGAACACCCCTTGTCCGATTCAAAATACAACCCTGCGGAAAAGCCCGCCGTTGATATCGATATGACGGAATGTAAGGAAACGGACAAACCGCGTATGGTCGCTTTGGTCAACCGTTTGGCAAAAAGCCCGTGCGGTTTGGAAACGCTGCAAATCGCGGCGGACAATGGGTTCAAATTCAGCTTTTTCGACGACGGCGTCCGCTGCTGCGGCGCATGCGACGAAGCAGGGCATTGGGTTCGATTGAACCCCAAGGAATCCGACGAAAAACTGGTCGGAACGCTGTGCCACGAATGCCGCCACGCGGGGCAGTTCGTCCGCGGCGCGCACGAAGCGTTCGGCGTGATGGACGTGCGTTCGGAACTGATGTGCTTCCGCGCGATGGAAGCCGACGCGCAGACTTACGCGATTACGGCGTGCAAGGAATTGTCCCTGCAGGGCGACCGTTCGCCGTACAACATCTTTGCGTCCCGCTATCCCGAAATCGAGGAAGCGTTCCGCGCGTCTTACGACAAGCACGGCAAGGTCAACCACGAGGTGATGACGGAAACGAACGAATCGTGGTACGACCAAATCCGCACCAAAACGGTTTACGAGGAAGCCTATCAAATCGAACCGATGACCAAGGAAATCTATGATTTGAAACAGGGCAAGGAACCGACTTTGTTCTACAACAAGCAAAAGATGACGGCGGAGGAAGTCGTCGCTTTGGCGTGCTGGACAAAAGACGGAAACTATTACACCAAAGACCCGAAACAGCTGGAAAGCGGCAAGTTTATGGATGTCGCCAAACAGGCGATGGGCGATATGCAGGATTTCTTCAAATTGCGCAAGGAATTGACGGGCATGGAACCCGATCCGTCTTTGGCGACGATTCCGACGCGTCCCGACTATATGCACCGCGAACGTCCCAAAATGGGCGAAAAGCCGCTGGCGGGCATGTTTGAAAAGAAAACCTCGAAAGCTTTGAGCCCCGCCGTATTGTCCGCTTTGTCGGCGCGCCGTTCCCGTTAAGGAGTTTGAGCTATGGAAATAATGACGTCTTCAATGCTGCAAAAAGTTCTGGACGAACCCAAGCAGAAAGTTTCTTACGATCCGAACGAACAGCTGACGGTCGATGTCGATTTGTCGCTGTGCACCGACGAAGAAATGCCGCGCATGATTCATATCGTCAACCGCTTGGCTAAATCGGAAGCGGGACGCGAAACACTGGAAATCGCCAACAAAGCGGGCGTGAAGTTCGGCTTTTTGGATGCGAAAACGAACTGCTTCGGCTGCTATTTCGGCGGCGATATGAAGTATATCGGTTTGGGGCCCATGGCGTCGGACGACAAACTGGTTTCGACCTTGTGCCACGAATCGCGCCATGCGGGGCAGGCGGAGCGTATGAAAGGCATGCCCGACCGCGACCAGTTGAATGTTGCGTCAATTGTCCGCTATTCCCGCGCCAAGGAAGCCGACGCGCAGGCGTACGCCGTCAAAGCGTGCAAAGAATTGGAAATGCAGGGTGACAAAGGGCCCTTGGCGACGTTTGCCAAATTCTATCCGCCCATTTACAAATCCTATGAACAGGCTTTTGCCAAAGAGGGCGTTTTGAACGACAAAGTCGTGTCCGAAGTGTTCAAAGGCTGGTACGATCAGACGCGCACCAAGCAGAATTACGAGGAAGGCTACATCATAGAGCCGATGCACGACGCGATTAAAGGGAACTTTACGCGCATGTACACGTTTGCCGAAAACGTCAATTCCAAAACCGTTGTCGAAAAAGTCGGTTGGACGAAAAACGGCAACTATCTGTCGGCGGAAAATCCGAATTTCTTGGACGAGCCGCGCTTTGCCTCCGTCGGCGAACGCACAAAATCCGACGCGCAGGCGTTCTTTGAAATCCGGTACAGATGCGCGGGCATCGCCCCCGACAAATCCGTTGACGCTTTGCCGACGAACAAGGACGCTTTTGAACGCCGCCTGCCCGAAATGGGACAGCCGCGCGGCAACGTCGGCGAAACAATGAGCATGGGCAACACGATTGAACGCTGGAGAAATATTCTGGCTCAGCGCAAATTGACGGGAACGCTGAAAAAAGCTTTCGCTCCGTACAAAAAAGCCGAATATCCCGACGAAAAACCCGCCGTTGACGTTGATTTGCGCTATTGCGCGAAAAAAGACCGTCCGCGCATGATTGCTTTGATTAACCGCTTGGCGCGCAGCAAGGTCGGTTTGGAAACGCTGCAAATCGCGGCGGACAACGGATTTCACTTCAACTTTATCAAAGGTGAAAACCGCGCTTTCGGCTTTGCCGACCCCGAACATAAACGCATTGCGCTGAACCCGAAGTTTACCGATGCGAAGCTGGTCGGGACGATGTGCCACGAATGTCGCCATGCGGGTCAGTTTATGCGCGCTTCCAATCTGGAAGAAAACAGATGGGACGTCAAAACGAACTTGATTTATATGCGCGCGATGGAAGCCGATGCGCAGGCGTATGCGGCAACGGCGTGCGAAGAAATGTTCCGTTTGGGCGACGAAGCGCCGAAGCAGGAATTTTACAAATATTATCCGCCGATTGCCAAAGGCTTTACGCAGGCGTTGATTAAAAACGACGCACAGCTGGGCGATCAGCTGCTGACCGACACGTTCAAATCGTGGTACGACCAGCAGGGGACGAAAACGGTTTACGAAGCCAACTATTTGCTGGAACCGATGCAGCAGGATTTGCGCGACATCGCGAACGGCAAAGACAAAGAACATCAGATGAGCTTTGACATGTCGATTTCCGCACAGAAAACGATTTCGGAAATTGCGTGGACGAAACACGGCAACTACTTCAAGGACAACCCCGAAATTCTGAACGGCGGCAAGTATTTGGACGTATGCGACTACACAATGCAGCAGATGCGGAAATACTTTGAAATTCGCAAGGAAATGACGGGCAAGGACGATGCCAAAGCTTTGGAAGGTATTCCGACGCGCGCCGATACCATTCCCGCGCGCACGAAAGGCATGAAAAAGCCCGTCGCGAAAAAGGACAAGGTTGCGCTTGCATCGTTTATGAAACGGCACAATCAAGGCCGGTAAGAACGGATTTTCACAAACAAAAAAGCGGTGTTGAAAAACACCGCTTTTCGCTATTTTTCTTTCACATCGAAAATTTGCAAATTCAGTTCCGGCGCGGCGGAAATTTCAGCAACGGGAGCTTGGCACAGCCAGCCGTGCATGCTTTTGTTCGTGCCGAATCCGTTTTGCTTGGGTTCGCGGACGCCGTAACAGCCGCTGTCTTGTTTGACAAGATTGATGCCGACGTACCAATCAATTCCGTACTGTTTTAACACGGTTTTGATGTCGGCTTGGTTTTTCAGTAAAGCTTGCAGGTTCGTATCCGACGCGGAACCGTCCAGACGGACAAAACGGCCGCCCGTTTCAAATGCGGCGATGTTTGCGCCTTTTCCCATGCCGTACGTTCCCGCATGCATTTCGACGAAAGGTTTTAAAGCGTCGGCCGCTTGTTTGTATTGTATATTGCAGGAACGAAGCGGAAAGTAAAAGCAAAGCGCTGTCATACAGCCGCCGATGAACAGCCAGCTTTTTTCGGCAAGAGCGACGTCTTCACCGCGGACATTGGCGGAAATGCGGCTGATTGCGTATGCCAAAGCGAAGGGCGCACCAATCCCCAGCGCATAAAAAGCGTAATCGGGGACAAGGATGTAGCTGAACAACGCCAAAACCGCAATTTGAAAAACGGGAAACCACAGCAAACTGTAAAACAATGTGTCGCGGGGCGTTTGCCCGCGCTTTATCCATGGAAACGAATGATAGGCGGTCAACGCAATCAACAGCGCGGGAAACGTCAGCAAAGCGATTGCGTACGGCTGGCGGACAATGTGCCGGACAGGATCGAAAAACAGCAGCCGAGCCATTTGCAGCGGTGAGCTTCCCTGTGTTTGCGTCCAGCTTTGAACCGTCATCGGGACAATCGTGCCGAAAGTCTGCTTTTCCCACAGCCAAAATCCAGCGGCGGGCAGCAGTCCGACAGCCAAGCCGCCCAGCAAAAGGAAAAATTGTTTGTATGAAACGGGTTCTTTGCCGTTGAATTGGAAGTAAAACACCAAAGCGAACGTTATCGCAAATCCCAAAGTGTCAAATCGGGTCAACAGCATCAGCGATACCGCCAATCCCGCCGAAACGCCCGTCAAAATGTTTGGTTTTTCCAATGCGCGCAACAAGGCGAGGGCGGCGAACAAAACGGCGGGCATCGCCAAAGCGGCATCCGTTCCCGAAGCGGCGGTTTTGATGTAAAAAGCCAATGCGAAGGCGGCAACGGCGAACCGTTCTCCGTCGGTCAAAGACAGGTTCAGTTTGTTCAGCAGTTTGAACAGCAAAAATAAAAACGCCGCTCCGCCTGCCGCTAAGACGGTGTAAACGGCGGTAAAAAAGATATGTTCTCCGCACAGGTTGTCGAAAACGGACAACAATCCCCGCCAAACAAGGGAAAAGTCGTTGCTGACAACATGACCGCGTGCGATTTCCAGCGTGTTGTAGAAATGTTCATGGAAATGATAGGGCAGCAATTCGCCCGCTGTCAGCGGAAATATGGCGAAAAATAAAAGAGCAAGCCCGCAAAGGCTTGCTCCGATGCGGAAAGTTTTATTGTTCATTGACAGGTTCAACCACCAAAAAAGTGCCGTTGACTCCTGTGACTTTGACAGTTGCGCCGGCGGGGATGTTTTGAGGGCAGGAGGCCAGCCACAGCGTGTCGCCGACTTTGATTTTGCCGCGTCCGTCCTCAATCGGTTCAAAGACTTGGAAGCTTTGACCGACGTACAGCGCGCCGCGGTTGTTCAAATTGTTGTCAACGGCTTGCTTTTTTCCAATCAGCTTGCGTCCGGCAAGAACGGAAATCACCGACAAAACGGCAAAAACGGTTCCCAGAACAACAGGCGCGGCTTCGGGGAAAACGGCGGATACCAAGCCTGTCAGCAGCGCGCCGAAGCCTATCCACATAAAGAACACCCCGGGCGTCAAAATTTCCAACACCATCAGCACAACGCCGGCGGTCAGCCAGCCCCAGTAATCCGCAAACTCCATTTTAACCCCGCTTGTCGTTTTGTTTGGTCAAGCTTTCTTTGGCGATTTCGCCGATGCCCGCAATGGATCCCAGAATGTTCGTTGCTTCCAGCGGCAGCATGACCATTTTGGAATTCTCCGCCGTGCCGATGGATTTCAAAGCTTCCAAATACTTTTGCCCAAGGAAGTAGTTGATGGCGTTGATGTTGCCTTTGCCGATGGCTTCGGAAACATACGCGGTCGCTTTGGCTTCCGCTTCGGCTTGGCGTTCGCGGGCTTCCGCATCGCGGAAGGCGGCTTCTTTGCGTCCCTCAGCCGCCAGAACGACGGACTGTTTTTCACCTTCGGCTTTCAAGATTTGCGCTTGGCGCAGACCTTCAGCTTCCAGAATTTGGGCGCGTTTGTCGCGTTCGGCCTTCATCTGGCGCGCCATGGCGTCGACCAAATCGCGCGGCGGCGTGATGTCTTTGATTTCGATGCGCATGACTTTGACGCCCCAAGCTTCTGTCGCTTTGTCCACGACTTCCAGCAAACGGTGGTTGATGACGTCGCGCTGGCTGAGCAGTTCGTCCAAATCCATCGACCCCATGACGGTACGGATGTTCGTCATGACCAAATTCAGAATCGCGACCTGCAGCTGACGGACTTCGTAAACGGCAGGGGCGGCCTCCAATACTTGGAAGAACACGACGCCGTCGACGGTAACCATGGCGTTGTCTTTGGTGATGACCTCCTGCGACGGGACGTCAAGAACCTGTTCCATCATATTGACTTTCGCGCCGATGGAATCGACGAAGGGGACAATCAAACTCAGCCCCGGTTTCAAAGTGTGAGTGTAGCGTCCGAACCGTTCGACGGTGTATTCCATGCCCTGCGGCACGGTTTTAACGCCCGAAGAAATGACGACAATCGCCAAAACAATCAAAAAAACGACAAAACCGCTCATCTGCGTATCCTTTCAAAAATTGATTTAACGCTATAATACCGTATCAACGCTTAAAAATCAACGCGCCTGCGACGACCAAAAGGATAAAGCCCGCGATGTGATTCCAGCGAATCTGTTCGCCCAGATAAAAAATCGAAAACACGGCGAAAACGGAAAGCGTGATGACTTCCTGCATGCCTTTGAGCTGGGCGGCGGAGTAATATTCATGTCCGATTCGGTTGGCGGGGACTTGCAGGCAGTATTCAAAAAACGCGATTCCCCAGCTGACAAAAATCACCGTCCAAATCGGTGCGGATTTGAATTTCAAATGGCCGTACCATGCAAAAGTCATAAAAACGTTCGAGCAAATCAGCAGAACAACGGGTAAAACGGCGTGCATTTTCAAAAACTCCTTATAAAATTATCAAAGCGATTCGGGTTGTACGCTTTAATTTTTCCGCCGAAAAGAAAAATCTTTGCATTTCCGTCGAAAAACGGGCAATCTGGAATCGGCACGGTTCTTGCAATTCGGAAAGGGTGAGCGGATTCACGTTTTCTTAAATAAAAAAACGCAAGATGATGTGAAAGGGAGTCGAACATGGATTTGCAAAATTTGTCCTTGTATCAAATGAGCGAAGAAAAAATGCGCTGGCTGGCGCAGCGGCAATCCGTGCTGTCCCAAAACATCGCGAACGCCAACACGCCGAACTATATGCCGTCCGACGTCGAACCGCTGAAATTCAAAGAATTCGTTGGCGAAAGCAAGCATGTGCCGCTGACCCGCACGAATCCGATGCACCGCACCGCCGCTTCGGGTGATGCGAAAATGGTCAAAACCGATCCGAAGCACTTGTCGCCCGTCGCGGACGGCAAGGCGAAAGTCAAGGAAACCCGCCGCCCCTTTGAAACCGTCATTGACAAAAACGGCGTGATTTTGGAAGAGCAGTGGGCGAAAATCGACGAAACCCGTGGTCAGCACGAACAGGTAACGACCCTGTTCAAAAAGAATATGGCTCTGCTGAGCACCGCGCTGGGCAAATAATGCCGTAAGGGAGGAAAATCATGGATGATTTGACGCTGAGCAAAAAAATCGCCGCTTCGGGCATGAAAGCCCAATCCCAACGGTTGCGCGTGATTGCCGAAAACATGGCGAACGCGGATTCGCTTGCCAAGACTCCGGGCGGGCAGCCCTACCGCCGCAAGACGGTGACGTTCCGCAACGAACTGGACAGGGCGACGGGCGCGGAAATGGTCAAAATCGGGCGCGTGTCCCGCGACCGCGGCGAACTGGAACGCAAATATGATCCGAACCACGTCGCCGCCGACAAAGACGGCTATGTGCTGCTGCCGAACGTCAATCCGCTGATTGAAACGATGGATATGAAAGAAGCGCAGAGAACGTATGAAGCCAATCTGAACGTGATTTCCGTATCCAAGGATATGATGAGCCGCACGCTGGATTTAATCCGTTAAACGCTTGAAAGGATAGAAAATGGTCAATCAGATTTCACAAGCCCTTTCGGCGTATCAGACGGCGGCGGCGCGCGCGGTTTTGCCGTCGGCGGATGAAGCGAAAAACGTTTCGCCCGCGGGGACGTTTTCAGAAATGGTGCGCTCTGCCGCGGAACAGGTGGAAAAGGATAACCAATACGCCGAACTGATGAGTATGAAAGCCGTCAAAGGAACGGCCGATATTCAAGAAGTCGTCATGGCTGTTTCCAATGCCGAAGTCGCTTTGCAAACCGTTGTCGCCGTGCGTGACAAGGTTGTTTCGGCGTACCAAGACATCCTGCAGATGCCGATTTGATTTAAGGGCGTGTCAATGAACGATGTAGCGGTTCTGGAAGTCGGTAAAGACGCGATTTACACGCTTTTGCTGGTTGTGGGGCCGTTGCTGCTGATTGCAATGATTGTCGGCCTGCTGATCAGTTTGGTGCAGACTTTGACCCAAATCCAAGAAATGACGCTGGTGTTCGTGCCGAAAATTCTGGTGGTGTTCATTTCGCTGATTTTGCTGCTGCCGTTTATGATCGAGCAGTTAAGAACGTTTTCGGCAGGGCTGTTTGACCGCATAGTCGCTTTGGGAACATAGGGCGATGTGGGAAAAACTGCTGAGTCTGGAGCTTTATCATTTTTTGTTCGTGTTTGCCCGATTGGGCGGCGCGCTGTTGTTTATGCCCTTTTTTTCGTCAAGCTTCATTCCTGCGCGGGTGCGGCTTTTATTCGCTTTGGCGTTTTCCGTCGCTTTGACGCCCGCCATGGCGAACGTGATGCCGGCTCCGCCCGAAAGCGTTTTGCTGTTGTTTAAATATTTGCTGATTGAAATCACGGTCGGGTTGTTTTTGGGGCTGTTCCCCGCTTTTTTGATGACGGCCGTGGATTTGACGGGAGCAAACGCCGCCATGGCGACCAGCTTTTCAAACGCGACCGTGCTTGACCCGCAAACGTCGGTACAGTCAACCGTTTTGTCAAGCTTTCTGACATTGTGCGCGGTGATGCTGATTGTGGCGACGAATTTGCATCATTTGATGCTGGGCGCGGTGCTGGACAGTTATTCCGTTTTTCCCGTCGGGCAGAATCTGCTGACGGGCGACATGTCGGAAATGCTGACGAAAGCGCTGTCCGCCGCGTTCAACTACGGATTCAGAATCGGCGCGCCGTTCATTTTGATGATTGTCGTGCTGTATTCGTCCATGGGGATTATGTCGCGCCTGATGCCGCAGCTGAACATTCTGTTTATCATTATGCCTTTGCAGGTGTATTTGGGGCTGGCGCTGATGATGGTGACTCTGCCGTCCGTCATGCATTGGTTTTTGCGCTTTTTTGACGACGAAATCGGATTGCTGTTGAGGTAAGGGGCGATGGCTGAAGACGAACAGGACGAGTCCTCAAAAACCGAAGAGGCTTCCGAGCGAAAACTGGAACGCGCCCGCGAAGAGGGGCATGTCCCCATGTCGCAGGAAGTCAAAAGCTGGTTTATGCTGTTCGCCGCGCTGATGATGCTGTGGGGGCTGTGTCCGCTGTTGATGAAGTATACGGCGCGTCTGTCCGTCAAATACATCGAACGTCCCGAACAGCTGCCGACCGACCCGTTGGGATTGCGCGATTTGCTGCGCGACACGTCGCTTGACATGTTAATAGCCGTCGCCGCGCCTTTGGGGCTGTTTTTGATTTTGGCGATTGCGTCGGCTTTGGTGCAAATCGGCTTTTTGTACGCGCCCAAGCGGATGACGCTGAAATGGGAGCGAATCAACCTGTTCGCCAACGCCAAGGAATTCATCACCAAAGCCAAAATCGTCGACATGCTGAAAGGGCTGCTGAAAATCGCGGCGGTGGGCTATGCGGGGTGGCTGATTGTCGAACCGCGCATTGTCAATGTTTTAAACGCGTCGTCGTTCGACGTGGCATCGATTATCGATTTGCTTTATTCCCTGCTGCTGTGGATTTTGCTGACGATGGTGATGATTGTGTTCGTCATCGCGTTCGCCGACTACTTTTATCAAAAGTTTTCCTACTTGAAGCGCCAGCGCATGACAAAACAGGAAGTCAAAGAGGAATACAAACAAACCGAGGGCGACCCGCAAATCAAAATGCGTCTGCGTTCAATCCGCATGGAACGTTTCCGCAAGCGCATGATGGCGAACGTGCCCAAAGCGTCCGTCGTTGTCACAAACCCGACGCACTTTGCGGTGGCTTTGCGCTATGAACCCGACGAAGGCATGGACGCGCCCGTCTGCGTCGCCAAGGGGCAGGACTTTATCGCGCAGAAAATCAAAGAGGTCGCCAAGGACAACGATGTGCCGATTGTGGAAAATCCCCCCTTGGCGCGCGCGCTGTTCGCAACGGTAGAAATTGACTCTCCCATTCCGACGGAGCATTATGCTGCTGTGGCTGAAGTCATCAAGTATGTCTATCAGCTGAAAGGAAAAACTTTGCCCCAGCGGGAGGATGCGCCCTAAATGCCGCCTTTTTGGAAAAAAATCGCGAAAGCTCTGCGCCTTGACGTCAAAGACGCGGACAGAACGGCGGCGCTGATGGAAAGCGAAACCGACGCGCTGGCTTTGGTCGGGACGGACGGTGAGCTTGTCTATATGAACCGTGCGGGAAAAGCGTTTTTCGGCGTGCTGGATTTGCGGACGGCCGTTGTCGACCGCTTGATGCCCGACGAGGACAGCAACCGCTTGGCAATGGCGAAGCTGGACGCCGCTTTGAAAAACAAAGCCGAAACATCGGTCGAACTGCTGATGCAGTCCAAAGGCGGCGACGACGATTTTTGGGAATGGTACTCCGTAGCCCTGCGGCAAACGGATGTCGGGACGCTGTGGCGGGTGCGCGACATTACGGCGCAAAGGGCGATGGATGCCGTGATGCGGCAGGAAACGCAGGAAATGGCAGAGTTTCTGGACGCTTTGCCCATCGGGCTGTATCAAATCGACGCGGGCGGCGTTATCAACTTTGTCAACCGCCGGTTTTGCGACTGGCTGGGCGTCAACAATCCGCGCGAATTAAAAGGCAGAAAACTGGTTGATTTGCTGGCGGGCAACCATGCGCCGGAGCTGGACGGCTTTTGGCACGGGGAGTTGACGTTTCGCACGCAGACGGGCGGAACGTTCACGGCTTTCGTCAGCCACGCCGTTTACGACGAAAACGGCGAAACAATGCTGCGCGCGTCCGTCGTGCGCGATGTGGCTTCGCGCGAAGAACAGGAACAGGGCGCGAAAGACGCCGAAATCGGCTTTTCCCGTTTGTTTGAAGAAGCCCCCGTCGGCATTGCTTTTGTTGACAAGGACGGCGTGATTACCGAAGCAAATTCGATTTTGTTCCAGCTGACGGGCAAGCCGCGCGAAGAATTGGTCGGCACAAAGCTGGAGGACTGCATTGATTCCGACGATTGGGCGGAACTGAAAGACAAAATGGCGAAAGTCATGATGGCTCAGCTGTCCCGCGCCCATGCCGAAGTCAAGCTGAAAACCGAAACGGAGAAGTTCGCCGCCGTCTACATCACGCCGATGACCGAGGACGATGAAGACGGCAAGCCCGACGTGTTCGGCTTTATCGCGCATTTTATCGACAATACGGAACGCCGCAACCTGTCAATCCAGTTTTCACAAGCCCAGAAAATGCAGGCTATCGGCCAGCTGGCGGGCGGCATCGCGCACGATTTCAACAATCTCTTAACCGCGATTATCGGATCGACGGAGCTTTTGCTGCAGTCGCACCCCGCGTCCGACCCCGACTTTACGGAGCTGAAAAACATTCAATACAGCGCGACCCGCGCGGCAAGTCTGGTCGGGCAGCTGCTGTCCTATTCGCGCAAGCAGCCTTTGCGTCCGAAATACTTGGATGTAACCGACATTTTCGCCGAGCTTCAGTTCATGCTGCGCCGCCTGCTGGGGACAAAGACCGTCATTCAAATCGACCACGGGCGGAATTTGGGCTTTATCCGCGTGGACAAGACGCAGTTCGATCAAGTGTTCGTCAACTTGGCGGTCAATTCGCGCGACGCCATGCCCGACGGCGGAGTCTTTGCCATCCGCACGCGTTTTCAACGTATTCCCGCGGGGCAGTATATCGGTTCGGAAGAAGTCATGCCCGGCGAATACGTCGTTATTGACATTTCCGACACGGGCTGCGGCATTAGCGAAGAAAACCTGCAAAGGATTTTTGAACCGTTCTTTTCCACGAAATCTGGCGGCGTCGATTCGGGAACGGGGCTGGGTTTGGCGATGGTGTACGGCAACATCCGCCAGTCCGGCGGGTACATCAGCGTGAAAAGCGCCGTCGGCGCGGGAACGACTTTTACCATTTACCTGCCGCGCCATTCGCCCGAGGAAGTCCGCCGCTTGACCGAAGAATCCGAACATGACGCGGAACAGGCTCAACGCTTGCAAAAAGCCCAAGCGGTGGCGGAGTTCGTGCGCGTCAAACCCGATGTGCCCAAGGCGGGCGATCAGCTGGCTTTTTCGTTCGCGTCGGACAAGCCCGCTTTGCCGCCGCCTTTGCCCGCGCCCGATTTGACGGGGTCGGGCGTTATCCTGCTGGTCGAAGACGAAGACGGCGTGCGCGCGGTAACAAAGCGCGCTTTGACCGCCAAAGGCTATACGGTGATTGACTGCACCTGCGCCGAGGAAGCTTTGGAAAAAGTGGGCGAGGGGCAGAAATTCGACTTGCTGATTACGGACATGGTGATGCCGGGGATGGACGGTGTGGCTTTGGCGAACAAATTGCGCCAAGACGGCGTTTATTCCAAAATTCTGCTGATTTCAGGCTTTTCCGAGGAAGCCGCCCGCGGCGACATCGGCGAAATGCCCGACTTTCATTTTATGGCAAAGCCGTTCAGCCTGCGGGATTTGAGCGAAAAGGTCAAACACATTGTGGAGGGAAAATGAACGCGTATCCTTTTGACGTGAAGCAAATCGCCGCTCTGGCGGTCAAGGCGGGCGCCGCCGTCATGGAAATTTACGGCAGCGACTTTGCCGTGTACGAAAAGGACGATATGTCCCCCGTGACCGACGCCGATTTAAAGGCAGAGGGCATTATTTTTGAAGGTTTGAACGCCTTGACGCCCGATATTCCCTTAATCGGCGAGGAACACCTTGCCGCGGGCGGCATGCCCGATTTGTCGCAGAATCTGTTCTGGTTGGTCGATCCGATTGACGGCACGGCGGACTTTGTCAAAAAAAACGGCGAATTCACCGTCAACATCGCTTTAATCAAAGACGACGCCCCCGTGTTCGGCGTTGTGTACGTCCCCGTGCGGCACGCTTTGTACTATACGGTTTCGCCCGACGAAGCGGTCAAGGAGCAGGACGGACAAACAACTGTTCTGAAAACCCGCGCCGTGCCGACGGCAGGCTACAGCGTTTTGAACAGCCGCACGCATTGCGACGAAGCGGTTGTCGAAAAAATGCTGACGGGATTGAAAATCGCCGACAAACAGCCGTGCGGAAGCTCGCTGAAATTCTGCCTGATAGCCGAGGGAAAAGCCGACGTTTACCCCTGTTCCCACAAAACCAAGGAGTGGGACACGGCGGCGGCGCACGCGATTTTGCGCGCGGCGGGCGGGGAAGTGTACGATGCCGAAACGGGATTGCCCTTGACATACCGCAAAGACGGGTTGCGCAACCCGACGATTGTTTCTTTTGGACAAAAGAGGTGGACAAAATCCGCTTGACGCAAACGGCGCGGCGTGGCATACTTGATGAAAATTCGTCAAAGGAGCCGTTATGACCGACTACATCGCACAAGAACCGAAAATCGATTTGCCGTTTCAAGCCTATTCCGAAAACGGCAGAAACCGGTTTGCGCACTTGATTAACACGATTGCCGATTATTCCCCCACGGGGCGCGCCGTGTTGGAAGACGCAGCCAAAGCCGGCTTTAAACTGCAAATGCAGGCGATGTCCGGAACGCAGGGTTTCGTATGCGAAGAAATGAAAACGATTTTCCTCAGCACCTGCTATGACGACAATGTGCTGATGGAAACGCTGGCGCATGAATGTCGCCATGTTCAGCAGGGAATGCGCGGCGTTCCCGACAATTACCGCGAACTGGTCATTCGCGACACGGTGAAGCTGAACCGCGGCATTGAGGCCGACGCCGAATCCGTCGGCGCGGCGACGGCGTGGGAAATCCGCAAAAACAGCGGCAACGACGGCCCGTGGAAAGCGTTGGCGGAAAAATGCCCCAAAATCACACAGGGTATGGAAGCCGCCGCCAAAGGCGATGAAAAAATCGCCACGCCCGCGATGATGCGCGGCGCGTTCGACGGCTGGTATCAAAACAAGCCGATGATGGATGTTTACGAAAAAAGCGTGATTTGCACGGATGTGTTAAGCAATTCTTTGCAGGAACACCGCGAATCGAAGCCGGCCGATTTCTTCAAACGTGAAATGTCGTCGGCGGAAATGGTCAATATGTTCTGCAAAGATTCGGCGGGAAAATGCTATTGGGCTGACAAACCCGATGTGCTGGATGAACCCGCGCGGCTGCAGATTAACGAAAGCACGATGGCTTTTGCAAAAAGCGTCAATGAATTCCGCGCCGAAAACAATTTGAAAGTCGATACGTCCTATAACGGTTTATCTGTCTACGGAACCGCGCCGAAAACAGCCGAAAAACCCGCCAAAAACGCGGTGTTGCAAGCGGCCGTCGCACGCAAGAAACTGTCCCGATAATCTTTTACCCGAAAAATGTTTTCCGTTTGTTCTCTTTTTTCTTGAAAGAAAGAACAAATGTGGTACATTAAGCCTGTTGCTCTCGACAAGCTTTTGTGGGATAAAAGAGGCTGACTATGGATCAAACCGTCTTACATTTAGTGGATAAGGATACTATGGATAAAGAAAAAGCTTTGACCGCCGCCCTGAGCCAAATCGAACGCGCGTTCGGCAAGGGTTCCATCATGCGCTTGGGTCAGCGCGAAAACGCCGTTGAAATCCCCGCGATTTCGACAGGGTCTTTGGGATTGGACATCGCGCTGGGAATTGGCGGATTGCCCCGCGGCCGCATTATCGAAGTGTACGGTCCCGAAAGTTCAGGTAAAACGACTCTGGCTCAGCATGTTGTCGCGCAGGCGCAGAAAATGGGCGGACAATGCGCTTATATCGACGCGGAACACGCGCTTGACCCCGGATATGCCGCGAAACTGGGCGTCGATTTGGACAATTTGTGGATTTCCCAGCCCGATACGGGCGAACAGGCGCTGGAAATCGCCGACACGCTGGTGCGTTCGGGCGCGATTGACGTTCTGGTCGTCGATTCGGTTGCCGCTTTGGTGCCCAAGGCGGAATTGGAAGGCGAAATGGGCGATTCCCATGTCGGTTTGCAGGCGCGTTTGATGTCGCAGGCTTTGCGTAAACTGACGGCGTCCGTCGCGCGGTCGAATACGCTGGTTATCTTTATCAACCAGCTGCGTATGAAAATCGGCGTGATGTTCGGCAACCCCGAAACGACAACGGGCGGCAACGCGCTGAAATTCTATGCGTCGGTGCGTATCGAAATTCGCCGCGGCGCGCAGATTAAAGACAAAGATCAAACCATCGGCAACAACACGACGGTTAAAATCGTGAAAAACAAAGTCGCCCCTCCGTTCCGCACGGTTGAATTCGACATCATTTACGGCGAAGGCATTTCCAAAACGGGCGAACTGATTGATTTGGGCGTCAAAGCGAATTTGATTGAAAAATCGGGCGCATGGTTTTCGTACAAAGGCCAGCGTTTGGGACAGGGACGCGAAAATACGCGCACTTTCTTGAAAGAAAATCCGAAAATCGCCGACGAAATCGAACAGCAGATTCGGTCCAGCGCGGGATTGTTGTCGCAGAAAATGATTACGGGCGAAGAACAGGCCGAAGAAACGGAAGAATAAAACTTCGCGCGGAGAAAACAGAATCACAATACCGCACCCCGTACGGGGTGCGGTAATCTTTTGACTCGCAATGACGGATCTTCCCGTTTTCGTCATCAACCCAGAAAGAAGGGAGAGAGGAAAAAAACTCAAAGATCCTTG
>ERZ808240.70-NODE-70-length-129894-cov-53.690886_pt1 | contig 129894 bp, 114 predicted proteins | sample MGYA00521084_ERZ808240 | MGnify/ENA primary metagenome ERZ808240 (study PRJEB31516, sample SAMN03275571) | gut metagenome | biome: mammalia-associated habitat; material: feces | host: Papio cynocephalus | place: Kenya | collected 2012-08-06 ...
GACTACCAACTTTTCCTCTTGCTATTTTACATCTTTCTTATCCCGAACTGGGGTAGAATATTTACCAGGCTCGAAGCGCAAGACGGGCAACTCTGAGCAAAGAGGGCTACCACCAGAATGACAGGGTTTTCAAGGTCCACCTCAACCTTGTTAAGCTCTACAAGAAACAAGACATGACTTCTCCGCCGCCAAAGCAAGACTAAAAACTTGTGCGGTACACTTTACGAAATTCAAAAAACAATGCTTGTAAATCAGTAAATCACACGCCAATAGACTGCAAGTTGGGTTAAGAGACTACATGAAGAACCAGCCATTACTTGTCGGGTAACCTCATTTTGTAAGGAATAAACAGAACTTTTGATTTTCATCCGCCTTTTCCTTCGCCAAACAACCTATTATTCGTACTTTTGCATGTGATTGAAATGAAAAAGAACAGATCATATGCAAACAAAAGGCAATCGTATCCTCCCCGTGTTTCTTGCGACACTATTACTATTTGCATGTCCCATCTTAGGAAGGGCGCAACTGAAGATTGTAGACGAGAAAGATGGCAAGCCCATCGCCGGAGCCTATGTGTTTAGCAACGACAATCACCTGCTGTGCATGAGCGACGCCAATGGAGACACGCAACCTCTGGAGGGTACGGTCACCATCAGTGTCTTGTCGTACGAGCCCAAGACCATTGACGCATCGAAGACAAAAGGAACGGTCAGCCTGAGGCAGAAGCCATACGCACTGCCAGAGGTAGTGGTGCATGGCACCGACTATCTGAAACTGGTCGGCGCGTTTCGCGACATCTGTCGCAACGATGGCAAGACCATCCTCTACCGAGAGGGCATCATGAACTTCTACATCAACATGAAGACGCACAAGATACAACGGCGAGTGCGTGCGTGCCGACAGTATGAATGTCCAAAGCTCAGGAGCATCGTCAACTTCAACATTGCCATCTTGGGCCAAGCACAGTCCACCGACCTTTCACGCATCAGATACATCAAACGCGACTCTGTAAGCGAAACAAGGGGTGACACCACGTTTTATAGGTCAACCCACAAGGGAAAGACTGTTGACGACGCCATCATGTACATTGACACGCACCGCGACGGTGTCTACCGCCACATCATCGACAACAACAAATATCGCAAGTCGGTCAACGCGATGCTGAAAGTGCACACGGCGCTCTGCGACTGGACATTCTCAAGCAAGGAGGAGACTTGGAGCTCGTTGCTGGCGTTCAGGTCCATCTACAATTATGACTACATGCCATTACCTGGCAAGAAGTTCATTGCCTCTGAAGAAATGAAAGATTTCGTGGTGACAGAAGTGCTTCCGCTGTCAAGTGAACAAGCCAAGGCAGAACTGAAAGACAAGTCGGAGACGGCCGACTTCACCCTCCCCGACTGCCTGCCGCCCCTTCCTTACGATGTGGCGAAAGAGACGAAAGACCTTCTGAAGAAGAAATTCTGGGAAATGTGAAACACTCCTGATGCAGCGTTACTCATTGAGAGCGCCACAATAGGGGCAACGTCCTTTCCGACGCAACTTAGCTCCACAATTGCCACAGGTGTAACGGGCCCTGCCCTTGCGGTAATACTGCCAAAGGGCAGCGCAGACATAGACTGCAAGCAAGAAGTAGCCCACAAAATAGAGTGACGTGACACTGAACACGATGTAGTTGACCGCGCAGACGGCCGCCAGGCCTCCCAGATAGAGCAGCGCCTCATCGAACGGCAACTGGTGGCGCACATCGTCTATGGCCGCAAGGGCCACAATGAGCATGGCCCAAACGGAAACCAGGAAGATGCTCAACGCAAAAGGAACCGAGAATGGATTGAGCGTCGGGTGATAGTAGAAGTGGACCCACATCTGTGGCGCAAAGGTCTGCAGGCTGGCATAGAACGTGGCTGATGCTGCCACTATGAGACACAGAAGTGTGGGATAAAACGACTCGATGTCGTTGACGTGCACCAGATGGGCCTTGTGCTTGCGGATGCTCCAAAGAAGATAGGAAGCGGCAATGATGACGATGATCACCAGGAAGATGATGACATGAGTGTCAGAGAAGGCCGAGATAAACTGGGATATGGGGTCGTCGGGCATCACGCGAGGCAACATGCGCGACTCACGCGTCCAGCCGAACTCTGAGTTGTCGTTGGCCAGTTGCACCCACACGGAGTCGACCTTGTCGGTGGGCACCATGTGAATGTCGGCCACCACGAGATGGTCGCCCTTGCGCACAGTGAACGAATCGGTCTGCATGCCCTCCAGATACTCCTCGGGCATCTGCCGGAGAAGGGAAAGACTGTCGGCTTTAACGATGAAATTGTAGTTGTTGGTGTAATGGTGGGAGGAGAAAAACGACAAGGAGTCGATCTGCCGCTCACTGTACTGGAAAGCAGCATGGGCACGATAGTGTGACACATAGCACGAGGCCAGCAGCTGGGTCAGCAGTAGCACCAGAAACGCGACAAGGAAATCTTGCCCGAGGCTTCTCTTAGGATTATTTCTCACCATAGACATTCATTTGACAGGCTTTGCAATCAAACTCCAGTGGGAAGCGGCGACCGTCGCCGAGACGAAGGGTCAGAGGCTCATGCCACGTGGGTCGGCTTCCGCCACGGCGCACGCAGTGGCCCAGCGCATAGCGGAGACAATGACGACACTGCATGAGCAGGGGCGCCGCATCACCACCTCCAGCCACCTCAAAGGCAGGGCGGACATCAGCGAGACCGTGGGCCTCGTAGAAAGCACGGGCCTGGGAGTTGGACAGGTTGAAGAGATAGGGACGTCGGGCGTACTCCGGTTGCCACGCATGGGCCATAGCCGGAGCAGCAGTGGCAGACTGGGCGATGTCACGGGGCTGTGCCATCGCCTTGCGGATGAGCAGCGAGAGCGCCTCCACGCCCTCGCGCCGCAGGTCGGCGAGCAGGCTTGATGGTATGAAATAGCGGTCGGCCTGGTCAGAAATGACCACTTCGGCACAAACGTAAGGGGTGGCACCCAACTTCGACAGTTGTCGGATGATGTTGTCGCCCTGCGGCTTTTTTGCCTCCTGATGGTCAAACGTCACCCGCGACACAGCCTCCTCCTCAAGGAAGGGGACGCAAATCCGCAGCGAGAATCCGTCATGAGTCAGGGCAAAGGTCATACTGATGCTGATCTTGCGCTCAGCGGTCTGTCCGGCCAAGAGCTTCTCAAAAGACACGTCGTTGTTACGGTAGAGCGCCATGCCCGGTCTCAAGCCTTGAGGCATCTTGTAGGGATAAAGGCGGTTGCCCACGGCGCGATTGACGCGAAATCCTTCCAGCTCGCGTTCCCGGGTCAGGTAGCAGAGACCATCTCCATTGGCAAAGGCAGCGGTGCCGGCCACATTGAAAGAGTCGCGGCGCAGCTCCTTCACTTTGCCCACATACTCGCCCAAAGCCTTCGGCGTGTCAAAAGAAGCGATGTCGGGCTGGCGCCCCTTGAGGAAATAAGTGGTGAAGCCACGGTTGAAAGTCTTGCGCAAGGAGGGGTCGAAATGATAAGTGACCACGCCATAAGAGGCACGCTGGTAATCATCGGGACGACGCATCACCAGTTCGTTGAGGCGACGGCTATAGGCAGCGACCACGTTTTTCACATATCCGGCATCCTTCAGGCGACCCTCAATCTTGAACGACGAGGCCCCAGCGTCGGCCAGCTCTTCCAGGTGGTCAATCTGGCAAAGATCCTTGAGCGACAACAGGTGGCGGTCATGCTCGATGACCTTGCCGTCGGCATCGAGCAAGTCGAACTTCATGCGGCAGAACTGTGCGCACTCACCACGGTTGGCCGAGCGCTGGAAACAATATTGTGAGGCATAGCACACACCCGAATAACTGACGCAAAGGGCACCATGCACAAAGACCTCCAATTCCACGTCTGGCACCTCGCGATGAATGGTTTGGATCTCTTCGACCGACAACTCGCGAGCCAGCACCACACGGGTGAAGCCCAAATCACGCAGCCAACGGGCTTTCTCGGCCGTGCGAGTATCACACTGGGTGGAGGCATGTAGCTGTGGCGCATGGCCCACCTCGTCCAAAGCCACCTTGCGCATGGCCAGCGTGGCCATGTCTTGCACAAGCAGGGCGTCAACTCCTATGCGCGCCAGATCGGTGACCAACTGCTGTGAGGCCGCAAGCTCACGCTCGTAGACAATCGTGTTGACCGTGACATAAACCTTGGCGCCAAACTGGTGGGCATAGTCGGTAAGACGCCGGATGTCGTCAAGCGAATTGCCCGCGGCAGCGCGAGCGCCAAATTTCTCGGCGCCGATGTATACGGCATCAGCGCCATGGTCAATGGCAGCAAGGCCACATTCGAGGTCTTTGGCCGGAGCCAACAATTCCAGTGTTCTCATGTTCCACGTGTTAAGAGTGTGAAGCCTGGCTGAAGCGGATAGGCTTCCTGGCGTGCACCAGGCGCGCGTCAGCGTATCTCATCAATGTTGTAGGGAGTCTCCTGGTAGACATAATAGTTGATCCAGTTGCTGAAGAGCAGATTGGCATGGGCGCGCCAGGTTACCACCGGACCCTTCACGGGGTCATTGTCACGATAGTAATTCCGAGGCATCTCCACATCATCACGCTTGCCGAAGTCGCGCCTATACTCCTTGTCGAGCGTGTCAGGGGCATACTCCAGGTGTCCCGTGATGAAGAACTCGCGGCCACCGCGCGCCATAACTATGCTCACGCCACTCTCGGGCGATTCAGCCAAGACCGTCAAGCCGGGCACACGCTCTATGTCCTCACGGCGCACCTCAGTGTGACGGCTATGAGGCATCATGAACTCATCATCGAAGCCACGAAAGATAGGCAGGTGATCAACAAGCACCCGCTGATGGAAAATGCCAAACATCTTCTTGGGAAGCACATACTTGGGGATGTTGTAGAAATGGTAAAGGCCAGCCTGAGCAGCCCAACAGATGTAGAGCGTGGAAGTGACATGCGTTCGGGCCCAATCGAATATGCCGGTGATCTCATTCCAGTACTCGACATCCTCGAAGTCTAACAGTTCTATGGGAGCGCCCGTGACAATCATGCCGTCCCACTTCTGCTGTTTCAAGATGTCGAAATCCTTGTAGAACATCATCATGTGCTCAATCGGTGTGTTCTTGGGCGTATGGTTCTTGAGCTTCATGAAATTGATCTCAATCTGCAAGGGCGTGTTGGAAAGCAGACGAATCAAGTCGGTCTCGGTAGTAATCTTCAGGGGCATCAGGTTGAGAACAACTATCTTCAACGGGCGCACCATCTGTGAATGGGCCCGGCTCTCATCCATGACAAAGATGTTTTCCTTCTTCAGCAAATCGATGGCAGGAAGCCGATCGGGTAATCTAAGTGGCATGTAACGTTCCTTTCTCTTATATTCCGTACAAAGTTAACAATAATATAGGAGAAAAACACGTAACTGGCTGAAAATAATAGCAACAGGCAGTCATATTTCGTTCATATTTCGTCCATAGCTGCAAGAGCATATAGGCTGGCTCTAACTACCACCTTCGCAAAAGGCCAAAACCAAGCCGGTTCAGTTTGTCGTGATTTTTGGTCAAAAAGTTTGTCGTGGATTGCAGTTGAAATAGAGCGTGAAAATCGTGTTTTTCACCGGTCGCGCCGCGATTTGCATGGGGTAATTTTGCGATAAAGGGTATATTGTGTTGCGATATACCCTTTATCGCGATGCGATAAAGCGTTAATCGCGTCATGATAAAGGGTATATCGCAACACGATAAAGGGTATTCTTTGATGAAAAGTATTTACTTTTTAGGCTTAATAAAATCCGAAACTTTATAAACGACTAATTATCAACCGATTACGAAAAGCGCCGAAAATTCGCGTATTTCGGCCAAAATATTTTGAAGTTGAAAATAACGCCTGTTTTTTTATATACATTGTCCGCTTTATTCAATGGTGCGCACCATTTCAATGGTTGCACGACAATCATGGTCTTTTTTATACGACAATGGAGACCCGAGAGACTATGGTGATGATTTTAAGACAACTCATACCACATTTACAACCCATTACAACCTTTGGCCTCAGTGGGTGTGGCAACCGAGACTACTTTTGTTGGGTTCTTCCGGAATTTGGCAAGACGAGACGCTTGTGTTAGGGGTGGAATGTAAACCGCATTAAACCGCTCACGCCAAATCCCGGAAGAGCCGCAAAACCCCGAAGTCGGTGACCTGCCGCCAGCGCCGTGCGCCGACAAGGGTCATTGACCTCGGGGGCTATAATGAGGGGATGAAAGGATCCTTCGCTCCCCTATCCTATTGACCGGTTTTTACCAAAGCTGCAAACGCTCGCTTTCGGGAATGTACATCTTGTCGCCTTTCTTCACACCGAAAGCCTCATACCAGGCGCTGATGTGTGGCAAGGCGCCATTGACACGCCACTCACCGAGGGCGTGTGGGTCGCGTTTCACACGGTTGCGAATCTCCTGGTCGGTGATGTTCTGTCCCCAGACACCAGCATAAGCGAGGAAGAAACGCTGCTCGGGCGTAAAGCCGTCCTTGCTCTTCAGCGGATGCTTGGCCAAGACGTTCTTAAAGGCATTGAAGGCCACTTGCAGCCCTCCGTGGTCGGCCAGGTTCTCACCCAGGGTGAACTTGCCGTTGGCGTGGAGACCGGGCAACACCTCGATGGCGTCGAAAAAGTCGGAGTAGAGTTTGGCGCGCTGCTCAAAGCCCTTGGCATCGGCGGCCGTCCACCAGTCGTGGAGGTTACCGTCGGCGTCATACTGACGGCCCTGGTCATCAAATCCATGGGTCATCTCGTGACCTATCACCACACCGATGGCACCATAGTTGAAGGCGGCGTCGGCCTTGGGATCGAAGAAGGGGCGTTGCAGGATGCCTGCGGGGAAACAGATCTCATTGGTGGTGGGGTTGTAGTAGGCATTGACGGTCTGGGGTGTCATATACCACTCATCACGGTCTACGGGCTTACCGGCCTTGTCGGCTATCTGCTTGTCGTGGGCAAAAAGACGGGTGGCAATGACGTTCTCATAGAAGCTCTTGCTGGGATCAACGGTCAGCTTGCTGTAATCGGTCCACTTGTTGGGATAGCCGATCTTGACATAGAACTTGTCCAGCTTCTTGTGGGCGTTAGCCTTGGTGGAGTCGCTCATCCACGTCTGTGCGTCGATGCGTTGGCCAAGGCTGACCTGCAGGTTGCGCACCAGTTCCTCCATCATCTTCTTCGACTGGGCGGGGAAGTAACGCTCGCAGTACATCTTGCCAAGAGCCTCGCCCATGGCACCTTGAACCTGGTTGGTGGCGCGCTTCCACAAGGGGTAGTCCTCCTTGCGGCCGCTCATCGTCTTGCCAAAGAAGTCAAAGTTGGCCTCGCGGATGTTGTCGCTCAGACAAGAAGCGCTGCTCTGGATGACATCCCACTCCATGATGGCACGAAGGTCATCGGAACTGAGCAGAGGCAACAGCTTGTCAAGACCCGTGAAGAAGGACGGCTGCCCCACGTTCATCTCCTGGATGTATTGGGGGTTGACTCCTTCGGCCTGCGCAAAGGCCTTCAGGGGGATGTTGGGATAGTTCTCCTCAAACTGTGCAAGCGTCATCTTGTTGTAGTTGGCCTGTGGATCACGCAGTTCCACGTTGCTCTTGGAGACCAGAGCCAGCTCCGTCTCGAAGCGGAACACAGACTGCATCTTGCGCTGGGCGTCAGCAGCACTGAAGCCATAGAGTTCAAAAATGTGGGCTATGTGCTTCTTGAAAGCCTCACGGATATCCCGGGTGGCTTTATCAGTGTTGACATACCAGTCTTTCTGGCCAAGTGTCAAGCCTCCCTGGCTCAGGCTGAGGATGTTCCGCGTGACATTCTTGTCGTCGGCGCCAAAATAGGAGCCAAAGGGAACGCCATAGCCCAACTTGGCATACTTCAACTGCACCTGGTGCAGGGCATCGAGCGTCTTGGCCGCCTCCATCTCGTCAAGCAAAGGCTTGACGGGGGCTATGCCCTCCTGATTGCGACGCACAGAATCCATTGCCAACTTGTAGAAGTCGCTGAGCTTTCGCTCATTGGTGCCAGCCTGATACTTCTTCTTTGAAAGTTCGGTCAGGATGGTGTTGATTTGCTTGTTGACATTCTCCTGGAGCATGTCAAAACTGCCATAGCGACTGTATGCGGCAGGCAGGGGATGGGCCTTCTGCCAGCCACCTGTGGCAAACTGGTAGAAGTCGGTTGCTGGGCTCACGGTCTTATCAAGGTCAGACAAGACGATACCCGACTTGTTCTGAGCCATGGCGCCACACACAGGAGCTGCAGCGAACAGGAGCACAGGCAAAAGCTGTTTCACATTCATTGTTGATGATATTTAAATGATTACTCTATTGAATCTTGTTTTTCAGCGGCGATCAGACTCCTCGGACTGTTATCAGGAAGACAGGCTCGCGCTTCATGGGCATGGGGCTACAATGACCCTTATAGGCTAAAAAAAAGACAGAGCCGCATGGGAAAGACCGTTATACTTCCTTCTGCAGATGCTCCAACTTCTCGGACAGTTCCAGCCAATGGTCGTTTTCCTTGTCAAGAGCCTCCTTGGTCGACGTGTATTCGGTCACGAGCTCCATGTTTGAAGCGTTTTCGGGAGACATGAAGAGTTGGTCGAGCTCCTTGATACGGGCCTCCATCTTGGAGATTTTCTTCTCCGACTCCTCCACCTCACGGCTGGCCTTTCGTATCTTCTTCTGTTGCTCCTTATGGTCCAGGTAGCTTTGTTTGCCGCCGGCCTTGTCGGGAATGGAATCCTGGGCGTGCGCAACCGGGCTGGACGCCTGGACGCCAAGCGCCTCATGAATGGTCTCGGCATTGTGAACACGGAGATAATCGTAGATGCCTCCGATATGCTCCACGACCTTACCGCCGCCAAACTCAAAGACCTTCGTCACGAGACCGTCCAGAAATTCACGGTCATGCGAAACGATAATCGCCGTACCGTCGAAAGCCTTGATGGCCTCTTTCAGCACGTCTTTGGATGGCATGTCGAGATGGTTGGTGGGCTCATCAAGGATGAGAAGGTTAACGGGCTCAAGCAAGAGGCGAATCATGGCAAGCCGTGATCGCTCACCGCCGGAAAGCACCTTCACCTTTTTCTCTGATATCTCACCGCCGAACATGAACGCGCCCAGCAGGTCATTGATCTTCAGGCGCATCTCACCTGTGGCCACTTGGTCAATGGTGTCGTAGATGGTGAGGTTCTCATCCAACAGTTGGGCTTGGTTTTGGGCGAAGTAACCGATTTGCACATTGTGGCCGATTTTCAGCTTGCCAGTATAAGGTATCTCGCCCATGATGCATTTCACCAATGTGGATTTTCCCTCTCCGTTCTTGCCGACAAATGCCACTTTCTCCCCCCGCTTGATGGTCATGTCAACATGGTCGAAGACAGTATGGTCACCATAGTCCTTGCGCACATTGTCGCAGATGACCGGATAGTCGCCTGAACGCAAGCAGGGCGGAAACTTGAGATGCATCACTTTCTGGTCCACTTCGTCCACCTCGATGGGCACTATCTTCTCCAGTTGCTTGATGCGTTGTTGCACCTGCACAGCCTTGGTGGCCTGATAACGGAAACGATCGATAAAAGCCTTGATGTCGGCTATTTCCTTCTGCTGGTTCTCATAGGCACGCAACTGCTGTTCGCGGCGTTCCTTCCGCAAGACCAGATATTGGTCATACTTCACACGATAGTCCTCAGTGTGGCCACAGGTGATTTCTATGGTTCGGTTGGTGACATTGTTGATGAACGCACGGTCGTGGCTGACCAGCACCACTGCGCTGCTGCTTTGGGAAAGAAATGTTTCCAACCAGCGTATGCTCTCAATGTCAAGGTGGTTGGTGGGCTCATCGAGAAGCAACACATCGGGATGGCGCAACAGGATCTTGGCCAGTTCAATGCGCATGCGCCAACCGCCGGAGAATTCGCGCGTGGGACGATCAAAGTCGCTGCGCTCAAAGCCAAGGCCCACAAGCGTGCGCTCCATCTCAGCCTCATAATTCTCACCACCCATCATCATGAAACGGTCATGCTCAAGAGTGAAACGGTCCACAAGGGCCATGTAGTCGGGGCTGTCATAGTCGGTGCGGTCGGCCATTTCCTGCTGCATGCGGTCAAGGCGGCTCTTCATCTTCATGTGATCGGCAAAAGCCTTGCGCGTCTCCTCACGCACCGTCGTGTCGTCGGAGATCTTCATTACCTGCGGAAGGTAGCCTATCGTGGTGTCATTTGGTATGGCCACCACTCCCGATGATGGTTGCTGCAAGCCGCAAAGTATTTTAAGCATGGTAGACTTGCCCGCACCATTCTTGCCCACAAGAGCTATACGGTCATGGTCATTGACCACGAAACTGACATCATGAAAGAGTGGACGTACGCCAAACTCTACTTTCAAGTTTTCTACAGAAATCATTTCCCAACTACAATTTGACATGCAAAGTTACAAAAAATAGTCCGAAGGTAACGGATAAAGTCTCCGTTTTTATTAACTTTGCGTCTGCAACACACATCATACGACTTTTTAAAACAATTAGCACAAACCATGAAAAAAGTTTTTTGCTTATTAGCCATCGCCCTTACGGCTTGCCTGTGCGCAACCGCACAAACCGATCCCCTGCAAGGCAAACGCATCGGCGTCATCGGCGACAGCTATGTCAAGAATCACCAGAATCCCGTGGAATACGCCTGGCATTACAAATTGGCCAAGAAACACGGGATGACCTATTACAATTATGGACGCAATGGCAGTTGCGTGTCCATAGACATGAAGACGTGGGGACCTGCCGTCGTCCACCGCTATCAGCAGATGAACGACTCGCTCGACATCGTGGTGGTCATCGCCGGACACAACGATGCGGCACACCTGGCCGACAATGTCACCGACTCCACAACGACCTTGGCCAATTATCGGGAGCAATGTACCCGGCTGTGCCAAGGGCTGATAGAGAAATATCCTAAGGCCTACATCTTCTGGTTTACCCCCTGGGCCAACGACAACCCCAACTTTGAAGTCATCGTGAACACCACCAAAGAAATCTGCGGCTCCATGGGAATCCCCGTCTTCGATGCTTACCACAACAGCAACATCTTCGCCCGAAGCGACCGCTTCCGCCAAATATACTTTCAAGGTGGAAAGCGAGATCACGCGCATCTCAACGCGCAAGGGCACGACAGGTTCCTGCCCATTGCCGAACATTTTATCCTCCAATACCTACAATAGTATAACTGCCCAAAAAGATATGGGCCATCACACAATGCCACAAGCCACACACGGCCATGAAAAAACGGCGAATGTCATCTCGACATTCGCCGTCACGTATAAATAGAACTAACAGTTCTCAATACTGGATACTCACGGCACCAAGCCACAAGCGCAGCACTTAGGCATCTTGCAGTAACCTAAATGGGTATATAATTTATACGTCCGCTTCCTTGCTACTTTCCATGTTGCCGAAAGGAAATCCAGAATGTCTAATCTTATCCAACCATCCCCCCTAAGGGTTGCTAACAGATTGGAACTCTGCATTTCGCTTCAAATTTACAAATTTTCTAACAATTGGCAAAATATTTGGGGCATTTTTTCAAAAAACTTATTTTCACCTTTTCCTTTTCCAAGCCCACCGCCCTTATTAGGCCACAAGATTTCACTTCCGCCACATATTCACCTTGCTAAAAACAAGTTCGCTATCAAGGAAGCCACCTCAAAACGACAAAAGGGTGCGCAAAGCTAAGCTTCACGCACCCTTCATATGGATTGATGCAAATACCTATTTACTTCACCTTGTCCACGATGGCCTTGAAAGCCTCAGGGTTGTTGACGGCGAGGTCAGCGAGCACCTTACGGTTGATCTCGATGCCAGCCTTGTGAAGAGCACCCATGAGCTGGCTGTAGCTCATGTCCTGCAGACGGGCGGCAGCGTTGATACGCTGAATCCACAGAGCGCGGAAGTTGCGCTTCTTATTGCGACGATCACGATAGGCATAGGTCAAGCCCTTCTCCCATGTGTTCTTGGCAACCGTCCAAACATTCTTACGGGCACCGAAATAGCCCTTCGTGAGCTTCAGAATACGTGTTCTCTTTGCTTTAGAAGCTACGTGATTTACTGATCTTGGCATAATTTTTCTTCTTTAAACGTTCGACTAAAAAGTGAAATGAGTGATTAACGCAGATTGAGCAGATCACGCACCTGCTTCAGGTTGTTACGGTCGACCAATGTCACGTGGTCGAGGTTTCTCTTCTGCTTCTTTGTCTTCTTAGTCAGAATGTGACTGTGGTAAGCGTGACGACGCTTGATCTTACCGGTTGCGGTGAATGTGAATCTCTTCTTCGCACCGGAGTTAGTCTTAACTTTTGGCATTTTTTGTTGTTGTTAAAATGATTATTATAAAAGGTGGCAACGCATATACCTGGCGGTACCACTCAGTCTTTTCACTCTTGTGAGTTGTCGCTTTCGACCAACTTCTTCAAGGCATCGCCACCCTTGGCATTGGCCAGCAGGCCATTCTTCTCTGCCTTCTCAGCGGCCTTTTGCGCATTTTCCTCCTTGGCAGCGGCTTCAGCGGCAAGGCGGTCACGCTTCTGCTGACTCTGCTTGGCCACACCCGCCTTCTTAGGAGCGAGGAAAAGAAACATCTTCTTACCCTCCAAGCGGGGCAACTGCTCCACCTTGGCATACTCCTCAAGGTCATTGGCAAAACGCAGCAGCAACACCTCTCCCTGCTCCTTGAAAAGGATGGAACGTCCACGGAAAAACACATAGGCTCTCACCTTGTTGCCCTCTTCCAAGAACTCCTGGGCATGCTTCAGCTTGAATTGGTAGTCATGGTCATCGGTTTGAGGTCCGAAACGAATTTCCTTAACCTCCACCTTCACCTGCTTCTGTTTCATTTCCTTTTGCCGCTTCTTCTGCTGATACAGGAACTTGCTATAGTCGATGATACGACAAACAGGAGGCTGCGCATTGGGAGAGATCTCCACCAGGTCCACACCCTGCTGGCGAGCCAGATCCAAAGCTTGACGGGTGGGCATCACTTCGGAGCCACCGTCGCTAACCACACGAACTTCCCGCACGCGGATTTGGCCGTTGACGCGGTACTGATTCTTCATTTTGTTGTTGTCTTTCTTCATTCAACTATTTTAAATTCTGTATCGAAAGGGCATAACTTCCCCAATTCAGCGTGCAAAATTACTAAAAAGTATCGATACTTCCAAAACTTTACGTAATAAAATTCAAAAGAAAAGTGTGCCAAGAAAAGAAAGCGAAAAGGCGGAAGCCACAAGCACACACGGCTTGTCACCTCCGCCTTATAAGTTCCGCCTGGTCAATGGGCTCGTATATTTCTTTCCACCATACTCGCCAAGCCTACGGCTTTGCGACATGAAAGGGACTTGAAATTCTTTTCACAAACGAGCACCCTTGAAAAAGGCTTAGATATTTTTCAGTTGCTCAGCCACCTCATCCTTGATGCGCTGGGCGAAGTCTTCCATCTTCATGGTGGCCTGCTCGCCGCCACCCTGCACACGCATGGAAACAAGGCCTTCGGCAGCCTCCTTCTCGCCAACAATCAACATGTAGGGTACGCGCTTCAGCTCATTGTCACGAATCTTACGACCGATTTTCTCATTGCGGTCGTCGATGTAAGCACGCACATCCTGCTCGTCGAAATAGGCTTTGACTTTCTTGGCGTAGTCGTTGTACTTCTCCGAAATGGGCAGAATGGCCACCTGGTCGGGCGTGAGCCACAAGGGGAAATGGCCAGCTGTATGCTCGATGAGCACAGCAGTGAAACGTTCAAGCGATCCAAACGGCGCACGGTGAATCATCACGGGAGTCTTCTTGGAATTGTCCTCAGCGGTATACTCCAAATGGAAGCGCTGCGGCAAGTTGTAGTCTACCTGAATGGTGCCAAGCTGCCAGCGGCGGCCAATGGCATCCTTCACCATAAAGTCGAGCTTAGGACCATAGAAGGCTGCCTCACCTTCCACCTCACGGGCTTGGAGACCCTTTTCCTTGCAGGCCTCGCGGATGGCGTTTTGGCTCTCCTCCCAAATCTCGTCAGAACCGATATACTTCTCGGTGTCCTTGGGATCGCGGAGTGAAATCTGTGCCTCATAATTGTCAAAGCCGAACGTACGGAAAACAGTCTGGATGATGTCAATCACCGATTCAAACTCCGCCTTCACCTGGTCGGGGCGTACAAAGATATGAGCATCGTCCTGCGTGAACGTGCGTACACGGGTCAGTCCGTGCAGTTCACCACTCTTCTCATAACGGAAAACCGTTCCAAACTCAGCGATACGCAACGGCAGATCCTTGTAAGAGCGAGGCTTACGGGCATAGACCTCACAGTGGTGAGGGCAGTTCATGGGTTTAAGCATGTAAATTTCATCCTCCTCCGGCGTCTCGATGGGCTGGAACGCGTCCTTGCCATAATGAGCCCAGTGGCCGCTGGTGATGTAGAGGTTCTTAGACCCGATACCCGGCGTGATGACCTCCTGATAGTTGTAAGGCTTCAGCACGCGGCGCAACAGTTCCTGCAAGCGCAGGCGGAGCTGGGTGCCTTTCGGCAACCAGATAGGCAATCCCTTTCCGACGCGATCGGAGAACATGAAGAGCTCCATCTCCTTGCCAATCTTGCGGTGGTCGCGCTTCTTGGCCTCTTCGAGCATCACGAGATACTCATCGAGCATCTTCTTCTTCGGGAAGGAGATGCCATAGATGCGCGTCATCTGCTCACGCTTGGCGTCGCCACGCCAGAAGGCACCAGCCACGCTGGTGATCTTGATGGCCTTGATGGCGCCTGTCGACAACAAGTGCGGGCCACGGCAAAGGTCTGTGAAATTGCCCTGAGTGTATGTGGTGATCGTGCCATCCTCAAGGTCTTGCGCGATGTGTTCCACCTTGTATTGCTGGCCTGCGGCCTCAAACTCCTTGAGCGCCTCAGCCTTGGGCACCTCGCGGCGCACGACGGGTTCGTTTTTCTTGGCCAGTTCCTTCATCTTGGCCTCGATTTTCGGGAAGTCGTTCTCAGAGATGGTCTGCCCCTCGGCAGGCATCACATCATAGAAGAAGCCATTTTCCACGGCGGGTCCGAATCCGAACTGCACACCTGGATAGAGCTCCTGCAACGCCTCGGCCAAGAGGTGCGCTGAAGTGTGCCAGAAGGTATGCTTGCCTTCCTCATCATCAAACTTGTAAAGTTGGATGGTGCTGTCCTCATTGATGGGACGGTTCAGCTCGGTTGTCTCACCATTGATCCCACAACATACAACGTCACGGGCGAGAGCCGGCGAGATGCTCTCTGCGATTTGAAGTCCGGTTACGCCCTGTTCGTATTCACGCACAGAACCATCCGGGAATGTGATTTTAACCATGATACAAATTAGTTTTATTTAAATCACCGCAAAAGTAATACATATTTTCCTAACACGACAACAATTCCCACTTTATTTTCAAGAGTTTAGCATAACTTCACTTTAGGCGAGGACTTTCGAAGAATGTCTCAAGGACTACATCTCCTGCTTCTCACCCATGCACAATGGGTTATGAAAACAAATGGGAATGTGGAATCACGCGAAAACAAAAAGACAAGCTGCTCCCCCACGAGATCATTTTCTACTCATTCAACAAGGACGGCCTACTATAAAGAAAGATGGCGGGGTAACCCGACGCACATCACCGCCGCTCACTTCTTGCGCGACAGCTGCTTACCTACTGCATAAGCGTTGTAGATGCCCAGCTCACCCGCCTTGCTGAAGTCGCTCAATCCTTCCTTCACATCGCCCGAATAGCAACGCGCCAAGCCCCGATTGAAGTAAGCCTCCGCAAAACGCGGGTCTATCTCGATGGCGCGCGAATAGTCATCGATGGCGCGCGCGTAATTCCTGGCTGTCGCGAAAAGCGTTCCCCTATTATAAAAAAGGTAAGCATTGGCAGGTGAGGCCTTGATTGCCTCAGCAAAGTCGCCCTCCACCTGTGCGGCCTTCATACTGACATTCTGTCCTCGCGATGCGTCATAACTGTTGAGCAACGCCTGGCAGACAGCTCGTTCCCAACGACCGGCAACCGACGCGGTGTCCACGGCGAGATAATCGTCAAGGTCGGCAATGGCGTCGGCATAGTTTTGCGCCTCGGCATAGGCCACCGCGCGCTGCAAAAGCAGGGCCGCACGTGCCGAGCGGTCAGTCTCTTCGCCAATGCCAGCCGTCAGCGCATCAATGAGTTGGAAAGTCTCACGCGACTGTGCGTCAGTCAACTTTTCACGCCCCTGGTTGCAAGTCACGTGCAACTTGCGCAGTGGTTCGCGCGTGCGGTTGAACTGTTCGACGCTGGCGTCATAAGCCTGGTAATCGCGCACACCGTTACCATAAGTGAAGTATGACAACTGGAACATCGGCAAGAAGGCAATCTCCACCTCACGGTTCTGGACGGCTCCACGGTAGTCGCTATTGTACTCATGCTCCACACGCGGTTTGTCCTCGACCACAATGTCATTGTACTTGCCCAAATCCACTTCCGAACGCTTGCGCACGTTTCGCAGCTTCGATCGGCTCCATCGTTGCTGTATACCGATATGCTTGTCCATCTGAGCCTTGAAGATGCGGAATTCGTCAAGTTCAGCCTTGGCTGTCATGCCCAACTTGCGGTAGGCACGGGCGCGCAGGTTAAGTCCTGTCCAAAAGTTTGGAAACTGGTTGATAACCAGCGTGTAGTCACGAATGGCAGCACGCAGGTTGCCCACCTTGTCGTGGAGCAGGGCACGGTTATAAATGGCCATGAAGTTTTGCGGCTCCATCTTGATGACGAAGTCGAAATCGCTGATGGCGCGGTTGTCGTCACCCAACTGCACACGGAGCAGGCCGCGATTGTAATGGGCCAAGAAGTTGTTGGGGTCAAGGTCAATGGCCATGTCATAATCGGCCATAGCCCCCCGGAGATTGTTCACGTTGAGTCGGGCCAAGGCACGATTCACATAGTTGCCCGCCACTTTGGGGCGCAGATGTATCACCTCCGTGAGACAAGAGTCGGCAGCGCGCCACTGATGGCGGTTCAAGGCAATAAACGAGCGCGTTGACCACGCGTCGGCGTTGTAGGGGTCCTGTTGCAGACTACGGCTAAGCCAGTGGTCAGCCGTAGTAGTGTCTTTTTTCTCCAAGTAGATCTCAGCCTTCAGCGAATAGGCCGTGGCTGTCTGCGACCACCTGGAGATGATGGTGTCAGCGTCAAGCAGCGCTTGGTCGTAATCTTTGGCGTTGTAACGGCAAATGGCTCGATTGAGCCAAAAACTTGACACATTGGGATTTAGCTTGATGGCACGCCCATAGTCGGCAATGGCATCCTCATACTTTTCCTGGCGGATGCGGGAGATGGCACGCAAATCAAACAACTGTTCAATGTAAGGATTGAGCGAGATGGCTTTGGAGGCATCCTGTTCGGCGCCTACAAAGTCTTCCAGGTAAAACTTGGCCGTGGCACGGTCGTACCATGGCAACCAAAGGTATGGCTTAAGGGCCAACACCTTATTGAAATACTGTATGGAAAGCACGTAGTCCTCATAGTGCAACGCCACCTCACCACTGGTAATCAGGCGATCCACATTGTATTGCGCCTTGGCTTTGCCGCCGAAGAGCAAAGCCAAGAACATGGGGACAATCACACGCTTCATGACAGCATCATCTTGACAGTGGGGACTATGGGTGCGTTAGCGCCTCGGAGCCTTCACACGATAGGCACAACGGAACTTGCCTTGTGCGATGGCGCGCAGTTTGCTGTTGATCATCTGCTTGCGGAAGGCCGACAAGCGATCGACATACATCACACCCTCCAGATGATCAAACTCATGTTGCATGACACGAGCCAGGTAGCCATCCACCCACTCATCATGGGGAGCGAGTTGCTCGTCAAGGTACGTCACATGGATGCGCGTGGGACGGGTGACGCTCTCGTGAAGCCCCGGAATGGACAGGCACCCCTCATCCATCGACTCCTTCTTCGACTTCTCGTCATACTCCACAATATGAGCGTTGACATAGGCGTGGCGGAAGCCGGCATACTCGGGCATATCGTCCTTCAGCACATCAAGGTCAATGACCACGACACGCAGTGCCTTGCCCACCTGGGGGGCAGCGAGACCCACGCCCTCTGAAGCGTCAAGGGTCTCAAACATGTCGGCAATAAACGTCTTCAGCGTTGGGTCGTCCACTGCGACATCCTGGGCAACCTTTCTCAAGACAGGTTGTCCATAAGTGTAAATGGGTAATATCATTTCTTGGAATTCATGTAATCCTGAAGTATGATCGTTGCCGAGATCTCATCGACAAGACCTTTGTTTTCGCGTCGTTCCTTCTTCTTCACACCACCGTCTATCATGGCGCGATGGGCAAGCACGGAGGTGAAACGCTCATCATAAAACTCAATGGGGATGGCAGGGCACACCTTTCGCCAACGATTGACGAAGTTCTCCACCCTGGCCAGATTTTCCGAAGGTTGGCCATTGGGTTGCGTTGGTTTGCCAATGACAATCCGCTCGACTTCCTCTTTTTTCACATATTGCGAGAGGAAATCGAACAGATTCTTGGTCTCCACCGTCGTCAGTCCGTTGGCAATGATCTGCAGGGGGTCGGTCACGGCCAACCCCGTGCGTTTCTTGCCATAGTCTATGGAGAGAATGCGTGGCATGGATGCTCCTCAGCCACCTGCCCCAAATAAGGCGGGCGACACTTGTTTTTTACTTCTTGAAGAGCAACCAAGCGTCACTCTTGGGATTGAACTTGCTGCCACGGATGGCATCGCGGCTCTGCACGGCACTGGCCTTGTCAGCATAGGTTGAGGCGACCACACGATACATGTTGATGCTGGAGTTGTAAGCGATCTGCGCATCATAGCCACCCTGCTTGAGGGTGTTTTGCATACCCTCGGCGTTGGCCTTAAGCGAGAACGAGCCGACAACAACGCTATAGGCCTTCAGGCCCGGTCCGCTGACCACGGTCACATCCTCCGTGCGCACGGTGGCATTGTCAACATTGGTAACAGTTGTCTGGTCGGCAGACTTCTCCACAAGCGGTGTGACGACGGGAGCCGTCTCCTGGGCAGGAGCTTGCTCACGGTTCTGTTCCTCCTGTGCCTGGGCCTTTTCCCATACTTTCTTGTAAGCACTTTCCTGTGATTTACAACCCGTGAAAGCAAAGGCTACACAGAATGCAGCGCCCAAAGCCATATATTTCTTCATAACTTAATAATTATATAAGTGTTAGTAATGTCTTTCCGGAAATTATCTTCCCTTTAATTTGCGAAATTACAAAATATCCCCAAGACTTGAGGCGGAAAGCCACATAAAGTTTGTTAAATCAGCAAAATAGGGACATTTTAACAAAAAATATCCTTTCATTGATATCATTTTCGAGATGGATTGACTATATTTGCATCAACGAATGAGACCCATTCGAAACAGGCAACTATTTACCATTAAACGATACGCTTATGAAAACAATCGGTTACATTGGCGCTTTTCTGGGTGGCGCCATCGCAGGCGCAGCCTTAGGCTTGCTCCTGGCCCCTGAAAAGGGATCTGACACACGTACCAAAATCTCTGACGCTGTGGACGACTTCTGCAAGAAACATGACATCAAGCTCAACCGCAAGCAGACAGAAGACCTTGTGGACGACATCAAGGACGCGGTCGATACCGCAGCCGAGTAACGTTCCACAAGCCCGACTGAGGCGCCAGGAGACTTTGCTCCTTTTTGCGTGCGAAACGCTTGCGGACCTTAGGTCTTCCGGCGTCTCTATCTGGCTATCGGGACACTCCCCCTCAAGACTTTACATTTCACAAGACAAGATATGTTTTCCAACGACAAGAACATTGAGACCATAGGCCAGTTGGTGGAGACCCTGAAGCACTACGTCAAGTTGCAAGGCGAGTATGTCAGGCTCGACGTGGTAGAGAAAACGGTACGTCTGATGACAGTCATCACGATGACAGTCATCGTGTCGTTGCTCATCATGCTCATGATGATCTACCTGAGTTTTGCCGCTGCGAGCGCCTTGACACCCGTTGTGGGCCAGACTTGTGGCTACCTCATCGTGGCGGGTGCATACTTCGTCTTGCTCCTTCTCTTTTTCATTTTCCGCAAGCAATGGATTGAGAAGCCTCTGGTCAGGTTTCTTGCCTCCATCCTACTCAGTTAACCATCCGTTACTCCCGTGCGGTTCCTTTACCATGACACCTATGTCCTACACCACTATCGAAGAAATACAATTGCGCAAGGCCATGCTGCTGACCGAAATACAGAAGGACAGCAACAAGTTGGGCAATGAGTGGAAATCACTGTTCCAAAAGCCTGACGCCCTCAACCGGAAGGCCACGCCTACCAAGCGTCTCAACAGTGTGCTGAGCGCAGGAGCGGGCATGCTTGACGCAGCCATCCTGGGTTGGAAGTTGTACAGGAAATTTAAGAAGTAATCATACTTCAGTAATCGATACCAAGCATTGCAGTAGTTCAGCATTGAGGACTACAGTAGTTCAGCATTGAAGACTGCAGTAGTTCAGCATCAAGGCCTGCCGTAATCTGCCCAAGTGCCAATAAGTAAAGATTCGCATCGTATCAATTGCCCAACCCACCTCCTTTATTCAAAGGCTTATTTTTTAATGCTGCTGAAAAGTTGCATTTTTATTGTAACCAAGTCCTATTTGGGGTTTGATGATTTGGCATGCACCTACCGCTGAATACTTTTTATTCCTAAAATGTTAACGAATAATAAAGCGTAACTTATGACCGTTAACGTAAGTTATAAATCTTATATATTTTTTCTCTTACACTTGCAAATTTACACAAAGTTTGTAATTTTGCAATGTGTTTTTCATAGTATTAGATTTAAGGTTAACAAGGTTGGAGTACGGCGGTACTCCTTTTTTTATGCCTTTTTCTAATGTCTTGCTAGGCACCCGGCATTTCCTTAGCCGGTTTTCTCACACGTCAATCACTTCGCCATCATAGGCAAAGCTGAACCCTTCAGGCAAACGGGCATTGGCTTCATCATAGAGTCCAATCTCATGGGTCATGTGGATGAAGAAGGTGCGCTCGGCCCCGACCCTGCGCGAGAATGCTATGGCCTCATCTACAAGCATATGGCTGTGATGTGACTTTTCCCATCGCAGTGCGTTGACCACCAACGTTTTCACGCCCATCAAATACCCTACCTCCTCGTCGGCCATCGTCTTCATGTCGGTGACATAGGCCATATCGCCAAAGCGATAACCGAGGATGGGCAGTTTGTCGTGCATCACGCCAACAGGCACCACATCCACATCACCGATGCGCAGCGGTTGGTGGCGATGGATCGTGTGAAGATTCAACTTCGGCACACCCGGATAGAGATGTTGCACGAAGCAGTAGGGGAAGTTATGCATCACGTCCTTCACGGTAATATCATTGGCATAGATGTCGATGTCTCCAAACTTGCAGAAAGGGCGCAAGTCATCGAGCCCGCCCACATGATCATAGTGGGCATGGGTCAGCAGCACACCGTCTATGCGACGGAAAGGCAATGGCATGAGTTGCATGCGGATATCGGGTCCACAATCAATGAGGATACGCGTCCGCTCGGTTTCGAGCAGTGCCGCAGTGCGATAACGCTTATCATGCGGATTGTTGCTCTTGCATACCTCACACTCACAACCATTGACAGGCACACCCGTCGAGGTGCCCGTCCCCAGGAACGTCAGTCGTCTCATGGTCAGATCACATTCACTTCAGGATGCAACTCCAGTCCGAAACGCTCCTTGACACTCGCCTGCACAGCGCGCATGAGTGTCACGATATCGGCTCCCTTGGCCCCTCCAAGGTTGACGAGCACCAGGGCTTGCTTGTCATGCACGCCTGCGGCGCCCAAGCTCTTACCCTTCCAGCCACACTGGTCTATCATCCATCCGGCAGGTATTTTGTAGCGGCCGTCGCCCATCTCAAAGTAACGCAAGTCGGGATGCGCAGCCTTGAGACACTCAAAGGTCGACCCGTCCACGATGGGATTCATAAAGAACGACCCTGCATTGCCCGTCTCTTCCGGATCTGGAAGCTTGGCACGGCGGATATCAATGATGACGTCGCGCAACTGTTGGGCCGTCAGCCGGTCAACTGAAATGCCACGGCGCTCCAGTTCTGTACGAATGTTACCATAGTCGAGGTCTGGCGAGAAGGTCTTCGACAGCCGGTAAGCGACCGACAGGATGACGTACTTGTCTTTCCACTCGTGCTTGAACCGGCTCTGGCGGTAACTGTATCCGCACTCGTCAGCCATCATCACGACTGTCTTGCCCGTCGCAAGCTCCACCGCCTCCACATTGACAATGATATCCTTCGCCTCAGCGCCATAAGCCCCGATGTTCTGTACGGCCGAAGCGCCACACTCGCCAGGGATCAGGCTCAGGTTCTCCATACCATACCAACCGTGTCTCACAGCATAGGCCACGACATCGTCAAATGTCGTTCCTGCCCAGCAGCGCAGCACCACCTCTTGGTCGTTCTCCTGCTCCACCCTGACGTCGAAGCGCTTCTCTGGCGTGATTACAAGACCAGGGAAGTCGCGCGTCAGCAACAAGTTGCTGCCGCCACCCAGCAACAGATAGGGTATGGTTTGCCACCGGGCGTCAAGCGCAAGGGCCCGCGCATCGCCCTCATTCTGATAGACCACCAACTCGTCACATCGCTGGTCGATGCCAAACGTGTTGCGCTTGAGCAGCGAGGCATTCTTGAACGTCTGCATATCTTAGCTGTTAAATTTCACAAGTTTCCACTCGCCGCGCTCCTTGCGGAACGACAACTCTATCTCCAGTCCGTTGGCAATGCCACGTATAAGGAACACTTTCCGGGTGGTCTCGGTGTAAGTCTGCCCGTAGATAATGTTGTAGATGACCCCCCGGGGAATCAGCGTCGGCTTGAAGTCGGGCCACTGCTGGGGGATGATGACACCCGAAATCTGCGAGAAGTCGTCATCGGGATCGGGTGCCGTGAATTCCACCTCGCTGGCCATGCTCCTCACCTGGAAAGCAGAATCAACGGAGAAATGATGGTAGAACTTCAAGAACGATGCATTCTTGTTCTGGTAAAGAGGTTTATAGTTCATCGAGGTCAGCATCCACTCGCCCCGCACGCGGTCGAACAAAAACTGCTGTACCGTCTTGCGCTTGAAGAAAATCTTTTCGATGGTGACATGATTGACGGACGTGTCTTTGAGCAATGCTTTCTGTCGGTCATTGTCGAAGATAAGCGTGTAGTAGCCTTGGCGCATGAAGAAGTGCTCAATCCTCCATTGCGACGAGGCGACTTTCTTCACGAGCTTACCATTGCGATAGACGGGCAACGGGAAGACAATGCGCTTCATCTGCAACTTGCGGTTGGCCGCAAAGTTGAACACGAAGTCATCAAACAACTCATCAGCCGCCTTGGGCATGGGTGTCTCCGCGATCAGCCTCTCGGTGGAATCGATAGTCGACGTGTCAGTGGCCTGCGTGTCGGCATTCACTGTGTCAGCCTGTGTCGGTTTCCGGTCGGTACAGCCATAGGGCACCGCCATCATCAGCAAGAGCAAAAAGAAAACAACAAATACAATTCTCTTTCTCATAAAATCATTCATAAACCGGGGCAAAATTACACATATTTTTTTATATAGCTCTGCTTTTTCAAATAAAAGTTTGTAACTTTGCAAACCGAAAAAGGTTAATGAAAAGATGATGTTAACAGACAAGATAGACCAACTTCTCAAAGAAGTGTCCACGCTCTCGGCCAAAAACGCAGAGGACGTAGAGCAGCTCAGACTGAAATACCTGAGCAAGAAAGGTGAAATCAACGCCATCATTGCCGACTTCCGCAATGTGGCCAAGGAGCAAAAGCGTGAACTTGGCATCAAGATCAATGAGCTGAAAACGGCCGCCACAGAGAAAATCAACGCTCTGCGTGAGCAAGTGGAGACCACCGAGACAGGCTCGGAGAGCCTCGACCTGACACGCACAGCCTACCCCATCGGCTTGGGAACGCGTCATCCGCTGACGCTTGTCCGAAACGAGATCATCGACATCTTCCAGCGCATGGGCTTCACGCTCTTCCAGGGACCGGAGATCGATGACGACAAGCATGTGTTCACCATGCTCAACTTTGCGGCCGACCATCCGGCACGCGACATGCAAGACACCTTCTTCATTTCGCAGAATCCCAACGACGTGACCAAGAATGTGTTGCTTCGCTCACACACCTCGGGCGACGAGGCCCACTACATGGAGAACCACGAGCCGCCCATCCGCGTACTCTGCCCGGGCCGCGTCTACCGCAACGAAGCCATTTCGGCCCGCGCCCACTGTTTCTTCCACCAGGTGGAAGGTCTCTATGTCGACAAGGGCGTCAGCTTCACTGACCTGAAGCAGGTGTTGCTCACCTTCGCCCGCGAGATGTTCGGCCCCGACACAAAGATTCGTCTTCGCCCCAGCTTCTTCCCGTTCACCGAGCCCAGCGCAGAGATGGACATCTCGTGCACCATCTGCGGAGGCAAGGGTTGCAACTTCTGCAAGCACACCGGATGGGTGGAGATCCTGGGATGTGGCATGGTCGATCCGCACGACTTGGCCGCCTGCAACATTGATCCGGACGTCTACACCGGTTATGCCTTTGGCATGGGCGTGGAGCGCATTGCCAACCTGAAGTATGGCGTCAATGACCTCCGTCTCTTCTCGGAGAACGACACACGCTTCCTCGGAGAGTTCCAGAGCGCCTACTGATAACACGGCAACCCAACCAAAAAGCCCAAGGGGGCGCAACTTCACGTTGCGCCCCCTTGGGCTTTTTGGTTTCCGCGATGGCTCTTGCACCAAAGCCTCTTCACGTGTTACCGCCAACAGTTTGTTCAAGTCTCACCACTCCGCTCACAGCAGATCGGGGCGCAAACGCTTGGTACGCTCCATGGCTTGGTCCATCTCCCACTGCTTGATCTTGGCCTCATTACCCGAGAGCAAGACATCGGGCACGCGCCAACCCTTGTAGTCTGCTGGGCGCGTGTAGATGGGAGCAGCCAACAAGTCGTCTTGGAAACAGTCAGACAGCGCGCTCTGGTCATCGCTGATTACACCGGGCACCAAGCGCACCACTGCGTCGGCTATGCAGGCCGCAGCGAGTTCTCCACCCGTCAGCACATAGTCGCCCACGCTGATCTCGCGAGTGATGAGATGCTCGCGGATGCGCTGGTCGATGCCCTTGTAGTGACCACATAGGATGATGAGGTTCTTCTGCAGACTCATGCCGTTGGCTATCTTCTGGTCAAACCGCTCACCGTCGGGCGTCACATAGATCACATCGTCATAGTCGCGTTCGGCCTTCAGGGCACTGATGGCCCTGTCGATGGGCTCACACTGCATCACCATACCGGCAAATCCGCCATAAGGATAGTCGTCCACTCGGCGCCACTTGTCGCTGGAATAGTCGCGCAGGTTGTGCAAATGGATTTCGGCCAGTCCCTTCTTTTGGGCACGGGCCAGGATGCTCTCATGAACAAAGCCCTCCAACATCTCGGGCAAAACGGTTATAATGTCTATTCTCATATTGGTTGCAAAGTTACAAAAAATATGTCTATTAGCCTTCTGTTTAGGCACAAAAGCCTGTGGACAGCCCCCTTGTCGGAAGGCGTGTGGCCAGTTATCCGAACCGCTCCACAAAATCGTCTTCCGAAATGATGGGTATGTTAAGCTGGTGAGCCTTCTGGTTCTTGCTGCTGGTAGAGGTCACATCATTATTGATAAGAAAGGTGGTCGACTTGCTCACCGATCCGGTCACCTTGCCACCTTGAGCCTCGATGTAAGCTTTGAGCTCACTGCGGTTCTTATAGTGGTGCACATCGCCCGTGACGACAAAGGTCATGCCCTTGCACTTGTCACCCGTCGCCGCCGTCGAGGCCTGCTCCACCGTAAGCTCACCCAGCAACTTGTGGACAACCGCCCGGTGCTCCGTCTGGGCAAACCACGACACAAACGACTTGGCCTTCTCGGGACCGATGCCGGGCAGCAAGGCCAACGTCTCCTCGGCCCGGGGGGCGAAGAGATCGGTCGGTTGCACCTGTCCCTCCGCCAGGGCGATCAAGTCTTGCAGGGGATAGGCCGATAACAGACGGTTGCAGACATCCTGCCCGCACAAGGGTATGGACAGGGCGTAGAGCAGGCGACGAGCCTCTACACGGCGCGCGCGCGCCACCGACTGGCAGATATTGGCAGCCGACTTGTCGCCAAAGCCATCCAGCGCCGCTATCTCCACGGCGTGCTTCGGCAGGTCGAAGATGTCGGCATAGTCACGTATCCATCCCAAGTTGACAAACTTCTGCAGGGTCTGCTCTGATATGCCGTCCACATTGACGCCCTGCTTCGACACAAACCGCGCAAACTTCTTGAGCTGTTTGGCGGGACAGGCCCCATTGGTGCAGTGGAGGGTCTTCGTGCCGCTGGCCGGGCTCACGTACACTTCGGTGGGCGCTCCGCACACGGGGCACTGGCCTGGGATGTGAAACGCGTCCACAGCCTGGTGTACCTTGATGACCTTCGGGATAATCTTGTTAGCCTTGATGACCTCCAGTTCCGATCCCTTGTCACCGATACCCAACCGCTCACACTCACTGATGTTGCACAGTGAGGCGCGCTTCACCGTGGTGCCCTCAAGTTCCACAGGTCGGAACACCGCCACTGGCGAGATGGTCGACGCCGCACAACTCCACTCGATGTGGTCGAGCTCGGTCATGGCGCTCTCGTCGGCCCACTTGAAGGCGTAGCCGGCGCGGGTGGCATGGTGACCTGTGACAGACCCCGTGGCGGCATAAGCCACATCATCATAGGCAATGACCAGTCCATCCACCGGATAGGGGTTTTCACGCCGGGTGACCTTCTCCGTCCAGCGGTCTATCACCTTATTTATATTGTCGAGTGTGGGATGATCTATGCGCTCATGGTCCACGCACCCCAGGCCTATCGCCTGGAGCCAGTCCATCCGGGCACCCCATGTATCGATCTCCTCATCGGTGTGCACAAGCGTGAAGGGAATCCAGTGGATGTGGCGTTGCGCCACCTCACGCGGATCCTTCAGCGTCAGAGATCCTGAGGCCAGGTTGCGGGGATTGGCATATTCCTCATCGCTCTCCAGGTTGAACCGCTCAAAGTCCTCATAGGAGATGACAGCCTCGCCGCGCACCACGACATGGCCCTCCGCCTTGATGGTCGAGGGTATGCCGTCGATAGCCGGAGCCAGATGGGTGATGTTGGTGCCGATGTGGCCATCCCCCCTTGTCACCACCTTGGTCAGCTTCCCTGCGTCATAGGTCACGACCAGCGTCAGGCCATCGAGCTTCCAGGAGAGCCAGATAGGCCTACCCTCCGCCCACTTCACCAGGTCAGCGGGCTGCTTGGTCTTCGCCAGTGAGAGGGCGGGATACTCGTGCTCTTCCTTCTTGCCCACGGTGGTATCAGCCGACACATGATGGGTGGGCGAATCGGGCAAGACAAAGCCTGTCTGCTCCTCCAATTGCTTGAGCCGGTCGAACTTGGCGTCCCACTCATAGTCGGTCATGATTTCTCCACGACCATTATAATAGGCGTCGGATGCGCGATTGAGCTCTCCGACGAGTTGTCTCATCTGCTCTGTTATGTCCATATCCATGATTGTTGGTGGCGGGCTTGCGGGGGCTTGCCACAAATGCAGGCACAAACTTACAAAAAAAACTTCGAAACAGGCTTCTTTACTTGAAGAATGTTTAAATAAAGATCCAAATGACACTGGGGAAGATGGTTTTGGCTCATATTCCTGTTTTTTGGGACAGGCGTGTAACATTTCCACTTATTTTTCTTTCTTGCTCCTTTCTTTTTGCTTAACTTTGCATACAATACCGCAAAATCGCTTGAATATGAACATCATAGTAAGCCAAGAAATCGAGCAAGCTTGCCCCACATTTGTGGGTGCTTGCGTGGAAGCCACGGTCCAGAACACTCCCTACAGCGAGGCGCTTTGGGACGAGATCGGTGCGCTGGGCGACCACTATCGCACCTTCCTGACCACCGACACCGTGAAGGAGCTCCCCGGCATTGCCGCCACACGCCGTGTCTACCGCGCTTGCGGCAAGGATCCCTCGCGCTATCGCCCCGCCTCGGAGGCGCTCATCCGCCGACAGCTGCAAGGCAAGAATCTCTACCAGATCGACACACTCGTAGACCTCATCAACCTCGGCAGCATCGCTTACGGATACAGCATCGGCGGTTTCGACGCAGACAAGTTTGTGGGCGACACGCTGACCCTGGGCATCGGACGTGAGGGCGAGCCCTACGAAGGCATCGGACGCGGCATGATCAACATCGCCGGCCTGCCCGTCTACCGTGACGCACAGGGGGGTGTAGGCACACCCACCTCCGACAACGAGCGCACCAAGATCACCCTTGACACTACGCACCTCGTGGTGCTCATCAATGGCTACGACGGCGATGAGGAGCATGTGCGCCAGAACGCCGAATACATCCAACAACTGCTGCGCAAGTATGCGCAGAGCGACGGGGGTTCCTATCACCTCTACCGGTAAGCGCCACCGCCCTACCCTACCTACACCCCCGTAACACACACATCACCATGATAATAGGAATAGACGTGGGCATCAGCACCACCAAGATTGTGGGCATCGGCAAGGCCGGTGAGGTCGTCTCGCCCATACGCATCAAGGCCACCGACCCCGTGACCTCGCTCTATGGGGCTTTTGGCAAGTATCTCTACGACAATCACATCCGGCTGGAGGACATCGAACACGTGATGATCACAGGCGTGGGAGCGGCCTACATCAACGCCCCCATCTACGGATTGCCCACCGACAAGGCGGAGGAGTTTATCGCCGACGGCCTCGGTGCGCGCTATGAAACGGGGCTCGACCGCATGATCGTAGTCTCGATGGGAACAGGAACCAGCCTCGTGCAGTGTGACGGCGATGACATTCGCCACATCGGAGGCATAGGCCTGGGCGGCGGAACGCTCATGGGCCTGAGCCGCATCATGCTGCAGACCGACGACATCAAGCAGGTCATCGACCTGGCCAACGAGGGCAACCTGGCCAACATCGATGTACAGATCGGAGACATCAGCCCCAACCCCCTGCCCGGACTGCCCAAGGATGTCACGGCATCGCTCTTCGGCAATGCCAAGAGCAACGCCACACGAGAGGACATCGCCCTGGGCATCATCACCACCGTGCTGCAGACCATCGGGTCAAGCTGCATCCTCGCCTCACTCAACTCGGGCATCCGCGAGTATGTGCTCATCGGCAACCTGACGCTGCTGCCGCAGTGCCAGCGGGTGTTCCCGGCCATGGAGAAACTCTACAACGTGCGATTCATCATACCCACCTTCTCGGAGTACTGCACCGCCATCGGAGCGGCCCTGAGCTACAAGAAGGACCATCAGAAATAACAACCTGACTAAAACATAGCTAACGATCATGGACTTAAGAACCATCGGACTGGCGGCATTGGCCCTCGCCTCCGCAGCGGCCCGCGCGCAAGGCACGGCTGCCGACTACAAACGGGCCTACGGACTCTACGACAAGTTCCAACAGAAGAATGTAGCCCATTGGGCACACAACATCGGGTGGCAGGACTCCACTTCGGTCTTACACTATTACATTGACACACAGGATGGAAGACGATATATAACATACGATGTGTCGTCAGGAACCAGCAAGACCTACAACTCCGAGAAAGAGATGAAGGATGCCCTGGGCATCCGTGAGCGCCGTGGTCCCTGGGGACAGCGCCGTGGCGATGACCCCTTCCGCCATCCGCAACGCCACTGGATGGAGACCGACGACGAGCAGGACCAACGCGTGGTGGCCTCGCCTGACGGCAAGCTCGACGCCTGGATCGAGAGCAACAATGTCTACATACACGAGGTGGGCAAGCCCTACACAGAGAAACATGCCCTGACGCAGGACGGAACCATCGGGCGCTACTACAGTTCCAACATCTATTGGAGCCCCGACTCACGTAAACTTTTCGTCTGCAAGCGCAACAGTGTCGAGAAACGATACGTCTACTACGTGGAATCATCACCCGCCGACCAGGAGCAGCCCATCCTCCACAAACAGGAATACGCCAAGCCAGGCGACGAGCTGGTGCAGCACTGGCCGGTGATCATCTCACTCACCCTGCCCGACACGGCAAGCGGCAACCAGCGCTCCCTGCTCGACGGCATGGTGGTGAAGAAGGTGGAAGCAGACCCACACGCCGTGGAAAACCAATACAGTCTCGACTGGTTTCAGTGGACGCCTGACAGCCGGGAGGTGACCATGGAGTACAACCGGCGCGGACACCAGCTCTATCAGATGCTGGCCATGAGCGCCACAACGGGCAACCTGAGAACCGTGGTGGAGGAACGCTCCAACACGTTTGTCAACTACTCGCGCCTCTGGAGACAATTCATCAACGACGGCAAGCAACTTCTCTGGACCTCGGAGCGCGACAACTGGAACCACATCTACCTCTACGATGTACAACCCGACAAGAAAGGACACCTCGCCAAGCCTCGCCAGATTACCCGGGGTGACTGGTTTGTGCGCCGCGTGGAGAACGTAGACGAGCAGAACCGCATCATCTACTTCGCCGCATCAGGCGTCAACAAGGACGAGGACCCTTACCTCATCCATTACTACAAGATTGGCTTCGACGGCAAGGGCATGACCTGTCTCACCCCCGCCGAGGGCAATCACTCGGTGGTGTTCTCGCCCGACCACCAATACCTGGTCGACACCTACAGCAAGGTCGACACGCCACCCGTCACCGAACTGCGCAGCGCCTCCGACGGACACCTCATCAAGACCCTGGAGAAAGCCGACATCTCACAACTCAAAGCCAACGGATGGGTGGCTCCCGAGGTGTTCAAGGCCAAGGGACGTGACGGACAGACCGACATGTGGGGCATCATCCAGCGCCCCACCAACTTCGACCCGTCGAAGAAGTATCCCGTCATCGAGTATATCTACGCCGGCCCTGGCGACGCCTACACCCCCAAGAGCTTCATCGCCTACAACTGGAACATGACCGCCTTGGCCGAACTGGGCTTCATCGTCGTGCAGCTCGACGCCATGGGTACCAGTTACCGTGGCAAGAAGTTTGAGGAGATCTGCTACAAGAACCTGAAGGATGCCGGTTTCCCCGACCGTGAGCTGTGGATCAAGGCGGCAGCGGCCAAGTACCCCTATATGGACGCCGACAACGTGGGCATCTTCGGCGCTTCAGCCGGTGGACAGGAGTCCACCACGGCCGTGCTCCTGCATGGCGACTTCTACAAGGCCGCCTACAGCTCCTGCGGATGCCACGACAACCGCATGGACAAGATCTGGTGGAACGAGCAGTGGATGGGATGGCCCATCGACTCAAGCTACGTGGAGTGTAGCAACGTCTACAACGCCCATAAGCTGGAGCGCCCGCTGATGCTCGTTGTGGGTGAGCTTGACGACAATGTTGACCCGTCGAGCACCTACCAGGTGGTCAACGCCCTGGAGAAAGCGGGCAAGGACTTCGACCTCGTGGTGCTGCCGGGTGTCCACCACACCCTGGGTGAGCAGTTTGGCGAGCACAAGCGCTACGACTTCTTTGTGAAGAACCTGCTCCACGTCAATCCGCCCAAGTGGTCGGAGGTGAAGTGACACATGAAAATCAGCGAATGAGAATGGAAACAGAAAACAAGTTATTTCAGGAGGTCAACGAGGGCTACACCATGCACGAGGCCATCGAAGAGGCCAAGCGGTGCCTCAACTGCAAAGTGCCACAATGCAAGAAGGGGTGCCCCATCAGCCATGACATACCCTCCTGGATACATGAGCTATCGATGGGAAACCTCGGCAACGCCATGGATATCATCAACAGCAAGAGCAACCTGCCCTCTGTGTGCGGGCGTGTGTGTCCCCACGAAAAGCAATGCGAAGGCCACTGCGTGCTCAACAAGAAGGGCAAGGGCATCAAGGTCGGCAAACTTGAACGGTTTATAGCCGACTTTGATGGCGACATGGGTCTCATTCGCGAGATGCTGTTGCCCAAGACACGAGGCAAGGTGGCCGTCATCGGCTCAGGACCAGCGGGTCTGACTATCGCCGGCGACCTGGCACGGCAGGGATTCAGCGTGGAGATCTTCGAGATGGAACCGGAACCGGGCGGCGTGCTGATGTTCGGCATTCCCGAATACAGGTTGCCCAAAGAGATTGTGCGCCGTGAGATCAAGAAGATCGAAGAACTTGGCGTGGTGTTTCATTGCAACACCACCGTCGGAAACGACACGCTCAACATCGACAAGCTCTTCGCCATGGGCTACGACGCCATCTTCATGGGAACGGGAACCGGCAAGCCGAAGAAGCTCCACATTCCGGGATGCAACCTCAAGGGCGTACGGCAGGCCATCTGGTTCCTGCGGCGCGTGAGCCTCTACAACGAAGGCAATCTGAGCCGTGACGAGGTGGCCGTGCGCGAGGGCAACAGGGTGTATGTCATCGGCTGTGGAAACACGGCGATGGATGCCGCGAGAACCGCCGTCCGCATGGGGGCAAGCCATGTGGAAGTGGTCTATCATCGCACCATCAACGACATGAGCGCGTTACGCTCCGAATATGAGGATGCCGTGTCTGAGGGTGTGCACTTCAGTTGGGAGTCGAGCATCGTGGAGATTCATGACCACGACGGCACGCTCAACGAGGTGGTCATCGAGACAACAGACGGCCAGCGCCGCACAGAGCGTGCCGACTTGGTGATCATGGCTGTCGGCTCGGCACCCGCAAGCCGCATCGTGTCCACTACAACAGGCATTGAGGTTGACGACCGCGGATATGTCCTCACCCGTGAGAAGCCCTACGGCATGACCACCCGCAAAGGCGTGTTTGCCGGAGGCGATGTCGTGAACCGCCCGTCCACGGTAGTCCTGGCCATGCGCGATGCCAAGCTGGTGGCCGAAGGCATTGCACAATATGTGGATGCCATCAAGCTCCTTGAAGCCATCAACATGGAGAGCGAAATCAGAAAGCCCGAACAATAACGCCTACCCCACTGCTGATTAAAAGCATCCGCGTCCTTAGGACCAATCTAAACATTGATACCGCTTTATTCTCCGCATTTTCGCGGAGAATAAAGCGGTATCATTTTCGCAAGCACTACATCGCCTTGATGGTCTTCTCGATGAAAGCCACCTCATCTTCTGTGAGACCATACTTGCGATAGAGCTGCCGGTCGATGTCCTCCACGGGCTGGCTCCAATCGATGTCAGAATGGGAGGTGAAGTCTTGGAGGGGAACTTTTTCTTCTTGATTTTATTGGTTCCAGGGGAAAGAGCAGCTCATGAAAGGCCTCATCCACAAGGGGAAACGCCCCCTACCCCATCCGTCCGATGGCCAGCGCGAACAGGTAGTCGGAGAGGCGGTTGAGATAGGCGAGCATGGCGGGGTCCACAGGCTCGGTCCTGGCCAGCGCCACCATGCGCCGCTCGCAGGTGCGGGCCTTGGCTCTCGCCATGTGGAGGGCAGCGTCGGCGAGATCACTGCCCGGAAGGACAAAGCCGAAGCGGGCCGATGAGGGGCAGCAACGGTTTATCTCGCGCTCCATCCGCTCCACGGCCTCTTTGACACGCTTCTCGTCGGCTGGCGGAAGGGCCAGAGAGGGCTTTGCCACCAGGGCCATGAGGCCCATGAGCTGGCGTTGCAGGGTGGCGTAGGGCTCGGCCTGTCCGCTGGCCGCCCGGCACAAGCCGAGGCTGGCCATCAGTTCATCGAGCTCGCCATTGAGCTCTATCCGCAGGTTGTCCTTGTCGACACGTGTGCCGTCGGCCAGCGACGTGGTGCCCGTGTCGCCTCTCTTGGTGGTGATGTTGTTCATGGTTTCTTAGCTAATAAGACATAGATGATGACCGGAGCGCCGATGAGCGGCGTCACGGCATTGAGCGGCAGGATGCCGGCCTCACCGGGCAGCGTGGTCAGCACATTGCAGAGCAACGCCACGGCCTGTCCGGCAAGCACCGTGACCAGGAGCAGCAGGCGATGGTCGGCCGTGCGCACCAGCAGACGAGCCACATGGGGAACGGCCAAGGCGATGAAGGCGACGGGACCGCAGAAGGCAGTGACGACAGCCGTAAGCAACCCCGTGAGCAACAGGAGCTCACGCCTGAGCGACTTGACATGGACGCCGAGGTTCTCAGCGTATCGATCGCCGAGGAGCAACGCGTTGAGCGGCTTGACCAGCAGAAAGGAGGCCAGGGTGGCCAATAGCGTCAGCGAGGCAAACACGGGCATCTCGCCCATCGGCACATTGCCGAAGTTGCCCATGCCCCACACGGCAAAGTTCTTGACGCCTTGCTCCGTGGCAAAGAAGTTGAGCAGCGTGATGGCGCTCGACGCCAGGTAACCCACCATGATGCCCACCACCATGAGCACCACGGGACTGTGCACCCATCGGCTCACGGCGAAGATGAGGGCCGTGACGGCGATGGCTCCCACAAAGGCGGCCGCCACGGAGGAAAGGTAGCCCAAGGCCACGGGCAGCGTGGCCACAGGAGCCAGCGTGAGCAGTGCCACGGCCAGCGAAGCCCCGCTGGTCACACCGAAGATGTCGGGGGCGGCCAGCGGATTGCCGAAGGCCGTCTGGAGCAGCAGGCCACTCGCGGCCAGCGCGCCACCGGCCAACCACGCCGTCAGCGCTTGGGGCAGGCGCGTCTCCAGGATGATGAAGCGCCAGCTCTCAGGACTGTCGTCTCCCAGCAAGACGGGCACCGCCTCGCCCAGTGGGATATGCACACTGCCATGCACGAGGCTCAGGAAAAACAGGAGCACGATGGACACCACCAGCAAGAGGACGACGCTCATCTGTCTCCATGGGAAAAGGTCGGTCATCGGAGTCATGATGGGGATTGTGGCAATTTCTTATAGTAGCGCAACTGTCCCAACTTGGCCTGGGGATGTGCCAGGATGATCATCTCCCGAAGCAGGTAGTCGGGACGGAAGCTCACCTCTTCAAAGTAAGGCGTCGCCGAGGCGTTGCACTCATAGATGTCGCCCCGCCGGAAGGCCTTCAGCGCCTTGTAGCCATGAAACTCACGCAGCAAGTCGGCGCGCGTCATCATGCGCTGGCCATTATAGAGGAACGCCCACACGTCAGCCTGTCCGGCCTTGTCGAGCACTTGCTCAAAGGACAATGGCAAACTGCCACTGTGACCATCGGCAGCAAAGGGGTAAGGACTGCGTGCGTCGGCAAAGATTGTCCCTAAGGAGCTCTTTCCGCCCGGCACATACCATACCGCACCCGTCATGCGCTCCGTGAGGACACTGCGTCCCTTGGGAAGTCGGGCCGCATAGGCTCTCAGGGCATTGTAAGACGAGTCGACCACATGGAAGAGGGAGTCGGCACGGCGGGCCTGCCCAAACAGGCGGCCATAATAGCGCATCCACTCGGCGCGTCCCAAGGCTGAAGTCTCCATGTAGTCGGCGGCAAAGATAAGGGGTACGCCAAGCTTCTCGAGCCGCCCGTAACTGGCGCCCTCAAACGGGGAGAGGATGATGGCATCGGGACGGAGGCTCACGATCTTCTCCACATCAGGGTTCATGGCGTCACCGCAATTGGCTATTCGCCCCGCCTTCACACGGCGTTGGATGTCGGGGATGTGCATGTACTGCACGTCACACACGCCCACGATGCGGTCGGCAAGGCCGAGGTATTCGAGCAGTTGGCAATGGGCCGTGGTGAACACCACCACACGGCGTAGGGGGCGCAGCACACCCCTGCCATCGGTCGGTCCGAGCGTGAGGTGTTGGAGCGTCTGCCCCTGGTGCCAGGGATCACTGACAGAGACGCTGGTCTCCGCGCCACGTTCGGCCAGCGTGAGCAGGTCGGAGTGGCCGAGGACCAGCGTGTCGCCCTGTGGACCGCTGCCCGTGGTGCGCGAACCGCACGCGCAGAGCAGCAATGCACAGGTTAGAATACTTATAATGCTACGCATCTTACTTCAGGAACACGATGGCATGGGGGTTGGCACCATACGAAGAGAACTTCGTCTCGTAGTTGCCCTTTGCGTCAAACACATAGATGGTGCCATCACTCACATAGTCGGAAGCCGATGTGGCCACATAGACCTTCTCGTTGTAGGGGTTGACACTGATGCTGTAGACGTTGCTGGTGGCCAGTTCTACGGGCTGGTTCTTGAAGAAGTTGGCGTTGGTCTCGCCCGTCTTCACATTGTAGGCGCCGAGTGTGGTCGTGGTGGCATAAGTGTTCCAGTCGGTCACGCTGTAGGCGGTGTAGATGACATCGTCGCCCACGCCGATGACTGAGGCATGGCCCAGTTCGGTGTAGGTGCCAGTGGCGGGATCATAGACGCCCCATGGATTGTCAAACATGGCTCCATAACCCGTGATGAAGATCTTGTCGTCCTCCTCGTACACCTTGGCGGGGTCTTTCATGATGGTGACATAGCTGATGGTGCGGAAGTCGCTGTTGACGATGGCCAGGCGGTTGTCATCATAATTGGTGCCCTGCAGGGTGACATAGAGCTTGCCATCCTCCTCGGCGATGTCCTCGGGACGGTCGCCCACACGCAGCGAGTCCATGTAGACCAGCTTGTCGCCCTGGATGCGCAGACGGCTCACATAACCGCCATAAGAGGTGGCGTAGACGATGCCATCCTCCTCGACGACCGAGCGCACCTGACCAAGGTTTGCGTACGGCTCAAAGCTGACGCGGCTCTTCTCCACGCCATAGCCGTCGAGCAGCGCCACATAGTTGCTCACGTTGACGGCCACCACCAGGCGGTTGCCGTCCACGGTGATGATGTCGTTGCCGGTGTCACCCAGCTCCTTGCCGTTCTGTGCCACAAAGAGGTCGCTGCCGTTCACGGCGCCTGTCGACCAGTCGAAGTAGATGAGATTGGAGTTGTTGTGGTTCATGGTGCCCTCATTGAGGATGAAGGCACGCGCCGGTGTGGTGAACTCCACGTTGCCGTCGCCCTTCGTGTTCCACTCGTTGTCATCGTCACAGGCGGTGAAGGTGAGGCTGGTGGCCAGCAGGGCCGCCGCAAGATAAATGTTTCTGAATTTCATGAATAAGATATTTATGAAGTGAATAAAAAAGTCATGTCTACGCTCCCCGGCCCTTACAGGCGGACAGCCGCCGACAGGGCGTATTGCCGTCCGGGCATGGGATAGTATTGTATGATGGCATACTGCTCATTGGTGAGGTTGGTGACCTTGGCGCTCAGCGACAGGCTGACGTGTCCGAGCGTCAAGTCGCGCGAGAGGCTGACGCTGTGCTCCCAGAAGGCTGGCAGGCGATACTCGGGCTTGTTCTGCGCCAGGCTGTAGCGGCTGCCCTGCATCAGCAGGGCGTAGCCCACGGTAAGCCACGGTGTCGTCAAGGCCAGCGAGCCACTGCCGCTCCATCGGGGCGTGTAGGGCAACTGGTTGTCGTAACTCTGGTTGGCCTTACTGGTCTTGTCGACAGCGTGTTGCCACGTTGCCGACAGGCTGCCGTTCAGGCTCCAGGCCCGAGCCACGTCGACCTGTGCGCCCAAGGTCATGTCGGCGCCCAGTATCTCGACCTTGCCGAAGTTGGCCATGCGCCACACATAGGTGCTTGGGAACGCCACTATCTTGTCGGTCACATCGTGATAATAGCCATCGGCGGTGACAGTGAGGTATCGCAACCGCGAGGCATGGGTGCTCCACGTCAGGCCCACGCTCCACTGCCGTGCTGTCTCGGGGCGGAGGTGTATGTTGCCCAGTCGGCGATAATAGAGGTCGTTGAACGTGGGCACGCGGAAGGCTTGCTTGTACATGGCCCTGATATATAAAGGCGTGAACGGAAGCAGTCGGTAGCTCACGCCCAGCGAGGGTGTGAGGCGGCGCTTGTCGGCTGGCTTGTCGCCCACGGCCACATGCTCGGCGGCATAGGTATAGGCCAAGTTGCCGTTGACCTTGAGGCTGCGCCACTGGCCCCGCAAGGCCAGGGCGGAGATGGAAGTCCAACGCGATGGGCGCGGCACATCGTAGTTGGTGTTGACATAGACATTGTTGTTCAGGCGGTTGTAAGCCACGTCTTGTGCCACGGCCATCTGCAGGCCGGGCACAACCCACCACCCCAGCGTGGCGGAGGCATAGCCCTCGTCTTGGCGGTCGATATCGGTGCGCTCACCATCGGAATACTGGGAGCCCCAGTCACGATAGCGGTTCCACGAGTGGGTGTACTTCAGGCGGGTCTGCAGCCGCAGCCGTCGGCCCAGCTGCCGGCCGTAGGCTGCCTGCGCGAAGAAGTCCTCGTCCCACATGCGCTCTTGCGAGGGATTGGCATAGAGAATGACGGCTCCGGGCAGTCCGCGTTGCGAGCGATACCAGTAGGCCTTGAAGGCCAGGTCGCCTCCGTCGGCGAACGTGTGGTAGGCGTTGGCCTCGGCCTGCCATGCCGTGATGTCGGAGTTGTAACGGCGCTCGCGCGAGGAGGTGCGCCCGTTGACGAGCGTGTAGGGATAGATGCCGTCGGCCCGGGTCATCTTGGCCGAGAGCGAGAGGGCCGTGCTCCGGCCTGTCTTGACCCACCAGCGCAGCGAGGGCGACACCAGGCCAAAGGAGCCTGCGCTCACACCCATGCGGAGCGACTGCCACTGCCCCTCACGGAAGTGGGGCCGCTCGGTGGTCAGGGTGAGCACACCGGCTGACGGATATTGGCGTGCGGCAAGCATGAGCTCATCGTCGTCGCCCACGGAGAGGCTGACGCTCTGCAGGTTGTCGGTGCCATAGCGCCCGATGTCTATCTGTCCGGCCTGGGTGTTGCTGAGGGTCACACCGTCATAGACCACGGCCGTGTGCTGGGCGCCCAGGCTGTGGATCGACACGGTCTTCATGCCGCCGATGCCGCCATAGTCTTTCACGCTGACACCGGCAAAGTGCTTCACGGCCTCAGCCACCTGGTCGATGCCCAGTTGCCTCAGTTGCCGGGCGCTGAAGGTCTGGACGGAATGGGCTCCGCCCACGTTGCGGTCGAGGGCCACAGCGGTCACCTCCACACCGCGGAGCGAAATGGAATCAGATTGCGCACCGGAGGCCAACGGCCACAACAGGAGCGCAAAGGTGTAAACAAATTGTTTTCGCATTCTTCCTCGAGAATTGAAAATCATCAGCTATGCGATGGCAGGTCTTCTGGCTTACGGCCATCCGCACGTCTTCCCGGCTACAAGGGGCTCGCCGTCATGGCTTCCGAAGCCGCACGGCCTCGGGCTGACGCCTGCCCATCCACCAGTGACATGGGTGTGCGGATGAAGAATGTCGCTTACAGCAGCGGGACTGCCCAGGACTTGCACCTGGTTCCCTTTTCATCTCCTCGCGGAGAACCAATCGCTTGGTATGTCGGATGCAAAGTTACGAAAAAAGATCCGTGTAGTACCGATGGACGGGCATTATTTTGTCAGAGCACCTTGCCGCAAAACTCCTCGCCCAGGCGGAAGCCTTCCTCATAAAGGCTTTCGAGCTTCTGTGTGTCTTTCTCCATGCGGCTGACCTCCATGGGACGCTGGGGCCGTATGACGACGATGTCGCCTGCGCGCTCCAGGTCTTCCACCAGCTGCAGCTGCTCGTTGTAGGCCTCGATGCGGTGACTCAGCGCCACACGCAAGCGGGGGTAACGGCGATAGATGAAACGGGGTATCTTGCGGTCGTGGCCCGACTCGCGATAGCCATAGTTGCGGGTGGTGATCACCACATTGAACGCGTGGCCCGTCTCCTGGGCGTGGCGGATGGGTATGGAGTCGACGATGCCACCGTCGAGCATGGGCTTGCCGTCCACCCACACGATCTTGCTCACATAGGGCAAGGAACTGGAGGCGCGCACGATGTCGATGGCCCGCTGGCGGTCGCCCGTGGCGGACAGATACTCGGCACGGCCTGTCTGACAATTGGTGACCACCATCTCGAAACCTGCCGAGTGGCGGAAAAACTCATCGTAGTCAAACGGTATGAGCTCGTTGGGGAACCGGTCGTAAAGAAGCTTCTGGTCGAAAATGCAACCCTGGGTCACCAAATGGCGCAGGCCGATGTAGTTGTACTTCGGCAGGAAGTCGATATTGGACAAGCGCGCGCGGCGGGGCTGCCTTGAAATATAACTCATACCATTGCATGCGCCAGCCGAAACGGCCACCACATATCGGAAGTATAGCTCATGCTTCATGAAAGCGTCGAGCACACCGCTGGTAAACACGCCGCGCATGCCACCACCTTCAAGCACCAGACCTGTATTTCTGTCAATATGCATAAAATATTATAAATTCACTTGCAAAGATACGCATTTCTATCGAAGTTTTTTATAACTTTGCAACATAAAACGTAAAAATATCTATTTATGTTTAGCAAAGAAACCTACGTCGGCCGCCGCGCCGAGCTGAAAAAGCTTGTAAAGAGTGGCATCATAGTGCTGTTTGGCAACAACAGTTCGCCCGCCAACTTCCCCAACAACGGATACTATCCCTTCCGTCAGGATTCGTCGTTCCTTTATTATTTTGGACAGAACCGCGACGGACTGGTGGGTGTCATCGACATTGACAATGACATCGAGACGCTCATCGGCGACGACATCTCCATAGACGACATCGTGTGGTATGGCTCGGTGGACAGCGTGCACGACATGGCCGAGCAAGTGGGCGTGGCCAACTCCGCACCCATGAAGACGCTGAAGACCATCTGCAACGACGCCTTGCGGCAGAAGCGCAAGATACACTTCCTGCCCCCCTATCGCGCTGACATCAAAATCCAGATATTCGACCTCCTGGGCATCCATCCCAACCAGCAGAAGGAGAGCGCCAGCATGGAGCTCATACAGGCTGTGGTCAAGATGCGCTCGTCGAAGACCGACGAGGAGATTGAGGAACTGGAGCGCGCCGCCGTCATCGGCTACAAGATGCACACCACGGCCATGAAGATGTGCCGGCCGGGTGTCACGGAGAAGGAGATTGCCGGCACTCTCGACGGCATCGCCAATTCGCTGGGCGCCATGGTGAGCTTCCCGACCATTCTCTCACAGCATGGTGAGATACAGCACGGCGCTCCCTCGCCCGCTCCCCTGCAGGCCGGCAAGCTGATGCTCTGCGACGCGGGTGCCGAAACCCTCAACAACTATTGCTCGGACAACACGCGCACCACACCGGTCAGCGGCCGCTTCGACCAGCGCCAACTGGAGATCTACTCCATCGTGGAGGCTTGCCACGACTATGCGCTCACCGTGGCCAAACCTGGCGTGAAGTGGTGGGACGTGCACTTCGGCGTATGCCGACTGATGACGGAGAAGCTGAAGGAGCTCGGCCTGATGAAGGGCGACACCGACGAGGCTGTGGCCGCTGGCGCACACGCCATGTTCATGGTGCACGGACTGGGGCACATGATGGGCATGGACGTGCACGACATGGAGAGCCTCGACCAGATCAACGTGGGCTTCGACGAGGAGGTCAGGCCCAACCTCAAGCAGTTTGGCACCAACTGCCTGCGCATGGGACGACGCCTGCAGAAGGGCTTCGTGGTCACCGACGAACCGGGCATCTACTTCATCCCTGCCCTCATCGACGACTGGAAGGCCAGCGGACACTGCAAGGAGTTTATCAACTTCGACAAGCTGGAGACCTACAAGGACTTTGGCGGCATCCGCATCGAGGACGACCTGCTCATCACCGACAATGGCTGCCGCTTCATCGGCAAGGACCGCATACCTTATCACCCCAAGGATGTGGAGGCATTCATCGCCAACAACTAAACGACAACTGAAAAACAATAACACCAATAAAAAACAAATGAAGAAAATCATCTTGGCGGCGATGGCTGCCATGCTGACCCTCTCGGCAGGGGCAGCGGAGAAGAAAGACAGCACCAAGTCGAACGCGCCTGTCTTCACCACCATCAAGGAAAACCCCATCACCAGCATCAAGAACCAGAACCGTTCGGGTACCTGCTGGGACTACAGCACCCTGGCGTTCTTTGAGGCTGAGATCCTGAAGAAGACGGGCAAGACCTACGACCTCTGCGAGGCTTTCGTGGCCAACAAGACTTACATGGACCGAGCCATCCAGGTGGTGCGGCTGCACGGCGACTGCCAGTTCTCACAGGGCGGTAGCGCTTACGACCCTCTCTACGCCATCCAGCACTATGGCATCTGCCCGGAGACGGCCATGCCGCTCACGGGAAGCCAGTATGGCGACTCGCTGTTCAACTTCAACGAGTTCTTCAAGGTCATGTCGCCTTACGTCGACGCGGTGGCCAAGAGCAACGCCAGCAAGCTCTCACCCGCATGGAAGAGTGGCCTGCAGGGCATTCTCGACGCTTACCTGGGCAAGTGCCCCGAGACCTTCAAGTATGAGGGCAAGACCTACACGCCGAAGAGCTTCGCTGCTGCCATCGGCCTCGACTCCACCGCTTGCAACGACTATGTGAGCTTCACTTCCTACACTCACCACCCCTTCTGGACGGCCTTCGCCGTGGAGGTGCAGGACAACTGGCGCAACCCGCTGTCATGGAACGTGCCTGTGGAGGACCTGAGCAAGATCATCGACAACGCTATCATGAACGGTTACACCGTGGCATGGGGCGGCGATGTGTCGGAGGAAGGCTTCACACGCGACGGACTGGCCTATATGTACGACACCAAGAAGCTGGAGAGCCTCGAGGGCTCGGACATGGCTCACTGGCTGAAGCTTTCGTCTGTGAAGAAGAAAAATCTCATCGACTCGCTGGGTGTCAACGTGCCTGAGGTCACTCCCACACAGAAGCAGCGCCAGGAGCGCTACGACAACTGGGAACTCACCGACGACCACGGCATGCTCATCTACGGCATCGCCAAGGACCAGAACGGCAAGGAGTACTACATGGTGAAGAACTCATGGGGTGAGACCGGCAAGTACAAGGGTATATGGTACATGACCAAGAACTTCATCGTGGCCAACACCATGGACTTCATGGTCAACAAGAACGCTGTGCCCAAGGACATCCGCAAGAAGTGCGGACTCTAAGCGGCCACTCGCATCAATTGTAAAAACAGGAGAAAAGTCAACCGTGACTTTTCTCCTGTTTTTTTGTTTTGGTTGCCACGCCCGACCCGCTGAGGCCAAAGGTTGTAATGGGTTGTAAATGTGGTATGGGTTGTCTTAAAATCATCACCATTGTCTCTCGGCCTCCATAGTCGTATAAAAAGACCATGATTGTCGTGCAAGCCATCGAAACGGACACGCCATTGAAGAAAGCGGACAATGTATATAAAAAAACAGGCGTTATTTTCAACTTCAAAATATTTTGGCCGAAATACGCGATTTTTCGGCACTTTTCGTAACTTGCTGATAATTATCCGTTTATAAGACTTGCGATTTTATTAAGTCCAAAAAGTAAATACTTTTCATCAAAGAATACCCTTTATCGCGTTGCGATATACCCTTTATCATGACGCGATTAACGCTTTATCGCATCGCGATAAAGGGTATATCGCAACATAAAATACCCTTTATCGCAAAATTACCCCATGCAAATCGCGGAGCGACCGGTGAAAAACGCCATTTTCGCGCTCTATTTCAACGGCTTCCCGTGACAAACTTTTCGACCAAAAATCATGACAAAGGAGCGATTTTTCACTGTATTTCCGCCAGACAGCGACAATCAATGCCATCGGCCTCCGCCGCGGCTACACGGGCCACGAGATGCAGCCCGAGTTCGGGCTCATCAGCATGAGCCGAAGGTCACTGGCGCGAAGCGGGGGGAGTAACGGGCGCCCGCAACAGCCAGAGCTTCAACCGCTACAGCTGCTGCCTCAACAACCCGCTGAAGTGTAATCACGCAATGCGATTTGCAGTTTGACCACAAATTAATTGCGACATGACGGCCTGTATGTCTCCATCTTTTCGTATCTTTGCGGATAGAAACAAATAAATCTAAAGATGCATTTCAAATGGAAGTATGACGCACCTACACCACAACAATCGCAGCAAGCCAAGGAACTGGGCGAAAAGCTAAGCATGAGCCCCATACTGGCCCAGCTTCTCATCAAGCGTGGCATCACCACCGAGAGCGCGGCCAAACGTTTCTTCAGGCCCCAGCTCGCTGACCTCATCAATCCCTTCCTCATGAAGGACATGGACGTGGCGGTGGACCGGCTCAACGACGCCATGGGGCGCAAGGAGCGCATCCTGGTCTATGGCGACTACGACGTGGACGGCTGCACCGCAGTGGCCCTGGTGTACAAGTTTCTGCAACAGTTCTATTCGAACATCGACTACTACATACCCGACCGATACGACGAGGGATACGGCGTGAGCCGCAAGGGTGTGGACTATGCCCACAGCACGGGCGTGAAACTCATCATCATACTTGACTGCGGCATCAAGGCGGTCAAGGAGATTGAGTATGCCAAGAGCTTAGGCATAGACTTCATCATCTGCGACCATCACGTGCCCGACGAGGTGATGCCGCCCGCCGTGGCCATTCTCAACCCCAAACGGACTGACGACAGTTACCCCTTCAAGCAACTGTGCGGATGTGGCGTGGGGTTCAAGTTCATGCAGGCTTTCGCCAAGAACAACGGCATCGCGTTCTCGCGTCTCATCCCCCTACTCGACTTCTGCGCCGTGAGCATAGCTGCCGACATCGTGCCGGTGACTGACGAGAACCGCATATTGGCCTTCCACGGACTGAAGCAGCTCAACCAAAACCCCAGCGTGGGCCTCAAGGCCATCATCGACATCTGCGGGCTCAGCGGACGCGAGATGTCGATGAGCGACATCATCTTCAAGATAGGGCCACGCATCAACGCCTCGGGACGCATGGAGAACGGAAAGGAGAGCGTGGACCTGCTGGTGGAAAAAGACTTCTCACTGGCCCTGCGTGAGGCGCGACACATCAACGAATACAACGAGCAGCGCAAGGACATCGACAAGCAGATGACGGAGGAGGCCAACCAGATCGTCTCAAAACTCGAAAGCCAAAAGCACCACTCAAGCATCGTGCTCTACGACGAGAACTGGAAGAAAGGCGTCATCGGCATCGTGGCATCGCGCCTGACGGAGATATACTTCCGCCCCACCGTGGTGCTCACACGCGACGGTGACCTGGCCACAGGGTCGGCACGCTCGGTGATGGGATTCGACGTGTATGCAGCCATCAAGAGCTGCCGCGACCTGCTGCTCAACTTCGGAGGCCATTCCTATGCCGCGGGCCTCACGTTGAGATGGGACGACATACGTGAGTTCCGCCAGCGATTCCAGCACTACGTGGAGGAGCACATACAGCCCGAACAGACGGAGCCCATCCTCAACATCGACGCGGTGATCGACTTCAAGGACATATCCAAGCGACTGCACAACGACTTGAAACGCTTCTCGCCCTTCGGACCGGGCAACACCAAACCCGTGTTCTGCACCACTGGTGTCTACGACTACGGCACCAGCAAGGTGGTGGGACGACAACAGGAGCACATCAAGCTGGAGCTCGTCGACTCGAAGTCGGGCACCGTGGTCAACGGCATCGCCTTCGGACAGAGCGCCTCGGCACGCTACATCAAGTCGAGACGGTCGTTTGACATCGCCTACACCATCGAAGGCAACATCTTCAAGCGCAACCAAGTGCAACTACAGATAGAGGACATACGCCCAACAGAAGGGGAAGAATAACGCATTGGAAAACGGCGACAAGTACATCGGTATCCTTCAGAAGTATTGGGGATACAGCGATTTCCGGGGCATCCAGCGACAGATCATCGAGAGCATCGGGGCGGGCAACGACACCCTGGGACTGATGCCCACAGGCGGCGGCAAGTCGGTCACCTTTCAGGTGCCGGCCCTCGCCCAGGAGGGAGTGTGCATCGTCGTGACACCGCTCATCGCCCTCATGAAAGACCAGGTGAGCCACCTCAAGGAGAAGGGCATCCAGGCGGCGGCCATCTACTCGGGAATGGCACGCTCCGAAATCATCAAGGTGCTCGAGAATGCTGTCTTCGGGGCCGTCAAGTTGCTCTATGTGTCGCCCGAACGTCTGTCGTCCGAAATATTCCTGGCCAAGCTACGCCACATGACGGTGAGCTTCATCACCGTAGACGAGGCCCACTGCATCAGCCAGTGGGGCTACGACTTCCGCCCCTCCTACCTGAAAATAGCCGAGCTGAGGACGATCAAGCCCGACGTGCCGATACTGGCCTTGACAGCCACCGCCACCAACCGGGTCATGGACGACATCATGCACCAGCTGCAGTTCCGCAACGGGCAGGTGTTCCGCATGAGCTTCAAGCGCGACAACCTGGCCTATGTCGTCCGGGAGACCATGGACAAGATGGAGGAGATGCTCCACATCCTCAAGTCGGTGGAGGGCTGCGCCATCGTCTACGTAAGGAGCCGGGCTCGCTGCAAGAGCGTAGCCACGTGGCTTGAAGAGCATGGCGTGTCGGCCACGTTCTACCACGCCGGACTGGAGCCTTCGACCAAGGATGAGCGGCAGAGGCTATGGCAGGCCGACGAGAAACGTGTCATGGCGGCCACCAATGCCTTTGGAATGGGCATCGACAAGCCTGACGTCAGGCTTGTGATACATATCGACTGTCCCGACTCCATCGAGGCCTACTTCCAAGAGGCGGGACGAGCGGGGCGCGACGGGAAGAAGGCCTACGCCATCCTCCTGTGGAACAGTGGCGACCAGGCCAAGCTCACCCGGAGAATCAGCACCACCTTCCCGCCCAAGGAGTTTGTGCGCGATGTCTACGACCACCTGGCCTACTTCTTCGAACTTGGCGTGGGAAGCGGTGGCGGACACACATTCACGTTCGACATCGACAAGTTCTGCTTCATCTACGGCTACTACCCGCTCCGCGTGGCATCGGCCCTTCATATCCTGCAAAACGCTGGATACATCAACTATGAGACAGACCCTGACGCACAGGCTCGCGTGAAATTTCTCGTGGGACGTGATGAGCTCTATCGGCTCTTCGACAACACGCCTGATGAGGATGCGGTCATCTCGACCATGCTGAGATGCTACGGAGGTCTCTTCTCCGATTACCAATACATCGAGGAGGCACTCATCGCCCACATCACCGGACTGGGGCCACAGCAGGTGTATCTCATACTGAAGAGCCTCAGCCACAGGCATATCCTTCACTTCATTCCTCAGCGCAAGATGCCCTTCATCACCTACAAACAAGACCGGGTGGACGGAGAAGACGTGGCGATACCCACCAGCGTCTACGAAACGCGTAAGGAGCAATACACCCAACGGGTGAACGCCATGCTGGCATACGCCACCAACGGCTATGTGTGCCGGAGCCGACAGTTGCTCCGCTACTTCGATGAGACCGACACTGCCGACTGCGGCATCTGCGACGTATGCGTTGAGCATCAGCCAGGCCGCAACTCGGAAGCCGACTGCCAAGCAGCGCAGAAAGCCATACTTGACCTGCTGGCCGACCACAAGCGTCACCACATCCGCGAGCTGGCTGACATCGCCCTACCCCGCGAAGCCGTCAGTGAAGCCATCGAGTATCTCGTCAACGAGGAATTGATAAATGTGGATTTCTCCGAAATCTACCGCTAAGTGATACGAGTACTTATAAAATTGAGCATTTTTACCATTGCGACGCCCCAAAATATGCAAACAACAAAAATCCCTGACTCTCTATCAAGAGCCAGGGATTTATCTTTTTTCCTATAGGTGAACTCTATGAATTACCACCTACGACACTCATATTAGTTGTTCTCAGGACGCAACTTACGCACGGTCTCGGCGGCGCGCCACATCTCCATGTCATGCATGGCCTTCAGCTCAGCGTTGAGCTTCTCGCGGTAGTCGGGCTGAGAGTTCTTGTCAATAGAGATCTGAGCCTCTGTGCCGTTCTCCACACTCAGATACAACCACTCCATCACAGGCTTGATGGCAGCCTTGAAACGAGGACGCCAGTCGAGGGCGCCACGCTGGGCCGTCGTGGAACAGTTGGCATACATCCAGTCCATGCCCTTCTCACCAAACAACGGGCCAAGGCTCTGAGTGAGCTCCTCAACGGTCTCGTTGAATGCCTCTGAGGGAGAGTGACCATGAGAGCGGAGTACCTCATACTGAGCCTCAAGCAGGCCCTCGATGGCACCCATCAGTGAGCCACGCTCACCGGTAAGGTCAGATGTGGCCTCCTTGTGGAAGGTGGTGGGGAACAGATAGCCTGCACCGATACCGATGCCGAAGGCGATACACTTCTCCTCAGCCTTGCCTGTGGCATCCTGGTAGACAGCGTAAGAGCAGTTGAGGCCACGACCCTCAAGGAACATGGTGCGCAGTGATGTGCCCGATCCCTTAGGAGCCACCATGATGACATCGATGTCCTTGGGGGGAACCACACCTGTGCGATCCTGCCAATTGATGGCAAATCCATGACTGTAATAGAGTGTCTTGCCCTTTGTCAGATACTGCTGGATCTTAGGCCAAACAGCAATCTGGCCGGCATCGGAGAGAAGCATGCAGATGATGGTTCCCTTCTGGACAGCCTCCTCAATGGGGAACAGGGTCTTGCCCGGCACCCAACCGTCGGCCACAGCCTTCTCATAAGTCTTGCCCTGGCGCTGGCCCACAATCACGTTGAAACCATTATCGCGAAGGTTGCCTGCCTGACCAGGACCCTGAATGCCATATCCGATGACAGCTATCGTCTCATCCTTCAAAATCTCACGAGCTTTTTCCAAAGGAAACTCTTCCTTGGTGACAACATCTTCGACAACGCCACCAAAATTCATTTTTGCCATAAGCTAATAATATTTTAAAACGTTATAAGTCTTTGTTCTCTTTGCATCTTCATGCATTGTTTTCGCACACAAAGTTACAAAATTAATATCAAACCTGCAAACTTTCTTTTAATCTTTTACGAATTTTAGCAAACTCCTTACGATTTCCTGTTTCCTATCGTCATCCCTAACGATTCGGACAAGGTATTCGTCCTCCGACTTCCGCTCGGTCCACAGACTCAGCCTGTCACCTTGGTAAGCCTCGGCCACATACGCTATCTCAAACCGTTTCAAGCGATGGTGGCGATACCAATCAAGGTCAAAGAGGTCAAGTACATGCTCTATGTACTTCACGGAGTTGATGTGCCCATTGACATCCACATCATTATAATAGGTGTCGATGGTGCGCACCCATGTGGCTTCCTTGCCCATCTTCACCCTGCCGGGCTTGTCTATCGGACAGGCCTTCTCCGTCTCCACATACTCGTTGATCAAACCGCCCCGCATCTCAAAGATGTCAGCCGGCTGGCGCGTGTCGGTGTCTATCATGGCCCATACGCTTCGTCCGTAGCCATAGACCTTGCTGCCATCGGTGCTCTTGACGGCAAAGTTGCGACTGGTGAAAAAGCGCATGACTCCCTCCACCCACGTCTCGATATTGAACTTATCGTAAGCCAGCGGCATCTCCTCCATCTCTATGACCAGGCGCGAGAGCACCCACGTCCTGTGCACCGTGGTCAGGTAGCTCATGCCATAGCCACGGTCGTTGCTGTGGAAATCGGCCGCGTTGAGCATCGCATTACCCAAGTGGCCTACAAACAAGTGATTGCTAAAATCACAATGGAACGGTTCGGCCATGAACTCATAGCAGCCGACCTTCGGCAATAACGTTTCTGTCATGGCGATCACTGCTCTTTTTGTTTGTTGAGATAGTCGGACACCGGCTCGTCAAAGCTTCGGGTCACGGCAATATGCCCCGAACGCGTGTACTGCAAAAGACAATTGTAGCCTTTGAGTTGCTCGTAGAGGTCAGTGATGTCTTCCGTCAGCCCTGCAAGCAAGACCGTGGAATAGGTCGGATTGACCTCCATCATGCGCGCATCGTGCTTTCGTATGATACGTGACATCTCGGAGTTGTCAAGCAATACGGGAGTGGATATCTTGAAGATGGCCACTTCGTGAATGAATAACTCGTCATTGGTGTAATAATTGGCCTTGATGACGTCTATTTTCTTCTCAATCTGCTTGGTGATTTTCTCTATTTGCTCGGGCACGCTCCAGCAGGTGATGGTATACTTGTGGATGCCTTCAAGACTTGAAGCCGACACATTGAGGCTCTCAATATTGACCTGTCGACGAGTGAAGACAGCCGTCACCTGATTGAGGACGCCCACCACATTCTCACTGTAGACCAGCAAGGTGTAAAACTGCTTGGGCGTTTCTTGATTCTTATTCTCAATACTCATCGTTACTCTTTTTAAATGTCCAAATGCAATTGCATCTCATCGATGGCACTGCCTGGCGTGATCATGGGTGTGACATTCTCGTCTTCCTTCACCGCGCACTCCAGCAAATAAGGCCCATCCGTGCTGAGCATCTCCTGAATCCTGGCCTGCAAGTCGGCCCGATCCACCGCAACTCCATACGCGATGCCATAGCCGCGGGCTATGACCTCGTAGCAAGGATTGAGCATCCGGGTGAACGAATGGCGATGATTATACATCAAGTCTTGCCACTGGCGCACATTGCCCAAGTAGTTGTTGTTGAGCAAAATCATCTTGACCGGCGCCTGCTGCTCCATGATGGTGCCCAGCTCCTGGATGGACATCTGAAAGCCACCGTCGCCCGTGAAAAGGCAGATGGTGCGGTCAGGCGCACCGAATGTGGCGCCAACGGCTGCCGGCAAGCCAAAGCCCATGGTGCCCAGTCCGCCACTGGTGACAATGCTCCTGCGGTGTTTGTATTTGAAATAACGACTTGAGAACATCTGGTTCAGACCGACATCGTTCACAAGGACAGCGTTGCCCTCCGTGGCCTCGGCCACGGCATTGACCACCTCGCCCATGAGGAGCGGTCCCTCCGTGGGATGTGTGGACAGCGTGATGACCTCCTGTTGCTCCTCCTGCTGCAGGGACTTGAACGAGTCGCGCCACTCCTGATGAGAGGCCTTACGGAGCAAATTGGTGATGGCGGGCAGGCTCTCCTTGCAGTCGCCAATGACAGCCACGTCCGTCTTCACATTCTTGTCAATCTCTGTCGGGTCTATGTCCAAATGGATAATCTTGGCCTGGCGGGCATAACTGCTCACACGCCCCGTCACACGGTCGGAGAAACGCATGCCGATGGCTATCAGCACATCACACTCCTGCTCCTTGACATTGGGCGCATAGTTGCCGTGCATGCCCAGCATGCCCATGTTGAGCGGATGGTCGGACGGCAAAGCGGAGAGGCCCATCAACGTACGGCCTGCCGGGATGTCAGCTTTCTCGAGAAAAGCCTTTAGCTCCTCTTGTGCGCCACCCAGCTCCACCCCCTGCCCCACAAGGGCAAAAGGCTTCTTGGCCTCATTGATGATGTCGGCAGCCTCACGCACCGCCTCCTGGCTCACCTTGGGATAAGGGATATATGACCGCACCTTGTCGGCCTTGCCCGGCATCCACTTGGCCTTTCCGGTCTGGGCATTGCGCGGGAAGTCAAGAACCACAGGACCAGGACGGCCACTGCGTGCGATGTAGAAGGCCCGATTGACAGCCCAAGCCACATCCTCAGCCCGCTGTATCTGATAGCTCCACTTGGTGATGGGCTGCGCCATTCCCACGAGGTCCACCTCCTGGAAAGCGTCAGTACCCAATGAGGCCACGCCCACCTGTCCGGCGATGACAACGATAGGTGTGGAGTCCATCATGGCGTCGGCCACACCTGTCAGGGTGTTGGTGGCGCCTGGACCAGATGTGACGATGGCCACACCGACCTCACCGCTCACACGTGCGAAGCCTTCTGCGGCATGTGCGGCTGCTTGCTCATGGCGCACCAAGATATGGTGGAACCATGGGTCACGCTTGCGCGTATAGGTGTATAGCGCATCATAGACAGGCATGATGGCACCGCCCGGATAGCCAAATATGGTATGCACGTTCTCTTGATAAAGTGCGCGCATCAGTATCTCCGCCCCTGTGCATTCCTCGCCAATGCGAATTCCCGCCCAGGGCACTTCTTTCATGTTTTCTTCTGTCATAAGTTTCTTAGTCAATGATTCTCACACCACCTTTGTCCGCCGAACTGACGCTTTGGGCATATGCTCTCAAAGCCTTGCTCACCTCACGATGGCGACGCAAGGGTTGCTGGGGACGGGCCGCCAGCTCCTCATCGCTAAGCTTGACGTTGATGGTACGATTGGGGATGTCTATCTCAATGATGTCACCATCCTTGATCTTGCCTATGTTGCCCCCCGAAGCAGCCTCCGGCGAGATGTGCCCGACGCTCAAGCCGCTGGTTCCGCCTGAAAAGCGTCCATCGGTAATCAGGGCACACTCCTTGCCCAAGTGACGGCTCTTGATGTAAGATGTGGGATAAAGCATCTCTTGCATGCCCGGTCCTCCCTTGGGTCCCTCATGGGTGATGACCACGCAGTCACCCGACTGCACTCTTCCGTCGAGGATGCCTTCGCAGGCATCTTCCTGAGAGTCGAACACGACAGCGGGTCCCTCAAAATGCCACAGTTCGGAAGCCACGCCTGCTGTCTTGACCACACAACCATCTTGAGCGATATTGCCAAAGAGCACGGCCAATCCTCCGTCCTTCGTATAAGCATGTTCCAAATCGCGTATGCAACCATTGGCACGGTCCACATCCAGGCTTGGCCATTGCTCGTTCTGGCTTCCCATCTTCGTGGAGAACTTGCGACCGGGTGCACTATGGTAGATGCGGTCGGCCTCAGGGTCGACGGTAGCGCCTGTGATATCATACTTGGCCATGGCTTCATCAAGCGTCATGCCATCCACACGCTTCACGTAGCCACGGATCAACCCGCCCTTGTTCAGCTCATTCAGAATACCAAGAATACCACCGGCACGGTTGCACTCCTGGACGGAATATTTCTGGGTATTGGGTGACAACTTGCAAAGGCAAGGAGCCTTGCGGCTCAACTGGTCGATGTCGCTCATCTTGAAATCCACCTGTCCCTCTTGGGCCACAGCCAACAGGTGGAGCACTGTATTGGTGGATCCTCCCATGGCGATGTCAAGCGTCATGGCATTGAGGAAAGCGTCGCGTGTGGCAATGTTGCGCGGAAGCACGCTGTCATCACCGTCTTCATAATAAGCCAAAGCGTTCTTCACGATTTGGCGAGCGGCTTGTTTAAACAGTTCAATACGATTGGCATGGGTAGCAAGTATCGTTCCGTTGCCAGGAAGTGACAGTCCGATGGCTTCAGTCAACGAGTTCATGGAGTTGGCGGTAAACATGCCCGAGCAACTGCCGCAGCCCGGACAGGCGCACTGCTCCAGCTGCTGCAGGTCAGCGTCGCTCACCTCCTTGTCAGCTCCCGCAATCATGGTTGTGATGAGGTCAGCGTTTTGGCCACGCCAACGGCCGGCCTCCATGGGGCCACCCGAGCAGAACACCGTGGGGATGTTCAAGCGCATGGCGGCCATCAGCATACCTGGAGTGACCTTGTCACAATTGGATATGCAAATCATGGCGTCAGCCTTATGGGCGTTGACCATGTATTCCACTGAATCGGCAATGATGTCGCGCGAAGGCAAAGAATACAACATGCCATCATGTCCCATGGCGATACCGTCGTCAATGGCAATCGTGTTGAATTCGGCTGCATAGCAACCCATCTTTTCTATCTCCTCCTTCACTATCTGGCCAATCTCATGCAGGTGTGTGTGACCTGGCACAAATTGCGTGAACGAGTTGACAACGGCAATAATGGGCTTGCCAAACTGCTCGTGTTTCATGCCTGTGGCTACCCAAAGCGCACGGGCTCCTGCCATACGTCTGCCTTCCGTGCAGACTGCACTTCTCAATGGATGTTTCATAACTACTTGTTCTCTTAATACAATGCAAAGATACAGACTTTTGGGCAACCATGCAATAAATCGGCGCACATTATTCGCATTTCACAAACAAATTGAAAGAAAAAACGTCACTATTATGGACAAACAATAACAAAATGACACATTCAGGGACGGAATGCGCAATTTCAAAAGACTGTTTGCCACACACGCCCCCAAAAATTTTCAATCCTCGGAAGCCAGCAGCAAACGACCTTATGGGCAAGAAAAAATCCGCTGGTCTCCATACAGGAAACCAGCGGATTTCATATTTTATGATGCCCAAACCAGTTGGGCTAAGCTTTGACGCTTACTTCACGTAGACAACAGCCAGACGGTTAGAAGTGTTGCCCTGAACGCCCTTACCAGTAGCCTCGTCAACAACGACGCCCTTATTCTTCAGGTACTTGGCAACCTCGTCGGCGCGAGCCTGAGAGATCTTGTCGTTGATGGCCTTGCTGCCCTCAGGAGAAGCTGTACCAACAATCTGCACGTGGCTACCAGACTTGATGCCGTCGAGAGCAGCCTTAGCGTCCTTGGTCAGAGCGCTCTTGCCCTGTGCGAAGGTCACGAGCACGAGGTTCTCAACGCGAACGTCCTTAGGAGCGGGAGCTTCCTTGACAACCTCCTTGACAATCTCCTTAGGCTTCTTAGCGAGCTCGTTGCGGAGATCGTTGATGGTCTGGTTCAGAGCGTCGATCTCGCCCTGGTCGCGGAGCTGAGCGATTGTGAAGTTGTGGCTGCCATTGTGGTTCTTGAACTTGTAGATCACACCAGCGTTGAGCTGGAAGAAGCCGTTGTTGATGTTGTAAGCACCCTGGTTAGCGCTTGAAGTGGCCTTGTAGTCATAGTCGTTGTAGTCGCTCTCACCAGTTGTGCCGGGCATGCCGTTGAACACCCATGTCACAGAAGGCTCAACATAGATCTGCCACTGCTTCTTGCTGCCGAGGTTGAACTGGAAGTCCAAGCCAGCCTTAGAAGTCATACGGTTGATGGCACGGCCCTCATCGTTGTGCATGAACACGTGGCCCCAGCCGATACCATAGACAGCGCCGACCTCGAACAGACGGGGCTCACCCTTGTAGCCGCCGAACATGTTGCTCAGGTTCAGGGTTCCGAGCAGAGAGGTGTTCAGAGCGCGAACAGCCAGGCGAGTAGACTCCCAAGGCTTGTTTGAGAAATAAGCATTGCTCTCGATAGCCAGGCCGAAGACCGGAGTGATGTTCTTACCGATACGCACGCCAGCGTTGGGATTGAGACCCTTCATCCAGCTGTGACCGGTCATCTTTGTGGCGACGCCACCGTTGATGCCAACATAAACGTTGTCAAAAGCCTTGCTGCCCTCAACTGTGGTCTGTGCAGACGCAGAAGCGGCAACCAAAGCTGCTGCAAACAAAGTAAATAACTTTTTCATACTCTCTAAAAAATTAATTATTTATAGTTATATATTTATCCCTCTCTCACTTTCAGAGTGCAAAGGAAATGTTTTTTTTTGAAACTTCCAAATTATTTAGCTACAAAATAGACTTGGAACTCTAATTTTATGCTTTTTGTCCCCTGTTTCCCTGAGAAATGCCACAACATGGAGGGCAAGGACAAGCGTATCGTATTGTTTTCCATGAGATTATACGACAATTCATGAGCTGTTTCGACATGTAAGGACAGAAATGGGAACAGACAAAATCGCAAGGGTTATACCCATCCACATGAGTACCAGGAAGCACCATACGCCACGCAAAAGTATCAAATTGAAAACGAAAAAAGAGGAAAAGACATCAAGACGTCTTCTCCTCCCCTTTGACAAATATCAGAATGCAATGACCTTCACCGTGTAAGGTCTCAGTTCTATGCGTTTTCCTTGTTCGGTGCCACCCACAACCTCGACTTTCTTGTCAGTGGGCATCCCTGTGAACCCTTCCATCTTGGCCCCAGCCGGGATATCAAGTCCCTGCAAAGAAACGGTAACGCTGGCCGGCAGGGCGTTGACCAGTTTGACGATGGTCTTGCCCGTCTTGGTATCCTTCACCACGCTGGCCGCCACACGATGTTGTAATTCGGGGCTGACGCCCATCTTCGATGCCACATAGACATCACCGCTATGCGTGCCCCACAAGCGCTGGGTGTGATAGCTGGGTGTCAGACTGGTGATGGTGTCATTGTTGAAATAGATCATGTCCGGATTCCAGTTGGCATAACCATCCTTGCACAGTAGCGGCGCATAGCTGGTCATCGACACCACATCGCCATTCCGCTCAATAGAACAGAGGTAAAGGGCCTCAGCAAGCGCACTCTCCATCGTTCGCGTGCGTGAGGCATACTCACCCAGATACACCTTAGGTGCCGTGCGGTCGTAGTTGTCATAGTAGTCTTGGTGATGCATGAACCACCCCGGCGACTCATAATAGTGCTCGTCCACAAGGTCGAGGATGTCCTTGTGTTCCTTGGCAAACTTCCATCCCTCCGTGTAATCTGCCGATGGATCATGGAACGGGCCCACCGTTCCGACCACCTCAATATTGGGGTATTTCTCCTTGATGGCCTTGCAGATCATCTCATAGCGCTCCTCAAAGGTGGTGGAGATGAGGTCCTCATTGCCCACGCCCACATACTTGAGACCGAATGGTGCGGGATGCCCGGCTTCCGCGCGCATCTTGGCCCACTTGGACGTGGCGGGATCGCCATTGGCCCACTCTATCATGTTGAGAATTTCCTGACAGTAAGCAGGCATGTCCTTCATCGGAATACCTCCCTGTTGTCCTCCATAGCCGTCCTTGTCGGGTGCCGAGTTTTGACAGGGGACTCCTGCCGCCAACACGGGGAGCGGCTCAGCGCCCAGGTCCTCGCAGAACTGGAAATACTCATAGAAGCCCAACCCGCGCGTCTGGTGATAGCCCCAGATATTGAAGTCGGGCTTGCGGTCCTGCCAGGGGCCTACCGTCTCGTTCCAATGATAGATGTTGCCAATGCCCTGCCCATGGCTCATGCAACCACCAGGGAACCTCACAAACTTGGGATGCAACGCGGCGATGGCCTCAGCCAAATCCTTTCGCAAGCCGTGTCCCTTGTAGGTCTCATGAGGGAAGAGGCTAACCATGTCTACCGACACGTTGCCATCCTTGACCGGAGTGATGGCCAAGCGCACCTGACCCTTCGTGGCCTTTTTGTCGACCACCAACGGGACGGCATAACGATTCCATCCCTGCCCCTCTGTCTTGATCTTCTCCTTGGCAAAGACCTCACCATTCTGTCCCAGCAGTTGTACGACGACCTGATTCTTGCCACCGTTCTCATTGCGCAAGTACACAGAGAAGTCAAACTGCTCATTGGGACCGGCCGTGATGCCATCCCACCCTATATTATACAAGGTATCGTTGGGCGCCAACACCACGTAGTGAGCGTTGTTCTTGCTCAAGGGCACATCGGTCTTCACCACGATGGGCTTATTGGACTGCCAGGCGGTCAAGGCCGTCCATTCCCTGCGGTCAGCAGGCGTGTATTCGAAGTCGCGGTTTTGTATCAGTTCGGCGTACAATCCGCCGTCAGCAGCCCGACTGATATCCTCAAAGAACACGCCGATGAGCTTGTCGCTGATGGCCTTGGTCTGGCCCGGATTGACCTGGAGGGTGACATCCACATGATTGCCAATCGCCGCAAAGCGCTTGTCATCGTCACGCATGGTTTCGCTGCTCACCTGGGCGTCGTGTCGCACAGCCGCAAAATACTGGAAGATATAGTCAAGATGCACCTTAGGCACGTCAAACAGGTTGCCCTGCAGCAACTTGCCGTCCACGGTCGCCGTGTCTCTCACCCATGCCGCCTCATCGATGGTGCTGGGCTCCGGCTCCTCTTCAAACTTACGGAAGTCCTCCGATGCCTGCACATAGTGCTTGGTGCCGTCCTTCGCCTTGTAATAGATGTCGAAGGTCCCATCGTCCATCTGGAACATCACGGGGCTCAAGACCCCTTTCACGAGCGTTCTCGGATAGTCTTGCGGGCGCCACGAGACAAGGTCCTCGCTATAAGCAGCCGCAAAACAAGGCGATTTTTCGTTGACACCAAACACAAGGCGCCACGACCCGTCGTTGGCATGAAGCACATAAGGATTGTACATGCGCTTTTGGCTCCCCCACTGCGAATAGTCGGAAGAGCAAAGCTGTCCCACATCCTTCCACCGCTCATCGTCGGTGAGATAGGCCAAGTGGAGGCCTTCTCTCTCACCAGGCGAATACACAAACACCTGGCATGTCGTATCCTTACCCAGGATTTGGTATGCGGGCAAAGGCTGTTGCTGTTGGGCTTGAGCTTGAACGGCGGCCCATGCCGCCAATATCATCCATATTTTCTTCATGTCTGTTGTTTTAGGTTGGTATCTCTTTGCAAAGATAACATATTTAGCGACAACAAGAAGCCCGAAAAGGGAGAAAAATGACATTCGGGCAACAAAATGCAAACAAAAAAGGCAGGTAGCAATCACTGCCACCCACCTTCTAAACTAGAGAGTTATAAAAAAATCAAGTATTATCGTATTTGCTCAATGATTTTCATTCCCTCGTCCACGGCCTGCATGTTGAGCGGGATGAGGTTGTGATGCCGTTCAGGCAGGCTCTTGAAGAGAGCCTTGTTGAGTCCGTCGGTGCTCACCACAGGGCACACCTTGAGCAGTCCGCCCAGCACAATCATGTTGAAGACCTTGGAGTTTTTCATCTCCGCAGCCTTGTCCATTGCGTTGATGCGGAAGACATGGATATCCTTCCTGTCGGTCAGGTTCATGATGCCATAGCCATCATAGATGAGTATGCCACCGGGCTTCACCTTCGGCGCGAACTTGTCCATCGAGGGTTGGTTGAGGACGATGGCCACGTCATACTTGCTCAGGATGGGCGACGAGATGCGCTCATCGCTGACGATGACCGTCACATTGGCCGTTCCGCCACGCTGCTCCGGGCCATAGGCCGGCATCCAGGTCACTTCCTTGTCTTCCATCAGGCCTGAGTAAGCCAATATCTTGCCCATGGAGAGGACACCTTGTCCTCCGAAGCCTGAAATAATGATTTCTGTTTTCATTCGTCCAATGTATTCTTTAAATCACCCTTGACATACTTCTCAAACATGTGCTCCTCCATCCACTGGTTGGCCTTCACGGGCGACAGCTTCCAACCGCTGTTGCAGGTAGACACTATCTCCACGAGGCTGGAGCCCTTGCCCTCCATAGAGGCCGTGAAAGCCTTCTTGATGGCAGCCTTGGCCTTGCGGATGGACGCCACGGTCTCCACGCTCTGGCGTGTCACGTAGCATGTGCCATCGAGATGGGCAGCCAGCTCGGTGATGTTGAGTGGGTAACCATGTATCTTCGGGTCACGGCCATAAGGACACGTGGATGTCTTCTGCCCGATGAGCGTTGTGGGCGCCATCTGTCCTCCTGTCATGCCGTAGATGGCATTGTTGATGAAGATGATGGCAATGTTCTCGCCGCGGTTGAGCGCATGGATGGTCTCACACGTGCCGATGCAGGCCAAGTCACCGTCGCCCTGGTAGGTGAAGACGAGACGGTCGGGCCACAAGCGCTTGATGGCCGTGGCCACAGCGGGTGCTCGTCCGTGGGCAGCCTCCTGCCAGTCGATGTCAAGATAGCGATAAGCAAAGACCGCGCAGCCCACAGGGCACACGCCCACAGTCTTCTCCGCCATGCCCATCTCCTCGATAACCTCCGCAACAAGTTTGTGGACCACTCCATGAGAACAGCCCGGGCAATAGTGCATCGGGGTGTCATTCATCAGTTCCGGTTTCTTGTAGACAAGATTTTCCGGCGCAATTATATCGTTTGCCATTTTCCTTACCTCATTAATTTTTCCTTCAAAGCGTTGACGATCTCTTCCGGCTCAGGCACAATGCCACCCAAGCGACCGAAGTGCTCGACGGGCAGCGCCCCGTTGACAGCCAGTTTCACGTCTTGTATCATCTGCCCCGCGTTGATCTCGCTGACAAGCATGCCCTTCTTCCCCTTAGCCATGGCCGCGATCTCCTTGCTGGGGAACGGCCACAGCGTGATGGGACGGAAGAGCCCCACCTTGATGCCCTCGGCACGCGCCAGCTCCACGGCTTTCTCGCCGATGCGGGCCGCACTGCCAAACGACACGATGATGTAGTCGGCATCGTCACACTGCTGGGTCTCGTAGCGCACCTCCGTCTCGCGGATGGTCTTGTACTTCTCCTGCAAATGGAGGTTACGCACCTCCATGACCTCCGACTTCAGCTCGAGCGACGTCAGGATGTTGGGCTCACGGTCCTTCGTGCGCCCGATGGTAGCCCAAGGACACTCCTTGCGGATCTGCTCCTCGGTGCGGCGAGGCTTGAAGGGCGGCAACACCACCTTCTCCATCATCTGGCCGATGACGCCATCGGAGAGGATCATGGCCGGATTGCGATACTTGAAGGCCAGTTCGAAGGCCAAGTCGACGAAGTCGGCCATCTCCTGGACGGAGTTAGGTGCCAACACGATGACGTTATAGTCGCCGTTGCCACCGCCACGCGTAGCCTGGAAATAGTCACTCTGCGAGGGCTGGATGGTTCCCAGTCCGGGTCCGCCACGCTGCACATTGACGAAGACCCCCGGTATCTCGGAGCCAGCCATGTAGGCGATGCCCTCCTGCATCAGGGCCACACCAGGCGACGACGAGGTGGTGAACACACGCTTACCGGCGCCGGCGCCACCATAGACCATGTTGATGGAGGCCACCTCGCTCTCGGCCTGCACGACCACCATGCCCGTGGTCTCCCAGGGCTTGAGCAGCGACAGGGTCTCAATGATCTCTGTTTGCGGAGTAATGGGATAGCCGAAGAAAGCATCGGCACCACATCGGATGGCAGCGTGGGCTATAGCCTCGTTGCCTTTCATTAAAACGACTTCTTGTTCTGCCATAGCCTTTAATCCTCCATTTTTTTCTTATAGACCGTTATACAGCCGTCCGGGCAGACAATGCCGCAACTGGCGCAGCCAATGCACTCGTCAGGACGGGCGGCTTCCACGTACGGGTAACCGTGGACGTTTACCTTTTTCTGAGCCAGGGCGATAACATCCTTCGGACAAGCCACGATGCACAACTGGCATCCCTTGCATCGATCCGTGTTAACGACGATGGCGCCCTTTATTTTTGCCATAGGTAATAACTTTTAAAATCTCTTATTCGTTGTCAGTTTTTATCCCCGTGACCCAAGCCATGCGGGTCATGGGTTGTAGGCATCCTTGTTGTAGAAGTTCAAGATGTTTTCCAACATCTCCTTGGCCTCCACAGCGGGCGACTGGGGGTCGAGCTCTATCGCCTCCATGTAGCAGTTGATTGCGTGTTGCCAATCGCCGCGCTGCCTGTGGGCGTTGCCCTGCTGATACCACTCGGCCGCTGTCATCATGCCTTGTAGTAAGCTTTCTTGCCGGCGGCAAGCGTGTTCTTCATCAGCGAGCAGATGGTCATGGGGCCCACGCCACCCGGAACAGGTGTGATGAAGGAGCACTTGGGGGCGACCTCGTCAAACTTCACGTCGCCATTGAGGCGGAAGCCGCTCTTGCGTGTTGCGTCAGGCACACGCGTCGTGCCTACATCAATGACCACAGCGCCTTCCTTGACCATGTCGGCTGTCACGAAATTGGGCTGTCCGATGGCAGCGATGATGATGTCAGCCTTGCGGCACTCTTCCTTCAGTGTCTTCGAGTGAGAGTGGCACACCGTCACGGTGGCATCGCCATACTGCTTCTGCATCATCAGCTGGGCCATGGGCTTGCCGACGATGTTGCTGCGGCCCAGCACCACGCATTTCTTGCCCGATGTCTCCACATGATAGTGCTGGAGCAGGGTCAAGATGCCCAGTGGCGTGGCCGAGATGAAGCAGGGCAGGCCTATGCTCATGCGCCCCACATTGATGGGATGGAAGCCGTCGACATCCTTGCGGTAGTCGATGGCCATGATGATTTTCTGCTCATCGATATGCTTGGGCAGAGGCAGCTGCACGATGAAGCCGTCAACATCAGCGTCCTTGTTGAGACGGTCGACACAGGCCAGCAATTCCTCTTCGGTCACGTTGTCCTCATAGCGGATGAGCGTCGACTTGAAGCCACACTGCTCACAGGCGATGACCTTGTTTTTCACATAGGTCTCCGAACCTCCGTCGTGTCCCACCAGCACGGCAGCCAGGTGGGGGCGCTTGCCGCCACGGGCCACAATGTCCTGTACCTCGTCGGCTATCTGCCGCTTGATGGCGGCGGCTGTCGCCTTACCGTCGATTAATGTGTATGCCATAATGTTCTCCTTATTAATTTACAACTTGGGCATGCGGGGCATGGCGCCCTTCATGTCTTTCATGCGTGCCATCATCGACATAGCCTGGTTGCCCGTGACCATCTTCATCATCTTGCGGGTCTGGTCAAACTGCTTCACAAGGCGGTTCACCTCCTGTATGCTGGTGCCCGAGCCCTTGGCTATGCGCATCTTGCGGCTCTGGTTGAGCACCTCGGGCGACGTGCGCTCCTGCGGGGTCATGCTGCGGATGATGGCCTCTATGCCATTGAAGGCGTTGTCGTCGATATCGACGTCCTTGATGGCCTTGCCCACACCGGGAATCATCGAGGCGAGTTCCTTGAGGTTTCCCATCTTCTTAATCTGCTCAATCTGCTTGAGGAAGTCGTTGAAGTCGAACTTGTTCTTCTGGATCTTCTTCTGCAGGCGTTTGGCCTCTTCCTCGTCAAACTGCTCTTGGGCACGCTCCACGAGCGACACCACGTCACCCATGCCGAGGATGCGGTCGGCCATGCGCTCGGGATGGAACACGTCGAGGGCCTCCATCTTCTCGCCCGTTCCGATAAACTTGATGGGCTTGGTGACCACCGTGCGGATGGAGAGGGCCGCACCGCCACGGGTGTCACCGTCGAGCTTGGTGAGCACCACGCCGTCGAAGTCGAGGCGGTCGTTGAACTCCTTGGCCGTGTTCACGGCGTCCTGTCCGGTCATCGAGTCGACCACAAACAGGGTCTCATCGGGATGAACGGTTTCCTTGAGCGACGCTATCTCCTGCATCATCTGCTCGTCGACGGCCAGACGGCCGGCGGTATCGATGATGACCACGTCGTGGCCTTTGGCCTTAGCCTCCTGGATGGCGTGGAGGGCTATCTCGTTAACGTTCTTGCTCTCCTCCTCAGCAAACACCGGCACACCAATCTGGCTGCCAACGACCTTCAGCTGCTCGATGGCAGCGGGGCGATACACGTCACAGGCCACCAGCAAGGGGTTCTTGTGCTGCTTCGTCTTGAGCATATTGGCCAGCTTGCCGCTGAACGTGGTCTTACCCGATCCCTGCAAACCCGACATCAGGATGATCGAGGGCTTGCCTGTGAGGTGGAGCTCCGTGGCCTCGCCACCCATCAACTTGGCCAACTCGTCATGGACAATCTTGACCATGAGCTGACCGGGCTTGACGGCCGTCAGCACGTTCATGCCCAGGGCCTTGGCCTTCACTGTGTCGGTGAAGCTCTTGGCCACCTTATAGTTGACATCGGCATCCAAAAGGGCGCGGCGCACATCTTTCAGGGTCTCCGCAACATTGATCTCGGTGATCTTGCCCTCACCTTTCAATATCTTGAAAGAGCGTTCCAGGCGTTCACTTAAGTTCTCAAACATCTTTATTCTTCTTTACTTGATTTTTTCTTTTTAACAAACAGGCATCGCCATGTAACAGACCTGCATTGTCGCGTCTATCATCTTGACGGCTCGTTTTGGCGCCTTCAACCTCATTTTTTGCACATTCAGCCCTCGCCGTGTGCAGAAAAACGAGCTCATCGGAAACCTTCACCCAAGCATTTCCTATTTCTTGCAAAGATACATAATAAATAAAAGAACAGGAAATAAAAATACGAGTTTTTTGAAAAAGATAACAGCTCTTAGGAAACGCTTTAACATACAGTAGTTTCCTTGCCTTACCCGATTTTCCATGAGGCAAACACAGGGCTCCCCCATCGTCAACACCTCATTCTGACTCTTGAAAAGAGGTTTTGCAAGAAGACTGTCGCCTCACAATAAGGAAGCATCCGCCGAATGACGAAAGGCGCAATGAGGAAGACCTCACTGCGCCCTTGTCGGCAAATTCACACCAACCCTTGTCTAAGGTTGATTCTGTAAATTACCACCATAACGATATAAAAAACAGTGGATTACGTTTTGCCATCTTTTGGTCTCTTTTTGGCCCATTCCGTCAGCTTGTTCGGTCACATAGCCCGCTATGCTCCCTCACGCGCTAACGAAATGACCTCAAAAAGAGCCTCAAAATCTGACAAAGCTAATTTATAGAACCCACCTTAAGCAACAAACCAGGCAAAAACTACTTTTTGTAGTGGTATCCTTTATAAAAATGATTGACGGCTTGATTAAGTAGCTCCAAGGCAAAAAGAAAGATCCAAAATCCAAACAAATTGGAATGATATAACCAACTTACCACAAGGCCAATAGCGTAAACAATCAACAAAGCAAAAGATGTCTTTGAGAATTTGTCAATACAATAATGCGTACTTATGTTCCCACTGAGAGCACCAATGAGCAAGCCCCCTAAAGACAGAAAAACCACAATTGCCGCAAATATGAGTAAGCCAAAATAGAAGTCATAACGTCCAAAGATAGGTTCAAAGGCAAGCAACACCGTGCATGCTATTACTCCTATCTGGGACCGAGACAAATTCTTATCCATACCAATCAAGAATTAAGATTTCCTATTTATATTCCCAATAGTTGAAACTATATAATGCGGTAGCAAGGCCATACCTAATAGATACATCGCACACCTTCATAATTGCATTCCTGCAGAATGAAGCGCGCAGCGCATTGCGACAAAGACATGTTGTCATGTTTTTTGGTGCAAAAGTTTGTCACGGATTGCAGACGAAATAGAGCGCGAAAATCGGGTTTTTCGTCGGTCGCGCCACGATTTGCGTGGGGTAATTTTGCGATAAAGGGTATTTTATGTTGCGATATACCCTTTATCGCAATGCGATAAAGCGTTAATCGCGTCATGATAAAGGGTATATCGCAACACGATAAAGGGTATTCTTTGATGAAAAGTATTTACTTTTTAGGTTGAATAAAATCCTAAATTTTATAAACGTCTAATTATCAATAGATTACGAAAAGTGCCGAAAATTCGCGTATTTCGGCCAAAATATTTTGAAGTTGAAAATAACGCCTGTTTTTTTATATACATTGTCCGCTTTATTCCATGGTGTGCGCCTTGAATGTAAACCATCGCAACGGCCTCGCGTCCGTCATTGTGCCGAGGGCACAACAAAGAGGTTCATTTCATGCACCTTTTCTCGCCATGGCAGAGCCGAAGCAAGCTTCACTCTGCTCATTTGGCTTAACGAAAAGGTTGTCTCTGTTTAGGTCCGTTGCTTACCTCCCATTGGTACAAAAGTTGTTCAATGTTGTAAAGGTTGTATTTGTTGTCTTAAAAATCTATTCTATATCAGTGTGCGCGAGCCGTTGCTGTACTATTGCACCATGCATGCGTAAGCGGTTTCATTCGGTTTATGACCAGAGATATGCGGATGTTTGCGGCATGCGCGGCCTAAAGGGCCAAAAGTATTCATAATCAGCAAGATGCGCAACTATACTTTTGCCCCTTCAGGGCGCCGGCTCACGCACGGCATCTAACCCAGGGCGCCGCTTCGCTTGCCCCGGGCTAAGTACTCACTGGGCATTCTTGCTGACGCAAGCGACAAAGTCGAGCGCAGCCCATCAAGCGACAAAATTGAGTGCTTCCCGCTCCCTTGGGGTTTATATCGGTTTACATTCCACCCCAACACAAAGGTCCCATCACTCCAAATTCCGGAAGAGCCGACTTTTAGTGACCTGATTTTCTGAAAACACATGGACAAGCCACACGGGAATTTGAAATCATTCACTTGCTGAACTTGACACTGCGATGGTGCCCGCCCACCGTCCAGCTCACCACATAGACGCCCGCGGGCAGCGTGCTCACGTCGCATCGTTCCGAAGCTTGGAAGGAAGTGACCTTGCGCCCTGTCGTGTCGTAGACATGGGCGGTGAATGTCAGGCTCGCAGGGGTCTCGCTGCCAAAGTGGAGATACCCCAGGTCGCGGTTATAGGCCAACGCATACTCGTCAGGCTCGGCCAAACTGACACCTGTCACCTCCGGCGACAGCTTCTCCCCCTGCTTAAAATACCAAAGGCGGTTTTTGCTCGTTCCGTTGCGCGAGTCGTTGGTATAGCTCAGGATGCCCGCGAAGGCATCGGAGCTTCCGCCCGACAGGTTGGCTATGTGGTTGGTATGCACGTTGCGCAAGTTGTAGTAGCCGTCCGTGCCCTGCGGCATGATGTCCCACAACTGGCGAGTGTCGGTGGTGTCCACATCGGCCAGCGCGAGCTGCGTTCCCACTTGAGCCGTCGGCGACGGGTCGTTAAGCGCCTTGCCCTCGCTCCTGCTGACCAACGAGAAGTATTCGCCCACGGGACGTATGACCCACTCCTCAGCCTGTCGGTCGCTTTGGTTGAAATAGCTATAGACCTGGCCCGACGCACCACCTTCAATGGCCATAGAGTTGCCCGCATTGAGCACACGATAGTAACAGTCTTCGGGGTGGAAAGGCTGTGTGGAGTCTGCCGGCGTGACGGGCTGTTCGGGCAGTTTGGAGGCGAAGACTGCGCTGAGGTAGTCGGTGTGGTCGACCACAAACTGCTTGAGGTCGGTCACATACTGCTTGTAACTGGAATAGAGCACCATCTCGTGATACATCCTGGTGTTGATGCCCCACTTGCGATAGTTCAGTTGCTGCGACTCGTCGAGCAGTGAGGCCAGGCTGTCAATCTTCTGATGAAGGAAGTCGACCACTCCATCGCTGAGCGCCTGCTGGTACCGTCGATAGATGAGGCGGGCAAACCACGGGTCGGTCCACATACGGTTGACCCATACCTTCGTACCGTTGTAAGCCACATCGGCCATCAGCTGTCGCGTGGTGTTGTTGCCGCCGCGGTCAGTCCGGTTATCGTTGTTGTAGGCGATGTCATAGTCCCAGAGCGGTCCCCAGTAGAGGTGCGGGTCACCCTGCTCCTTATAGAGATACGTACTGTAGAAGCCATCCACATTGGCCGACACCTCGGTGGCCACATACCAGTCGGCCAGCGACACGGAGTCGACATAGGGCCGGTAGCCCTTCAGCGCATCCTGATAGTCGGCCGACGCCAGGGCCGCCTCAAACCGGTTGACATAGTCGCGGATCCAAGTCTGTTGCGTGGCTGCTATCTCGTCCTCGTCAGGATAGTGTATCCTCACGGGCTGCCGGTAGGAGGAACTGTAGAAATAGTTGCCGTCGAACGAGCGGTCCACCTCCAGCAGGTAGCCACCCGTGATGTCCGACACGTCGGTGAGGGGATAGTCCTGCTCGGCAATGTTCACCCGGTGAGCCCTCACTTCCACCTGGTCGCTGATCTGATAGGTGCCCAGATAGACATCGTTGATCACCAGGTCCACGAATTTTGCGGCAGGGTTGAACTTCATGCCCAGGAAGTCGCCCATGGCCGACGTGATGGCGTTGCGCATCATGGTCTTGTCGGCAGCGTTGGCCAGGAGCGTCCAGCTCTTGGCCTTGGCGTAACCTTTTCCCAAGAATTTTTCCTTGTCGTGAAACTTGATGCGATAGGGTTTCTTACGCATGTTCCAGGTAGAGTTGCCTCGGCCGCGTATCTGCAGGCTGTCGTAGGTAGTCTGCCGGTCGCTCTCGTCCACGTAGACCATGGTGGCATAAATGTAATTGTCTTTGCTCGCAACAGCCTTGTGGCCCTCCGTATTGACATAGATGCATGGCAGATTGGTCTTGCGGACATAAGTCTGTGCTGACAAGACGATTACCCATGCGGTCAGCAGGAAGAGTAGTAGAGTTCTTTTCATCATCAATGGTTTATAATAAATACGAAAAAGGGTGGAAATTTCCTCAATTTCCACCCTTATCTTTTCTTATGCTGGCAATAGTGCTTCGTTTTGCGCACCTATCCTTTACTCGAAGACATTCTTTCGGATGCGCGTCAGGTAGGCTTTCATGCCCTCGGCATCCTTGTTGTCGATGATGGCGAGCAATTCCTTGAGCTCAGTGCGTATCTGTGCCACCTGGTCATGTGTGTAGGGGTTGAAAAGCACCTCCTGCAGCAGGTAGTCGTCTTCCGAGAGCACCCCCCGGGCTATGTTCATGTGGCGCTTGAAGGTGGTTCCCGGCGCATCCTGGTGCTTCATGACGGCCGAGAACACGAAGGTCGACACGAAGGGTATGCTCAGCGAGTAGGCCACGGTCTTGTCGTGCTCCTCGAAGGTGTACTCGTAGATGTTGAGTCCGAGGCGCTGGTAGATGTCCTTGAAGAAGATGCGGCCCATGTAGTCGCCTTCCTTGATGATGATGGCATTCTCCTCCGACAACTGGTTGAGGTTGGCAAAGGTGGGGCCAAACATGGGATGGGTGGAGACATAGGGATGCCCCGTCTTCTCGTAGAACGCCTTGAGGTCGGTCTTCACCGATGCGATGTCGGAGATGATGCAATGCTCAGGCAGATAAGGCAAGACCTCCTCAAAGGCCGGTATGGTGTATTTCACCGTCACGGCGTTGATGAGGAGCTCTGGCTCGAAGTCCCGCACCTCATCAAGCGAAGTGAAGCGCTGGCAGTTGTAGGTGAAGCGCAGCCGCTTGGCATCGTGCTCATAGACAGCCACCTCATGGTCGAAACTGAGCAGGTCGATGAAGAACGACCCCATCTTTCCCGCTCCCATGATCAGTATTTTCATTGCCTCTGCGGATTTTACTGGTTGATGATTTCGATCTGCTGGCGCACGCTCTCCTGATGGATGAGCTCAAAGATCTGCGCGGCGCACGTGGGATCCACCCCACACACGCTTGCCTGCGCTCCACGCTTCTCAAGGATCTCGTTGTAACGGCTGCTTTGGAAAACGGTCATGTTGTGTTCCTTCTTGTACTGGCCTATCTCGCGGCACACGCGCATGCGCTTGGCCAAGACGTCCATCACCTGGTTGTCGAGCTCATCGATCTGTCGGCGTAGGGCCTGTATGCCCTCGGTCGTCGTCTTCTCGTCGCGCACCACCAGGAGGCTCAAGATGTAATCGAGCACGTCAGGAGTCACCTGTTGCTTGGCGTCGCTCCATGCCTCGTCGGGGTTGCAGTGGCTCTCCACTATCAAGCCGTCGAAGCCCAGGTCCATGGCCTGCTGGCAGAGAGGGGCGATCAGCTCGCGCCGTCCGCCGATATGGCTGGGGTCGCAGATGATGGGCAGGTTGGGGATGCGCCGGTGCAGCTCCATGGGAATCTGCCACATGGGCAGGTTGCGATAGATCTTCTTGTCGTAGCTTGAGAAGCCGCGATGGATGGCCGCCATGTGCTTGATGCCAGCCTGGTTGATGCGCTCCATGGCACCGATCCACAGTTCCAGGTCGGGGTTGACAGGGTTCTTCACAAACACGGGCACGTCCACGCCACGCAGCGCGTCGGCCAGGTCTTGCATGGCGAAGGGGTTGGCTGAGGTGCGCGCGCCCACCCAGAGGATGTCGATGCCATACTTCAGGCAGAGCTCCACATGCTCAGGCTTGGCCACCTCGGTGGCGGTGAGCATGCCCGTCTCTTCCTTCACGGCCTTCATCCAGGGCAGCGCCTTCTCGCCGTTGCCCTCAAACCCTCCGGGCTTGGTGCGGGGCTTCCACACACCGGCGCGAAACATGTGGCATCCCTTTTCGGCCAACTGGCGGGCGGTGGTCATCACTTGTTCCTCGGTCTCGGCACTGCAGGGGCCCGCTATGACAAACGGGCGCTCATTGTCGCTCGGCAACTGCAACGGCTCGAGCTCTAATTCCAAATTATTATCCATATTGCTTGATTGTTTTATGCTTGGTTGTTATGTTATCGGTTCTCGACAGGGCGGGTCACCACTCGATGGCTTGCACGCGGCGGAGCGCTTCCTTCATCTTGTCGTCCTTGGCGCAGAGCGAGATGCGGATGTACCGGCGTCCGTTGTTGCCGAAGATGAAACCGGGCGTGATGAACACCCTCGCCTCATGCAGCACACGCTCCGTGAGCTGCTCCACATCGGCATACTTGTCGGGGATGCGGCCCCAGAGGAACATGCCCACCTGCGAGGGGTCGTAGGTGCAGCCCAGCGTCTTCATGATCTGCTCGGCCACCACACGCCGCCGCCCGTAGTTCTCGATGTTGTTCTGCCGGTGCCATTCGGGCGTGTTGGTGTTGTAGGCCTCAGCCGCGGCGAGCTGTATGCCACGGAACGTTCCGTTCTCTATGTTGCTCTGTATCTTGAACATCCACTGTATGTACTGCTTGTTGCTGACCATCATGGCCACACGCCATCCGGGCATGTTGTGGCTCTTCGACATGGAGTTGAGCTCGATGCAGCAGTCTTTCGCCCCAGGTACCTGCATGATGCTCATGGGGTGCTCGTTGAGTATGAGCGAATAGGGGTTGTCGTTGACCACCACGATGTCGTGCCTCTGTGCGAAGTCGACCAGTCGCTCGAGGGTCTCGCGGCGTGCGTTGCCACCGGTGGGCATGTTGGGATAGTTGGCCCACATCACCTTGACGCGGCTCAGGTCCATGCGCTCCAGCTCCTCAAAGTCGGGCTGCCAGCCATTGTCTTCCCGGAGATTGTAGTTCACGATCTTGGTGCCGAAGATGCGGTTGATGGCCGTGTAGGTGGGGTATCCGGGGTCGGGCACCAGCACCTCGTCGCCAGGGTTGCAGAAGGCGAGGGTCACATACATGATACCCTCCTTCGACCCGATGATGGGCTGCAGCTCACTGGCCCAGTCGACATGCACGCCATACGTGCGCTCATAGAAGCCGGCCATGGCCTGGCGCAGCTCGGGCAGTCCGGCTGTGGGTTGGTAGCCATGGGCGTCGGGGCGCCGGGCGGCCTCGCACAACTTGTCGATGGTCTGTTCCGAGGGCGGCATGTCGGGACTTCCGATGGCCAAGGAGATGATGTCTTGGCCCGCAGCATTGAGCTGGGCCACCTCTTTCAACTTCCTGCTGAAGTAGTACTCCTGTACGGAGTTTACTCTCTCTGCTGGTTTGATCATATCTGTTCGTTTTTTGCTTCTTGGTATTCGCCGATAATCTTGATGTCCTTTGTCAAGGGTGTGATGGCGTCGACCGCCTGGCGGTAGCGTATGAGATCGCTGAAGGTGACATCGACATAGAAGAGGTATTCCCACTCATGGCCGATGACGGGCAGGCTCTGTATCTTGGTAAGGTTGATGTCGTAGAAACTGAGGATGGTGAGCACCTTCGACAGCGAACCTTCCGCATGGGGCAACGAGAAGACGATGCTGGCCTTGTCGGAGTGGCTCAGGGGGCGCAGGAAGTCGGCCTTGCGCGGGTCGCAGACCACGAGGAAGCGCGTGAAGTTGTGCTTGTTGTCCTCGATGTGGTCCTCGAGCACCTTCAGCCCGTACATCCTTGCAGCATCGGCGTGGCAGATGGCAGCCCATCCGCGGCAGCCGTGCTGCTCGATGTAAGCCGCACTGCCTGCGGTGTCCTCAGCCTCCACAGCCTTCAGGTCCGGATGGTTGGCGAGGAAGGAACGGCACTGCATCAGGGCCACGGGGTGTGAGTGTACCTCTTGCAGGGAAGCCCAGTCGTCATCGGGCAGGCAGCAGATGCTGTGGCGGATGTGGAGCTTGTGCTCACCCACGATGGTTGTCCCGCTGGCACGGAGCAGCTCATAGTTGTGCAACAGGCTGCCCGCAATGGTGTTCTCAATGGCCAGCATGCCGATGACCGTGGGGTCGCGCTTGATGTTCTCAAACACTTCCTCGAACGTGTCACAGCAGATCAGCGTGATCTGCTCGCCCTCGAAATACTGGTGGGCGGCAATGTCGTGGAACGATCCCGGAACTCCCTGTATGGCTATTCTTTTCATCTTCTTCATTTTAGGAGGTGTACTTACAAACAAAATTCCCGTCTCACTTACATGAAACGGGAATTGGATGCAAACCTCTTGTCGGTTTTAATATCTTCCTTAAGTTGAACTCTACACGCAACTTCCCGCTTCACATCGCAATGCAAAGTAAAAATAATAGGCGTAAAAAGATGCGTAAGACTTCATTGTTTTATCTCTTTATGTTGTTTACAATTGCAAAAGTATCACTTTTTGTTGAGACAAACAAACATTTTTGAAGAAATCTTCCAAATTTTCTTTCACAAGTTCAAAAGGCGGCTTGGCCCTTGCCACGCCCGTTTACTGCGGGTTTGTCGGCAGCTGATTGTGACCAAAGGCCAAGCAACCTCAGTCTCACCTCACATCGGGCGCCTGCCAGAACCAGGCGTCATCACAGGTGACGACATCGCTGATTGAGGCATGATGGCCACTGGGCTGGAGCGACACCAACTCATGGGTGCCGTCCTCCGTGTTAGCCCCCAGTTCCATGTAGCACGACAGGTAATAGAGATTCTTGGCCATGTAGCTGTCCAGATACTCCTCCTTGGTTTGCTTCGACTGGTGGTTCCAGTTGGCATCTTCGTTGAGCACAAGGGGCTTGTCGTCGCGCAGACGCTCGCGTACCTCGGCTATGCTGAGCAACTGCCCGTTCTCATCACTCACGTAAGCTGCAAACGACGGGTCCATCCACACCCACTTGTTCAGCTGCTTGCTCCACACCACGCAGATCACATGGCAGTCGGGATCGGTGTCGTAGGCCTTCGACTGGCAGACCATGAAGCGGGCGGGATAGCCCATAGCAAGATAGAGCTCCGACAACACGATGGCCAGTCCACGGCAGTTCAGTCCACGGCTTTCCTTCTTGCATGCCTCATAGAGGTCAATGGCCGTGCGAGGCACATTGGGTATGCCGCCACTGCCGTCATGACGGATCGCGTCGTGGAGCCAATACATGATGTTCTTGATGCGGCTAATCTCATCGCCATTGCCCGCGATGCTATCGAGCTTGAAGTACTCCCTGACGCGCCTCAGGGCAGGGTCTGAGGCTGATGCGTAGGTGAAACGGCGGTTTTGCTTGCCATCGCCCATGCAATAAGCCGGGCTCTGCCGAAGGATATAGAGATAGTCCGTATGCTGGCGTACACGCTCGGCGTACTGGGCGAAATGGGGCGTGTGGCGCACGTTGTCGAGGTCTGTGTCTTTTAGGATATGCGCATACGACTCTTGCACGGGATTAAACCCATAAGAAATGTCCAACATGCGAAGGGCGTTGGCGGTGTCGTTTTTCAGGGAATAAAGGCAAGCCACATTGTAAGCTGTCCCGGCGAGAACTTGCGAGAAGAATTGCGAGTTCTTCGCCACTGGCATCGCGCGCTGAAACAAGTGGGCAACGGAGTCGGCGATGACGGTTCCGCCCTGTTCCAGTGAGCGCCCCACATATAAGTCGGAACGGCTGTAGCCGACATACCCGTCCACCCGGACTTTTGTCAAGAGGGGACAACCGTCCAGTTGCTGCAGATGCGAGTCGAGCACCATACCTTTGAATGTCATGTCCTTCAGTTGCGGACAGTTCTTGGCCAACAAGGGCCCGCCCGTGCTGACCGAGGTGCCAAAGACCACGCTCCGCAACTTGGGCAGGTTCAAGAAAGGTGTTCCGTCCATGTGAAGCACCGTGCCTGTGACCGTAACCCGCTCAAGCGACGGCATGTCGCGAAACAGTGTGTAAGACAAATATTCCATGTCATGCAACGTGATGCTCTTGAGCGACGAGCACCCGTAGAAACTATTTTGCCCCATGCCCTGAAAGCTGTCAGGCATCTCCAGGTCGGTAAGCGCGTCACAATGGGCAAACAGGCTGTCGGGAACGTCAAAGACGTCGCCTTTCGACAGGATGCGTGCCTTGGAGAGATTGAGCGACATGAGACTGCCGCTTTGCTTGCCGGCCATCTGGCGGATGACCTTGAAGTCGCTGGCGTCAAGTGCGCCTTCCACCGCGAGGCGCGTCACGCTCTTTTGCTGTTTGGCGGTGAGGACCTGAGCCAAGGTTCCCGGCTGCTTCACCACCACATGCTTGGATGAGGCGAAGGTCGCTGTCAATGGAAAGAGAAGTGCACATGCGAGAAGGCTCCATTTGAATTGTTTCATAGTGTTCTTGATTGCGGCACACTTGTGATGTATACGTTTTTTCGTCGTCGTACCCTACTTGGCAATCGATTGCCACATAGCGACATCGGACATGGAAAGGCATTAGCAGGTGCCGCGTTTTCACTATGCCAAGTCATGCCGAACTTTTAATCATATACGCTAAAAACGCATAAAAGTGACAAATGTAAACAAGAAAATGCGAGCATTAAGGCTTTTTAACCAAAACAACGATAAAAAAGCATAAACGCCAATGGGTGAAACCAAGAGCTTGTGTATATTTGCAGCCAAAGAAAGGATTCGCATGAAAAGATTCTTATCACTTGTCGTTGCCACCAGCATGGCCTCTACGCTCATGGCCCAAAGTGAGCTGTCGACGTTTAAGACACCATCGGCCATGAAGCCCCTAAGTTCCGCCTACGCCATACGCCCACAGGCCATGCAGCCCCAACTGATGGCCTCGCCTTCGCTGTCCATGGCAGCAGCGCCCAACGTTCCAGCTCGTAGCCAACGAAAACAGGCTGAGCAGCATGCCACTCACGAGGAGGAACTCGACAGCGTCCGATGGTACCCTACGCCCCACTCCACCTATTATAATTACGGGCCCTTGCACGAGGGCCTCAACGTGAGCCTCGACATGAGCGCCTTTGCCACCTTCGGCAAGCATGCCAAGGGTGGCGGATTCGGGCAACGGCTCACCGCCACGTGGCTGCAGTCTCTGGGCAAACATGGATGGGTGGCCGCTGGCGGATACATCAACCACATGAACTGGCGGGGCGACAACTACACCAGCGGAGGACTGACGGCCGAGGTGGGCTATCAGTTTGACGACCACTGGTCGGCCTATGTCTACGGACAGAAGTCGCTGGTCAACCAGGGTGGCCGTTACGCGGGGCTTCCACCCTACGGGCTCGGTTGCTACGGCTGGGGGTATTCACCTTTCTTCAACAATGACCTGGGTGACAAACTCGGTGCCGCTGTGCGCTGGACGCCCAACCCCACCCTCTCCATCGAAGTGTCGGTGGAGAAGAACTGGTATCCCAAGAGCAACGCTGGCTATTGGGGACAATACAATTATCCCATGCCCCAGAACAACTAAGGCATGGGATTTATGAAGAAGTTGTAACACACTGCGCATCACCAGTCGGCCACAAGCCTGAGGCGCAGCGAGTTGAGCACCACACTGACGCTGGAGAAAGCCATGAGCGCCGATCCCCACATGGGGGTGAGCCGGATGGGCGGCTCGGCATAGAAGAGCCAAAGCACACCAGCGGCCAGTGGCAAGCAAATGAGGTTGTAGACAAAGGCCCAAAAGAGGTTTTGCCATATCATGCCGACGGTCTTCCGGCTCAAGCGCATGGCATAAGGCAGGGCGCGCAAGTCGTCGGTCATGAGGGTCACCTGCGCCACGTCCATGGCCACGTCGGTGCCGTCGCCCATGGCCACCGACACGTCGGCCTTGGCCAAAGCTTGCGCATCATTGACACCATCGCCAATCATCACCACCCGCTTGCCCGCACCCTGGAGACGACAGATGAGCGCCTCCTTGTCTTGGGGCGTGCAACCCGACTGGTAATGGGCGATGCCGGCCTTGTCGGCCCAGTAGCTGACGGCCTCCTCCTTGTCGCCACTCATCATCCAGACCTCCACGCCATGGCTTTGCAACGTCTGCAAGGCCTCGCGGGCATGGGGCTTCAGCGTCTCGCGCTCGTCAAGCGGCAACCGGTCGGCCTGGGTGAAATCCACTTCTTTATTGGCCGTGGTGAGCGTTCCTGTCTTGTCGGTCACCAACACGTCCACCTGACGCAGACGCTCCAGGGCGGTGGCGTCCTTGATGAGCACATGGCGCTCGGCCGCCTTGCCGATGCCCACCATGAGGGCCGTGGGCGTGGCCAAGCCCATGGCACAAGGACAGGCCACCACCAGCACCGTGACTGCGCACACCACGGCTCGTGCCAGCATGGGCGTGCCGCCCACGGCCATCCACACCAGGAAGGTGAACAGCGACAGGCCACACACCACGGGCACAAACACACGGGCAGCCTTGTCGACGATGCGTTGCACCGGAGCCTTGGAGCCCTCGGCCTCCTGCACCATGCGGATGATATGGGCCAGGGCGGTCTGCTCGCCCACTTGACGGGCCCGCATGCGCAACTTGCCTTGTGAGGGAATGGTGCCTGCCATCAGGCGGGCGCCACGTCGCTTCACCACAGGGGTTGGCTCGCCGGTGATCATGCTCTCATCGACATAGGCGGCATCGGCGGTCATGAAGCTCTCGGCCTCCAGCACCTCTCCGTCGACGGGCACACGCTCACCGGGCCGCACCTCCAGCACATCGCCCACGCTGATGGTAGACACGGGCACCTCTTCGATTACGGGCACGCCACCTTCGCCATCGGCGCTCACCACATGGGCGGTCTTGGGCGCCATGCCCATCAGCTGACGGATGCTCATGGCAGTGCCGTCCTTGGCCTTCTCCTCCAGCAAACGGCCGGTCAGCACAAAGGTGATGATCATGCCGCAAGAGTCGAAGTAAGTCAGTTGGGCATCGCCCCAAAAGGTGTTGTAGACAGAGAAGAGAAACGACACCAACGTGGAGAGGGCCACCAGCACATCCATGTTGGCCATGGCGTGGCGCAACTGTCGGACGGCTCTCACATAGAACGGACGCCCGCATGCCCACATGTTGGCCAAGGCAAGGAGCAGGGCCAACTGGTTGGCATAGGCTGTTACGCCCACGACCACCCAGCCCATGCTGACACTCATGACGGCCACGGAGAGCAACCACGACAGCAACACGCGACGGCGCAACACCTCATACTCGCGGCGCCGGATGGCTTCAGCCGAACGGCCTTGCTCGATGACAAGGTCGTAGCCGATGTCGTTGATGGCCCGTTTCATGTCGGCGGGCGTTATCCGGGCGGGATCATAATCGACAAGAGCGCTGCGCCCCACGAGGCTGACCGATGCGCTCCGGATGCCATCCAGCGAGTTGAGCTTGCGCTCCACATTGGCCGAGCACGCAGCACACGCCATGCCCACGACAGGAAGGGTCTGCTTCATCGCGTCATCAGAGGGTCAGTTCGTAACGACCGCAGTTGGCCACAGCCTCCTGCATCTGCTCGACGGTCACCTTGTCGGCGTCATAGACCACATCCATGGTCTTGTCGGCCAGGTTGCCTTCAGCGCTCTCCACGCCATCCAGGGCGCGCAAAGCTCCCTCCACACGCGCTTGGCAGTGCGCACACATCATGCCGCTCACGGCAAAAGTCTTCTTTTCCATAACTTGATATTGAGTGAATACGTTTTGTGGATGCAAAGGTATTCAGTTTCCGCAGCCAAAGTGTTATGGAATGTTGGGCATAACTTATAAGATTACCGAAGTTCGGATTTAGCGAATTACGAGAATTTCGTTATCGCGCCTCATCCGTCATTGTGCCTTGGGCACAACAAAAGATTGTCGTAATCGCCCGTCCGTTGGGCAAGTAGATTTGCAAAATGTTGTAACGGTTGTATGGGGTGCCTTAGATACGGATGAGCGTCATGTAGAGCAACGTCCCGGCCACAATGGACCACATCATGCTCTTGCGCCAGGCATGAATGGCCACGGTGAAGGCCACAGACAGAAGGCGCGCCACGGTGTCGAAAGGCACACCCAGAAGTCCGGTGGAAGCGACACCGCCGGGAGAAGCGACAAAAGTGATGTCCTTGAGGCAATAGACCACCAGCAGGGCAAAGACCGAGGCGGGCAGCACACGACCGAGATAGAGCACATAGCGAGGAGTGGGCCTGCCGGGGCGGAACAGCACAAAGGGGACGAAACGGGTGAGCATGGTGGCCACCACACCCGCCCCGACGATGACGGCTTGTTGCAGAAGGGTCATGCGGCACCTCCTTTCTCCAGCTTGCGCCGCATGAGGGTGAGAAACACAAGGATGACCACCATGCTGGGGATGATGAAGCGGTCGGGGCCAAAGAACAGGAGCGCCAACCCACAGATGAACAGGCCGGAAAGGCTGCTCAGGTGACTGCGCTCGCGAATCCAGTTGTCGGCGAAGATGGCGGCAAACATGGCCGTGAGCACAAAATCGAGGCCGCGCAAGTCGAAGGTGAGCAGGGGACCCACCAATCCGCCCACTGTGGCCCCCGCCACCCAGTAGGTCTCGTCAAGCCAGGTCAACCAAAGCAGGTACCAACCGCGATCGCAGCCATCGGGAATCTTTGCGCTGCTGGTCAGCGCGAAGGTCTCGTCGGACATGCCAAAGATGAGGAAAAACTTCTTCCAGCCCAATCCCTTGTAGCGCTCGAGCATGGCCAACCCGTAGAAAAGGTGGCGGGCGTTGACCATGAGTATCACGAGAAAGGTCTGGAGAGGATGGAAACTGCCCAACAACATGTTGCCAAGCAGAAACTCGGCGCTGCCGGCATAGACCACCATCGCCATGAGCATCGGATAGAGAAAACTGAACCCCAACTCGTGCATGTAGATGCCATAGGTGATGCCCAAAAAGCCATAGCCGGCCATGATGGGCAACGAGGCACGGAAGGCGTGCCTGAAAGCCACCTGTCTTTTTCCCATAGTGTGTCTGTGTTAATGAGGAGGAAAAAGGACAGCCTCGCCTAAGACGAGACTTTCCTGAAAAGAGGACCTGCCGAAAAAGACAGGGAAACTAAATCTGGTCGAGTGCCCGACGGTCCTTGTGCTGAAGGTTCTTGTAGGCCGAAGGCGTGATGCCCGTGACCATCTTAAACTGGCTGGAGAGATAGGCCACGCTCGAATAGTGGAGTTGGAAAGCGATCTGGGTGAGCGTCAGTTCACCATAGGTGAGAAGTTCCTTGACGCGCTCGATGCGCTGCTCGATGTAGTAACGCTCGATGGTCATGCCCGTGACCTCGGAAAAGAGCTTGGAGAGCGAGGAGTACTCCATGTGGAGTTCCTGCTGGAGATAATCTGAGAGATTGACCTCCGACCGGTTGTCCCGATAGTGCACCAACCGGATAACGGCAGCACGGATTTGCTCGACGACCTGCTGCCGGCGATCAGCCAACAGTTTGAAACCGAGCGCTTGCAGGGCGTCGGCCAACTGGGCGCGCCTCTCATCGCTCACGTCGCCCTCGACCTGCGCCACGCCGAGCTGCACGTCGATGGGATGCAGACCGTTGTCGCGTAGCGCCTGCTCAACGCTCATGCGACAACGGTCGCAAACCATGTTCTTGATGTAAAGTGTTGTGATGGTCATCCTTTCAACACGTTGTCTCATTCATGTTCCATCAGTATCTGCACGATACGCTCGGCCGAACGGCCATCCCAGCGGTCGGGGATGCCCCCCTCCTTCCACTGGCCGGCGACCATGCGGGCCACCTCCTGCGACAGCAGCGTGGCGTCTTCGCCCACCAGGACATTGGTGCCCACCTTCACGGTCTCTATGTGCTCGGTGTAGCTGTTGAGTGTGATGCAGGGCACCTGGTCGAACGTGGCTTCCTCGGCCACATTGCCAGAGTCGGTGATGATGCCTGCAGCCTTGCGGAGCATGTCCTCGAAAGCCAGGTAGGGGACGGGATCCACCATGTGGAACGCGGCACGGCCTCCTATGGCCTCCAGGCACTCGGCCACGGCTTCACGGGCCAGACCGTGAAGCGGCGCATAGACGGGCACATCGCCCACTTGACTGACAATGGCCTCAAGCAGGCCGCGCAACTTGGCACGGTCAGCGATGAGCAGCTTGCGGTTGAGGGTGAACACGAAGTAGCGCCCGGGCAAGTCAAATGGCAGCTGCGACGGTTTGCACCCATCGCGCTGGCTGGCAAAGAAGCGGAGATTGTCAATGAGCACATTGCCCACCATATACACCTTCGACAGTTCGGCCCCCTCGCGGTTGGCGATGCTATTGTTGCTGATACCTGCAGTGAACAGGATGTCGCTCAGACCATCAATGAGCAGGCGGTTGATCTCCTTGGGCATGGTGATGTCGAAACTGCGTGTGCCGGCAGCTATGTGCGCCAGGCGCACGCCCTGCTTCTTGGTGACGATGGCCGCCGCCATGGTGGAAGCCAAATCGTCGACTACGATCACCGTGTCGGTGGGATAACGTTGGAGATACTGTTCGAACTTAGACATGACCTGGCCCGTCAGCTCATTGAGGTTGGAACAGGTCACACCGAGATATTCGTCGGGCTGGGAAATCTGCAGGTCGGCAAAGATGGACGGCTCCACAGTGGGGTCGTCAGCGCTGCCGGTGTAGACCAGGCGGTAATCGATGTCGTGGCCTTGCGCCTTCGCACTATTGATGGCGCGGATGACAGGAGCCACCTTGATGAAGTTGGGACGGGCTCCGCAAACGATGCAAATGTTCATGGTCTTCGATGATTAGGGGTGAATGGTGGATTACTTGCGGCTGCTGGCGGAACGCTTCTTGGAAGAGGTTCTGGTGGTAGTCTTCGTCGTGGTCTTCTTGCCTTTCGACTTGGTGGCAGTCTTCGTCGTGGTCTTCGTGGTCGTCTTGATGGCAGCATTGCCTGCGGCCACGGCTGCCTCATAATACTTCTTGGCCTCGGGCATCTCCTTCTCCAAGGCGGCGATGCGCTTCTCGTCGGAGGGGTGATCGCTGAAGAAATCGGAACTGTTGCTGCTGCCCGATGACATGCGCTTCCAGAACGGGATGGCCTCCTCGGGATTGTAGCCGGCCATGGCTGCGAAGATAAGGCCCATGTAATCGGCCTCGCTCTCGTTGGAACGGCTGTACTTCAGGTTCATCAAGGGAAAGGCGTAGTTGCCTGCCACCGATGCACCGGCCTGCACAATGGTGCCGGCCGTACCGCCCACCATCTGCCCAGCGGTTCCGATGACTTTGGTCAAGACGCTCTGGTTGTTTTGCTTGGTCAGCTGCTCAGCGGAGTGCTTGGCCACAGCGTGCGCGATCTCATGGCCGAGGACGATGGCCAGCGCAGTCTCATTTTCGGTATAGGGAAGCAGGCCCTCGTAGACCACTATCTTGCCACCTGGCAAGCACCAGGCGTTGGCCTCCTTGTTCTGCACAAGATTGAACTCCCACTGGAAGCTGTTGGCATCGGCAGCATAGCCATGCCCCTTCAGGTAGGTGGTGACGGCATTGGCCAGGCGCTGCCCCACCCGCTGCACCATGGCCGTGTTGGCGGCATCGGTGCTCTTTTGCGCCGTAGACATGAACTTGGTGTACTCCTGGGTGCCAAGACTCAACATCTGCGCATCGGAATAGCTGGACGACACTTTGTGCTTGCGCCCGGTGACAGGAACGGTCTCTGTCGTGCCACAGGCTGAGACGAGCAGCAGGCTCGCCATGCTCAACAAGAATAATCTGAACTTTTTCATTGTGATAACCTTTTCGTTGATTAATGCAAAGTTAACATTATTTTCGGAAAAGGTACTTCATCGGCAATTACATTTTGCCTTACCCACGTCTTTTTTTTGAGCAAATAAAAAGCTCGCTTCACAGCGAGCCTTCTACTTATTATACAAAAACATTACAAAATTCTATTTTCTATAGCGAACAAGAGTATTCGTTTCGTTGATGCCTGACGGCACTTGCTATGGCTTAGCACCCCATGCAGCCAACCCCACGACACTTACGCTGGCAATAGCGCTGGCACTGGCGCCGGATGTCGTAACCCAAAAGGGCTCCCAGAATAAAGTCTTCCTCGGGCGACAGCTCGTTGAGCGGGCGCGTCACCATCAGGCGGATAGCGTCCATGCACTCTTGGCTGCCGAAAAAAAGGTTGACCGAATCTTGGCCGGCAGGCTGCACCAGATAACTGATCTGCTGGCGTTGCAAGCGTTGCTCGGCATAGGACAGGTAACGGCGGTTGAGGGTGTAGAGCACCATCTGGCGGACGCCCTTCTGGTACTCGTAGATGTGATTCATCAACACCTTCATCTCTATGGGTTGTGCGGTCATGGGCTTATGGGGATAAGGTTCCTTGCCCGAAGGCAAGGACACGGGGAAATGGATGAGTTAAAATCCGAGAGTGGGAATCCAGGCGTCGATGCGCTCTTCGGTCTGGTCTGACTCGTTGACGTCGTCAAGGGCGAGTCCTACGAACTGGCCGTTGACTACCGCGTCGGAATCGTCAAACGTGTAACCGTCGGTCGAAACGGCGCCCACCACGGTGGCACCGGCGGCCATAGCCGCATCGTAGAGCTCCTTCATGCCGCCACAGAACGTGTCGGGATAACTGGCCGAATCGCCGCAACCGAAGATAGCCACGCGCTTGCCAGACAGGTTGGCGGACTTCACGAGGCTAACGCCATCATACCAATCGTCTTGCAACTCGCCCGCGCCCCATGTGGAGGTGCCCAGCACGAGATTGTCCGCGGAGACCAAATCGTCGGCCGTCAGGTCTGAAACATTGATCACGTCGGCGCCCAATTTCGCACCGATAGTCTGAGAGATGCTTTCGCAGGTGCCGGTGGTCGAACCGTACACCACTATTGTCTTACTCATAATCGTTATTCGTTTGGTTTGGTTTACGGATGCAAAGATAGGATGTTTCGGCAAACATTGCAATACCTAAAAATTGTGGTTTGAGGCAAATACTTAAAAATAGGTACATTCTTTTGGCACCCCACAAGGCGGAATTGGGGAAAAATGTAGTACCTTTGCAATCATATATGGTGGGATCTATAAATTAGCTTTGCCAGATTTTGAGGTTCTTTTTGAGGTCAGGGTGTCGGCGAGTGAGGAAGTATAGCGGGCTATACGACCGAACGAGGTGGCGCCAGGAACCCAAAAGAGACCCCCAAATGACAAAACGCAACCCTTCATAATTCATGTTTTTGTGGTGGTAATTGATAGAACCCACCATATAATAAATAAGGTATCAATGACAATGGACAACAAGACAAATCGGCTGATCAGCCTCGCTTACCAACTTTACGACATCACCGACGGCGAACACACGCTCGTGGAGCAAACCGCAGACGGACGTCCCTTCACCTTCATCAGCGGAATGGGCATCGCCCTCGACACTTTCGAGCAAAAAATGGAAGGGCTGATGACAGGAGACAACTTCGACTTCACGCTCACGCCCGAGGAGGCTTACGGTGAATATGAGGACAGCCACGTCATCGACCTGGACAAGGAGATGTTTGTCATTGACGGAAAATTTGACGCCGAGCATGTGCGCAAGGGAGCCATCATACCCCTGCAAAACGAGGACGGCAACCGATTCAATGGCGTGGTGGCCGAGGTCACGGCCGACAAGGTGAAGGTGGACCTCAACCATCCTCTGGCTGGACGGACACTCAACTTCAAGGGCTCCATACTCGAGGCTCATGAGGCCACCAACGAGGAGATACAGGCATTCGTCGAATCATTGCAAGGCAACGGAGAGGGATGCGGACACTGTGACCACGAGGGCGGATGCAAGAACCATGAGGGCGGATGCAAGGGACACGGGCACGACGGACACTGTCACAACCATGAGCACAAGAATGGCGGATGCGGCTGTGGACACTGCCACCATGAAAACTAAACAACACACAAAACTCGGGACATGAGAAACACCTTTGGCAACATATTCACCCTGACTACTTTTGGCGAGAGCCACGGCGAGGCGGTGGGCGGTGTCGTGGACGGCATGCCGGCCGGGATAGACATCGACACCGACTTCGTTCAGCACGAACTGGACAGGAGAAAGCCTGGGCAAAGCCGTATCACAACCCAAAGGAAGGAGGCCGACCAGGTGGAATGGCTCAGTGGCATCTTTGAGGGCAAATCGACTGGCACGCCCATCGGCTTCGTGGTGCGCAACACCAACCAGCACTCCAACGACTACGATAACATGCGCCGACTCTTCAGACCCTCACACGCCGATTACACCTATTATAACAAATATGGTGTGCGCGACCACCGGGGCGGAGGACGCTCTTCGGCCCGCATCACCATCAGCCGTTGCGTGGGGGGTGCCTTGGCCAAGTTGGCCCTGCGCTCCCTGGGCATCAGCATACAGGCTTATGTGTCGCAGGTGGGTGACATTGCCATCGACCGTGACTATCACCGCTACGACCTGAACAAGTCCGAGGACAACATCGTCAGATGTCCGGATCCAGAGAAAGCTAAACTCATGGAGGAACTGATCATGAGGGTGAAGAACGAAGGAGACACCATCGGTGGTGTGGTGACGTGTGTCATCAAGGGATGCCCCGTGGGACTGGGCGAGCCGGAATTTGGCAAGTTGCACGCGCAACTCGGCGCGGCCATGCTGGGAATCAACGCTGTGAAGGGATTCGAATATGGTGACGGGTTCGACATCGTGACGCATCGCGGATCGGAGGTGAACGACATCTTCCTGCCCAGCGGTCCAACGGTTGCCAATCATGGGACAGGACTTGCAGCCAACACCAAAACCAACCACAGTGGAGGCATACAGGGGGGCATCAGCAACGGACAGGACATATGGTTCCGAGTGGCCTTCAAGCCCGTGGCAACTCTACTGATGCCGCAGGACACCATCGACCTGGACGGCAACGCCACGACCATCGATGCACGCGGCAGGCATGACCCCTGCGTGACACCAAGGGCTGTGCCCATCGTGGAGGACATGGCCGCCATGGTCATCCTCGACAATTGGCTCATGAACAAAACTGTTAAAATATGACTCGCACGCGGTCACCCCGCGGAAAACAAAAAAAGAAACGAAGTGACGGTGGAATGACTGCCTGGGGTGTTTTCACCCCAGGCAGTCATTCCACCGTCACTTCGTTTGTATGCGCATCTTACGCCAAAGAACATCGGGAAGCAGACGCCAAAAGAAGGTGAGCAGGCGATAGCGCCAATCGATGACGCACACATGACGATCACGACTGACGGCTCGCACAATGATGCGGGCCACCTTATGCGGATCCATCAACATGGGATAAGAGGCGCCATCGCCCAACAGCTCTGTGCGCACAAAGCCGGGACGGATGTCGGTGAAGCGAATGGGGAGATGGCGCATGTGGGCTTGCTGCTCCAAGGCCTGCACATATACATTCTGAAAAGCCTTCGTGGCACTGTAGGCTGGCGCCGCACCCAGCCCCTTCGTCCCGGCGATGGAGGAGATGACGGCGATGTGGCCGGCGCCTCGCTCTGCAAAATAGCGATAGGCTTCGCCCACCATACGAGCAAAACCCATACCATTGGTGGAGAGCGTAGCCTGTTCCTTTGACGCTTCGAGAGTGGGGTTTTGCCACCCTACCCCAGCAGCATGGAAATAAAGATCCATGCCACCCATCTTGTCGACCAGTTGCATCAAGGATTCGGGGGCATCGTCACGCGTGACATCAAGCACCTGCACACACGACCGAGTGGGATAATCATCGGACAAGGACTGCAACGCCTCATGGCGGCGAGCTGCCAAGCCCACCATCCACCCCTGGCGCAACAAGAGGCAGGCCACTTCACGCCCGATGCCTGAGGAGGCACCCACCACAACCGCTTTCTTCATCTTTCTCCTTTTATTATAAGTATTATATGTGCGAATAGCATCACTACCATATACGCGAAGGGCATCAGGCCACCTCAGACAACGCCCACTATCTCACGGGCACTCTTGCAACCATGGCGCTCCAACCAGTCTGTCATGCCTTGCTTGACCTTCACGGTCACCGTCGGATCTACGAAGTTGGCTGTGCCAATCTCAATGGCTGACGCACCGGCCATCATAAACTCGATGGCATCCTCTGCAGTCATGATGCCCCCAAGACCGATGACAGGAATCTTCACAGCATGAAACACCTCATTGACCATGCGCACAGCCACAGGCTTGACGGCCGGGCCGCTGAGTCCGCCGGTGCGGATGCTGAGCTTGGGCTGGCGGCGCTCAATGTCAATGGCCATGCCCATCAGCGTGTTGATGAGTGACACGGCGTCGGCACCCTCGGCCTCGCAAGCGCGCGCTATGTCAGCGATGTGGGTGACATTGGGCGAGAGCTTCACGATGAGCGTCTTGTGATACACCTGGCGCACGGCACGCACCACACTGGCGGCTCCCTCACACGTCACACCAAAAGCCATGCCTCCATCCTTGACATTGGGACACGAGATGTTGAGCTCAATGGCGGGAATGTTGTCGAGCGTGTCAATGCGAGTGGCACAGGCGGCATAGTTGTCGGGCGATGAGCCGCTGACGTTGACGATAAAATGGGTGCCGATGTCCTTAATCTGGGGATAAATGTGGGTACAGAAATAGTCCACTCCCTTATTTTGAAGGCCCACACAGTTGAGCATTCCCTGCGCTGTCTCAACCATGCGCGGATAGTCGTTGCCCTGGCGGGGGGCCTGCGTGGTGCCCTTCACAATGATGGCGCCTATCTCTTCCAACGGCACCAGGTCTTGAAACTCCAAACCGTAACCGAACGTACCACTGGCGGTCATCACCGGATTGGAAAGGTTCAATTGATTTATATTTACATTTAAGTCTACCATAACAGTCTCTGAATATTAAACACTGGTCCTTCTTTGCAAACACACAAATTGCCCTCGGATGTCTTCTCCACACAGCAAAGGCAAGCGCCCAAACCGCAGGCCATCATGTTCTCGAGTGAGGCTTCACAGGAGATGCCTTGCTGCTTGGCGTAGCGGGCCACCGACAGCATCATCGGCTTGGGGCCACAGGTCTGTATGAAGTCAAAATGTTGCTGCTCCAAAACGGAGTGGTTGGTCACAAATCCCTTCTCGCCCAGCGAACCGTCTTCCGTGGTGACATACACCTCGCCTTCACTACGGTAGAGGTCAAGTTCCAAGAGGTCGCTGGCCGTACGACCACCTAACAGGAAGACAGGCTTGAAGCCGGCCTGGCGAAGAGCTGCCCCCTGATAGAGCAACGGAGCGACACCGACACCACCACCCACCAGGAGAACACGCGCTGCGGATGACTGAGGCATGGAGAACCCATTGCCCAAAGGGAGCAAGCAGTTCAACGTATCGCCTGGGCACAGACGGGCCAACTGGCGGGTGCCTTCACCAATGGTGGCTACCAATAGCCACAACTCGTTGTGCTCTACATCAATGTAATGGATCGAAATGGGGCGGCGAAGGAAGGTGGAAGGTGAATGGTCCACTCTGACTTCTACAAACTGACCGGGCTGCATGGTTGGAAGGGGGGCTTCCTGGGTCAGTTTGAGCAACACATGCTTGGGGCTCAAACGTTCCACCGTGCTGACGCGCAGGTCAAGACAATACTTCTTCATAAGTTATCTTTATGGTGATTAACATTGCAAAGATAGCGCATTTATACGAGACCATAGGATATTAGGCACTAAAAAGTTGCATGGAACAGAGAACGGGGAACTATTCTACCTGAATTCAGGCTATATCCAGACTTGTTCATGACCGCAGCTGCCAGCCCCCAAAAAGATTCAGTCCGCCTCTTAATTATAAAGGCACGCGCGACCCTTGTATAAACACGCACGATCCCTGTATAAAGGTGCTCAAATGCTTTATCTTGCAGCTCGTCACTCACTTCTGCTGCCTTCGTCTTCTTCAGTGGTATGACGAAAGCTCCGCACTTCACGCCAAGTACTGAAGTAATCCGTGCATAAGGTCTTCAATAATCCGTGCATAGTACTGGCAAAATCTCAAGGAGAAGACGCATCAAGCCTATAATAAACAAGTATAAACGTATGACCCCTGCCCAAAGGCCATACTTAGGGAAAGCAAAGACACAAAGAAAAGCCACTGACGAACCGCGCTTATGCCCTAACAGGTATAGTTACGCACACGCACCATTTTCAGATAGTCCACAAGTCACCCCGCCAAAAAAACGGCACTCACTGTAACACGGTTAGAAGCACTTAGGGAAAAAGGCCTCAACACGACATCACATGGAGGCTCTTTCGTTCTTGCCATTCTACACCGCAAGGTAGAAAAAGGGCCTCGTCACAACATCACTTCTTAGGAGCAAAAGTCTCCCAGGTCTGGTCATCATAGAACACTCGGATCTCAGTAATTCTCCTTTGCGGCCTGTCAATATATTTGATTTGATTTTGGAAGGCACCCCCAGGCTCACTCACACCGCGTGACTCCACAGCAGCCTGAGAAGCTTCGAAGAGGAGAGGGGATGACGCTGGCGCGTCAGCATGTCCGACCTCAGGCCGATCGACTTGGGCTCCGCCATCCTGCGAGGCTGGAGCATCCTCCATGGAGCCAACACCATACAGGAGCCACTCCAAGGACACCTGAGGAAAGTGCTTGTGAATGGCGTCAACCATCTGGAGGGTGGGCCGTGTCTTGTTATTGAGCACGCCACTCAACGATCCTTCCGAAATTCCAGTGAACTGCGAGAAGATTTTTTGAGTCATGTGATTTGACTCCATGATTTTCTTAATTCGATCTTTCATACCCTGCAATTTGTGTGTTAGGTGACTTTTAGCGCTTTTTGCGCCCATTTGCATTCGATTTGCAAAGTTAAAACATATATTTGAATTCTCCAACTAATACGAATAGAATTTAAATTGATGAAATTAAAATTCATAATTCAAGATTTTGAATAACCAAATCAGAACATACCCGTTGTGCCAGTTCGAATGTGAGAACTCAAATATTAGCGCAAAATATGACTTGAAGTCTTTTTATAGCGTTTTAAAACAAACAACTGGCTTTAAAATAGATATATATGTCTATTCTTACGCTCAAACCGCACTTATGCAACGAAAACGGGCTATAAAAGTTCAAATCTCCTATTTTTACGTTTCGGAGATTATGTTAACTTACTGATTTTCACACTATTAAAGTAATTACACCTTCTCTGTATAATAATTAATGCGGGTTTTAAAATGCGATTATTCGTATTTCAGAACTATTTCATTTCATAATTTACATCTTCAAATATATGAATTTTGAAATTTAGAATAATAAAGAATAAAGACCTTGTTTTCGGTTCGTTATCCCGAACTTCGTATTTTTAAATGATAAAGGATGTTAATAGTGAATTTTAGGGGGAGGATAAAGCTTAAATCGAAAATACAGAAGATATTTCCAACCAACGGGCAGATAGCTTCAAAATACGCGATTCTCAGAGGCACAAAAAGAGGCCAAACTTCCATATTCTCATGGAGTTAGGCCTCAAAATAAGCATCACGGGACTTGCACATTCTAGAGTAAAATAGCCCCTGTTTTGTAAAAAAATCAGTGAAGAATGAAGAAAATCAGCTCCTTCATGAGGTCTCCAGCATCGGTATTCGGGTTGTCCAACCCCTTACTTTTAGCGTCAATCTCACGTAGTTTGCCCAAAATCTGGAGAGTTTTTTTTGCCGTGTAATTTCTCAAGCCCGCAAGATAGTCTTTTGTCCCCCATGTCGAGCGCAGTCCGAGAAAGCCTGCAAGGTTCTGCGGATCGTTCTTATCGGGCGCATAATAGGCAATCATCAGGTTCTGAAAGAAACCGAAAAGCAACGGAAGCAGCGAATAAAGTGAGCCAGCCTTGGGATTGCTGTTAAAATAATTGATTATCTGATTAGCTTTGAACACATCCTTGGAGACAATGGCGTTGCGCAATTCGAAGGCATTGAAATCCTTGCTCACACCCACATTCTCCTCCACTACGCTCGGCGTCACTCGCCTGTCGTCTTCAGGGAGCGAGATCAGCAACTTGTCGAGTTCAGACATCATGCGATTCAAGTCAGCGCCGACATGGTCGGCCAACATGCTTGCGCTCTTGTCATCAATCGATGCATTCTTCTTTTTAAGATAATCGCGGATGAAAGCCGGAAGTTGGAAATCCTTGAGCTTCTTACTCTCAAACACCACCCCCGTGCGCTCAGCGGCCGACACGAACCGAAGTCGCCGGTTCATGGCCCCGTTCTTATAACAAATCACCAGGACGGTCGAAGCCAATGGCTTTTGGGCGTATTTCTCCAATCTGTCAAACGACCTCATGCCCTGTGCCTCCTTCACGATCACCACACGATGGCTGGCCATCATCGGATATGACATGCAGAGATCGGCAACCTTCGCCGCATTGGTGTCGGCACCGAAGACTACCGTCTGGTTGAAAGCCTGCTCATCGGGGGCCAGCACATGTTCCTGGATATAGTCGCTAATCTGGTCTATATAATACGACTCCTCGCCCATTAATATATAAATAGGTGCGTAATGTCCCGCCCTCAGGTCTTTCATGATGGCGTCGAACGTGATGGTAGGCCTCTTTTCCGGCATAATTCTTTCTATTGATAATTGATGTATCTCGCGGCAAATGACTATCTTTGCACACGAACCACATGCAAAGATAGTAAAATGATTCCGTTAAACCTCCCCTCTTTCGACATAAAATTGCAAGGCTCGCGCAAGCGCCCCCGCATTCTCGACGTGCTTCGCCGCAGATACGTGGCCCTGACCCCCGAGGAATGGGTGCGGCAAAGCTTCATCCACTACCTCATCGAGCACATGGGCTACCCGCAGGCTCTTCTTGCCAACGAGGTTCCCCTGCGGGTGGGCGACAAGCAGCTACGCGCAGACAGTGTGCTTTACGATCGAGACTTGCGGCCTAAGATGATCATCGAATACAAGGCCCCAACCATAGCCATCACCCAACATGTGTTCGAGCAGATAGCCGCCTACAACATCTTGTTGCACGTAGACTATCTGATGGTTTCCAACGGCCTCGAACACTATTGCTGTAAAATGGATTATACAAGTAAAGAATGTTTATATCTTGACCACATTCCAAAATACGAAGAATTATGACAAATCACCAAGACGGGCAGGTACTTCCTCAACGCCACAAAGCACCACACGAAACTCCACAAATGCCGTTCCACAAACACCCGCAAAAAGCGGAGCACAGCCCTAAAATGCGAAAAGCCGTCCTTGCCCGAAGGCAAGGACGGCTTTTCACACGTCAGCACGTCACTTGCTGACGATGACCTTATCCCACTGCATCGTAACCTCGCGTGCTATTCTCACGCATGATGTCACGTACGTTGAGCTCCTTATGAGGACCTTTTGTGGCAGTTGGATCCGGATGATGAGGCTTGTCTTCCTCATAGTGGAAATCCTTGTAGTGAGCCTCGGCGATGCCCCAAACCAGCGCGGCCACCACCAAAAACAGGATAAAAGCAAATGCTATATTCATCGTGATTGCTTGTGTAATAATGATTAATTTGGCGCAAAGGTAGTGAATTTTCGTCAAATCATGGCCATCGCACAAGGATTTTTTGCTAAATTTGCAACGATTGACACGCCAACGCAATGATTAGCGCGGCATTGTCACAGCTCACGAGGCCGACGGTGCCCTATTTGCGCCGAAAAGCACATTCACAAAGCGTCAGCGCACACAAGCGGCCCAAAGAAAGCCCGTAGAGCGCGTTTTAAGCCCCTCTACGGGCTTTTTCATCGTTTCAAGTACAAAGACATCATGGGATTCACAAAATGGCTAGGAGGCCTTTTAGGGCTTCAAATTGGCGGCCCGCTCGGCGCGCTCGCAGGATTTGTTCTCGGCGCAATCGTAGACGGGCTTCAAACAGACGACTCGAACAACGGCAAGATATACGACGGAGACGGTTCCTACGGTGACAACAGGTCACAACAAGACCAATACCGCAAGTACCAGGAGCGCTCTGCGGAAGGCGAGCGCAACAGGTTCCGCTTCTCACTGCTCGTCCTGGCATCCTACATCATCAGTGCGGACGGCAAGATTATGCATTCCGAGATGAACATCGTGAGGCAATGGCTGCGCACAAATTTTGGAGAGACAGCCGTGCGCGAAGGCGAGCAAATATTGCTGCGACTCTTTGAGCAACAGAAGGTTATGGGACCATCGACATACGGAGACACCGTCATGAAATGCTGCGAGCAACTCCAAGGCGTGATGGCCTACGAGCAACGCCTGCAGTTACTCCACTTTCTCTCGATGATCGCCCAGGCAGACGGCAAGGTCGTTCCGGAAGAGGTGGACGCACTCAGGCGATGCGCCGCAGGCCTTGGCCTGAATCCTTCCGAGGTTGACCGGATGCTCAATCTGCACGATGCCGGCGGCAGTCTTGAAGCGGCCTACAAGGTCCTGGGCGTGGACGCAAACGCCACAGACGACGAGTTGAAGCAGGCTTATCGCCGTCTGGCCCTGCAAAACCACCCGGACCGCGTGGCCACACTTGGTGAAGACGTACGCCGTGCTGCCGAAAAGAAGCTGCAAGAGATCAACGCCGCCAAGGAAGCCATCTGGAAAGCAAGAGATATCCGGTAAGGGTTCGCGCTAAAAGAAATAGCACGAATTCTATTATACGATATAACATAAATCATAACAGGGACACATGCGTAAGCCCGTCACGACATATCCCGTGAGAGAAGCGTAGATCAATATACGCTATACCTCACGGGATATATTATCATATAACACTGATATATAAGATAAGTTTACTACAAGATATATCGAAAATTAGGCCAACAGGGCACCCGCTACCATACACAACATATCATGGTATATCCTATAAGAAGTCTCATAATGTTCTTACACACTACCTCGTAGGTTATCAATATTATATATCTCCGCCACAACATAAGATATCCCGTAAGATATAAACATATTATAGACCGTCATATATAACGTAATCCTACAATATCGAAGACAAACTATTATACTTTATATAATGTAACTAAACGATAGAGAAGACGAACTACCTCGTACTATACCGTATACAAATACTATAAAGAAGACGCGCTATCTTATAAGGGATAATATACGCTCGCGGCAACAAGGACGGGATAGTTTATGAGATAGCGCACGAGTTTGTATTTTACAAAGCGTATATCTCACAAGATATATCACGCATTATCTGCTACGGCCAACCAAGATGGTTTATGACATATACCATAGCGGTGAAGGAATGCGCACCTCTACCAGGCAGGCAAATTCAGCCCTGACGCCCATCCGGAAGAAGTTATCCTCATTCAAAAACCATCGCACGTCGACAGCCAAACGCCCTATTGTAGGGCTTACAAAAAAGAAAGAGTCCGAAAACTTTCCAACAAGTTTCCGGACCCTTTCGATTTGCCGGGCACACATTTCTCACAAGTGCGCCTGGCAGTATATTCCTATTTGGCCTTACTCGCTCACCGCGTCATCCGCCTTCTTGGTGCGACGCGTGGTGCGTGTCTTACGCTTCGGCTTCTCCTCCTCCGGAGTTTCCACCTTCACACCCGCCAATTCGGGGTCAATGAGGATACGGCCGCAATATTCGCAGACGATGATCTTCTTGTGCATCTTGATGTCGAGTTGACGCTGGGGCGGAATCTTGTTGAAGCAACCGCCACAGGCATCACGCTGCACATAGACAATGCCCAGTCCATTGCGCGCGCCCTTCCTGATGCGCTTGAAGCTGCCGAGCAGACGGGCGTCTACGGCCGACATCTGTGCTTCCAGATCCTTAGCCTTGGCCTTCAGCTTTTCCTCTTCCTCTCGAGTTTCCTGCATGATTTCATCCAGTTCGCTACGCTTCAGCTCAAGGTCCTTCTGACGCTCAGTTATGGTCTCCTGCGTCTTTTTCAACTCCTCCTGCCGCTCTGTCACTTTCTGACTGGCCTCGCGGATCTTCTTGTTGCAGAGCTCAATCTCGAGTTCCTGAAACTCTATTTCCTTGTTCAGCGTATCATATTCGCGATTGTTGCGGACATCGTCGAGTTGTTTTTTGTAACGTTCCACGCTTGTCTGCGCCTGCTCAATCTCATTTCGCTTTGTGGCCACAGCGCTTTGGAAATCATCAATTTCCCCCTCGATCTTCGAGAGGCGAGTCTTCAGTCCCTCAATCTCATCCTCCAGGTCACTCACTTCGAGCGGCAGCTCGCCACGGAGGGCGCGCTTCTCGTCGATGCCTGACAAGGTGACTTGCAGCTGGAACAAAGTCTTAAGCTTCTGTTCCACCGTCATCTCTGCGGGTTGTTCTTTCTTTACTGTCATAATATTTTACAGATATATGATTGGGTTTGTATTTGTTCTTGTCAAAAAGCACTTCACGCCCGGGCATTCCTTCTCGATAATATCACGGAAGATCTCGTTTGTGAATTGCTCACTCTGGTAGTGGCCAATGACAGCAATCTGTATCTGCTGCTCATGCCCGAAGTACTGGTGATAATGCATCTCTCCCGTCACAAAGGCGTCGGCGCCGTGCACGATGGCCTCATCAAGCAGGAAGTCCCCTGCCCCGCCACAGACCGCTATCCGTCGTATGGGGCGGCGCAACAGTTGGTTGGCCATGACACACTCCACGTCGAACGTTCGTTTCAGCATGATGACCAAGTCATCAGCCGCCACGGGGTCAGGTAGCTCTCCCATGACGCCCTCGCCGCCGTCCACTCCGTCCACGGTCTGCTGTTTGCCGAAGAAGCGCAACTGTTCGAGCCCCATTTTCTCAGCGATCTTGTAGTTGACACCGCCCCGCGCACTGTCCATATTGGTGTGCATGGATACAACGCATATGTTGTTTCTGATGGCCTTCATCACCGTGCGTTGCACGGCATCTTCGTCCGTGATGCGCCTCAACTTGCGGAAGATTAGCGGATGATGCGACACGATGAGGTTGCACCCCAATGCGACCGCTTCGTCAACAATTTCCTCCGTGACGTCAAGACACAATAAAGCCCCTGATAGTTCCGTCTCTGTTAATCCGATCTGCAAGCCGGCATTATCATAGTCTTCTTGCAGGGGCAGAGGCGCGAATTGTTCAAGGGCACTAAGCACTTTTACTATTTTCACGCTATTAATACGTTTTGGATTGCAAAGTTAACGACTTTCCCTATAATATAAAAAGGTGAAACGCTGTTTTTTATAATATTTAACACAAAAAGCATGCAACTACGGCAGCGGCAGGCGTAAAAGCTCAATATCACCTCGCTTGGAGTATCACTTCGTTTCGCTTGTCTTCCGCTTACGCTGTCATGATTTTTTGCCAAAAAGTCTGTCACGGATTTCAGACGAAATAGAAAGCGAAAATGGCGTTTTTTGTCGGTCGCAGCGAGATTTGCGTGGGGTAATTTTGCGATAAAGGGTGTTTTATGTTGCGATATACCCTTTATCGCGATGCGATTAAGCGTTAATCGCATCATGATAAAGGGTATATCGCAACACGATAAAGGGTATTCTTTGATGAAAAGTATTTACTTTTTAGATCGAATAAAATCTTAAATTTCGTAAGCTCTTAATTATCAGCCGATTACGAAAAGTGCCGAAAATTCGCGTATTTCGGCCAAAATATTTTGAAGTTGAAAATAACGCCTGTTTTTTTATATACATTATCCGCTTTCTTACCGAGATTTTCCGCGTCCGAAACGGGCGACTATTTTCCCCGGTCATTGCAACACAGGCACGCTACACGACAAGCCCCCACGGACGACGTCTTCTCCTCGAAGCTCATCTTCCATGGGGCTTGTGACTACGGGTTACAGCCCCCGTCGCTACTTGGCATTGCGTCGCGCTATGCGGGCTTTCTCGGCCGCCACCTTGCGCGCGGCCAGTTCTTTCTCCGACGGTGCCACATAATGGATGCGGCGCATGAACTCGTCGACGGTCTCCTCTCCATCAAAATCGTTGAAGAAGGTCTCCAGGAGAGCCTGGGTGATAGCGCGGGCCGAGAGGCGCTTGTAGTATTTTTCGCTGATCACCTGCAGGCGCTCCACCAGGTCGCTCGACACATAGATGGGCTTGCCTTTTTCCGAGCTCTTGTCATAGCGGAGGTAGTTGTTGATGAGCTGATCCGAGAAGGCTTTTGAGATGCTACGCCCCGCCTTGGCCGGTCGCTTGGCCGCCTTCTGCTTCGGAGCGGGCGCCTGACTTTCCGCCTCGTCGTCCTGCGACTTGGCAGGGGCGTCCACCCCCTCACTGGTGATGCTTCTCACGATGTTGGTAATATCCATATCCTCCAACGGATTATCGATCACAGGTCTCTTGTTTGCCATATCGTTTCCTCCTATTTCTACTTGATAGCACCTGCAATGGCCTCAAAAGTGGTGGCCACGATTTTCTTCTGCTTGGTCTCCAGGGGATAAAGGGTGGAATAGCGCTTGATGGCCACGCCTTGCTTGATGCGGGGCACGACGGTTCCCACCAGTTCCAAAATGTTCACCGTCTGCGCACGCTGTTTGCGTTCCTCCGCCTTGCCCTCGTGATCATTGATGCGATTGGGGACAAAGACCATATCGCACCCCGAAATGCTCTTGAGCGCCTTGAGAAAAATGCCAGTGGCATCTACGGTATCGGGGTCAAACGACATCGGGATGACAGCCACGTCGGCTGCCGCATAGACTGCAGCAAGGCTCTTGTCGTTGAGGTTGCCGGGGCAGTCGATCAGCACATTGCCCGGCAGTTTTTTCAACTCTTTCATCACTTTGTTGACCTTCTTGATGTCGGTGGTGTCGAGGGGCGTAATCTGCCAGGGTGCCTTTTGCTCAGGATCAGCCTTTTCCTCACGCACACGGTGGCGGAAGAGCGACTGCTGCAAGTCGGCATCGAGCACAGCGACAGGCTCGCCCTGTTCTGCCAGATAGGTGGCAAAAAGACTGCAAAGTGTAGTCTTCCCCACACCGCCCTTGATATTCGAAAAGATGATAATTTTATTCTTCTGTTCCATAATTGTTCCCTTTGTTTTACGATGCAAAGATAAGTAATTACAGGCAATTCGACAAAATTTTAGCTATAATATAAGATATTTTAGCACTTCCACTACACAATATTCCATACAAACGAATATAGCTTAATTTACGGGTTAACTACTCATGTATTATATATTATATCTTATAATATAATACAACTACGCGCAAACATAGACGCAACTTCCTCTTCTTCGCACATCTCCACGAAACTCGGGCACACAACATTCCACTCAATTTCGGTTGACCGGGGATAATCCATCCGCCTCATCACGTGCGTCTTGTCATTTCCCGAGGTTTTGGCACAGCCGGCAAACACCTTCCGCATATATAAGAGGTGGACAAAAAACATTGTTAAAAAACGCTAAGACACTTGCAGAAATGAAGCAAATAAGCTATCTTTGCAGCGTGAACAAAATTGTAATAATTACAAATATCAAATACAAGACATTATGAAAGACTTGAAAGGAACCAAGACCGAGAAGAATTTGCAGGAGGCTTTTGCAGGCGAGAGCCAGGCACGCAACAAGTACACATACTTCGCATCAAAGGCCCGCAAGGACGGGTACGAGCAGATAGCCGCCATCTTTGAGGAGACGGCCAACAATGAGAAGGAACACGCCAAGATGTGGTTCAAACTGCTCGAGGGCGGCACCATTCGCTCCACACGCGAGAACCTGAAGGCTGCCGCAGAGGGCGAGAACTATGAGTGGACCGACATGTACGACCGCATGGCGCAAGAGGCCGAAGAAGAGGGATTCCCGGAGATTGCCGCCAAGTTCCGTGGCGTAGGAGCCATCGAGAAGCACCACGAGGAGCGCTACCGCAAGCTGCTGCAAAACATCGAGGATGCGTTGGTCTTCAGCCGCGACGGCGACGCCATTTGGGTATGCCGCAACTGTGGCCATGTGGTGGTGGGCAAGCAGGCTCCCAAGGTGTGCCCCGTCTGTGCTCACCCGCAGAGCTACTTCGAGTTGCAAGCCGCCAACTTCTAAGCGACGGCTTAAGGTGGGTTCCATAAATTAGCTTTGTCAGATTTTGAGGCTCTTTTTGAGGTCATTTCGTTAGCGCGTGAGGGAGCATAGCGGGCAATGTGACCGAACGAGCTGACAGAATGGGCCAAAAAAGACCAAAAGATGGCAAAACGCAATCCACTGTTTTTTTATATCGTTATGGTGGTAATTTATAGAATCCATCTTAAGAGCAACCGGCCAAGAGCATCGTTTCCGCGCACCAAGAAGGGCGCGCCCACCTGAAAGCAAGATAAGACTAACACAACGCGAAAGCCCGCCAAGACATCGTCTTGGCGGGCTTTCGCATGGCGGGAGTGGAGCTGGCGGGAGTCGAACCCGCGTCCAAACAGGGAAACCATACGCTTTCTACACGCTTATTCCGGCCTTCGGTTTTCGTGCGACAGCAAGACCCGAACCACCAACTGTCGCCTTATCCTCTAAAATTTCGCCCGCAGCGCGAGGCCGCCACAGGTTATTTCCGACGTGATCTGCACCGCTTGATCAGGATGGTTCGGAAAAAGAGCTCCTGAGCGATGTCTCGTCCCATCACCTGGTGACGGGATTAAGCCAGTAATCTACTGTACTTCGATTAGGCAGCGAGAGCGTAGTTGTTTTCGCCAATTAAATTTTTGATCACTCAGATTTAGGAGCTAGCCATCGAGGCTCCGCGTGCTTACATACCATTTCGTCTGCTGTCAAATCCAGTCAACCCCGTTGTTATGTCAGCTGTTGGGCTGGTTGGCGCAATCATGGCACCTGTCATGGCCAGCACCTCGCCCGGCACAGACCATTACAACTTGCAAAGTTATACAACTTTTTCTTTACGCCAAACTTTTTAGTAACATTTTTGCAAAAAAACTCCAAGATGCCATGTGGGTACGAATGTTTTTTGTAATTTTGCCCTTAGCGAAACAATATATTACCTTATAAATATGAAACATCATTTACTTGCCAGCATGGCTTGTGCCGCCTTGTTCACGGTGGCCCTACCCGCCTCAGCCGACAAACAATGGATTGACGTTACCGACCAGTATGTCACCAACCCGGGGTTTGATGGCAACACGCTCGGCGGATGGACATACCAAGCCTCAGCCGGCGGACGAGGCGTGGCTTGCGAGGCCATGGAGTTCTGGAACGGCACATTCGACTTTCACCAGACGGTGAGCGGCCTCCCGCAGGGCCATTACCGCATGAGCGTCAACGCCTACTTCCGTTGTCGTGACAATGACAATGGCTACCAAGCCTACCTCAACGGGACGGAGGACATCACCGGATACATGTATGCTGGCAACAGCCAGCAGAAGCTCGCCAGCGTATACAGCTGGTCGTCATCGACCGACTTTTCCTCTGGCACATGGTCACCCTGGTGGGCCTCACCACAGGTATGGTTCCCCAACTCGATGGAAAGCGGCACCGAGGCTTTCTCACGAGGAGCCTACCAGAACATGATGGAATTTGACCATCAGGGGGGCGATCTCGTCATCGGACTCAAGAACGAGACCTTCATGAACAACAACTGGTGCCTCTTCGACAACTTCAAGCTGGAATACTACGGCGAGGTGACGCCCGTCACGTCCATCGCGCTTACACCGGGCGGCGGCACGCTCGTCGTAGGCGAGACGCGTCAGTTGGCAGCCACCATCACGCCTGCCGAAGCCACCATCAAGAAGCTCGAATGGACCAGCAGCAACACCGATGTGGCCACAGTGGACGCCAAAGGCGTGGTGACCGCACTGGATGAGGGCGAGGTGACCATCGCCGCCGAAGCCACCGACGGGTCGGGTGTCGTGGGGACGGCCACCTTTACCGTGGAGCACAATCAAGCCTCGGTCGGATCCATCATCATCAACGAGGTGATGGCCGCCAACGTCGACCAGTATGTGTCACCCGCCTTCAACTTCGACGGTTGGGTGGAGCTCTACAACTCCACCGACAAGGCCGTGGAGCTGGGAGGCCTCTACTTCAGCGGCGACGCAACCAGCCTGCGCCAGTGGTACACCCCCAGCACCATCGGCGCTGTGCCTGCGCACGGATACAAGACGGTGTGGTTTGACAGCAACGGCATCAACACCAACCAGGCCACCTTCAAACTTGACATGGACGGCGGCAACCTCTATATCAGCAATGCCAACGGCGAGATCCTGGCGCAAGCCAGCTATCCTGAAGGCATGGAGCGCATCAGCTACGCCCGCACCACCGACGGGGGCGACACATGGGGCCTGACGGCCACGCCGACACCTGGCGCGAGCAACAGCACTGCCGAGTTTGCCACTGAGCAACTGGCCGCACCGGCTGTCGACACCGACTCGCGCCTGTTCACCAGTCCCTTCGAGGTGCGCGTCACCATCCCCGCGGGCACCACACTGCGCTACACACAAGACGGAACGCTGCCCACGCTCACCAACGGAGAGACATCGGCAGACGGTGTCTTCACCATCAACAAGACGGAGAACCTCCGCTTCCGCCTCTTCGAGAGTGGCAAACTGGCAAGCGCCGTCACTACGCGCTCCTATATATATAAGGATAAGGACTACGCCCTCCCCATCGTCAGCGTGGTGATGGATCCCAGGTTCCTCTACGATGACAGCCTCGGTGTCTACGTGCGCGGCACCAACGGACGCCGCGGCAACGGACAGTCGACCGCCTGCAACTGGAACATGGACTGGGAGCGCCCCGCCAACCTCTCGTGGATCACCACTAACAACGAGATGGGCATCAACCAAGACGTCGACTTCCAGATGTGCGGTGGATGGAGCCGCGCCTACACGCCCCACTCCTTCAAGCTCAAGGGCTCCAAGGAGTATGGCGGCAACAAGAACCTCAACTACCCCTTCTTCACGGCCAAGCCCTACATCCGCAACCGGACGCTGCAGATACGCAACGGCGGCAACGACACACAGTGCCGCATCAAGGACCCTGCCCTGCAGACCATCATACAGACCTCGGGCATTGACATCGACGGGCAAAGTTATCAGCCAGTACACGAGTTTGTCAACGGGCAATACATCGGCGTGCTCAACGTGCGCGAGCCCAACAACAAGCACTTTGTCTATGCCAACTATGGCTTGGACGACGACATGATCGACCAGTTTGAGATGAGCCCCGACTCTGGCTATGTGCAGATGTGTGGCACCGACGAGGCGTTCAACACCTGGTATGCGCTCTCGGCCAACGCTGCAGACGAGGCCACCTATGAGGAAATCAACAGGCTGGTGGACATCGACGAGTATGTCAACTACATGGCCATGGAGTTCTACCTGGGCGGCAACGACTGGCCACAAAACAACATCAAGGGATTCCGCCAGCGCCCCGACGGACGCTTCCGCTTCGTCACCTTCGACCTTGACGGCACACTGGCCGACGACAACGCCATCAACTCCTTCATGAGCCGTCAGACCTGGACATTCGACAAGCTGTATGACAGTCCCGTGGACCGCATCACTGCCGAGATCAAGATGGTGACCATCTTCAAGAACATGCTGCAAAACGCCACATTCAAGAAGCGCTTCATAGACACTTACTGCCTCATGGGCGGCAGTGTCTTCGAGGCCAGCCGCTGCTCGGAGATCATCGACTCGCTGACGGCCATCAGTGGCCCACAGATGGCACTCAACAACGAAAGCCCCTACAACACGTCCGACTGGATGAAGAACAAGCTGGCCAGCCGTCTCTCCACAGCCACCAGCGCCCTTTGCAAATACAGCGACCTGGGGCTCAGCGCTTCCGACGCGCAGACAGCCACGCTCAGCAGTTCGGTAGCCGGTGCCAGCATCTATATCAACGGCATCGAGGTGCCGACAGGCTACTTCAACGGGCACCTCTTCGCTCCTGTCACGCTGAAGGCGGAGGCACCCGCAGGTTACACCTTCCGCGGATGGAGGGACAAGAACGCTTCCATGAGGGCCATCTTCAAGACGGGAGCATTGTGGCCCTACTATGACCAAGGCAGCCTCGACGGCACCGACTGGACAAGCGCCGACTACAAAACGACAGGATGGAAAAACGGATACGCCCCACTGGGATATGGCAAGGATGGGCTCAAGACCACCATCAGCTACGGCAACGACGCCAGCAACAAGCGGCCCACCTACTACTTCCGCCGCAACATCATCCTGTCAGGCGCTCCGTCAGCGGGCGATGCCTTCAAGCTCGAATACAAGGTGGATGACGGTTTCATCATCTACGTGAACGGCACGGAGGCCGGACGCCACAACGTGACTGGCTCGGGCTACAACACCTTCAGCGACACCTACGCCGCAGGCAACCCCGACGCAGGCACCATAGATCTCAGCGCGAGCCTCTTCAGAAAAGGCACCAACGTCATTGCCGTCGAGGTGCACAACAACAGCGCGGCAAGCTCCGACATCTATTGGGACGCCACGCTCTACACTACGATGGGAACGGCTGGCTCATCCAGCTACTACTCCACCAATCCGGAGATCGAGATGCCCACTGGGCAGTTCAACCTCATGGCCGACTACGAGCCTATCGCTGACGCGCTCAAGGAGGGCTTCACGCCCGTGCGCATCAACGAGGTCAGCGCCGCCAACGACACCTATGTCAACGACTATGGCAAGAAGGGCGACTGGGTGGAGCTCTACAACACCACCGCGGAACCGATAGATGTGGAAGGCATGTATATCAGCGACAATATCCAGAAGTTGCAAAAGTGCCAACTCAGCAAAGGTGAGTCCACCGCGACAACCGTCATCCCGGCCCACGGATACCTCGTGGTGTGGTGTGACAAGCGCGACAACCAGCGTGAGCTTCATGCCTCCTTCAAGTTGGCCGACGATGGAGGATCCGTGGCTCTCTCAGCAGCCGACATGAGCTGGACCGACAGCCTCACCTACCCTGCCCACGACGCTTACCACACCGTGGGACGTTACACTGACGGTGGCAACGACATCTACCTCATGAGCCATCCCACCATCGGCAAGAAGAACATCCTCACGAGCTACAACGAGTTTGTGGCGCACCAGACGCCGACAGGCATCGAGCGCAACACGGTCAGCACATACGGCAAGATGACCTTGAGCTACGCATCCGGGCAGCTCTTCCTGCACGGGCAAGACAACAAGGCCACCGTGGAGATCTTCACCATCGGTGGACAGAAAGTGGCCACCGTCGTGGCCAACATGAACGGTGGACTGGGTGTCATCCCCGTGTCAACACTGCAGCCTGGCTGCTACGTGGCCAAAGCCATCAGCGAGCGTGGCAGCACCGCCGCCTGCAAGTTCGTCAGGTGACAACACATAAGGCCAACGACCTGTTCACACATCATCAGAGAGCCCTGGTTTCCAGCGTGAAGCCAGGGCTTTCTTGCGCATGGGCATTCCCCGCGACACTTAGTTAGGAGAGATTTTGTTTTGTCATGTGTCCTTTTTGTTGTAACTTTGCAGTTAGTATGCCTTCTTTTTGACTTTTTATGACACTCGGTTGGCAATAAAAGCGCAGAAAGGGAGTTACTATATAATATAGGTGTAAACATTCAAAGCATAATCACACAGACAGGATGAAGAAGCTCATCATTTACATATTGCTCCTCACATTGTGCCCCATGAGCATGAGTGCCCAGTCGTCCATGACCGACAGTCAGGTGGCTGAGATGATCCAGCGCGAAACCGAAAAAGGATCCTCACAGCAGCAAATCGTGGTGAAACTCATGCAGAGTGGCGTCGACATCAACCAGATACGCCGCGTCAAGAAGAAGTATGAGCGACAGATGAAACAGACGGGACTGGGACAAGCCAGCGTCGACAACAACGACAATCGCCTCCGCACCAACAATGGCAAGACGCGCGAGGAGATGCGCCAGAAGACCCTGACACAAAACCAGGAGCGACAGGCCAACAGCAGTCAACGCCTGCAAGGGGTGACGGAATGGCAGAAAGAGTACAATGAGGATGACCAAGACTTCCTGCAGATGCAGGCGGAACTGGGCATGATGACTCGCCAAGACTCCATCGAATGGCTCAACCAGCTCCTCGAGGAGCAGGAGAAAGGCAAGAAGAAGGTCTTCGGTCGCGACATCTTCAACAACAAGGACCTCACCTTCGAGCCTTCCATGAACATCGCCACGCCGCAAAGCTACGTGCTCGGACCGGGCGACGCCGTGTCGGTCGACGTCTATGGCGCCTCACAAAAGACATTCAACTGCACCGTCTCACCCGACGGGCAAATTGTCATCGAGGACTTTGGACCCATCAATGTGGGAGGCCTCAGCATCAGCCAGGCCAAAGCTCGCATCAGGAGCACCCTTGGCGCCCGCTACCGCAGCAGCCGCATCAACCTGTCACTCGGACAGACACGCACCATCACCATCAACGTCATGGGCGAGGTGAAAGCGCCGGGCACCTACACGCTGTCAGCCTTCGCCACCGTGTTCCACGCCCTCTACATGGCGGGAGGAACCAGTGACCTGGGAACGCTCCGCAACATCTGCATCTACCGCAACAACCGTCTCATCAGCGTGTGCGACATCTACGACTACATCCTCAACGGCAAGATGACAGGCAATGTCCGCCTGCACGACGGAGACGTCATCTCCGTGGGTGCCTACGACTGCCTGGTCAACGTCAGTGGCAAGGTGAAGCGTCCCATGTACTATGAGATGAAGAAGAACGAGAGCCTGCAGACACTGTTGAAATATGCGGGCGGCTTCACGGGCGACGCCTACAAGAAGAGTGTACGCGTGAACCGCAAGACAGGGCGCGAATATGCCGTGTTCAATGTCGACGAGTTTGACATGAGCAGCTTCCGTATAGCCGACGGCGACAGCGTCAGCGTCGACTCCATCCTGCCCCGCTACGAGAATACGGTGGAGATCAAGGGCGCCGTCTTCCGCCCGGGCATGTACCAGATGGGCGAAAGCATCAACAGCGTGCGCACGCTCATCCAGCACGCCGAGGGCCTCACCGAAGAGGCGTTCACCGCACATGCCGTGATGCACCGCATGAAGGCCGACCGCACGCTGAAGGTCATCAGCGTCGACGTGGCGGGCATCATGGACGGGCGCGTGGCCGACATTCCCCTGCAGGAGAACGACGTGCTCTTCATCCCCAGCAAGCAAGAGACACTGTCCGAGCGCACCATCACCATACAGGGCGAGGTGCAATACCCCGGCATCTACAAATATGCCGACAACGAGACCCTGGAAGACTTCGTGCTCCAGGCAGGCGGACTGTTGGAGACTGCGTCTACCGTCAAGGTTGACGTGGCGCGCCGCGTGGGCAACCCCAAAGCTTTGGACACCGACAGCGTCATCGCCAAGACCTACTCGTTCTCGCTGAAAGACGGCTTTGTCATCGATGGGCAGCCGGGCTTCACGCTGATGCCCTACGATGAGGTGTATGTGCGCAAGAGCCCCGCCTACTCCAAGCAACAGAACGTCACCATCGACGGCGAGGTGATGTTCGCCGGAACCTACACGCTCAGCAAGCGCAACATGCGCCTGACCGACCTGCTGAATGCTGCCGGCGGCGTCACCGACCTGGCCTACATCAAGGGCGCACGACTAGAGCGACGCCCCAACGAGGCCGAGCGCGCCCGCATGGAGGCCGCCTTCACCATGCAGCAGGAGCAACTCCAGCAGCAGCTCCTGGAACTCGCGGCCAGCAGCAACAACAGCAGCAACGTGCAACAGGTGGCGCAACAGAACAACAGCACACAGCTCAAGAAGTTCCAAGTGCCCAACACCTTCCCCGTGGGCATTGAGCTCGACCGTGCCATCGCCAACCCCAACAGCGACGCCAACATCGTGCTCCGCGAGGGTGACCGCCTCATCCTCCCGCAGTACACCGCCACCGTCAAGGTGAACGGTGCCGTGATGTACCCCAACACCGTGGCCTACGAGAAGGGAAAGAGCGGCAAATACTACATCAACGCCGCCGGCGGCTTCGCACAGAACGCCCGCAAGCGTGGCGCCTATGTCATCTACATGAACGGCATGGTGGCCAAGCTCTCGCAGGGAGCCAAGATTCAGCCGGGCTGCGAGATTGTCGTGCCAAGCCGCATCAACCGCAAGATGAGCACCGCTGAGGTCATGAGCATGGGTACAGGAGCCGCCTCCATTGCCGCCATGATTGCCACCATCGCCAACATGTCGAAGTAACAGAGGAGGCTAAGAACAAGATTTTGCCATTAGGACTCAAACGTAAACAGGAAAAAACAAAATGGAAAGCAAAGACAAACATATCAAGCAAATCGATGTTGTAGCCATAGCAAAAGCCATGTGGAGCCACAAAAAAATATACTATATTGCATTGCCTATCACCATTGTGGCTTCTTGTTTACTCATCATTTGTGTGCCAAGATATTACACAAGCACAGCCAAACTGGCCCCAGAATTGTCAAGCTACAATTCCAGCTCACTGGGAGACATTGCCTCTTCTTTTGGCTTTGACATCGGAGGGAATTCATCTACCGGCGATGCCATTTTCCCCGAATTATACCCTGAATTAATAAGATCCAATGACTTTATCACATCTCTCTTCGATGTGAATGTAACATCGGCCGACGGATCCATCAAAACCACATATTTCAACTATCTTGCCACCAAGGATAAAAGTCCATGGTGGTCAAAAGCTTTCAATGTGGTGAGATCCTGGTTTGCAGAAAAGGACACAACGAAAAACTCACAAAACGCCAAGGTCAATCCTTTTAAACTAACAAGGAAACAAAACGAGATAGCTCAAGCCATCTCAGGACGCATCTCATGCAATGTGGACAAAAAGAACTACGTCATCTCTATCACCGTACAAGACCAAGACCCTCTGATTTGCGCATCTTTGGCAGACACTGTGCAGGCTCGCCTGCAACAGTTTATTACTCAATACCGTACTAGCAAAGCCAGGAAAGACTTGCTATATTATCAAAAACTTAGTGCTGATGCAAAAGCGAAATATGAAAACGCAAGAAGGACATACGGCAGCTATGCTGACGCCAACCAGGATGTCATCTTGGAAAGTTTCAAGCTGAAGGAAAATGACATGGAAAACAGCATGCAGTTGCTTTACAACAACTACACCGCCCTACAGGCACAGGTACAGCAAGCACGGGCTAAATTGCTGATGCAGACACCAGCCTTTACGACTTTGCAAGGTGCCTATGTGCCCTTAAAGCCAGCTGGACCAAAACGCATGTTGTTTGTCCTCGGCGTGACATTCCTCGCCTTTGTCATCGTAACCATTTATTCCATCAAAGACATCTTATTTAGAGCAGAATAGTAATATGGAATTTTGCCAAACGACAGTCCCATCCAACAACAGACATTCTAAACGGATAGCCGTTAACACCATTGTGCTATTCGTAAGAATGCTTATAATCACATGCGTAAACCTATACACTGTTCGCTGGGTGCTCAATGGACTGGGCACAACCGATTATGGCATTTTCAACGCCGTGGCTGGAGTTGTCACCGCCAGCACTTGCGTCAGCAGCGTCTTGGCTATTTCGACACAACGGTTCTACTCGTTCTCCATGGGGAAAAATGAATATGGCAAGTTCCGGGCTGTTTTTTCAGTCAGCCTAAATATCGTGTTTGCCTTAGCGATTATCATATTTGCTCTCTTAGAATTAGTAGGTCCTTGGTTTGTTTCCACCCAGCTCACCATCCCTGTTGACAGGCTGTCCGCAGCCCTTTGGATTTTTCAGTTTTCTTTGTGCTCATTCGTGTTTTCCCTAATCCAAATCCCGTTTATCGGAGCTATGTTCGCCAATGAAGACATGAGCATATATGCTTTGGTTTCCACTTTTGATAGTATTGCCAAGTTACTTATAGCATACGCCATAAGCTATGCAAGTGCAGACCATCTGCTTTTCTATGGCTTCGCCTTGATGGTGGAAGCTTTGATAGTCATGCTTTCCTACGTTATCATAGGATCCAATAGGTACAAGGAATGCAGATATAAGAAAGTAACCGACAGAAGTCTGTATAAGCAATTAGGGTCATTCTCCGGCTGGTCGTTTTATGGTGCGTTGTCAGGAGTAGGGATGACACAAGGCAGCGTCATCATGCTAAATGTGTTTTTCGGCCCTACCATCAACGCTGCCTTTAGCATAGCCAATCAGCTTTACAATGCCATCAATTCCCTTAGCAACAGCATTGTCATCGCCTTTAGGCCGGCTATGATAAAATCATACTCTGGACAAGATTACCAATATCTTGAGCGTTTGTTTTTCACAGGAAGTAAAGCCCTCTTGTTCTTATTGATTCTTGTAGCCATTCCCTTCGTTTTTGAGACGCAGACCGTATTTAAATTTTGGCTAGGCCATTGCACCCCGGAAATAATCTTGTTTTCGCGCCTGTATCTCTTGTACACCATTTGCTTGGCCATGCACAACCCGATAACGACCATTATCCAAGCAACAGGAAACATTAAGGAATACAGCCTGTATGTTGAGAGCCTCACCATACTGAACCTCCCAATCTGCTGGCTTGTTTTCAAATGTGGAGCTCCCTCCTATTCTATCTTTATTGTGATGATCACCCTATGCGTCTTAGCACATATAGTAAGATTGCACATGCTGAAGATGTGCGCACCCAATTTCACCTTGGGCAAGTATTTTAGGCGGTTGGTTGGCCCGAGCATATCATTGGTGGCCATTACCTGCCTGGTGACTATTACCTGTCGCCAACTGGCCCAGCAGGAACTTAGCAAGTTTTGCATCACCTGCGCAGTATCTACTCTTTGTTTGGTCACAACGACTTACTTCATTGGCATCAACAAAGAAGAAAGAACGTTGGCAAAAAGCATCATAAGGAAAATCCTTAAAAGCAGATAAAGGATGGGATATATTTTGTTAACCATATTTATAATAACAGCAACACTCTGCTACTTGGAAGATTACATCGAGAAATACAAGATGCCACTATATTTCTTGATGGGATTTTTACTGATTGTTATAGCCGGATTTAGGGAAGTTGGCTTAGACCCCGACTCTGAAAATTACGAATATACTTTCCACAATTTCTTTAAAAGTAACAGTGGAGACATGGTTGAGCCATCTTTTTTGGTGATTTCATATATTCTAAATTTATTTACTGATAATGTCCACGTATTATTTTTGCTATACGCCTCGTTTGGAGTTACATTAAAGCTCTATGCCTTTAGAAAAGCGAGCTCTTTATTCTTTCTCCCCATGCTATGCTATATTAGCTTTTATTATGTTCTTCACGATCTCACCCAAATAAGAGCAGGCGTTGTCTCAGGAATATTTCTCATCGCCCTTCAACTCATTTCAGAAGGGAAGAAAAGGAATGCACTGATTTTGTTGTTAGCGGGGGCACTGATTCACTATTCATCCTTGGCCCTCCTACCAATTTTGTTTCTCAACAACAAGCCCATCGGGAAAAAAATGACCATTCTATTGGCATTGGCAATACCCATTGGCTATTTTGTGTATTTTTCAGGTGGAAGCATACTGATGAATCCCTCATTACCATTCATAGGCAACAAGTTAGCCATTTACCAAGCCGCTTTTGAAAAGGGTAAGATGACTGTAGGAATCAACATTTTTGATCCTCTTCACCTGTTCAATATCGTGCTTTACTACTATATGCTCTTTTTCAAGGACACAATTTCTAAGTTCTGCCAATATTTTCCTATATTGCTAAAGACATTCGCCATCGGCTTGGCTTTGTATTCCGCTTTAGCCTTTTTGCCAGTCTTAGCCTTAAGGACAAGCCAGCTCTATTGCGTTGTGAACATATTGCTCTTCTCCTACATAGTGTATACTTTCAAGCAAAAATGGATAGGCATCAGCATGGTGGTCCTCATATCCTTCATACTTCTATATGTCAGCATCCCGCATTATGGATTAGGAGCCTTAATAATTCTCTGATTATCCTCAACAGATAACAAGTTTATAAACAAATAAAACTTCACTAACAAAAAATGGAAGCAAGAGTCATAGCATATTACCTGCCCCAGTTTTACCCCATTCCCGAAAACGATAAGGTTTGGGGACCAGGTTTTACCGAATGGACCAACGTAGCTAAAGCACGCCCTGTGTTCCATGGTCATTACCAGCCGCGCATCCCGGCAGATCTTGGCTTTTACGATCTCCGATTACCCGAGACAAGGGAACAACAGGCACAATTGGCCCGCCAATCAGGAATCGAGGGCTTCTGCTATTGGCACTATTGGATGGGGAATGGCAAGCGTCTACTACAACGCCCATTCGATGAAGTGCTTGCAACTGGAAAACCAGACTTTCCTTTTTGCTTAGCTTGGGCAAACCATGACTGGAAGACCAACACTTGGAAGAACAAAGGCGGCAATCAAATGATATGCGAGCAACTCTACCCCGGTGAGAACGACTATATTGCCCATTTCAACTTTGTCTTGAAAGCTTTCAAAGACCATCGGTACATCACCATAGACGGAAAGCCCTTGTTCTTGATTTTTGATTCCTACCATTTCAAGGATGTCGGCAATTTCATCAAGCTCTGGAGGCAACTTGCCAGAGAAAATGGGCTAAAAGGCATCTACTTTGTTGCCATGTGTGCCTCCACGACCACCGTCAAGCGCAATGAGGATGGAAGCATCAGCCGTGTGCTGCCAAACCTGGAAAGCAGCGCCGACATCTATAACTCATTCTTGAAATTGGGCTTTGACGGCATCAATCCTATGGGCAAGGGAAGGGCGGAAATGATGTATCAAGGCAAATATTGGCGCATCATTAGGAAAGCCTTGCAAAAGACTTTTCCTTTCATGCCAGCCCTCAGATACAACTACCCTAAGGTGATGAAGCATTTCTACTCACCAGAGGACAGTTGGGATAACGTGTTCCCGACCTTGTTCCCTCAATGGGACCGTACGCCAAGAGCTGGGAAGCATGAAGGAATATACGTCAATGCCACACCCCAGAATTTTGAGCACCATATTGACGATGCGCTCCAGCTTATTAAGAACAAGCCCCAAGAGCACAAATTGCTTTTCCTCCGTTCTTGGAATGAGTGGGGAGAGGGAAACTATGTGGAGCCCGATACCAAATATGGCCATGGTTTCCTGGATGCCATCAAGAAGAAAATAATGAAATAATCTGCAGACAACATGGAAGTGAAAATCATACCCACTGGAGGGCTGTGCAATCGCTTGCGAGCCATTGCCACAGGCTTGGCAGTTGCCAAATCTTACCATAGTCCAGCTACCATATATTGGAACAACAGCATGGGGCTCAAGGCTGACTTTTGCGAGCTTTTCAAGGCCTTATCCCAAAATGGCGTGAAGCTAATAGAAAACAAAAAATGGCTTTACAACATCAACGGCAACAAGGGCTATCTCTTGAGAGCCCCTTTGCTGAAAGCCTTGTTTGAACAAACCATATTCAACTTTAGCATCTATCGGGATGGAGAAGTGTACAGCAAGCTCAAGAAAAGCTACAAGCACTCCCTGCTCCTCATTTCCTGCTACCCCATGTGCAAGAACTACGAGATAAGAGGGATGTTCGTCCCGCAAGACGATATCCAACAAAGAATAGACAAGGTTGTGAATGGCTTTTCCACACGAACTATTGGTGTTCACATCCGTAGGACAGACAACGTGGTCTCAATTCAGTCTTCTCCTTTGAAGAATTTCACAAGCCTAATGGAGCGGGAAATCCACAAGGACAATGACACAAAATTCTACGTTGCAAGTGATGATGACCAAGTGAAAGAGACTTTGTCAGCAAAATACCCTGGGCGCATCATCACATTGATGGACGATACTGACCGCAATTCCCTGGATGGGATGAAATTTGCGGTCTTAGATTTGTTCTGCCTAAGCAAAACTAACAAAATCATCGGAAGCGTAGGTTCTTCCTATTCCCAGATAGCAGCTGAAATAGGTGGAATCGAAGTGGAATACGCAAAATGAACCACGTTACATTCAACGCATTCAAAATCACACGACTATGCAAATAAGCATTATCATACCCACATATGCCCCCAAGAAATATCTTTGGACTTGCTTGGACAGCATCGAAAAGCAAACTCTATCTAAAACAGAGTTTGAGGTTATCCTTGTGCTCAATGGTGAGAGGCAGCCCTACGAAAACACTATCAACCAGCGTTTAAGACAATACTCATTCACCTGTCTCCTGCTATACTCATCACCCAAGGGCGTATCAAGGGCAAGGAACTTAGGCATGAAAAAAGCCAAAGGCAACTACATCTGTTTCATCGACGACGACGATTGGGTGTCTCCCACTTATCTGGAGAGTCTGCTTTCCAAGGCAAGTAACAACGCAATGGTAGTCGCCAATGTAAAAGAAATGGATGAAAAGACGCAAGAGATTAGCGGACAGCATTTCCTCGGACAGGCCTATGACAACTATCAGCGTGACAAGGAACGCAGTCGTTTTGCCAATCGTAGTTTCTTTTCTTCAGCATGTTGCAAACTGCTGCCAAAAGACTGTATCGGAGACCAACAGTTTGACACAAAGGTGCAACGGGGAGAAGACTCCATCTTCATGTTCGGCATTTCATGGAAAGTCAAACAGATTAAGGTGGCAGAGCCATCTTGCATCTACTATGTGAGAAAAAGGCACCAATCTGCTGGGAGGCGAAACATCTCTTTCTCGACAAAAACATTTGAGTTCCTTTCACAAAGCAACAAGTACACATACATGTACTTAAAACACGCCTTGCACAATGATTTTTTGTTCTACCTAACAAGAATCGCAGGGACTTTCTACAACAAATTCATTCAGAAACGTTAAGCACACTTAGATATGATACATCCAACCGCAAGCAAAAGCGGGCGAATCTTATTTGCGCCTGCCATTAGCATATGCCATTATTTGGGCAAACACAATCCTGAGTTGCTTTTAAAGATAAGATATTTCCTCACCTTCAGAAAAAAGCTCAACTTAAAAAATCCCCAAGACCTCAACGAGAAAATACTTTGGGCCAAATTATATTCTGACACATCCCTATGGACCATTCTCGCAGACAAGTACAAGGTCAGAGACTATGTGGAGCGAAAAGGTCTGGGTGACTCTTTGGTCAAGTTCTACGGGGCATGGTCTAACGCAGCCGACTTCGACTTCGATCAATTGCCAGAAAACTTCATCCTCAAAGCCAACAACGGAGACGGGAAAGGCACCAACAAGCCAGTAAGGGGGAAAAGTAAGCTGACAGACGAACAGAAAAACGCCATCATCAAAATGATGGACGAATGGCTTCACCGTAAAAACATAGGCTTGCTCCATGCAGAGCCACACTACAAGAACATACCTCCGCTTGTCATTGCCGAAGAACTCCTGCCCTTACCTAAAGGAGAATCGACACTGATAGACTACAAAATGTGGTGCTTCAACGGAAAGGTGCATTATATCTGGACTTGCTCAGAACGTTCCGCCGATGGCTCCAGGGCCCACGTCATGCTCTACGACAGAGACTGGAACGCCTGCCCACAATACTCCATCTTTAACTCCCACTATGGAAAGGGTAAAGTCATGCTCAAGCCAAAGAATTTGGACAAGATGATAGACATTGCAGAAAAGCTGTCCAGCGGCTTCCCGGAGCTGAGGGTCGACTTGTACAACATCAATCCTAATGACAAAAATGGGAAAGTCTACTTCGGTGAATTGACCTTCACCTCACTTGGTGGCCTCATGAATTTCTTTACCCCTGAATTTCTCAAGAAAGCCGGAGCGCTGTTTAGCATTGAGGATTTCAAGAAAAAGCATTGAGAGAAGAAGGTGACATGGCATCTGACAGGATAAGAAGAATGTCATCTTAATAAAAGGTGACATTCTTCTTTTTTTGGTATATTCTCACCCAATCAAACTCCGTCTCATAGGTGGCACCGTAGTCTGGCCCGTGCCAGTTGCCGTAGCCTAAACTTTGATTCAGTATCAAGAAGAAAGGCCCGTCAAAGCTCCATTGCCCCTCCTGCAACTTAACAGGATCATCAGACTTCGGGTAGCAACCTGTTACTTTACCGTCAATAAATGTTGTCAACGCTTGCGGCGTCCATTCCAAACCATACACATGCCATTGCCCGCGGTCAATGCCCCTGGTCATAAATACCGTTTTCTGATCATTTTTTTTCAATATTGCCGTTCGATGAGAATGCATGGTCTGGCGCGCAATTCCTTCGTTGCCAAAATATTCAATCAAGTCCATCTCACCATAACGATAAGGATTACCAGGATTCTTGACCATCAACCACGCAGCAGGAAAGTTACCCTTCCTCAAGTTGGTTCTCATCTTGACCTCTATCCTTCCATACTGGAACGCAAACTTGTATTTGGTGAAAACCGCACCTGTAAGCATCCTTGCGGTGTCATTTGGATTAGTATTCGGAATAGCCCTACAAACCAGCTTTCCTTTTCTGATAAACGCCACTTTTTTTGAGTCAGAATTCCACTTCGCCCACATGTTATTTGCACGCGGTGCTCTATTCCATATAGCTGTATCAGGTTGGCTGCCGTCTGGCAAATTAAACTCATCCCTAAAGACAAGAACATACTTGCCCTTATCGCGGCCAAGCTTTTGCCTTTGAGCAGGCTCGGCAAATGAAAGAACAGTCAGGGCCGCGAAGGCAGCCATCACTACTTTGGTCTTATTATGCATACGTATGTGCAAAGTTATGAAATATATTTGTTCAAAACAAAGTAAAGTTCCTTTTCTTTTGCCGTTTCACATATTATTGTTACCTTTACACGCCCAAAAGCAAAATCGTAATGACAGAAGGCCTCGTATCGGTCATCATGCCCACCTACAACTCAGGCCGCTTCCTGGCGGAGAGCATAGAGAGCATCCTGAACCAAACATACCGACATCTCGAACTGCTCATTGCCGATGATTGTTCCACTGACCGGACAACCATTGACATTCTTCGCACGTATGCCCAAAAGGACGACCGTGTGAAGGTGGACTACATGTCGCAGAACATGGGCGCCGGCGAGGCGCGCAACAACGCCATCAAGCGTGCCAACGGTCAATACATAGCCTTTTGCGACAGCGATGACCGCTGGACGCCCAACAAGCTGGAGGTGGAGATACAGGCCATGCGGCATGGCGGCTATGCACTGTGCTGCTCGTCTTATTACATCACCGACGACTACAACCGCATCATCGGTGTCAACATCTCGCCGCGGCACATATCCTTCGCCATGATGAAGCGCGACAACAAGGTGGGATGTCTCACAGCCATCTATGACGCGCGCGCCTTAGGGCGCAAATACTACATGCCCGTCATCCGCAAGCGGCAGGACTGGGCCCTTTTCATCGAGATCACGCGTCAATGCCGTGTGGCCTATGGCGTGGAGGAACCCTTGGCTTTCTACCGCAAGCACACCAACTCGGTCTCAAGCAACAAGATGTCGCTTGTGAAGTATAATCTCGCCATTTATCGCCAATGCCTGCACTTCAGCCCCCTGAAGTCCTGGGCCTATTTCCTGTTCTTTTTCCTTCCCACCTATTTTGGCAAACGGCTTAAGCAGAAAGTTGACTTCATGAAAATGAGGTCAGCCATTGAGGGCAAGGTACCAGGCCTATAAACTCTCGCAGTTCCGCTCAGACATTCAAGCTATTGGAATCTATCAGAAAATCGTAAAGTCCCATGATGGTTATGCCTTCGTTTGTCTTATAGGCAAGCAGGCTGATTTGCGACTTTTTTGCAGCTATTATACAATATGTTTTCATTTCACACGTTTTAAGTTAAAACACATTAATAATAGGTTAAGACTTTAAGCATATCCATGGCCCAACTAACAGAAACGACAGTAGACGAGCGCTTCATCCCTGACGGCATGAACGAGGTGGAGCGCAACATCAAGCGCATTGTGGACTTTTTCATCGCCTCTGTTGCCCTGGTGGTGTTCTCTCCCCTTTTTCTGATTTGCTACATCGCCGTGAGGCGTGAGGATGGCGGGCCGGCCATCTTCAAGCAGGAGCGCATCGGCAGGTTTGGCCGTCCGTTCTACATCTACAAGTTTCGCAGCATGCGTGTCGATGCCGAGAAGGACGGGCCAGCCCTCTACCAGCACGAGCACGACACGCGCATGACACGCGTGGGCCACTTCCTGCGGGTGCACCATCTCGACGAGCTGCCCCAGCTGTGGAACGTGGTGAAGGGCGACATGGCATTCATCGGCCCGCGCCCCGAGCGCAAGTTCTACATCGACCAGATCATCCAGCACGACCCGCGCTACGTCTACCTCTACCAGATCCGTCCGGGCGTGACCTCCTATGCCACGCTCTACAACGGCTACACCGACACCATGGCGAAGATGCTGCGCCGTCTGGACCTCGACCTCTACTATCTGGAGCACCGCAGCTGGTGGCTCGACGCCAAGATACTCACCAAGACTTTCATCAACATCCTGTTCGGAAAGATATTCTGAGCGGAGCGACTGGCGGATAGCCTGTTTCCACAAGGGCTATCCAGGCACGACCGAGGCACCAGCCGTGTCTCTCCACAAGTGACGGAAAGGATAAGACCTTCTTCTTGTCCTCTCAGCGTCCAAGACAGTCGTTTCGACTTGTCCCGGCTGTTACGGTGTCGTGATTTTTGGTGCAAAAGTTTATCACGGATTGCAGACGAAATAGAACGCGAAAATGGCGTTTTTCGTCGGTCGCGCCGCGATTTGCATGGGGTAATTTTGCGATAAAGGGTGTTTTATGTTGCGATATACCCTTTATCGCGATGCGATTAAGCGTTAATCGCGTCATGATAAAGGGTATATCGCAACGCGATAAAGGGTATTCTTTGATGAAAAGTATTTACTTTTTAGGTCGAATAAAATCCTAAAATTCATAAATGCCTAATTATCAACTGATTACGAAAAGTGCCGAAAAATCGCGTATTTCGGCCAAAATATTTTGAAGTTGAAAATAACGCCTGTTTTTTTATATACATTGTCCGCTTTCTTCCGACTGATCATCCGATGGCCAGAGGGAGGATTCCCTCGTGCGCTTTTTTGGAACATCAGCCTTGATAATACTCTTTCCCCCTATATCGGGTGCACTCGGAAAATATTTGTGAAGAAAGTATAATAAACCTGCACTTGGCATCGTTATCCTTATAACAAATGAGACTAAAACACATGATGACCAATCCCTCAAGCGAATATCTGCAATCCATATCGCTGCTCAGCGAAGAAGACTATGTCGAAGACGGCATGACCGAAGCCGGCCGTGACCTGAAGCGTTGCGTCGACTTCTGTGTGGCGCTCTTCTGCCTCATCGTCTTCTCGCCCCTGTTTCTCATCTGTTACATCGCCGTGCGGCGTGAGGACGGAGGTCCCGCCATCTACAAGCAGGAGCGCATCGGACGCTACGGGCAGCCGTTCTACATCTACAAGTTTCGCAGCATGAAGATCAACGCCGAACAGGACGGGCCGCAGCTCACCGCCCATGAGGACGACAACCGCCTGACGCGTGTCGGCCGCTTCCTGCGCGCCCACCACCTCGACGAGCTGCCCCAGCTCTACAATGTGCTCATCGGCGACATGGCTTTCATCGGCCCGCGGCCGGAGCGCGAGTTCTATATCAAGCAGATCATGAAGCGCGACCCGCGCTACCAGAACCTCTACCAGATCCGTCCGGGCGTCACCTCCTACGCCACGCTCTACAATGGCTACTGCGACACGCTGGAGAAGATGCTCCGCCGCCTGGAGCTCGACCTCTACTACCTCGAGCACCGCAGTTGGTGGTTTGAGGCGAAGATCCTCTTCATGACCTTCCTCAACATCGTGAAGGGCAAGAAGTTCTGACCCTCCCCACCCCACGCCCCGCACAAGCGGAGCCTGCGCCCACAAGCGCAACGCGCCCTGCCCCCCTTACTCAGGAGGCAGGGCGCGTTGCGTAGAGGCGTGCTGCCGTGGTTCAGAACTTGCGGAAGTGCAGGCGTATCATCTTGCCGCGCAGCACCATGCGGCTACCCGACAGGCGCTCCACCAGGAAGTGCTCGTCCAGCTCGTTGATGCCCAGGGGGCGCAGGGGGCTGACATCGGTCAGCAACGTGTCGGACACCTCGCGGTTGTTCACACGGGCATCGGAGAGCCACAGCGAGTCGGCCGTGTGCTGAAAGCGAAACATGTAGCCATAAGAGGGAGCCTCATGCGTGTCGAGCACGTTGAGAAACTTGCCCTGCACACCCCAGAACACCTTGCTGTCCGTCATGTCGGCCGTGACACCCGTGGCCAGCGTGTCCACCTGGGCCAGTTGCCAGTAGCCGTCGAGGTTGCCATTGTCCGAGGTCTCTATGAGGTCGCCGCACGACGTGGCCAAGACGAGGCTGGCGGCCAGAAGAAAAATCTTTTTCATAAGTCGAATACTCCTGATTTAGAAATGGTGAGCTGAAAACCAGCGTTCGAGCCGAGGATGTGGCCGAAGTCCATGCCGTAGGCGCCGCGCACACGCCAGCCATGGGCCAACTGATAGCCTGCCTCCAGCATGAAGCTCACATTGTGATGCTTCTTGGTATAAGGTGTCACATAGGTGCCGAGGCCCTCCTGGTAGGTGGCCAGCACGCGATAGTCGAGTCGTTCGGTGGGCTGGCCGTCAAGTCCGAGGTGGAAAGCCATGAAGCGGTTGTCCTGGAAGCCTATGGTGCCGTCGTCATTGTAGACGGGAGACCGGTAGAGAGGGTTGCCGATGGCCTGTCCCCAGTGTTGCCACCCGGCATAGAGATAGTGGTTGTAGTAGTCGTCTCGTCCACCCACATGGTCGCTTCGGCCCGATGTGTGGTCGTGGTAGACGGGGCCGCTCTGATACTTGGTGTACAGGTACTCAAACACCACGCTACGCAGCCACGTGCCATACTTGAGGTTGAGCTCGGCCCCGAGCATCCAGTCCTTGAAGTCATAGAGGAAGAAGCGAGTCTTCTTCTTCTGGTTCCACGCATCGCCCTCGCCATAGCCGTCGTAGTCGAGCTGGAACATCGACGAGAGGTCCTCGTAGTACTTGTCGGCATAGAGATGGACGGCCGTGTTGTCGCCATCATAGTTGAGACGCACGAGCCAGCTGCCCACCACGTTGCCCTCCTTGTTGCGGTAGACCGTGCCCTCGCTGGGCTTGTCACCGCCGGCGGGGACGAGCGCATGCCAGAAGCTCGAGAGGCCCTCGTCGTTCTCGATGACGCGCATGCCGCCACTGCCGTCGGGCACAAACGACTTGCCGCCAAACAGCGTGGCCTGCTCCATGCCGAGCTCCAGCGACCAGGGGATGAAACGGTCTTCGCTGCCGATCTTCAGGTAGCCCGCCTTGCTGTGATAGAGCACGTGGTCGGCATACTTGCTCTTCCTGCCGGTGAACGAGTGCTGCCATCCGTCATCGGTCATCATGCCATAGGCGACATGGCCCTTGACCTGCAGCCAGCGTCCCAGAGCGGGGATGGTCCAGTAGCGGGGCAATGCCAGGCGCACCTGCGGCACGGGGCGGGCGTTGATGCCCAGCGTCTGCGAGCCGCTGCTCAGCCGGTTGTTCTTCAGTTCCATGGGTTCCTCCTTGGCGCCCACGGTGAGTGTGCCGTGAAGCCAGCGTCCCTCGACAAAGGCCTGTTGCACCACGACATGACTGGTGTAGTGGAGCGGCGCGGCCACATCGACACCATAGCCCACGCCCCAGCGGCGGGCGGAGTCGTTGTTGAGCGGACGGATGGCCGAGGCGCGCACGTAGCCGTTGGTCTTGTCGAGCGACGACAGGCCGTATTTGTTGGCGTTGAGCCACAATGGCGTCTTGCCTTTCGAGAACGAGCCTTGCGTCTCCGCCTCATAGTGGATGCCGTCGCCCAGGCGCAACTTGCCCGGCACGGCGTCATACTGCCAGGCATACTGCGCCAGCAGAGGGGCTGCCGACAACAGGGACGCGAGGATTAGGATGGGTCGTTTCATCTGTTGTTGATTTCTGGGTTCGGGTGGGAGGCTTATGTCCCCACCTAATATATATAAGTGCAAAGATACATCATTTTCATGAGGGCAAAGGCCTTACGGCCCACAAAATGTGGCCGGGCATAGGGATTTTCCCTCCCGATGTAGGGAAAAACCTTTTGCGAGCCCAGATTATTGGCGTATTTTTGCAACGTGAAAAGATGAAGGAACATATCCTTCCAAACATGTCGAACCTCTAATAGTCAGAGATATGAAAAAGTTTATGTTATCGCTTGTTGCACTGATCACAATGACAGTCCAGGCATCAGCCATGAGTTATGAGCAAGCTCGCGACCAAGCTCTCTTTCTCACCGACAAGATGGCATACGAACTCAACCTCACCGACGACCAGTATGAGGCCGCCTACGAGATCAACCTCGATTACCTGATGGGCATCAACAGCCGCAATGACCTCTACGGCAACTATTGGACGCAGCGCAATCTCGACTTGAGCTACATCCTGCTTGACTGGCAGTACCGTGCCTTCGTGAATGCCGCCTACTTCTATCGCCCCCTCTATTGGGACGCAGGCTTCTGGCACTTCCGCATCTATGCACGTTATCCTCACCGCGACTACTTCTACTTCGGTCGCCCGGCGTTCTACGTGAGCTATCGCGGTGGCCACAGCTGGCGGATGAACGGTGGCGCCAGTTGGTATCATGGCCGCACATGGGGTGGCCCGCGCCCCGACGGCGGACGACGCATGGGCATGCGCGACGGCTTTGACCGCGGCGACTTCGGCCGGGGACAGCAGCTTGCCGACAACCATGGCACACGCCAGTTTGGCAACGGCACACGCTTCGGCAGCAACCCGTCGAACGGCGGACAGCGCACCTTCGGCAACGGACAGCGCACCACGCAGACCCCCAACGGCCCGTCACGCACCTTCGGTGGCACCACACGCCAGAGCAGCACGCGCACCACAGTGACGCAGCCCGGCAACGGACAGCGTACCTTCGGCCGCGGCAACAACACAACGACATCGCCCAGCCGCACCTTCTCGCCCAGCAACGGCCAGCGCACCTTCGGGGGCAGCGCACGGCAGTCGGCTCCCACACGCAGCTTCAGCGCACCCAGCCAGCCAAGCGGCTCATCAAGAAGCTTCGGCGGCGGCAACAACAGCGGCGCCACGCGCTCCACTGGCGGCCACTTTGGCAGAAGATAACAACAAAGCTTCAATAACGATTCTGTTGGGGCTTTAGGCTCCCCAACAACCCTGAGATTGGTTCAGGATAACAACAACTAGAGAGTAATAAAGGCGAAGGGCTGTCCACAAAGCATTGTGGGCAGCCCTTTCATCATTTGTCGGGACAAGAAGTCCAGTTTGGCTCAGAGTTTCAGCAGGCGCACTTCGGCATTGGACATCTTCTGTATCTCGTTCATGGGCTTGCCGAAGTAGACACTCTGTATGGCTTTGTTGACTATGCCGTGGCCCACGGCGAGCACGGTCTGGTTGGGGTAGTTGGCCTTCACCCAGTCCAGAAAGTCGCTCGCCCGCTCCTTGAGATGCTCCAAGCTCTCTATGTCGTCGGGCCACGCCAGCCCCTTCAGGTCAGGAATGAACTTGCCCGTGAAACTACCCCAGTCGCGCTCACGCAGCAACGGAGTGGTCACCACAGGCTTGCCGTGGGGTGCGGCTATGATCTCACACGTCTCCACGGCACGGCGCAGGTCGCTCGCCACAAAAGCGTCGATGGGCTCACGGCCCATCTTGTCACGCACGGCGCGGGCCTGCTCGCGGCCCGTCTCGTTGAGTTCCCCTTGGGTCTGCCCCTGCAGGATCTGGGCTTTGTTGTCCACGGTCTCACCGTGGCGCACTAAATACAATGTGGTCATAAAATATTCCTCATTAAGATTTTTTCGCACACTTGCCTCGCAAAAACAAATCTGCAAGCAAGCGTCAGTTCCAACTTTTTATTAACTTTGCGGCATGAAAGTATTTCAAAGCAGCATCTTCAGGGCCATCTGCGCCATCGTCGTGGGAGCCCTACTTGTCAAGTATCGTGAGCAGACGGTGACGTGGATCACCATCGCCATCGGTGTCATGTTCTTCGTCTCGGGTGTCATCAGCGTGGTGGCCTACCTGTCCTCCAAGCGGCAAGCCACCGCCAACGGCATAGACATCTACGACGCCAACGGCAACAAGCTGACCCGCCCCATGCCCCCCTTCCCCATCGTGGGGGTCGGCTCCATCATCCTGGGCGCTTTGCTTGCCCTGCTTCCCGACGCGTTTGTCAACGGCCTGATGGTCATCTTGTCGGCCATCCTGATTCTCGGTGCGCTCAACCTGTTCTTCAACCTGGCGGTTGCCGCCAAGTTCTCACGCATCGGGTATGTGTGGTGGGTGTTTCCTGTCATCATCTTCCTCGTGGGCATCGTGGCCCTGGTGAAACCCAGCGTCATCGCCTCCGCGCCGCTGTTCATCATCGGTTGGGGCATGATGGCCTATGGGATGATCGACTTGGTCGACGCCATCAAGATACACCAGTGCCGCAAGGCTTTTGAGAGGTCTCAGCAAGCCCGACAAGACGACGGAACCCTTGTGGCGGAGGAGATCACCGACGAGCATACGGAGCAATAGCGTCCCAAGTACTCCAAAGGCCCAAAAGTATCCTGGCACGGATGCTTTTGGGCCTTTGGCATGTGTTGCCGATGCTGCGCCTCGTCTCCCTGGCCTCACACTGACAGGCCCGCCTACTCTTCCGTGGGCTTCGCCTATTCCCCTGTGGGGATGAGCGTCTTGATGTAGTTGGTAAGCATGCCGATGCCCTTGACGTTTTCCCCGCCCTGCGGAATGATCACGTCAGCATAGCGCTTGGTGGGCTCGATGAACTGCTCGTGCATGGGCTTGAGCACCTCCAGGTAGCGGTCGACAACCATCGACACCGTGCGACCGCGGTCGATGGTATCGCGCTGTATGTTGCGGATCAGGCGCTCGTCGGGGTCGCAATCCACAAAGATTTTCAGGTCCATGATGTCGCGCAGGCGCTTGTTGATGAGCGTCATGATGCCCTCGATGATGATGACTGGCTTCGGATCCACATGGACGGTCTCCGGCAGGCGGTTGCTGAGGATGTAGGAATAGGTGGGCTGCTCGATGGCGTGGCCCGCGCGCAACTCATTGACCTGCTTGATGAGCAACTTCCAGTCGAACGCGTCGGGATGGTCGAAGTTGATGGCCTTGCGCTCATCGGGCGTCAAGCCCGTGGTGTCATTGTAGTAACTGTCGAGCGGAACGACGGCCACATAGTGAGGCGGCAAGGCCTCCACAATTTTCTTCACGACCGTGGTCTTGCCCGACCCCGTGCCGCCGGCTATGCCGATGATGGTCACTTTATTTTCCATTTCTTACGTGTTTTCTTGTTTTATGAGAGTATCGGGGCATCATCGTGTCATGAGCCCCAAGTCTTCGAACATTTGCTTGTAATAAGCCGTCTTCTGCTCCAGCCGCATGGGGAAGGCACGGCTCGAACTGGGCTGACGGTAGAGGCTGACAGTCCGCCCTTCGAAAGCGAAGTCGCGATGGTCGCCCATCCGCATCTTGCGGGCGTCGATGCCATAGTGGCTGGTAAACAGGTTGGTGGCCAGTTGGCCCGCTGCCACCACGCCCCTACACTGCGGCAGGGCGCGCAACAGCGCGTCGAGGTCAGCCCGCTCCACCACCTCAAGGTCCTTGTCGGAGGCCGTCCCCGTGGTGCGGCGCACCCGGCGGCACGTGTCGTAGATGGCGATGCCCACCTCCGCCAGGAAGCTCTTCAGTTCATCCAGGCGGTAGGTCTTATGTGCCTCGTCCACAAACCGCATCTTGTCGCCGAAGAAGCTCAGCCCCATGATGCGCCACATGTCATTGGTGTAATTGGGATAATACCAGTCCATGCACCAGCGCTTGGGTGCCGGTGGGAATGTGCCCAGCATGAGCAGACGCGCGTTGGGCGGCAGGAAAGGCTCAAAGGGATGGGTCTCCACTGGAGCCTCACCCCCCGACGGCAATGTGTCGATGGGCTTGTTTTCCATCAATGGTGCGGGCTTATTGCTTGTCCTTGTCCTTCGCCACGCGCTCTTGCTGTTCCAGTTCGCACTCGGCGATGTTGCGTTTCTCCGCCTCGGTGAAGTCGGGCAGCAGGCAGTCGCCCGTGCCCTTGGTCTTCACGCCCTGCTCCTTCATCAGGTAGACCACGGTCGGCAAGTGGTCCGAGTAGCCGTCGAGCCACACGCCGCCCGCTGTGGTGCGCTTGGTGTTGCCCTTGTACTTTCCCTCCGTTTGGAAAAGATAAGGCATGCGCTGGATCTCACACTTCCAGTATTTGAGCGATGAGGCATCCTTCTTTCCTTTCTTGTTGAGCAGGTTTGGCGAGAGGATAATCTGGTCGAAGAGGTTCCAGGCACCCTGATACATCAGCGTGCCCGTGCCCTGCTTGGTAAGGATGTTGTACCAGGGATTGTACATGTCTCCCTTGCCCACCTTGTCGATGTCCTCCTTGGCCGACAGGATGTCGTGCATGCTCTTGTTGGTCGGGTCATCGTTCATGTCGCCCATGACGATGACCTTGCAGTCGGGCGACTTGGCCTGGATGCGCTCTTTCAGTGCCTTGACCTGTGCCGCGCCCACCTCACGATAGTAAGAACCGCTGAAACGGCTGGGCAGATGGTTGACTATGAGCACAACATGCTCGCCTGCCATCACGCCGCTCACGGCCAGGAAGCCACGCGTGCGGAAGTTGGCGTCCTGCTTCTCGGTGGGGATGTAGGGGTAGAGCCTCACGTCCTTCACCGTGAAAAGGCTGGGCTGGTAGAGCAGCGCACAGTCGATGCCGCGATGGTCGGGACCCTCGACATGACAATACTGGTAACCGCGAGCCTTCAGTGCGGGCTGCGCGCAGAGGTCGGTGAGCACCTTGTCGTTCTCCACCTCGCTCAGGCCGATGGCCGCGCAGCCCACACCGGGCAGCGTGGTGGTGGCCATGTCGCTCAGGGCGCGCGACATGTTGTGGAGCTTATGACTGTATTTCAAGCCGTTCCAATGGTTGGAGCCATTGGGGAGATACTGGTAGTCGTTCTTGCCCACATCATGGCACGTGTCAAACAAGTTTTCCTGATTGTAGAAGCCCACGGCGTAGACCGAGAACTTCTTCTGTGCCGATGCCGGAAGGAGCAACACCAACACGGCAAGCAATGCTAATAAGTGTCTTTTCATCTGAATCTGAAATTTTTCTGCAAATATCGTAATTAATATCCAAATAAACGTCATATTTAGCAAAAAATTAATAAAAAAGACTTTTCTATTTGGAATATATTTCGTTACTTTGCAACATTCAATTATTACGCATTCAACATTTTATCCATCAACTATGCAGAAAAAGCTTCTTTTTGCGCTGGTAGCCATGGGACTGGCTCATCAGGCCTGGGGACAAAACGACTCCATCGGCCAACCGTCCGTCTCCATCGGCGAGCAGGCATTCACGTTCACCGAAGCTCAGCTGGGCGAGGATGAGAATGTGACACAGAGCGTGTCGATCATCTCGTCCAACACCAACGCCTATGCCAGCCAGGTGGGCTACAGGTGGAGCCCCATGAGGTTCAAGTACAGGGCTTACAATGCCAAGTACAATGACATCTACATCAACGGCAACCCTGTCAATGACATCGAGCGAGGTGAGTTCAAATATTCATTTGTCGGCGGCCTGAACAACCAGACGCGCAGCGTGGAGTCTGCGTTGCCCTTCGAGCTGAACAATTTCTCCATGACAGGGCTGGGTGGCAGCAACAACTACAACTTCCGCCCGTCGGCCATGCCGGTCGGACAACGTGTCTCGCTGGCCGCGGCCAACCGCAACTACACCGCACGCGCCATGTACTCCTACAACTCCGGCCTCAACGACAACGGCTGGGCATGGTCGGCTGCACTCACGTACCGGTGGGCCAACCGCGGCTACGTGGAGGGCACATTCTACAACTCGCTCTCCTACTTCCTCGGAGTGGAAAAGGTGTTCAACCCGCAGCACTCACTCTCTCTGGTCACGTGGGGCAACCCTACGGAGCGCGCCACACAGAGCGCATCGACCGATGAGATGTACTGGTTGGCCAACAACTACAACTACAACCCCAACTGGGGATACCAGAACGGCAAGCGACGCAACAGCCGCGTGGTCCACGACTTCGCCCCCGCCGCCTTGCTGACCTGGGACTTCAAGATTGACGACAAGACGAAGCTGACCACGTCGCTGCTCGGCAAGTATGCCATGTACAGCAGCACACGACTCAACTACAACAACGCCACCAACCCCGCGCCAGACTACTACAGCCTCATGCCGAGCTATTTCTACGATGTGTGGGGCGGCAGCGGGTCATCAAGCGCTTCGGACCTGGAAGCTTGGCAGACGGCGGTGGACTACTTCAAGGCTTCGAAGGCTAACCGCCAGATCAACTGGGACAAGCTCTACTATGCCAACAAGATGGCCTCTGCGCAAGGGGCCGATGCCATGTACTACCAGCAGGCTTACCACGATGACCAGCTCGCACTGACGCTCTCGTCCATCCTGCACAAGGACCTGACACAAAACAGTTTCCTCAACGCCGGCATCAACCTGAGCACCAACAAGGGCATGCACTACCAGACCATGGAGGACTTGCTGGGCGCTTCGCAGTTCCACAACACCAACTATTATGTGGTCGGCACTTACGACATCACCGACCCGCGTGCGCTCTATGATGTGCGTGACGGCAACAAGCTGGTGCGCGAGGGCGACCGCTTCGGTTACGACTACAACATCTTTGTGAACCGCGCACAGGCATGGGCCGGCTACCAGGCTGAGATTGACTGGGCACGTCTCTTCATAAGCGGAAAGCTCGCCGGCACAACACTGCAGCGCGAAGGCAAGATGCAGAACGGACTGGCCATCAACAACTCACTGGGCAAGAGTGGCACGGCCTCGTTCCTCGACGGAGGAGCCAAGGGCGGAGCCAACTTCCGGCTGGGCAACGGCAACACGCTGTCGCTCGGAGTCGGCTATGAGTGGAAAGCTCCTGACGCACGCGTGGCTTTCGCCTCACCGCAGATCAACAACGACTTCGTGGACGGTCTCTGCACAGAGAAGATCTTCTCCGCTGAACTGGGCTACCAATACCAAAACAGCTGGCTACACGCCAACATCCAAGGATACTTCAGCCGTCTGGCTGATGTCACGGAGTACAGCATGTACTACTATGACACCAGCAACTCGTTCTCATACGTCTCACTCTCGGGCATCAACAAGCAGTACTACGGCGTGGAGCTGGGCCTCAACTTCAAGTTGTCGTCCACCTTCAGCATCAACACGCTGGCCACCATCAGCGAGGCCAAGTATGCCAACAACGCCAAGGCTGCCTACATGCTCTCCAACGATGGCAAGTACTACAACGACATCGTGGTCAACAAGAACATGCGCGAAGGCGGCACGCCCCTCTCGGCCTACTCGGTCGACCTGTCGTACAAATCGGGCGGCTGGTTCATCGACCTCATCGGCAACTACTATGACCGCATCTACCTCTACTACACGCCCGTGACGCGCTACTACAAGAACCTGCCCTCACTGAAGGACGAGACGGGCAACATCATCCTGGACGAGAACAACGAGGCCATGCACGACATCAGCAAGGCTCCCTCGCAGGCCAAGGGACACGGCGGCTTCATGCTCGACGCCTCCATCGGCAAGAGCATCTATGTGGGCAAGAACTCACTCTCCATCAACCTGACACTGACCAACGTGCTCAACAACCGCAAGCTTGTCACCGGTGGCATGGAGCAGAACCGCCAGACCTACGATGAGAGCGGCGAGGCCATCCGCACGTACAACTTCCTCAACAACCCGAAGAAGTTCTATGCCAATGGCATCAACGGCATGATTATCGTCACTTATAAATTCTAAGGAAAGGAGAACGACATGAAAATAAAAGCAACATACTTTTTCCTCATCGCCCTCGTGTGCGGACTCTTCACGAGCTGCATGGACGGCGACTGGGACGAGCCCAACTTCAACGGCGGCGCTCCTTTCGGCAACAACAGCATCACGGAGCACAATGTCATCAGCATCAGCGAGCTCATCGCCAAGTATCCCAACGTGTTTGCCGGTACTGACCAAAACAAGAAGATTGCCGAGGACATCCAGATCAAGGGCCGCATCACCGGCAACGACCTCGGTGGCAACATCTACAAGCAGGTGACCTTGCAAGACGCCACCGGAGCCATCATCATCGCCGTCAACGAGGGTGGCCTCAACGGCTATCTGGCCGAAGGCTCCGAGATACTCGTTGACCTCAAGGACCTCTACATCGGCGGCTACCGCAAGCAGCCCGAGATAGGTGCGCCCTACAACGGCAACAGCATCGGACGCATGTCGAAGGATATCTGGGCCAAACACTTCAAGATTGTCGGCAGCGTCGACACCACGGTCATCAAGGCCGTCGACTTCAACGACATCAAGGACAACATGGATGCCAACTGCGCCAAGCTCGTCACGCTGAAGGGTGTCACGTTCAAGAACGCTGACGGCAAGACCACCTTCACCACAGGCACAGCCTCGGGCAACGCCGTCAACCAGGAGTTCAAGGAGTACGGCTCGAACGTGGTGGTACGCACCAGCACCTACGCCGACTTTGCCGCCATGGTCCTGCCCTACGACACGGTGAACCACAAGCCTGCCAAGGTCAACATCACGGGCATTGCCACACGTTACAACAGCACGTGGCAAATACTCATCCGCAAGACCAGTGACATACAGGTCGTGAAATAGTTTACAAGATATCACGTAATAGAACACATCAATAAGTAAAATCAATATCATGAAAGCGATTATCAAATCAGTCATGGCCCTCTTGGCCTTCTGTGCCTTCACGGCTTGCTCAGACGTGCCCATGCCATACGAGGAGCCAGGTTCCGGCAGTGGCGAAGAACCATCAACTACCACCACTGAACCTAAAGGCACCGGCACAGCTGCTGACCCATACAATGTGGCGGCCGCCCTCAAGGTCGTAAACGCTCTCGCCTCTGGCGAGGAGACTCCCACGACCATATATGTGAAGGGCACCGTCAAGGAGATAAGACAAATTGAAACCGATCAGTACGGCAACGCCAACTACTATATCACCGATGACGGCAACAACCAGATTTACATCTTCCAAAGCTACTATCTCGGCAACCGCAAGTTTACCGCAAGCGACAAGCTCGAGGTGGGAGACACAGTAGTGGTATGTGGCAAGTTCACAAACTACCAAGGCAACACTCCCGAAACCGTAGGCAAAGGATCAAGCTACATCTACAGCCTCAATGGAAACACGGAAGGCGGCACCACACCTTCAGAAGGCGAGGCCACTGGTGATGGAACAAAGGACAATCCTTACAACAGTGTAGCCGCCAACAACTACGCTTCTTCTCTTGCCTCAGGAGCCGAGTCGGAAAAAGACATATACGTCAAGGGCAAAGTCGTTTCCGTAAAGGAGCAATACGGCACGCAGTATGGCAATGCCACTTTCTACATTTCCGATGACGGAAAGGCTGACAATCAGTTCTACGTTTTCCGCGCTTTATATCTGAACAACGAGAAATACGAGTCTGGGGCGACACTCAACGTTGGCGACGAAGTCGTAGTATGCGGCAAAGTAACCAATTACATGGGTAACACACCGGAGACAGTTCAAGGCAAGGCATATCTAGTTTCCTTGAAGAGCAATGGCGGCGGCACCTCAGGTGGCAACACTGGCGACGCAACAGCTACAAACGGCGACTTCGAGAACTGGTCAAATGGCCAGCCCAACAATTGGAAGCCCTCTTCTACCGCCGGCAACGCCACCCTTAGCCAAAGCACAGATGCACATGGCGGGAAATATTCCGTCAAAGTGGCAGGTTCGACATCTGCCAACAAACGTCTCGGCTACAAAGAGACAACATTGAAGGCAGGAGAGTACACCATGACTTTCTACGTCAAGGCAGCGACATCAAATGGCGCCTCTGTTTGCCCAGGTTATGTACCAGTGACTGATGGAAAAGTTGGCAACTACATCTACGGTGATTATGTAAACGACTTGACCAATACAGAGTGGGTCAAGGTGACACACACGTTCACCATTACAGAAGACGGGACCTACTGCTTGGTCATCATGAACAGCAAGAAACCCGGCGCTGATGTCTTGATAGACGATTTCACCTTGACATTTGGCTCAAATGCAATAATCAAATAACATTTCCGGCCTAATTTCTTGGCCAATGGAAATATTCTTCGTAATTTTGCACCCGCTATTTGTATAGGGCATATTATTTATCATCACAACAATAAACAAAATGAAAAAAGGTATTCATCCAGAAAACTATCGTCCCGTCGTGTTCAAGGACATGTCCAACGGCGATATGTTCCTTACAAAGTCTACATGCAAGACTACAGA